>ERZ772871.45-NODE-45-length-203985-cov-26.7508_pt1 | contig 203985 bp, 183 predicted proteins | sample MGYA00511899_ERZ772871 | MGnify/ENA primary metagenome ERZ772871 (study PRJEB29015, sample SAMEA2737693) | human gut metagenome | biome: human gut; feature: human-associated habitat; material: faeces | place: China | collected 2012 ...
TCCGCCCCATTACCGAAAAAGATAAGTTCAAGCCGGAGGATATTCTGTTCTGAGAAATTCAGATTGGAAACGCTGAAAAAACATACGCACAAGCTCTCCGGAGACATTTTTATTTTTCGCCATGCTTTTCTACGGGGAGAAGGCACGGTATACTGAGAGCGACAACTCGGAATTTGCGTTGAGGTATAGAAAATAGAATGAAGAATTCAAAGGTTAAAATAATCGCTTTAATAATGTGGATTATTTTTGAAATTGTAGCTGTTGTGTTATGGCTATCAAAAGATAATATTTTTTATTTATTGAATTTTAGTTATATTGGTACGTCAATAGCATTAGGTCTAGTGTTGATGGCTAACAATCAACCATATGCAAGAAGAATTGTCCAGTTACTTGTTGGTACATATATGCTGGTTTACCTTGGACTTATTGATAATGAAAATATGCAGATAGAGGGATTCTGGTATTACTTATTTACTGGAGTTTTCGAGGCCGCAACAATTCATTATGCAGTAGCAAAGATATTCGGTCCACTGATATTTGGAAGAGGCTGGTGTGGATTTGCTTGTTGGACTGCAATGATACTTGATTTTTTACCATATAAAACTCCTCAAAGTCATGAAAGACGAAAAATTGGGTGGATAAGGTATATCGCGTTTGCTGTATCATTGATCTTTGTTTCCGCACTTTTCTTGTGTAAAGTGGATAACATTGAACGAATAATGTTTTGGGCATTTTTGATAGGGAATATTGTTTATTATTTAGTTGGAATTACATTGGCTTTTACATTTAAGGATAATAGAGCATTCTGTAAATATATTTGTCCAATAACTGTTTTCTTAAAGCCAATAAGCTATTATTCTCTGTTTCGTATCTGTTGCGATAAAACAAAATGTATTAACTGTGGAAAATGCGAAAGGCTTTGCCCTATGGATGTTGAAGTTACAAATAATTCAAGAAAACGAAAGAATGCCACAGAATGCATATTATGTATGGAGTGCGTGAAGAATTGCCCTAAGAAGGCACTTTAATCAAATTCGCGTTTATCAAGGTGAACATTTAAGTATTAAAAACGGGAGTGAAACAAATGATGACCATTGCACAGATCATGGAAAAGATGATCGCCTTTTCCGAAGGGAATATCCATGACATCACGCACCTGAGCTGTGTGTGGACCTATGCCAAAACCATTGGTGAGCTGGAAGGGGTAGACGCAGAAACCCAGTTTATTCTGGAAGTGGCGGCCATCACCCACGATATCGCCTGCCCGCTCTGCCGCAAAAAGTACGGCAACACCAATGGTAAATATCAGGAGCAGGAGGGCGCCCCGCTGGTGCGGGAGTTCTTGGCGGATACCGGCATGACAGAAGAACAGATCGACCGGGTGGCCTATCTGGTAGGGCACCACCATAGTCCGGCGCAGATCGACGGCATTGAATATCAGATTCTGATTGAGGCAGATTATATCGTCAATGCGTCCGAAAGCGGGTACGACCAGCAGGCAATCCGAACCTTTATGGAACATACGATGAAGACGGCAGCAGGTATCCGGCTGACGAAAACAGTGTTTGGAGTGTAAAAATGATTCAGAAGCATTGCTTTGAATGCGGCACGGCATTGATCGAAAAAGAACTGGAAGAAGAGGGCATTGTGCCTTATTTAATTGGTACAATCGAGTACGATTATCCGGCGTTTCATCTTTCCATGGACTGCTTCTGGTGTGAAGTGGTTTCCGGCGATCTTGTTCTGAAAGAAGCGGAAGCTGCACGATGGCTGACAAAAGATGACATTGATTCCGTTCCGTGGCTCCCGGCGGATCAGACCATTTTGAATGTTATCAGAAGCTCAATGCAGCCAGTGAAACCACTCCATACCAGCGAATATGACAACGAACCTCTGCAGAGATGCTGAGGATTTCCGGAATGAAAGATGAACTGGGCCGTCCCATGACGCTGCTGGTGAAAGCTGCTATTCCGAAAAAATTGTAAAACAGAGGCCTCCGAATCTTTTCCTAATAAGAAAGAGATTCGGAGGCCTTTATTGGTTGATTTAGCTAATTCTGTTCACGCAAGCTGATGCAGGACCTGCCGGACGCTGTAACCGTCTTTCTTGAAATCGGAGAACAGAGCATCGATGCGGGTAGGCGTCACGCAGATCAGATTCATCGGTGAGGGCAGTTTTTTCAGAGCGTCCAGCGGGATCTTCTTGAAAGCAGCATGGGCGTTGTACTCCTCCGAGAAAGGCTCGACCATCGCCGGTGACCTGCAGGCTTCTGAGATTGCCAAAACCATCGTACTTGTCGTAAATGGCAAGGCAGACGTGACTGTTCTTTTCCAGTCCGATGAACTTTCTCCCGCCTTCCGAGAACATCCCGAACTTGCCGTCATTGATATGGCTTTGCTGGTCAGTCTGGCTCTGAACGTTCTGAGCGGAAACCGCAGCGAATAGCGGACAACCAGTAACCCGTAAAAATGAGGTGATAGCGATGTAATCGGAGGTGAGTGAGCCATGCGAAAGAGTGCTCCCATTGAAGTGGTGGTACATTACCCCAAAACGAAAGAGGGATGGGACGAACTCGGAAAACGGGTCGCAACCGTCCACGCCAACTATGTGATCGAAAAAATCGACCGTCTGAACTGCCCCACATGGCAGAAGCTCGAATTGCTGCAGGCGGTGATCGATACTACCAAAGGAACTTACAAACCCAAGGAACACCAAAAGCCCGGCTGGCAGCCGAGCCGATAAACAAAGCCCCACGCTCAACATATGCTTTTCTGCTCTGACCAGAGACGGTCAGATTCAGAGGCAGTGTTGAGCGTGGGGCTTTTTGTGTTACATAAGTTTTTGGAATTTTGCTGACAAAATAAAATCATTGATTGTTGGCGGCCAATATGGTATTCTTTTTGCAAGGGAAGGTGAAGTGCATGAATCGTCGCAGCGTGAAAATTATGAGAAGAAAAGCCGGGGGAACAGCAGGAAAGAATGCAGAAAAGTATTCGCTCAATCTCCCGGCAGTGTGGCTTCATACAATGGGGCTTTCAAAAGAGGACCGTGTGGAGCTTTCTTTTGACGGTGAAAAAATCACCATCCAGCCACTTGCATCCACAGACCCGGAAGTGTTTCGCAGAAATGCAGAACAGAAAGGACATCAGCTGAAAGAATATCGGTATTATGACGGAGATGTTCTGTGTACCGTGATCCTGGCAGATTTTACAGCCCAGCAGGTCTGCGTTGAAAATAAGATCGATGATGTGCTGGATACTGCGTTTGGTGTGAACGAAACGCCCTCATGGGAAGACTTCCTGGCCTTTCTGGCAGACCGATGCATTCCGAAAACACGAAAGGGCTTGGATTACTATCTGGATGCTGTTGGCGTTCCGGAATATGATCCGGTTCTGCTTGTTGAAAAGACGCAGGGAAGAATGGCGGAGGATCACAAATGGCTGAAAATTATTTGACGCTGCATACCAACGACAGGGTTGTGGTGACGACTTCGCGCGGAAATCAGGAAAAATGGTTTGATACGGAGAAAAATCTCTGGTATAAGGTGGATGATGGCTGCTTTGAGGCACTGGCTGAAGCCGTTTCCAGTGAAGTTCTGCGTGATTTCACAAATGCGGCTCGGCTGCCGGGAATCTCAGTAGCAAATTACTGGGTCGATACGGCCGAGGTTCATGGTTTGAAACGAGTGGTCTCTGTGAGTGAAAACTTCAAAAGGGAAGATGAGAGCCTTATTACTGCAAATACGATCCTGAAGAACAGTCTGGGAACAGGCTATCTGGAAGAATTTAACCGCAGGACAAGCTTGAAAGAGAGAATCCGGCTTCTTGTGGATGCAATGGGAGAGGCAACCAGAATGCAGAATATGGGCGAGTATCTTACGACATTGTTTGAGATCGATGCACTTTTTTTGAATCAGGACAGACATCTGAACAACATTGCGCTGATCCGGGATAGATCCCGTTATAAGCCCTGCCCGATTTTTGACTGCGGAGATTCATTCTTACTGGATTTTGCTCTGTACAGCCCTGAAATTGAAAGCCGTGCCTATCTGACAAAGGCACAGTGCCTTCCGTTCAAATCCCGTTTTACGCAGACAGTGCATACGGCACAAACTCTTTACGGAAAGCAGCTTGCGGTAAACATTGATAAAACAGGTATTGATACGATCCTCGACAAATATCTGTGCTATTACCCAAAACAGTTCCACTTTTTGCTGAAAGAGCGTATCGAAACCGTTCTGATGGAGCAGCAGAAAAAGCTTTTTGAAAAGTAAAAGCTCTTGCGTCCCGTGAAAAAAGAAGGTAATATAAATACAGAGCAAGACACAGAACGCAGGGAGGGATGAAAACCATGTTTTACGAGATCATGCACCGGGAAAGCTGTGTGGCACAACTCAGCACGACAGGGGAATGCAGGGTCTGCCTCGAGGATTTCATGCCCTATGATCTGGTTCTGGTGGAATCGGATGATTTTGACGAGCGCATCAATAATATAACGAACTTTTACTATTGGTGCGCCTCCCGGATGTTGACGTTGGATCGCACCTACGCCAAGGAAATCCTAAACAGTATCGGTGCATCTCAGAGTGTTACGGACAGGGAACGAGCACAGATTGCATTATCCTACCATTGTCTGTCTTTGCTGGATGTGTTCTGGGTGAAAGAAGAAAACGAGAAGGTTCGATTCGAGGATATCAACCTTTTCACACACTCCTTAAGCAATGCGCTTGTGGATATTGCGCTGCGGGGGCACCAAATGACGGTGACAAACGCCCATCTTCTGGCAAATGACCTGTCTACGGGCGGCTTGTACCCCAAGGCGTGGGTGCGAAAAGAGGATGGCTTCTATCTTTACAAGGATGGTGGCAGGGAAGCGGTGGAACGTGAAGTGCTGGCAAGCAAAATCTGCCGGTGCTTTGACTGCCATCAGGTACTGTATGAGCAGGGGATGTTTGAAAATGAGCCGGTTTCTATCAGCAAAATCATGACATCTCAGCGATACAGTCTTGTGACCTATGCAGCCTATGACGTCTACTGCACGAACCATGATTGGAACACGCTGGATAAGATCTTAGAGTTGGATGCTCCCAGCTACTATATGATGAACATTCTGGATTATCTGGTGGGCAATACCGACCGTCATTGGGAAAATTGGGGTCTGCTGGTAGACAACGAAACCAATCAGCCCATCCGTCTGCATGACCTGATGGACTTCAACCGGGCGTTTCAGCAGTACGACACGCCAGAAGGCGCAAACTGTCTGACCGTGGGAAAACGCCATCTGAGCCAAAAAGATGCTGCAATGGAAGCGGTGCGGAACATCGGACTGAACCAAGTCCGTCAGGTGGAGCACACCATATTCTCCGAGCATCCGGCATGGAAAGCAACGTTTGAAGAACGACTGCGTGTTTTACGGAACGCCATGTAAGTCAGAGCGAATATCAGAATGATTGAAACAGAATGATTCCATAACGAAAGCCCGTCTGCGCTGCCACATATCGTGGCTTGCAGACGAGCTTTTTCGTTTGGCCGGAGAAAAATTACCATACCTCACATGCGAAGCATAGATGGAAAATCGGAACCAAGGTTTTCCACCAGATGGCAAAAGCACTTCTGACTGATGGTCTTTTGTCCGTTTTCCCAGCAGCGGATGCTTGTCCGGCTGACCTTTGCATGGTCGGCAAGCTGCTGACGGCTCCAGCCTTTTGCCTCCCGGTATCTGCGGAGGAAGGCTCCGCCGCCCCGGTGCAGAAACAGGGTGTAGTCGTCCAGAATGTCCTCCACCGGGATGCCGTAAAGGGCGGCGAGCTTGTCCGCAAGTTCCGGCGTAAAGCTGCGGTGAAATGCGCCGCTTTCCAGATCCCGATAGAGCCATTCCTCCATGCCAACCATGGCAGCAACCTCTTTTTGCAGCAGGTCAAGACCATAGCGGCACCAACGCAGACGGTCGGATGGATTGGTGATTTCGGAGTAGGAATGGTACATATGAAAGAACGCCTGTGCTTCCGAAGTGGTGTGCGGCCCGGCAAGCGGCACCTGCAAGATGTAGAGAGGAGTTAGACCACAACCCTCACATGACACCCTCTGAAGCAGAAAAAAGGAACCGCTCTCTCGGCTCCAAAAAAATCCATTTTGACGTAGATGCGTTATTGCGTGAAAGAGGTGGATTCTCTTTTCCATCCCAAAGTGCGCTGGGGAGAGGATAGCATTTTCAATGCACCGGCTGGCGTAGGTGGAAAAGCGTACCCGACGGGCAGAGTCGAGAGTATCCACCGCTTTCATCAGGCCGATGGTGCCGATGGAAATAAGGTCGTCCTGATCGCCGGGCAGGGCGTAGTATTTTTTTACGATGTGTGCCACCAGACGCAGATTGTGCCGGATCAGTTTTTCCCGTGCGGCAGGGTCACCGGCACGCAGTGCGGAAAAGGCTTCGGTTTCCTCCCGGGCAGAGAGGGGCCGCGGAAAGCTGCCGCTTTCCAGATGAAGCGCCAGAACCAGAAACTTTGTGGCAAAAAATTGCAGAAGAGATAAAAACATGCCGACCCCTCCCCATAGTATCATAAACGGTTACTGTAATTTATGAAGGAGGGCTTGCCTTTTTTCCGGACTCCGGGGAGAACAACTTTACTTCGTTGTCCACAAAATACGGATATAGCAGCTTTGCGGAGCAACGCGCCTGTTACCCGTATATTTTCCCCACGATCTTTCCTCGTGCTGCGGCGGGCAGAAGCTTGCACAGGAGACTCAGGAATTTATACTGCGCACCGGCAACATAAACGACTGCCGGTTTCTTTTTCTCCACAATACCGGCGATGTACCGTCCAATGCGTGCCGGGTCCATGCCGTTTTGCTCGTCATGCTCCATCTGACTGACGCTCCGGGAGATGCGCCCGCTGTATTCTTCATCGCCGAGAATGTTTTTCTGGCGTGCCTTTGTAAATCCGGTGCAGATGTCACCCAACTCTACAACAGTAACATGGATGCCGTAGGGCTTGACTTCGTTTGCCAGAGCGTAAGAGTAAGAAGAAACGGCGGCTTTGCTTGCAGAGTAGAAGGTCTGGAACGGAATGTGCGCTACGGCAGCAACAGAGCTGATGTTCACAATATGCCCCTTCCCTTGATGGCGCATGAAGGGGAGAACCGCTTTATTTACAGTGACTGTCCCGAAAAAGTTCACATCAAACTGTGCTTTGGCTTGCTCCATGGACGTAAACTCCGCCGCACCGGAAATGCCAAAGCCTGCACAGTTGATCACTGCATCGATTTTAGTTTCTTTTTGGATGATCTGCTGCACAGCGGCGTTGACCGCATCTTCATCGGTCACATCGACAGACAGATGAGTGACACCCTCCATAGGGATATTTCTGCGGCTGAACTCATAGACGATGCAGCCATTCTCCTTCAGAGCAGATGCCGTGCACCGTCCGATGCCGGAGCTTCCGCCGGTAACAATAACGACCTTGTTGTTTTCTCCCGCCATGATTTTCACTCCTGAAAATGTTGATCTGGTTCGAGTATACCGCATCGCAAGACGACTGTCTATACTGATAGCCGGATTGTGGAAAAGTACAGGGATCAACTTGCGCAAATTTTTACGCAGATTGGCCTCTCTTTTTTACACAGCCAATGCCATTAGCGCTTGAAATCGAAACGCTGCGCAAGTATACTATACTAGTTATACTGTACAAGCTTGATCAAAAATCGGTATGCCAGTTGACCATAAAAGACATACCAGAATTGAAGCGTGCGGCAGAATCAAAACCCTACGAGGATGAAAATGAAATTCGATAGAAGGCTTACAGATGAAATCTACACTTCCGATACGGTAAGGCTGGAAAAAAAATGCATTTCAGGCCATGCGGGAGACGATCTATCATAATGGTGGTGTTTCGTTTCGCGGTGCATCGGGCGAGATGATTTTGCATCGTTTGGATTTAAAGAAAATTTTTATCTCGACAGGATCAGCATGCGATTCAAAAAACAAAGGAGAGGTGTTTTGCTATGATTTACAAAAAGCAATACGGTCAACCGTTTGATACCGAAAGTGTAGTGGGTTCTTTCTTGCCCATGATGGAAACGATACCCTATCTGACCAAGGAGCCGGATGGTTTCTCCTATGCCATGGAGCCGCAGGATATTCTGTATGGTCTTGGCGAAAACGTCCGTGGTATCAACAAGCGCGGGTGGGTGTACGAAAGCAAATGCTCCGATGACGGCAACCATACCGAGGGCAAATCCTCGCTGTACGGTGCTTATAATTTTATGATCGTGTCCGGCAAGGATACATTTGGCTTTTTTATCGACTACCCGGGCAAGGTCACCTTTGACTGCGGCTACACCGACCTGGATACCTTACGCATCACGGTGGCCGAGGAAAATTACGATCTCTACATCATTGAGGGCGAGAGCCTGACCGATATTGTGCACCAGTTCCGCCAGTTGGTGGGGCGCAGTTATATTCCGCCCAAATGGGCTTTTGGCAACGCCCAGAGCCGCTGGAGCTACATGAACGAGGACGAGGTCCGCGAGGTGGTGGCTAATTACCGTGCCAATCATATGCCGCTGGACGCTGTGGTTCTGGATATCGATTACATGGAGCGTTACAAGGACTTTACGGTGGATGCGCAGCGCTTCCCGCGTTTTGCAGACTTTGCCGCTGAGATGAAAGCGCAGGGCATCCATCTTGTCCCCATCATCGATGCAGCAGTCAAAATCGAAGAGGGATATGATGTGTATGAGGAAGGCGTGAAAAACGGCTACTTCTGCACGAATCAGGATGGCACCCCCTTTGTAGCCGGTGTGTGGCCGGGACGGGTACACTTCCCCGATATGCTCAACCCGGAAGCCCGTGCTTGGTTTGGCAGTCAATATAAGGTTCTGCTGGATCAGGGGATCGAGGGCTTCTGGAATGATATGAACGAGCCTGCTATCTTCTACGCAGAGGAAAGACTGAAAAAGACCTTTGCTCAAATTGAGGAATACAACAAGCAAAACCTGGATATTTCCAGCTTTGGTGCTTTTACCGGCATGGTGGCAGGGCTTTCCAACAACGAAAACGATTATAAGCTGTTCTACCACAACACCAAACAGGGGCGTATGCGGCACGACAAGGTACATAATCTTTTTGGTTATAACATGACCCGTGCGGCAGGCGAGGCTTTCGAGCGGCTGGAGCCGGACAAGCGCATTTTGATATACTCCCGTTCTGCCTGCATCGGGATGCACCGGTATGGCGGCATCTGGACTGGCGACAACCATTCTTGGTGGAGCCACATTCTGCTTGCGCTGCACATGATGCCCTCCCTGAATATGTGCGGCTTCCTGTACGAAGGCCCCGACATTGGCGGCTTTGGCAGCAATACCACGGAGGATCTGGTGCTGCGCTGGTACGGCTTGGGCATCTTCTCTCCGCTGCTGCGGAACCACTCTGCCAACGGCACCCGCCGGCAGGAGCCCTACCGCTTTAAGAACAAGGCTGCCTTTGCTGGTATTTTACAACTGCGCTACCTGCTGCTGCCCTACATTTACAGCGAGTACATGAAAGCTGCCCTGCACGACGGCATGTACTGTATGCCGTTGGCTTTCGCCTTCCCGGAGGACGACTTTGCCCGCCGGGTGGAGGATGAGGTGATGATCGGTGAAAGCCTGTTGATCGCCCCGGTATATGAGCAAAACGCCCGAGGTCGGTATGTTTATCTGCCGGAGGAGATGCTGCAGGTGCGGGTAAAGTGCAGCGAAAGCAACCGCATCGAAACCAGCGTACTGCCGGCAGGCCATCATTACATTCCGGTGGAGCTGGATGAAGTGGTGTTCTTTATGCGCAAGGGACACCTTCTGCCCCTTGCCAAGGACGGCAAAAAGATCCAGAGCGTTGCCGATGTGGATTTTGCAGATCTGCGCCTGCTTGCCTATGCTCCCGATGGTGCATCCTATGAATACTATACCGATGACGGCGAGACAAAGGATTATGATAAGCCGGAACATTTTGTGCATATCACGCTGGATGCGGATGGAAACGCAAAGTGCGATCGTGCTACGGTCAAAGTAGAAGGATAATCGTCAGTCATTACGCAGTTCCTACAGAGTGACAGCGTTTCAGCTTGAAATGCTGCCACTCTTTTTTGTTGTCTATATCACAGATAAAATAGTCGTTCCATCTTGAAAACAGCGTAAAGATTTATTATAATAAGATAAATAGTTGTTACTTTTGCAAAGGAGCTGTGAGGAATGAATCGGAACTGCCGCCATAAAACAGAAAAGGTCTATGTGAAGGTGAACTCTGATTTTGACGCCACCGGCTATATGCAGCCCCGGCAGATCACATGGGGCGACGGTCGGACATATCCCATCGAGCAGGTGCGGGACTTTCGCCCTGCAAATACCATTGCCGATATGCCCGGCGACTGTTATACTGTAATGGTAAAGGGGCAGGAGCGGCACCTGTTTTTCGAGCGTTCCGACCCACGGTTTCCCTCCCGGTTCGGCAGATGGTTCGTGGAGGTGGAAACCAAATAACACAAAGGAGGGGTGAATCATGGCAGCGCAGCGCACCTATCTGGCAATTTCTACGGGTGTGTATGGCTATCCGCTGGATGCCGCCACCCAAATTGCAGTGGATACAGTGGCGGATTGGCTGCAAAGCCACACTGACTGCGAGATGAAGGTCATCTTCTGCTGCTTTGATGCCCGGACGGCGCAGGTGTATCAGACAAAAATGAAAACGGAGTAAGCATTGAAATACAGAGAGATTGTGGACGGCATCTTTCTTGATCGTCCCAACCGTTTTATTGCCCATGTGGATGTGAACGGTGCGGTGGAAACCGTCCATGTCAAAAACACCGGGCGGTGCAAGGAACTGCTGCTGCCTGGTGCAGCAGTGCGTCTGGAAGTGTCGGATAACCCGAAACGCAAGACAAAATACGACCTTGTGGCGGTACGCAAACAGGAACTTGGCTGGATCAATATGGACAGTCAGGCACCCAACAAGGTGGTAGGAGAATGGCTCTCAAAGCAGGAGTTTGACCTTGTCAGGCCGGAGTTTACCTACGGAAAATCCCGCATCGACTTCTACATGGAAAAGGGCGAACAGAAATACCTGCTGGAAGTCAAAGGCTGCACACTGGAAGTGGGCGGTATCGGTTATTTCCCGGATGCGCCCACCGAACGGGGCGTGAAGCACTTGCATGAGTTAGCGCAGGCACAGCAGGCAGGATACCGGTGTGCGGTGGCATTTGTGATTCAAATGGAAGGCGTTACGGAAGTGCGGTCCAACATCAGCACACAGCCGGAGTTTGGGACGGCTCTGGAACAAGCAAGGGCAGCAGGTGTGCGCGTGTTGTTTCTGCTATGCCGCATCGGACAGGACAGCCTGGAAATTGTAGAACAGCGGGAAGGGTGAAGCCAGTACCGGCTTGGATAGAAGCAAAACGACGGTGCAATCATAAGATGATTGCACCGTCGTTTTGCTGTCATACAGGGTTTTTAATTAGCAGGATCGCCTGCAATGCTGCCCGGATCTTTTCGCGTTCTCCACTTCCGTCTGTCCGGAGACGCAGCAGAGAAACGCCGCATTTGTCCATGATACGGTTCTTCTTTTCATCCCGTTCTGCCTGTTTACTTCCATCTTCGTGGAAACTGGTTCCGTCCACTTCAATGGCCAGAACAGGCTGTTTGTCCATCTGACGGAATAACAGAAAATCAATGTGAGTCAGCGGGTTACGGGCATATTTCCGCTCGTCCTCCGTCAAAGACCCGTAGTTTTTGATCAGCGTTGCAAGAGAAACATGGATGGTACAGCCGATGGAGGAAAACGCTTCCTCCGAGAGTACCTCCTGAATAACGGCATACATCAGATTCTCAGAGTCATATTCTGAAATCCGTTTGTGCTTTTGCAGATATGTTTTGCGCTGCTCGGCATATCCCTGATACAGCATGTCGAACACGGAGTAGACCTGACTTTGGATGACTTCAAAATTGTTGTATTCGATGTAGCGCGCCAGATCACCATAGTTTGTCCGGTCATTGCGCGGGTCTTGCGATGTAATGACCGTCAGCGAATGAACTGCGCGGGAAACGGCGACATTCAGCATATGCGGATCGTCTACAAAATCGGTGATCACGTTGTCCACGGAGGTCAGGATAATGGCATCCTGCTCGCGTCCCTGAAATTTGTGGACAGTATCGACAACACAGGCGTCCCCCAGCTGGCGGTGGAGTGCATTTACCTGATCCCGATAGGGTGTGATGACGCCGATGCTCTGATGGTTGTGCTGGTTCAGCCTCGGAAGAACTTCCTGCCGGATGACGTCGATCTGACGTTGATTGATGTGTCCCCGCGCGTGGTTTCCCGCAACGGTCCGATACAGGGCCAGTACATCCAGCTCATCATGATCTTTTGTCATGACGATCAACTGACCGTGATAGAATTTCTGGTTGCAGAAATTAATGATTTTCGGGTGGCAGCGGTAGTGTTCCCGCAGCAGCGTGACAGGCGCGGTCTGCCATGTTTCCAGCGCGGAGGAGAGCAGGTTGTGGGCGGAAAAGTGATACCGTTCCTCAAGAGAATACTTTTTCCAGATGGCATCGCTGGTGCGGATGTCATGTTCTGTCAGTACATTTGGCAGCTGTTTCAGGTCGCCGACGATTACGATATTCTGCGCACAGGAGAATGCAAGAACGCCGGTAGCAAGATCGACCTGAGATGCTTCGTCTACGATCAGATAATCGTAGATGTGGTCGGTACTCAGAGTTCCTTTGATGGAATAGGTCGTGCTGAGCACCACGGGATATTCCCGTGTGAATGCTGCGGAGTCCCCGCGAAAATCAGCCATGTCAAAACGTTTCCGGCTGCTTTTCCATGGATAACGAGCCGCCAGTTCTGCACGGAACAGCTGCAGAGACTTCTGGGCAAGTTCGTCCATTTTTGCGTCGAAAGAGTAATGTTCCAATCTGCGATTCAATTCGGACTTCTCATTTTCAAGCTCCCGCTTTTTTGCGGAATAGAACTGGTGCTGCAGATACGGGATGACCAGCTCCGGAGAGCGAAGAAACAGCCTGAGTGCATTGAGGTTGAACCGGAACAGGATGGAAAGCTTTTGCAGAAGCCCAAGGCGATTGTGACGTTCTGCGTGCTGTTCAAATTCTGTCCAAAGGGCAAGGATCTTCTGGGAAGACAGGCTGTTTAGATTCTCAGTTGGAAGATCGTGGTATGTTGCATAGTACTCCTCAAAATAGTGCTGCTCCGGATTCAGCTGCAAAAGTTCCTGCTCAATGGCTGCGATGCGATTCTTGGCGTTGAGCATTTCATTCAGTTCGGCAGAAAGAGCAGTGGTCTGCTGACAGAGTTGAGCGCGTTCTTCCTCAGTGATTTCCCAGTCTTTCATGTCCGGGTAAGTGTCGGTCTGATCTTCCAGAAATTTCTGCTTATTGGCCATGCTGCCAAGAAATGCGGTCAGAAATGCAGCATTTTTCCTTTCCAGTTTTTCTGCAACATTGTGTGTGGCGGAGTTGTTGTTGGAAACGACCGCGACGGTCTGTCCGCTTCGGATAACGTTGGCAATGATGTTCAGGATGGTCTGCGTTTTTCCAGTGCCCGGAGGGCCTTGGATGATGCTGATTTTGGAAGAAAGTGCACGTTCAACCGCCAGTTTCTGACTTTGGTTCAGACCGAACGGATAAATGATCGAATCCGGTATCTGGGGCGCTTCTACCTCCGTTTGAGGATCGAGATAGCTCGCCAGCACGGTATCCTTGCTGACTTTCTGGATTTTGTTGTATTGCGCACTCAGAATGTTGACGCCGTTTTCCGCCACAAGACTGATTGCCGTGGCAGCTTCTTTGAAGTACTGGAAGATTTCTTCATTTTTGCTGTCGGAAAGGCAATTCTGCTGGAGTTGGACTTCGCTGCTGCGGAGCAACTGATCTTTTGCACCTTTGTGGAGAATGCGGTAATACGCGCCAAAATCCAGAAGCTCATCGATGCCATGAATCGACTGGCCGTTTACGGTGACGATAAACCGTGCCGGATCAAGCCGCTTTTGCAAAGAAAAAACTTCTACATTGCTGCTCTGAAAGCGATAAATCTTATGAGGCGCACTGAGATAAGAAATCTCACAGGTTCTATCATGAAGCTGGAAATTGGCAACAGAGCTTGTCTGATCTGTCCCTTTTATCATGACCAGATATTTTCGTGGATCCATGAAAAACTCCTTGTGTAAAGCGGCGTAAGCGATTTTGCAGGGATTGCTTTCTATTATACGGGCAATGTTGTCTAAAAACAAGATAGGATAATTAGAATACACTTGAAAACAACCGGCGGAACTGCTATAATAAAATAAAAAGTTGTTAAACACGGGCAAAAATTGCGTAAAACGAACCAAAACAATAGGGGGGAAAAGAGGTAATGGACGGAAAGAAACGCACCTATCTGGCAATCGACCTGAAAAGCTTCTATGCCTCGGTGGAGTGCGTAGACCGCCATCTGGACCCCCTGACCACCAATCTCGTAGTGGCAGATGCCTCCCGCACCGAGAAAACCATCTGCCTTGCGGTGTCGCCCTCCCTGAAGGCCTACAAGATACCCGGCAGAGCACGGCTGTTTGAAGCCGTTCAGCGGGTGAAAGAGGTCAACGCCCAGCGGCTGCAAACTGCCATCCGGCAGAAAAAAGCAGTCCGGGGAGAGGACGGCAAATACCACTTTGCCAGAACCTCTTTCGATGCCAACGCCCTGAACGCAGACCCTGCACTGGGGTTGAGTTACATTGTTGCGCCGCCCCGGATGCAGCGGTATCTGGACGTTTCCACCCAGATCTACAAGACCTACCTCAAATATGCGTCCCCGGCGGATATCTACCCCTACTCCATTGACGAGGTTTTCATTGATGTGACGGGCTATCTGCCCTATTACCACATGAGCGCCCATGAGCTTGCCATGACCATGGTGCGGGAAGTGCTGACCAACACCGGCATCACGGCAACGGCAGGCATCGGCACCAACCTCTACCTTGCAAAGCTGGCCATGGACATTGTGGCAAAGCACATCCCGGCAGACAAAGATGGTGTCCGCATTGCGGAGCTGGACGAGCAGTCCTACCGGTATCTGCTGTGGAACCATCGCCCGCTGACCGATTTCTGGATGACCGGCCCTGGTACCGTCAAGCGGCTGGAAGCCCACGGCATCTACACCATGGGGGATTTGGCACGGTTTTCCATCCACGGAGAGGATCGTCTGTACGAGATTTTCGGCGTGGATGCGGAAATCCTCATCGACCACGCATGGGGCTACGAGCCCTGCGGCATGGCCGAGATCAAAAGCTACAAGCCCAGCACCAACAGCATCAGCGAGGGACAGGTGCTTTCCACTCCTTATCCGTATGATAAAGCAAAACTCATTGTCCGGGAAATGGCAGAAATCTTGATGTTCCGGCTCACCGAAAAGAAGCTGGTGACCGAATCCATCACCTTGGAGATCGGCTACGACCGGGAGAACGTGGACAAGGGCGGCTACCGTGGTCTGACCCAGACCGACCGCTACGGCAGAACCATCCCCAAGGCAGCTCACGGCACCGTTCGATTTGATGCCCCCACCAATCTGGGCAGCACCCTCATCAGCGAAAGCGCAAAGCTGTTTGAGCGCATCACCGACCCGGCGCTGACGGTGCGGCGCATCACCATCAATGCCAACAAGGTCACGCCGGACGAGGGCTTCTATCAGGTGGACTTTTTTACCGACACCAAGAAGCTGGAAAAGGAGAAAAAACTCCAGCAAGCCATGCTGGGCATCAAGAACAAGTACGGCAAAAATGCCGTGCTGAAAGCCAGCAGCTATGAGGAAGGTGCCACCATGCGACAGCGCAACGCACAAATCGGCGGGCACAGTGCAGGAGGTTCGGCGGGAGGTTCAGATGGAAAACTACAAAAATAGCAAAATCGGGCGGGAGACCGCCCAAAAGTACGGGGACATCCTGGAGATGGAACGCCCTCAGACGGAAGAATCCCTCCGCAAGCACCCCCGCATGACCCTTCAGAACCGTGCCAAGATCTTCTCGCCCTTCTCTCCGCTGCGGGGCTATGACGAGCAGCTTGCTGCAGAAAAGCAGCGCACCGAGCGTGTGCCCAAGCGGATTCTGACCGAGGAAGAAATGTCTGCTCTGTCCGATCGGCTGATGCAGGTTACCAAGGGTATGACCATCACGGTGCGGTACTTCAAGGAGGATACCGCTCACCCGGAGGTTCCCGCAGTGGGCAACTACATCACGCTGACCGGAAAAGCGGACCGCATCGATCCGGTGTTCCGCACCCTGCAGGTGGGCGAAACCGTAGTGCCCTTTGAAGATCTGGTGGAACTCGGCGGGGAGGGCATCATGGACATTGATGCGTATCTGGGCATCGGGGAAGAATGAGATGACAAGAAATGTTGAAAGAGATATTTATGGGACACCTCTTCCGGTAAAATGACCTCAGAAGAAGCAAAACACACTTCGGATGGAGGAAAACACAATGGCAAACGGTGATTACGGCTATTTCGGCAAAGGTGACACGGGCTATGCCCAGTATATGACGGCCTTCAACCGCAACTTCGGCGGCTCGTCCGTCGGCGGTGGCGGCGGCCACAACAATGGCGGCGGCAGTGGTGGAGACGGAAGCGGCTGCGGCTGCCTCATCGCCATTGCGGTGGTGGTCGTGCTGGTGCTCCTCGGCATGGGAAGCTGAGGAGCATTTCCACAGCACTAGGCTGCTTACGTGACCCAGTCACAGAAAATATAACTAGGAAATGTTATCATATAGTCACAGGAAACACCAACAACATTCCGATGGAGGATTTGAATATGAAGGCAAAGTTTTATATCTGTGAGCACTGTGGCAACCTGGTCACCACCATCCACAACGCAGGCGTTCCGCTGGTCTGCTGCGGCGAAAAGATGAAGGAACTGCTTCCCAACACGGTGGAAGCCAGCGGCGAAAAGCATCTGCCGGTGGCAGAGCTTTCCGGCAGCACCCTCACGGTTACGGTGGGTGCGGTGGAGCACCCCATGGTGGATGTGCACCACATCCAGTGGCTCTTTGTGGAGACGGAAAACGGCGGACAGCTTCGCTACCTCGCCCCCGGGCAGGCACCCAAGGCGGTGTTTGAGCTGGGCGGCGAAAAGCCGGTGGCGGTCTACGCTTACTGCAACCTGCATGGTCTGTGGATGACGAAACTCTAAGAAATGAACAGGCTCCTGCCAGTGATTAAACGCTTGCAGGAGCCTGTTTTGGCGTACAGCCAGAGGGATGATGCCGGTGCATAGAATCTGTCCCCAGAGAGTGGCAATAAGCCCTCCGGGGGCATTTTTGTTTTTCACTATCTTTTCCGCAGGGGAAAACCATGGTATACTGAACGCAGCGAATCCAAAGTAATAAACCGGGAGGTACCGTTATGAAGTGGGGAATTTTAGCGACCGGCACCATTGCCAAAAAGTTTGCGTCTACGGTGGAACAGATGGGCGCAGAGGGGGATCAGATTGTTGCCGTGGGGTCACGGCATCTGGAAAGCGCACAGGCGTTTGCACAGCAGTACGGCATCCCCCACTGCTATGACTCCTACGAAGCCCTTGCCGCCGACCCGGAGGTGGAGGCCATCTATATCGCCACCCCCAACACCCTGCATTACGAAAACTGCAAGCTCTGCTTGGAGCAGGGTAAGCACGTTTTGTGCGAAAAGCCCTTTACCATCAGCCCGGAGCAGGCTCAACAGTTGTACCGTCTGGCAGAGGAAAAGCATCTCTTTCTCATGGAGGCGTTCTGGATCTGGCTGCTGCCGCTGTACGACCGCCTGCGCGAGATCCTTGCGGCGGGCACCATCGGAGAACTGAAGCAGATCACCTGCCAGTACGGCTTTGTTGCCTCCGGTGCCCGGAAGGACCGCAAGTTTGATTCCGGTCTGGGCGGCGGTGCGCTGCTGGATATCGGCATCTACAATCTGGGCTTTCTGCGCATCCTCACCGGACAGGACCCGGAGAAGGTGGAGACCAAAGAGGTGCACATCAACGAGTACGGCACCGACGATTACAGCCGCCTTGCGCTGACCTACCCCGGCGGCTGCAAGGCAGAGTCTGTCCAGACCATCGGGCAGGAGCTGGAGCGCAATGCCCGTATCGTTGGCACCAAGGGCAGTATTTTCCTGCCGGATTTCCAGCACGCCGAGACCATGACGCTGGAAGTGGAGGGCAAAGAGCCGGAGGCCATCCGCTGCCCGGTGGACATCAACGGCTTTGAGTATGAGATCCGGGAAGCAAGCCGCTGCGTCAAGCTGGGGCGTACCGGCAGCGACCGCTACACCCCGCAGGACAGCCTTGCCCTGACCCGCCTGATGTACGACACCCGCATGAGCTGGGGCATGAAGTTTGCGGGTGAGGTGTAAGCACACACCTTGCCGCAAAGGGCTTTTTGCGTGCGGAGACTATGGCATACGGAGAGCGGCAACTCGGAATTGATATAAAAAAGAAGGACACATAGATGAAAACAGTGGTTCTTTATAATATTATTTCTTTTATCATCCTCGTTGCTTTGATTTTTGTCTTAAGGATTGTTAGTAAGAGTAATTTAAGACAAAATCAACAACTTGTTATTAAAGTCATTGCAACTATTTTAATTGTTTATGTGATAGCGTTCGTGTTTTTTATTGATGCAATAGCATTTGGCATTATAGGACCAGTTCAAGATTAACAATTCCAGTTTGACAAGGAAGTGCTTTGCATGAAAAAGCGTATATCAAGGATTCTCGGTTTAATAATGCTGATTATAGCTATTGCATTTATAGTGTTTGCATTGAACCATCCAGAAATGAGTTTTCCTTGGAACAATACCATTACTTGGTTACTGTATGGTTTATATATTCTTGTGACAGTCATGTTGCTTATTGCGCCTAAGACGAAGAAGTAAACAATTCGCGTTTGTGGAGCGAAGCGGAACAATGAAAGCCCCAGTGGGGCTTTCAAGCGACCGAACGGTCTTGCGGCAGCAAGATGGAGGGGCCTCGCCCCGACAAGTTCCAGTTTGCCGGGCGGACAGGCAACCGAAAACCACACAAAAAACGAGGGAGCAGCCATGGTACTTTATTTTACGGGAACCGGCAACAGCCGGTATCTGGCGCGGCGCATTGCCGAAGGGTTGGAGATGCCGCTTTACGACCTGAACGCCTGCATCAAGGCAGGGGATACCGCCCCGGTGCAGACCGGGCGTGACGTGGTGCTGGTAACGCCTACCTACGCATGGCGTATCCCCCGGGTGGTGTCGGAGTGGCTGGGCAAGACCGCACTGACCGGGGCAGAGCGCATCTGGTTTGTGATGGATTGCGGCAGCGAAATTGGCAATGCGGCAGGCTATAACCGGCAGCTTGCAGCGCAAAAGCAGCTGCATTATATGGGCACAGCCCAGATCATCATGCCGGAAAACTACATTGCCATGTTCAATGCACCTCAAAAGGAGCAGGCACGGAGCATCGTGGAGCAGGCAGAGCCTGCGCTTCAGAAGGTGCTGGCGCGGCTCAAGGCCGGGCAGGAATTTCCTCCGCCGAGAGAGATCCTCTACGACCGCCTTATGAGCGGCCCGGTGAACCCGGTGTTCTATCGCTTCTTTGTAAAAGCGGAGGCCTTCCGGGCAACGGATGCCTGCATCGGCTGCGGTAAGTGCGTGGAGTTGTGCCCCCTGAACAATATCCATCTGGAAAACGGCAGGCCGGTCTGGGGCAAAAACTGCACCCATTGCATGGCCTGCATCTGCTATTGCCCTAAAGAAGCCATCGAGTACGGCAAAAAGAGCAAAGGCAAGCCCCGGTATCACTTTGAAGCAATGGAAAAGAAGCAGGACGTATGAAGAAAAAGGAAAGACGATGAGGGTAAAAAGTAGATGAAGTATTTATACTTACATGGATTAGGACAAAAACCAGACAGTTGGGATAGAGTGATAAAAGAAACGACGGTCTCGGATAGAAGCACCAGCTTGAGCTTGGCAGAGATGCTGGAAGGAAAAGCGGCCACCTATAGGGAGCTGTATACTGCATTCTCAGAAGAGTGCAACAAGGAAAATGACGAAATCGTCTTATGTGGGCTCTCTCTGGGTGCTGTTTTGGCACTTAATTATGCAATAGACCATCCGGATAAAGTAAAGGCACTTGTGTTAATTGCGGCACAATACAAAATGCCTGAAAAGCTATTGAAGTTCCAGAATATGCTGTTTCGCTTTATGCCAAATGCAACGTTCAAGCAATTTGGATTCAAAAAGGCAGATGTGATCAGTTTGTGCGACACGATGGCAGAATTGGATTTCAGAGATTCATTGTGTAAGGTGTCTTGTCCTGTATTGATTGTTTGTGGCGAAAAGGACAACGCAAATAAAAAATCCTCAAAGGAACTTGTCAGCTATTTGAGCAATTCCTGCTATCGTGAACTTTTGAAAACGGGTCATGAAGCAAACATAGAAGATCCGGAGGGATTAGCGGCAGTGTTGCAGAGATTTTATGACAATATCGAATAAATCTGATTTATCAAAAGAGAGACGAGGAATGTCAAGTAAACTCGAAGAACAGCAGCGCAGGCTGTTGCTTGGAAAGACCTGCGGTGCACGAATCAGCGCGGTGATGGCGGCAGGCAACCGGCTGACGATAAGGCGGATTTGTCTTTGAAAGAATAAACCTATTGACATGGTGCGAAAATGGGTTTATACTATCCCCAACACAAGAAAGGGAGCGAAGACAGATGAAACGTACAGCAGATGCCCGGCACAGACTACCCGGGCGAATGCGCTGCTCCCAGACAAATTCCCGGCAGACAGACTGAGAAAAAACAGGAAGATGCCGTTGTCTGGGAGAAGTGCCCGAACATACATCGTCACAATAAAAGGAGAACCGACAATGGCTGATTATAAACTGTGGAACGCACTGAAGGATGCTAAAAAATATCGCTGGGTGGAACTTTCTCACTCGCTGAACAACGAAAGCCCCTACTGGTCCGGCATCCCGGAAGGCTCTGTGGAGCTGGCAAAGACCGTGTGGGACTGGGGCAAGCCGGAACTGGAATGCCTGATCCAGACCTTCAAATTCCCCGGACAGTTTGGTACCCATATCGACTTCCCGGGTCACTTCATCAAGGGCAAAGCGCTGTCCGAAAAGTTTGATGTGAACGACCTGATTTTCCCGCTGGTGGTCATCGATATTTCTGAGCAGGCCAAGAAAGACCCCCGCTACGCTGTGACAGTGGAGGACATCAAGGCCTATGAAGCAAAGTACGGTCCTATCCCGGATGGTGCGCTGGTGGCTCTGCGCAGCGACTGGTACAAGAAGTGGCCGGATATGGATGCGCTGTCCGGCATCGACGCAGAGGGCAAAGAAAATGCTCCCGGCTGGTCGCTGGAAGCATTGGAGTATATCTACAAGGTGCGCAATGCCGCCGCCAACGGCCACGAAACGCTGGATACCGATTCCTCTGCGGTGGCGGAGGAAAAGGGCGACCTTGCCTGCGAGCGCTATGTTCTGGACAACGACAAGCTGCAGGTGGAGGTGCTTGCAAATCTGGATAAAGTGCAGCCTGCCGGTGCGGTGGTCATTGTTTCTTATCCCCGCATCGAAGGTGCAACTGGTCTGCCCGCACGGGTCTGGGCCATTACCGAATAAGAGCGGAGAAGTGGGAAAATGTCCTTTGAAAAAGCAAAAGCAGACCTGGAAGAAAAAGGTCTGGGAGACCATGTCATTGTGCTGAACGAGTCCTCGGCAACCGTGGCAGAGGCAGCCCACGCACTGGGCGTGGAGCCTGCCAGCATCGCCAAAACGCTGTTGGATGGACCCTTTTATGATTCGCAGAGTAATGCCGGCAATATTGATTCCGTATTGCAGACGTAAAAACTGTTGACCCTGCGATTGGGCTCCATCTGCAATAAAAAAGGGCAAAGCCGCCTGCATTCAGGAGACCTTGCCCTTTTGTGTTATATTTTACAATAAATTAGGCAGTTTCCCGTGTATTCACAGCGCCACATTGACCGGCAGGACGTACACGCCGTCGGCGGCGTAGAAGGTGATCTGAGTAATCGTCTTGCCGATGATGGATGCAAAGTAAGGATCATCGGCATTGAAGCCCAGCTTGGTACCATGCCAGATGTTGGCCACATGATGCAGGCCGTACTCACTGCCATCGGCGGTGGTCAGAACTACGCCGTAGACCTTGTTGGCCTTGTAGTCCAGATCAAAACCGGAGATTTTCATCTCGTAGGTGGCGCGGTGACCGTTGGTATTCAGTTCCACAGTGGTGCCCTCTACGGTGGTCTCGGTGGCGTGGACCTTGCCAAACTCCCACTTGCCGCTCAGCAGGTTATACCATGCGGTGATGTAGTAGGCAGGGGTCTCACTGAGCTTGTAGTAAGCGTAGCTCTCGTTCTCAAACAAGGCATCTGCGCCGGTGTAGGTGGTGGTGGATTCCTTGCCCTTCAGGGTAACGGTAATGTCGTAGCTGTCGGCATCGGTGACCTGCTTTGCATTCTTCAGCGCCCACGGGGTCAGCACCTTGACCGGGAAGGAAACGCCGGTGATGTCGGAGCCGTCCGCGTTGACGTGGTAGGAACCGCCGGCAAGTTTGCCTGCACGGGTCTTGTTCCTGGTGGCGCTGGTCACAGCGTCGATCTCAGATGCGTTGTCCACACCGGCAGCCTTGTAGAAGTCGGCGTAGGGGATGTTCATCTGGACATAGCTGGAGGTCAGGCAGTTTTCCTGTTCCACCTCTTCCGCAGCGAAGGCCGGGACTGCCACAGTGCATACCAGCATAGCGGCCGCAAGTGCACCTGCAAATACTTTTTTCAATCTCATGGTAACACACCTCTGTCTCAGTTTTGAAAAAACAGTTAGCTTTACCTAACAATTGATGCAAAAAAATGCAGGGGAAAACCCCCTCAGATGGTTAGGCAAAACAAATTCACAAAGTAAAAAATAGCACTCCCACCGGGCGTTGTCAAGTAGAAACCGGAAAGTTTGCAGAGGTGAATTTTTCGGTGCAGGAAACGATCTGCATCCTCTATACCGCAAAGCCCTTGACCTTTTTGCCGGAGCGCAGTATACTTTTTATGCGGTTAGTCATAAATAACCGCAAGGAGGTACTACATGATACAAGACGCGTTCTGGGGAATCCTGATTCCCTTTCTAGGTACAAGCCTTGGAGCAGGCTGTGTGTTCTTTTTAAAAAAGTCCCTGAGCGACGGCATCCAGCGCGCCCTCACCGGCTTTGCCGCCGGAGTGATGGTGGCGGCATCGGTGTGGAGTTTGCTGATCCCAGCCATGGAACAGGCTGCAGATCTGGGCAGGCTGGCGTTTTTCCCGGCGGCAGCAGGCTTTTGGCTGGGCATCCTGTTTTTGCTGCTGCTGGACCATCTCATCCCGCATCTGCACCAGAACAGCTTGCAGGCCGAAGGGCCAAAAAGCCAGCTCCAGCGCACCACCATGATGGTTCTGGCGGTGACGCTGCACAACATCCCGGAGGGTATGGCAGTGGGCGTAGTCTATGCCGGATACCTTGCCGGAACTGCCCAGATCACCGCCGCCGGGGCGCTGGCACTTTCCCTTGGCATTGCCATCCAGAACTTCCCGGAAGGTGCCATCATTTCCATGCCACTGCGGGCGGAAGGAATGAAAAAAGGCCGGGCGTTCTGGGGCGGCGTACTGTCCGGCATCGTAGAGCCCATCGGGGCAGTGTTGACGATTCTGGCGGCAGGCATCGTGGTGCCCGCGTTGCCCTATCTGCTCAGCTTTGCCGCCGGAGCCATGCTGTATGTGGTGGTGGAGGAACTGATCCCGGAAATGTCGCAGGGGCAGCACTCCAACGTTGGCACGGTATTTTTCGCGGTGGGCTTCAGCGTGATGATGGTGCTGGATGTGGCACTGGGGTGACGGTTGGGGATTCCCAAAAGCGAAATCTCTTTCGGAATACCCGAAAATGCCTAAACTCCTTGACAGAGGAGACGGCAGGGCGTATTATTTTGGCAGAAGGACCGCTGAGAAGCGGCTTTTTATAGAATGAAAAGTTAGCATTATCTAACTTGCAGCACGAGGAATTGCTGGCCGGTCACCCGGTGCAGTGGGCGCATCTGGTAAAAAGCATTGCATTGTGAACGGTAAACAGAAAGAGGGTGGCGTTATGTCCTTTTTTGAAAATACCCGAAAGCCCGTAGGCCTTGGCGGGAAGATCATGGTTGCTATGATGAACTTTGGACACAGCGCAATGGCAGAATGGGGACTGCGCTTTTTACAGTCTGCCCCGGATGCTATGGTGCTGGATTGCGGCTGCGGCGGTGGAGCGAATATTAAAACGCTGTTGAAACTGTGCCCCAACGGCAAGGTGCAGGGCATCGACTACTCAGCCGTCAGCGTGGAAAAAGCGCGAAAAGTCAATGCCAGAGCCATTGCGGCAGGACGGTGTACCGTGCAACAGGCAAGTGTGGCAGAGCTGCCGTTTGAAGCGGAGCAGTTTGATGTGGTGACCGCCTTTGAAACGGTCTATTTCTGGCCGGAGCTTGCACAGAATTTCAGAGAGGTTTATCGAGTGCTGAAGCCCGGCGGGGTCTTTTTCATCTGTAACGAAGCGAACGGCGAAACGACAAAAGACGACAAATGGACGAAAATCATCAATGGCATGACCATCTATACGGATACTGCACTGAAAGAGTATTTGGAAAAAGCAGGATTTTGTCAGATCCAAAGCCACAAAAATAAAAAGGGCTGGCTGTGCGTTACGGCGCAAAAGCGGACATCACCTGTCTGGATTACTCGGCAGATATGATGGGACAGGCGCAGGAAAAGGCAGATCGCCTGCACCTGAAAAATGTGACCTTCCGGCAGGGGGATGTGGGCGCACTTCCGTATGCGGACGGCATCTTTGATATTGTGTTGTCGCTGAACGGCTTTCACGCGTTCCCGGATAAAGAGGCCGCTTATCGGGAGGTCTTTCGGGTGCTGAAGCCCGGCGGAATCTTCTGCGGCTGCTTCTATGTGAAGGGCGAGCAGAAGCGGACGGACTGGTTTGTCCGGCATATTTATGAAAAGACGGGGTTCTTCACACCGCCCTACGAGATGGCCTTCAGTTTGAAAAAACGGCTGGAGAAACGGTACGAAACCGTAACACTTGGAACAGTGAAGAGCATGGCATGGTTTGCCTGCCGGAAAGCAGAATGAGGAGAACAGGGAGGAACCTATGAAATACAAAATCGAGAAAAACACCGTGCAGGAGACGCTGATCCTCCCGCTGTATTCCCGGAAGCTGTGCACTGAGATGTATCCGAACCTTTACCAAGACGAAACAGCGGTGCGTCTGATCGACCAGATCGACTACGATTTTTCAGAGGCAGAGGAAAACTCCCGCAGCCTGATGCAGCGGTTCGGTGCGCTGGAGGTCGCCATGCGGCAGAATGACCTTGCCTTTGAGGTGCAAGCGTACCTGAAAAATCACCCCTGTGCGGCAGTGGTCAATCTGGGCTGTGGGCTGGATAACACCGGCAGAGCCTGCGACAACGGCAGATGCAAGATCTACAATCTGGACTTCCCGGATGTGATCGCCTTGCGGCAGCAGCTTCTGCCCGCCGGGGAGCGGGAGCAAAACATCCCCTGCGACCTGAAAGACCCCGCATGGTTTGACAAGATTGATGCCTCCGGCGGGGCGGTGTTCTTTGCCTCCGGGGTGTTCTATTACTTCCTGACCCAGCAGGTCCGGGAACTGGTGCAGGGGATGGCGGACGCTTTCCCCGGCGGGGTACTGGTCTTTGATGCCGCCAACCGAACGGCGGTGAAGATGATCGCCAAAACGTGGCTCAGGACGGCGAAAATCAAGGATGTGGGAGCATATTTCGCAGTTTCAGATGCGAAAAGCGAGCTTTCCCCATGGGACTGCCGTTTGCAAGTGTCCAGCCGGGGCTATATGCTGGGGTACAACGATTTGAAAGATCCTTCTGTCAGCGGCTTTTTCCGTTTCCTTGCAAGGGTCGGGGATGGCGGGATGAAAATGCAGATCGTGAAGATCGGGTTTGGAGGCAGACAATGAAGTACGCCGGGATGCCCATGGGGATGTGGGTGTTGTTTGCAGGCTCCTTTCAAAAGCAGCTGACCGCTGTGCTGGGCTATGATGCAGCCACCGCAAGAGCCATCACAAAAAAGGCAAAGCTGCAATACCGGCAGATCATTGCTGGTTTGCCGGAGTTTGAAAAGGCCGACCGTTTCAAAATGAATCTTGTCAACTGCGCCATGGTCGGCGCGTTCATTCTCTCCATGCCGCAACGCCCAGAGGTGGACAGGCTGACGGATTACTACGCAAGATCCATGATGACTGCGCCCATGCAGTGGTTCTGCCGCAAGAGCGGAAAAAGCAAGTTCAACGCAAAGGATATTGCCGCCATGAAGGCCACCGCTGCTCTGAAAGCCGCCGACCGCAACCCCTACTCGTGGAACATGGAGTTTTACGAATACCCGGATGGCAGCGGCTACGAGGGACGCTTTACCAAGTGCGGCATCTGTGTGCTGATGAAGGAACTGGGGCTGTACGACCTGACCCCTGCTCTGTGCCACCTGGACTACACTATGAGCGAAGCGGGCGGCGTGACCGACTTTGTGCGGCAATACACCCTTGCCTCCGGCGGGCCCTACTGCGACTGCGGGTACAAAAAGAAGGAAAAATAAAAAAGGAGGAGCGCACGATGCTTGTCAAGTCGATGATCTTGGCACATATGGCAAGCTGTATGACCTGATCAAGTACCCGGAGCCGACCAAAGCAAACGGGACAGTGTGAGGAGAGGCGGCGCAATGAAGAAAGAAGAAACGAAACTGTTTATCCGCTGATGCATACGATAAAACCAAAGGGAGTTCTGTCCGGACATTCGTCCGTGACGGAACTCCCTTTTTTAGCTTTATAGAAAAACCATAAGCCATCTGCCACGCTCAGCGGAGCAAAAACCACACACCCAGCAGGATCGCAAGGAAGATCAGGTTGGACAGGGTGAACAGCCCAAAATACTGCTTCTTCCCCTGTGGCAGCTCCCGTGCGATCTGCCGGTAGGAAATAAGACTGGCCATGGATGCGATCAAAGTGCCAAGACCTCCCAGATTGGTGCCGATGATGAGGGCTTGTGTCTCTGCCGTGAACCCGGACAGCAGCAGGGCGGCGGGAACATTACTGGTGACCTGCGAAGCAAGAACCGCCACAAGAACTTCCCGGCCGGTCAGAAACTCCTGCAGCCAGCCGGAAAAGGCCGGAATGCGCCCCAGATTGCCAATGAAGATGAAAAAAGCCACAAAGGTCAGAAGCAGGGAATAGTCCACTGCCCGTAAGGTGTGCGGGTCTGCAAAAAGGGCGCAGACGAGTACAGCGGCAAAGGCAATGCCATAAGGCAACACCCGGATCACGGACAGCAGGCAAACGGCAAACAGAACCAGATACAGCAGGATGATCTTCTGATCTCCTTGAGATGCAGAAGAAGAAACAAGCTCATCCACGGAAAGGGCATCGGAGGCTTTCCGGCAGACCAGCGCTGCCCAAGCCAGCAGCAGGAGCAGAGAGACCAGGGTGTAGGGCAGCATAAGAAGAACAAATCCCCCGATGCTCATGCCGCTTTTTCCGTAAAGATAGAGGTTCTGCGGGTTGCCGATGGGGGTCAGCATACTGCCAAGGTTTGCCGCAATGGTCTGCATACAGACCACCGGGATCAGAATGGAACGGCGGACATCCGCTCCCAGACGGCTCAGGACCACGAACGTAAAGGGAACGAAGGTCAGCAGGGAAACATCGTTGGTGATGAACATGCTTCCGAAAAAGCACAGCCCGACCAGTACCAGCGTCAGCTGAAAGGTGCTGTGGGTACGGGACAGCAATGCCCGGCCCAGTCCATCAAAAAAGCCCTGCCGCCGCAGCCCGGCCATGACCGTCATCAGGGAAAACAAAATCGCCAGCGTGCGCAGGTCGATGTAGCCGAGATACTGCGCATCCGGCAGAACAAAGAAGGCGGAGACAATGGCCAGCACAGCGGCTGCGGTGAGGACCGTTTCCTGCTGAATGAATTGTTTGAGTAGTTTCATAGAGACACATCCTTGTAATTGTAAAGGCAGCCCTGCTGCGGTGCCGGACGGCCTTTTTCCGTATTTCAGAGCAGCAGCTCAAACGACCCGATCATCAGCGGCATTCTTCAATGTGGAAGATCGCTACTTTCCCGAAGAACGGATTGCAAGTGCGTGCAGTTTCCGGCTCAAATCGGCCAGACACCATGCGATTGCCATACCGCCGGCAATTCCAAGAGCGGCCAGAAAGGTCTGCTCTCCGAAATGCTCTGCAGCAGACAAATCATTGGAGACGACTGCGTTCATGCAGTAGTAGAGGGTGCTTCCGGGAATGAGGGGAATGGCAGCGGTGATGAAGAAAGGCGTAGAGGGTGCATTGCAGCATCGGGCAAGAATTTCGGCATACAGAGCGGCACAGAAACCGGCCAACAGATTGGCAAGAAAGACGCTGTGCAGGGTGTTGGCGGCAAGAAGATAAGCCAGCCATGCCAGAAGTCCGCCTACACCGGCGGCGGGTAAGTAGCGCCGGTTCAGATTGAAGATCAGTCCGAAACCGACCGAACCAAGGGCAGCACTGAGCAACTGCGAAAAAACCTGCATCATGCGGAAATTCCTCCCATCAACCAGATGGCGGCCATCATGCCGAGTGCAAGGGTGGCGGCCATCAGAATGGCTTCCACCAGCCGAAGAGAGCCGGAAATAATGTCCCCAAGTAAGATGTCCCGGATGGAATTTGTCAGCATGATGCCGGGAATCAGCAGCATGATGATACCAATCAGAACTTTATCGGCATGAAACTGCATCCCAAAGCGGCAGAGCAGCAGAGTGGAGACACCGCTGAGAAATGATGCTATAAACTGAAATTCTACGCCATTCATACAAAAAGGCGAGAGATAGCGCTCCATCCAGCAAATCAGAACAGCAATGCCGCCGGCCAGCAGGCCGTCCCAGAGATTTCCACCAAAGAAGATGGCAAAACTGGAAGCAGCCAACACACTGCCGGCAAGATGCAGTCTTGGGTCCGGATGCTGTGCCAGAATGGCATTCAGCTGGCGCTGAAACTCTTCTATGGAAGGAGGCGCTGTGCAGATACGGCGGCTGAGCGCATTGAGCTTTTCCAATGTCAGCAGGTCATTGCTGGCAGCGTGACGCAGGCGGCGGGTCTCGGTCTGCGGCGGCAGCGAGGGCATGGTAAGCGTGACCACGATGCTGGATGTGATCACGAATACATTCACATCTTCTGCCCCATAGGCGACTGCGATCCGGTTCAAAGTGTCCTCAACGCGGAATACTTCTGCGCCGCTGTTTTGTAAAGCTTCGCCCATTCGGACCAGAATGTGGAGAAAATGACTGATCTCGGTCTCTTCCACAATATCACTCTCTTTTCATCTCGGTTTCCACATTATTATAGCGGGTGGACTGGCAGAACGCAAGACGCTGCAGGGACAGAGAGACTTTTTGACAACTGCATTGTTTACGCGGGCAATGGATCGCCTGGTTCTGAAGAAACGGCTTGCATCCGTTCTGTCACAGCGAAAGACTACGATTGGAGAAGAAAAAAATTGAATCCAGTGCAAACGATTTTGCCGAGAATTGCATGAAATATTATAAAAGTATTATTCTTTTATGAATTTTAGCACTCTACTATTGACACTGCTAATAAACAGTGTTATAACAGTGGCGTGCTCAGGAGAAAGGGGCATGAGGGAACCGCAAGGCTCCCGGGAAGACTCCGCTCCTGATGCACGATCTTGATTTTATGCCCGACCCGAACGCCGGGATTGGAGGGTTGTTTTATGTTTATGCCTGCTGTTTTCCATGAAAATCTGTTCGATGATTTCTTTGATCCGTTCTGGAACGACGGTGCGCTGGAGCGTGCAATGAATCGTGAAGAGCGTGAGACCTTCGGCAAGCGCGGCGCAAACATGATGAAAACCGATGTGAAGCAGACCGCCGATGGCAACTATGATGTGGCTGTTGACCTGCCCGGCTGCAAGAAGGAAGACGTTCAGATGGAGCTGAGCGATGGCTACCTGACCATTCAGGCCGTCCGCAGCCACTCCAATGACGAGAAGGACAACGATGGCCGTTATCTGCGCCGTGAGACCTTCTCCGGTACCTGTGCCCGCAGCTTCTATGTGGGTGATGCCGTGAAGAAGGAGGACATCCACGCAAAGTTCGAGGATGGCGTCCTGCACATCGTGCTGCCCGCACCGCAGCAGCAGAAGGCTCTGCCTGCGAATCCCAATCTCATTGAAATCGAGTAACGTTTGTGCATCGGTGTGAGGAACACCGGCGTATAGAACCAACCCCCGGAGAACCGTAAAAAGCTCTTCGGGGGTTTTTGTATTCTGACATCTCTACTTGATGGGATGAATTATTTCCGACTTGTCAGCCGGTTGAGCAGCATCACAGCCAGGACAATGACACCAATGACGAGAAGAATGCCGACCATGCCGATGAGCATCATGGGCAGGGTGGTCATCCACGAAGAAAGATGAAGCATAAGTGTACCTCCGTTAAGCCATCAGGGTCAGAATCAGGCCGCCTGCAATGACGGATGCGATCTGCCCCGAAACGTTGACGCTGATGGAGTACATCAGCAGGAAATTCTGGTTATCTTCTTCCAATCCCATCTTGTTGACCACACGGCCGCTCATGGGGAAGGCGGAGATGCCGGCTGCACCGATCATCGGGTTCAGCTTTTTGCCTTCGGGCAGGAACAGGTTCAGCAGCTTTGCAAACAGCACGCCGCCTGCGGTATCAAAAACGAAGGCTACCAGACCCAGTGCAAGGATGAGCAGGGTATCGGGCCGGACAAACTTGTCAGCGGTCATCTGTCCGGCCACGGTCAGGCCCAGCACGATGGTGATGAGGTTTGCCAGCACATTCTGCGCGGTTTCGCTGAGGGCGTTCAGTACGCCGCACTCCCGCAGCAGGTTGCCGAACATCAGAAAACCAACTAGAGCTACGCTGGCAGGAGCTACCATACCGGCAATGATGGTTACAACAATGGGGAACAGAATCTTCGTCAGCTGGCTGACATTGCCCTTTTCATAGGGCATCCGGATGCGGCGGTCCTTCTGGGTGGTCAGCAGTTTAATGACCGGCGGCTGCACGATGGGCACCAGAGCCATATAACTGTACGCTGCCACCATGATGGCACCAAGGTACTGGGAGTTGAAGGTGTTAGCTACAAAAATGGCGGTGGGACCGTCCGCTGCACCAATGACAGCGATGGAAGCAGCATCCTTCAAATCAAAGAAGAAGCCTGCCAGAAACAGGGTGAAGAAAATACCAAACTGCGCTGCGGCACCAAAGAGCATGAGCCATGGTTTTTCCAGCAGGGGGCCAAAGTCGATCATAGCACCAATGCCGATGAAAAGCAGCAGGGGAAACAGCTCGTTGGACATGCCTGCTTCAAACAGGGCAGAAATGGGGCCTACGGTATCGCCCTGCGTGATGGCACCGGACAGCGGCAGATTGACCAGAATGGCACCAAAACCCATGGGTAAAAGCAGGCTCGGCTCCATTTTTTTGGCGATGGCAAGGTAGATGAGCAATGCACCAATGCCCCACATCACCACCATCTGCCAAGTCAGGTTTCCAAAATTGGAAAACAGACTTGCGAATGTGTTCAGAAAGTTCATAGTTTTCTTGCCTCCTATTGTGCTCCGGTACGGTGACAAGAAAAAGAGACTCCTGCCACAGCACTTTGTCTGTGACAAAAGTCTCAAGCGAACACATGACATCGGGCATTTCTGCCGTGATGACGCTGCCATGCAGCAGTCTCCCGAAGAATAAGCCGGAACACTGCCCTTTACTCCCTTTTATCAGATGTATTAAAACAGAATATGGGAAAACTGTCAAGAAAAATACAGAAATCTTTTCTATATCTTATGAGGGTCCTTCCGCTGTGGTTCACGCAAGCTGATTACAGCAAAGCATTTCTGGAAGCCCATCGAGAGAAAATCACTCTGCACAAGGCGGCCCCGGAGAGCTGCGATAAGCCCTCCGGGGCCATTTTTGTTTTCCGACATCTTTCCGACAGTGGGAAAGTGTGGTAGAATAGGAGCAAAGCTGATATATGATCAACAGGAGGGGGAAAATCAAGATGGAAACGGTCTATATCGCAGGCGGATGCCTTTGGGGCGTACAGCATTTTTTTGACACAGTGCCTGGTGTACAGATGACTGAAGCCGGCAGAGCCAACGGAACAACGAGTTCTCTGGATGGCCCATACGATGGATATGCAGAATGCGTAAAAGTGGTCTATGATGAGAAAAACACAAGCATTTCAGAACTGATGGCACACCTGTTTGAGATCATCGACCCCTACAGCCTGAACAAACAGGGCGTGGACGTTGGAAAAAAGTACCGGACAGGGCTGTACAGTACAGATCCCAGACATCTGGAAGAAGCAAGAGCTTTTATAAACGGCCGGGAGGACCGGGACAAGATCATGCTGGAAGTGCTGCCGCTGACAAATTATGTCCGGAGCGCTGAGGAGCATCAGCACCATCTGGAACGGCACCCTGAAGACTGCAGTTACTGCCATATCCCGGATGCTGTCCTGAACAGATACAGAAATCAGTAAATATGCGATCCTACCATTGCAGTAACACCAATGGAAAGTATCAGGAGCAGGAGAGTGCTCCGCTGGTGCGGGAATTTCTGGCGGATAACGGCATGACGGCGGCGCAGATCGACCGGGTGGCCTATCTGGTGGGGCACCACTGATGGTTCTGGATGTGGCGCTTGGCTGAGAGAGCGAAGCGGCTTCTCAATGGTAAAATAACGGAAAACACCCCTGTGAGCTTTTTTAAACTCACAGGGGTGTTTTTAGGCGTTGGGGTCGGTCAGCACAAAGGTCAGCTCGGCGGTGGCGGCGCACTTGCCGTCCACCCACGCCGAGGCTTTGCCCACGCCCACCGGGCCGTGCTGCTCTACCAGTTCACAGTGCAGGGTGAGCACATCGCCGGGGGTGACCTGCTTGCGGAAGCGGGCATTCTTGATGCCGCCGAAGAGGGCCAGTTTGCCCTTGTTCTCCGGCAGGCTGAGCGCCGCAACGGCACCGGTCTGGGCCAGCGCTTCCAGAATGAGCACTCCCGGCATCACCGGCTGGCCGGGAAAATGTCCGCAGAAAAATTCCTCATTGCGGCTTACGCACTTGCGGCCGATGGCCCACTGGCCCGGCTCGTAGTCCAGAATGCGGTCCACAAGGGCAAAGGGATAGCGGTGCGGCAGAAGCGCCGCGATCTCCTCACTGTTCAGGGCGTTTGCGTCTGCACGCACGGTGCGGGGTTCTGCCATGGGTCAGCCCTCCCATCTGCGCAGGGCGATGCAGGCGTTGTGCCCGCCAAAGCCCAGACTGTTGCTCAGTGCATAGGTCATGGCCTGTGCACGGCCAGTGTTCGGCACATAGTCCAGATCACATTCGGGATCGGGCTGCTCATAGTGGATGGTGGGCGGCGCAAACTGGTCATGCAGGGCCAGCGCTGTAAATACGGCTTCGATGCCGCCCGCACCGCCCAGCAGATGGCCGGTCATGCTCTTGGTGCTCACCACAGTCAGCTGCTTTGCGTGTTCGCCGAACACCGCATGGATGGCGGCGGTCTCGCAGGCATCGTTCATGTGGGTGCCGGTGCCGTGGGCGTTGATGTGGTCCACCTGCTCCGGTGCGATGCCTGCATCCGCCAGCGTCAGCGCCATGCAGTCGATGGCACCTGCGCCACCGGGGGCAGGTGCGGTGAAGTGGTAGGCATCGCAGTTGGCACCGTAGCCCACCACCTCGGCGTAGATGTGCGCACCGCGGGCACGGGCATGCTCCAGCTCTTCCAGCACCAGCACGCCGCTGCCTTCGCCCATCACGAAGCCGCCGCGCCGCGCGTCAAAGGGCAGGCTGGCTGCATCCGGATCGGTCGCGGTGGAAAGCGCTTTCATGCTGGTAAAGCCGCCGATGCCCAGAGGGCTGATGCAGCTCTCTGCACCGCCGCAGACCATGGCGGTCTCGTAGCCGTCACGGATGCGGTGGAAGGCATCGCCTACGGCATTGGTGCCGCCGGCGCAGGCCGTCACCGGGCAGGTGCACATGCCCTTCAGGCCAAAGCGGATGGCCACCTGTGCCGCTGCCATGTTGGCAATGGACATGGGCACGAAATAGGGGCTTACCTTTTCCATGCCCTTCTCTTCACCACGGGTGTGCTGCTCCTCAATGGTGGGCAGACCGCCGATGCCGCTGGAAAGGATGACACCGATCTGTTTGGCTTCCGCTTCGGTGTCCAGACCGCTGTCTGCAACTGCTTCAGCGGCGGCAGCAAGGGCCAGAACGGTAAAGCGGGCCATCTTGCGGGCTTCCTTTTTGTCCACGATGGTTTCCGGGTCAAAGCCCTTCACCTCGCCTGCCAGCTTACATTTAAAATCGGTGGTATCGAACTGGGTAATGGGGCCGATGCCGCATTTGCCCGCTTTGGCAGCGGCCCAGCTGTCGGCGGTGTTGTTGCCCAGCGGGTTCACGGTGCCAAGGCCGGTGATCACGACTCTGCGTTTTTCCATGAGAGTTTTCTCCTTTTACATTGCCATGCCGCCGTCTGCACAGAGCACCTGCCCGGTGAGATAGCTGCTTTGTTCTGCGGCGAAAAATGCCACTGCATTTGCCACATCCTCCGGCTTTCCTGCGCGGCCTGCGGGGATGCCCTTTGCCATTTCGGCGCGGACGGCTTCCGGCAGGGCGGCGGTCATGTCGGTCTCGATAAAGCCCGGCGCGACCGCATTCACGGTCACATTGCGGCTTGCCAGCTCGCGGGCAAGGCTTTTGGTCAGGCCGATCAGGCCCGCCTTGCTGGCGGCGTAATTGGTCTGGCCGGCGTTGCCCCGCAGGGCCACCACACTGGAAAGGTTCACGATGCGGCCCCAGCGCTGGCGCACCATGCGGCGGGCAGCCTCTTTGCAGCAGAGGAACGCACCCTTGAGGTTTGCGTTCAGCACTGCATCGAAGTCCTCTTCGCTCATGCGCAGGATCAGATTATCGCGAGTAATGCCCGCGTTGTTCACAAGGATATCTACCCGGCCAAAGGCGTTCACCGCCTGTTCAAAGAGCACTTTGCAGCCCTCGGCAGTGGAAACATCGGCCTGCACAGCCACAGCATTTGCGTTTTCGGCCTTGCACAGAGCCACCGTCTGGGCAGCTGCAGCTTCGCCGTGGCAGTAATTCACCACGACATTGCAGCCCTGCTTTGCCAGCTGGATGCACACAGCCCGGCCAATGCCCCGGCTTCCGCCAGTAACAACGGCGGTGCGGATGATCGTTTCTTCGCTCATAGCTCTTCCTTCCATGCTGTCAGTGCGGCGTTCAGCTGCTCCGGGGTCTCCACCGAAGCGCAGACCACGCCGGGCAGGGTCTTTTTCACAAAGCCAGCCAGAGCACTGCCCGGGCCGACTTCCAGAATATGGTCTACGCCCAGCTCACCAAGGCGATGGAGCGTATCTTCCATGTAAACGCTGCTCTGCACCTGCTTCACGAGCAGGGCGGGGATGCTGTCTTGCTCAGCTTTTTCATGGCCAAGGCAGTTGAACAGCACCGGCACCTGCATCTCGCCAAAGGGCTCAGACGCAAAACGCTTTGCCAGTGCATCCCCGGCGGGGGCCATGAGGCGGGTGTGGAACGGGCCGCTCACCTTGAGCGGGATGCAGCGGCGGGCACCGGCTTCTTTGGCCAGTGCGGCGGCTTTGTCCACAGCGGCTTTCTCGCCGCCGATGACCAGCTGACCCGGGCAGTTGTAGTTGCAGATCTGCACACAGCCGAGCTGTGCAGCCTGCTCACAGCAGGCTGCAAGTGCCTGCCGGTCAAGGTTCAGCACGGCGGTCATGCCGCAGTCAATGCCCTTTGCAGCTTCGGCCATGGCTTTGCCGCGGTAAGCGGCCAGCTCGATGGCCTGCTTTGCGGTGAACACCCCGGCAGCTTCCAGCGCGGAGTATTCGCCCAGCGAAAGCCCGGCCACATAAGCGGGTTTCACGCCCTGCTGGGCCAGCACTGCGGTCACGCCGCAGGCAAAGGCCACCATGCAGGGCTGGGTGTATTCGGTCTGATTCAAAAGGCCGTCCGGATCCTCAAAGCAGACGCGGTGCAGATCGAAGTCCAGCTCTGCACTGTCAAATGCCGCCCGGAACGCGGGAGAGCCTTCGTAAAATTCTTTGCCCATGCCGGGGTGCTGTGCCCCCTGACCGGCATATAAAACGGCAAGCTTCATTGATTTTGCCTCCATTCGGTCACAAGTTCATCCATCAGCTCCTGTACCGTGCGCATCCGGTCCAGCCTGCCCACGTTGGCCCCGCAGAAGAACAGGCCCTCCTCCACATTGCCCTTTACGGCTTCGATGAGCGCGTGGGTGATGCAGTAGGGCACCTTGGCAGGGTCGCAGGTCTTCAGGCAGCGGGCACAGTGCCGGGGAGGGAAGCGGGTTCCCTCTGCCAGCGCCTGCACCAGCGGAGTGTTCAGTGCACGGCCCGGCATTCCCACCGGGCTGTGGATGATCCGCACATCCTCGGGCCGGGCGTTCAGCAGAACGTCCTTGTAGCCCTGGGATGCGTCGCACTCGTAGGTGGTGATAAAGCGGGTGGCAAGCTGTACGCCTGCAGCGCCCATTGCGGTAAAGTGGGCCATGTCGGTACCGGTATACACGCCGCCTGCCACAAACACGGGGATGCTGTGACCAAACTGTGCTTCAAAGGGCTTTACCTCGGTCAGCACCTCGGGCAGGATGTCGTCGAGGGTCTGGCATTTGCCTGCCAGCAGGTCATCTTCGGCAAAGCCGAGGTGTCCGCCTGCCTTGCAGCCTTCGATCACCACAAAATCAGCGGTGCGGCCAAACTCTTTGGCCCAGCGGCGCAGGATGAGCTTTGCGGCTCTTCCGCTGGAAACGATGGGCGCGATGGCAACATCCGTTGTGCCCACGATGCCGGGCAGCTCCAACGGCAGGCCCGCGCCGGACACCACCGCGTCCACGCCCGCTTCCACAGCGGTGCGGATTGCGGCCGCATAATCCTGCGTTGCCACCATGGCGTTGATGGCTACCATACCGGCACCCTTTGCGATCTCCTTTGCTTTTTTAATTTCCGCTGTCAGGGCACGGTGGTTGGCGCTTGCCGGGTCGCGGGCAAAGTCCGGCTCCCGGTAGCCTGCATCGGCGGTGGAGATGCACCCCATGCCGCCGCAGGCTGCAACAGCACCGGCCAGCCCGCCAAGGGAAACGCCCACACCCATGCCGCCCTGTAAGATGGGCACAGACAGGGTCTTTCTGCCGAGGGTCAGCATTCGGTGCTCAGCGCGGCAATGCGCTGCCTCCCGCCGTTCCACAGGTCTGCAAGAATATCTGCCACCGGGCGCACCTCGTGCAACATGCCTGCCACCTGACCGGCCATCAGGCTTCCGGTGGTGGTGTCGCCCTCAAACACGGCGCGGCGCAGGCTGCCAAGGGTATACTTTTCCAACTCCATCTTGTCGGCACCGGCGTTTTCCTGCCGGACATATTCGCGGCTCATTCGGTTTTTCAGCACTCGCACCGGCGCACCCACGCTTCGGCCGGTCACGATGGTATCGCTGTCCTTGGCCTTGAGCAGGGCGGCTTTGTAGTTTTCATGGATGGGGCACTCCTCGCTCACCAGCAGGCAGGTGCCTACCTGCACGCCGCAGGCACCCAGAGCCAGAGCTGCTGCCAGCTGACGGCCATCGGCGATGCCGCCAGCTGCAATGACGGGTACATTTACGGCATCCACCATCTGCGGCACCAGCGCCATGGTAGCCATTTCGCCCACATGGCCGCCGCTCTCGGTGCCCTCAGCAATGACAGCATCGATGCCCAGCGGCTCCAGATGCTTTGCCAGCACGGCGGCGGCGACAACCGGGATCACCTTGATGCCTGCCGCTTTCCACGCGGGGATATATTTGCCCGGGTTGCCTGCACCGGTGGTTACAACGGGCACACCCTCTTCCACCACGATCTTGGCAAACTCATCTGCCTGCGGATGCATGAGCATGATGTTCACGCCAAAAGGCTTGTCGGTCAACTCTTTGCAGCGGCGGATGTTCTGGCGCAGGGTGTCGGCGTTCATGCCGCCCGCACCGATGATGCCCAGCGCACCCGCGTTGGAGCAGGCGGCGGCAAACTCGCCAGTGGCAATGTTGGCCATGCCGCCCTGAATGATGGGGTATTTTGTGCCTAGAATTTCATTTAAAAGTTTCATAGTTTTATCCTATCGGTAAGCGTCCTCGCCCTCTCCGTCATTGCTAACGCAATGCCACCTCTCCCAAAGTGAGAGGCTTTGGCAGTCCACACAGAGTTTCTGGTTTTGCCAAGGGCTCTCCCTTTGAGGAAAGACTTCCCCCGCGCCGGGGGAAGATGTCGCGAAGCGACAAAAGGGGGAATCTGTCGAGCAAAGCGAGACTGAGAGGGCGAGCCCGTTTGCCGAACATGATTTTTACTCTTTGTATTGAAAAATTGCGCCGCCCCATGTCAGGCCGCCGCCAAAGCCGATGCAGGCCAGAAGCTGGCCCGGCTGCAGCTGCCCGTTCTCGGCAAGCTCGTTCAGGGCTACCGGGATGCTGGCGGCGCTGGTGTTGCCGTGGCGGTCCATGTTCTTGTAGAACTTTGCCGGGTCGGCCTTCAGCGCCCGCACGCAGTGGTCGATGATGCGGCTGTTGGCCTGATGGCAGACCACCCACTCAAGATCATCGAGGGTCAGCTGTGTTTCATCCAGCACAGTGTGCAGGCACTTGGGCAGGGCATCCACTGCAAAGCGGAACACCGCTTTGCCATCCATCGTGATGGGCGCAGAACCTGTGCGGTTCGGCCCGCCCGCATGGAGAACATCGCTGCCGCGCGCGCCCAGCGTCAGAGCAAAGGGAGTGCCCGACAGCTGAAAAATGGCAGCACCGGCTCCATCCCCAAACAGTACACAGGTGGAGCGGTCGGCGGGGTCCATCAGGCGGGAAAGGGCTTCGCACCCAATGACGAGGGCATACTGTCCACCCAAAGTTGTCAGCAGTCCCCGCGCCACGGCTATGCCGTAGAGGAAGCCGGAACAGGCCGCGTTGACATCCAGCGCAGGCCGGTCCTCGGGAAGGCCCAGCGCCGCCTGCACCTGACAGGCTACACTGGGGGTCGCGTCTGGGGCGGACAGGGTGGCACAGATGCAGCACCCGATCTGCGCAGGGGCAAGGCCGCTGCGGGCCAAAGCCTGCTTTGCGGCGGAAATGGCCAGCGTGGCGGCAGATTCATCCTCCGTGCACCAGTGCCGGGTGCGGATGCCGGTGCGGCTGGTGATCCACTCGTCGCTGGTATCCACCATGCGGCTCAGATCTTCGTTGGTGACCGTTCGGCCGGGGATGGCCCCGCCGGTGGCGATCAGCTGTAAACCACTCATGCGTTCCTCGTTTCTCCGATCTGGCGGTATTTTTTATAGCGCTGGTCGGCCAGCTGGCGGCCGCTCATGCGGCACAGCTCTTTCAGGTGCACCCGCAAAGCAACATCCAACTGTTCAAATAAGGCTGCGTGGCTGCGCTGTGCGCCGCCCAACGGTTCCGGGATCACCTGCTCCACGATGCCATCGCTGTACAGATCCTGCGCGGTCAGCTTCATCATCTCGCAGGCTTCGCCGCTGCGGGAAGCATCCTTCCACAGAATGCTGGCAAAGCCCTCGGGGCTGAGCACCGAGTAAACGGCATTTTCCAGCATGAGGATGTGGTTTGCCACACCCAGTGCCAGCGCACCGCCGGAAGAGCCTTCGCCGGTGACAACGGCAATGACCGGTACGGTCAGGCCGCTCATTTCCATCAGGTTGCGTGCAATGGCTTCGCCCTGACCGCGCTCCTCGGCATCCTTGCCGGGGTAAGCGCCCGGCGTGTCAATGAAGGTGATGATGGGCCGGCCAAACTTTTCGGCCTGCTTCATCAGGCGCAGGGCCTTGCGGTAGCCCTCCGGCCCCGGCATACCAAAGTTACAGGCCAGATTTTCTTCCAGTGTGCTGCCCTTGCGGTGGCCGATGACCGTCACCGGCAATCCGTGAAAACGGGCGATGCCGCCCAGAATGGCAGGGTCTTCCTTGCACTGACGGTCGCCGCGCTGCTCAAAGAAGTCGGTGAACAGGGCAGAAACAGTCTCATCAATGTGGGGGCGCTCCGGGTGCCGGGCCAGAAACACCCGATCCTCGGCGGTCAGCGGGCCGCAGGTGCGCAGGATCTCGTCCTCTTCCACAGCCAGCTCTGCCAGCTCGGAGGCATGGGCCGTGATGGCATCCATCTCGTTGCCGCTGCCTTTCAGCGCGGCGATCTGGGCATCCAGCGGAGCCAGCTGCTCTAAAATTTCCTTGATCATTCGTGTTTTCCTCCTGCATGGAGCTGCAAGACCTGGATCAGGGTATCCCGCAGCTGGCTGCGGGGCACCACCTGATCCACAAAGCCGTGCTCCATCTGGAACTCGCTGCGCTGGAATCCGGCAGGCAGCTTTTCGCCAATGGTCTGCTCAATGACCCGCGGACCTGCAAAGCCGATCAGCGCGCCAGGCTCTGCCAGCATGATGTCGCCAAGGCTTGCAAAGCTGGCCGTCACACCGCCGGTGGTGGGGTGGGTGAGCACACTGATGTACAACCCGCCCTTTGCCGAAAAGCGCTGGATGGCGGCACTGGTCTTTGCCATCTGCATCAGGCTGAAAATGCCCTCCTGCATCCGCGCGCCGCCGCTGGCCGAAAAAATAACCAGCGGCAGGTGCTTTGCGGCGGCGTACTCGATGGCGCGGGTGATCTTGTCGCCCACGGCAGTGCTCATGCTGCCCATGAAAAAGCGGCTGTCCAGCACGGCAGCCACGCAGGCCACCCCGCCGATGCGGCCGGTGGCCGTTACAGCGGCTTCGCGCAGGCCGGTCTTGTTCTGGGCGGCGGCAAGCTTTTCACGGTAGCCCGGAAAATGCAGCACATCCTGTGGAGCAAGGTCTGCATCCAGTTCCCGGAAGCTGCCGTGGTCCAGCACCAGACTGAGCCGGTAGTACCCGCCAATGGGCATGTGGTAGCCGCAGTTGGGGCAGACGTAAAGGCTTCTTGCCCACAGGGTGCGTGCGGCGCGGCGGCCGCACTGCTTGCACTCCACAAACTGCTGCTCGTGCCAGACGGCACCAGCATCCCGCTTGGCCTTCAGCTGGAAGGTGCGCTCCCGCATTCGGCCGGGGAAAAGATCTCGGATATCGTTCATTGCTTTTTGCCTCAGATATGTGCGGTGATGTAGTTGTAGATATCGCCCACGGTCTTGAGCTTTGCCAGCTCTTCGTCCGGGATGGACACGCCGCAGGCATCTTCCAGAGCCATGTTCAGCTCCACGGCATCCAGACTGTCGGCCTCCAGATCCTCGGTCAGGCTGGCCTCCATGGTCACCTTGTCCTCGTCGCAGTTCAGGGTATCAACAACGATCTTCTTCATTTCTTCAAACGTCATGGTAGTAGTCTCCTTTGATTTGTTCTGAATATCTAAATTTTTTGAAGTTTCTTGCGAACACGACCATTATAGCCGAATCGTTGGATAAGTCAAGAATAATAGTTAAAATATTTTATCTTTTACAATTCTGACACAGTTTTCTTCCTTTTATATATTGTCCTCTTTTACGCCGGTGTGCAGTGTGGTATACTTGACCCAGCAGTCTGAGAACAGTGTTTCCCTGTGAGGGAAAGGAGCCTTCCGATGATTACGATTTCAGAGCGCAGAGAGCATGAATCTGCAAAAAGTTTTGTTCTGCGGGTATTGATCGATAATATTATCAACACCCGTCTGGAGCCGGGTGAAAAACTGAACGAGCCGGAATTGTGCGAACAGCTGGGGGTGAGCCGCACCCCCTTCCGGGAAGCAGAGCTGGAGCTGGCGCAGCGGCGGCTCATTGAGATCCGGCCCAAGATCGGCACCTATGTTTCTCTCATCGATGCAGAGCTGGTGGAAGAAGTGCGCCATCTGCGCGCTGTGCTGGAAGCAGAGATCGCCCGCATGGCGTGCGAAAAGCTGACCCCGGCGGATATCGACCAGCTGTGGGAGAATGTGGCGCTCTGGCGCATGTACATTGAGCGTGCACAGGAAGAAAAGATCTTTGAGCTGGACAAGGGGTTCCACCGGCTGCTTTATGTGCAGTGCGGCTGCCCGTACTGGTACGATCTGGTGGAAAATCTGGCTCCGCATTTTGACCGCACCACCATCCTCAGCTTCCGCTGCAGGCCCGCAAAAACGATCTACGAAGATCACGTCAGCCTGCTGAAAGCCATTGAACAGAAGGATGCGGCGGCAGCACACCGCATTGCCGGGCAGCATATGCAGCGCTACACGGAGAACCTTTCTGCAATCCGGGAAGCATTCCCACACTATTTCAAAGCCTGAAACAACCGTATCACGTTCAGAAATGCCGTATCTATGCCAAAAGATGCGGCATATTTTTGTGCAGTTTTTTGCCGGAAACGGCTTGACAGAGATTATGAAATGTTATATATTTTAGCCAATGAAATATATAACACAAAAGCCGGATCTCCAAATCAGGAAGAAAGGTGGATACCATGAAAAAACAATACGATGTGGTCATCATCGGTGCGGGTGTCGTGGGCAGCGCCATTGCACGCGAACTTTCGCGCTACAAATTGAGCATTGCAGTGCTGGAAAAAAATCTGGATGTCTGCAACGAGACCAGCGGCCGCAACTCTGCGGTGGTGCACGGCGGCTTTGCCAACCCCATTGGCAGCCTGAAAGCAAAGTGCTGCGTAGAAGGCAACAAGATCATGGGCCAGCTGGCCGAAGAGCTGAACTTCCCGTTCAAGCGTTGCGGCAAGGTGCTGGTGGGCAACACCCCCGAGGACATGGAGCAGCTGGAGCGCACCATGAAGCAGGGCGCTGTCAACGGCTGCACCGGCCTTGAGATGATCGATGAAGCAAAGCTGCACGAGCTGGTGCCAGCCGTGGTGGGCAAGTTTGCCATGTGGTCCAAAAACAGCGGCATCATGGACCCGTTCCTGTACACGGTGGCTCTGGCCGAGAACGCACACGCCAACGGCGTGGACTTCTTCTTTGACCACAAGGTGGAGGCTATCACCCGGGAAAATGAGCTGTACTACCTGCATACTGCCCATGGCGATTTCTGCACCCGCTGGGTGGTCAACGCCGCTGGTCTGGGCGCAAAGCAGATCTCCGACCTGCTGGGCCTGACCGGCTACCGTGTCATCGGCTCCCGCAGCAACTACATCATCCTGCACAAGCGCATGGGCAAGCTGCTGCCCATGCCGGTGTACCCGGTGCCCAGCAACACCTATATGGGCATCCACATCACCCCCACCGTGGACGGCAACGTGACTGTTGGCCCGGACGCGGAGAACACCGATGTGCTGGACGACTACAGCGTGCCGCAGGCCAACATGGACAGTCTGGCCGTGGAGGGCGCAAAGCTGTGGCCCCACATCTTTAAAAAGGATCAGATCCGCACCTTCGCCGGCATCCAGCCCAAGTGGGTGGATGAAAACGGTGCCATTCAGGACTGGAAGGTGGAGATCCGGGACGACGTGGCACCCAATGCCGTCAACCTCGTGGGCATTGAATCCCCGGGCCTGACCGGCAGCGTGCCGCTGGCCCGCTACGTCATCGGCCTGATGCAGGAGCGCGAAAAGTTTGAGGAAAACCCAGACTTTGACCCGCACCACAAGGGCATCGTCAAGTTTGCCGAGTGCACGCCGGAACAGCAGGCAGAGCTCATCGCGCAGGACCCCGATTACGGCGAGATGATCTGCAGCTGTGAGGAAGTGACCAAGGCCGAGATCCTGCAGGCCATCCACAACCCGCTGGGCGTTTCCACCATGACCGGCATCAAGTACCGCACCCGCGCCATGATGGGCGGCTGTCAGGGTGGCTTCTGCCAGATGAAGATCGAACACTTCATTGAGCAGGAGCTGGGCACCGAGCCGGAGAATGTGCGTTACAGCCGTCAGGGTTCATGGGTACTCACCGGCAATATGCGGAAGGAGGAGAACTGAGCGATGGAACAGAAAGACGTTGTGATTATCGGCGGCGGCCCTGCAGGTCTTGCCGCAGCGGTGGAGCTGCACAAGCAGGGCATCCGCAACATGATCATTCTGGAGCGCGAGGCGATGCTGGGCGGCATCCTGCGCCAGTGCATCCATGACGGTTTCGGTCTGGGCCGCTTCGGCGAGAGCCTGTCCGGCCCGGAATATGCACAGGCGTTCATTGATGAAGTGAACAAGCGTGAGATCCCTTACGAGACCAGCGCCACGGTGCTGAGCCTGACGGAGGATCGTGTCGTCACCGCCTCCACCCGCAGCGGCCTGCGCCAGTATCAGGCAAAGGCTGTGGTGCTTGCCATGGGCTGCAAGGAGCGCAGCCGCGGCGCACTGGGCATTCCCGGCGAGCGTCCGGCGGGCGTGTTCACCGCAGGCACCGCGCAGGCTTACATGAACCTCTACAACCGGATGCCCGGCAAGGAGGTCGTCATCCTCGGCTCCGGCGATATCGGCATGATCATGGCCCGCCGCATGACGCTGGAAGGCGCTCATGTGCAGGCAGTGTTCGAGCTGATGCCCTACCCCTCCGGCCTGCCGCGCAACATCGTGCAGTGTCTGGATGACTACAATATCCCGCTCTATCTCAGCCACACCGTCACCGAGATCCATGGCCGTGACCGTCTGACCGGCGTGACCATCTCCGAGGTGGACGCGAACCGTCGGCCCATCCCCGGCACCGAGAAGGAGTACAAGTGTGATACGCTGATCCTCTCCGTGGGCCTGATCCCGGAGAACAAGCTGCTGGAGGATGCCGGCATCGCCATTGACCCCCACACCAACGGCGCTGTGGTGGACGAGAACCTGCAGACCAACATGCCCGGCGTGTTCTCTGCCGGCAATGTGCTGCATGTGCATGATCTGGTGGACTTTGTTTCCATGGAGTCCGAGGCACTGGCACGCCACGCTGCCGCCTACGTTGAGGGCAAGGGCATCGACCCCTGCACGCTGGACGTGAAGTGCGGCGAGGGCGTGGGCCACACCATTCCGCAGAAGGTCAGCGGCAAGAACGACTTCAGCCTGTCGCTGCGCGTGCGGAACCACTACCGTGACTGCCGCATCGTGGTGCGCCAGAACGGTGTGGAAGTTGCTGCCAAGAAGATGAAGAAAGCCATTCCTGCGGAGATGATCCAGTTCAAGGTCTCTGCTGCCAAGCTGCAGGAAACGGGCGCACTGGAGGTGTCGGTGGAATGAAAAAGCAATTTACCTGTATCGTCTGCCCCAACGGCTGCGAGATCGAAGCCGAAGTTGAAAATGGTCAGGTGATCTCGGTCACCGGTCACACCTGCCCCCGCGGCGAACAGTATGTCCGTCAGGAGCTGACTGCGCCCCGCCGCACCATCGCCAGCTCGGTGTTGGTCAAGGGCGGCGAGCTGCCTGTCACCAGCGTCCGCCTGACCAAGGCAGTCCCCAAGGATATGATCTTTCCAGTGATGGACGAGATCCGCAAGGTGGTGCTGACCGCCCCCGTCAAGGCAGGCACCATCGTGCTGCACAACGTCTGCGGGCTGGACAGTGACGTGATGGTCACCAAGAATGTGGATGCCTGCTGACCGGCTGAAATAAAGAAATACGGAAAAACAGTCCTGATCGTCTGCCTGCTTTTACAGCGGACACGGTCAGGGCTGTTTTGATGCTATAAACCTGTTGACATGATGTGGAAATGGGCTTATATCGGCCTCAACGTGGGAAAGGACTGCGGCAAACGCCAAAAGCGGGCAATGCCGCAGCACGTGGCTGGTCTGTACAGGCGCGGCCCATGCACCGGGTGTGGAGCCTGCCAGCATTGCAAAAATACGGGCACAAAAAGAACTGTTTGCATTTTGGAAACGAGATGCTATACTATTGATTGTACATACAACGATGTAGATACAACTTCCTGCAATGAAGCCCGGAGGAGCCTATGGATATTACGGAACGAAAAATCACAAAGATCGCGCGCGAAGCGGAAAAACTGGTCCTGCTCACGATGCGGGAGGAAGGGGTCGGCACAGCAGAGATCGACCTGATCCATGCAGTGCGGCATCACCCCGGCTGCACGCAGGCGCAGCTGGCGGAACTGCTGCACGCAGATAAGGCTGCCATTGCGCGGCGGACAAAAAATCTGGAAGCAAAGGGTCTTCTGATCCGCAGAGATGCCCCCAGCGACCGGCGCAGCCAGCTGCTGTACCCCACCAAAAAGGCGGAAAGCCTGAGATCCTCCAAGGCAGAGATCGAAGCGGCCTTTTACGAATACCTGACCAATGTGCTCACCGCCGAGGAAGCCGCTGCCTTTGCCGCTGCGCTGAACAAGCTGTACACAGCATCCAAGACCGAGAGCCGCGCGGGCTTCCCGCATTTCCGGAAAGCTGCAGGAGGTGAGGCTGCTCATGAAAAAGGATAAAACGTTCCGCCCGGACAGGGTGCTCTCCTATTTCAAAGCAGAGTGGCTCCCGCTGGTCTTTGTCACGCTGTCGGGCCTTGTGTATAACATCGGCCTGCTGGCAACGCCTTGGTTCGAGGGCCGGCTGGCCCAGTGCCTTGCCGACATTCTGGGCGGCAGCGAGACGGCGGCAAAAATGGCCATGCTGGTGCTGGCCTATATCGTGGTCACGCTGGCGGTGCAGGCGGCGCGCTTTATCAAGCGCTTTTATGTCCGCCGCTTTGCCAACAACATCAACCGCCGGATGAAGGGCATCCTGTATGCCAATCTGGTGCGGCAGAGCCGGGCGGCGCTGGAAAAAGAAGGCGCCGGTGAACTGATGACCAAGGCCATCTCGGATGTGGACGACTGCGTAGAGGGGATGCGCAAGTTCACCACCGAGATCTTTGATACCGGCGTGGCGCTGGTGGGCTATGCTGTGATGCTGCTGGTGTACGACTGGCGGCTGGCGCTGCTCAGCCTGCTGTTCACGCCGTTTTCCTACATGTGCGCGGCATGGATGAAAAAGCCGGTGCAGCGCGCCGGTGCGGCGTACAAAAAGGCAGCAAGTGCGCTGAGCGCTGCCACCCTCGACCGCGCCCGGAATGCTGTGACCTACCGCATTTACGGCTGTGAGGATGCCCGCATAGAAAAGTACGAGGAAGCCCTGAACACCTACGAAAAAACAGCAGTGCGCAACAATGTGTGGCAGTCCGCTCTGCCGCCGCTGTATCTGGCAGCGTCTGAGGCAGGCGTGCTGTTCATTTTGTGGTTCGGCGCTAAAAATGTGCTCGGCTCCGGCTGGAGCACATGGGACATTGCGGCGTTCACCACCTTCCTTTCCTGCTTCACGAAACTGGTGGTCAAATCCTCCAAGGTGGCAAAGCTGTTCAACTCGGTGCAGAAAGCCGAGGTCTCGTGGAAGCGCATCAAGCCACTGATGAAGCAGCCGGAGCAGCTGGAAGCATTGAATATCCCGGCGGCGCAGGACGTGACGCTGGAAAACCTCTCCTTTGCCTATGGCGAAGGACTCATCTTTTCCGGCCTGAGCCTGACGGCGCACCCCGGTGATATCATTGGCATCACCGGCCCGGTGGCCTGCGGCAAATCCACCTTCGGCAGGGTGTTCCTGTGCGAAGCACCCTACGGCGGCTCGGCAAAATTTGGCAAAACGGAATTTGCTGCCCTGACCCCGCGGCAGATCTCCGCCACCGTTGGTTACTTGGGCCATGATCCGGAGCTGAGCGCCGATACAGTGCAGAACAATGTTCTCTGCGGCAGTGAACAGGATGCCATGCCGTGGCTTGCTGCCGCTGCGTTGGACGGCGAAGTGCTGGCCATGGAGAACGGTGTGGATACTGTCATCGGCCCCAGCGGCACCCGCCTTTCCGGCGGTCAGGCCCAGCGCTTGGCACTGGCAAGAACGCTGGCCCACCCGCGCCCGGTGCTGATCCTGGACGACCCGTTCTCTGCGCTGGACCGCCATACCGAGGATACCGTGTTTGCCGATTTGCAGAGCGATGCAAAGGATAAGGTGGTCTTCCTCATATCGCACCGGCTGTACCACTTCCCGCAGATGCAGAAGGTGATCTTTATGGACGGCGGTAAAACCACCGTTGGTACCCATGCCCAGCTGATGGAAACGGTTCCGCTGTACCGCCAGTTGTACGAGAGCCAGACGGTGCAGAAAGAAGGCAATCTGGATGAAGAGTAAAAAGGATAACGGCGTATTTGAAGCCATCCGCATGGCCGCCATGTCGCATCATCTGCTCACGGCGGGCACCATCCTGTGCGTGGCGGCATCGGTGGTGGCATCACTGTTGCCGCCGCTGCTGCTGGCCGGTATCATTGACCGGCTCACCGCAGGCATCCCGCTCACCTTTGCAGCAGTGCTGCTTTACTTTGGCAGTCTGGCGCTGGAAGGGGGGCTTTCCTCCGCGCAGGAAAGCCTGCTGGTGCTCTTTGGCCAGAAAATGACCCACGCGCTGCGGTCGGAAATGTCCCGGAAGCTTACCCGGCTGCCCGCCAGCACGCTGGCAGGCCAGAACCCCGGCGAGGTGGCGGCACGCTTTTCCGGCGATGTGGACACGGTGGAAGCGCTGTTCACCTCCGGCATCATCAGCATGGCGGCAGATGCCTGCCGCATCATTTCCATCATGGCGGTCATCGCGGTAAAAAACACCGGCATTGCGCTGGTGCTGCTGCTGGTGCTGCCGCTGTTTGCGGTGTTCACCCGCCATGTGCAAAAGCGGATGCTGGCCGCACAACTGGATAACCGCCGTGCCGTTGCGGCTGTCTCCGGTCAGGTGCCGGAGACGCTGCACAACATCCGCACCATCCGGGCGCTGGGGCTGGAAAGCTATAGGGAACGCCGCTATGACCGCTGCATCGGCGAGAGCTACGCCGCTATGGAGCGCACCAATTTTTACGATGCCATCTATTCGCCGGTGGTGCTGGCGCTGAACGCGGTGGTGGCAGGCATCGTGATGCTGCTTTCCGCTTCCGGCAATGCCATGGTGCTTACATTCTTTGGGATGTCGGTGGGCACCTCGGTGGCGATCATCAACTACATTTCCCGCATTTTTGCTCCCATTGAAAGCCTCGGCATGGAGATCCAGACCATCCAGTCGGCCATGGCGGGTGTCAAGCGCATCGATGCGTTTCTCGCTCAGCCGGAGCGCACGATCCCTGCCGAGCGCCGGACCGCTGCGCGCGGGGATGTGGAGCTTGCGCATGTGACCTTCGGCTATGGCGAAAAGCCCGTCCTGAGTGATTTCTCCATGACGGTAAAGAAGGGCGGGCAGGTCACGCTGGTGGGCCGCACCGGTGCGGGCAAGAGCACGGTGTTCAAGCTTCTGCTGGGCCTGTACCAGCCGCAGGCGGGCACTGTTACCATTGGCGGCGTGGATGTGGCACGCATCACCGACCGCGAGCGCCGCACCTGCATCGGTTGCGTGGAGCAGCATTTCTCCCGTGTGCCGGGCACCGTGCTGGAGCAGATCACGCTGGGCGATCCGCAGATCACTGCAGAGATGGCATGGAATGCGGCAAAGCTTGCGGGCATTGACGAAGCCATTCAGGCCCTGCCGGAAGGCTGCGACACCGTTTGCAGCGATGGCATGTTCTCGCAGGGCGAGTGGCAGCTGCTGTCCATTGCCCGCGCTGCGGCGGCGGACCCGGCTGTGCTTTTGCTGGACGAGGTCACGGCAAATCTGGACGCTGAAACGGAAGCCCGTGTGCTGGAAGCACTGCGCCGCGCCTCTGCAGGCCGCACGGTGATCTCAGTCTCCCACCGCATTTACGAAAACCTGGGCGGCAGAACGGTGAAGATCGAGCCGCAGAGCATGTGAACCAAAACATTTTTCGCAATGCACGAAAAACGTTTCATCTCTTGACAGAACAGGCGCTGTGCTGTAAAGCAAGGCGCGAAAGCTGGGCAAAGCTCGTCTCGTTCTTTCAGGAGTGGTAAGGAAGATCAAAAATCTGTTTTTTCATGTCAGACATGATGATACTTCTTGTTCTTTCGCAGAGAAAGGAATATAATAGGAGAGATAAGATCACCAGCATGCACATGATAAAACTTGGAGTGCGCTCAAGGTCAAGAGGAAGATGATTTCTTTCCCGGCAGGACTGTGCTATACTGACCAAAAGATCTCCGGGTGCAGCGCAAAAGCTGCTGCAGGAAAGCTGAAACTTACAGAAATGAGGAACACACACGGCAATGGCACAGCACGAACGCGGCATGGCATATTATCATCTTCCGGGACTGTTTGAATTTTATGAACTGTACCGTGTGTTTCTGCCGCTGTTCCGTGAACACAGGGAATATTTTTACGACTGGTGCGAGATCGGTTCGGTCTACGGTGCACCGGCCGACTGCATCTGGGGCGGGGGCCGCACTGGCTTTGGCGATGCACAGCCGCACCGGGTGCTTGCACTGATGCAGGAATATGGCATATCGGCCCGGCTCACCTTCAGCAATTCGCTGCTCCGGAAAGAGCACCTTGCAGACCGGAAATGCAATGCCCTCTGTGCGCTGTTTGAAAAAGAAAACCGTGTGCAGAATGGTGTCATCGTCCATTCGGACCTGCTGCTGGACTACCTGAAAAGGCAGTATCCGGGCCTTTATTTCGTGTCCTCCACAACAAAAGTCCTTACAGATTTTCAGCAGCTCCGCAGAGAGACGGAACGGGAAGAGTTCCGCTATGTTGTGCCGGATTTCCGCCTGAACAAGTCGTTTGCAGAGCTGGATACCCTGCCGCAGGATCAGAAGGACAAGGTGGAATTTCTGTGCAACGAATGCTGCTGGTACGGCTGCCGGGACAGAAAGCACTGCTACGAGAATGTCAGCCGCAAAAATCTGGGCGAGGACTGCCCGGACCACCGCTGCACAGCGCCGGGCGCACAGCAGGGCTATCGTTTTTCAAAGGCAATGGAAAACCCCGGCTTCATCGGGGCCGGGGATATCCGCAAAATATATCTGCCCGGTGGCTTTTCCAACTTCAAGATCGAGGGGCGGGGCCTGGGCAGCGCGTTGATACTGGAATTTCTGCTTTACTACATGACAAAGCCTGAGTATCAGCTGCGCGTCCGGGAAGAAATTTATCTGGACAACATGCTGGATCTGTTCTGATGGCCCTGAGCCGCGTTCATATTTGCTTCCGTGATGCATCCTGCCGCCTTCGGGCGGCTTTTGTTTTAGGATGTACTGATTGACACCCTCAAAAGCATCCTGAAGGGAGGTGCAGCCTGCATTGGAAAATGCAGAACAAAGGGGTTTGGGGCACTCCCCCCAACAAGCTTTTTGCAACGCAAAAGTCGCCGTTGTATATGCGACGGCATTGCGTAAGCTGTGTTCCGTTTATGGCGCGGTCTTTCGTTTTGTTTGCAGATTCAGATGAATCGCAACGATTCTTAACAGGAACCGTATCGTTTTGCCAAGGAAAGTTGGTCGCAAAGAAAAAGACTTTGTGCTATACTGTGTTAAAAATCATTGCAAAGGTGGGAATGTCATGACCCCTGCAAGAAAGCTGTATCTGGATAATATTCGCTGGATGACGGTGGTTTTAGTAGTGATCTACCATGTGGTCTATGCAGCTGATCGCCGACTTCGGCGGTACGATGCTGTGGCCCATGATCGCCCTTTCCAACATTGCACAGGGCTCCGCCGTGCTGGGCATGATCTACCTGCAGCGCAAGAATGCTGCCGCACAGGAAGTCAACGTTCCCTCCTGCATCTCCTGCTATCTGGGCGTTACGGAGCCCGCTATGTTCGGCGTCAACCTGAAATTCCACTTCCCGTTTATCTGCGGCATGATTGGATCTGCCATCGCAGCGGTCGTCTGTGTGGCAACTTCTACCACGGCCAACGCCATCGGTGTCGGCGGCATCCCCGGCATTCTGTCAATCCAGCCCGCCTATATGCTCAGCTTTGCGCTGTGCATGGCCATTGCCATCGTCGTCCCCTTTGTGCTGACCGTCATCGTCGGCAGGAAAAAAGGCGTTGCCTGATTTTGTGAGGTGTGCACCATGAATGATTTTAAAGATAAAGTTGTCTACCAAATTTACCCGAAATCCTTCATGGACTCGAACGGTGACGGCTTCGGCGATTTGAAGGGGGTCACCGCGAAACTGGACTACCTCGCCGACCTAGGCATTGACTATCTCTGGCTGACGCCGTTCTTCCCCTCGCCCCAGCGCGACAACGGCTATGATGTGGCCGACTACCGTGCCGTTGACCCGCGCTACGGCACGATGGAGGATCTGGAGGAGCTTATCCGCGAGGCGGACAGGCGCGGCATCGGCCTGATGCTGGACATGGTGTTCAACCACACCTCCACCGAGCATGCATGGTTCCAGCGGGCACTGGCCGGTGAGAAAAAGTATCAGGATTACTACATCTTTAAGAACGGAACCCCGGACAATCTGCCCACAAACTGGGTGTCCAAGTTCGGCGGCCCGGCATGGCAGTATGTGCCGCAGCTGGGCAAGTGGTATCTGCACCTGTTCGATGTGACACAGGCAGACCTGAACTGGGAGAACCCGGCGGTGCGGGAAGAAATGGCCGATATCCTCCGTTTCTGGAAGGCGAAGGGAATCAAGGGATTCCGCTTTGATGTGGTCAATCTGATTTCCAAACCGGAAGTGTATGAGGACGACTTTGCGGGCGATGGCCGCCGCTTCTACACCGATGGCCGCAACGTCCACAAGTACCTGAAGGAGCTGGTCGCCGCGGGCGGCATCGACGGTATGATAACCGTTGGTGAAATGTCCTCCACCACGCTGGAAAACTGCATCGGCTACACCGCTGAGGGCAACCACGAGCTGACGATGTGCTTTAATTTCCATCACCTGAAGGTGGATTACAAGAATGGTCAGAAGTGGGAACTGATGCAGCCTGACCACATGGCGCTGAAGAAGCTGTTCCAGATCTGGCAGGAAGGAATGCAGGCCCACGGCGGCTGGAATGCGCTGTTCTGGTGCAACCACGACCAGCCCCGTGCGGTCAGCCGCTTCGGCAGCGACACGACCTACTGGAAGGAAAGCGCCGAGATGCTGGCGGTGGCCATCCACTTTATGCGCGGCACACCGTACATTTATCAGGGTGAGGAGCTGGGCATGACGAACCCGCACTTCACGAAAATCGAGCAGTACCGCGACGTCGAGAGCCTCAACTACTACAGGATCCTGCGAGAGCAGGACAAGACCGAGGCCGAGACGCTGGACATTATCGCCCAGCGCAGCCGCGACGACAGCCGTACCCCGATGCAGTGGGACGCGAGCGAGAACGCCGGGTTTACCACCGGTACGCCGTGGATCGGCATTGCCGACAACTACAAGGCCATCAACGCCGCGGCCCAAATGGACGCCCCGGATTCCATCCGCAGCTTTTACAAAACGCTGGTGGCCCTGCGCAAGAAAATGCCGGTCATCAGTGCGGGAAAAATCGAGTTCTTGTACCCCGACAACGCGGATTTGTTAGCCTATCGCCGGTACGACGGCGAGACGGAGCTGCTGGTTCTCTGCAACCTGCGGGAGCGGGAAATTGCCAAGCCCCTGCCCGTAGGCTGGACCGATGCCGAGAAACTGCTGGGTAACTACCCCGACACCGCCGACACGCTGCGCCCCTATGAGTGCGTAGTGCTGAAAAAGTGAAGGCTGCCGTATTATCTTTTCGCTATTGGGAGTTGACCGTATCCTTTGCGATAGTAACCTCATAGTGAGCAAGACAAAAGCACTTTCCCTTATTTGCAATGCAAATATAAGGGAAAGTGCTTTTTTGTACCGTGTTTCGACAAAGGGACAGGTCGAGAAAGATGACATCCCCATGCAGAAAGAAGCCTGCCGCAACTTTGCAGAAAGTCAGGGCTGGGAGATCATCAAGGAATTTCCCGAGAAAGGAGTTTCCGGCTTTAAGAAGTCTGCCAAAGACCGTGATGAACTCCAGAAAATCCAACAGGCTGCGATGGAGGGCAAGTTTGACATTCTGCTGGTGTTTATGTTTGACCGTCTCGGTCGCCGTGATGATGAAACGCCCTTTATCGTGGAATGGTTCACGAAGCAGGGCATTGAGGTCTGGAGCGTGAACGAGGGACAGCAGCGATTTGACACCCATGTGGACAAGCTGATGAACTACATCCGCTACTGGAAGGCATCCGGCGAAAGTCTGAAAACCTCTGTCCGTACCCGCACAAGGCTGGAACAGCTCACCGGGGAAGGTCACTACACGGGCGGCACCGTGGCTTTTGGCTACAAGCGTGTCCGCCTTGGTCGGGTGAACAAGAAGAATCAGGAGGTCTGCGATCTTGTGATTGATGAAGCGGAAGCTGAGATCGTCCGGCTGATTTTCCACAAGTACGTTTACGAGGGCTGCGGCGCACAGAAGTTGAGCCACTATGCGAACCGAACGCTCTCCCAATGGTCTCGCTTCTGTGCACACCTTATGCACTGTGAGAAAAGAAAAATCAACGTATATTCGTCTATATAAAATGTTCTGCCATCCAAACGACCTTTCTCGCTCGCAAGTATGGTCTCCAAGCCGCTGATTTTCGAGATGATGCAGTTTGGGGCGTAATATGGTTGGCGGACAAGTGAGCTACAGGCCCTTGAGATGTAACTCACATGGGGTTCAGATGTATCGCATCCCAATTCACAATAAAATACGATGTACCGTAAAAGCGTAACTTCTGCTCTGAATGAATGGAAGATGCGCTTTTTACATTTGGCATCAAGTTATAGATTGACAAGAGGACGCATACACGATAAACTTTATATAGTATCCTGTGGATTAAAAGGAGACTCAACCATGAGTGTCAAGTATACTACCCCTGCCCAGCACAAGAGCAACCTCCGCAATGTGTATGGAACCTTTGCCATTGAGGGCATGACCATCAGCAAAGATACACGCAACAACCTTGATCGCATTGGCAGCGGTCAGGCCAGCTATCAGCAGGTCGTGAATGAACTGCGCGCAAAGTACGCGAAGAAGGGCTGATTATGTTCTCAAAGTATGATGTCTACACCACAGTGCAGTCCATGTACTGCTACCCGGATACGGATGTTCTGATCAACAAGTTGAAAATTCATGATAAAGCCGAACTCAAACAGGCCGAAGAAGAATTTACGGCTGTAAAACAGATGGCTCTGTTACAGGAGCCAATCAAGGGACGTTTTACCAAAACTCACCTATTTCGGATTCACCGCTTCCTTTTTGAAGATGTGTACCCGTTTGCAGGGCACATCCGCAAGGAGCAAATCAGCAAGGGCGACACGATGTTCTACCCGCCAGACCTGATTGACCGAGAATTAGAGCGGGTGTTCAAAACTATTCACTCCAAGAAGCTGCTTGCCGAACAGGATAAAGAAAAGCAGATTCAAAATCTGTCGCAGACGATGGCCGAACTGAACATCATCCATTCCGTGAGGGAAATGGCCGTAGCACCCGTGAATTGATTCGCTGCATGGCGTTGGAATATGGTCTACATATTAACTGGGGCAACACTGATCGAGAGACTTTGATCAACGCTGCAATCGCTGCTGTAGATGATGATATGGCGTTCTGTGATGTTCTAAGACAGTGCGTTGAAACGAAAAACTAGCGAAAAACGCCCTGCCGAGATACGGCAGGACGTTTTGGTTTTTATGGACCTAGAGGGATTCGAACCCTTGACCTCTCGGATGCGAACCGAACGCTCTCCCAACTGAGCTATAGGCCCATGTGATGACCCTGTAAGTGTAACTCTGTTCGGGAAATTTGTCAAGTATTTTGGGCAGGGCCAAGAGCATCGCTCAGCGGTTGCCTAGCTGCCAGAAAGCAACAGCGCTGGCAGCGGCAACGTTCAGGGAATCCACGCCGTGGGACATAGGGATTTTTACGGTGTAGTCACAGGCGGCAATGGTGCTGTGGGCAAGGCCGTCACCCTCTGTGCCCAGCACGATGGCGAGCTTCGGCTCGGCGGAAAGAGCGCTGTCGTCAATGCTTACGGAGCGGTCGCTCAGAGCCATGGCAGCAGTCTTGAAGCCAAGGCCGTGCAGTTGAGCAATTCCGTTTTCCGGCCAGTCGGCAGGGCAGGTGCCGATCTGCGCCCAGGGTACCTGAAACACGGTGCCCATGCTCACACGCACGGCACGGCGGCACAGCGGGTCGCAGCAGGAAGGAGTAACGAGCACGGCATCCATGTTCAGTGCAGCGGCGCTGCGGAAGATCGCTCCCACATTGGTGGAGTCCACAATGCCCTCCAGAACGGCCACCCGGCGGGCATTGCGGCAGACCTCTTCCACGCTGCGCGGCAGCGGGCGGCGGAAGGCGCACAGCACGCCGCGGGTCAGCTCGAAGCCGGTCAGGCTGGCAAGGGTCTCGCGGTCGGCTGTGTACACCGGGGCATCACCGCAACGGGTCAGGATATCGGCAGCCGGGCCGGTGATCTGTTTACGCTCCATGAGCAGGGAGAGCGGTGTGTATCCGGCATCCAGCGCGCGGGCGATCACCTTGGGGCTTTCGGCAATAAAGATGCCTTTTTCCGGTTCCAGACGATTGCGCAGCTGCGCCTGCGTCAGGCGGGCATAGACATCCAGCTCCGGTGCGGAAAGGTCTGTGATCTCGACAATATTCGGCATAAGGAAGTTCTCCTTTGGAAAAGCTTTTTTCTTATTCTAACACAACCTGTGAGGGAATGCAAAGTGCGGGCCGGGCACGGGCCGTATTTTTGGCTCTGACAGGACGCAGGAATATACATGCATGACATGTAAAATTGATATGAACCAAGCTGTGAAAATATATTATAATAGGGTACGAAAAGAGGGGAAAAGGTAATATGAAAACAAAACATCATGGGCAGATGTCAGAGTCCTTCCTGACGGCGGTGTTCCTTTCGCTTTCAGGCGGGCTGCAGGATGCCTATACGTATCTGTTCCGCGGTAAGGTGTTTGCAAATGCACAGACCGGCAACATCGTGCTGCTGAGTGCCAACATCATGGATGGTCAGTGGGATCGGGTGCTGCACTATCTGGTTCCTCTGTGTGCTTTTACGCTGGGCGTACTGGTGGCAGAAGAGATGCGGGAGCACTTTCGCGACATGCAGCGGCTTCACTGGCGGCAGCTGGTGGTGCTGGGCGAAGTGCTTCTGCTGTTCATTGTGGGCTTTCTGCCACAGGAGCAAAACCTGCTGGCAAACGCCATCGTTTCCTTCTCCTGTGCGATGCAGGTGCAGGCGTTCCGCAAGGTGAACGGCTATGCATTTGCCAGCACCATGTGCATTGGTGACCTGCGCAGCGGTGTGGAAGCGTTCTGCATCTGGCGCAAGACCCATGAACCGAAAGCTAAGGATCGGATGATGCGTTATTTTGGCATCATCCTGCTGTTCGCGGTGGGTGCCGGTATTGGAAGCGTGGGCGCAGCGCGGCTGGCAGGAGAGACCATCTGGATCTCCTGCTGGCTGCTGCTGGTAAGCTTTGTGCTCATGTTCATCCGGGAAGAAATCGAAGAAAACCCTGCGATCGAAAAGGATCTGGCTGAGATCCGGCAGGAGACACGGGAAATCGACCGGACTCTCAAGCAGGAACTGAAGGAAGAGCGCGAGGAACTGCATGAGGAATTACACGAGAAATTGAGATAAATCACCGGACATCAAAAAAGGAGCCGCTGCGCGATGCAGCGACTCCTTTTGCTTGTCGAGAAAGAAAATTACTCAGAACGCAGGGCGGTGACGGGGTTGCACTTGGCTGCGCTGCGGGCGGGGATCAGACCGCCAAGGATCGTGAGCAGGGTAGCCAGAACGATCAGGACCAGTGCAGCCTTGGGCGGCAGCACAGCGGTGACGCTGGTGGTTCCTGCAATGGAGTGGATGAGCATGTTGCCAGGGATCAGCAGCAGCAGGCACAGGCCCACGCCGATCACGCCGGAGCACATTCCGATAATGAAGGTCTCGGCATTGAACACCTCGGAGACATTGTGCTTGGATGCACCGATGGCACGCAGAATACCGATCTCCTTGCGGCGTTCCAGCACGCTGATATAGGTGATGACACCGATCATGATGGAAGAAACCACCAGCGAGATGGCAACAAAGGCCACCAGCACATTGCTGACCATATCCACGATCTTGGTCACGGCGCTCATCAGGGTGCCGACCGTATCCGAGAATACGATCACCTTGTCCTCTTCGCCCTGCGCACGCATGGCGGCGTTGTAGGCGTTCAGGCTGTCCACGATACGGTTCTTGGCCTCAAAGCTCTTGGGGTAGATCCAGATGCTGCCGGGCTTTGCATAATCCGAATAGCCCAGTGCACCAAGAACACTGCCGTAGGAGGTGGTGCTGGACTGCAGGTTCATCTTGACCAGATCCACAAGGTCGTCGGTGCTCATGTTCACCTGCACGGCACTCTGGAACACGGTGGGGTCGATCTTCAGGGCACCTTCCACCTGACTGCTGAGCTGAGCGATGTTGTTCTGGATGGCGGACTGGATCTGCTGGCTGAACTGAGTGGTCAGCTGGGTCATCAGCTGCTGCATCACGGTGCTCATCTGGGTCTGAACGGCAGCGGTGAGTTTGGTCTGCAGAGCTTCGCCCAGCTTCTGGCTCAGCTGTTCCGAGTAGCTTTGCAGATAGCTCGTCATGATGCCCTGCAGGTTCTGCTGCAGCGAAGCGGTGAACTGCTCCTGCAGGCCGGTGGTGTCCAGCAGGTCGCCCATGGATTCGGACAGAAGCTGTTTGAACTGGTCGCTCTCCATATAGGAAGAGAAACCGATCTTATCCAGATTCAAGATGCCGTTGCCGATGATATAGCGCTTATAGCCATCCATGATCTTCTTCATCAGGCTCTGCAGCGCATCCTCCGAGACGGACAGGTCCATATCGGCAAACAGCTGGCTCAGATCCAGCGCGTCCATGTCCGGCAGCTCCACATCGCTCATGTCGATGTCGCTCAGGTCCAGATCGCTCAGATCCAGCTGGAATGCGGACGGATCAAGGATGGAGGAAACGTCAAAGCTGCCATCCTGCAGATCAAATGCACCGCTCAGGTCGAACTGCAGCTTGCTTGCATCGAACTGGAAGGCATCCTTCAGCATATCGGTATCCACCGAGAACAGGGAAGAAATATCAAGATCGGTTTCGCGCTGGTCGGCATCAAAGCGCTCGCCGGTCAGCACGTTCACTTCCGGGTCGGCAAGCTGCTGCTTTACCACTTCACTTTTGGCTGCATGGTCGATGGCGTAGTAGGTGAGTGCATGGGTATAGGCAACGCCTATGGGCAGAATGGTGGAGCTGGCATCTGCGCGGGGCTGCACCACGCCCACGATGGTCAGATCCGGACTGTTTTCCACAAGCTGCTCCACATACGCTTCATCGTCGGAGCGGTTGCGCCAGATCTGGCGTTCTTCGTCATAAACGTAATAGTCTGAGTTGGTAACGATCTTATATTTCAGGCCCACAAAGGTATCGTAGGGGTAGGTGCCGTAGCCGGTGGGAGCCTGTGTGTCCTTGTTTTTTGCGTACTCCTGCAGAAAACGCATCATCACGCTGTCGTCCTCAATGCCCAGAATATAAAGAGCGTAATCGCTGATGCTGCCATCCGAATTCAGCACAAGAACGGCCTCGTTGTAGCTTTCCGGCCAGCGGCCTGCCTTGACATCGTACTGATCTTCGTACAGCGAAGGCTCTTCGGCCATCTCGGTAAACACGCTCTGGTTGGTCATGGAAGAGACGATGCCGGCGGCAGAGGTGGTGTTGTTCAGCGCAGAAAGGCTGCTGTCCGGGAAGATCTGGCGCACGGTGCCGTCCTTGTTCTGGCGGTAGATCAGCGGTGCGATGCCGTAGGAATACTCGATGGAAGCAGCATCCTCCGAGATGGTGCACTCGTCGCTGTCCAGATATTTTTTCAGGGAGGCAAGGTCATTGACGGAGGAATTATCCTCGGTCAGCTGGCTCAGCAGTTCACGCACCGTGACCATGCCCTCCGGGGTGGAAGAAGCGCTGGTGGCGCCCACATTGGTGTTGTCGGCAACGGCGCTGGTGTAGCTTCCCGGGTCCAGCAGGGCGGCAAGGTCTACGCCGGTGGTCGAGATCTGCAGCGGATATTCCGAAAGGGTGGAGCGTTCCATCTCCTGGATATAATTGCTCACACCGGCCGAGAGCGAAAGGATGAGCGCAATGCCGATGATGCCGATGGAACCCGCAAATGCGGTGAGCAGGGTGCGGGTCTTTTTGGTGAGCAGGTTGTTGAAGCTCAGCGCGAGAGCGGTGAGCGGCGACATGGAAGAACGGCCCAGATTTTTGTGCACCGGCGGAACCTGAGCGGAATCATCCGGCGTAAACGGTGCGGTGTCCGATTGGATCACGCCGTCCCGCAGGCGGACGATGCGGGTAGCATACTGCTCTGCAAGCTCCGGGTTATGGGTGACCATGACCACAAGGCGGTCTTTGGCCACCTCCTTCAGCAGCTCCATCACCTGAATGCTGGTGTCGCTGTCCAGTGCGCCGGTCGGCTCGTCGGCCAGCAGGATGTCGGGGTTGTTGACCAGTGCGCGGGCAATGGCCACACGCTGCATCTGGCCGCCGGACATTTCGCTGGGGTGCTTGTGCAGCTGGTCGCCCAGACCTACCTGCTCCAGCGCCTTGGTGGCCCGGCTGCGGCGCTCGGCACCGGAAATGCCGGAGATGGTCAGCGCCAGCTCCACATTGGAAAGCACTGTCTGGTGCGGAATGAGGTTATAGCTCTGGAACACAAAGCCAATGGTGTGGTTGCGGTAAGAGTCCCAGTCGCGGTCGGTATATTTTTTGGTGGAGATGCCGTTGATGATCAGATCACCGCTGTCGTAGCGGTCCAGACCGCCAATGACGTTCAGCAGGGTGGTCTTACCGGAACCGCTGGGGCCGAGAATGGCGACGAATTCGTTGTCCCGCAGGTTCAGGCTGACATCATCCAGTGCTTTCTGCACCAGATCGCCGGTCTTGTATTCTTTCTTGATGTGGTTGAGTTGGAGCATGTGTGAGCCTTTCCGGCGCATCCCCGCAGGAACGCTGCCGCTGTACATTATAATAAACTGCCCGGATACAGGACCCGCAGCAAGGCGTTATACACTTCTATTTTACCGAAACAATATGAAAAAACTGTGTATATTTCAACGTAAATTTTGACTGGACCGGTATTTTTGGCTTTTGAGGCAGAAAAACAGGAAAATAAAGGAAAAATTGACGTGGAGGTTGAATTTGCGTCGCCGCCGTGCTATTTTAATAGCGGAAGATCCTGATAAAACAGAAAAGCATCGCAAAAGCAGAATTACACTGCCAATACGACACAAAAAATCTGCGATGAACCGCAAGCACAAAATAAAATGTGTCGTAGCACAGAAAAACACGACAAAAAAATGCAACGAATGTGATTTTGATATTTTTAGACGCTTTTTCAGGATTGAACCAGCCCTCTCTGCTCTTTAAAATAAGATAAGAAAAACAAGGAATGCCTTGAAAACGTCGCAGGACCTTGTAGCAAGGGAGGAAAAATTATGGAACGTACATTTTCACCTATGATCCGTCAGTTTTCGGCAATCGACGGGTTGCAGAAAGCGTATACGCTGGTATACTCAATGGATACAGGCAACGAAAACGGCTGCTGCCTGACGCTTTGCCGTACCGGGAACCGGCAGTACATGCAAAGCTGCTACATTGCAGCTGCACCAGAGTTCTGCTACCGGATCCTGCGCTATTTGTGTGAGAATGGCGTCCAGCCGGAGATCTGGCAGGATGTGGTAGAAGAACTGACCGATACAGAACAGCTCAGGCAGAAAGGCGGCGCGTTGCGTGGAGAGTGAGCACACGGCAAAAACGCTGCAGATCGCCCTTGGAAGCTACGACCGCAAGGAGCTGCGGGTAGAAAAGAACTACCTGCAGGAGCAAAGCCCTGCGTTGGAGTGCACCTGCTTCCAGAACGGCGGCCGTCTGCTGGAACAGCTGCGTCAGGGCCGTCAGTTTGATGTTGTGATCCTCTGCAGCCAGCTGGAAGATATGAGCGGGCTGGAGTTTTTAATGAATATCCGCAGCATGGATCCCAAACCGAATGTTGTTCTGTTTGATGAGGGCAGGCGGCAGAATACGAGTGCCATTTGTCTGGAATCGGGCGATGGGTTCTGCTATGTGGGCCATGCCGAACTGAAGAACCTGCTGTGGGAGCTGTACCGCCTGCCGGGACGGCAGAGCCAGCGCATAGAACGCAAGTGTCAGGAACTGTACGAGGGCTGGGGCATCCAGCTGCCGGACGTGAACTGCAGCTATCTTTCCTGTGCGGTGAGCGTGGTGTACGGCACCAGCCAGAAGCTGGCCATCCGCAAGGAGATCCTGCAGGCGGTGAGCGAGCAGTTCGATGTGTCAGTCTCTGCTGTGGACAGCGGCATCCGGCGTATGATCGACCAGCTGGAAGCAAAGCCCTCGGTCAAGTGGCTGCGCTTCAAGGACGAAAGCGGATTTGCGGACGAGAAACCTACCACCGGTAAACTGATCTACACTGTCAAGAATTATCTTCAGCGTCAGAAGGACGACTGAGCATAAAACACAGGAGGCGCAAGGGTATGGAGCAGATGCGGCAGAACGAGGCGGGTGCACTGACCGCGCAGGCGATCCCGCAGAAGGATGTGGAACAGGCATGCTTCCATGCACTGGGCCTGATCGGACGCAATTGCGAATATCTGGACCAGCACCTTGCGCATGTGGGTGCCGACCAGCAGACCCGGCAGGCGGTGAACGATATCAGCGCTGCGTCGGCAAGGCTGGACCGCACTGTGAACGAAGTGATGTCGCTGCTGGATTTTCTGCGCACCGAGGAAGACCCGCGGCTCTATCCGCTGGACCTGTGCCAGCTGCTGCAGCAGGTCGCCGCACAGGCCGATATGGTGCAGGCGCAGCTTGGGGTGGAACTGACGCTGGACTATGGCGGCTGGACAGCCTGCCGGATCATGGCGGACCGCAATGATGCAGAACTGCTGTGCCTGCATCTGCTTTCGAATGCCTTGCGGGCCTGCAGTGCAGGCGGCAAAGTGCGGCTGATGCTGCGCCGCAGCGAAAGCTTCTGGCAGCTGACGGTGATGGATAATGGCTGCGGCCTGCCGGAAGCAGGCGAGGATACATGGCTGGAGAACCGGCGCTGTTTTCTGGGCGGCGCAAAGCTGGGCCTGCTGCTCTGCCGCGAATGCTGCCGCCGTATGGGCTGGGGCCTGCGGGTGGAGCGCGCACCGGAAAAGGGCACACAGGCAGTGGTGACCATTCCGCTGTGCACCGACCGCATAACGGAGCCGACGGTAGAGCTGCATACGGGCGGCGATACGGCACAGGCACAGCAGCATCAGTACCAGCTGCGCAATATGCTGGTGCGGGAGCTGCGTACCATGCCGGAGCGCGGCGACCCGGACGAGCTGTGATGCATGCTGCATGATTGCATTATAATAATGAATAAGGACTGCTGCGGGGGAGATGCTCCTGTGCGGCAGTCCTTTTTTGTTGGCAAAGGTTAAAAAACTTTGCCGAGACACCGGTGCAGCCGCATAAAAAGCGACAAGTTCACAAAATGTTTAACTTTTTGAGCGGAAAATACTATTTTTTCTGTGTAAAATAAAGGACGCTGATTGATTGTGCCGCAAAATTGGATTATAATACATTTGTATGCGAATTGACAAAATGATTCGTTAACAAACTAATTTTTGGCAAAGAAATTGATTTTGCCGTCCACCGGGGGCTTTGCCTCCGGCATTTGTCCTTAGGAGGAAAAACAACGTGAGAGTAGGTCTTGACATCGGCAGTACCACCATCAAGTGTGTGGTGCTGGATGAACATGATGCGCTGCTGTATTCTACATACGAACGGCATTACAGCCATATTCTGGAAAAGGCGCAGGAGCTGCTGCGCCGCATCGATGCCGAGCAGCTGCACGGTCAGAAGGCGCTGCTGAGCATTTCCGGTTCGGCGGGCATGGGTCTGGCCGACAGCTGCGGCGTGCCCTTTGTGCAGGAGGTGTTCTCCACCCGCGTGGCGGTCAAGCGCTTTGTGCCTGCTACCGACTGCGTGATCGAGCTGGGCGGTGAGGATGCCAAGATCCTGTTTCTGACCAACGGTACCGAGGTGCGCATGAACGGCAGCTGTGCCGGCGGCACCGGTGCCTTTATCGACCAGATGGCCACCCTGCTGAAAATGGGTGCCGACGAGATGAACAAGGCAGCAGAGAACGCACAGCGCACCTACACCATTGCGTCCCGCTGCGGCGTGTTTGCCAAGAGCGACGTGCAGCCCCTGATCAATCAGGGTGCCCGCACCGAGGACATTGCTGCCAGCATTTATAAGGCCGTGGTCAACCAGACCATTGCAGGCCTTGCACAGGGCCGTCCCATCAAGGGCAATATCCTGTATCTGGGCGGCCCGCTCACCTTCAGCAGCGTGCTGCGCAAGAGCTTTGACGAAGCGCTGAACGTGACCGGCACCTGCCCGGAGAACAGCCTGCTGTATGTGGCACTGGGCGCTGCCCTCTATGCCGACAAAGCTTTTGTTCTGTCCGAGGTGGCCGATGCGCTGGATCGGTACGCCGCCACCGCCACCTACGCCAGCGAGCCGCCGCTGTTCGCCAGCAAGGAAGAGTATGAGGCGTTCCACGCCCGCCACATGTCCCACAGTGTGCCGCGTGTGCCGTTCAGCGCGCAGTGCGGCCCGGTGCATATCGGCATCGACTCCGGTTCCACCACCGTCAAGCTGGTGGTGGTGGACGAGAAGAGCCAGATCCTTTACACCAACTATCAGCCGAACCTCGGCAACCCGCTGCCCCTCATCCGGGAGCAGCTGCTCAAAATTTACAAGGAGCACCCGGGCCTGCAGGTGGCCAGCGTGACCACCACCGGCTACGGCGAAGAGCTGGTGAAGAACGCATTCCGCTGCGATTACGGTCTGGTGGAAACGGTGGCGCACTTTACCGCTGCAAAATACTTTATGCCGGATGTGGATTTCATCATCGACATCGGCGGTCAGGATATGAAGTGCTTCAAGATCGAAGATGGTGCCATCAGCAACATCTTCCTGAATGAAGCCTGCTCCTCCGGCTGCGGCAGCTTTTTGCAGACCTTTGCACAGGCACTGGGCTACGATGTGAAGAAATTTGCAAGCCTTGGCCTGTTCGCAGACCGTCCGGTGGATCTGGGCAGCCGCTGCACCGTGTTCATGAACAGCTCGGTCAAGCAGGCCCAGAAGGACGGTGCCAGCATCGAGAACATCTCGGCAGGCCTGTCCATCAGCGTAGTCAAGAACGCACTGTACAAGGTCATCCGCGCATCCAGCCCGGAAGAGCTGGGCCGCAAGATCGTAGTGCAGGGCGGTACCTTTTATAATGAAGCCGTGCTGCGCGCCTTTGAAAAGGAGATGGGCGTGGAGGTCATCCGCCCGGACATTGCCGGCTTGATGGGCGCTTACGGTGCGGCTCTGTTCGGCCTGCGCCAGAGCCAGAAGGCCCACAAGACTGCTTCTGCCATGATGAACGAGCAGGAGCTGGAAGCCTTTGCACAGAAGGTGGTCAGCGTCAAGTGCGGCGGCTGCGGCAACCACTGCCAGCTCACTGTCAACACCTTTGCGGATGGCCGCAAGTACATCTCCGGCAACCGCTGCGACAAGCCCGTGACCGGCAAGAGCGCCGACGACAGCCTGAACCTCTACGCCTACAAGCAGCAGCTTCTGGCCGAGTATAAGCCGGTGGCCGGCAAGCGCGGCTCCATCGGCATCCCGCTGTGTCTGGGCTTCTACGAGCTGCTGCCCTTCTGGTGGGCCTTCTGGACAAAGCTTGGCTTTGCCGTGCACACCAGCCCGGTGTCCAGCCGCGGCCTGTACCTCGCCGGTCAGGCTACTATCCCCAGCGATACCGCCTGCTTCCCGGCAAAGCTGAGCCACGGCCACATCAAGGCCCTGAGCCAGATGCAGCTGGACGCTATTTTCTACCCCTGCCTGACCTACAATGTGGACGAGGGACTGGGCGACAACCACTATAACTGCCCGGTGGTGGCCTACTACCCCGAGGTTCTGGCAGGCAACTGCCCGGAGCTGGAGGGCACCAAGTTCATCTATGACTATGTGGGCATCCACCGCCCTAAGGACTTTGTGCACAAGATGGCAAAGAACATCCTGCCCAAGTACTTTGGCGGTATCTCTGAAAAAGAGGTGCAGGCCGCAGCGGATGCCGCCTATGCGGAATACGAGTCCCACATGGCAAAGATCCGCGTGAAGGGCAGCGAGATCATCGATGAAGCCCGCCGTCAGGGCAAGCGCATCATCGTGCTGGCAGGCCGCCCCTACCATGTGGACCCCGAGGTGAACCACGGCATCGACCGCCTCATCACCCGCCACGGTGCTGCCGTTGTTACCGAGGACAGCATTTCCAACCGGGTGCAGAAGTTCCCCACCAGTGTGCTGAACCAGTGGACCTACCACAGCCGCCTGTATGCCGCCGCCAAGTACTGCACCACCCAGAAGGATATGGATCTGGTGCAGCTGGTGTCCTTCGGCTGCGGCGTGGATGCCATCACCACCGACGAGACCCGCGAGATTCTGCAGGAGGGCGGCAAGCTCTACACCCAGCTCAAAATCGACGAGATCACCAATCTGGGTGCCGTGAACATCCGCCTGCGCAGTCTGTTCGCCGCTCTGGACGAGCGCGACGAGGTGGCCGCAGAAAAGGCAGAATAAAATAGAGAGAGCGCAAAAGGAAAACATCCTCGCCCTCTCAGTCATCGCTGCGCGATGCCAGCTCCCCCAAAGTGGGAGCCCTTGGCAATCTACGAAAAGTCCATCTTTTTGCCAAGGCCTCTCCCTTTGGGAGAGGTGGATGCGACCAACGGGAGCAGACGGAGAGGGCTAGCCTGCTAAAGACAAATGCAGCTGTGCATGATCTTGCACAGGATCGCATCATGCAAAAAGCTTTTTAAGAAAGCAACATAGGAGGAACCTATGGAATACAATTATCCCAAATTTACTCCGGAGATGAAGAAGACCCATACCATCCTCATCCCCAACATGGCCATTACCCAGTTCCGCCTGTTGGAGTACGCTCTGCGTTACGACGGCTACAAGTGCGAAATTCTGGGCAACTGCGGCAGTGCCGTGGCACAGCTGGGCCTGAAATACGTCCACAACGACACCTGCTATCCGGCCCTGCTGGTCATTGGTCAGTTTCTGGACGCACTGAACAGCGGTAAGTATGATCTGGACCACACCGCCCTGCTCATCACCCAGACCGGCGGTGGCTGCCGTGCCTCCAACTACATTCATCTGCTGCGCAAGGCACTGGTCAAGGCGGGCTATCCGCAGATCCCGGTGGCCAGCCTGAACTTCTCGGGTCTGGAAAAGGACAGCGGCTTCCAGATGACCCTGCCGCTGGCCCGCCGTGCGCTGGCCTGCATCTTCTACGGCGATATGCTGTGCGCTTTGCGCAATCAGGTGGCACCTTACGAGAACGAGAAGGGGGCTGCCGATAAGATGGTAGACCTGTGGGTGGAACGCTTGGGCCGCGTGCTGCTGGCAGGCAAGGGCTACACCGCCGGGGAGATGAAGCACACCTTCCCCCTCATCGCAAAGGACTTTGCTGCCATCCCCGTTACCCGGGTGCCCAAGGTCAAGGTGGGCGTTGTGGGCGAAATTTACGTCAAGTACAGCCCGCTGGGCAACAACGACCTGCAGAAGTTCCTCGAAAGTCAGGACTGTGAGGTGAACTTCCCGGGCCTGATGGGCTTTGTGCAGTACTGTGCCTTCAACATGGGCGAGGACCACGTCCTGTACGGCGGCAAGCTGGCGGTGAAGATCGGCATCGACCAGTTCCTCAACTGGCTGGACAGCATCGAGCGCGCCATGCTCAAGGCTGAGGCCGACGCAGGCTTCTACGCCCCCGGCCCCTTCAAGGAGCTGGTGGAAAAGCCCAAGGGCATCATTTCGCTGGGTGCCAAGATGGGCGAGGGCTGGCTGCTGACTGCCGAGATGATCGAGCTGGTGCAGGGCGGCTACGGCAACATCGTGTGTGCCCAGCCCTTCGGCTGCCTGCCCAACCACATCGTGGGCAAGGGTATGGTGAACAAGATCCGCGCCCTGTACCCCAGTGCCAACATCACCCCCATCGATTACGACCCCAGCGCCACCAAGGTCAATCAGGAGAACCGCATCAAGCTGATGCTGGCAGTGGCCAAGGAACGACTGAATGCCCCGGTGGAGGCAAAGCCTCTGACGGCAGAGGAGATCGCAGGCGGCGCACCCAAAGTCGGCGCAGCGGTCTGATGTTCTAAAGCGGAGAATACCGAAATGCAAAAAGCCCGTCCGGGCCTAAAACTCGGACGGGCTTTCATCATGCCTTGAGAAAAATCAATGCAGGAGAGATCACTTCTGATTCTTCATGTAGATGTGGTGGGGCAGACCGGCAATGTACAGCGGGGTCAGCTCGGCCTGGATCAGCGGGCGGGCATAAGCCAGGAACTCATCGGTCATCTGGGTGTGGTTGGCGTTCATCCAGCTCAGCGGCACCTTCTTTTCGAGGTTTGCAACTTCGCTGATGGGGTGCAGCTCAGTGGTGCACTGGTACGGGCTGTTGGAGATGCGCTTCAGGGCCACCATCTGGCCAGTAACGCCCTCAAAGGCAGCCTTGGCGGCAGCACCGCCCACCTGATAGGCTTCGGTGATGTCGGTGCGGCTGGTCAGATGGCCTGCGCAGCGCTGCAGGGTGGAAAGCTCGATGCAGCGGGTCTTGGTGTCCAGATTGCGGGCCACCACATTGGCCAGATACCGTGCGGTACCGGTCAGGGCCTTATGACCGAAAGCATCCACTGCGTGCACATCGTCGGCCAGCTCACAGACGTAGCGGCCATCTTCCAGCTTCACGCCTTCGGAAACGGCGATCACGATGCTGGGCTTCTTCTCCTGCATCACGCGCACCTTCTCAATGAAGTGTTCCACATTGAAGGGCACTTCGGGCAGGCAGATCATGTCCACACCCTCGCAGTCGTCACTCTTTGCCAGAGCTGCGGCAGCGGTCAGCCAGCCGGCGTTGCGGCCCATGATCTCCACCACGGTGACGTACTTGGTGCCGTACACGGTGGCATCGCGGATGATCTCCTTCATCACCACGCCGATGTACTTGGCAGCAGAGCCGTAGCCGGGGGTGTGGTCGGTGACCATCAGGTCGTTGTCGATGGTCTTGGGCACGCCCATAAAGCGGATGTCGCTCTGGATGCATTCGCCGTACTCAGCCAGCTTGCCGATGGTGTCCATGGAGTCGTTGCCGCCGATGTAGAAGAAGTAGCCGATGTTCAGCTTTTCCAGAATGGCGAACAGCTTTTTGTAGACGGTCTCGTCCTCATGCCAGTCCGGCAGCTTGTAGCGGCAGCTGCCGAGGAAGCTGGACGGGGTGCGCTTGAGCAGCTCGATGTCCAGATCGTCCGTCAGCACGGTGGAAAGATCCACCACCCGCTCCTCCAGCAAACCGGCAACGCCATTGCACATACCGTAAACGATCTCTGCGCCGCGGCTCTTGCAGCTTTCAAATACGCCTGCAAGGCTTGCATTGATGACGGAAGTAGGACCGCCAGACTGACCAACGATTGCATTTTTACCCATGATGATTTCTCCTTTTTTGTTTTTCTGTTTCGGCAATATAATATTACGTGCAGGATGCACGAAAACAGACGCGGGAAAAGGGGTTACAGACGGATATGGCGCGGGGTGCCGTTGACGTAAACGGGGGTCACCTCGTCCAGGATCAGCGGGCGGGCGTACTCCTCAAAGGCAGCAGTCACCTGCATCCCGTCGGGGCTGATCCAGTCCAGCGGCACCTTCTTTTCAAGGTTTGCCACCTGCTGCACATCCACCGACTCGGTGATGCACTGGTAGGGATAAGCGGAAATGCGCTTGAGCGCGATCATGCGGCCGGTCTCGCCCGCAAAAGCGGCGGCGGCTGCGGCACCGCCCACAGCGTAGGCTTCGTTCACATCCGTGCGGCTGGCCAGATGGCTGGCGCAGCGCTGCAGGGTGGAAAACTCGATGGCGCGGCTCTTGCAGTTCAACTTGTCGTGGATGAGGTCGGACAGGTAGCGGCTGGTGCCGCTGAGCACGGCCTTGTGGCCAAAGGCATCCAGCTGGCCTGCGGTGGACACCAGATCGCACAGATAGGTGCCGTCGGCGGTCTTTACGCCCTCGCTGGCCGCAATGATCACATTGGACTTGCGGCGCTGCAGCTCGTCCACCTTGGCAAGGAACTTGTCCTGATCGAAGGGCACCTCCGGCAGCAGGATCAGATCCGGGCCTTCGCAGTCGTCGCCGCCCGCAAGGCAAGCCGCACCGGCAAGCCAGCCCGCATGTCGGCCCATGATCTCGGCCACGGTCACGCTGCGGATGTCATACACGGAGGAATCCCGGATGACTTCCTTTAAAATAGTGGCAATGTACTTGGCGGCAGAGCCGTAGCCGGGGGTGTGGTCGGTCAGGCACAGGTCGTTGTCGATGGTTTTGGGCACACCGATGAACCGCACGCTGCTGCCCACGCGCTCACCGTAGCGGGAAAGCTTTGCGATGGTGTCCATGGAGTCGTTACCGCCAATGTAGAACACCGCGCAGATGTCGTACTTGTCAAACAGGGTGAACAGTTTGATGAAGGGTGTGGAGTCCACATCCGGGTCCGGCAGCTTGTAACGGCAGCTGCCAAGGTAGCTGGAAGGCGTGCGCTTGAGCAGTTCAATGCTCATGCGGTCGTCCAGCAGGACGTTCAGCTCCAGCATTTCTTCCTTGAGCAGACCTTCGATGCCGTATTTCATGCCGTACACCTTGTCTGCACCCAGGCTGCAGGCGGCTTTGTACACGCCTGCCAGACTGGAGTTGATCACGGCGGTAGGGCCGCCGCTCTGACCAATGATCACATTCTTGGCCATGAGTACCTCCTTTTGCAAATTTCATTCTTATCATTTGTACATCGCTGCAGATTCCGGCTTCCGCGCCGCCAGAGTGGGGTTTGGTCTAAAGGCCCTGCACTGCCCGCAGACCGTGCGGCAAACAAACCGGATGCTGCAAGTGATACAAAAAAGTTTGCGGCATGTGCACACCCTTTTTGTAAAATGTGCAAAATTACCACATCCTTATTGTACCTGTTTTGCCTGTTGTATGCAAGACCTAATTGGTTGCACAGGCAAAAAAATTATGATAAAATAAAAAACGCACAGCCCCGGGCGGATAAAACCCCTTTCTGTGCGGGAAAAATGGAGAAAGCTGGAAAAACCATGGGCATTTCACACGAGTATCATTCTGCGCCGCGCCGGGCACGGCGCGGTACAGTCAGCGGCAAGCTGCGCTTTCTGGGCGCAGTGGTCGCCATTTTGCTGGTATCCTACGCCATCACGGCCATTCTGGAAAAGGGCGCAGAAGGCGCGGACGATACCCCGTCTACCAACGCCAGCGGCATTGCCGAGAACATTCTGGCACCGCTGCCCATGCAGGGCGAAGCGGATAGCAGCAGTGCTGCACAGGATGGCAGCACCGGTGGGCAGGCCGTCACACTGGAGAACTTTGGCCCTGCAAAGCAGAGCGCTGGGGCCTACACCGTCAAAGCCTATGATGCCAGCGTCATCCGCCAGCCCAGCTGCGGGCAGGTGGACCTGAGCTACTTTGCGGACGCAGCCTTTCTGGGCGACAGTCTGACGGTGGGCTTCTCGGATTACCAGATCAATCTGGACGGGGCACTCATCTGCGGCTATACCGGCGTTGGCCCGGATGCCATTGTGAACCGCAGCGCAGTCAAAAGCCCCACCCGCGGGCAGGAGGTAGCGCTGGATGTGCTGGCCGCTGCCCGGCCCAAGAAGCTGTATATCCTGCTGGGCACTAACACCCTCACCACGCTGGGCGCTTCGGATCGCTTCCTTGCCTACTATGGCCAGATGCTGGATATGCTGCGCGAGGCTTTGGGCGAGGACTGCGTGATCTACGTGCAGTCTATCCCGCCGGTGCGACCCTCGGCAGCTGCCGAAAAACCCGGCCTTGCATCGGATGTGCTGCGCGGTGTGAACGAGCAGCTGGCTCAGCTGGCCGCCAGCAAGGGATGCGTTTACCTTGACCTGTGGGAGACCCTTGCCGACGGCGAGGGCAACCTGAAGGAGATGCTTGCAGCGCCGGATGGCGTGCATCTCTCTGCAGGCAACGGCTACGGCGCATGGGTCACCTACCTGCGAAACCACGCCAAGTACAGCGCGGATAATTCCTGGACGATGGGCAGCATTTACAGTGCACAGTAACTTATGGTAAAAGGGAAAGGCTCTGCGAAATTTCTGCAGAGCCTTTCCCTTTGCTTATTCCTGTTTTTCCAATTCCAGAAGATACTGCTTCATCTCCACGCCATAGGCGTAGCCGGTGAGCTTGCCGGTGCTGCCCACCACCCGGTGGCAGGGCTGAAGGATGGCGATGGGGTTGCAGTGGCAGGCACCGCCCACGGCACAGCTGGCCTTGGGTTTGCCAACAGCGGCGGCCAGCTGGCCGTAGGTGCGGGTCTCACCGTAGGGGATCTTGTTCATCTCGGCCCAGACGGCCTTCTGGAAGGGGGTGCCCTTGGGGGCCAGCGGCAGATCGAATTCCCTGCGCGCCCCGGCAAAATATTCGTTCAGCTGCTCCTCGGCTTCCTGTAAAAGCGGTGTCTCGCACACCTTGCGGGGCAGCGGTTCCAGTTCCGGTACGCCGTCCGGGCAGAGGGTCAGCCCGCAGATGGCATCGTTTTCCTCTTCCAGCCGGAAGGTTCCCAGAATGCTGTTCACATACCAGACGTTCAAAAGTTGCGCTTCCTTTCCTGTGAGTTTGTGTTATACTGAAGCTATCTTAACACAAATGTACATTCGGCGAAAGGGGCGTTTTTTGTTATGGTACAGGCATTGGAAGAGATCATTGCCAAAAGCAGCAGCATCGTGTTCTTTGGCGGGGCGGGCGTTTCTACCGAGAGCGGCATCCCGGACTTCCGCAGTGTGGACGGACTTTATCATCAGAAGTACGCCTACCCGCCGGAAACCATCCTGAGCCATACCTTCTGGGAGGAGAACCCGGAGGAGTTTTACCGTTTTTACCGCGATAAGCTCATCGTGAAGGGGGCAAAGCCCAACGCGGCCCACCTGCGGCTGGCAAAGCTGGAACGGGAGGGCAGGCTGAAAGCGGTCGTCACCCAGAACATCGACGGCCTGCATCAGGCGGCGGGCAGCCGCACGGTGTACGAGCTGCACGGCAGCACCCTGCGCAACTACTGCACCCGCTGCGGTAAGTTCTACGACGTGGATTTCATTGCCAACAGCACCGGTGTGCCCCGCTGCACCGAGTGCGGCGGCATCGTCAAGCCGGATGTGGTGCTGTATGAAGAAGGGCTGGACGAGGAGGTGCTGTCCGGCGCGGTGAACGCCATCCGCCATGCGGATACCCTGATCATCGGCGGCACAAGCCTTGTGGTGTACCCGGCGGCAGGACTGATCCGGTACTTCCGGGGCGACCATCTGGTGGTCATCAACATGCAGCCCACCGGGGCAGATGCGGAAGCCGACCTGTGCATTGCAAAGCCCATTGGTCAGGTGCTGAGCGAGGATGTAACGCTGGATCTGTAAAACAAAAAGAGCGGCCCTGTTTCGCGCCGATTCTCGCCCCCGGTCCGGTATGCTGGATGCATACTGAAAAAGAATGGGGGAAACCAAATGATCCAGGTTTGTGAGCCGCCGCGCACGCGGCAGATAAGGCGGCTTTCGGCGGAGGAATTCTGCCGGCTGGCGCAGAGCGAAGTGAGCAGTGTGTACCGTCCGCGCAGCGAGGTGCTGCGGATGCTGACGGTAGGCGAGGTGTGGGGCATGTACAGTACACGCGGTGTGCCGGGAGCCGGGTGCATCCTGCTGCCCATGGATGCCGATGTGGCAGCGGCGGCTGCGCTGCGCCGATTTCTGGGCTGGAACCGCACGTCAGGCGGATATTTTTTGACCCCGGCAGCCGGGCCGGACGGCCATGCCGCCGAGACCCTTGCGCCGCTGCTGGCTGCGGCTGCTGCCCGGCAGGAGTTTCTTGCCCGGCAGCGGGCACGGTGGGCCGTGGTGGAATGTGCATCAGAAGAGCTGATCCCGCTGTATCTGCGTCAGGGGTTTGCTTTGCGGGCTATCCGTCCGCTGGACAGTCTGGCACCGTGTTTCCTGCTGCAGGCCGGGTGCCTTGCGCAGAATGTGCCGCCGGTATGGCTCCCGCTGGCCGACCGGGTGCACATTGCCATCCTGCTGGCTCGGGGCTATGCCGCGCTGGAAAGCCGCGAAAGCCCGCAGGGCACCGTGCTGGCACTGTATCCCGTATGATGTGAAAGTGAGGAAGTTGAAATGAAAGCAGTTGTTCTGGAAGATTATGCCATACAGCAGGGAGATCTGGACTGGTCGGGTGTGAAGGCGCTTGTGCCGGACATCACCCGCTATGGGCGCACCGCGCAGGAAGAGGTGGTGCCGCGCATCGGGGATGCGGAGATCGTGTTCCTGAATAAGTGCCGCATCGACGAAGCCGTTCTGGCCCAGTGCCCGAAGCTCAGGTGGGTGGGCATCATTGCCACCGGCACGGATAACCTTGATCTGAAGGCCTGCCGCCGCCATGGCGTGCCGGTAGCCAACGTGCCGGGCTATTCTACTTACAGTGTGGCACAGATGACCTTCAGCCTGCTGCTGGCCATCTGCCAGTGCGCCGACCGTTACCATCGCCTTGTGCAGGACGGCCATTGGCGCACCGAGGAGCCTGCGGCCTACGGTCTGCTGCCGCAGGTGGAACTGCTGGGCAAGACCTTTGGCATCTATGGCTACGGCAGCATTGGCCGGCAGACCGCCCGCATTGCCAAGGCCTTTGGCATGGAGGTGTTGGTGTGCACCCGCACCGTTCGGCCGGAGTACGAAGCCGACGGTGTGGAATTCGTGGATCTTGACACCCTGCTTGCCCGCAGCGATGTGCTCAGCCTGCACTGCCCGGCAACACCTGCAACACGGGGGCTGATCAACGCGGCCACCCTTGCCAAGGCAAAGCCCGGCATGATCTTGCTGAACACCGCCCGCGGTGCACTGGTGGACGAGCAGGCCGTGGCCGATGCGCTGAAAAACGGGAAGCTTGGCTTTTACGGTGCCGATGCCTTTGGCACTGAACCGCTGCCGCAGGCAAGCCCTTTGCGCGGCCTGCCGAATGCCCTGCTGACACCTCACATCGCGTGGGCCACCAACGAAGCCCTGCAGCGGCTGATGGATATTACTGCCAACAACCTGCGCACATGGCTGGATGGCACGGGAGAGAATATTGTGAACGCATAAAAAACCGGGAACGCCGCATGGACGTTCCCGGTTTTTTAGTTCAGGATACCGCTTGCCTTGATGGACTGCACCGCCTCGGCAATGCGCTCCGGCGGCAGGGTGAGGGCAAAGCGTACGTAGCCTTCGCCCAGCGGGCCAAAGCTGGAACCCGGCGTGCACAGCACACCGCTCTTTTCCACAAGGTCAAGACAGAAGTCCATGCTCTTTGCGTACTTTGCCGGGATGGGTGCCCACACGAACATGCTGCCGTGACTGTCCGGCACATTCCAGCCAATGGAACGCAGGCCGCCGCACAGAGCGTCGCGGCGCTGCTGGTACAGTCCGCACTGCGTTTTTACCATGTCCAGCGGGCCGGTCAGGGCGGCGATGGCGGCTTTCTGCACCGGCAGGAACATGCCGAAATCGATCTGGCCGCGCAGTTTCTTGAAGGCAGCTACCACGTCCCTCCGGCCCACAAGAAAGCTGATGCGGGCACCGGTGACGTTGAAGCTTTTGGAAAGGCTGAAGAACTCCACGCCCACATCCATGGCACCCGGCGTATTGAAGAAGCTGTTGCCCACGGCTCCGTCAAAGATGATGTCGCTGTAGGCGTTGTCGTGGATGATGAGAATGTCATACTTTTTGGCAAAGGCCACCAGTTCGGCGTACAGCTCCGGGGAGCCGACGCTGCCCACTGGGTTTGCGGGCAGGGAGACGATCATATACTTTGCCTTGCGGGCCACATCCTCCGGGATGTCCTTCACATAAGGCAGGAAGCCGTGCTCCTTGGTCAGCGGGTAATACCACGGCTTTGCGCCGCCCAGCAGACTGCCCGCAATGAACACCGGGTAGCAGGGAGTGGGCAGCAGCACGGTGTCGCCCTCGTCGCACAGCACCATACCAATGTGGCCCACGCCCTCCTGACTGCCCGCACAGCTGGCCACCTGATCCGGGGTGATCTCCACATGAAAGCGGCGCTTGTAGTAGCCGCACACGGCATCCAGCAGCTCAGGCAGGTCGCGCAGGCTGTACTTCCAGTTCTGCGGGTCGGCAGCGGCATCCATCATGGCCTTGCGGATGTGCTCGGCAGGCGCGAAGTCCGGCGTGCCGACGCTCAGATTATAAATGGTGCGGCCCTGAGCTTCCAGAGCTACCTTGCGTTCGTTCAGTGCGGCGAAGATCTCGTCACCGAACAGATCCAGTCGTTTGGAAAATTGCATATCCTGATACCCCTCAAATCCTCTTGTTTTCAACATGAACCATTTTAATAATAGAGCTATTTTAGCACGTTTTGCCTGCCTGCGCAACGAAAAGGGCAGATGGGGGAGAAAGTTTCAACTTTCGGTGATGGGAAGCGAAGGATGTTTCACGGGAAGAAAACCCTCTCAGTCACGGCTGACGCCGTGCCAGCTCTCCCGAAGGGCGAGCTTTATGAGTGCAAACCATCAGATGCAAAAGAGCTCCCCCTTTCGGGGGAGCTGGCGAGCGAAGCGAGACTGAGAGGGTTTATCAATCGATCGTCGTTTTTGTCCGTCCCACACCGATGACGGCGGTGCTGATCTTTTTCCAGCTGTTGCAGCCGCACACACCGTCCACACGCAAGCTCGTGCGCCGCTGGAAGCCTTTCAGCGCTTCCTCCGTCCGGGCACCAAAGATGCCGTCGATGCGGCTTCCGGTCTGGTAGCCCAGCGTGGAAAGCGCGTCCTGCAGAATCATCACATAGCAGCCGCGGCTTCCGCGCCGCAGGGTGGGGTAGCCTGCTGTGGTGCCGCTGCAGGCGGGCGTGCCGTAGCGGCGGTCCATGTGCACCCATGTGGGGGTCTGGCTCAGCGGCTCCACATAGCCCCATGCCCCGGTGCCCCGGGCTGCGTTGTAGATGGCCGTGCGGGCGGTCCGGGTCAGGCTTTGGCCCACGTCAAAGGATACGCCCGCGTAGTGCTGGCTGCGGGTGCCGTGGCCGCCCTCCCAGATGCGGCGGAAGGCATACCCCACCGGGATGCCCTTGCCGTACTTGCGGCGGGTCAGGTTCCACGCTTCCATGGCCGCAATGGTGGTCCACAGGGTGGGGCTGGCGGATTTGCCCCGAAATTCCCGCACCCGCAGGGTGGTGCCGGTGCTGTAGGGCATGGGGTCGTTCTCGTTCAGGTTTGCATAGGTGTATACCTTGTTCTCGTAGGCATCGTAGATCAGAAGTCGTGCCATCGCTCATTCCTCCTTGCTGCAGTGTGGGCAGCTCTGGGCCTGCAGCGCGGCCCATGTTCCGCGGTCCACGGTGCCGGTCACCAGCAGCCCGGCCCGCTGCTGTGCCAGCCGGACGGCGGCAGTCTCTTCCGGGCCGAAGCGGCGGTTCTCGGTCACATAGCCCTCGGTGCAGTACAGGCAGGAACGCCCGTTCAGCCATGTCTCCACCTGCGCCACGTCCGGCCCCACGCTGCCCGCGCCGATGGCCCGGCCCGGGTAGACCGGGCCATGCCCGATGCTGCGGTCGGGGTTGGGCATTTCGGCGGCGAGCTGCAGGCTCAGCGCTTCCACAGCTGTCCATGTGTCGGCATCCGCAATGCCGGTCTCCGGCAGGCCCAGCAGCTCCTGTGCGCTGCGGGTGGCGGCGGCAGTCTCGTCGGTGTACTGGTCGGAGAGGGGCGGGTTCTCCACACTGGTAAAGTAGTAGGCAATGCGCTGCAAAAGCAGGCTGTAGTAGAGCACTGCACTGCCGGAAGACCCCACTGTGAGCGGGGTACCGGGGTAGGGCAGGCGTTTCAGGGTGACCACCGGCCCGGATGCCCGCAGAGTGGACGCCTTGTCGTACAGGCTGTTCCATGTGGTACGTCCCACGATGCCATCTACAGTCAGCCCCGCAAAGCGCTGGTAGGCCCGCACGGCAGCTTCGGTGGAAGCACCGAACTGTCCGTCGATGCCAATGGCCGGGATGCTGCTCTCGTAGGCGCTCATGAGGTAGAGGTAGAACTGCAGCTCCCGCACCGCTGTGCCGGAAGAGCCTTTGCGCAGCACGCCCGGGTACTCGCCGGGGCGCAGGCTGGACGACAGCAGTTTGTTGGCGATGTCGTTGTACACCTCGTATAGCTTGTTCCATGTCGTGCGGCCCACCACACCGTCGCTGGTCAGGCCAAAGTAGGTCTGGAACCGCTTGACTGCCGCTGTGGTGGCACTGCCGAACTTGCCGTCCACCGTGATGTTGTTCAGGTTCGAGTACACCGTGCGCGCGATCTTGAGCCAGAACTGCACCAGCCGCACATTCTGTCCGCTTGCACCCTCCCGCAGGGCGGTGCCGGGGTAGGCATTGGGGGTGCCGTTGTCGGACTGGATGCTGCGGAACTGGTCGTACAGTTCGGTCCATGTGTCACGGCCCACCACGCCGTCCACGGTCAGGCCGTATTTGCGCTGGAAGGCCCGCACCGTGTTGGCCGTTCCAGTGCCGTAAACGCCGTCCACTGTTAACGATGGGATGGAAGACTCATACTGTGCCAGCGTATTCAGCCAGAACTGCAGCTGTTCCACAGCACTGCCGGTAGAGCCGGTGCGCAGCACGGTGCCGCCCCATGTGCCGTCCGAGAGAGTGCCGCTGGATACCTCGCCCTCGCTGGTCAGCTCCGCAAGATCCTTGACCGACACATAGATATAGCTGATCTTGTACCATGTCTGCCGTCCAACTGCACCGTCGGCGGTCAGGTTGAACTGCTTCTGGAACGCCCTGACCGTGGCGGCCATCCTGGCCCCGAACACGCCGTCCACAGTCAGCAGGCCGAGGAAGGGATAGTCCTTGGTGATGCGGTTCAGCTGGCGTTGCAGGGTGAACACCGCTGTGCCGCTGTCGCCCTGCCGGATGGGTGAACCGGGGTAGCTCTGGGGGATGGACTGGATGTTCGAGGTGCGGATGATCTCGATGTCGTTGCCGTAGTAATACTTCAGGATCTGCAAGGCGTTACGGCCCTGATTGGCCAGCGTCACGGTGCCCCACTGCTTGAGACCCGGGCAGGTGACCGATTTACCGTCGCAGTATTCAGAGTAGTAGGGGTTTACGGTGCCGGTCTTGCGGATATAGGTGTTGAAGATGTCGTTGGTGATGCGCACCATCACATCGAACACGGTGCGTCCGTGAACGTAATACTGGTCGTAGCTGGTGGAGTTGGTGATGTTGAAGGTGTAGCCCTTGCTGGGGTACCACTCGGTGTAGATGCGGTTGAGTGCCAGCGAGATCTGACAGTGGATGTTGGCCCGCAGGGCCTGCTCCGGCCACGGGGAACAAAATAGCCAAACCGAAAAAATAATCGTACAATCGTCTAAAATATGCAAATTTGAAACGTTCAAGAACTGATTTTTGTGCTGGATAAGTCATACTTATAATAGACGGATTTTTGTTTATGCAGCAGGTTTAAGATGTTGGATTTATTCTGTTAAAACTCAGTCCTACTCTCTGCAGGTCACGGCATCCAAGTCAACGCCCTGCTTTTGCTGCCCGGTATTTTCCGGCAGAGAACGGCAAAGTTTTTTTACTTGAAACGGTGCGCGGATACGATATAATAAGGATGGATAGAAAAATAACATTCGAGCAGCTCTAAGGTTCTGCTGCCCGGAAAGGAGCTTACTGTTATGCGCTATACCATCAGTGAGATGGCATCTCTGCTTGGTGTCACAACCCATACTTTGCGCTACTATGAAAAAATGGGCCTGATCCACCCCGAGGTCAACGAGGATACCGGCTACCGTTACTATACAGTCACTGATACCCGGCGGTTCAACCTGTGCAGGGAACTGCGGGCGGCAGAGCTCTCGCTGGAAGAATGCCGGGAGCTGATTGGCGCACCCACGGTGGAGCAGAGCGACGCCATGTTCAACCATCAGATCGCCCAGCTGCGGCGCAGGCAGGTGCTGGACGAACTGGCCATCCGTTTTTTGGAACACAAGCGGGAGCAGTACCGTACACTGGAACAGAATGCCGGGCGCATCTGGGTGCAGAATTTCCCGGAAATGTGGCGACTGACCTTCTCACAGGAAGAAGCAGCAGACCGGGATAAAGAATTGCAGCAGGAAAAGGCTGAATGGCTGGAATGTATGCCTGCGACCCGCTGGGTGAGCCGCCTGCCCCGGCGGGTGATGGAGCAGTTTCGGGTGGGACGCAACGAGTACGACTACGGCCTTATGATTGAGGCCGATGCCGCCCGCAGGCTGGGGCTGAAGCGCACAAAGCATGTGGAGGTGGTGTGCGGCGGAGACTATCTGACTACCATTTGGAAAAAGGATTATCGCGGGTCCTTTGGGTGGGACTCACTGGACGACCTGCATGCGGAGATCGTGCAGCGCGGGTTCCGTGCGGTGGGCGAGACCTTCAGCAGCATCGCTGCTAGCCGGGAGCAGCCCGATGGGAACATCGTGAATTACCATCTGACGCGGACAAAAATATATACATAAAATTGCAATATCACGAGAATTTGTTATATCAGACAAATTCTTGTGATATTTTTGTCAAAATAACCCTTGACCTTCGCGCTGCTCTAACGTGTAAACTTTGTTTAGCAAGTAACAAAGTCGGACTTCCGGCTTTGCTGCTCCGACAGAGTACACGATCGAGAAGAAAGAGAAACAGAAGGAGAAACACACTATGAGCGAAAAGATTTCCCGTCGCAACTTCCTGCGCACCGCTACGCTGGGCGCAGCAGCTGCCGGTCTGCTGGCAGGCTGCGGCAACAGCGGCGCTTCCAGCAGCACCGCCGCAGGCACCTACACTGCAGGCACCTACAGCGCCACCGCTACCGGCATCAACACCGCCACCCCCGTCACCGTGACCATGACCTTCAGCGCTGATGCCATCACCGATGTGCAGATCGACGTTGCAAACGAGACCAAGGGCTACGGTGCCGACATCGCCGATGAGATGGTGAAGAAGATCCTGGACGCACAGTCCAGCGAGGTGGACGGCCACTCCGGCGCTACCATCACCTCCGATGCCATCCGGAAGGCTGCCGAGAGCTGCATCAATCAGGCCAAGGGCGTGGCCGTTGCCCCCACCGAGGCCAACAAGGCCGAGACCGTTGTCCCCGACAGCCTGAGCGTGGAGGAAGTGGAGTCCTCTGTGTGCGAGCTGGGCGACATCACCCCCGACGAGACCAAGGACTTTGACGTGGTCGTCGTGGGTGCCGGTGCTGCCGGTGTGCCCGCCGCAGGCTGGGCTGCCGAGCTGGGCGGCCATGTGGCCCTGCTGCAGAAGCAGAGCATCGTGGTCAGCCAGGGCAACTGCGGCTCTGCCATCATCAAGTCCAAGTCCACCGACGCGGGCAAGAAGATGTGGGTGCACATGACCAACGGCCTGTGCGACTGGCGTGCCGATACCAGCCTGCTGAACGCCTACGTCGAGAACTCCGAAGAAGCTCTGATGTGGTATCTGAACCGCGCCGGCCTGACCGACCAGACCGAGTACGGCGACGGCAGCCTCGTGGACAGCAACAAGAACCCCTCCGACCTGCTGCACAACGACGAGAAGGAAATCTTCGCCTACATGTGCACCAGCCAGGATCTGACCGGCGTGTGGAAGGACCGCATGGACACCTACGACTTCGGCGATGAGCACTGCTACTTCTTTGCTCCGTGGATCGGCCCCAAGCCCAAGAACGTGGGCGATGTGCTGGCCACTGTGCTGGAGAACGTGCAGGCCAAGAACTCCAATCTGGAGACCTTCTTCAACACCCCCGCCGTCAAGCTGGTGCATGAGAACGGCAAGGTGACCGGCGTCATCGCAAAGGACGAAAACGGCAAGTACATCCAGTTCAACGCTTCCAAGGGCGTCATTCTGGCCACCGGCGACTACATGAACAACGAGGCCATGGTCAAGCGCTGGTGCCCCGATGTGGACGGCTTCGACAAGAAGCAGTACCAGAAGACCGGCGACGGCCACATCATGGCCATCGATGCAGGTGCAAAGATGGAAAATCTGGGCCACACCAAGATGATGCACGACTTCGACTCCGGCCTGATGTACGAGGAACCGTTCCTGTACGTCAACATGGAGGGCAAGCGCTTCTGCAACGAGGACACCGGCTTTGTCTACATGGGCAACATCACCAAGTATGTGCCTAAGTTCAACGGCAACAACGTGGATGCAAACCATCCGGACGGTTCTCTGGGCTGGTACTGCCAGATCTACGATAACGACTACATGAGCTACGCCAACAGCCCCATCCCCGAGCAGGTGATGACCAAGTACATCCCCGGTGCCGTGGAGAACCCGCAGGGCGTGTTCACCAACCTCATCGATACCTACAAGGCCGACACCATCGAAGAGCTGGCCGGTCTGCTGGGCGTGCCTGCAGACGAGCTGCAGAAGACCATCGACCGCTACAACGAGCTGTGCGACAAGGGCACTGACGTGGACTTCGGTAAGAAGAGCGCTTACATGCACAAGATCGTCACCGCTCCCTTCTGGGGCATCCGCAAGCACATCCGCGTGTCCTCCATCGACAGCGGCGTGAACACCAACGCCAACGGTCAGGCACTGGACGCTGACGGTAACGTCATCGACGGCCTGTACTGCGTGGGCAACGTAGGCGGTGTGTTCTACGGCGGTGCAGACTATCCGTTCCACCAGACCGGTCTGTCTCTGGGTCGTTGCTACACCTTTGGTATGCTGGCTGCAAAGCATGCTATGGGCCAGCTGTAATTAAGAAAAAGCTGATTTTGGGGCTGTTGCAAAATAGCATCCCTTTATCGCAAAGCCGATCAATCTGAATATTTTTGTACCGCCCCTCCGAAAATATCGTTGATGCGGATAGAAAGCTGTACAGAAGGACGTTCTCAGACCGCAGCACACCTGATAAACGAATACCGCCGAGGACTCTTCCCATTGTGGAGGTGTCCTCGGCGGCTTTTTTGTATATAGGGCAGCAATGCTTGACCGTTTTTTGCGAAGGTGATGAGTTACGAGATGGAGCACAGCTTTCTCCGCAATGATCTCGATTGAAAACAACTGCACAGATAAAGCAAAAAAGGAATATTCTTACTTGTCAATTTGCTGTAGAAAATCACCTGAGTTTGGGCAAAATTGATAAAGTGAAAAAGAAACCCGTTCCCATCTTGACACTCCGCAAAGAATATGGTATTGTAATCAAGCATAGAATAAATTTCCATTCAAGTGCTTAATTTGTTCGTGCCTTACAAAAAAGAAAATTGTACGTGAGCAGCGTCGTTGGATTGTTACCGTTTGGCGGGCTAGACCAACTCTGCATAGCACAAGCCGAAAGCGTGTTTCAGCCTTCGGTATGTTTGCTGTGTCGAGGATGGTCTTTTTTTATTGCCTTTTTCAACTTGAGGAGGAGAAACAATGCAATATACCGTCAAAAAACCGATCAACAACAACATTCTGCGCGTGGTGGACCCCACGGGCTGTGAGCTGATCGTCACCGGGCGCGGTTTGGGTTTTGGCGTTAAGCCGGGCTATAAAATCGAGGCTGAAACCGTGGAGCGCAGCTACCGCATGACCAGCCCTGCCGTGCAGCAGAAGTTGGTGGAACTTCTGGAACAGATCCCGTATGAGCATCTGCTGCTCACCGACGAGCTGGTGGCAATGATCCGCAGCCGGGTGAACTACCCGCTGAACGAAAGCCTGCTCATCACGTTGGCCGACCACATCAGCTTTGCCATCCAGCGCAGCGAGCAGGGGATTCGCTTTTCCAACCCGCTGATGGCTCCCATTCGGGAATTCTACCCGGAAGAGTATCGCCTTGGTATGGAGTGCCTTGCCACCATCCGCCAGCGCTGCCATGCAGACCTTTCGGACGACGAGGGCGGCTTCATTGCGCTGCACATCGTCAACGCAGAGCTCAACACCACCATGAGCGTGGTGAACGATGTCACCCGTTTTGTGGATGGCTGCGTGCAGGTGGTGGAATACTTTTACAACTGCCATTTTGACCGGGATGCACTGGATTTCAGCCGCTTTACAGTACATTTGCGCTTTTTTGCGCAACGCGTATTTCAAGGAAAACAGGAGCAGGAAAACGATACCCACGACGAAGTGTTCCGCGCCCTGATCGCCCGCAATTGCAGCGAACACTACAAATGCGCCTGCTGCATTGCGGAGTATGTCCGCAACACTTGGCACAAGGAGCTTTCGGACGAGGAACTGGTGTTCCTTACGATCCATCTGAAACGGATTCGGATGGGGAAGTAAGCTTTCTTGCTCCACCTTTGATTCTCCACAGGTCTTTCCTGTGTGGATATATATGCTGGATACGAACTTGAGAAAAGGAGAACTGAAGATGAAAGACAAGATCTTTGGCGTGCTGCAGCGCGTGGGACGCAGCTTTATGCTGCCCATTGCACTGCTGCCTGTGGCGGGCCTGCTGCTGGGTATCGGCAGCTCGTTCACCAACGAAACCATGCTGGCGGCCTATGGCCTGAACAGCGTCATCCACCCCGGTACCCTGATCTACACCATTCTGGACGTGATGAGCCAGACCGGCAGCGCCGTGTTCAACAACCTGGCCCTGCTGTTCGCCATGGGCGTGGCCATCGGCATGGCCCGCAAGGAAAAAGAGGTGGCCGCCCTGTCCGGTGCGGTGGCTTATATCATTATGAATACAGCCATTCAGGCAATGATCAATGCGGCAGGCGGCGTGGACGCAATGCCCGCCAACTCCACCACCACCATGCTGGGTATCACAACCCTGCAAATGGGCGTGTTCGGCGGCATCGTGGTCGGTCTGGGCGTGGCAGCCCTGCACAACAAGTTCTATAAGATCGAGCTGCCGCAGGTGCTGGCCTTCTTCGGCGGCACCCGCTTTGTGCCCATCGTCAGTTCTATTGTGTATCTGGTGGTCGGCATTGCCATGTTCTATATCTGGCCGGTGGTGCAGAGCGGTATTGCCGCGCTGGGTGCACTGGTGCTGGCTTCCGGCTACGCAGGCACCTTTATTTACGGCCTGCTGGAGCGTGCACTGATCCCCTTCGGCCTGCACCATGTGTTCTACATGCCGTTCTGGCAGACCGCTGTGGGCGGCACCGCCATCATCGATGGCGTCACCGTGACCGGCGCACAGAACATCTTCTTTGCCGAGCTGGCTTCCAAGTCCACCACGGTGTTCTCGGTCAGCGCTACCCGTTTCATGGCCGGTAAGTTCCCCTTTATGATGTTCGGTCTGCCCGGCGCGGCGCTGGCGATGTACCAGTGCGCCAAGCCGGAAAAGAAAAAGGTGGCAGGCGGCCTGCTGCTGTCTGCTGCGTTGACGGCTTTCCTCACCGGCATCACCGAGCCGCTGGAATTTACCTTTATCTTTGTGGCACTGCCCATGTACGCGGTGCACTGCGTGCTGGCCGGTCTGTCCTTCATGCTGATGCACATTCTGAATGTGGGCGTGGGCATGACCTTCTCCGGCGGTCTCATCGACCTGGTGCTGTTCGGTGTGATGCAGGGCAACGCCAAGACCCACTGGATGTGGGTGGTCGTGGTCGGTGCGGTGTACTTTGTACTGTACTACATCATTTTCCGCTTTATGATCTCCAAGTTTGACTACAAGACCCCGGGCCGCGATGATGCCGAGGAAGTCAAGCTGTACACCCGTGCGGACGTGAACGCCCGCAGCGCCGCTTCCGGCAGCACCGCCCCCGCAGGGGATGACCCGGTCAGCGCCCTGATCGTAGAAGGTCTGGGCGGTGCCGCTAATCTGTCCGACGTGGACTGCTGCGCAACCCGCCTGCGCTGCACCGTCAAGGACGCTGCGCTGGTCCGGCAGGATGTGCTCAAAGCCTCCGGTGCCTCCGGCGTGATCTGCAAGGGCAATGGTGTGCAGGTGGTATACGGCCCCAAGGTGGCCGTCATCAAGGCAAAGCTGGAAGACTATCTGGAAAATGCACCTAAGACCCCGGCGGCGACCGCAACACCCGCCCCGGCGGCCCCCGCAGCTCCGGCAGCAGCCGCAAAGGATACCGTGCTGTCTGCCTGCCTGAACGGCACTGTAGTGCCGCTGGCCGATGTGAAGGATGAAGCCTTTGCCAGCGGTGCACTGGGGGACGGCATTGCCATTGAGCCCACCGATGGTGAACTGGTGGCGCCTGCTGACGGTGAGATCTCCTCCACCTTTGAGACCCACCATGCCGTGGGCATGACCACGGCTGACGGTGCCGAACTGCTGATGCACATCGGCATCGATACGGTCAAGCTGGGTGGCAAGCACTTTACCTACCTCGTCAACGAGGGTGACAAGGTGAAGAAAGGTCAGCCGTTGATCCGCTTTGAACTGGAAGCCATTAAGGCCGAAGGCTATCCCGTGACCACGCCGCTCATTGTCTGCAATACTGATGACTATGCCGCTGTCGCGGCTAAAGCCAGTGGTGCCGTAAAGCAGGGCGATGCGCTGCTGGAACTGAAGCACTAAGCGTTTCTCCCAAACTGTAAGGCAGGGTTGTTATAAAGGGGGCTGTTGCAAAATAGCCCCAACGAAAAAATGAGATAGACTTCCCCCAAAGGGGTTGCCTATCTCATTTTTTGTTGTAAGCTGAAACTGCAATGAACCAACTACAACATGAACAGTATCGCAAAGTTGATCAATCGGAATATCCTTGTTCCGACCATCCGAAAATATCTTTGATGCGCACAGAAAGCTGTGCGAAAGGACGCTCGCAGACAGCAGAACACCCGCTAAACGAATACCTCCGAGGACTCTTCCCATTTGGGAGTTGTCCTCGGAGGCTTTTTTAGTTTATAAGCCATATTGACTGGTTGAAAAGTTCTGAATTTCGCCGACTGGAAATAGACTGAAGTGACACATATCACAATCAAGTGAACCGAAGAGGGGGATTAGATGGAAAAAACTCCTTTTATTCTGCACGAAAAATTTCGTTCGGACAACAACGAACAGCGCAAAGAACATTTTCAAAAGGAATTTGAACGATATATCGTCGATAGCTTGTCCGACACCGCTCCCTCAAAATCCTGCGCCTGATTTGGCATCCTTGAATTTGAGGGGAGAATGCGGTATGTTGCGCATGGACGATTGTGCACAAAAAGAAAGGTGCAAATCATGAAAGCAGCAATTTATTGCCGCCTGAGCAAAGAAGATGAATATAAAATTGGCGAATCAGAAAGTATTCAGAACCAGAAATCGATGCTGATCCAGTACGCCATTGAGAAAGGATTTGATATTTACCAGATTTATTCGGATGAGGATTATTCCGGCATCGACCGGAACCGTCCAGCTTTCAATTCGATGATACAAGCCGCAAGCGAACATAAATTCGATGTGGTGCTGGCCAAGACGCAATCCCGTTTTACCCGCGATATGGAACTCGTGGAAAAATATCTGCACGGAAAGTTTATTGAGTGGGGCATTCGGTTCATTGCTGTCGTTGACCATGTGGATACAAACGATACTGCGAATAAAAAATCTCGTCAGATCAATGGCCTGATCAACGAGTGGTATCTGGAAGACTTGTCTACCAATGTCCGCTCGGTGCTTGACCACAAGAGGAAAGAGGGTTTGTTCATCGGTTCTTTTGCGCGGTATGGGTATTGCAAAGATCCGAATGCAAAAGGAAAACTTATCGTCGATCCGGAAGCAGCCGAAGTGGTAAGGCGGATTTTCTCTATGGCTCTTAGTGGAATCGGTGCGCATAAGATTGCGCGGATTCTGAATGATGAGAAAGTTCCAAGCCCAACTGCTTATAAACAGCAGCATGGCATCCATTACCATATTGCAGCGAAAAATCCCAATGCAGACCTTTGGAGTAGCCCCACGGTATACCAGATGCTGCACAATCAGCTTTATGTCGGAGATATGGTGCAGGGGCGGCATAAAAAGGTGAGTTATAAGTCTGAAAAGACGATTTGGCTTCCCCAGTCGCAGTGGATCGTTGTAGAAAACACCCATGAAGCCATCATTGACCGGGGGACGTTTGAAACAGTTCAGATGATGCTGAAAGAACGTACCCGGAGTGGTGGAAAAGGAACGATTCATCCGCTGGCGAAAAAAGTGGTTTGCGGATGCTGTGGCAGCTACATGGAACAAACTGGCCGTCAGCCAAAGGCGGATGGGACTCAAAGACGCTATGTTCGCTGCCGGATGCACCAGCGCGCACCGGAAGTGTGTGGCAACAAGACCTGTACAGATATGAACGCATTGGAGAATGCTGTGCTGGAACGTATCCGGGCGTATGTGGCAGATTATTTTGACCCTGAAAAAGTTACCCTTCCAGAACAGGATGACCCAATCCAGCAGCGAGAGCATGCAAAGCGTGACGAGCTGAAACGGTTGAAAAGCGAAGTAGACCGGCGGCGCAAAGCTATGCAGGAACTGTATCTGGATAAGGTGTCTGGTCTGATTGATACCGTCCAGTTTTCTGAAATGAACCAGACTTTTCTGAAAGATGTAAAAAACGCAGAAACGCGAATCAATATTTTGGAAGCGGAATTGGAACAACAGCAGGAAGAAACCAGCGTGGTTCAGACGCAGATGCAGCGTGTGCGGGAACTGGCACAGGTTTCCCATCTGACCCGTGAACTTGCTGTACTGCTGGTTCATCGTGTCGTTGTCGGAACGAAAGACCCACTCACCGGAGAGCAAAAAATCACGATTGAATGGAATTTCTAAGTGGTAGAGCAGTTTAATGGCCCCGTAGGGTTATTTTCGTCCGCCCAGGTAGGGTAGACTTCGCTGGATGCAACATTGGCGATATAATCCCGGAAGGAGACAGTTACATTGCGGGCGGATGCAGCAGGCTTGCCCAGATGCACCGTGATGTTTTTGGGAATGATGACTCTGTCCAGCACCCGGGGCATGCAGTTCTCTATGGGGTCCGGGCCGCTGCCGCCGTCGCCGGTGAACAGTGAATGCTCCGGGATGACTATGGGCGGGTTTACCACGTCGCGATCCTCTTCGGTCTCGGGGATCATCTCCGGCTGGGCCAAGGTGACCTGCCCGGCAAAGATCTGCACACCCTGAATGCGCACGGTGCGGTAGCCTGCTTTGGCGGCAGTCAGATCCACGACGGCATAGGGCCGGATGGTGTTGTCCTCCTGCAGGGACAGCGCACAGGAGGGGGCTTCAATGGAGAGGTCGGCAGCGGTGCCGGTCTCGTCGGTGATACGCTGAGAGGTAAAGCCGTTGCCGGACACGGTGACGAGAACACCCTCGATGGGCGAGGACTGACGGGCACCGAAAGCCTGAATGCGTAGAATGCCGGTGTTTTTCATGGAGATACGCTCCTTTGCTGGTAAAAGTATGCTTCTGCCCCAGCGTATTCCGTCCGGCACCCGGGCGTGCATGGCAATGCACACCGCAAATAAAAAAGCCGCCCGAAGGCGGCAGGGGAGAAAGGTTTATTTGGCGCTGTCCTTGGCAAGGGCGGCGTCGATATTTTTTTGCAGAGCGGCAAGGTTTTCTTCCTTGTCGATGCCGCCAAGCAGGGGCTGCCCCACAACGTTGCCGTCCCGGTCAAAAACGTAAGTGGTGGGGAAGGCCATGATGTTCAGTGCAAACTTGCCGGCCTCACTGCCGGAGGCAAAGTAGATGTTGCGGTAGCTTGCGCCCGTTGTCTCCAGCAGTTTTTTGGCGGCATCAATGCCCTGCTGGTTGCCGTCCAGCGTCTCGGTGTTGATGCCGATGACCTCACCGCCCTGTGCCTTGACCTTCTCATTCAGGGCGTTCAGGTCGTCCAACTCCTCCACGCAGGGCTTGCAGCCGTTGAACCAGAAATTCACCACCGTAAAGGCGTTGCCCGCAAACAGGCTGTTGTCCACCGGGTTGCCCTCTAAATCGCTGCCCTCAAACTTGGGGAAGGCGGTGCCCTGTGCGGCGGCACTGGAAGCGGCATCCTCTGCGGGGGCAAGAGCGGCGATCTGCTCCTCGATGGCACGAATCTTTTCGGCATCTGCGGTCAGGGTCTTGTACTCCTCGTCCGAGAACTGATTTTTGGCCTTTTCCACAGCGCTGAGCAGAAAATCGCCGTAGTTGGCGCTGATCATGGTTTCGGTCACGTTTTTGTCCATGGATGAGAACACTTTCTCCCACAGAGCATCGTTTGCAGAAAGGATCTCGTTTTCCTCGGCCAGCAGCTGCTCCTCGGTTTTGCTTTCTGCTGCCGCAGAGGAAGCGGCAGAAGAGGATGCAGAAGATGCAGAAGATGCAGAAGATGCGCCCTGCCCGCAGGCGGCAAGGCTGAAAGCCAGCACAAGGCTGAGAAAAAGTGCGGCGATACGATGGATCTTCATGGTTTTACTCCTTTGTTGTTTCGGTATTTGATTGGTCCCCCAGCCCGAACTTGTACTGAATGGCGTCCGTGGGGCAGGCTTTCATGCACATCCCGCAGCGGATGCATTCGGCGTGGTTGGGGGTCTTGGTAATGTCTACGTCCATCTTGCAAGCCTTTGCACAGGCTCCGCAGGAGACGCATTTGTGGGTGTCTACGCGCATCTGGAACAGCGAGACCTTGTTCAGCAGCGCATAGAACGCGCCCAGCGGGCACAGCCACTTGCAGAAGGGGCGGTAGAATACCACGCTGCCCACGATGACCGCCAGCAGGATGCAGGCCTTCCATGTGAACAGCTTGCCCAGTGCAGCGCGGATGCCCGCATTGGTCAGGGAGAGGGGAATGGCACCCTCCAGCACGCCCTGCGGGCAGAGATACTTGCAGAAGAAGGGGTCGCCCATGCCCAGCTCATTGACCGCCAGCAAAGGCAGCAACACCACCATGACCAGCAGCACCGCATACTTTAAATAGCGCAGCGGCTTCAGCTTTTTGGTGGAAAGCTTGGGGGATGGGATCTTGTGCAAAAGCTCCTGAAACCACCCGAATGGGCAGAGGAAACCGCAGATGAACCGCCCCAGCAGCACCCCAAAGAGGATGAGGATGCCGGTAATGTAGTAGGAAAAGCGGAACTTGGAAGAGCCCACCACCGCCTGGAATGCTCCCACCGGACAGGCACCGGCCGCGCCCGGGCAGGAATAGCAGTTCAGCCCTGGCACGCAGACGTATTTTCCGCCGCCCTGATACAGCGCTCCTTTTGCAAAATTGGGTAGGTGGAGATTGGTCAGCAGGGTAGCCCCGGCTTGTATAAAGCCCCGGAAGCGGGCAAGGGGAGAAAGCTTTTTCTTTTTCTTATCCAATGCCCACACACTCCATACACAGCCGGATGGCTTTTGAAAATACGGTGTCTGCCTCGCCCCGCCATAAGCCGAACAGCAGCATCAGAACCCCGGCGGCAAGCAAAAGCAGCTGCGCCTGTTTTTTTGTCATGAACATCATAGCCTCCTGTTGTTTGATGGCATCAGTATACACCATGCGTGATAAAATCTCTGCTAAGAAAATCTTAACACGAATCTTAACACCGTCTGCTATAATCTGTTATAATGAAGAAAAAACGCAATTTTTATGGGAAAGGTGGAAAACAAAGATGCGCCTTTTGGTGGTAGAGGACGAGCACTCCCTGCGGGAGGATATTGCCCGAAAGCTGCGGCTGTCCGGGTACGAGGTGGATGCCTGTGCAGACGGCGAGGCCGCGCTGGAGGCACTGGCAGCAGAGCGGTACGACCTTGTACTGCTGGACCTCAACCTGCCCAAGGTGGACGGAATGCAGGTGCTGCGCACCCTGCGCCGGCACGACCTTGAGACCTGTGTGCTGATCTTGTCGGCACGCAGTGAAATCGCAGATAAAGTGGAGGGGCTGGATGCCGGGGCGAACGATTACCTTTCCAAGCCCTTTCACCTTGCAGAGCTGGAAGCCCGGGTGCGCAGCCTGACCCGGCGCAAATTTATTCAGCAAGACGTCTGTCTGTGCTGCGGACGGCTGAGCTTCAACACCCGCAGCCGCGTTGCTGCTGTGGACGGTCAGACCCTTGCTTTGACGCGGAAGGAGAGCGGCGTACTGGAATATCTGCTGCTGCATCAGGGACGCCCGGTCAGTCAGGAAGAACTCATCGAGCACGTCTGGGATGGCAGTGTAGACAGCTTCAGCAACTCCATCCGGGTGCATATCTCTGCCCTGCGCAAAAAGCTGCGGGCGGCGCTGGGCTACGACCCCATCCGCAACCGCATCGGGGAAGGCTACGAGATCGGAGGCGAGGTACAATGAAACATTTGTCCCTGCAATGGCGCATCACCCTGCTGGCCGCGCTGCTCATCGCCTGCGCCTGCGTGTGCATGAACCTGCTTTTATACCGCACCGGCGTTACCGGCATGGATGCCCTCAACGGCTTTATGATGCAGTACCAGCCCGGCAGTGCGGATCCGTTGACCATCGAGATCCCGCAGGAGGAAATGTCCAGTCTGCTGGCGCATTTTTCGCAGGAAGTCTACGATGCAAAGGTGGTCTTTGGCCGCAAGGGCTGGTGCATCACCGTCGTGGTCACCATCGTCAGCGCTGCCATTGCTTATTTTGTCAGCGGCAGGGCGCTGAAACCGTTACAGCAGCTTGCGCAGCAGGCGCAGCAGGTCGATCAGGACAGCATCGCCACCACCCGTCTGGACGAAAACACTGTGCAGGAATTCGGGCAGTTGAGCCGGTCGGTGAACCGGATGCTGGATGGTCTGGCGCAGTCCTTTGAGTTGCAGCGGCAGTTTGCGGGCAATGCCGCCCACGAGCTGCGCACCCCGTTGGCTATTTTGCAGACGAAGCTGGAACTGTTTGCAGAGGAGCACCCGGCTATGGACGCCGAAACTGCCGGGCTGATCCGCTCTCTGCGGGAGCAGCTGGACCGCCTGACCGCTCTTGTGCGCACTTTATTAGAGATGAGCAATCTGCAATCAGTCTCCCGCACCGACCAGATCGCCCTTGCGCCGCTGGTGGAGGAGATCCTGACCGACCTGACCCCCCTTGCCCAGAAAAACAATATCTCTTTGCAGCAGGACTGCGAGGAACTTGGCATGGTGGGCAGCGATGCGCTGATCTACCGGCTGGTGTTCAATCTGGTGGAAAACGGCATCAAGTATAACCGCCCCGGCGGTGCGGTGCGCGTCACCCTGCAACAGGAAAAGCAGACCGCTGTACTGCGCGTTGCAGATACCGGCCCGGGTATCCCCGCAGACTGCCGGGAGAGCATCTTCCAGCCCTTTTTCCGGGTGGATAAGTCCCGCAGTCGGGAGATGGGCGGCGTTGGGCTTGGCCTTGCCCTTGTGCGGGAGATCGCCGTGCTGCATGGCGGCAGTGTGACCGTGGAACGCAGCAGCGAAAACGGCACTACCTTTGCAGTCACCCTGCCGCTGGCACAGCCCTGCTGAAACTGGGCGGGACTTTATTTTTGGCACACGGGGGAGTATACTGGAAGCAGAAGACCCCGGAAAATAAGAAGGATAAAGGAGATACTGAAAATGCAGGCAACCATTCACAACGAATTTCTGACCCTGACCGTGGACACCCACGGTGCAGAGGCTGTCAGCCTGAAGAACGCCGCAGGCGAAGAGCTGCTTTGGCAGGCCGACCCGGCTGTGTGGAAGCGCCACGCCCCCATTCTGTTCCCGTGGACGGGCAAGCTGCCCGGCGGTACCTTTGAGGTGGACGGCAAAACGTACAAGGGCGGTCAGCACGGTTTTGCCCGCGACATGGAGCACACCCTGCTCAAGGCCGAGGGCGATACCATCCAGTTGGAGCTGCGCTCGGATGACGCCATCAAGGCCGAGCGCTTCCCCTTTGATTTTGTGCTCACCAGCACCTTCCGTCTGGACGGCAAGACCGTGCACCATACGCTGACGGTGCGCAACCCCGGCACCGAAGAGCTGCGCTTTGGCATTGGCTATCACCCGGCGTTCAACATCCCCTTTGATGCACAGCACACCACCACGGATTACGAGTTCCGGTTCGACCAGCCGGAAAGCCCGGTCATTCTGGATGCCCGTCCGAACGGCCTGCTGTCTGGCAAGTGCTATTATCAGTGGAAGAACCAGCAGGCCATCCAGCTGACGGATGATCTGTTCGCAAACGACAGCTTCTGCATGGCGGGCCTGCGCACCAAGACCATTGGCATCTATGAGAAGGGCACCGGCCGCAAGATCACCTGCAATGTGGAAGGCTACCCCTACGCGCTCATCTGGTCGGCCCCTGCAAAGCCGGTGCGGTTTGTGTGCATTGAGCCGTGGCACAGCCTGCCCGCCGCCGAGACTGACCCGCAGCAGTGGAGCCAGCGTGCCGCTGCCGCCTGCCTTGCCCCGGGTGAAAGCTGGGAGACCACGTTGAGCACCACGTTTGAACGATAAAACTCCCTCAGTCTCGTTTCGCTCGCCAGCTCCCTCAGAGAGGGAGCCTGTCTGCGCGGTCAAGCCTCCCTCGTTGAGGGCGGTGGCATCGCGCCGGCGATGACGGAAGGAGTGCTGCAAACAAGAAAAAGCTCCCGGAACATCGAAATGCTCCGGGAGCTTTTATGCTGTCATTAAAAGGAAAGCTTAGTACGCCACGCCCCAGTAGACCATGGTATTGGCGGGCTTGCCACAGCAGGGGCACACATCGCTCAGGTGTTCCTGCTCAAACGGCATGCAGCGGCTGGACAGGCCGACTTCTTCCTTCATCTTCATTTCGCAGGCAAGGTCGCCGCACCACATGGTCTTGATGTAGCCGGTGTTTGCCTTGGCCAGCTCCTTCACCTCGTCCATGGTGGTGGCAGCCCAGGTGCGCTTCTCGCGGTTGGCAAGAGCACGCTCGTACAGATCCTTGCGCAGAGCTTCCAACTGTGCGGGGATCGCAGTCTCCAGCTCGTCCAGAGAGACGAAGACTTTTTCGCGGGTATCGCGGCGCACCAGCACGCACTGGTTCTTTTCCAGATCCTTGGGGCCGATCTCCAGACGCAGAGGCACGCCCTTCATCTCCCACTGAGAGAACTTCCAGCCCGGGGCATTGTCGCTGTCGTCCAGCTTCACGCGGGCATACTTGCTGATCTTCTCGGCCAGCTCAGCAGCCTTCTCGGAAACGCCGGGCTTGTGGGCTGCGATGGGCACTACGACCACCTGAATGGGGGCCACTGCCGGGGGCAGGATCAGGCCGTCGTCGTCGCCGTGGGTCATGATGATAGCGCCCACCAGACGGGTGGAAACGCCCCAGCTAGTCTGGAACGGATGATGCAGCTGGTTGTCGCGGCCGGTAAAGGTCACGTCGTAAGCCTTGCTGAACTTATCGCCAAAGTAGTGGCTGGTGCCGCTCTGCAGGGCCTTGCCGTCCTTCATCATGGCCTCGATGGTATAGGTGGCCTCGGCACCGGCAAACTTTTCCTTGTCGGTCTTGCGGCCCTTCACCACGGGGATGGCCAGATCCTGCTCGCAGACATCTGCGTAGCAGTTCAGCTGCTGCTGGGTCTCAGCCTCAGCCTCGGCGGCAGTCTCGTGGATGGTGTGGCCTTCCTGCCACCAGAACTCGCGGCTGCGCAGGAAGGGGCGGGTGGTCTTTTCCCAGCGGACAACGCTGCACCACTGGTTGTACTTCATGGGAAGCTCACGGTAGCTGTGCAGCACGCGGGACCAGTGGTCGCAGAACATGGTCTCACTGGTGGGACGCACGGCCAGACGCTCTTCCAGCTTGTCGGAACCGCCCATCGTGACCCACGCCACCTCCGGCGCGAAGCCATTGACCAGTTCGCCCTCCTTCTGCAGCAGGCTTTCCGGGATCAGCACGGGCATTGCCACGTTCTCATGGCCGGTGGCCTTGAAGCGGGCATCCATGTCCTTCTGGATCAGCTCCCAGATGGCCTGACCGTAGGGGCGCAGGATGATGAAACCCTTCACGCTGGAGTACTCCACCAGCTCTGCCTTCACGCAGATATCGGTGTACCACTGTGCGAAGTTCTCTTCCTGGCTGGTGATCGCCTGTACGAGCTTCTTTGAATCTTTTGCCATTTTTGCTTTTTCCTCCTAAGGCCGTGCGCCAAACGGCTTGCGTTCCGCACGAACCATATTAAAAGCCCCGTCCATGCAGTGCGGCCGGGTGCCGCACCAGAAGGCAGGGCTTTTTGACTGAATCAGTTCTGCGCGTGGCTGTCCACAAAGTTTACCACATCGCCCACGGTGCGCAGGGACTCGATGGCATCGTCCGGCACCTCAATGCCAAACTCATCCTCCAGCGTCATCACCATATCCACGATATCCAGACTGTCGGCCTCAAAATCGCTCATGATGTCACTGTCCATCGTGATCTTTGCCGGGTCAACATCCAGCTGCTCCGCCAGCAATGCACGGATTTTTTCAAAAGTATCCATTCCTGTGGTCTCCTTTTTGCAGTTGTTTTGCCTGTCCTGTACACCGGTGCCGTGCGTGCGGCTGCCGTGACGGATGCACCCGCAGATGCTGCGCGGCCCCGGACTGTACAAAACTCTCTCTTTTTTTATATCCCATGCCATGCGTATTGTCAAGCCCTGTTTTCCATTCTGGCAGATTCCTTTGCGAAAAATTGCCGGAAAGGTGCATTTTCGCTTGACAGGAGCGCCCCGGTTTCTTATCATTATAGAGTAGCGAGTTTATAGGGACTGACCACAAGTCCCATGAAGGAGTTTTGAGCATGAAGCTTTCATTTACCAAAATGCAGGGCTGCGCGAACGATTATATCTATCTGGACTGCCGCAAAAGCGGTGTGCCGGAGAACATTGCAGCCCTTTCCGAAAAATTGTCCCGGCGGCATTTTTCCATTGGTGCGGACGGCATCATCTGCATCTGCGCTGCGCAGACGGCGGGTGCGGACGGCATGATGCGCATCTTCAACGCAGACGGCAGCGAGGGCAGGATGTGTGGCAACGGCATCCGCTGTGTGGCTGAATGGCTGTACACCCACGGCATTGCAAAGGAAACGCTTGCCATTGATACCCTCAGCGGCCTGAAGACCGTCACCCACAAGGGTGCGGGCCTGTGGCAGGTGGAGATGGGCGCTTACAGTGCCATGCCTGCCAGCCTGCCTGCTGTGAACATGGGCGAAGAACCGCTTGTGGACAAAGAACTGACCGTGGACGGCAAAACGTGGCATGTGACCTGCATCAGTGTGGGCAACCCCCACTGTGTGACCGTGGTGGAGGATGTGGACAGCCTGAAGCTGGAAAAGATCGGCCCGGCCTTTGAGCACCACGCAAACTTCCCGGAGCGCATCAACACCGAGTTCGTGCAGGTGGTGGATCCCACCCACCTGAAGATGCGGGTGTGGGAGCGCGGCAGCGGCGAGACATGGGCCTGCGGCACCGGCACCTGCGCCACCGTGGCGGCCCTGACCGAGCTTGGCATCTGCCCGGCAGGCGAGGACATCCATGTGCAGCTGCGCGGCGGTGTGCTGACCATCCGGGTATTGCCCGGCAGACAGCTGCTGATGACCGGCGCCGCCGAGACCGTGTGCGAAGGCACGACGGAAGTGTAAGAAAAACGAGAACCCTCTCAGTCGCCTGACGGCGACAGCTCTCCCGAAGGGCGAGCTTTTCCACATCAAGAGGAAAAGTTTTTCTTCACAACAAAAAAGCTCCCCCACTCGGGGGAGCTGGCATCGAGCGGACGCGAGATGACTGAGAGGGTCATACCAAAACAGAAGCGAGGGAAAGTAACCATGAAGATGAACAAGCATTACAACGAGCTGAAGGCAAGCTACCTGTTTGTGGACATTGCCCACAAGGTGGCCGCTTATCAGGAGGCACACCCGGAGAAGGAGATCATCCGTCTGGGCATTGGCGATGTGACCCAGCCGCTGGCAAAGTGTGTGGTCAAGGCCATGCACGATGCGGCCGATGAGATGGGCACCAAGGAAGGCTTCCATGGCTATGGCCCGGAGCAGGGCTACCCCTTCCTCAAGCAGGCCATTCAGGGCTACTACGCAGGCCGCGGCACCCAGCTGGCAGAGGATGAAATTTTCATCTCTGATGGTGCAAAGAGCGATCTGGCCAACGTACTGGGCCTGTTCGATGTGGACAACACCGTGCTGGTGCCGGACCCCGTTTATCCCACCTACGTGGACGATAACGTGACCGATGGCCGCAAGATCATCTACAGCCGCACCAGTCAGGAGAACGGCTTCCTGGGTATGCCGGACGAGAACGTAAAGGCAGACATCATCTATATCTGCAGCCCCAATAACCCCACCGGTGCCGCCTACACCCGCGACCAGCTCAAGGCATGGGTGGACTACGCCCGTAAGAACGATGCCATCATCCTGTACGATGCTGCATACGAGTGTTTCATCTCCGACGAGAACCTCGCCCGCAGCATCTTCGAGATCGAGGGTGCACGCGAGTGTGCCATTGAAATTTGCTCCTTCTCCAAGATCGCAGGCTTCACCGGCACCCGCTGCGGCTACACTGTGGTGCCCAAGGAGCTGGAGCGCGAGGGAATGAACATCAATAAGCTGTGGCTGCGCCGCCAGACCACCAAGTTCAACGGTGTGCCTTACGTGGTGCAGCGCGCCGCCGCTGCGGTGTTCACCGAGAGCGGCATGGCCGAGATCCAGCAGAATTTGGACTACTACCGCAAGAATGCCAAGGTCATCGCGGACGCTCTGGACGAGTGCGGCGTGTGGTACTGCGGCGGCAAGAACAGCCCCTACATCTGGCTGCGCTGCCCCGGTAACATGAAGAGCTGGGAGTTCTTCGACTGGCTGCTGGAAAACTGCGGCGTGGTCGGTACCCCGGGCGTGGGCTTCGGCGAGTGCGGCGAGGGCTACTTCCGCCTGACCGCTTTCGGTGACGCCGAAAAGACCAAGATGGCCGCCGAGCGCATCAAGACCGCCATCAAGGCACTGTAAAACCTAAAAAATGCACCTGCTGTCCGTTTTGGACGGCGGGTGTATTTTTTTTTGCGCATTCTCTTGACAAATCCGTATTTACTGTATATACTGTGCATATACAGATAAAACACAAAAGCCAAAGGAGCAGCCGATGGAACTGTTTATCAACAACAAAAGCGGCGCGCCTATCTATGACCAGATCTACAACCAGATCAAGCAGCAGATCATCAGCGGGGCTTTGCAGCCGGACGAGGCCATGCCCTCCATCCGGGGGCTGGCACGGGATCTGCGCATCAGCGTCATTACCACAAAGCGTGCCTACGATGAACTGGAAAAAGAGGGCTTCCTTTACGCAGTACCGGCAAAGGGCTTTTTTGTAGCCCCTAAAAACACCGAGCTGCTGCGGGAAGAGAACCTGAAAAAATTTGAAGCGCACCTTACCGAAGCTGTGAAGCTGTCCGCATCCTGCGGGCTGAGCAGGGAAGAGCTGCGGGAGATGCTGGAACTGCTGTGGGAGGGCTGAATATGAATGCACTGGAATTGCAGGGGCTTACAAAACACTATAAGGACTTTACCCTCGGACCGCTGGATCTGACACTGCCCGGCGGCACCATCTGCGGCCTGATCGGTGAAAACGGCGCAGGCAAAAGCACCACCATCAAATTGATTCTGGACATGCTGCAGAAGGACGGCGGTACCGTGACCATTTTGGGCAGGGACAACCGCACCGACCTTGTACACACCAAGGAAGAAATCGGTGTGGTGCTGGGCAGCGAGGGCATCCCCCTGTGCCTGAATGCGGTACAGGCGGGCAAGGTGATGGCGGGCATCTACCGCAATTGGGACGCTGCCGCCTATGCGGAGCTGTGCCAAAAATTCGGTCTGCCGGATAAAAAGCAATATAAGGATTACTCCACCGGCATGAAGATGAAGCTGTGTATCGCTGTGGCGCTGGCGCACCACCCCAAGCTGCTGCTGTTGGACGAGGCCACCAACGGGTTGGACCCGGTGATCCGGGACGAGGTGACCGACCTGCTGCTGGATTTTGCCCGGGACGAGGAGCACTCCATCCTCATCTCCTCCCACATCGTCAGCGACTTGGAAAAGCTGTGCGATACCATCGCCTTCCTGCACAAGGGCAGGCTGCTGCTTTGTGAAGAAAAGGATGCCCTGCGGGAGGAATACGCCTTGTGGCATGGCACGGCGGCGCAGCTGGCGGCACTGGATGCACGGGTGTACGGCAAGCGGGTCACCCCCTACGGGGTAGAGGCGCTTGTGCGCCGGGATGCAATGCCCGCCGGGGCAGAGCTTACCCCGGTAAGCATTGAGGAGCTGTTTGTGCTGATGGTGAAAGGGGAGAATGTACAATGAAAGGCTTGCTGTTAAAGGACGCATATCAGATGTGGAGCTACACCAGATGGATCGTTCTGGTGTCGATTGCTATGATGCTGATGGGAACGTTTTTCATGAAGGACGGTTCTAATTTCTTTATGCTGTACGGCGGGCTTTTGCTGGGAATGTCGCCAATATCCTTACTGGCTTACGACCAGGGCAGCCGGTTCAGCGTTTGCAGTGTCGCCCTGCCGGTGACAAAAGAGCAGCTGGTGGGCGGCAAATACCTCATTGGTCTGTGCGGTATGGCGCTGGCAGAGCTGCTGAGCATGGCAGCGCTGGCAGCAGCACAGCTGCTCTGGGGCACGGTGTCGGTGCAGATCACCGTGGCGACCCTGATTCAGGTGGCCATGCTGACCCTGCTGGACAACATTATCCTGCTGCCGTTGTTCTACCGTTTTGGCTACGAAAAGGCAAAGTATGTGTACTACCTGAGCATCGGTATGCTTGGGAGCTTTATGGGATATTTCGTCTCTTCGGGGGACAGCGCTTTGGACAGCATCCTGCCCGCCAACGGTTCGCTGCTGGTGCTGGTCGTAGTGCTGGCGGCGGCGCTGGCGCTGTATGCTCTCTCGTGGCGGCTGTCAGTTGCATGGTACGGAAAGGCAGAGCAGTAAAATGAAGAAAAGTCAGATCGCGGGTATCCTGTTCGGTGCTGCTATGGGCGTTTTGTTCAGCGTGTCGATGGGGACAGTGGGTTTTGTGCTGGGTGCCAGCTTTGCAATTCTGGGCATGGTGATGTTCAAAGGATTGGATGACCCGCAGGATAAAAAGTAAGGCATAAAAAATGCGCCGCCCTTACCGGAGAAGATTTTCCGGTAAGGGCGGCGCTGTATTTATTTCTCGGACTTTTCGGCGGTTTTCTGCGCGGCTTCCAGTTCACCCACCCGCTTTTGCAGGGCGGTGATCTTGTCATCCATTTTCAGGAATGTCCAAATCAGCACAGCCAGCACCACCGCAGGCGGAACCACCATCAGCAGGGACTGCTGGCACCAGAGCAGCAACGAATAGCCGCCGAACACGGTAAAGAGGAACACGGCAAACAGGCTTGCAGCCAGTACAGCAAAAAATCCCATATAAATGCCCTCTCTCGGCTTATTCCTCGGTCTCGTCCTCTTCGTCCGGGTCCAGCTCGATGCTGAACACGGCTTTCTTCAGTTTGCCGCAGCCCTGCGCCTTCAGGCCGGATTTATAGGGCTCTCCGGCCAGATACAGGGCAAACCGCCCCTCACACAGCATTCCGGCAATGCTGGTGCCTGCGGTACCCACGGTGGTGTCGGCGGCTTCGTCGGTGGGCTTTGTCGGGGTCAGCTCTGCAAGGCTCACCTCAAACAGCTCGCTGCCGTCCAGATCGGTCTCCAGCGTGATGTGGTTGTCGTGGCGCTGGAACAGCGCTTTATCGGAAGTCAGCGGTGTGACGGTGCTCACAGTGACCACAGCCTTTTCGCCGTCGATGCGGGTGCGTCCGGCGGGCAGGGTGGTGATGTCCCGCGCCATGATATACTCAATGACGGTGTCGAGGTTGTCGCTCACGCCCAGATAGTTGGGCAGGTTGTTCAGGGTATCGTAGATCATAGAAGAACTCCTTTATCGTGCAAAACAAGGTTCACCGCCTGCATATAGCACAGACGGTGAACCGGAATTTTAAATTTTATTCTGCGTCCTTCGGGTCGGTCATCAGCTCTTTGATGCTGGGCACCACGCCGCCCAGATTCTGAAGCTCCGAAGGAATGATGATCTTGGTTGCCTTGCCGTTGGCCACCTTGGCCAGAGCTTCCAGACTGCGGATGGCCAGAACCTTATCGCTGGGCATGGCCTCGTTCAACAGGCGGATGGCATCGGCGTTGGCCTTCTGCACGGCCAGAATGGCCTGTGCTTCGCCCTCGGCTTCCAGAATGCGCTGCTGCTTCACAGCATCCGCGCGCAGGATGGCGGCTTCCTTTTCGCCCTCAGCGGCGGTAATGGCGGCCTGCTTTTCACCGTCGGCTTTCAGGATGACAGCGCGCTTCTCGCGCTCAGCCTTCATCTGCTTTTCCATGGCTTCCTGGATCTCACGCGGCGGGATGATGTTCTTCACTTCCACGCGGTTCACCTTGATGCCCCACTTGTCGGTGGCTTCATCCAGGATGGCGGTAATTTTACCGTTGATGACATCGCGGCTGGTCAGGGTATGATCCAGCTCCATCTCACCGATGATGTTGCGCAGGGTGGTGGCGGACAGGCTTTCGATTGCCGCAATGGGCTGGTTGACACCGTAGGTGTACAGCTTTGCGTCCATGACCTGGAAGAACACCACCGTATCGATCTGCATGGTAACGTTATCGCGGGTGATGACCGGCTGAGGGGGAAAGTCTGCCACCTGCTCCTTCAGGCTCACCTTTTTGGCGATGCGCTCGATGAAGGGAATCTTAATGTGCAGGCCTGCCGACCATGTGTCGGAGTAGCTGCCCAGCCGCTCAACGACATACACCTTGGACTGGGGCACGATGACGATATTGGTGATGATCACCAGCAGGACGACAAAGACCAGCGCGAGGATCAGAAAAAACATGACCATAGTGGTTCTCCTTTTTCAGATGGGTGCAACGTTTCAGCGCAGAACGCAGATCACGCTCTGCGGCTTTCGGTCAATACGGGCTCCACGATGAGCAGGGTGCTGTGCAGTTCGGTCACACGGCAGCGCTGCCCGGGGGTGAGAATGTCGCCGGGAGTGGCGCAGCGGGCATTCCAGTCCACGCCGTCCAGTCGCACACGGCCCGGCAGGTCGGCGGTGACGGTGGTCAGCACGGTGGCCTCCCGGCCAAGGTTGCGGTCGCCATTGGTGGGGGTGATTTTCTGGCGCAGCTTTGCAGCCAGCGGCCGGAACGCCAGCAGGCACAGAATGCTTACCACGATGAACACCAGGGCCTGCGCCCGGAACGAATCCGTGAACAGGCAGGTGAGCAGGGCGGCAGCTGCGCCGACGGCGAACCAGACGGAGGTCATGCTGAAGGTGGAAGCCTCCAACAGCAAAAAGCCCACCACGGCAGCCAGCCAGAGAAATGGAACAGGATTCATGGTTCTCCCTCCTTATGCCCCTATTATAGAGTATCCCCCGGGTGGAAGGTCAAGCGTTTTTTACTGGAACGTTGCGCAGAAAACGAAATAAAGAACAAAAACTCCCTCAGCCACGGCTTTGCCGTGCCAGCTCCCTCAGAGAGGGAGCCTTTGCGTAACCGGGAAGGTGAATTAGCCTCCCTCTTTGAGGGAGGTGGCATCGCGTTAGCGATGACGGAAGGAGTGAAAAAGCCGCTGCACAAAATATGTGCAACGGCTTTTCTCAAATCAGGTGATATCGTAATAGCTGTGGTCCGGGTTATGCCCGTTCTCCTCCACCACGATGGTAAAGCCCATGGGGTTCACCTCCGTGTGCTTGCCGGAAGCCAGCGGCTCCACGATGATGTTCTCCGAGCGGTTCACGATGATCTCGGCGGTTTCCGCTTCGCCTACGCGCTGGTAGTGCAGGATGCCGTCCTGCGCCCGGAGCACCCGCAGCTCACCGGTGCGGAAGGCCTCGCAGGTGTGGCGCAGCTGCGCCAGCTGGGCAAGCACCGGCTTCAGGCGCTTTTCGTGGCTGTCCCAGCAGAAGAAGGCACGGTTGAAGGGGTCGCGGTAGCCCTGCATCCCGATCTCGTCGCCGTAATACAGGCATGGCACGCCGGGCAGCGTGTAAATGATGGCATAGGCCATGCGAAGGCGCAGCATCCCTTCCTCGTAGGCTTCGCCGGTCACACAGCGGCCGCTCTGCCACTCGCGGCCACGGCCGTTGGCGGGCTCGTCCGCAATGACGGTGAGGGCGCGTTCGGTGTCGTGGGTGGAGAGAAAGTTCAGCGCAGTGTCCATGGCAGGGGCGGGGTAGTGCTCACAGATGGACAGAATTTCGCCCATGGCCTGCTCGGCGGGCTTACCCTTTACAAAGTCCAGCACAGCGTTCTTGAAGGGGTAATTCATCACGCTGTCCAGCCCCTTGCCCAGCAGATAGGTGCGGCGCTGGCCAAAGCCGTATTTGGTGGTGGCGTCCTCCCACACCTCGCCCAGCAGGAACTTTTCCGGGCTGACCCGCTTGACAGCGGCGCGGATCTTTTCAATAAAGTCGTCCGGCAGCTCGTCGGCCACATCCAGACGGAAGCCTGCGGCACCGCGCCGCAGCCATGTGTCAATGACACCGCCCTCGCCGGTGATGAACTCCACATAGGAGGGGTTCTCTTCGTTCACCTCGGGCAGGGTCTCGAAGCCCCACCAGCTGCGGTAGCCGCCCTTATACTTGGGGTCAAAATCGTACCAGCTGCGGTAGGGGGAGTTGGGGTCGCGGTAAGCGCCGCCGTCACCATAGCGGCCTTCGCGGTTGAAATAGCGGCTGTCGGAACCGGTGTGGCTGAACACACCGTCCAGCACGATGCCAATGCCGTACTTGGCGGCCTCGCGGCAGAGCACCTCGAACTCCTCGTTGGTGCCCAGCAGCGGGTCTACGTTGAGATAGTCGGCGGTGTTGTAGCGGTGGTTGGAGTGCGCCTCAAAGATGGGGTTGAGGTAAAGGTAGTCCACCCCCATCTCCCGCAGATAGGGCAGTTTGATGCGGATGCCTTCCAAGTCGCCGCCGAAATAGTCCTCGTTCAGGTGGCCGCCGGTCTCGTTGGGCTGCCAGAAGGGCTCGGCGTGTTTGTCGGCCTGATACAGCCGGTCCGGGAAAGGCATGGGCTTGTTCTCAATGCCCTCGCAGAACCGGTCCGGGAAGATCTGATAGAACACCTTGCCCTTGATGCACTCCGGGGTCTGGAAACCGGCATCGTAGACGGTGATCTGCCACTTTTCGCCTTCCTGCCAGCTGACAACGCCGCAGTTGTCCGGCCCGCGGTAGATGCGGCGGAAGTCGGTGTAGAGGTCGAAGTAGTAGAAGTACAGGCCCGGGTCATTCAGCGGCAGCTCCACGGAAAAGTGGTTCTGCTGGGGGGTCTGGCCGTCGAACTTCATGCGGTAGTGCACCGGCACGTCATATTTTCCCTCTTTCTGGAGCACCAGATGAGGATCGACATAGCCCAGCTCTTCCGGGATGCACAGGGTCAAACGTACGGTCTGACCGGCCCGCAGTGCGCCAAAGGGCTGCTTGAAATAGGGGTCGTAGCTATTGAACAGACAAGACAAAGCAGGGTCGTCCTTTCTCAAAAAAGCCCCGGCGGGCCAAACGCCGCCGGGGCAGATGGATTTTTTAAGGGAAAATTACTTGCCCATGGGCACCGGGGAAGCGTACCAGATGTCGCGTGCGTAGTCCAGCACGGCGCGGTCGGCGCTGAAGATGCCGCTGTTGGCGGTGTTCTTCAGGCTCATCTGTGCCCACTTCTCACGGTCGCCATACAGCTTCTGCAGGTCGGCCTGTGCACGGCGGTAATCCTTGAAGTCGGCCATGACCATGTACGGGTCGCTGGTGCGCAGGTTCTCGGTCACCTCGTGGAAGTTCTCACCGTTCCAGCCACGCTCCAGGAAGTTCAGGGTGTAGTTGGCCACGTCGTCGCCCGTGATAAAGGCGTTGGGGTGGTAGCCCACCTGCTTCAGGTTGTTCACCTCGGGGGTCAGCATACCAAAGATCAGCTCGTTCTCCTTGCCGGCGGCATCGGCGATCTCGACGTTTGCGCCGTCCAGGGTGCCCAGAGTGATGGCACCGTTCAGCATGAACTTCATGTTGCCGGTACCGGAAGCCTCGGTGCCTGCCAGAGAGATCTGCTCAGAGACCTCGGCAGCGGGCATCAGGTGTTCGCTCAGAGAGACGCAGTACTCTTCCAGATAGACCACGCGCAGCTTGTCGCGCACAGCGGGGTCGTTGTTGATGAGGTCGCCCAGCTTGCAGATCATGCGGATCATCTGCTTTGCCATGTAGTAGCCGGGAGCAGCCTTTGCACCGAAGATATAGGTCTTGGGGATGAAGTCGGCGTTGGGGTTCTCCTTCAGGTACAGGTACTGGGCAGCAATGTTCAGCGCGTTCAGGTGCTGGCGCTTGTACTCGTGCATACGCTTGACCTGACAGTCAAAGATAGAGTTCGGGTCGATGACCTGACCGGTGCTCTTTGCCAGATAGTTGGCAAAGTTGGTCTTGTTCTCCAGCTTGATCTCGTTCAGGCGCTTGAGAATGGTCTTGTCGTTCTCGAACTTGTTCAGCTTGGACAGATCGGAAGCATCATGCTTGTAGCCGTCACCGATGGTCTCGTCCAGCAGCTTGCACAGGCCGGGGTTAGAGGCCAGCAGCCAGCGGCGGTAAGCGATGCCGTTGGTCACGTTCTTGAAGGCCTGCGGCTTGAACAGGTAGTAATCGTGGAAGACGCTGTCCTTGATGATCTCGCTGTGCAGCTTGGACACGCCGTTGATGCTGTTGGCGGTGTAGGCGCAGATGTTTGCCATGCGCACCTGATTGTCGCCGATCAGTGCCATATAGTCGATCTTGCCCTTGTCGCCGGGGAAGACCTTCTCCAGCTCTGCGCGGGCGCGGCGGTCCATCTCCACCACGATCTGGTAGATGCGGGGCAGGGTCATCTTGAAGATGTCCACGTTCCACTTTTCCAGAGCCTCAGCCATGACGGTGTGGTTGGTGTAGGAGAAGACCTTCTGGCAGATGTCGAATGCCTTGTCCCAGCCAAAGCCGCACTCATCCAGCAGAATGCGCATCATCTCGGGGATGGCGAGGGTGGGGTGGGTGTCGTTCAGCTGGATGGCCACCTTGTCGGGCAGATTCTCGAGGGTCGCATAGCTGGACAGGTGGTTCTGGACGATATCGCCGATGGATGCGGCAGACAGGAAGTACTGCTGGCGCAGGCGCAGGATCTTGCCCTCAACATGGTTATCGTTGGGGTACAGCACCTTGGAGATCAGCTCTGCATTGGCGTTCTTGCTCATTGCAGTGTTGTAGTTGCCCAGAGAGAAGCTGGACATATCAAAGTCCGGGGCCTTTGCCTGCCACAGGCGCAGCTTTGCAACGCCCTTGCCGTCGTAGCCCTGCACATACATATCAGAGGGAACAGCCATGACGCTGTTGTAGTTGGTGTGCTGGATATAGTGGAAGCCGTTGTCCCAGTTCTCGTGGATCTCGCCGTCAAAGCGCACTTCCACAGCCTGATCAGGGTGGCTCTTCAGCCAGACCTGACCGCCGGGCAGCCAGTTGTCGGCACGCTCCTGTTGCCAGCCGTCCACGATCTTCTGCTTGAAGATGCCGTACTCGTACAGGATGGAGTAGCCGGTGCCGCAGATGCCGGTGGTGGCCATGCCGTCCAGATAGCAGGCAGCCAGACGGCCCAGACCGCCGTTGCCCAGACCTGCATCCGGCTCTTCCTCAAAGATGCTGTCAATGTTGATATCAGCGTCGGACAGGGCCTTTTTTGCCACCTCGTCCAGACCCAGGTTCAGCAGGCTGGTCTTCAGGCTGCGGCCCATCAGGAACTCCATGCACAGGTAATACACCTGCTTGGTGCCGGTGCCAATGGCCTTGGACTGGAATTTCTTGTGGTTCTCACTCATCATCTGGCGGCAGATCAGAGCCAGAGAGCGGTAGATCTGCTGGTTGGAAGCAACGCTCAGCTCCACGCCGTACTCGCTGGTGAGCTTGTCCTGAAGAAGTTTACCGAATTCTTTCGATGTCATAAAGGTACTCCTATCCGCATAAGTTTTCAGTTCTGCTAAAATAATTGAAATAATTGGCGCCTGCAGGCACTTTCCCTCACTTGCTCTGCCGCCAACATAACAAAGATATTATAATATGGCAGAATGACAAATGCAAGGAATCAGGGGATTTTTTCTGTAACTGACATTTTTTTATTGAACTTTCTGATAAATATGCCAAAATTTCAAAAAATACACTTTTTCTTGATGCTTATTTATATTATAATAGGGAAAGAAAGCTGTGTTCCGAAACATTTTCAGGGACAAACTCCGGGAGAAATGTGCCGGGTAACTCGCCCGGCGGGTGACAAGACACCAAAACGGTACCGGGAACGGTGCCGTTTCCCGGCAAAAATCAGAAGATCACTGCCCGCTGCGGGCAGAAAAGGATAAAAAGGGGAAACAGATATGGTCAACAAGGTACGGGTGAACATTGCAGGTACGCCGTATGCCATTGCTACGACGGACCCGGAAAAATATATTTTGTCGCTGGCGAAAAAGCTGGATGAAGACATCACCAAGCTTTTGGACGATAATGCGAATCTTTCGGTGACTAAGGCGGCGGTGTTCTGCGCCATGGATTATCTGGACGAATACCGCAAGAGCACCGGCAGTGCTGAGAATATGCGCAGCCAGATCCAGGATTACATTGCGGATGCCACCCGAGCAAAGCTGGCGGAAGATAAGGTCAAAGCAGAGAATGAGGTGCTGCGGCGGGAAGCTGCCGCCCTGCGCGAACAGCTGGAAAAGATGCGCAATAAGGAAGCCCGGCGCGAGGAGCGCGCCCAGCAGGCGGCACAGCAGTCTGTTGCCGAGGGCGAAGCGGACAAGGCGGAATAAGCCGTTTACAGGATAAAGGAGAAGTATGTCAAAGATCGAGATCCTTGCCCCGGTGGGCAACGAAGAAATGCTGCGTGCCGCTGTATTCAGCGGTGCTGACGCAGTGTATCTGGGGTTTTCGGGTTTCAATGCCCGCACCAGTGCCAACAATTTTAACGCGGATACGCTGAAAGATGCGGTCGCCTTCTGCCATGCGCGGGGCGTGGCTGTGCATGTGGCGCTGAACACCACCGTCTATGGCGGCGAGCTGCCCGCGCTGGAACAGGCCATCCGTGCCGTTGCAGCCAGCGGTGCCGATGCGGTCATCTGTCAGGATCTGGCAGTGGCAACGCTGATCGGTAAAATTGCACCGCAGCTGCCGCGCCACGGCTCCACCCAGATGAGCGTGCACAGCCTGCAGGGTGCGCTGGAGCTCAAGGAGCTGGGCTTCACCCGCGTGGTGCTGGCCCGTGAGCTGAGTATGCCCGAGGTGGAGCATATCACAAAGCACTGCGGCATCGAGACCGAGTGCTTCGTGCACGGCGCGCTGTGCATGTGCGTCAGCGGCCAGTGCTACATGTCGGCCTTTCTGGGCGGACGCAGCGGCAACCGCGGTTCCTGTGCCGGCCCGTGCCGCCTGCCGTTTGAGGCAAATGCCCTGCCGGAAGGCAAGCCGGGCCGCCTGCACCACCTGTCCTTAAAGGATAATTCGGTCATTGATAAGCTGGACAAGCTGCAGGCGCTTGGCGTGGCATCGGCAAAAATCGAGGGCCGTCTGCGCACGCCGGAGTATGTGGCGGCGGCAGTCAGCGCCTGTCTTGCAGGCCGCGAGGGCCGCGCCTACGACCGCGACCTGTTGAAGAATGCTTTCAGCCGTTCCGGCTTCACCTCCGGCTATCTGGATGGAAAGATCGACGGCACCATGTTCGGCGTGCGCAGCGAAGCAGATGCAGAACAGACCAAAAAGACCCTGCCCATGCTGCGGGAGCTTTACCGCCGTGAGCGCAGCCGCGTGCCGGTAAAGATGAAGCTGGAAATTGAAGAGGGCGGCGAAAAGCTCACTGTCACCGATGCAGACGGCAGCAAGGCCTTTGCCTATGGGGATGCAGAGCCGCAGCCTGCCCGTACTGATCCCACCGAAAGCCTGCACCGCAGCCTTGCCAAGACCGGCGGCACGCCTTTTGCGGTGGAAGATCAGGACATTACCTTGGAAATGGACGGCGGACCGTGGTTTATCCCGGGCGGTGCGGTGAACGAGCTGCGCCGCGAAGCGCTGGATGCCCTGCTCAAAAAGCGGGAAGTGCTGCGCCCGTGGCCCACCACCGAGGAGCATGTGCCTGCCCTGCCGCTGCGCACTCTGCCGCCCCACCGTACCCTGCGTGCCCGGTTTGAGAGCTGGGAGCAGGTGCCGGAGCGGGCGCTTGACGGCATCGAGTATCTCATCCTGCCCATTGCGCAGGCCGACCGCGTGCCCCGGGAATGGCGGGCAAAGACCCTTTTGGAACTGCCCCGGGTCATGTTTGGCAAGCTGGAAGAAGATACCGCCCGCCGCATCGCGGCCACGCAGGACTCCGGTTTTGCAGGCTATGAGGTGAGCAATATCGCCCACCTGCGCCTGTGCCGGGGCCTGCCCATGAGCGGCAGCTTTGGCCTGAACATCACGAACCAGCTGGCCGCGCAGTTCTACGCGGACAACGGCCTTGGCTCCATGCTCATCCTGCCCGAGGTGAAGGACAGCGACATCAGCACCATTGCGCCCACCCATAACGGCAGGCCGGTGCCCACCGGCGTGCTGGTGTACGGTCACATGCCGCTGATGATCACCCGTGCCTGCCCGCTGCAGAACATCCACGACTGCGCCCACTGCGACAAGACCGGCGTGCTGACCGACCGCAAGGCCAAGAAGTTCCCAGTGCGGTGCGGCCTTGGTGTGCGCACCATCTATAACCCTGTACCTATTTATATGGGGGATAAGCCGGGCGCTTTGACGGTGGACTACGGTGTGGCTTACTTCACGCTGGAAAGCCGGGAGGAAACGGCCAAAATTCTGGAGATGATCCGCACCCATGCACCCTTTGAAGGTGATTTTACCCGTGGGTTGTATTTTAAAGGTACGAACTGAAACTCCTTCCGTCATTGCTGACGCAATGCTCCCTCCCTGAGGGAGCTGTCGAGCGTATGCGAGACAGAAGGAGTTGCTATAAAATCAAAACGAGGTATACTATGGAACCCATCACAGTAAAATATAAGGTATTGGACACCCGTGCCAAGGTGCCCTCTTACGCAACCCCCGGCTCTGCTGCAGCCGACCTGTGCGCCGTACTGGACGCGCCGCTCACCCTTGCCCCCATGGAGCGGGCACTGGTGCCCACCGGCCTTGCCATCGAGCTGCCCGGCCCCCACAGCGTGGCACTGGTGTACGCCCGCAGCGGCCTTTCCATCAAGCACGGCCTGTGCATGGCCAACGGCGTGGGTGTGGTGGACAGCGATTACCGCGGCGAGCTGAAGGTGCCCATGGTCAATCTGGGCAGGGAAGCCTACACCATTCAGCCCGGTGAGCGTGTGGCCCAGCTGTGCATCGCACCGGTGTACACCGCTGCCTTTGTGCCTGCCGAAGAGCTGGGCGATACCCAGCGCGGCGAGGGCGGCTTTGGCTCTACCGGAAAGTGAGATGGAATCATGAACCTGATCTTAGCTTCCGGCAGCCCGCGCAGGCGGGAGCTGCTCTCCTTATATACCACCAATTTCACCGTCTGCGTCAGTGACTTTGACGAAAGTGCGGTGCAGGCCGCTACGCCTGCCCATCTGGTGGAACAGCTGGCCCGGGGCAAGTGCCTTGCCGTTTCGGCCCAGCACCCGGGCGCTGTGGTCATCGGCTGTGATACGGTGGTGGATGTGAACGGCGAGGTGTTCGGCAAGCCCCACAGCGAAGAGGACGCAAAGCGGATGCTGCACGCCCTTTCCGGTGCCACCCACGAGGTGCACACCGGCGTGTGCATCTCGGACGGTGCGCGCACTGAAAGCTTTGTGGACAGCTGCCGCGTTACCTTCTTCCCGCTGGGTGAAGAGGAGATCGACTTCTATGCTTCCACCGCCGAACCCTACGATAAAGCCGGTGCCTATGCCATTCAGGGGCGGGCGGCCCTCTGGCTGGACCGTATTGAGGGCGACTACTACACCATCATGGGTCTGCCGGTGAGCCGCACCGTACAGCTGCTGGCACATTTTGTGTGATAAAACTGGAAAAAACGAAGAAAACTTGCGCAAACGCTTGAGAAATCATTGTCTTGCGGCTATAATAGAACCGTGTTATTCTGCGCAAAGGCGGCACAAAAGGGCTGCCGGATGTTCTGGCGCTATAGATAAAATGGGAAGCATAAGGAGAATTTTTACAATGGGCCTGTTTTCTAAAGATGTAGGTATCGATCTGGGTACCGCAAATACTCTGGTATATATGAAGGGCAAGGGCATCATCATGCGGGAGCCTTCGGTCGTGGCTGTGGATACCAAGACCGACGAGGTGCGCTGTGTGGGTGCCGAGGCAAAGGCTGTCATTGGCCGTACCCCCGGCAGCATCGTGGCTGTGCGTCCGCTGAAGGATGGCGTGATCGCTGACTTTGACATCACCACCAACATGCTGGAAAATTTCCTCAAGAAGGCATGCGGCAACAGCATGTTCTCCCGCCCCCGCGTGGTCATCTGCATCCCGTCCGGCGTTACCGAGGTGGAGCGCCGCGCTGTGCGCGAAGCTACCCTGAAGGCCGGTGCCCGTCAGGTGTCCGTCATTGAGGAACCCATGGCAGCAGCCATCGGTGCGGGCCTGCCCATCAGCGAGCCTACCGGCAGCATGATCGTGGATATCGGCGGCGGCACGGCTGAGATCGCTGTGATCTCTCTGGGCGGCATCGTGGCCTCCCGCAGCGTGCGCATGGCAGGTGATATGTTCGATCAGGCCATCATCGCCTTCATCAAGCGCAAGTACAACCTGCTGATCGGTGAGCGCACCGCAGAGCAGATCAAGATCGAGATCGGCTCCGCCTATGCGCTGGACCCCGAAATGACCATGGAGATCAAGGGCCGTAACCTCGTGGACGGCCTGCCCAAGAACATCGTCGTCCACTCGGAGGATGTGCGCGAAGCTCTGCTGGAATGCCTGGTCAAGATCACCAGCGCCATCAAGGAAACGCTGGAGCGCACCCCGCCGGAGCTGAGTGCGGATATCATCGACCGCGGCATCACCCTGACCGGCGGCGGCGCACTGCTGCGTGGTCTGGATCAGCTGATCCAAAGCGAGACCGGCATCGACGTACACATTGCGGAAGACCCGCTGGACTGCGTGGCTAAGGGTGCCGGTGCGGTGCTGGATCATGTGGATGTCCTGCATGACGTGCTGGACACCGACGGCGGCCACATGTAACACGGGCAAGGCCCACACTTGCGGAAAAAGGCTCTTTTGCGCAGCGTCTGCGCTGATTTCCGCTGCAAACAATGTCTCTTGCGCGGATGGCAGGGCTGTCCGCGCTTTTCTTATGGCATGGCATCCACCCGAAACAGGAGGGTACTCCCTTGAAGGATTTTTTTGACACATGGAAATTTAAGATACTGGTAGCCGTGGCGGTGTTTCTGGTGGGCATCATGGCCTATGCCGGTGCCAACGGACGACTGACTGCTGCCCCGCAGGAACTGCTGGGCGTGGTGCTGATGCCGTTCCAGAAGGTCACATCGGCACTGAGCGGCGGCATTGGCTCGGTGTGGGAAAAATACACCAGCATCGATGAGGTCATGGAACAGAACGAACAGCTGGAAGCGGAGAATGCTGAGCTGCGCCAGCAGATAGTGGACTACGACCGCATCAAGGCGGAGAACGAAGCCTACAAGGCGCTGGCCCGCATTCAGGATTCCAACACCGAAGCAAGCTATATTTCTGCCTTTGTGATCGGACGCGACCCGCTGGATGAGTTCGGAGGCTTTACGCTGGACTGCGGCACGGTGAACGGCGCAGCCGTGAACGATGCCGTGATCAGCGATAAGGGCTATCTGATCGGCATGGTGGTGGAAGCCAACACCACCAGCTGCAAAGTGATGACCATTCTGCACCCCAGCTTCAGCGCTGCGGGCGTGGTATCCCGCACGCGGGAAAACGGCATTATCAATGGCAGCACCGATTATGCCGGTGACGGCCTGTGCGTGCTGACCAATCTGGAACGCGCCACTGAGACGAAGATGGGCGATCAGGTGATCACCACCGGTCTTGGCGGAGTGTTCCCGCCGGATCTGCTGGTGGGAACCGTGCAGAAGGTGGAGCCGGAAGTCAGCGGCAAATCTTCCATTGCAGTGGTGCGCCCGGGTGCAGACCCGCGCACGGTCAAGCACGTATTCGTTATTACCGACTATTAAGGGGGCGCATTTGTATGGAATCACGCCGCATGCGCAGCCGCAGCCAGATCCTGAAATGGGTCTGCTACGCGGTGGCACTGTTTGTGTGCGCGGCACTGCAGACGACCCCCGGCCTGCTCCAGCTGGGGCAGGCAAAGCCGCTGTTCATTCTGCCGCTGTGTCTGGCTGTGGCCGTGTATGAAGGCGAGTTTGCAGGTGCGCTGTTTGGTGCCGTGAGCGGCCTTTTGTGGGACTACACCGCCGGGCGCACCGTGGGTATGCTGGCGCTGGAACTGCTGTTGCTCTGCTTTGCGCTTTCGGTGCTGGTTCAGGTGTATCTGCAGGGCAGCACATGGAACTTTGCGCTCATCAGCACCGGCACGGCCCTTGTGGTGCTCTCGCTGGACTGGCTGTTCTTCTACTACATGCCCGGCTACAGCTGGGCGCTGAGCCGCTGGCTGACCTTTGTGCTGCCTTCGGCCATGATGACGCTGGTGCCGTCGCTGGTGCTGTTCAGTCTGGTGCGGCACATTTACAGCGCATTCAAAATCGACAACGGCGTAGTCTGAACCGCCGGAGGAAACGCGGATGAACCAAAACGAACGAAAAACCGTTGTGCGCCGGATGATCCTGCTCATTGCAGTGGCATGTGTTATCATGGGCCTGTACGTGATGCGGCTGATCTTTCTGCAGCTGGTCAACGGCGACGACTTCAAGGCCAAGGCCACCAATACCACCGACTATAACTTTACGGTCACGGCGGCCCGCGGCGATATCGTGGACAGCGCCGGGCGGCGCATTGCCACCACAACCACCAGCTACAATGTGGTCCTCAACAAACTGCTGATGGGCGACCGGGATCTGGACACCATGCTGCAGCAGATCGTGGAGCTGCTGCGTGCGAATGGCGAGAGCTGGAATGATACGCTGCTGATCGGTCAGGCGGACGCAGCAGGCAATTACGCCTTTACGGACGATGACACGTCCACCAGCGACCAGAAGCAGCTGGCAGACATGAAGGAAACACTTGGTCTGCAGCAGTACGCCACCGCCAACGATGTAATGGAAATGCTGGTGGAAAAGAACGATCTGCAGGATTTTTCGCCGGAATGGCAGCGTGTGCTGGCCGGCATCCACTACGAGATGGACCGGCAGGCGTTCTCCAATGTGAACAACTTTGTCATGGCAGAAAACGTCAGTGCGGCAACGGTGGCCACCATCAAGGAGCACAGCCTGCAGCTGCCAGGTGTGGAGATCGTGGAGACCAGCGCCCGCAGCTACGACCAGAGCGATATCATCCCGGCGGTGCTGGGCCGTGTGGGCAAGATTACGGCGGAAAAGTGGAAGGTGACCGATTCCAACGGTCAGGTGACCTATCCGCTGCGGGAAAAAGGCTATAACATGAACGATGTTCTGGGCATTTCTGGTCTGGAATCCGTTTATGAGGACGAGCTGCGCGGCAAGGACGGCGTGGAGACCATCACCCGCAATTCGGACGGCGTGATCGTGGATACAAAGCTCACCACTGTGCCGGAGCCGGGCCATACCGTGCAGCTGACCATTGATAGCAACTTCCAGCGCGCCGTGGACAAGGCACTGGCAGACAACATTGATATGATCAACCGCGTGTACAATACCGGCACCATGAAAGCTGCCGCCGGTGCGGTGGTGGTGCTGGACGTGAAGGACGGCAGTGTGCTGGCTGCTTCCAACTATCCCAGCTATGACCAGAACCTGTATGCCGCTAACTACAGCGAGTACAGCTCCGACCCGAGCCTGCCGCTGTTCAACCGCGCATTGCAGGGCCTGTATACGCCGGGTTCTACCTTCAAGCCCGCCGTGGCGGTGGCTGCACTGGACAGCGGCCTCATCAACCAGTATTCTACCGTTTACTGCAACGGCGTGTACAACTACTTCAAGGATTACCACCCCCGCTGTACCCGCCATGGCCACAGCGGCAACATCGATGTGGTAACGGCCATCAAGTGGAGCTGCAACATCTTCTTCTATGATGTTGGCCGCCGCCTGACCAGCGATGTGTACGATGCCTATGCCTACAAGCTGGGTCTTGGCCAGCGCACCGGTGTGGAGGTGAGCGAGGCCGTGGGCCGTCTGACCACCAAGAGCGACTCCAACTATACGGCATCGCTGGATGTGCAGGCCGCCATCGGTCAGGGCAACACGGTGGTCTCGCCCATCCAGCTGGCTACCTACGCGGCAACACTGGCCAACAACGGCACCCGTTACCGCACCCATTTCGTCAAGGCCATTCTGGACACCAACACCGGCGAGGTGCTCAGCGAGACCAAGCCCGAGGTCATGGATGTGATCGAAGGCACCGGCAACACCTTTGAGCTGGTGCGGCAGGGCATGAAGCAGGTGCCCAGCACCATCAGCGGCAAAATTTCCAGCTATCCGGTGCCGATCGCCTGCAAGACCGGTACACCTCAGCGCAGCGAGACCTATGCGCCCGGTAAGCACTATCTGAACGCCATGATGGTGGCTTACCTCCCGGCGGATGATCCGCAGATCGCCATTGGCATTAGCATTGAGTACGGAGGCTATGGTGCCCGTACCGGTGATCTGGTGGTGGACATTGCAAATGCCTATTTTGCCCTGAAGGATGGCAGCCTTGCCCAGCAGGCCGAAGCGGAAAAGGAAGCCGAGCAGGCCCAGCAGGAAGATCAGGCGCAGACCACTGACCCAGCACAGGCCGCTGCAGGCCAGACCACCGGCAATGCCGCAGCCCAGCCTGCACAGATGACACCCGCCGCAGACACCGCTGCGCCGGAAACGGCAGCAGAAGGGGAAGCCCAGCCTGCCGTGCAGGACGAGCAGCAGCCCGCCGCAGACACCGAGCAGAACCCCGATGCCATTGCGCCGGAGAACTGAAAACGGGAGACAAAACCGATACGGGAAAGGGCACTGCAGCGTCGGTTTGAACCACATGGGACTGGAAAAGAAAACAAAATTGAATATTTTGTATAAAAACCAGTTGTAAAAGATTGGATTTTGTGATATCATTTCAAGCAAAGGACTTTTTTGAAAAAGCGTTCCAATCGTTTAGGAAGAGGAGAGGGTAACGGATGACGATTGCACTCATTGCGCATGACTCCAAAAAGGAGCTGATGGTTCAGTTTTGTACGGCGTACTGCCGCATCCTGAGCCAGCATAAACTGGTAGCGACCGGCACCACCGGTAAACTGATCGCAGAAGCTACCGGCTTACAGGTGCAGCGCTTTCTGGCCGGTGTGCAGGGCGGCGACCAGCAGATCGCATCCCGCATCGCCTGCAATGAGATCGACCTGTTGCTGTTTTTCCGTGATCCCATCAACGCAAAGCCCAGCGAACCCAACGAAATGACGCTGCTGCGCCTGTGTGATGTGCACAACATCCCCATGGCCACCAACATTGCCACTGCAGAAGTGCTCATCCACGGCTTGGAGCGCGGCGATCTGGATTGGCGCGATATCGTGCATCCCCAGAACTGACAAAACGATTTGGAATGGCTCCGTGTGCGCTGCGCCATATTCAGCGGAAATTATATTGATAATGCGAAAATCGGGAACATCTGCGGATGTTCCCGATTTTCATTTTCACGGGAATGGGGTCCGGACCGCAGAATGCATTTCTGCCGCCGTGCGGCTGTTTCCGCAGGAAGCAAAAACAGCAGATGCTGTGTGCCGCAGCGGCCTTGCCTGTAAAAAAATTCCGGAAAATCCGCAGATTTTCCGGAATTCTAATATAAAAATAATGTTTCCGCTGAATATGGCCAGAGTGCAACGGAGGCCATTTGAAACGTACGGTTAAACTTTAAAATCCTCGGCCATCTCCGCCACATCTTCCGGGGCAAAATCGCCCAGCGGCAAGATCAGCCGTGCCAGCGTTTCCTGCGGCAGAGCTGCAAGAATCGTGCTGTCATCACTGCCGGTGCCTGCGGGCGGGCAGACGGTGTGCACGCCGTCTGCACCGGTCTCCACCCGGGCACGGTGAGTGGTTGCCACATATTGCATCCCAAGCTTGTCTGCAGCCGTCAGCAGTGCGGCAAACAGCGGCGTGCCGCCCTCGCCCAGAACGTCTGCGTCCTGCCCGGCCAGTGCTTCGGCGTTCAGCACGATGCACTCGATGCCAAGGGCCTCTGCTGCCTTTTTGGCGCTTTCCGCATCGGCGGTCTGTTCTGCTGCCAGCCGCACGGCAGCGCCCGCCACGGCAAAGCCCTGCTGCTGTAAAATGCGCACAGCTACGGCGCATTCTCTGCTGCCGTCCATCTGCACCAGAACCTTATCCTGACTCTCGTAGGTGTCGAACCCACTGCCGGGCAAAAATGTGTCGCTCATGTTCCCTGCCTCCCGCCATGTGCTTTGCTTTGGGCCACGGCCAGCTGGTCGCAGCGTTCGTTTTCCGGGTGGCCTGCGTGGCCCTTGACCCAGACATAGGTGATCTTGTGCCGGGCTTCCTGCTCCAGTGCCTGTGCCCAGAGGTCCGGGTTCAGGGCAGGGGAGCCATCTGCTTTTTTCCAGCCCCGGCGCTGCCAGTTTTTGGCCCAGCCCTTCTGAAGCCCGTTGATGACATACTGGCTGTCGGAGCACAGCCGTACCTCACACGGCTCCTTGAGCTGGCGCAGTGCTTCGATAAAGGCTGTCAGCTCCATGCGGTTGTTGGTGGTGCTGTCGCCGCCGCCGCTCAGCTCTTTTTCGTAAACTTTGCCGTTAAAACGGTAGCGCAGCACGGCACCCCAGCCGCCCGGGCCGGGATTGCCGCTGCATGCGCCGTCGGTGTACACTTCGACCTGCTTCATGCGGTTCTCCTTCTAAAATGAGTTGCTTCTATTTAGCGCTATTTTCCGGCTTCTGTCAAGTGCGAATGTATATTCCGTGCCGGAGCTGCCAAACCTTGGAATTGACAAAAACGCCGGGAAATACTATACTTATCCTAACAAAATGCGTATAGGGGCGCACCGCAGGCGTGTGCCCGGGCGTTCCAACAGAAAAGCCACGGTCGCATCGAGCAGATGGACCTATCTGGCACAAAACCTCTTACGGAACAGGCAGCGGTTTGCAAAAAACACGCTGAGAAATAAATTCTATACGGTGCATCCAACGGAAGCCGATGCGATTTTTCAAGGTGCTTCCCATGCACAGCGCGGCTGTTCCCACAAGCGGGGACGGCCTGCGCTGTAATTATTTTGGAGGTCAGAATGGCACAGTCGAAAGAAAATACCAATAATTCCGCACGTAGCAAGGCAGCAGCAGCTGCTCAGAGCACCGGCGCACCCGCCGCGCAGACGGGCGAAAAGCGCCCCCGCACCACCCGCCGCCCTTATTATAACCGTCGGCCCCGCCGCCCGCAGCAGCCCAGAGAGGCCGCTGTGCCCATCCACATCTACCCGCTGGGCGGTCTGGGCGAAGTAGGCAAGAACATGACAGTCTACGAGTGCAACGGCGACATGATCATCGTGGACTGCGGCCTTGTATTCCCGGACAGCGACATGTACGGCGTGGATATGGTCATCCCGGATTTCACCTTTGTGGTGCAGAACAAGGATAAGATCAAGGGCCTGCTCATCACCCACGGCCACGAAGACCACATCGGCAGCATCCCGTATCTGCTGCAGAAACTTGACCTGCCCATCTATGGCACCCGCCTGACCTGCGGCCTGATCCGAAACAAGCTGGAGGAGTTCGGTCTGGCAGGCAAGACCAAGTTCGTGGAGATCACCCCCAGACAGAAGATCAGGCTGGGCTGCTTTACCATTGAGCCCATCCATGTGAACCACTCCATCCCGGATGCGGTGGCCTTTGCCATCGACAGCCCAGCAGGCACCATCATCCAGACTGGCGACTTCAAGATCGATTACACTCCGCTGGCCTGCGGTGTCACCGACCTGTCCACACTGGCCGAGTACGGCCAGCGCGGCGTGCTGGCTCTGCTGAGCGATTCCACCAACTCCGAGCGCCCGGGCTTTACCGCCACCGAGCAGAAGGTGGCTGCAGGCGTGCGCAATCTGTTCGCCCGTGCCCGCAACAAGCGGATCATCATTGCCACCTTTGCTTCCAACATCTACCGCGTGCAGCAGATCATCGATCTGGCCGTGGAGGATGGCCGCAAGGTGGCATTCAGCGGCCGCAGCATGGTGAACAACACCGCCATGGCGCAGGAGCTGGGCTATATGCACATCCCGGAGGGCACCCTCATCAGCGTGGATGAGCTGAACCAGTATCCCCCGGAGCAGGTAGTGCTCATTACCACCGGCAGCCAGGGCGAACCCTTGAGTGCCCTTTCCCGTATGGCATCCTGCAGCCACCGTCAGGTGCGCGTGGGCCCCGGCGACTTCATTATCATTTCGGCAAATCCCATTCCCGGCAACGAGAAGAGCGTGACCAAGATCGTCAATGGTCTGCTGCTGCTGGGTGCAGAGGTCATTTACGAGAGCATGTACGATGTGCATGTTTCCGGCCACGCCTGTCAGGAAGAGCAGAAACTCATGCTCACCCTGACGAAGCCCAAGTATTTCCTGCCGGTGCACGGCGAGTACAAGCAGCTCAAAAAGCACGCCCTCACCGCTGCCAGCCTTGGCATCCCTACCAGCAACATTCTGATCGCGGAGAACGGCTCCAATGTCATTCTCAGCCAGGACGAGATAAAGCTGGGCGAGCCTGTCACCGCCGGTGCAGTGATGGTGGACGGCCTTGGCGTGGGCGACGTGGGCAATGTGGTCCTGCGCGACCGCAAGCACCTGTCCGAGGACGGTCTGGTCATCATCGTGGCCACCGTGGACAGCAAGACCGGCAAGGTGCTGGCCGGCCCGGACCTTGTGAGCCGCGGCTTTGTGTATGTGCGCGAGAACGAGAGCCTGATGGACGGTGCACAGAGCATCGTGGAAAATGCGCTGGACCGCTGCGTGGATGAACATGTGCGCGACTGGAACAGCGTCAAGACCCGCGTGCGCGAGGCACTGAGCAGCTATATCTATCGGCGCACCAAGCGCAGCCCGATGATCCTTCCCATCCTGATGGAGGTCTGATCCGGGCACGCTGCCGCAAACAATGCGGCGGAAGGCAGGAGATTTGATGAAACAAAAACCAAGATGGACATTGGAGATGCTCACCGCCAGTCTGGCCGTGCTGTGCGGCCTGCTGGTGCTGGTGCTGCTGATCCAGCGGCCCACGGCATGGCTGGCGCTGCTGGCACTGGTGGTGCTGTGGGGCGTTGTGGTGGTGCTGTTCCGCTGCCAGCTGCGCAAGTGGGTGGCCCGGTGGATGTGCGGCGGCAGCTTTGAAGGCTCCAAGCTGCAGTTCAGTCTGGAGCCGCTCTCTCAGCCGGCCGCGCTGCTTTCCGGTGAGACGGTGCTGTGGTACAATGCACAGTTCCGCACCCGCCTGTTGAACGGACAGGATGCGCTGGTGAGCCGCGTGCAGAAGGTGCTGCCCGGCCTTGATCTGCAGCAGTGCCGCAAGCAGGAGGGCCAGCTGCTGACCCTCGCGGACGGCATGTGGAGCGTACACAGCTCCACGGTGCCCGGCGATGCGGAGAGCATGACCCTGCTGGTGCTGAACGAGGAGACCGCCCTGCGCAAGGTGGAGGCGGAATACAAAGCCAGCCGTCCGGGCTATCTGGTGTTTCTGGTGGACGGCTACGACGATGTGTTCGGTGACATGCTGGACAGCGAGCGTGCCCGCCTGCTGGAAGGCATCAACCGCACGCTGGAGGATATGATCGGCCGGGGCAGCGGCTTTTTGCGCCGTGTGGCCAGCGGCCGCTATATCGCTGTGGTGGAAGAGCGCCAGATGGAGCAGTTCGCAAACCGCGGCTACGATGTGCTGGACAAGATCCGTGCGCTGGATCCCAGCGTGAACCTTTCGCTGTCCATCGGCATTGGCCGCGGGGCCAAGACCCTGCGGGAAGCCCAGGATATGGCTGTGCAGGCGCTGGATATGGCACAGGGCCGCGGCGGCGATCAGGCCGCTGAAATGACACCGGACGGCTTTACGTTCTACGGCGGCGTGAGCCACGGCGTGGAAAAGCGCAGCAAGGTGCGCAGCCGCATCGTGGCCGATCAGCTGGTGAAGCTGATCAAGGAAGCCGACCATGTGGTCATCATGGGCCACCGCATGAGCGATCTGGATGCCATCGGCTCCGCCGAGGGCGTGCTGCGCATCTGCAAAATATGCGATGTCCCGGCGGTGATCGCGGTGCGGCGTGACGCTACCCTTGCGGGCAGCCTGATCGATGCATTGTGCCGTGCAGGCCAGAAGGACGACTTTATCGACCCGAAGGACGCACTGCCTATCATCTCCAAGCGCACCTTGTGCATCGTGGTGGATACATATCAGGTGGGCCTTGTGGAAAGCAAGGATATTCTGGAAAAATGCGGCAAGGTAGCCGTGATCGACCACCACCGCAAGGGCGTGGGCTACATCGAGAACCCGGCGCTGGTCTGCCATGAGCCGTATTCTTCCTCGGCCAGTGAGCTGGTCACGGAGCTTTTGCAGTACGTGGGCGAGCGCGACGACAAGCCCAACCGTGTGGAGGCCGAGGGCCTTTTGTCCGGCATCATGCTGGATACCCGCGATTTTACCCTGCACACCGGTGTGCGTACCTTTGAAGCTGCCGCTGCGCTGCGCCGCTATGGCGCGGAGACGGAGCGGGTGCGCCAGCTGTTCGATGTGACCATGGTGGAGTACAATGCCAAGGCAGATCTGGTGGAAAAAGCACGCATGTACAAAAATTGCGCGATCTCCGTCAGCGGCGAGGTGGCACCGGAGGCCCGCGTGGCCATTGCACAGGCGGCAAACGATCTGCTGACTATTCAGGGCGTGGATGCCAGCTTTGTGGCAGTGCAGGTGGGCACAGGCGTGAACATCTCGGCCCGCAGTCTGGGTGCCGTGAACGTGCAGGTGATCATGGAATCTTTGGGCGGCGGCGGCCACCAGACCATGGCAGCAGCACAGCTCAAGCATATCACGCCGGAAGCAGCCCATGCCCGCATCGAAGGTGCCATCGACAAATACTATGCATCGCAGAAAAAGGGCGATGTAGAAGGAAAATAAACGGAACAGAGAGGATCACACCCATGAAACAGTACGATTACCTGATCGTTGGTGCCGGCCTTTACGGCGCGGTCTTTGCACAGGAAGCAAAAAAGGCAGGCAAGAAGTGCCTTGTGATCGATAAGCGCAGCCACATTGCAGGCAATATCTACACGGAGCCGGTGGAGGGAATCAACGTCCACCGCTACGGTGCACATATCTTCCACACCAACAACAAGGCTGTGTGGCAGTATGTGAACCAGTTTGCAGAGTTCAACCGCTACACCAACAGCCCGGTGGCGAACTACCACGGCGAGATCTACAACCTGCCCTTCAATATGAACACCTTTAATAAGATGTGGGGCGTTGTTACCCCTGCCGAAGCCAAGGCCAAGATCGAAGAGCAGAAGAAGGAAGCAGGCATCACCGACCCGCAGAATCTGGAAGAGCAGGCCATCAGCCTTGTGGGCACCGATATCTACGAAAAGCTTATCAAGGGCTACACTGGCAAGCAGTGGGGCCGCCCCTGCACCGAACTGCCGGCCTTTATCATCAAGCGCCTGCCGGTGCGCTTCACCTACGACGACAACTACTTCAACGCACTGTATCAGGGCATTCCCAATGGCGGCTACACCGCCATGGTGGAAAAGATGCTGGACGGCACCGAGGTGCGGCTGAATGTGGACTATCTGGCCGACCGCGAAAATCTGAACGCTCTGGCCGAGAAGGTGGTCTACACCGGCCCGGTGGATGCCTACTTTGGCTACAAGCTGGGTGCTCTGCAGTACCGCAGCGTCCGCTTTGAGACCGAGGTGCTGGACACCGACAACTATCAGGGCAACGCGGTGGTCAACTATACCGACGCGGAAACTCCCTACACCCGCATCATCGAGCACAAGCACTTTGAGTTCGGCACCCAGCCCAAAACGGTCATCAGCCGCGAGTACAGCGCTGAGTGGAAGAAGGGCGACGAGCCGTACTACCCCGTCAATGACGAGAAGAACGGTGCCCTGTATGCCGAGTACAAGAAGCTGGCCGATGCGGAGCCGGACGTGATCTTTGGCGGCCGTCTGGGCGAGTATAAGTACTATGACATGGACAAGGTCATTGAGGTAGCTCTGGACGTGGCTGCAAAGGAACTGGCGTAACCGCTTCCCGGGCAGAATGTGGTCGTGTGGGGCAGGCTTTTTGCCTTTTTGCAAGAAACATCGCCGCCGGGTACGTTCTCTTTTGTGTGCCAAAAGAGAACCAGAAAGGACGGCGGTGCCCGCAGGGCATGAAAGCCCCAGTGGGGCTTTTAAGCCGCAGACCGGTTTGCAAAGCAAATGCCGCGTGTTCAGCGCGGCAAGGTCTCCGCTACTTTCGAGGCGCGGGAGGCACGAATTAAGGGCTGCACGCCCTTAATAATCCCAAAGCGGTTGGGCTCCATACAAAAAATCCAAGTCGCTGCGCTAAAGGATTTTTTGTGTTACGCCGATTTAAAGTCGCTGCGCGACGGCCGCAGGCCGACAGCAGCATATGCCGTTTGCCGTTACGACCCCTCCCGTGAAAAAGTAAATCAGAAAAATCTGCAGATTTTTCTGATTTACAAATTAAAAATAAAATTCCCGCTGAATATGGCCAGAGCGGAGCGGCGGCCATTTTAAATGGTCAGGCGCTTCCTCTTGCTCAAAAGCGGCAAATGCGCTATACTATAAACACAACAACTGCACCGGTTTTCCGGTGAGAAGTGAGGGATAACATCATGAAAGTGATTCTCAAGCAGGATATCAAGGGCATTGGCAAGAAGGACGAGATCCACGAGGTCTCCGACGGCTACGCCCGCAACTATCTGTTCCCGCGCAAGCTGGCCGCTGTGGCAGATGCCAGCGCTGTGAACGTTGCCCGCAGCAAGGAAGCTGCTGCCGATTTCCACGAGGCTGAGACCGTAGCTGCTGCCAAGAATCTGGCCGCAAAGATCGAGGGCAAGACCGTGACCATCAAGGCCAAGGGCGGTGCATCCGGCCGTCTGCACGGCAAAGTCACCGGCAAGGAAGTTGCCGATGCTTTGGCTCAGCTGGCAGGCGCACCCATCGATAAGAAGAAGATCGAGCTGGAGACCAAGGACATCAAGGATGCCGGTGTGTTCAACGGCAAGGTCCGTCTGCACGTTGGTGTGGTCGCTTCTTTCAAGATCATGGTGGAAGTGGAACAGGCCTGATTTTTCTGCCATCTGCGCCCCCTCACAGCAGGGGGCGCTTTTTGGCTTTTCAGCGAAATGATGCAAAAGGATAAACTACCATGCCGAACGAACGACATTATTCCAATGAACTGAATCTGGAAAGCGTGGGCATCAACCTGCCCTACAACATGCAGGCAGAGCAGAGCGTGCTGGGTGCGGTGCTGCTCAAACCGGAAACGCTCACCGACTTGGTGGAGATCATCCGGCCGGAGATGTTCTACACCCGGCAGAACGCGCAGATCTACTCCGAAATGCTGCGCCTGTTCACCGCCGACCAGACCATCGACTTTGTGACGTTGCTGGACGCTGTTATCTCGGACGGCGTGTTCCCCAGTGCCGACGAAGCAAAGGTGTACCTGACCGGCCTTGCCGAGACGGTGCCCAGCATCTCCAATGTGAAGGCCTATGCCCAGATCGTGCAGGAAAAGTATCTGGTGCGCCAGCTGATGGGCGTTGCAAAGGACATCCTGCAGGATGCCGGAGATGAGCCGGATGCCGACCTGCTGCTGGAAAACGCGGAGCAGCGCATTTATGAGATCCGCTCCGGCCGCGATTCCAGCGCACTGACACCGCTTTCCTCCAGCATGGTGGAGACCCTGACCAACCTGCAGAAGATCAGCGGCCCGGATGCGGACAAATACAAGGGCATCCCCACAGGCTTCCGCCTGCTGGATACGGTGCTCACCGGCCTTGGCCGCGGCGACCTCATCATCCTTGCGGCCCGCCCCGGTATGGGCAAGACCAGCTTTGCGCTGAACATCGCCACCCGCGTGGCCATGCAGCAGAAGGTGCCGGTGGCCATTTTCAGCTTGGAAATGACCAAGGAACAGCTCACGAACCGCATCCTTTCTGCTGAGGCCGGCATCGACAGTCAGGCATTCCGCACCGGTGCCCTGCGTGCCGAGGACTGGGAATATCTGGCCCTTGCCACCGAAAAGCTGCACGATGCACCCATCTATATGGACGATACCTCCGGCATCACCATCACCGAGATGAAGGCGAAGATCCGCCGGGTGAATCAGGACCCCACCCGCCCGAATGTGGGCCTCATCGTCATCGACTATCTGCAGCTGATGACCACCGGCCAGCGCAGCGAGAACCGCGTGCAGGAGATCAGCTCCATCACCCGAAACCTCAAGATCATGGCAAAGGAAATGAATGTGCCCATCATCGCACTTTCTCAGCTGTCCCGTGCGGTGGAAAAGCAGGGCAACAATTCCAGCCACCGGCCCCAGCTTTCCGACCTGCGCGATTCTGGTTCCATCGAGCAGGATGCCGACTGCGTTCTGTTCCTGTACCGCGATTCCTACTATGCCAGCCAGAACCCGGACGGCGCTGAGGTGGATGCCGATACGGCAGAGTGCATCGTGGCGAAGAACCGTCACGGCGAGACCAGCACGGTGCCGCTGGGCTGGGATGGTGCCCACACCCGCTTTATGGATGTGGACTTTAAACGCTGATGAACAATGAAAAAATTCTGGCGCATGTGCGCATGTTTGTTCTGCGAGAAAAGCTGCTTTGTCCGGGTGAGCCGCTGCACTTGGCTGCGGCAGTGTCCGGCGGGGCAGACAGCATGGCACTGCTGCGCATCCTGCTGGCCCTGCAGCCGGAATTCGGGTTTGTGCTTTCGGCCTGCCATGTGAACCACGGCCTGCGCGGCGAGACCGCCGACCGGGACGAAGCCTTTGTGCGGGCGGAATGCGCCCGGCTGGGTGTGCCGCTGCGGGTGTTCCATGCTGCAGAGATGGCCGACGAAGTGGGCCTGCCGTCGGAACATGCCGGGGAGGACTGGGCGCGCCGCCTGCGCTATGCCTGCTTTGCGCGTTTGTGCAGGAAGGGGATAGATGCCGTTGCAACGGCCCATACTGCAAATGATCAGGCTGAGACCCTGCTGCTGCGGCTGGCCCGGGGCACGGGGCTGCACGGTGCGGCAGGCATCCGGCCAAAGCGCGGGTGCTACCTGCGGCCATTGCTGGCCCTTACCCGGCAGGATACCGAAAGCTTCTGCCGTGCAGCCGGGCAGGCATGGGTCACAGATGAGACGAACGCGACCGATGCCTATGCCCGCAACCGGGTGCGCCGTGCGGCGCTGCCTGCACTGCAAAGCACAAACGGTGCAGCGGCGGAAAACCTTGCCCGCTTCTGCGAGAAGGCAGCCCGCGCGGATGCCTATTTTGCCCGGAAGGCCGAAGAGCTGCTTTCTGCTGCACGTCTGGATGCGGCACAGGCTGCCATCAAAAGCCCGGAAGCCTGCACGGTGTGGCGGCTGGGCCCGCTTTCCGCTGCGGATGCGCTTATTTTGGAAGCAGCCATGCATTCGCTGACGGCTCCCGTGCGTGACGCAGAGGAAAAATATGTGCAGCTGCTGTGCGGCCTTGTGCGGCGCGGCAGCGGTGCGGTACAGCTGACTGACCGGGTGCGCTTTTGTGCCAGAGACGGATGCTTCTGGCAGGAGATTGTGCCGGAACGGCCCCGGCAGCAGGAAGACAAACGGCCGGAAAGCCAGCCCTTTCAGCCGGAAAAACAGGCAGAATACTGCCTTGCGGGCGGCTGGAAGGTGACTGCAGGGCTTTTTACGGCTGATTTTGAAGAAAAAATACAAGTCGTTCATAAAAAAGACTTAAAAAATCAGGCGGATTATGCTAGAATAACTACGTTGTATGCTGGTCTTGTTCTGCGCACCCGCCAGCCGGGAGATGTCTACCGCCCGGCGGGGCGAAGTGTACACAACCGGCTGCGCAAGTGGATGAACGAAACGGGCATCCCGGCCAGCCAGCGCGATCAGCTGCCGCTGCTGGCGGCGGGCAGCGAAGTACTGTGGGTCTGCGGTGCGGGCTTTGCCGAGGGCCTTGCCCCGGATGCAGACACTGCGCAGGTGCTGCAGATGGAAATGGAACATAGGGAGGAAATAACATGAGCATGCATGATGATATCAAGACCGTTCTGGTCAGTGAAGAAGAGTTAAAGGCAAAGGTTGCTGAGCTGGGTGCCCAGATCAGCAAGGATTACGAGGGCAAGAACCTTGTTCTGGTGTCCATCCTCAAGGGCTCGGTGGTGTTTATGGCCGACCTGATGCGTGCGGTGAGCATTCCCTGCAGCATCGATTTTATGGTGGTGTCCAGCTACGGTGGCAGCAACACTGTTACCAGCGGCCTTGTAAAGATCATCAAGGATCTGGACGGTGATCTGTCCGGCAAGGATGTGCTGATCGTGGAGGATATTCTGGATACCGGAGTCACCCTCTCGAACCTTGTGCCCATGCTCAAGATGCGCAACCCCAACTCGGTAAAGATCTGCACCATTCTGGACAAGCCCAGCCGCCGCAAGGCCGATATCCAGCCTGACTACGAGGGCTTCCAGGTGCCGGACGAGTTCGTGGTGGGCTACGGTCTGGACTACGATGAAAAATACCGCAACCTGCCTTATGTGGGTGTGCTCAAGCCTGAAGTCTACGAGAAGTGATTTCTCACACTATAATTCATCCAAGAACTGGAGTTGATTTTTTTGCAATCCAAAAGACCCCGTTTCAATCCGCTGATCCTTGCTCTGGCGCTGGCGGCGGTGCTGATGGTCTGGTCGGTGCTGGGCGGCACCGGCTCTGCCAGCAGCTCTTCCATGGAATATTCCACGGTGGTGCATTATTTTGAAAGCCTGCAGGTCACGCAGTTCTCGCTGGACCTGAACACCGGTGTCATCACCATGAACCTCAAGGAAGGCGGCAAGAACGACCTGCCCCTGCCCGATACCACGTCCCAGAGCACCACGCAGGCCACCGGCGGACTGCTGAGCGGTATGCTGTCCTCCTCGGATGAGGATACTGCTGCGCAGAAGAACAGCGACGGCACTGTGACTGTGCGCTACAAGCTGCCCTATGCATCCATGTTCGTCAAGTATGTAGGCGACTACATTGCCGCCTACGATGCCGCAAACCCGGATGCTCCCATGGTGTACGATTATACCCCTGTCAAGGAAAGCATCCCATGGATGGAGATCCTGTTCTATCTGGCAATGCTGGGCTGCACCGGCTTTTTGCTGTTCTCCATGATGCGCGGCGGTGCTGGCGGCGGCGGGATCATGAACGTTGGCAAAGCCAAGGTGAAGGACGAGCACGAGAACCAAAAGACAGCCACCTTTGCCGATGTTGCCGGTGAGGACGAGGAAAAGGAAGAGCTGAAAGAGGTCGTGGAGTTCCTGAAAAGCCCGGAGAAGTTCAACACTCTGGGCGCCCGCATTCCCCACGGCGTGCTGCTGGTAGGCCCTCCGGGCACCGGCAAGACCCTGCTGGCCCGCGCCTGCGCAGGCGAGGCCGGTGTGCCCTTCTATTCCATTTCCGGCTCTGATTTTGTGGAAATGTACGTCGGCGTGGGTGCATCCCGCGTGCGTGACCTGTTCGATAAGGCAAAGAAGTCCATGCCCTGCATCATCTTCATTGATGAGATCGATGCTGTGGGCCGTCAGCGCGGTGCCGGTCTGGGCGGCGGCCATGATGAACGCGAGCAGACCCTGAACCAGCTGCTGGTGGAAATGGACGGCTTTGAGGCCAACGACGGCATCATCGTCATGGCGGCCACCAACCGTGCCGACATTCTGGATAAGGCCCTGCTGCGGCCGGGCCGCTTTGACCGTCAGGTCTATGTGGGCCTGCCGGATGTCAAGGGCCGTGAGGAGATCCTCAAGGTCCACACCAAAAAGAAGCCGCTGGCCCCGGATGTCTCTCTCAGGGTCATTGCACAGCGCACCGCAGGCTTTGCGGGCGCAGACCTTGAGAACCTTGTCAACGAAGCGGCTCTGCTGGCTGCACGCCGCAACCGCAAGGCCATTACCATGGAGGATATCGAGGAAGCTTCCATGAAGGTGATGGCCGGCCCGGAGAAGAAGAGTCGCGTTGTGACCCCGGAGGAAAAGAAGCTGACTGCTTACCACGAGGCAGGCCACGCTGTGGCGGGCTTCTACTGCAAGCATCACCCCCGTGTGCACGAGATCACCATTATCCCGCGTGGTCAGGCTGGCGGCTACACCATGTACCTGCCCGAGAAAGACCGCAGCTACGTGACAAAGGGCGAAATGTTCGAGGATATCGTTTCCAGTCTGGGCGGCCGCGTGGCCGAACAGCTGATCCTGGAGGATATCTCCACCGGTGCTTCCAATGATCTGCAGCAGGCCACCAACATTGCCCGCCAGATGATTACCAAGTACGGCTTCTCGGAGCGGCTTGGCCCTGTGGTGTACGGTACCTCGCAGGAGGAAACCTTCCTGGGCCGCGATCTGGGTCAAGGCAAGGGCTACAGCGAGACCACCGCTGCCGAGATCGACGGCGAGATGCGGGATATCATCGATGAAGCCTACGAGACCTGCCGCCGCACCCTGACCGAGCACATCGATCAGCTGCACGCGCTGGCACAGGCCCTGATGGAACGCGAGAAGCTCAACGAGCAGGAGTTCAACACCATTATGGCGGGCGGCACACTGCCCCCGCGTGAAGGCGATGAGCCGAAGCCGGAACAGCCTGCTCAGACCGTGCAGGCTGCCACTGCAGAGACCGCTCAGCAGGCCGAAACTGCTGAATCTGCAGAGACCGCTGAGCCTGCCGAACAGGCCGAAACGGCCCAGCCGCTGCCGGAGACCGCTGCACCGGAAACGCCGGATGCACAGGACCCGCAGAACTGATTTGATCCAAATGGAAAGGAGCGAGTGTCGTGGAGGAAAATTTTAACCCGGTCGCACGGACCCGCGCAAACTATTACACCCCCGGCAGCCCGGTGCAGTTCGTCTGCGTGGAGCTGCTCAAGGGTGATGTCAGCGGGGAGCACGCGGTCTGCCTGACCTTCAAGAATATTTCCAAGGTGACCCTGACCGCGCTGGAGATCCACTTCAAGTGCAAGGGCGTGGACGGCGTGATCCTGTGCGAGGACCGGTTCGAGTACCGTGACTTGGAAGTAAAGCCCGGCGAACTGTTTGGCATGGACGATGCGGTGTTCGTTACCGCAAAGGCCATCACCAGCGTGGATGTTTCGCTGTGCAACGTGTACAACGGCAAGCGGGTGGTGCATTTGGACGGCATCAAGCGCGTGCGCCTGCCTGCCCCCAAGCGCCTGTCTGCTGAGCTGGAAAAGGCGCTGGAGACCCGCATGAACCGCTCGGAGCTGAAGTATCAGCCGCAGGTGTTTGAAAATGGCTGGTACTGCGCCTGCGGTGCCTTCCACCCGAAGGAGGAGGATACCGTGTACTGCTCGGAGTGCGGCTGCGACCGCATCCTGCTGCAGAACGCGCTGAACACCCTGCTGCAGCCGGAACAGCCTGCCCAGACCGAGCCGGAACTGGAAACGCCTCTTGCCCCGCAGGCCGAAGAGCCTACCCGCATTATGGGCGCAGCGCCCGTGCAGGAGGAGCCGACCCGGATCATGGGTGCACCGTGCCGTGAAGCAGAACCACAGCCGGAAGAACCTGCTGCAGAGCAGACCCGTGTGCTGGATGCCGGAATGCGGGCACAGTTCCCGGGCAGGGCATCTCAGGCAGCTGCGGACGAAGGCACCCGTGTGATGCCTGCTGCAGCCCGCCGTGCACAGCCGATATCTCAGCAGCCGGAGCCTGCCTATGACGACGAGGAAGAATACGAGGACGAGCGCGACAGCGTGGCCGAAGCGCTGATCCGCTGGGTGCCGCCCATCACTGCCATTGTCTGTGCAGCAGTGGCACTGTGCGGCTTCGTGTATTACCAGTTCGTGCTGTAACACAAACAGCAGCGGAGAGGGCGGTATGCCTTCTCCGCTTTTTTGTATGCCAGAAGAAGGGAGAACCATTATGCCGGAAGAAGCCTTACAGGCTGCCTTTGAGATCAAGACTGCCTGCGATGAGATCAGCCGCCGCCTGCTGCGCTGGCATTGGGAGCACAAACCCGGTGCGCACAGCTTGGGTGCATTGCTGGATCACGTTGCACAGCGCCAGCAGGAAAGCCCGGACTACTACGACCGTATGCCGGATCTTTCCGGCAAAAACAGCTGGCAGCAGCTGGATACCACCATTTGTATGCGGGTTCTGCTGGACCCGGAAAAGGATGCCGCCAAACCGCTGGACCTGCTGGGCAATACCAGCAATCCGGGTGCGGCCCGCCGCGCCTGCAATGCTGTGCGCACCGCCCGCAACGAAGCCGCCCACGCCACCGATCACACCGATGCCGCTCAGGCGGCGATCCTGTTCAACGAGGCGGTGGAGAGCTTGGAAGACGGCTATGTGGGCACGGCTTTCCGCGAGAATGAACTTGCCCGCTATTACCGCGATGCAGAAAATTATCTGGCACGCTGCGGCGCAAAGGAGCTGATCGCATCCAGCCGTACGCCGGAAGAAAAAACGGCTGCGCACGAGCCAGCCCGCCAGAGCACAAAGCAGGGCCAGAACCGCAGCACCCAGAGCCGCAAAACGGCCGGCAGCCGTTCCTACGGCAGCAGAAGCACCACAGCGCGCAGCAGCTCGGCCAAAAGCCGCAGCACGGCAGGCCGCAAAAAGAAACAGAGAAGAACTGGCAATAAAACCGTGTTCATCGTTCTGCTGGTGGTCTTGCTGCTGGGGCTTGCCGTGCGTGCATGGAGCATGGGCGCAGCCTGACCGCCTGTAATGCCCTGCTTCTCAGAAAAAAAGCCGTCTTTTGTACACAGTTGCCAGAAAAACAAAAGTGCGTTCGGAATAAACCGGGAAAAGCGCATCTTGCGGGATGGGTGAAAGCGGTTTATAATAAGCATGAAAACGTTTACACATAACAATGCATCCCAAAAGAGAGAAGTACTGCAAATGACCATCAGTGATATTGCAAAAATGGCGGGTGTATCCAGTGCGGCGGTCAGCCGCTACCTGAACGGAGGCCCCCTGAGCGAACAGAAGAGGGCTGTCATCCACGAGGTAGTGGAAAAGACCGGCTACCGCCCGGATACCGCCGCCCAGACTCTGCGCACCGGAAAAGTGAATCAGGTGGGGGTGATCGCTCCCAGCATCGGCTCGCAGTCGGTGGGGCAGATCACGGCAGGCATTGCCAGTGAGCTGGATGCAAAGAACTATCTGCTGCTGCTGGGAAACACCGAGCTGGATGCCCAGCGGGAGTTGGGCTATCTGACTGCCATGCAGCGCAACCACGTGGCGGGCATCATCCTGCTGGGCAGCTATTATACCCCTCAGCTGGCGCAGGCGCTGAAAAACTGCCGTGTGCCGGTGGTGGTAACAGGCCAGCGTTTTCAGGATGTGGCCTGCGTGTACAACGACGACCGCACTGCAGCCCGGGAACTTGCCCAGCGGATGCTGGACCATGGCCGCAAAAGGATCGTTTATATTGGCGGTACAGAGCGGGACGATGCCACCGGCGTGCAGCGCCGTGAGGGCGTGCAGGATGCGCTGAACGCTGCCGGACTGAACGGCGAACAGATGCCCCGCATCTGCTGCAACGCCTTTACCATGGAGGAGGGCCAGCGCTGTATGCAGGAACTGCTGGTGCGATGCCCGGATCTGGACGGTGTGGTCTGCGTGACTGACACGGTGGCCTTTGGTGCCATGCGTGCCCTGCGGGAAGCAGGACGGCATGTGGGGCAGGATGTGGGTCTTGCAGGCGTTGGCGACAGCTGGGCTGGCAGCATGATGGAACCGGGGCTGGCCACGGTGCGCTTTTACCAGAAGCAGGTGGGGCAGGAGGCTGCCCGGATCCTGCTGCAGATGCTGGAAGAGAATGGGAGCGGCGGGCCTGTGCGTCAGGTGACGCTGGGCTATCAGATCGTGGAGCGAGGCTCCCTTTGATGATAAAGGATAAAAGTATGGGTCGTAAGCTGATTTTTCTGGATATTGACGGCACGCTGCTGCCGCCGGGTGATATGCTCATCCCGGAAAGCACTCTGGCTGCACTGGATCGCGCCAGAGCAAACGGACACAAGCTGTTTTTGTGCACCGGCCGCAACCACCGCATGACCGAACCGCTGCTGCGGCACGACTGCTTTGCGGGCGCAGTGTGCAGCGCCGGCGGCTATGTGCTGTGCGATGGCAAGACTCTGGTGGACATCCCCATGGAGCCGCAGCAGGCTGAAGGCGTGCGCGCGGCGCTGGAGCGCAATGGCGTGGAGTGCACGCTGGAAGCCCGGGATGCCACCTTTGGCGGAAGCAAGATGGCTGAGAGGTGGAAATTTATCCACAAAAAGAACGATGAACCGCTGAACAGCGAAGCGGAACGCTGGCGCAAAGCCATGGAAGAGGGCATGTCCATCCTGCCGCTTTCCGATTACAAAGGGGAACCGCTGTATAAGATCGTGTTCATTGCCGATCACGAGAGCGACCTTGCCGAGGCAAAGCAGCTCTATGCCGACCAGTTCGTGTTCTGCGAAAGCAAGCTGGACCGCCTGACCGATGGCTTTGTGAATGGTGAGCTCATCAACCGCAAATTTGATAAGGGCACCGGAATCAAGGCCATCTGTGATCATCTGGGCTGCACGCTGGCGGATACCATCGGCTTTGGTGACAGCGATAATGACCTGCAGATGACCGATGTTGTCGGCATCAGTGTGTGCATGGCCAATGGCTCCGAAAACCTGAAAAAGCGGTGCGACCGCATTGCTCCCTCGGTATACGAGGACGGCATTGCAAAGGAGTTCAAGGCGCTGGGTCTGATCTGAAAAAAACAACAAAGGCTGCGGCAGGGATAAGACCCGGGCCGCAGCTTTTTTGCTGCCACAGGGTTTTATAAAACGGAAAAACGTGGTAGAATAAACCAGAATGCCGGGTTCAAAGCCCGGCAAAAAGGGAGGAATTGAAATGCGTTCCGTTCTGGAAGTATGTGTGGACAGCACTGCCAGTGCACTGGCAGCAAAGCGCGGCGGTGCCAGCAGGCTGGAACTGTGTGCCGACCTGATCGTGGGCGGTACAACGCCCAGCCTTGCGCTGGTGCGTCAGGTCAAGGCGGAGACCGGCCTGCCGGTGCGTGCTCTGCTGCGGCCCCGGTTCGGAGACTTCTGTTACGACAGCTACGAGCTTGCCCAGATGGAACAGCTGGCCGCAGAGCTGGTGGAGGCCGGGGCGGATGGTATCGTGACCGGTGTGCTGACCCCGGAAGGGCAGCTGGATGCGGAGGCCATGCGGCCCATTTATGCGGCGGCGCGCAGGGCAGCGGAAAAGGCAGGCCGTCCGGTGGCGTGTACCCTGCACCGTGCCTTTGATGTCAGCGCCGACCCCTTTGCGGCACTGGAAACGGTCCGGAGCATGGGCCTTTGTACCATCCTCACCAGCGGTCAGGCGGCGAGTGCCCCAGAGGGAGCGGAGCTTCTCGGCCGACTGGTGGAGCGGGCAGGGGACAGCGTGGAAATTCTGGTAGGTGCCGGTGTCACGGCACAAAACATCCCGGCACTGGCCGCACAGACCGGGGCACATGCGTTCCATCTTTCCGGCAAGCAGGTGCTGCAAAGCCGCATGACCTTCCGCCGCGAGGGTGTGCCCATGGGGCTGCCGGGCTTTTCAGAGTTTGAGGTATGGCAGACGGGTGAAGAAAACATCCGTGCTGCACGGCAGGCACTGGATGCGATCAAGAACAACTAAAACGAAAGCGCTCTCCCAACGGAAACCCGGTGGGAGAGCGCTTTTTTATGATGATGAATTTGAAGGGTGAAGATAGCTTAGTAATGCAGCTCGTCGCCGGTCAGTGCTTCCAGCACCGGCAGCATGGCAGCGGCCTCGGCTTTGGCAGCGGGCAGATCCATATCGCGGTAGTTGCCGCATTCCACTTCGCTGGCACCGGGCACTGCGCCCTCAAAGCCAGCCATGAAGCGGAAGGATTCCACCGTCAGCTCCAGTGCCTCGGCGGGAGTCAGGCCGCGGGTGAGCAGATAGAAGCCGGTGCGGCAGCCCATGGGGCCAACGTAGATCACGCTGTCTTTAAAGGCGCTGTTGCGTGCATAGGTGGCAAACAGATGCTCCAGCGTGTGGGCGGCACCGGTGGACAGGTAATCGCCGTGATTGGGCCTTTTCATGCGGATGTCCCATGTGAGAACATCGCCGTCCTGACGGCTCAGATACATGCCGCGGTTCAGTTTGGTATGGTCAACACAGAAGCTTGCAATGCGTTCCATGATCTTCTCCTTTGGCTTATGCCTGCAGGCTCTGCACGCTGCCGTGCGCGCAGTCCACAGCGACCATCAGACCGTCACGGATGTGGCTGGTAGCACCGGCGGCACCCACAACGGTAGGCTTGAGCAGGGCCTTGCCGGCAATGGCAGCGTGGCTGTTCAGGCCCGGCTCTTCCACCACCAGAGCGGCGGCATCACGCACATAGCTCAGCATTTCGTTGCTGGTGGAGGGCACCACCAGAACCATGCCGGGCTTGAACTTTGCACGTACCTCTTCCAGCGTGCGGCAGACGCAGGCCTTGCCGGTGGCGCTGGTCACGTCGGCATTCTCGCGGCCAACGCCCACGCCGGTAGCCAGACAGTTGCCTACCATGTGGATCTTGATCATGTTGGTGGTGCCGGACACGCCCACAGGCACGCCTGCGGTCACAACGGCCAGCTCACCGTTGTGCAGGTAGCCGTTCTCCTTGGCCAGAGAGGTGGACATCTCGATCAGCTCATCGGTGCTGTGTGCCAGAGGCATCATCAGCGGGGTGATGCCCCAGCTCAGGGCCAGCTGACGCTGCACCTGCTCCTTCATCACGCAGGCGATGATGGGCTGCTCCGGGCGGTACTTGCTCAGCAGACGGGCGGTGTTGCCGGACTCGGACACGGTGACGATGGCGGCAGCGTTCACGTCCTTGGCGGTCAGGCAGGCAGCGTGTGCAGTTGCATCGCTCACGCTGATCTTGCCGGTGTTCTCGGTGAGGGGAACAAAGCGGGCGTGGTTCTCCTGCTCGGTGCGCTCAGCAATGGCAGACATGGTCTTGAGGGCCTCCACGGGGTAAGCACCGGCAGCAGTCTCGCCGGAGAGCATGATGGCAGAGGTGCCGTCGTAGATGGCATTTGCCACGTCAGAGGTCTCGGCGCGGGTGGGACGGGGGTTCACAATCATGCTGTCCAGCATCTGGGTAGCGGTGACGATGGGCTTGCCAAAGGAGAAGGAGCGCTCGATGATATTCTTCTGAATGCCGGGCAGCTCGGTAAAGTCGATCTCAACGCCCAGATCGCCGCGGGCCACCATGACAGCATCGGCTGCAGCCAGAATGCTGTCGATGTTGTTCACGCCCTCACGGTTCTCGATCTTGGCGATGATGCGGATATCGGAATCATACTCGTTGAGCAGGTTGCGGATATCGTACACATCCTGTGCGGTGCGCACGAAGGAAGCAGCGATGAAGTCAAAGCCCTGCTGTGCGCCAAAGATGATATCGTCGCGGTCGCGCTGGCTCATATACGGCATGGACAGATGCACGCCGGGCACATTGACACCCTTCTTGTTCTTGATCTTGCCGCTGTTCAGCACCTTGCAGACGATGTCCGTATCGTTCACGGTGACGATCTGCAGCTTGATCAGGCCGTCGTCCAGCATGATGGTGCCGCCGGGCTGCACGTCCTGCGGCAGGTCTTTATAGGTGATGGAGCAGATCTCCTTGGTGCCTTCCACCTCGCGGGTGGTCAGGGTGAAGGTCTGGCCGGCTTCCAGCATTTCAGTGCCGTTCTTGAAGTCCTTCAGGCGGATCTCGGGGCCTTTGGTGTCCAGCAGGGCGGCGACCGGCTTGCCCAGCTCTTCACGGATGGCCTTCAGCTTTTCAAAGCGGCCCAGATGCTCTTCGTGAGAGCCGTGGGAAAAATTAAAACGGGCAACATTCATGCCGTTGGCGACCAGCTCGCGCAGAACGCCTTCCTGATCGGTGGACGGACCCAGAGTGCAGATGATCTTGGTTTTTCTCATATACTTTTACTACCTCCAACTACAACTTCACATTCTCTATTTTGCGGCAGGCTGTCGTCATACAGGCAGCTGCGCGCGGCCAACGGGAAAAAATCCCGTGCTGTGGTACAAAAGCGGAAAAATTCTGTGGTTCAAAACCTTTCCATTTACTATTATACCCGCTTGGATACAATAGGGCAAGAAAAAATTCAAGCTGCGCTGCAATTTTTTTGGCAGCTAAGATGCCTTTGCCACGGAATAACGCAGCAACGAATAAAAATGTCAAAACACTTCGCCGAATTGTGAACGGAATGACGAACATTTTGGTGAAAATGACGGATATTTGCAGCACAGCAAAAACGCTTGCATCCGGTGCGGGATTTGCTTATAATGATAAGTAAAGATAGTATCACTTATCCGGGGCAGGTCCCCGGAAGAAATGGAGAAAAAACGATATGGAAAAGCGTGTTTTTCTGATCGTCCTCGACAGCTTTGGCATTGGCGCAGAGCCGGATGCCGCCGCCTTTGGCGATGAGGGCACCAACACTCTGGGCGCCATTGCAAAGCACCCCAACTTCAACTGCCCCAACCTGCAAAAGATGGGCATGTTCAACATTGATGGCGTGACCGCAGGCGAAAAGACCGATGCACCCATCGGCTCCTTTGCCCGCCTGCAGGAGCAGAGCATGGGCAAGGATACCACCATCGGCCACTGGGAGATTGCCGGTGTGGTAAGCCCCAAGCCGCTGCCCACCTTCCCGAACGGCTTCCCGGATGAGCTGATCCACGAGTTTGAGGAAAAGACCGGCCACAAGGTGCTGTGCAACAAGCCTTACTCCGGCACGCAGGTGCTGAAGGATTACGGCGAGCAGGCCATGAAAGAAAACGCCCTTATCGTCTACACCAGTGCCGACAGCGTATTTCAGGTGGCCGCCAACGAAGAGCTGGTGCCGGTGCATGAGCTATACCGCTACTGCGAGATCGCCCGCGAGATGCTCAAGGGTGAGTACGGCGTGGGCCGCGTGATCGCACGCCCCTTCCTGGGCCACACTGCGGATACCTTCTACCGCACCACCAATCGCCACGACCTGAGCCTCAAGCCGCCTCGCGCTACCATGCTGGATCTGCTGAAAGATGCTGGCAGGGATGTGATCGCTGTGGGTAAGATCTTTGACATCTTCGACGGTGAGGGTGTGACCGAGAAGATCAAAACCACTGGCAACACCAATGGCATCGCCTTTACCAAGGCCCTGCAGACCCGCGACTTTGAGGGCCTTGCCTTTGTGAATCTGGTGGACTTCGATATGCTCTACGGCCACCGCCGCGATGTAGCAGGCTATGCCGCCGCTGCCACCGAGTTTGACAAGTTCGTGGCCGACTTCATCCCCGGAATGCGGGAGGGCGATCTCCTGATGGTGACGGCTGACCATGGCTGCGACCCGTCCTATACCAAGACCACCGACCACACCCGCGAGTATGTGCCGTACCTGATCTGCGGCAAGGGCGTGAAGCCTGGCGTTGACCTTGGCACCCGTCTGTGCTTTGGCACCATCGCCCAGACCATCTGCGAGTATCTTGATGTGGATGCTTCCTCTCTGGACGGCAAGAGCGTCTGGAACGAGATCAAGGCATAATGATTTTATAGAATGAGAAAGCCGCCTGCATTGGTTCAAGATGCAGGCGGCTTTTTATGCAGTTTATCGGCACGGACTTTCTGGTGAAAAAGCAAAACAGGAAACGACCGCAGTCGTTTCCTGTTTTGCAAATAAAATAATATTTCCGCGATAGAGTCCGGGGCTTGCACAGAGGATATTTCAAATCGTCAGGCCGCGTCGTTCTGCTGAGATGCGGCATCCTGAAGGGCACCCCAGATGGAGGAAGCCGCATTGTAGATGGACGATGCAGCCTGTTCCACCTCTTCCTGTGTGGGCAGGGAGATGGACGGTGCTTCGGCAGGTGTGTCCCCGCCGGTCTCGCCCTCAGCGGGAGCTTCCGGCTCCGGCGTCTGGGTGTCGGCAGGCTGCTCTGCATCTGCAGGCTGGTCAGCCGGGACGGTCTCTTCCGGCAGGCTGTCGGCGGGCACTTCCTCGGGAACGCTCTCCGCAGGCACCTCCGAAACAGCGGCGTTCGGGTCGGTGGTGGGGGTGAACACATCGGTCTTTTCCGGCTTCTGGGTGGTGTCGGCAACGGTGCCCTCACCGCCCAGCACGGACGCGATCATTTCCTTGGCCTTGCTCACAGAAGCATCATCCGGTTTCATGACGTAGAGCTTCTGTCCCTTGGCAGAGTAGCACTTGGTGCTGCTGGAGCTTGTGCCGGTGACGGTGTAGCTTTCAATATCCCACTCGGCAAAGTCGCTCAGCTGCATCCGTACCAGCGCACTGATCTGATCCTGCGAAAAGCTGGTGACGAAGCAGTCGGCTGCGGCATCCATGATCTTGGAAAAGCCCATCAGCAGGGCAGGGGACTTGATCTTGTTCAGCATGGCATCGATCACCTTCATCTGGTTGATGCCGCGTTGGATATCGCCGGATGCAAAGGCGTGACGCTCACGGGCAAAGGCCAGAGCGGCCTTGCCGTCCAGATGGTTCCAGCCCTCCACAAAGGTGGTGGGGTCATAGTAGCCGGGGCTGCCCACAGAAGTGAACGCCTGATCGGAGTAGACATCCACGCCGCCCAGCGCATCGATGATGCTGATGAAGCCCGCAAAGTTGATGCGGATGTAATGGTCCACATTGACGCCGTACAGATTGCCCAGTGTGGCCATGCTGGTTTCCACGCCGTACAGACCGGCGTGAGTCAGCTTATCCTTGCTGTCGGTGCCGGCAAGGTCTACGTAGTAGTCGCGCGGGGTGTTGATCAGGGCCACCCTCTTGGTGACAGGGTTCACAGCAGCAAGGATATTCACGTCGCTGCGGGCATTTTCGGTCAACTCGCCGCGGGTGTCCACGCCGCTGAGGTAGATCACAAACGGCTCCTTGGTGATCTTGTTGGCCTCGGCACCGGTGAGCAGGCCAGAGGTCATGCTGCCCAAGGCAGAAAGGCCCTGCTGGGCCCAGAAGCAGCCCAGCGCCATGGCAGCGCACAGGAACACCGAAAATACCCGGGCCACCTTGCCGGGAACATTGTACTCCTGACAGCGCTTTACCAGCAGCCACAAAAGCGCCAGCAGCGCGGCCAGAATGACCAGATACAGCACCGGCAGCATCTGGGTGCGCCACAGCTGCACCAGTGCCAGAATGCTTAAAATACCTTGTAAGATCAGCAAAATTTTCCCCCACTTGGAAGGTACTGCCACGGCTCCATCCATGGGCGGCTGGGCCTTGGGCGGTACGGGTGTGTTGTGGCCGCTGCGCGGCGGCTTCTGGGGCGGCTGGGCCGGAGGCGGTGTGCTGGGCTGTTCCGGCGGCAGCTCGGAAAAAAACGCTGAGCTGTCTACCTCGATGGGCGCAGTATCCTCAGAGCCTTCCTTGCGGCTGATGTGCCGCAGAGAACGGTAATCTTCGTGGGAACGATCGTTTTCATCCATCATTCAAAACCACTCCTTTTTGTCAGGAAACAGGTACAATGGTCAGCACTGCACGGGCGGGAAGGCAGGTGGCGGTCTGATCTTCGTTGGAAAGCCAGCCAAAGCCTTCACAGATGTGATCCGGGCAGGGTGAATCCACGAACCGGGCTGCACCGTCCTTGATCTGGATGTGGACGGTATAGTAACCGGTATCCACATCATAGGTCTCATCCACGTCCAGCGGCAGGTTCATGGTGGTGTTGTTGTCGCCGTAGATCAGCTCGGCCCGCAGCCCGGAGCCGGAAGCGTGCACGCGGCGCACCACCAGCAGCACAGCGGCAATGGCCAGAATGACCACGGCAAAGAGAAGATCGGTAAGCAGCTTTTTGTTTTTCATGCGTTAATCCTTGATTTGTAATTGTTCCAGCTCGGCCAGCCACAGTGCGGCACAGGCATCGCTGGGCATCCGCCAGTCGCCGCGGGGCGAAAGGGTCACGCTGCCCACCTTGGGGCCGTCGGGCAGGCAGCTGCGCTTGAACTGCTGGGCAAAGAACCGCCAGTAGAAGTTGCGCAGCCATTTGTACAGCACGCTGTCCGGGTACTCCGGCCGGCCTGCGAATGCAGTCTTTGCCAGCCGGAAGATCTTGGCCGGGCCAAAGCCGAAGCGCAGCACCTGATACAGGTAGAAATCGTGCAGCTCGTAGGGTCCCACAAGGTCCTCGGTCTTCTGCGCGATCTCGCCGTCCTTGGCAGGCAGCAGCTCCGGGGAGACGGGCGTATCCAGAATATCCAGCAGCACCGTGCGCAGAGCATCGGTGGCGGCAATGTCGGCTTCGTAGCGCACAAGGTGGCGCACCAGCGTTTTGGGCACACCGGCGTTCACACCGTACATGCTCATGTGGTCGCCGTTGTAGGTGGCCCAGCCCAGCGCCAGCTCCGAAAGGTCGCCGGTGCCCACTACAAGGCCTCCGGTGCGGTTGGCGGTATCCATCAGCTCCAGCGTGCGCACGCGGGCCTGACCGTTTTCAAAGGTGACATCCAGCACGCTCTCGTCCTGACCGATGTCCGCAAAATGGCTGCGCACAGTGTTGGCGATATCGATCTCTTTAAAGGAAACCTGCAGCTCATCGCACAGGATCTCTGCATTGCTGCGGGTGCGCTTCGTGGTGCCAAAGCAGGGCATGGTCACAGCCAGCACATCCCGGGCGGGGCGGCCCAGCTGCTTCATGGCACGCACGGCCACCAGCAGCGCAAGACAGCTGTCCAAGCCGCCGGAAATGCCGATGACCGCCGTTTTGGCGTGGGCATGATCCAGCCGCTTGGCAAGGCCGTCCGCCTGCATTTTCAGAATCAGCTCACAGCGCTCGGCGCGGCGCTTGGGGTCGCTGGGCACAAAGGGTGCGGGGTCGATCCAGCGGGTCAGCACGGTCTCCACCGGTTCCAGATCGAACTCCACGGTCTGGTAGCCCTCGCCGCTCAGCTCAAAACTGGTGTTGCGGGCACGCTCGGCTTCCATGCGCTGGCAGTCGATCTCGGTCTCGGCACAGCCGCCGTCAAAGGGAGCGTTCTCCGCCAGAATAGTGCCGTTCTCGGCGATCAGGTCGTGGCCGGCGAACACCATGTCCTGCGTGCTCTCACCGTGCCCGGCGGAAGCATACAGGTAGCCGCACAGCAGGCGGGCAGACTGGTTGGACACCAGTGCCCGGCGGTACTCGGCCTTGCCGACGGTCTCATCGCTGGCGGAAAGATTTGAGATCACGGTCGCACCGGCCAGCGCGTGGAAGGTGGAGGGCGGCAGGGCGCTCCACAGATCCTCGCAGATCTCCACACCCAGCACAAAGCTGGGCATCTGGCGGCAGCGGAACAGCAGGGAGGTGCCAAAGGGCACCTGCTGACCACACACCTCCACCAGCTCCACCTCGGTGCTGCCCGGGGTGAACTGGCGCTTTTCGTAGAACTCGCCGTAGTTGGGCAGATAGGTCTTGGGCACAAGACCCAGAATGCGGCCATGGCATAGCACGGCGGCGCAGTTGTACAGCTTGCCGTGCACCAGCAGCGGCAGGCCCACCAGCGTGACAACGTCCAGTGCTTTTGTTTCATCAAGCAGGGTGCTCAGGGCATCCAGTGCACCGGTCTGCAGAGTACGCTGCAGAAACAGGTCGCCGCAGGTATAGCCGGTCAGGCAGAACTCAGGGAACACGGCCAGCTTTACACCGCGGGCTGCGGCTTTGTGCAAAGCATCCGTGATCTGCCGGACATTATAGGCGCAGTCGGCCACCCGCAGTGCGGGAGAAAGGGCGGCTGCTTTCAAAAAACCATCTTTCATCGGAGGATTTCACATCCTGTCTTTCTTAGTTGACTGCAATTTCCTGCAGTGCACATAGTATACCACAAACAGACCCAAACGGGAAGTAAAAGAACAATGACAAAAACAAAACAGCCGCATTCTCTCCATCTCGCACTGCCCGACGGAGAAAGCGGGCAAGACAAAAAATAAAAAATCCCACACAAAAATGTGCGGGAATCAAAGACTGAAAAATGGAAAACGAGATAGACCGTAAGCCGGGTTCTGTATTAAACGACGATCTGTCTAGACCTGCCATTGCTGACAGGTTCGTGCCGCCTTCGGGACACGCGAGCAGCGCTGTACGTCCCATATAGGCGTTGCTTCCGGTAGGGTTTACAAAGCCGCATGGTCACCCATGCGCTGGTGAGCTCTTACCTCGCCGTTTCATCCTTACCGCATTGCTGCGGCGGTTTGTTTTCTGTTGCACTTTCCCTAAGGTCACCCTCGGCTGCCGTTAGCAGTTACCGTGCTCTGTGAGGCCCGGACTTTCCTCAGAGCGGTCAAAGCCGCCCCGCCGCCGTATGTTCCACTCGTTTTCCGCTCCTCATGATACCATAAAAAAGCAGGATTTGCAAGTAGAAGCCTTTTTTGATATAATATCTTATATATTTTTATGTTTTTTTGCACAGGAGGTGGGGGCATATGCGGCTGTTTTTTACGGTGCCCGATACGCCGCAGACCCAAAACGGAGTGCTTCTGCGCAACTTTCTGCGCCAGTGTGCCGTTTCTACCGACCTTGCCCGTGCAGTCAAGTTCCGGGGCAGCGGCTTTTTTGCGGATGGAGAGCCTGTCCTTGCCAACCGCAGGGTGTACCCGGGGCAGACGGTCAGCTTTGAGCTGCCGCCGGAAGGGGAAGGCGTGGCCCCGCAGCCGGAGATCCCGGTAAACGTGGTCTATGAGGATGCCTTTGCAGTGGTGCTGGAAAAGCCGCCGCATCTGGCCGTGCACCCCACCCTGAACTACCCCTACGATACCCTTGCCAACGGGTATGCGGCATGGGCTGCGCAGCAGGGCATCAGCCCGGTGTTCCGCCCGGTGAACCGCATCGATAAGGACACCAGCGGCCTTGTTCTGGCTGCAAAGCACGCCTATGCTGCGCCGCTGCTGGCCCGGAATGTGGAAAAACTCTACTATGCCGTTGTGGAGGGAGAGCTGCCGCTGGGTCCGGGCGTGATCGACGCGCCCATTGGCCGCCAGGCGGAGAGCATCATTGGCCGCTGCGTGACCCCGGACGGCAAGCCCAGCCGTACCGAGTATACCATATTAAAAGCAGAAAACGGCCTGAGCCTTGCAGCCTGTGTGCCGGTAACGGGCCGCACCCATCAGATCCGGGTGCATTTTGCGTCCATCGGCCACCCGCTGGCTGGGGATGACCTTTACGGCGGGAGCCGGGAGCGTATTGGGCGGCAGGCGCTGCACTGTGCAAGGCAGAGCTTCCGGGTGCCGGTGTACACCCCGGTGGAGGGCGGAATCCGGGTGGAATGCCCGGCGAATGGAAATAACTGGAAGACTGCTGCGGCGGAAAGCCCGCTGCCGCAGGATATGAAACAGCTTTTTGGTGAAAAGTAAGTGAAAGAACCGCCCAAATTTTGTGACAATGCTTGTTTCAAAGACGGCAGGGTGTATAATAAAATAAGAATGTTGTGTGCATGAGCCTGCTGGAAAGGGCATGTGCGCCCAAGACCGCCGCCGTCTTATCCCGGCACCGTGTGTGCATTGGCGGCAAGGAAGGAGAAAAACCTTTTGATCGAAGACAAGACAAAGGAGCAGCAGCCCGCTTCACCGGTAAAACCGAAACGCGGTCAGAGGCTGCGCTCCCTTTGGGCACAGCTGCAATGCATGGGGCTTTTGCACCGGCACCGGCTGCGCCGTAAAACCCAGAATCACGTGAATGATTTTGGCAGAAAGCTTGCCCAGAATTCTGCCGCGCCAGTCATCGGGGAGACGCTGTATGCACTGGGCTATTCTACAGAGTATGTATTCGTCCGCGTTGGACGCGGCCTGCGCAGCGGCTGGCTGTGGCTGTGGCAGGCATTTACGACACTGCTGGCAAATGCTGCGGCAATGGCGTTCCCGGGGGCAGCGCAGATGTTCCGGGACCTGTTCGGCCCGATCTGGCTGTTCTTCCGGGGCTGCGGTTCGCTGCTGGTGCACGCCCAACGGGTGCGGAAAGAAAAAGGCTTTGCCGCAGCCTGCAAAGCCAGCGTACATTATCTGGCCAGCGGCGTGCGCCGCAACCTGAAAACACTGCCGCGCATGGCCATGTATGTGCTGCCGGTGTGCGCACTGGCCGTTATGGTGACCGTGTTCAACCATACTGTCCGCCAGCCTTATGCGCTGGAGGTGCAGGTGAACGGCCAGACCGTCGGCTATGTGGCCAATGAGGATGTGTTCAACTCGGCCCGTGAGGCGGTGCAGGAGCGTATCAACTACGCAGACACCGACCATGCAAAGTGGACCGTGGAGCCTACCTACACCGTTACCGTGGCCCACAAGACCATGGATGAAAACGAGATGGCGGACGCGATCCTGAAGAGCGCCAGCGATGAGATCAGCGAGGGTACGGCCCTGTATCTGGATGGTGAGCTGACCGCAGTGTGCAGCGATGGTGTCAGCCTGCAGAGCTACCTGAGCAGCCTGCTGGAACCCTATGAGGACCCTGAGAACTCCAACGTGACCGTGGGCTTCAACAAGGAAGTTACGCTGGAAAACGGCATCTACTTCAACGACAGCTTTCAGGACGAAGCGGATGTGGAAAAGGAACTTTCCGGTGTGCAGCAGCAGGAAAAGATCTACACAGTGGGCGCAGGCGACACGCTATGGAGCATCGCCCAGAAAAACGACCTCACCTTCCGTGAGCTGTGCGAACTGAATACCAATTTCAAGGGCGCGCCCCTGAACGAGAAATCTAACATTCAGGCCGGTGATGAGCTGATCGTGACCAAGCAGGAAGCTACGCTGGAAGTGCGCATCACCAAGGTGGAGACCTGGCAGGAGGAGATCCCCTATACCACCGAGACCACCACCTCCAACGAGTACACGGTGGGTACCAAGAAAACGGTGCAGAACGGTGTGAACGGCCTGCGTCAGATCACGGCGCAGCGTGTTTATAACACCGATGGCATCCAGCTTTCCCAGAAGATCCTGAGCACGGAAGTGGTGCAGGAGCCTGTCACGGAAAAGATCGTGAAGGGCACCAAAAAGGTGACCAACAGCACCAGCTACATCACCGGCAGCGGTCAGTTCATCTGGCCGGTGCCCGGCTACCGGAACTGCTCGCGCTGGTACGGCGGCAGCCACAAGGGTGTGGATATCTGTGCGGCTGCCGGTACGCCCATCTACGCATCGGCGGGCGGCACTGTGACCAAGGCCGGCTACAACAAGGCCGGTGCCGGTACGGGTTATGGCTACTCCATCATCATCAGCCACGGCAGCGGCTACACCACGGTGTATGCGCACTGTCTGTCGCTGGCGGTGCACTCCGGCCAGACCGTCAAGCAGGGCCAGCTGATCGGCTATGTGGGCAGCACCGGACGCTCCAGCGGCAACCACTGCCACTTTGAGATCCGCCGCAACGGCAGCTACATCGCGCCGCAGAATGTGTTCAACCGCAGAAAGTATAGGTAAAGGTAAGTTTGCAGAGGGCTTTTTCTCCGGAGAAGGCCCATCTGCTGTATTATGTAACAGAAAAGGAGAGATGATCTTATGTCTACCCCTCACATCAGTGCTGAAAAAGGCGATTTTGCAAAGACCGTCCTGATGCCGGGCGATCCTCTGCGTGCAAAATTCATTGCGGACACCTTCCTCAAGGATGTCCGTCAGGTGACCGGCGTGCGCGGGATGCTGGGCTTTACCGGCACCTACGAGGGCCGTCCCATCAGCGTGATGGGCAGCGGCATGGGTATGCCTTCTATCGGCATTTATTCCTATGAGCTGTTCAAGTTCTACGATGTAGAGAACATCATCCGCATCGGCTCTGCCGGCAGCTATACCGACAAGGCCAAGCTGTTTGACGTGGTGCTGGCCGCCGGTGCTGTGAGTGAAAGCAACTATGCCCGCGTGCAGAGCGGCTTTGAAGGGGACATCACGCTGCCCAGCCAGAGCCTGAATGACAAGCTGCGCGCTTCTGCCGCAAAGCAGGGCATCCCCCTCATCGAGGGAAACATCCACTCTTCGGATGTGTTCTACCGTCAGCCCTCCGATGCAAAGCCCACCTACTGGGAAAAGCTGCGCGACGAGCGCGGCTGCCTGTGCGTGGAGATGGAGAGCTTTGCCCTGTTTGCCAATGCACAGGTGCTGGGCAAGAACGCTGCCTGCCTGCTGACCATTTCCGACAGCTTTGTTTCGCCGGAGATCACCACGGCAGAACAGCGCCAGAAGAGCTTTACCGATATGATGAAGGTGGCACTGGGTGCAGAATACTAAGCGTTAAAAATGCATTTCAGCGCGGTTTGCCTGCAAAAGGGCTTGCCGCGCTGTTTTCGACCCCTGAAAACCAAAAAAGGAGTGACGGATATGACAAACCTGACCCTGGAAGAAAAGAAGGAGCTCATCCGCATGGCACTGGCTGCACGGGAAAAAGCCTATGTACCCTACAGCGATTTTATGGTAGGCGCTGCCCTGCGCGCCAAGGATGGCCGCATTTTTACCGGCTGCAACGTGGAGAACGCTGCCTTTACCCCCACCAGCTGTGCAGAGCGCACGGCTCTGTTCAAGGCGGTGGCCGAGGGTGTGACCGAGTTCACCGACATTGCTGTGGTGGGCAGCCGCCGCGGCGAGGTGAACGAGCAGATCACTTCTCCCTGCGGGGTGTGCCGCCAGGCTCTGTTTGAATTCGGCGGGCCGGAACTGAATGTTATCATGGCAAAGACACCGGAAGATTTTATCGAGCGCAGCATGGACGAACTGCTGCCCTTCGGTTTTGGCCCTTCCAATGTGGCGGGCAACTGTGCCGTGAGGTAATGGGATAAAAGCGCAGAGACACACTGCAGGACAATAAAGTAACGGAAATACGTGCATTGTGCGGCAAAACACAGGGAGTGCACGGAAAATGGCCGGAACTACGGCAAATTTGTGCATAAATACTACTTTTGCTAAAAACTTACAAAATTATTGTAAAGATTTTGTAATCGGAATTTGCTTGCATCTGACACGGCTTGCCATTATACTTGAACCAGTAAATGTGCAGCTCTGCGCATTTTATTTGTTTGATGCGATTTTTTAAAATAAAGGAGAGTTTCTTATGAAGATTTCTCGTCGTAACTTTCTGGCTGTGGCTGGTGCTGCTGCCGCTGCCGCTGCTCTGACCGCCTGCGGCGGTTCTTCCGCTTCTTCTACCAGCACCGCTTCTTCCGCTGCTGCTTCTACTGCTTCCTCTGCTGCTGAGGGCGGTGAGAAGATCGTCAAGGTCGCTCTGACCTGCGATACCGGCACGATCGATGATGAGAGCTTCAACCAGGCATGCTGGACTGCTGTTTCCGGCTACATGGGCGACGACTGCCAGTACTACATCCCCGAGGCTGACGCTTCCGATGAGGACCGCGAGACCATGATCCGTCAGGCTGTCAACGACGGCGCTGATGTGATCGTCTGTGTCGGCTACCTGTACGGCGCTTCTCTGGCATGGGCTGCTGACCAGTATCCCGATGTCAAGTTCATCGCCATCGATGTGACTCAGGGCGATATCGGCACCGATGCCATCCCCGCCAACTGCTACTGCATCACTTTCAAGGAGGAGCAGGCAGGCTATCTGGCAGGCTACGCCATCGCAAAGGACGGCAAGACCAAGCTGGGCTTCCTGGGCGGCATGGCTGTTCCCGCTGTTATCCGTTACGGCTACGGCTTCGTGCAGGGCGCTGATGCCGCTGCTGCTGAGCTGGGCCAGAACATCGAGATCAACTACTTCTATGGCGGCCAGTTCTACGGCGATGCAAACATCACCTCCCGTATGGAGGGCTGGTACTCCAACGGCACTCAGGTCGTCTTTGCCTGCGGCGGCGGCATCTACACCTCCGCTGTTGAGGCTGCTCTGAAGAACAACGGCTACGTCATCGGCGTTGACGTTGACCAGAACTACATCGGTGCAAACGGCGTTGCAGATGGCACCTACGCTTATAACCCGTTCATCACCTCTGCTATGAAGGGCCTGTCCGAGGCTGTCAACACTGCTCTGGCTGATATCGAGGCCGGCAGCTGGGGCGACATCGCAGGTTCCAATGGCAACTTCGGTCTGGAGGACGGCGATTATATCGGCCTGCCCACCGATGCAGACAGCTGGAACTTCGAGTCCTTCACCACCGACGAGTACGAGGAAGTCAAGGGCAAGATCAAGAGCGGCGAGATCACTGTTGATAACAGCTCCGACGACGCTACCAAGCCCACCGTCAGCGAGTTCACCACTGTCAACTACATCCAGTAAGCTGTTGTCCGGCAGGCCTGCCTGCGGACGATCGATAGTTCTTTTCAAAGCGGGGCATCCTGTAACGGGGTGTCCCGCTTTTTTCTGTCTTCTATTGGCGTAATGCGGGAAAAATGCAGCGTACTCTTCGTGAAAAGAGTACAAAAGTAATACTATTATCTGTGCTTTCTGCCAAAAAGCAAAAAAGACATGTGCAAATTGCCGCAAATCAGGTATAATGGAACTTAAAGAAGTATCGGTGTCGAAACGACACGAAAGGAGAGTGAGCAGATTGGCAGAGGATTTTGTGATCGAAATGCTCCACATTACCAAGGAGTTCCCTGGAATCAAGGCAAACGACGATATCACCCTGCAGCTGCGCAAAGGCGAGGTACATGCCCTGCTGGGCGAGAACGGCGCCGGCAAAAGTACGCTGATGAGCGTGCTGTTTGGCCTGTACCAGCCGGAAGCTGGTCAGATCCGCAAAAACGGCAAGGAGGTTGTCATCCGCAACCCCAATGATGCAAACGCACTGGGCATCGGCATGGTGCACCAGCACTTCAAGCTGGTGGAATGCTTCAGCGTGCTGGACAACATCATTCTGGGGGTGGAACCCAACAAGATGGGCTTTTTGCAGAAGGCCGAGGCACGCAAAAAGGTGATGGCCCTGAGCGAAAAGTACGGCCTGCGCGTGGACCCGGATGCACTGATCAGCGATATCTCTGTTGGTATGCAGCAGCGTGTTGAGATCCTGAAGATGCTGTACCGCGACAACGAGATCCTGATCTTCGACGAGCCTACCGCAGTGCTGACCCCGCAGGAGATCGACGAACTGATGGAGATCATGCGCGGGTTCAAGAAGGAAGGCAAGTCCATCCTGTTCATTACCCACAAGCTCAACGAGATCATGGCGGTGGCAGACCGCTGCACTGTTCTGCGCAAGGGCAAGTATATGGGCACCGTGGACATCAAGGACACCACCAAGGAAGAGCTTTCCCGCATGATGGTTGGCCGTGATGTGCAGCTGCAGGTGGACAAAAAGCCTGCCAAACCCGGCGAAGTGGTGCTGGATGTGGAAAACGTTACCATGCACAGCGCCCAACACAAGAAGGATGCAGTCCGGAATGTCTCTTTTCAGGTGCACGCCGGTGAGATCGTCTGTCTTGCCGGTATCGAGGGCAACGGTCAGACCGAGTTCGTCTACGGCCTGACCGGTCTGGAAAAAATCAGCAGCGGTAAGATCATGCTGGACGGCAAGGACATCACCAACGAGTCCATCCGTCAGCGTTCCAAGGACGGCATGAGCCATATCCCGGAGGATCGCCACAAGCACGGCCTTGTGCTGGACTACAGTCTGGAAAACAACATGGTGCTGCAGCGCTACTGGCAGCCCGAGTTCCAGAAGGGCGGCTTTATCCGCAGCGATAAGGTGCGCGAATATTCCGATAAGCTCATTGCCCAGTACGATGTGCGCAGCGGTCAGGGCAGCCTGACCACCGTGCGCAGCATGTCCGGCGGCAACCAGCAGAAGGCCATCATTGCCCGTGAGATCGATAAGGACCCGAAGCTCTTGGTGGCAGTCCAGCCAACCCGCGGTCTGGACGTTGGTGCAATTGAATACATCCACCGTCAGATCGTGGCCGAGCGCGATAAGGGCACGGCCGTGCTGCTGGTCAGTCTGGAGCTGGACGAGGTGATGAACCTGTCCGACCGCATCCTTGTGATGTACGAGGGCGAGGTCGTGGGCGAATTTGACCCCAAGACCACCACCGTGCAGGAGCTGGGCCTGTATATGGCAGGCGCACGCAAGCAGGGAAAGGAGAGCAAATAACACATGAACAAGAAAAAACTTTCCCACAGCAGTCTGAACAGCTCCATCACCAGTGTGCTGGCTGCTCTGCTGTGCATCCTGATCGGCCTTGTGGTCGGTTTTCTGGTGCTGCTGGCCATCAACCCGGCCCACGCATGGGGCGACGGCTTTGTGCGCATCCTGAAGGGCGGCTTCCATGACGCACCCTACGGTGTCGGCAAGGAGCTGGCAAATGCGGCTCCCCTCATTATGACCGGTCTGTCCGTGGCCTTTGCCTTCAAAACCGGCCTGTTCAACATCGGTGCGGCGGGTCAGTATACGCTGGGCGCTTACGGCGCTCTGTACTGCGCCATCATGCTCAAGCTGCCGTGGTTCGTCTGTCTGATCGCAGCCACCATTCTGGGCGGCATCTGGGGTGCGATTCCCGGCTTCTTCAAGGCCTACTTCAACATCAACGAAGTCATTACCTCCATCATGTTCAACTGGATCGGCCTGTATCTGGTCAATGAGCTCATTTACCAGAACGGCACCGGCCCCATGTACGATGTGCGCAACACCCGTACCATCAACATCAGCAAGAACGCCGATTACGCTCAGTCCATCATTCCGGATTTCGGCCTGAACAAGCTGTTCCAGACCAACAGCACCACCATTGCCATCTTCCTGGCGGCAGCAGTGGCAGTTCTGATCTGGGTGGTGCTGAACAAGACCACCTTCGGCTACGAGCTCAAGGCAGTCGGCCTGAACAAGAGCGCTGCCCGCTACGCCGGCATCAACGAGAAGAAGAACATCATCCTCTCCATGGCCATTGCCGGTGCGCTGGCCGGTTTTGGTGCGGGCCTGTACTATCTGTCCAATGTGTCCCAGTGGAACCCGCTGAACTCCACCAGCCTGCCGGCAATGGGATTCAACGGCATTTCCGTTGCACTGCTGGCAAGCTCCAACCCCATTGGCACCATTTTCTCGGCAATCTTCATTTCCCATATCTCGGTGGGCGGCTCTTTCCTTTCCACCAAGTATTACCCCACTGAGATCTCGGACCTGATCAGCGGCATCATCATCTACCTGTGTGCATTCTCCATGCTGTTCCGCGGCAAGATCCACGCACTGCTGTTCAAGAATGCCGATAAAACCAATGTGAACGCAGAGCCTGCTGCTCCTGCAAAATCTGCAACCGAAAAGGAGGGCAAGTGATATGCTGCTTCTGATCAAATATACGCTGCTGTATGGCATCGTTCTGATGCTGGTGGCACTGGGCGGTATGTTCAGTGAGCACTCCGGCATCATCAACATTGCACTGGAAGGTATCATGGTCATTGGCGGTGTGGCGGGTGTTCTCACCCTGACCATGCTGCCCTCCAGTATGCCGGTCTTCCTCGTGGTGCTGATCTCTGTTCTGGTGGCGGCACTGGCCGGTATGGTGTACAGTCTGCTGCTGGCCTTTGCCTCCATCAACCTGAAGGCGGATCAGACCATTGGCGGCACAGCCCTGAACCTGCTGGCTACGGCTATTGCGGTGGTCATTGCCAAGTATTTCAGCGAGAGCGGCAGTGCAAAGCTGAACTACTCCAACAAGCCCTTCCTGTTCAGCATCGGCGGGCTGGAACTGAGCATTTTTGTGCCGCTGGGCATCATTTTGCTGATCATCAGCTATGTGGTGCTGTACAAGACCCGCTTTGGCCTGCGCCTGCGTGCCTGCGGTGAGCATCCGCAGGCAGCGGACTCTGTGGGCATCAATGTCTACAAGATGCGCTATGCCGGTGTTGTCATTTCCGGTGCACTGGGCGCGATCGGCGGTATGGCCTACATTGTGCCCCCGGTGCAGACCTGGAACTTTGAGGTGGGCGTGGCCGGCGCAGGCTTCCTTGCCATGGCTGTTATGATCTTTGGCCAGTGGAAGCCCTTCAACATCTTTGGCGCAGCCATGTTCTTTGCTGTGTTCAAGAGTCTGGCAAACATTGCAGACTCCACCTTCCTGGCACAGCTGCACTGGTCCAGCAACATCTACAACATGATGCCGTTCGTGGCGTCCATGATCATTCTGGCGTTTACCTCCAAGAACAGCATGGCACCCAAGGCAGAGGGCATCCCCTACGACAAGGGATCCCGCTAAAACGACGACTCGTGATCCCAAAACAAGGGCGCAGCTGCTTTTCCGGGCGGCTGCGCCCTTTTTGACTTAAAATTGGGCAAAGTTTACAGAATAATACTTGCTTTTGTTTGAAATTTTGCTATACTATATCTTATAATGTCGTACTATTGAAAAAACGAGGAGCGTGATACGATGCGCGTTTATGATCTGATCGCAAAAAAGCGTGATGGCGGTACGCACAGCCGTGAGGAGCTGGAGCAGATCGTCAATGGCTATGTCAGCGGAGAAGTGACTGATTACCAGATGGCTGCATGGATGATGGCTGTCTATCTGCGCGGCATGACCGATGAGGAGACCGCAGAGCTGACCGATGTGATGGCTCACAGCGGTGTGATGGTGGATCTTTCGCCCATTCCGGGCATCAAGGTGGACAAGCACTCCACTGGCGGCGTGGGCGACAAGACCACGCTGGTCATTGCCCCCATCGTGGCGGCCTGCGGCGTGAAGATCGCCAAGATGAGCGGCCGGGGTCTTGGCCATACCGGCGGCACCATTGATAAGATGGAGAGCGTGCCCGGCACCAGAACCGCCCTCTCACAGGAGGAGTTCTTTGCGCAGGTGAACAGGATCGGTCTGTCGGTCATTGGCCAGAGCGAGGGCATTGCCATTGCAGATAAAAAAATGTATGCCCTGCGGGATGTGACCGCAACTGTCAGCTGCATCCCACTCATCGCATCCAGCATCATGTCCAAGAAACTGGCTTCCGGCTCGGATGCCATCCTGCTGGATGTGACCACCGGCACCGGAGCTTTTATGAAAACGGTAGACCAGAGCATTGAGCTGGCTAAGCTGATGGTATCCATTGGCACCCATCATGGCCGCCGGGTGGCTGCCATGATCACCGATATGGACACCCCGCTGGGCCATAACATTGGCAACAGTCTGGAAGTCATGGAAAGCATGGATGTGCTCAAGGGCCATGGCCCCGCCGACCTGACCGAGGTCTGCCTGCAGCTGGCGGCGAACATGCTGGTGCTGGCCGATAAGGGCACTCCTGCCGAGTGCCGCGCCATGGCCGAGGCGGCGATCGCCGACGGTTCTGCCTTTGCTAAGTGCAAGGAGATGTTTGCGGCGCAGGGCGGCGATACCCGCGTGCTGGACGATTACAGCCTGTTTGAGCAGCCCGCGGCAAGCTTTGAGCTGCTGGCAGAGCAGGACGGTTACATTGTGGCGAACGATGCCGAGAAGATCGGCTCTGCCAGCGTGCTGCTGGGTGCGGGCCGACAGAAAAAGGGCGACCCGCTGGATTTTGCCGCCGGCATCACCCTGCATAAAAAGCGCGGCGACTACGTAAAGAAGGGCGAGAGCCTGGCTACCTTCTACGGCGCAGCCGATAAGTTTGAAGCTGCCGCCGCCGAGTACCGCAGCGGCCTTGGATACGGCCCTGAGAAGCCGGAGGAAGCCCCGCTGGTGTATGCCCTTGTAACGAAGGACGGCGTGGCGCGCTATTAAATGAAATAAAAGCTTCCGGGACGGTATCTCCCGGGGCTTTTTTGCGTCATTTGGCAGGTTTTTGTTGCATAATGTGGAAAACAGTGGAACTTTGGCAGGAGATATGGTATACTATGATGGATTTGTGCTGTCCCGGCAGAAGGGACGCGGAAAGAGAAAGGACTTGTTATGAAGATCATTCTGGTGGGCGGCGGCAAGGTTGGTACTGCACTGGCGCGGCAGCTCAGTGAGGAAGACCATAATGTGACCATTGTGGATACCAACAAAGCGCGTGTGGAGCACCTGACCGAAAGCTACGATGTGCTGGGCATCGTGGGCAACGGTTCCTCGATCACCACGCTGGCAGAGGCCGGCATTGAAGACGCGGATGTGTTCATTGCCGTAACCGGTTCGGATGAGCTGAACCTGCTGTGCTGCATGTTTGCCAAAAAGGCGGGCCACTGCCATGCAATTGCCCGTGTGCGCAACCCGTCCTACAGCCATGAGCTGGACTTTATCAAAAAGCAGATCGGCATTTCGGCCATCATCAATCCGGAAATGGCTGCAGCAAAGGAGATCTCCCATCTGCTGCGCTTCCCGGGTGCAAGCAAGATCGACACCTTTGCAGACGGCCGTGTGCGGCTGATCAAGTTTGCACTCACCGCAGAGCAGGGGCTGGATGGCGTGGCCATCCGCGAGATCCCCACCCGTCTGAAGAGCGACATTCTGGTGTGTGCAGTGGAGCGCAGCGGCGGCGTGATCATCCCGAACGGTAACTTTGTACTGCAGAACGGCGATCAGGTCACCTTCCTTGCAACACAGGAAAAGGCCCACGAGTTCTTCCAGCGCATCCACCTGCCGGTGCGCCCGGTGCGCAATGCCTTCATCGTGGGCGGCGGTGCCATCGCCTTCTATCTGAGCCAGGAGCTGCTGGAAAACCACGTGCGTGTGCGCATCGTGGAGCGCGACCCTGCCCGCTGCATGGAGCTGGCCGAGCAGCTGCCCGGCGCACAGATCCTGAACGAGGACGGCTCCAACCGCGAATTCCTGCTCTCGGAGGGCATGGAGTCCACCGAGGCTTTTGTGGCCCTGACCAACATCGACGAGGAGAATGTGCTGCTGACCCTGTTTGCCAAAAAGCACTCCAACGGCAAGCTGGTCACCAAAGTCAACCGTCTGGAATTTGATGATATTCTGGCCGGTCTGGATCTGGGCAGCGTGGTCTACCCCAAGTACATGACCTGCGATTACATCGTGCAGTATGTGCGTGCACTGCAGAACGAAGCGGGCAGCAACATCAAGACGCTGTACCGCATTCTGGACGACCGCGTGGAAGCGCTGGAATTTACCGTCCACGAGAAGAGCGCTGCCACCGGTGTCCCCCTGAGCCAGCTGCACCTGAAAAAGAATCTGCTGCTGTGCTGCATCACCCGCGGCCATCAGATCCTGATCCCGCGCGGCGGCGACCAGATCCAGGTGGGCGACAACGTGATCGTGGTCACACTGGAGCATGGTCTGCATGACCTGCGCGATATTCTGGACAAGGGCGCAGAGGGTTGACGGAGGCAGACTATGAATTATGCGATCGTTTTCCGTCTGCTGGGCTATGTCATGCTGATCGAGGGTGCGCTGCTGCTGCTGCCCGCAGCGGCCAGCTGGATCTACGGCGAATGGTTCGTGCTGGGCGTGTTTCTGATCACGGCGGCAGTCAGCGCCGCCATCGGCTACGCCCTGCGCGGCATCAAGCCCCAAAGCAAGGTATTCTATATGCGGGAGGGCTTTGCTGCTACCTCGCTGAGCTGGATCGTCATTTCCATCGTGGGTGCCGTTCCGTTTGTGGTGACGGGCTGCATCCCGAACCCGGTGGATGCCCTGTTTGAGACGGTGTCCGGCTTTACCACCACCGGTGCCAGCATCCTGCCCGGGGTGGAGGATCTGCCCAAGGGCATCCTGTTCTGGCGCAGCTTCACCCACTGGATCGGCGGCATGGGCGTTCTGGTGTTCCTGCTCTCGCTGCTGCCCCTGACCGGTGGCTCCCACGTCAACCTGATGAAGGCAGAAAGCCCCGGCCCTCAGGTGGATAAGCTGGTGCCCAAGGTGCAGTCTACCGCAAAGATCCTGTACGGCATCTATTTTGCGCTCACCGTGCTGGAGGTGGTATTCCTGCTGCTGGGCGGCATGCCGCTGTTTGAGTCCATGCTCACGGCCTTCGGTACGGCGGGCACCGGCGGCTTCGGCTTCAAGAACGACAGCTTTACCAGCTTTTCTCCCTACATCCAGTGGGTCGTGACCATTTTCATGATTCTGTTCGGCGTCAACTTCAATGCTTACTTTCTGCTGTTGCTGCGCAAATTCAACCGCGTCATCAGCGAGGAAGTGCGCGGCTACTTTGTGGTGATCCTGGCAGCGGTGGGTCTCATCACGGCCAACATCTACAGCATCTACAACAACTTTGGCGAAGCGCTGCGTCAGGCAGCCTTTCAGGTGGGCTCCATCATCACGACCACTGGCTTTTCCAGCTGTGACTTTGACCTGTGGCCCACTCTCTCCAAAGAAATTCTGGTGGTGCTCATGTTCATTGGTGCCTGCGCAGGCAGCACCGGCGGCGGCATCAAGGTGAGCCGCCTCCTCATTCTGGGCAAGACCTTGGGCAAGGAGCTCAAGCAGGCACTGCACCCGCAGGTGGTGGCCCCCGTCCGCATGGACGGCAAGCTGCTCAACCACGAGACCATCCGCACCACCAATGTGTTTATGGGCGCGTATTTCTTCATCTTCGTGGTATCCTTCCTGCTCATCAGTCTGGATGGCTTTGATATGGTGACGAACTTCACAGCCATTGCAGCTACTTTGAACAACATCGGCCCGGGCCTTGCGCAGGTGGGCCCCATGATGAATTTTGGCAGCTTTACGAACCCCGCAAAGCTGGTGATGATCTTCGACATGCTGGCCGGCCGTCTGGAGATCTTCCCGATGCTGGTGCTGTTCCTGCCGGATACATGGCGCAGATTCTAAAAAGCAATTATAAAAAGCCATCTGTGATCTTCCGCTCGTATTGAGCATTTGGAAAGATACAGATGGCTTTTTTGCGCGTAACGGTAAGCTGCACAAACCCTTCCCTTTTCGGGGAAGGCGGATCTGCGAAGCAAAGACGAAGAAGCTTTTATACTTCCACTTTTTCCTGTGCCCGGTACTGCAGGGCTTCCAGCACACAGTCCTCATCCAGAAGCTGTTTGCCTGCCAGATCGGCCACCGTGCGGGCCACCCGCAGGATACGGTCATGGGCGCGGGCGGAAAGGCCCAAAGCGTCGTAGGAGGCGCGCAGCAGCCGCTCGGCGGCGGGAGTCATGCGGCAGACGCGCCGCACCTGCCCGGCGGTGAGCTGGGCGTTGCAGAGCACACCCTCAAAACCCGGGGCGGCATAGCGCTTTGCCTGAATGGCCCGGGCGGTAAGCACCTGTTTGCGCAGATCGGCGCTGCTCTCGGAAGGGACGACGGCGTGCAGCTCGTCAAAGGCGATGGGGTCCATCTCCACGCACAGGTCGATGCGGTCCAGCAGCGGGCCGGACACACGGCTGCGGTACTGCCGCACAGCACTGGGCGAACAGGTGCACTGCCGGGTGGGGTGGCCGTAGTAGCCGCACTTACAGGGGTTCATGGCGGCTACCAGCTGGAAGCGGCTGGGATAGGTGGCACTGCCTGCCGCTCGGCTCACGGTGATCTGGCCGTCCTCCAGCGGCTGGCGCAGCACTTCCAGACTCTCGCGGGAGAACTCCGGCAATTCGTCTAAAAACAGCACGCCGCAGTTGGCAAGGCTGCACTCGCCGGGCCGGAACTGTGCGCCGCCGCCAGCCAGAGCCGCGGCACTGGCCGAGTGGTGCGGACTGCGGAAAGGCCGTGCAGAGATCAGGCCCCGGCCCTGCGGCAGCTGCCCTGCAATGGAATAAATTTTAGTGGTCTCCACGGCTTCCTCACGGGTGAGCGGCGGCAGGATGCCGGGCAGACGCTTTGCCAGCATGGATTTGCCGGTGCCGGGTGCGCCAATGAGCAAAACATTGTGTCCGCCTGCGGCAGCAATGACCATAGCCCGCCGCGCCAGCGACTGGCCCATCACGTCCGCAAAATCCGGCACCTGTGCCCATGCGTCTGCAGGGTCAAAGGGAACAACAGCCGCCGGGGCAAGCGGGGAGATGCCGCGCAGGGCATCTACAACTTCGCGTGCCGTGTGGGCGGGGTAGACGGCCATGCTGTCGGCACAGGCCTCGGCTGCTTCGGCGGCATTCTCGGCAGGTACATACAGGGCGTGGGTGCCATTTTCTGCTGCAGCCAGCGCCATGGGCAGCACGCCGGAAACCGGCCGCAGGGTGCCGTCCAGTGCCAGTTCGCCCAGAAATGCCGCGTCGGCAGGCACATCCTCCAGCTGGCCGCTGGCAGTGAGCACTGCCAGAAGAAGCGGCAGGTCGTACACCGGGCCGGTCTTGCGCACATCCGCCGGGGCAAGATTGATGGTAATGCGCCGGTCCGGGAACTTGAAGCCCAGATTTTTGATGGCGGCGCGCACACGGTCGGCGCTTTCACGCACAGCGGAATCCGGCAGGCCCACGATGGAAAAGGCGGGCAGACCGCCGGAAATGTCGGCCTCCACTGCCACGGCAAAGCCGCTCAGGCCGTTCAGACCAAAGCTTCTGGTAACAGAATACATGTTGTTCTCCCTTATCCCAGCGGATGATATGGCGGAAAAGAATTGGCAAAAGTGGAAAATATTGGACGATTATGCCATACTTCGACACAAAAATACTTCTGAATTCATTATAGTAAAGGGCAGGAAAGATGTCAATGCGATAGAGAGGAGAGAGTTTTCCATGATGAGCAAAGAATACTGCCGCTATATTCGTACATATTCAGAACTGGAAGGGCTGCAGCATGCCCACACCCTTGTATATTGCGGTGCCGCCGCTGCGCAGGGCGTTGTAATGGAGCTGCGGCAGGAGCAGGATGGCCGGGTGCGCCGCAGCGCGGTGCTGATGCAGGACAGTTTTGCCCGGGCAATGCAGCTGCTGCGCTACCTGTGTGAAAACAGCATCGGTTTGGAGCAGTGGCTGGACGTTCTGGACGATGCAGGCCAGAGTTATGAACTGCTGGAAAATGCAGGCGAGGCCGGGACGGTTCCCGACTTTACCGGGAAAAACTTGGATTTTTGTGCCATATGCTGGTTTTGAACTGCAAATCTTGTTGCAGATTACGCAATTGACACATGGATGCGGAGAGTTTATATTATAAGTAGGTTTAACCAAACCTGTTCTTTTTTGCGGAAAAATTTACAAAAGGTAAGGTGTGCAAGATGTATTTGGATGAATATAAGCGCTGGATGGCTGCAGAGCTGGAAGACGCTGATCTGAAGCCGGAGCTGGCCAAGATCGAGGGAAATGATGACGAGATCAAGGACCGCTTTGCTGTGGCTTTGAAGTTTGGCACCGCTGGTCTGCGCGGCGTTCTGGGCGCTGGCACCAACCGTATGAATATCTATGTTGTGCGTCAGGCCACGCAGGGTCTGGCAAACTGGGTCAAGACTCAGGGCGGCAGCCAGACTGTGGCCATCAGCTACGACAGCCGCCTGAAGAGCGATATCTTTGCCAAGACCGCCGCAGGCGTTCTGGCGGCAAACGGTATCAAGGTGCGCATTTACGATGCTCTGATGCCTGTGCCTGCACTGAGCTTTGCTACCCGTTACTACCAGTGCAATGCTGGCATCATGGTCACGGCTTCTCACAACCCGGCCAAGTACAACGGATACAAGGCCTACGGCCCGGATGGCTGCCAGATGACCGATGATGCTGCCGCCATCGTGTACGATGAGATCCAGAAGACGGATGTGCTGACCGGTGCAAAGTACATCTCCTTTGCCGAGGGCGTGGAGCAGGGCCTGATCCGCTTTGTGGGCGACGACTGCAAGAAGGCACTGTATGATGCCATTGAGGCCCGTCAGGTGCGCCCGGGCCTGTGCAAGACTGCCGGCCTGAAGCTGGTGTACAGCCCGCTGAATGGTTCCGGTCTGGTGCCTGTCACTCATGTGCTGAACGATATAGGCATCACCGATATCACCATCGTGCCCGAGCAGGAGTACCCCAACGGCTACTTTACCACCTGCTCCTACCCGAACCCCGAAATTTTCGAGGCTCTGAAGCTGGGTCTGGAGCTGGCAACCAAGACTGGTGCCGATCTGATGCTGGCCACCGACCCCGATGCCGACCGCGTGGGCATTGCCATGAAGTGCCCGGATGGCAGCTATGAGCTGGTATCCGGCAACGAGATGGGCGCTCTGCTGCTGGATTACATCTGCGCAGGCCGCATCGAGAAGGGCACCATGCCCAAAAACCCGGTGGCCGTCAAGTCCATCGTATCCACTCCTCTGGCCGATGCCATTGCCGCACACTACGGCGTGGAGATGCGCAGTGTGCTGACCGGCTTCAAGTGGATCGGCGACCAGATCGCAAATCTGGAAGCTGCCGGTGAGGTGGACCGCTTCATCTTTGGCTTCGAGGAGAGCTACGGCTATCTGGCCGGCCCCTATGTACGCGATAAGGATGCCGTCATCGGTTCCATGCTGATCTGCGAAATGGCCGCTTACTACCGCAGCATCGGTTCCTCCATCAAGCAGCGTCTGGAAGAGATCTATAAACAGTATGGCCGCTACCTGAACAAGGTGGACAGCTTCGAGTTCCCCGGCCTGACCGGCATGGAGAAGATGGCTTCCATCATGCAGAAGCTGCGTGATGACCCGCCTGCCGAGCTGGCTGGCCACAAGGTGGTCAAGGTGACCGACTACAAGAAGCCCGAGGAGACCGGCCTGCCCGCTGCAAACGTGCTGATCTACAGTCTGGAAAACGGCGCTACCGTTGTGGTGCGTCCCTCCGGCACGGAGCCGAAGATCAAGACCTACTTCACCACTCTGGGCAAGGATCTGGCTGAAGCACAGGCACAGAAGGATGCTCTGGCTGCTGCCATCGAGCCGATCCTGAAGTAAACTCCATCAAGAACAAGTTTGTGCCCCTCTGCTGTGTGCAGAGGGGCATTTTTGCTGTAGAATATTGGTTGCAGTTTGGGAAGTTATACGCTATAATAAAATATGGCTTACTATAGGAATCGGGCAGGTGAAGAAATTGGAAAAGAGAGTATCCGCAGTACTGGTGGCGGCGGGGTCTTCCACACGCATGGGCTTTGACAAGCTCAGCTTTGATCTGGGCGGCGAGACCGTGCTGCACCGCAGCATCCGCGCGTTTGAACAGGACCCGCTTGTCACGGAGATCGTGCTGGTGGCCGGTAAGAACCGCGCCTTTGTGGAGCAGCAGGCAGCAGACTGCACAAAGCCTGTGCAGATCGTAACGGGCGGCACCACCCGCGCCGAGAGCGCAAAAAACGGCGTGCTGGCGGCAGCAGGGGAGCTTGTGGCAGTGCACGACGCGGCAAGACCCTTCGTCAGTCAGGCCGTCATCACAGCAGCGCTGGAAGCAGCGGCCCGGTGCGGCGCAGCTGCACCTGCCGTACCGGTAAAGGATACCATCAAGGCTGCAGCGCGCGGCAACGGAAAGATCGTGCCGGATGCCTGCCTTGTGTACACAACGCCCGACCGCAGCACCCTGTATGCGGTGCAGACCCCTCAGTGCTTTGACCGCGCAGAGTACCTTGCTGCGCTGGAAGAGCTGGATGCCGAAAAAGCCCGCCTTGTCACCGACGACTGCAGCCTGTTCGAGCTGACCGGCCGCGCCGTGCAGCTGACGCAGGGCGATTACGCCAATTATAAGATCACGACCCGCGAGGACTTGCCCCGCCCGGAACAGAAAGAGGAACACAAAATGCGCATTGGACATGGTTATGACGTGCACCGTCTGGTGGAAGGCCGCAAGTTGATCCTGGGCGGCGTGGAAGTGCCCTTTGAAAAAGGCCTGCTGGGCCACTCGGATGCAGATGTGCTGGCCCATGCGGTGATGGATGCTGTGCTGGGTGCCGCTGCGCTGGGGGATATCGGCCAGCATTTCCCGGACAATGACCCGGCCTACTCCGGTGCCGACAGCCTGAAGCTGGCCCGCCGTGTGGCCGAAATTTTAAAGGAGCACGGCTTCCGCATTGAAAATATCGACGCGACGCTGTTGTGTCAGCGGCCCAAGCTTGCGCCGTACATTCCGGCCATGCGCCAGAATCTGGCCGATGCCTTCGGCCTGCCGGTGGACGCTGTGAGTGTGAAGGCTACCACCGAGGAACATCTGGGCTTTACCGGTGAGGGGCTGGGCATTGCCGCCCACGCTGTTGCCCTGATCGAAACACTGTAAACGGGAGCGTGTACCAATGACTCTGAACGCGATCATTGCAAATTTCCAGACCTTCAAACTGGTCGATTTGCTGGATATCATCATCATTTCCTTCCTGATTTACCAGCTGCTGGGCATTGTCAACCGCACCCGCGCCGGCCAGCTGTTCAAGGGTGCGCTGCTGGTGATGGCCGTCTATCTGGTGGCAGAAACGCTGAACATGCGTACCGTCACGTGGCTGCTGAACTCACTGCTGCAGGTGGGCCTGCTGACGCTGGTGGTGCTGTTCCAGCCGGAGATCCGCCGTGCGCTGGAGCGCATGGGCCAGACCGACCAGTGGGCCGCCAAGCTGTTCAATGTCAAAGGCCGCTACAACGATCCCAGCCTGAAGGGTGCATGGCGCAGCGCCATCATTGCCATCTGCGATGCGGCAGAGCGCTTTTCTGAGACTAAGACCGGTGCACTGATCGTGCTGGAACGCCACACGAACCTTTCGGAGATCGTGCGCACCGGCACGCCGGTGAACAGTGCGGTCAATCTGGAAGTGCTGGGCACCATTTTCTACGAGGGCACGCCCCTGCACGATGGTGCAGCCATCATTGAGAATGGCCGCATCAAAGCCGCGGGCTGTGTGCTGCCGCTGTCCAACAATCTGGATCTTGGCAAGGATATGGGCACCCGTCACCGCGCCTGCCTTGGCATTGCCGAAAATTCCGATGCAATTGCCATCGTGGTCAGCGAGGAGACCGGCATCATCTCCATGGCAAAGAACGGCGTGCTGATCCGCCATTTTGACCGGCAGACCCTGTATACCCGTCTGGTGGATGAGATGATCCCCAAGGAGACCACTACCGAAAAGACGACGGTCAGCGGCTGGCGCGGTCAGCTGGACCGTCTGTGGAAATGGGTCAGCCAGAAGGAGGACGATGCGCAATGAACAACGAACCCAACAAGAAAAATGGCGCAAAGCCTGCGGTCGCCCATAAGAAAAACATTCTGGACGACCGCCGCATCCGGCTGGCACTTTCGGTGCTGGGTGCCATCGTTGCATGGATGGTGGTCACCATCATCGTGCAGCCCGGCACCAGCAACACCATCTACAATGTGCCGGTGGATTATACCTACGATTCCGCTGCTTACACCTCCCGGGGCCTGAGCATCGTCAGTGCCGAGGATAAGACCGTGAACCTGAAGATCTCCGGCGACGGCTACACCATCGGCGGGCTGACGGCTTCCGATTTTGTGGTCTACCCGGATTTTTCCAGCGTACGCGACAGCGGCGAAAAGACCCTGCGCCTGCTGGTACGCGGTGCCAACGGCCTGCTGAACGGTGTGACCGTGACCATGGAAGGCAATGACAACACGGTGGATGTGGTGTTTGACGTGGTGGAGGAAAAGACCCTGCCCGTTACCATTACCACCAACTACCTGACCATCGCGGACGGCTATATCCTCTATAGTACGGATGTTTCCAAAGAGAATATCACCCTTTCCGGCCCCAGCAGTGAGCTGGATAAAGTTGCTACCTGCACAGCAGAGGTGACCTACAGCGGCGAACTGACCGAGTCCATCACGCTGAACACGCCGCTGCGCTTCTATACCTCCGGCGGCAAGGAAGTCAAGTTTGAGTACACGGAGCTGGAAGAGAACAGCGTGGATGTGACCTTGCAGGTGTACAAGATGGCAACGCTGCCGGTGGACGTGAATTTCATCAATGCACCGCGTGATTTTGATGATTCGGTGCTGGTATATGCACTCAGCCGCAAGCAGCTCAAGGTGGCAGGTCCGGCAGCTAAGATCGATATGCTGTCCACGCTGCCCATCGGCAATATCGACCTTTCCACCTTTACACTGAACAAGAGCTATGAGCTGCCCATCGACCTGCCCGCAGACATCTATCTGCTGGATAACATTTCCACCATTACGGTCAGCTTTGACTGCTCCAATCTGGGAACCAAGACCATGAACCTGCCCAATACCTGCGTGCAGGTGGTCAATCTGCCCTCTACCTACCAGCTGACGGTGCAGACCGAACGCCTGATGAATGTAACGCTCTGCGGCCCCAAGGGCGCGATCGAAACGCTGACCCCGGAGCAGGTGGTCATTGAGATCGATGCCGAGGATTTCTCGGTGGCGACCGGCGAGCAGAACATTGCCTGCCGCCTGTATGTGCCCTCCAACGGCAAGATCTTTGCACTGGGCAGCTATGTGCTGCAGTGCCGTATCGAAAGCAACTGAAACAAAAAGGAACACACGATAACATGATTCTGGTTCGCAACATCCGTCTGCCGCTCTCTGCCGGAGAGCCGCAGGCATTTGAAAAAGCCCTGCACGCCGCCCGCATCCCGCGCGGAAAGGTGCAGCATCTGGGCGTGGCAAAGCTCTCGGTGGATGCCCGCCACGGCCAGCCCAAGCTGGTGTATACCGTGGCTGTCACCCTGAAAGAACCTGCCGAGGAAGCGGCTTTTGCAGCCCGCTGTGGTGATGCTTCTCTGCAGCAGAAGGTGGATTTTTCGGTGCAGAATGGCATCCAGCCACTGGCACATCGGCCTGTGGTGTGCGGCCTTGGCCCGGCGGGCCTGTTTGCAGCGCTGCTGCTGGCCCGGCAGGGCTATCAGCCCATTGTGCTGGAGCGCGGCCCGGCGCTGGACGAGCGCGTAAAGGCGGTGGAACATTTTTCTGCTACCGGCGAACTGGATGTGAATGCGAACATTCAATTTGGCGAGGGCGGTGCCGGTACCTTTTCGGACGGCAAGCTGACCACCCGCATCGGCGATGAGCTGTGCGGCTTTGTTACCGAGGTGTTCCTGCAGCACGGTGCGCCGGAGGAGATCGCCTGGAAGCAGAAGCCCCATGTGGGCACCGACCTGCTGCGCGGTGTGATCACCTCTATCCGCAAGGAGATCGAAGCTCTGGGCGGTGAGGTGCATTTCAACACCGCCCTGACCGGCTTTGAACAGAAAAATGGTCAGCTCACCGGCATTTTTACCACAAATGGCACCTTTGCCTGCGAAGCTTTGGTGTTCGCGGTGGGCCACTCGGCCCGCGATACCTTCGGGATGCTGATGGACGGCGGCCTGCAGCTGGAATGCAAGCCGTTCAGTGTGGGCTTCCGCGCCGAGCATCTGCAGAGTGAGATCGAAAAGAGCTTATACCACGAGGCTGCCGGGCATCCGGCTCTGCCGCGGGGCGAGTATCAGCTCTCCCAGCATGTGGGGGAGCGGTGCGTTTACACCTTCTGCATGTGCCCCGGCGGGCAGGTGGTGGCATCGGCCAGCGAGAAAGGCCGTGTAGTGACCAACGGCATGAGCTTTCACGCCCGCAATGGCAAAAATGCCAACGCGGCCGTGGTGGTGAGCGTGGGAGGCAAGGACTTTGCAGACGATCCGCGCCGGGCCATCGCGTTCCAGCGGGAGCTGGAAGCCAGAGCCTACGCCGCTGGGCGCAGTGCAGGGGAGTATGCCGCTCCGGCAGAGAACATCCAGAGCTTTCTGGAAGGGCGCGGCCAGCTGAACATTGGACGCGTGCAGCCTACCTATGACCGCGGCGTTGCTGCGGCAGACCTCGGCGCACTGTTGCCGCAGGAGCTGGCCGAAACGCTGCGGGCGGGCCTGCGCGCCTACGAGCGCAAAATTGCGGGTTATACCGCGCCGGAAGCGATCCTTACGGGTCTTGAGACCCGCACCAGCAGCCCGGTGCGGCTGAAGCGGGAAGAAAATTTTGAATGCACCCAGCTGGCAGGTCTGTATCCCTGCGGCGAGGGCGCCGGATATGCGGGCGGCATCATGAGCGCCGCCGTGGATGGCCTGCGGGTGGCCCGCGCCATCATCAGCCGGTATGCACCGGCAGAAGGGTGAGAAGAATTTGATGAACGATCGTGAAAACGATACAATGAGAGAGAATGAGGGCCGTCAGGTGCAGCAGGAGCTGGAAAACCAGCTGCGCGCCTTTGGCGATACCGTGTCGGATGCCTTTGCCCATGGCTTTGAGGGCAAAGGGGAGGACATTGGCGACCGCGCCTATGGTGTGGGCCGTGCGGCGGTGAATGCTGCAAACTTTGGCCTTGGCGAAGCGGCAAAGGCGTTCCGCAGAAGCCGGGATGAATACTACCGCAGCCGCCAGAATGCGCAGAATACGAAAAAACAGGGCTTGAATGAGGACGATATCAACGCGCAGGCCGCAGGTGTTTCCGGCTGGTTCCGGCAGATGTTCGGCAAGGCAGAGACGACCCCGGCAGACGAGATCCGCGCCAGTGCCAAAAAGCGCTACAGCGCAGGCTGCGCATTGCTGGCAGTCGGCATCACGTTTACGGTGATCTTTGGCATCACGGCGGTTTCCTGTCTGGGTGCGGCGGGCCTGTTTACGCCCAATGCGGCTGTTCTGCAGGCTCTTCTGCAGGACAGCTTTATGGCTGAAAATGCTGCAGCCATGGGCAGCTTTGCACTGGGGGCGGTGCGGATCACCGGCTGGTGCTTTGCGGCTGTCACCGCCGTGTTCGTGTGGATGATCACCGCCGGTGCGACCCGCCTGAAGGCCAGCAAAACGCTGCTCCGTCTGGCCGAGGCAGCAGAAGGCTTTGACTGCAAAAAGGGCCTGCCGCTGGAAGCCGTGGACGAGAAAAAGGCCCGTGCCCTCAAGTGGGTGCGCAGATTCATCCGCAATGGCTGGCTGAGTGCATGGGTGGACGAAAAAGCGGAAAAGCTTTACCTGACTGCTGAGGATTACCGTGCCGCGCAGGAAGCTGCCGCAGCCCCCAAGACACCGCCGCGGCCGGAACCGGCGGCAGAAAAAACGGACGATGTTCCGATCAATCTGAAAACGGCGCGCCGCTTTTCCGCCGTGCTGCAGCAGGAAAAACAGCTGATGCAGGATGCGCAGGGCCGCGAAGAGCTGGACCATATGCAGACCACCACCACTGCCATCTGTGACTGGCTGGAAGCACACCCGGAAAGCCTGCCCAAGGCCCGCCGCTTTGCGGAATACTATATCCCCACCACCCTCAAGCTGCTGCACACCTACAACGATGTGCAGGGCCAGCAGGGCGAAAACGCCGAGACCATCCGCCGCGATATCGCGGGCATCCTTCACACGCTGAATCAGGCCTACGACACCCTGTATGACACGCTGCTCTCGGATGTAGCGATGGATGTCTCTTCTGAGATCGCCGCCCTGCAGGGAATGCTGGCCAACGACGGCCTGACGGGAGGAAATTTTGAATGACCTACCGTGCATGGAATCTGAAGCCGCTGGACCGTGCCGCGCTGCGGGAGTTGACGCAGGCAATTGCGGAGCAGGCCACCGAAGAACTGGAATATAACGCACAGAACGACGAGCCGTGGAGCAAGCAAAAATATGCGGCCGCCCTTGCCGCCCAGCAGAAGGAAAATGCCCTGTTGGCGGGCGTGCTGACGGCCCGCGGCATTACCGACCCTACCGAAGCACTGACCCTGCTTGCCGGTGAGGAAGAATTGAGCGACCCTTCGCTGCTCACCGATATGGATAAGGCCTGCGAGCGCATCTGGCGGGCCATTGACGAGGGCGAGACCATTGTGGTGTTCGGCGATTATGACGTGGACGGCGTGACGGCTACGGCTCTGCTGTACCAGCATCTCAAGGGCATGGGGGCTACCGTAAAATGTATGCTGCCCAGCCGCGAGGGCGACGGCTACGGCCTTTCGCGCAATGCCATCCGTTCCATCCACGATAAGGGCTGCAAGCTGATCGTGACGGTGGATAACGGCATTTCTGCTATGGAAGAAGCCGATTATGCCGCTGAACTGGGCATTGACCTGATCATTACCGACCATCATCTGCCGCCGGAAACTCTGCCCAAGGCCATTGCCGTGGTAGACCCCCGTCGTGAGGACGACACCAGTCCCTTCAAGGGCCTGTGTGGTGCGGGCGTGGCATTCAAGCTGTGTGCCGCACTGGATGGCTGCCCGCCGGAAGAAATGCTGGACTACTGCGGCGACCTTGCCGCTGTGGGTACTGTGGCGGACGTGATGCCGCTTACCGGCGAAAACCGCACCCTTGTCAAGGCGGGCCTGCGCCAGCTGCAGAACACGGACCGTCCGGGTCTGGAAGCGTTGCTGGAAGAGGTGGGCCTTGCGGGCAAACCGGTCACCGCAGAAAATGTCAGCTACGCCATTGCGCCCCGCATCAATGCGGCTGGCCGCATGGACAACGCTGTTACGGCTTTGCAGCTGGTGATGTGTGAGGACCCGGACCGCGCCGCAGAGCTGGCCCATAAACTGAACGAGATCAATACAAAGCGTCAGGAGACAGAGCTGCAGATCTTCAAGGCCGCGCAGGAACTGCTGGAACAGGAACCGGAGCGGCTGGAAGACCGCGTGATGCTGCTGTGGGGCCGCGATTGGCACCCCGGTGTCATTGGCATCGTGGCATCCCGGCTGGTGGAACGCACCGGCCGGCCTGTGATCGTGGTGACGATCGACGAGCACGGCGAATGCAAGGGCAGCGGACGCAGCGTGCAGGGCTTCAATTTGCATGCCTGCATTGGTGCCTGCGCAGATCTGCTCATCCGCTACGGCGGCCATGCCATGGCTGCGGGCCTTTCGGTGCGGGAAGAAAATCTGCCCGCTCTGCGCCGCCGCCTGAACGACTGGGCAGCACGGGAATGCCCGGTGCTGCATACCACCCCGCTGGAGTGCGACCTGCCCATCCATCTGGACCGTGTGACCGTGGAAAGTGTGCGGAAGCTCGACCAGCTGGCTCCCTATGGGGCCGAGAACCCGACCCCGGTGTTCCTTTTGCAGAACGCCGTGCTGGATGGGGTATACCCGGTATCGGAGGGCAGGCACAGCCGCCTGCGCCTGCGGCAGGGCAATGCCAGCGTGTATGCCGTGTGGTTCGGTATGCCGCCGGAACAGCTGCCCTATGCCATGGGCGATGTGGTGGATGCTGCGCTGAACCTTTCGGTCTACGATTCGCCCCGGGGCGCACAGCTTTCGGGCCGCATTCTGGACCTGCACCCGGCAGGGCTGGGCACAAAGCTTGCGGAGCAGGCTGCTTTTGTGGCGGCGCTGCGCCGCGGCACACCCCTGACCGAGGAACAGAAAAAGCTTATTACGCCTGAGCGCAGTGATATCGTCACAGTGTACCGTGAGCTGCAGGCGCGCCGCTGGCATGCAGAGGATCTGCAGCCGCTGTGTGCGAAGCTGGGTGAGGAAAATACAGGCAAAACACTGGTGGCAGTGACGGCCTTGGAACAGGTGGGACTGATCGCCGCTGTGGAAAAGGGTGGGGCAAAATATCTGGAGCTTGTGCCTGCGCAGGGCAAAAAGAACCTTGCCGATGCCCCGGTCCTGAAATGTTTGGAGGGAATGTAAAATGCCAGAGGGAAAGAAAACTGCGGTCCCTGCACCGAAGCCGGTGCGGGAAGAGGATCTCTACTCCGCAAAGACCCACCTGCATCAGCCGGTACCGGTGCAGGAAACGGCTACCGTTTCTGCAACAGCACAGCTGGCCGATGCCCCGGAAGGCGCGCTGCCTTCGGAGGTGCGGCCGGAGATCGTTACCTGGGAAAAGCTGTGTGAGGCCATCAAGGCCAGCGGCCGCTCCTACAATATGGAGATGATCGAAAAGGCATATGACCTTGCCAACACTGCCCACAAGGGGGTGTGCCGCCGCAGCGGTGAGCCGTATATCTGCCATCCGCTGGCCGTGGCACGGCTGGTGCTGGATCTTGGCATGGACTCCGAGAGCATTGCTGCGGCCCTGCTGCACGATGTGGTGGAGGACACTCCCACTACACTGGACGACCTGAAAGCCGCCTTTGGCGAGGAAGTTGCCCTGTTGGTGGACGGCGTGACCAAGCTGACCAAGATCCAGTTCTCTAACATTGAGGAACTGCAGGCTGAAAACCTGCGCAAGATGCTGCTGGCCATGAGCCGCGATGTGCGCGTGATGATCATTAAGCTGTGCGACCGGCTGCACAACATGCGCACCGGTGATGCATGGCCGGAACAGAAGCGCCGCGATAAAGCCCGCGAGACCATGGAGGTGTATGCCCCCATCGCCAACCGTCTGGGCATCCTGAACGTGAAGGAAGAGCTGGAAGACCGCAGCCTGCATTACCTTGACCCTGTGGGCTACGAGGAGATCAGCCGGATGCTCAGTGAGCGTGCAGGCGAGGAGTTCCTTGCAAAGGTGTCCGGTGTGATCGAGCGGCGGCTGGCCGAAAGCGGCATTGAGGGCGCTACCATCAAGCGCCGCGTCAAGAGCATTTATGGCATCTATCGCAAGACCATCATGCAGAACAAGTCCTTTGATGAGATCTACGATATCTATGCGGTGCGTGTCATTCTGGATACGCTGGCCGAGTGCTACAGCACTCTGGGCCTCATCCACGATATGTACCATCCGCTGCCCAACCGCTTCAAGGACTATATCTCCACTCCCAAGCCCAATGGCTACCAGAGCCTGCACACCACCGTCATCGGCCACGAGGGCATCCCCTTTGAGGTGCAGATCCGCACCCGCAAGATGGACGAGCAGGCCGAGTACGGCGTTGCGGCCCACTGGAAGTATAAAGAAGGTCTGGATGGCCACGACAAGCTGGACGAACGTCTGGCATGGGTGAGCCAGCTGTTGGAAAACCAGCGCGTCAGCGAGGATTCCGGCAATCTGCTGCACGACCTCAAGAGCGACCTGCTGCCGGAGGAAGTGTTTGCCTTTACCCCCAAGGGCGATGTCATCAACCTGCCCACCGGCGCTACCTGCATCGATTTTGCCTATGCGATCCATTCGGCGGTGGGTAACCGCATGGTGGGCTGCAAGGTGAACAACCGCATGGTGCCCATCGACCACATCGTTTCCACCGGCGAGATCATCGAAGTGATCCTTGGCCCGGCGGACAAAGGCCCCAGCCGCGACTGGCTCAAGATCGTGCGCACCAGCGAAGCGAAGAGTAAGATCCGAAACTGGTTCAAAAAGATGCGCCGCGAGGAAAATATCACGCAGGGACGTGATGCACTGGCCCGTGAGCTGCGCAGGGAAATGATCATCATTCCGGACGACCAGCTGGACGATTTTGTCAACAGCTGTTCCCGCCGCCTGCGCCAGAACAATGCCGAGGAGCTTTATGCCGCCATCGGTTACGGCGGCATGACCATTGCCAACTGCCTGCCCAAGCTCAAGGAGGAGTGGCAGAAGCTGAAAGCTTCGGAGGAAAAGGCCGGGGAAGACCTGCCCAAGGTGGACCTGAGCCGTGTGCACGCTACCGACGGCGTGGTGGTGGAAGGCTTCGATAACACCCCCATCAAGTTTGCCAAGTGCTGCAGCCCGCTGCCGGGCGACCCCATCGTGGGCTTTATCACCCGCGGCTTTGGCGTTTCCATCCACAAGCAGAGCTGCGTGAACGCCATTTCCAGCATGAAGGATCCCACCAACGCCCCCCGCTGGGTCAAGGCGTACTGGGCCGACAGCGTCAAGGACAGCTATAAGGCCGGCATTGAGATCATCGCGCTGAACCGCAACGAGCTGCTGCAGGATGTGCTGGCTGCGCTGGCGGATATCCGGGTGCCCATCTATGCGGTGAACGCCCGTCAGGTGGAAAACAACTGCGCCATGGTCAGCCTGACCATCGGCATCAACAATACCGAGCACCTCAACCGTGTGGTCGCAAGACTTTCCAAGGTGAAGGACGTGCTCAAGGTGACAAGGAGCTAAAACATGCGTGCAGTCATTCAGGCGGTGTCTTCCGCCAGTGTGCGGGTAAACGGCGGTGAGCCGCGGGCCATCGGGCCGGGCCTTATGATCCTGCTGGGTGTCAGGGATACCGACAGTCTGGACATCGTGCCCAAGCTTGCCGATAAATGCGCGGGCCTGCGCATCTTTCCGGATGCAGAGGGCAAGCTGAATCTCAGCGCAAAGGACCTTGGCTATTCGGCTCTGGTGGTGAGCCAGTTCACCCTTTACGGCGACACGAAAAAAGGCTACCGGCCCAGCTTTATCAAGGCCGCAAAGCCGCCGCTCTCCGTGGATGCTTACGAGCTGTTCCTTGCCGAAATGAACAAGCACGGCCTCAAGGACGTGCAGCACGGCGAGTTTGGTGCGGACATGCAGGTGGCTCTTGTGAACGAAGGACCCTGCACCATTATCATCGATACCGACGAGTGGAAGAAAAAGGAGTGACCGCCATGCAGGCTTTTCATATTCCGGGCGCTGCGCCGCTGTATACCAATACCTTCCTGCTCATTTCCGACGCAGGCCATGCCGTGGTCATTGATCCGGCGGCAGATGCGCAGACCTACGATAAAATTTTAAAGGAAAACAATGCGCAGCTCACCACCATCCTGTGCACCCACGGCCACTACGACCATGTGGGCAGCGCCGAAGCCCTGCGCACCGAGTGGAACGCAAAGCTCTTCTGCGAAGCTGCGGACCTTGCAGGCGACCGCATGTATCCGCTGAGCGCAGCGGACTGCGGCTACGCAGAAGGGGAGACTGTCTCGGTAGACGAGCTGCAGTTCACGGTCTGGCATACGCCCGGCCATACGCCCGGCGGCGTGGTGCTGCTGTGCGGCGAGTATCTCTTCTGCGGCGATACCCTGTTTGCAGGCAGCATCGGCCGTACCGATCTGGAGGGCGGCAGCAGTGCACAGATGGCCGAGAGTCTGCGTAAACTGGCAAAGCTGCCCATCCCGCGCGGCACGCAGGTGCTGCCCGGCCATGGCGAGTTCTCCACCTTTGGCGATGAACTGGACAACAATTACTACATCCGCAGCGCTGTGCGCGGCAACAATGATTTATTTTAAAGAGTGAACAACATGAAGATTTATATTACCGGCCTGCCTTCCGGCTACGAAGTGGAGCATCTGGTGCGTTTGTTTTACCCCATGGCACCGCTCACCCTCACCCCGCCGGAGAACGCCGAGGACTGCGTCTGGGCAGAAAAAACGCCGGACGGCCTGCATACACTGGTGCGTCAGGGCGGCAGAAGTGCTGAACGGCACGCACCGCTGCCCGCGCCTGTGGAACAGGGCGGCGAGACCCCGGAATTCAGCCTTGCCAGCCTGACCTATGATCTGCTGCGGGATTGGACCGGCATCCGCCCGCCATGGGGCAAAATGACCGGTGTGCGCCCGGTGCGGCTCATCCACGACAAGCGCGCCGCAGGCTGGACGGAAGCGGAGATCGACCACTTTTTCCTTGACCGGTTCGACTGCTCCCAGCAGAAATACCAGATGGCCAAGGCCATTGCCGACCTACAGAAGCCGATTTTGAAAGTGGGCAATGAACCCGGGACCTACAGCCTGTACATCGGCATCCCGTTCTGCCCGTCCCGGTGCAGCTACTGCAGCTTTGTCAGCTGCAATCTGGACCGCGACCGCAAGATGGTGCAGCCTTATGTGGACTGTCTGTGCCGAGAGGTGGAAGAGATCCGCATTCAGGCAGAAAAGGCGGGGCTTACCCTTTGCAGCATCTACATTGGCGGCGGCACGCCCACCAGCCTTTCGGCTGACCAGCTGCGGCAGCTGATGGGCACGGTCCGGGCGAATTTTGACCTCTCGAAGGTCGTGGAATATACGGTGGAGGCAGGCCGTCCGGACTGCACGGATGCCGAAAAGCTGGCGGTCATTAAAGAATACGGCGCTACCCGCATCTCCATCAACCCGCAGACCTTCTCGGACGAGGTGCTGGCGGGCATTGGGCGCAAGCACTCGGCGCAGGACATTCTGGACTGCTATGCCGAAGCCCGCAAGGCCGGTCATGATGATATCAACATGGACCTGATCGCCGGTCTGCCCGGCGACACGGTGGAAAGTTTTGAGCGCAGCCTGCGGCAGGCCATCGCGCTGGACCCGGAGAACATCACCGTGCACACCCTCACCCTCAAGCGCGCTTCCCGCATCGTCATTGAGGACCAGAAGGAGAACGACTACGCCGACGTCGCCGCCATGCTGGAAAAGTGCCATCTGCTGGCCGAGGCGGGTTACCGGCCCTACTACCTCTACCGCCAGAAGAATACTCTGCAGAACCTGGAAAACGTGGGCTGGTGCAAGCCGGGCCACGAGGGATATTATAACATCTATATCATGGAGGAAGTCCAGACCATCCTTTCCGCCGGTGCAGGCGGCAGCACCAAGCTGGTGGCCGACGGCGGAAAACGGATGCAGCGCATTTTCAATTTTAAGTATCCGAACGAATATATCCAGCGTTTTGCGGAGGTGCTGGAACGCAAAAAAGGAGTGGCTGATTTTTATGATCACGATTTGGGTACCCAAACGTCTGGTTGAGATCGATCTGTACAATGTGGCAGCCCGCAGCCCGCAGGCACTTGCCGACCTGAGTGAGCAGAGCTATGCCCAAAGGGTAGATTACGCCGCCCAGAAAGTGCAGCTTTCCGGCGCAAAGATCGTTATGCTCACCGGCCCGTCGGCCAGCGGCAAGACCACCAGCGCCCACTGTCTGGCAAAAGCTCTGCAAAAGCGCGGGACTCCGGCGCAGGTGGTCAGTCTGGATAATTTCTTCAAAGGCGCAGAGTTCTATCCGCGCCTGCCGGACGGCACGCTGGACTACGAGAACCCCGATACGCTGGATCTGCCTCTCATCAAGCAGTGTCTGCGGGAGCTGAGCGAGACGGGCAAGACCGTGCTGCCCATCTACGATTTCTCTGCCGAAAAGCGCTCGGCAGAGGTGGAGCCCATCGACCTGCAGGGCGGTGTATGCATCGTGGAGGGCATCCATGCGCTGAACCCGGAGCTCACCGGCCTTGTAAAGGGCGACGACATCTACCGCATCTATGCAGGCCTGCGGGAGGAATACTGCATCGATGGCCGCCGCGTCATCAACACGCAGGATATCCGCCTGTGCCGCCGCACCCTGCGGGACGCTGCAGCGCGCGGCCGCAGCCCGGAAAAGACCCTTGCCATGTGGGACCGCGTGCTGGACGGTGAGACGCGGTATATCAAGGGCTTCAAAACCACGGCAGACTTTTTGCTGGATACCTCCTTTACCTACGAGCTGGGCCTGATCTCCAAGCTGCTGGGCGTGGTGCGCCGTCAGTTCACGCTGGAAGGCCACAATGCGGAGCTGTGGGATGAGACAGCCCGCCGCTTTGAGCATGTGGCACCGCTGGAGCTGGAGCTGCTGCCGGAGGACAGCATGCTGCGGGAATTCTATGGCGGCGCAGCCGACCGCAGGGCACAGAATGTCGATATGTGAAATTATCGTGTAAATTTAGGCCGAATGCGAAAAAATTGTTTCCAAACCGGCACCAAACTGTAAAAAATGCGGTCCGTTCATTGCAAACGAGCGGCCTGTGCGCTATAATGGAGATAACATCCGCACATGGCCCACGATAAACAGGCCGATAGTAAGAGAGGTGTCTTTTATGGATTTCAACAAGATCAAGGAAATGGGTCTGGAATATGCCGAAAAAGGCAAGAACGCTGCGCTGGACCTGGCCGAAAAGGGCAAGACTCAGGCTTTGATCGTAAATGAGCAGGGCAAGCTGCTCAAGGCACAGCGCCAGCTGGGTGCACTGGTGTACAGTCTGGCCAAGGGCAAGGAAGAAAACCAGCCGCTGGTGGATAAGTATATCGAGATGATCGATAACATCGAGCAGGAGATCGCCCGTCTGAAAGCATCCCTGACCCCGGCGGAAGCTGCTGATGTGGAGTATGTGGTGCACGAGGAAGTTCCTGCCGACCAGCCGGAAGCCCCTGCTGCCGAAGCTGCACCGGAAGAGCACAAAGCCTGCCCGCAGTGCGGTGCTCCCGTCTCGGACGATGCACTGTTCTGCAACAAGTGCGGTGCACAGCTGTAATAAAACGGTTCAGCAACAGGGCGGCGCTCCCTACAGGGCACCGTCCTGTTTTTGCGAGCGGAAAATGCAGGCGAAATGCGGGAAATTTGCGCACTTTGTCTTGCAAAACTGCATGAGATGCGATACAATATACAGTATCTTTTACAAGGCAGGTGAGCGCTGTGCTGGACTGGCAGCCAAAGGCACCCTATACGGCAGAGCAGCTGCTGGAAATTCTGCGTATCCTGCGGGACCCGGAGAACGGCTGTCCGTGGGATAAGGTACAGACCCATGCTTCCATCCGGAAGAACTTTCTGGAAGAGACCTGCGAAGCGCTGGAGGCCATTGATGCTGACGATCCGCAGTTGATGCAGGAAGAGCTGGGCGATGTGCTGATGCAGGTGGCGTTCCACGCGGTGATCGAAGAAGAGCGCGGGCGCTTTACTTTTGAGGATGTCTGCCGTGAGGTATGCGAGAAGCTGGTGTTCCGGCATCCGAACATCTTTGCGTCCTCGGCGGCACAAAATGCGGGTATAAACGGCTGGGATGCGCTCAAAAATAAGGAAAAGGGCCGCACCACTCTGGCTGATGAGCTGGGCACAGTGCCGGTTACGCTGCCTGCTTTGATGCGTGCCCAGAAGCTGCAGAAGCGTGCCGACCGCTGCGGGGCAGAGCAGTCTGCGCCGGAAACGGCACGGCAGGCTTTGCGGGCAGCACTGGACGGCTGGAACCGGGAACAGGACGCACAGGCGGCGGGAGAACTGCTGTTTGCTGCGGCCAATGCCATGCGGCTGGCTGGTGTGGACGCGGAGGAAGCGCTGACCTTTGCATCCAAGCGCTATTGTGCAGAACTGCTGGCGCAGAAAAAACAAAGCGGTACTCAGGTCGAGTGACCTGCTCCGATAGAGAAAAAAGAACACCAAGTAACAAATCTGGAGGGTATTTTTATGACGAAGACCGATCTGATCGCACAGGTTGCTGCGAACACTGAGATGAGCAAGAAGAGCGCTGAGCAGGCTGTCAATGCTGTGTTTGAAGCACTGAGCAAGGCCATGTCTGAGGGCGAAAAGATCACCATTTCCGGCTTTGGCACCTTTGAGATGCGTGAGCGCGCCGAGCGTCAGGGCATCAACCCCCGCACCCGTGAGCCGATCACCATTGCCGCTTCCCGCAGCATCGTGTTCAAGCCCGGCAAGTCCCTGAAGGACACCCTGTAAGCTGTATCTGCTTTGCCGCCGCTGCCTGCAAGAGGGTGCGGCGGCTTTTTTTGTGACAGGAGGAAGAACCATGCGTCTGGATAAATATTTGAAAGTTTCGCGTCTGATCAAGCGCCGCACCGTGGCAAACGAGGTGGCCGATGCAGGCCGCATCCTCATCAACGGCAAGATCGCCAAGGCCAGTCAGGCCGTCAAGGCGGGCGACATCATCGAGGTGACCTTCGGCAACCGGCCCATCAAGGTAAAGGTGCTCTCGGATGTGGAGCCGCGCACCAAGGATGTGGCCCGCGAGATGTACGAGATCATTGCAGAGGGCGAGCAGGCATAAAAGCCCCGGTCCGGTGCATAGGATGCACCAGAAAAGGGGAGACGAACCATGCCGGAAAAAACACCCAGAGACCCGCAGCCCGCGCCGCACGATCTGATCTTGGAAAGCCGCGCCCGCCTGACGGTGACCGGTGTGCAGAAGGTACTGCACTGCAATGCCGACAGCGCTGCCATGGAAACGGGCAAGGGCACGCTGCACCTGACCGGGGCGCAGCTGAACATGGCGGCGCTGGATCTGGAGACCGGGGAGGCGAAGTTCACCGGCCGCATCGACACACTGGAATATACGGCCAGCGCACCGGCGGGCGGTTTTCTGCGCCGCCTGCTGCGATGATCCCGGTACTGCCGCCTGCAGCCCTTGGGCAGGAGATCGCTGCCTGCACGGTGCTGGGAGCCAGTATCGGCGCACTGCGGGCTGTATTCCCGGCCAGAGGGCGTGCAGCTTTTGTGCCGGATCTGGTGTGGATGGGTGCTGTGCTGGCCGCTGTGCAGAGCTACGCAGCAGGGCAGAGCAGTGCCGGTGTTCTGCGCTGGTACATGGCTGCGGCAGCCTTTGCCGGTGCCGGTGCAGCAGCCTTTGTGCTGGGTGCACCGCTGCGTGCAGCGGGAGGCGTTTTACAGCGCCGGGTGCTCCGGCCGGCAGAGCGGCGGCGCGCCCGGCGGAGAAAGGCGCGCAAACTACGCCGCAGCGCAAAAAGAACTGCAAAAAAGCGCAAAAAGAACTTGCCAAACCAGCGCCGCATGATGTATAATTCATATGTGTTAAAGTAAGAGTCAAATGCAACGGGGGCAGAAGAGATCATGGCAGCACCGGACCGCAGAAAACGCAAGAAGAAAGTGGTCGTTAAAACGCTTGTACGGGTGTTTTTTGTCCTGCTGCTGCTGAGTATGCTGGCAGCATACATTTCCAATCAGGTCACCATCAGCTCCAAACGTGCGGAGCTGGACACGCTGAACGAGCAGATCGCCCAGCAAAAGACTGAAAACGAGGAGATGCAGCGCATTCTCAGCGGCGATGCAGACCAGATCACCGAGTGGGTCGCGCGGGATTCTTACAATTACGCTGCACCCAACGAGCGCATCTTTGTGGATGTGACCGGCAGCTGAATTGCTGCCCATTCTATGGAAAACAAGGAGTATTGAGTTTTGGCAATTGAGGTAGGGAACGTATTCGAGGGCCGCGTCACCGGTGTAAAGCCGTTTGGCGCTTTTGTCGCACTGCCGGAGGGCCGTGTAGGCATGGTCCATATTTCCGAGGTGTCCAACGAGTTCGTGCAGGACATTGCAGCTGTTCTGCACGATGGTGATATCGTCAAGGTGCAGGTGATCAACATTGCACCGGATGGCAAGATCGCGCTGTCCATCAAGCGCCTGCTGCCGCCGCCTCCGCGCCCGGCGCGTGAGGGCAGAGGCCCTGCAGGCGGTCCGCGCTCTGGTGGTCCCCGTCCGGGCGGCCCCCGCGAGGGTGGTCATTTTGGTGCAGGCCGCGGCGGCGCTGGCCGCCCCCCGCGTGAGGGCGGCAGAGGCCCTGCCCGCGACAGCGCACCCCGTGTATGGCAGCCCAAGGCTCCCGTCCGTTCCGATAACATGAGTTTTGAGGACATGATGAGCCGCTTCAAGAGCCAGAGCGAAGAGAAGATGGCCGATCTTGATCACGAGACCAATAACCGCCGCGGCGGTGGTTATGCGCCTCGCGGCCGCGGTGGCCGCCGCTGAGCGGAAAGGCCTGCGCTTTTCAAGCCTGATCAAAATAACGGAAACAGACCTGTCTCATTTGATCGGGCAGGTCTGTTTTTTCCGTAATAAAAGAAAGGAACCACAATGCCTGCAAAATTTGAACTGATCGCGCCCTGCTTTTTTGGGTGTGAATCCACTGCAAAATTTGAGCTGACCCGCATCGGCGCAGAGAATATCCGCGTGGACGATGGCCGTCTGAGCTTTGCCGGCGGCGCAGAGATGATTGCTGCTGCAAACCTCAATCTGCGCACGGTGGAGCGCGTGATGCTGCTGCTGGCCCGCTACAGAGCCGCCACCTTTGATGATCTGTTCGACGGCGTGTACGATATCCCGTGGGAGGAGCTGCTGCCCGCAGACGCAGCCTTTCCGGTCACCGGCTCTTCGCTGAACAGCCAGCTGTCCAGTGTGCCTGCCTGCCAGAGCATCATCAAAAAAGCTGTGGTCAAGCGCCTGATGGCAAAGCACCACACCTCTGTGCTGCCGGAGACCGGCGCGGAGTACAAGATCCGCTTCATGCTGCGCAAGGATCAGTGTGAGATCATGCTGGACACCACCGGCGACGGCCTGCACAAGCGCGGCTACCGCCGCAACGCCATGGAGGCACCCATCCGCGAGACTTTGGCGGCTACCATTGCAGACCTTGGCCGTGTGCGCCGCGACAGTCTGGTGGAGGACCCCTTCTGCGGCAGCGGCACGCTGCTGATCGAAGCTGCTCAGAAAGCCATGAACATTGCCCCCGGCCTGAAGCGCCGCTTTGCCGCCGAGCGCTATGGCTTTGTGCCGGCAGCCATCTGGGCCGAGCAGCGTCAGAAGGCACTGGCCGAGGCCAAGCTGGATGTGGGCTTTGAAGCCTTTGGCTATGATATCGACCCTGCCGCTGTGGCTCTGGCCAACGCCAACGCAAAGCTGGCCGGTGTGGAAAAGCGCTGCCACTTTGAAGTGGCTGATGTGGCCGACTTTGCCGCGAAGCAGGAGGCCATCGTGCTGACGAATCCCCCGTATGGCGAGCGCATGAGCACCATTGAAGGTGCTGCAAAGCTGGCCCGCACGCTGGGCCGGCAGATGGAAGCACACCCCTGCGCAGGCGTGTATGCGATCACTGCCGATATGGATTTTGAGACCCACTACGGCAAGCGTGCCAACAAGCGCCGCAAGATGTACAACGGCATGATCCCCTGCCAGCTGTATATGTACTACAGCGCACCCAAGTTTGAGCACACTGCAAAGCCGATGCCGAAGTCCGGCTTTGACGGCAAGCGCACTGCACCGAACCGCTTTAACAAGAAGTAATTGAAAAATGTTACCTGCCGCACCGGAGCTGTCCAGTGCGGCTTTTTACATTGCAGCCGGTAATTACCGAAAAAAACAAAGCGGGGCCTGAATTGGCAGGAGATGGAAATGGACGCAAACACAGGAAGTTTTACGCTGTGTTCTGCGCCACGTGCGGCAAAGATGAGACAAATTCATACTCTTTTTACAAAGGATGGTTGAACCCGGGCTGAAAATGGATTATACTTACCTTATTATTCTGCGGTTCTTCCGAGGAGGAAAAGGTGCGTATGAAGGGTAGGATGCGGCCATATCTGCCGGAGCTCACCATCCGGGATTACAATATCTATCTGCGCTATCTGCGCGGGGTGCGACGTCAGCTGTACGAGGCGTACGGATTATATTCCTGCCATCTGCTGCGGAGCAACGGCGTGCTGTTTGCCATCCTTTCGGACAGTCTGGCCGGGCGGCAGGCCACTTGCCAGCGCAAGCGGGTCCCGGGCACACTGGTCTGGCGCAGACTCATGTGCCAGACCCAGGGCATCCGGCTGGCCGCACAGGTGGAGGTGCTGCTGGGCTGGCACAACCTGCAGGACCGCAAATACAGCGAGCTGCGGCCGCTCAAGCGCCTGCGCCGTGCGGTGGACCGTCTGCTGCTGCGCCGCGCCTATGAGCGTGCCGTGCAGGAGAACCCGGCGCTGGAACGGCTGTTCGTGCAGGAGCGGGATCAGGCCGTGGTGCAGATGAACCTGAGCGCCAAGAACTACTCTCTTGCCGCTGAACCCATGAGCAACATTTACGGTGCACTGTATTCCACCCTTGCCACCGACGACCCCAGCCAGCGCAAGAGCATGCGCTACATCGGCAGCAGCATCGGCCGCATTTTTTACCTGCTGGATAAGGCTGAGCGCTTTGAGATGGACAAGAGCAGCGGCCGCTACAACGTGTTCGTAGTCAACGACCTGCGGGGACAGGCTGCGGCGGTGGAGAACGCCCGCCGTCAGGCACTGGCTGCCGCCAATGATCTGATCCGCGTGTACAGTATGCTGGACATCAAATTGAACCGCGGCCTGCTGGATAACATCATGCTGCTTGGCCTGCACCATGCGGTGGACCCGCTGGAAGCCGGTGCTGAGCGCGAAAACTGGGAGATCCCATGAAGCAAAACCATCAAAAAAGCTGGGCCATGGCTTACTGCGGCATTGTGGCGGCGCTGTGCGTCGCACTGATGCTGCTGGGAGCTGTGATCCCCATTGCCATGTTCATTGCGCCTGCAGTGGCGGGCTTTCTTGTTGCAACAGTCTGCGTGGAGTGCGGGATGCAGCTGGCTTTGACGGCCTATGCGGCAGTCAGCCTGCTGGCACTGCTGTTCGTGCCGGATAAGGAAGTAGCGCTGATCTTTGTGTTTTTGCTGGGGTATTACCCGCTGGCAAAGCCGAAGTTTGAGCGCATCCGCCCTGCGGTTCTGCGCATTGTCTGCAAGCTGCTGCTGTGCAACGGCACAGTGCTGGCCATGTACGGGCTGGTATTTCTGCTGGTGCCGGCGGGCAGCATTTCGCAGGAGCTGCGCACTACCGCGCTGGCTGTCTCGCTGGCAACGCTGGTCATGGGCAATGTTGCCTTTGTGCTGTACGACCGGGCATTGCATAACATGCTCATGATGTACCGGCTGGTCTGGCGGCCGAAACTTCATAAAACTTTGGGCTGGCGCTGAGCCAGCCTTTGTGCTATAATGGGGCATCAGAAAGGGGAGAGCGCAGCACACAGGTAACGCAAAGCGCCGGGCCACGCGGGTGACAGCCGCGAGGGTGACGAGGAGAGGAATCATCGAAAGATTCGGCGGATGTTTCTCCGGCTGAGGGCTAGACCAGCCGCAGAGAAGGGCAAAAAACGGCAGCAATACCGCAACAGATCCCTTCAAAGAAAGCCATACAAGAACATAAACTGTACTAGGAAGCTGACTGGATATCACTGCGCCTTTTTGCGCGGGAACGGTCGGTATGGAGGTGTTTTGTATGTGCGGCATTGTTGGTTATGTCGGTAAGCGCAGTGCGCAGGACGTGCTGCTGGATGGTCTGGAAAAGCTGGAGTATCGCGGGTACGACTCCGCCGGTGTGGCGCTTGCGCTGGACGGCGGCATCCGCGTGGTAAAAAGCAAAGGACGGCTCACCGCCCTGCGGGAAAAGCTGGCGGCGCAGCAGCTGGCACAAAGCTTCTGCGGCATCGGCCATACCCGCTGGGCTACCCATGGCGAGCCCAGCGATGTGAACAGCCACCCGCATTCGACCCCGCGTGTGAGCATTGTGCACAATGGCATCATTGAAAATTACGGCCTGCTCAAGGAGCGCTTGGCCGCAAAAGGCTATACCTTCCAGAGTGAGACGGACACCGAAGTGCTGGTAAAGCTGATCGACAGCTGCTATACCGGTGACCCGCTACGTGCACTGCAGCAGGCGCTTGCCAAGGTGCGCGGCAGCTATGCGCTGGCCGTGCTGTTCCGGGATTACCCGGACACCATTTTTGCAGTCAAGCGGGAAAGCCCGCTGATCGTCGGCTGGGGCGAGGGCGAAAACTTTGTGGCTTCGGATATTCCGGCACTGCTCAAGTATACCCGGAAATACAGCGTGCTGGAAGAAGGGGATATGGCCGTCTGCACCACAGAGGGCATCCGCTTTTACAACGAATTTGGTGAGCCGGTGGAGCGCCAGCAGCTGACGGCGGACTGGGATATGGAAGCTGCCGAAAAGGGCGGCTATCCCCACTTTATGCTCAAGGAGATCAACGAGCAGCCTGCGGCCATTATGGCCACGGTCAGCCCCCGTGTAGAGGACGGACTGCCGGTGCTGCGCATCCCGGAGCTGACCGATGAAGTGCTGCGCGGTATTGGCCGGGTGCATCTGGTGGGCTGCGGTACGGCTATGCATGCCGGTATGGTGGGCAAATCTGCCATCGAAACGTTGGCCCGTGTGCCCGCCGAGGTGGACATTGCCAGCGAGTTCCGTTACCGGGACCCCATTCTGGAAAAGAACGATCTGGTCATCATCATCAGCCAGTCCGGCGAGACCAGCGACACGTTGGCAGCGCTCAAGCTGGCCAAGAGCCGCGGCGTGCCGGTGCTGGCCATCGTGAATGTGGTGGGCAGCTCCATTGCGCGTGCCGCAGATTATGTAATGTACACCTACGCCGGGCCGGAGATCGCGGTAGCATCCACCAAGGCGTATATGGTGCAGATGTGCGTGCTGTACCTGTTTGCACTGCGGCTGGCCTATGCGCGCGGACGGCTGAGCGAGGCAGAGACCCGCCGCTTTACGGCCCAGCTGCTGCGCGCACCGGAGGTCATCAAGCCGCGCCTTGCAGATTGTGAGCAGATCAAGTACCTTGCCAGCCGCTATGTGAACACCCAGAGCTGCTTCTTCATTGGGCGCGGGTTCGACTATGCGCTCTCGCTGGAGGGCAGCCTGAAACTCAAGGAGATCAGCTATGTGCACTCGGATGCCTATGCAGCCGGTGAACTGAAACATGGTACCATCAGCCTGATCACCGATGGCGTGCCGGTGATCGCACTGGCCACCCAGAAACAGGTGTACGAAAAGACCATTTCCAATGCCAAGGAGACCCGCAGCCGCGGCGCAAGGGTGCTGCTGTTTACCACAAAGGATGCCGTGGTGCCGGAAGGCGTGGCAGATGCCGTGATCCGGCTGGATGAGTATGAGGATATCCTGATGCCGCTGCAGCTCATTGTGCCGCTACAGCTGTTCGCCTATTATATGGCTGTTCTGCGCGGCTGTGACGTGGATAAGCCGCGTAATCTGGCCAAGAGTGTGACCGTGGAGTGACGGCATAAAACGCAGCCAGAAAGCCCTGCACGAAACAGAAATAACAAAACAGGACCTGCTCTGAATCACTGAAGTGCATTCTGTCAAGTAGAAAAAAATAATATAAGGTTTTTGTTCGCCGTTTCCACAAGGAGACGGCGAATTTTTTGTGCAAAATCGGTATCAGGCAGCTCGGTTCATGGCACCGACATGAGCCTGCATCGGCATCTGGATGAACCGACGGTGCTGGCAACGGCGGCTGTTGCAGCAGTCAATCGTGAAGAGTGAGCGCTCTTTCTTGACATGAAAATACCCCCAGAGTACTCAGAGTTTTTGTCTCTGTCTACTCTAGGGGGTAGCGTATCACATGGAATGCCGGGGCATTGTGATTTATAGATTATTTGTTTCGGCAGGAGGTGCTTCCGATGCAGACGTTTCTACCGGAACATCGTCCTCCGGGTCGCCGAAGTTGTCGTGGTAAGTCTGCAGCAGGTCGATCTCCTTGTTGCGCTTCAGGCCGTGGATGACCAGCTTTTTGATCACATCATAGATGACTGCAAACAGCGGCACACCTACGATCATGCCCACAAAACCCCACAGACCGCCGAACAGCAGGATGGCGAACAGCACCCAGAAACTGGAAAGACCGGTGGTGTTGCCCAGGATCTTGGGGCCGATCACGTTTCCGTCCAGCTGCTGCAGCACCAGAACGAACAGGACGAACCACAGCGCCTTGATGGGGTTCTGAATGAGGATCAGCAGGGTGGCGGGCACGGCACCGATGAACGGGCCGAAGAAGGGGATCACATTGGTCACGCCGATGATCACGGAAACCAGAAGGGCACTGGGGAACTTGAAGATCAGGCAGCCGATATAGCACAGCACGCCGATGATGGCGGAATCCATGATCTTGCCGTTGATGAAGCCGCCGAACATCTTATCGGCGTACTTCACTTCTTCCTTGATCAGCTCTGCCCAGCGGGGCTTGAAGATGCTGTAGAGCACCAGCTTGGCCTGCTGCACAAAGCGCTTGCGGCTGGCCAGCATATACACGGCCACGATGATGCCGATGATCAGGTTCTTGGCCATGGTCACTACGTTCAGCACACCCACTGCGGCACCGCTGACGATGTTCTGCATGGAGGGCAGGAGCCGGGTTTTGATCAGATCATCGATATTGGTGCTGATGGTGGCATAAGCAGAGTTGAGCATGTCCATGATCTGCTGGTTGTTCTCAATGAACTCCACATGATTCGCCCACTGCACGAACTTTGCGAGGTTGCGCTGCGCAGTGTAGTACAGGGTGGTCACGCTGGTAATGAGCTGCGGAATGATCATCATGCACAAAGCGTAGATGAGGAGCAGGCCGAACAGGATGGTCAGCGTAATGGACAGCATATTGACCAGACCATGCATCTTTTCCGGGATGAACCGGCGCAGAAAGCTCTCGATGGTGTTGCACACAGGCTTGAGCAGGTAGGCGATGACGGCACCGTAGATGAACGGCATCAGAATGCCGGTCAGCGTGGAGATGGCATCGCCAAAACCATCGAAGCGGTAGATCAGGAAAAAGAAGATGATGCTCAGGGAGATCGCTCCAAATCCGGCCAACATCCCGTAGAGATAGGGCTTGACGTGCGGCTTTTTGTCCATCATGATAGACTCCATTTCAGCCGCGGACAGCAGGAATCTCCGCGGCACTTATCAGATTTTGTTGCTCCTGCGCCAGATGTGCATTTTTTCGGCTTCCTTGATCAGGTCTTCACGGAAGTCGGGATGTGCTACGCTGATCAGAGCTTCGGCCTTTTCCCAGGTGGTCAGGCCCTTCAGGTTCACGCAGCCGTACTCGGTGCACAGGTAGTGGATGTTGGCACGGGTATCGGTGACGATGCTGCCGTTTTCCAGAGTGGGACGGATGCGGCTCTCCAGCTGGCCGGTCTTCTTATTAAAGAAGGTAGAGGACAGGCAGATAAAGCTCTTGCCGCCCTTGGAAAGGTATGCGCCCAGAACGAAGTCCAGCTGACCGCCGGCACCGGAGATGTGCTTGAGGCCTGCAGTCTCGGCGTTCACCTGACCGAACAGGTCGATGTCCACAGCGTTGTTGATGGAAATAAAGTTATCCAGTGCGGAGATGCTGCGGATATCGTTGGTGTAGTCCACGGGTGCAGACATGCACTCCGGGTTATCGTTCAGGTAATCGTACATTTTCTGGGTGCCGGCACCGAAGGCGTAGACCTGACGGCCCTTGTCCAGCTGCTTGCATGCACCGGTGATCTTGCCGGCCTTGGCAATATCCACAAAGGCATCCACATACATTTCGGTGTGCACGCCCAGATCCTTCAAATCGCTCTGTGCGATCAGGCTGCCGATGGCATTGGGCATACCGCCGATGCCCAGCTGCAGGCAGGCACCGTTGGGGATCTGCGGAACGATCAGGTTGGCAACCTTCAGATCCACTTCGGTAGCAGCACCGGGAGCGGCCATCTGGCCGATGGGCGGGTTCTCGCCTTCCACGATGCCGGTGACCTGAGAAATGTGGATGCAGTTCTCCATGCCGCCAAGGCAGCGGGGCATGTTCTTGTTGACCTCAACGATGATCTTCTTGGCTTTTTCGCACACAGCACCCAGATGAGATGCACTGGGGCCGAAGTTGAAGTAGCCATGCTCGTCCATGGGGGTCACCTGGAACACCGCCACATCCAGCGGATCCGGGCTTTCGCGGTAGTAGCGGGGCAGCTCGGAATAACGGATGGGGGAGTAGAAGGAGAAGCCCTGTGCAATGGCCTTGCGCTCAATGCCGCCCATATGCCAGCTGTTCCATGTCATGTGTGCAGCGGGATCGTCGATCTGGAAGATCGCGGGCACCCACATCAGGATGCCGCCGCGGAAGTTGACACCTTCCAGCTCAGGCAGACGCTTTGCGATCTCGGCATCCACCGCCACAGGGGTGTTCACAGCCCAGCCGTAATCCACCCAGTCACCGCTTTTGACCAGTGCGGCAGCCTGAGCGGCGGTCATTTTCTTCTGAGCATACAGTTCCGTAAAATCCATTATAAACCATCCTCTCCTATAATAAAATAAAGGAATTGTAAATTTATCATTTACTCTTCCTGCACGGACAAATCTTTGCAGGATGTTTACCACCTGTTGGCAATTTGAACACAGCTCTGGCACAGGCGGATGATATCCTGATAACCAGCAGAAGGCAGCTGCCGGACAGGGCAGCAAATCTGCACAACTTAGTTATAACATTAACAATGTGTAGAATCAATAGTTTATCGAGAAAATTTTGACCGACTGGCAATATGGACAAAATTCGCGGAGTTTTTGAACGATTGTTTGGTACTGAAAAACCAAAATCTTTGCAAAAGGACTTGATAAAATTTTGACGATATGGTTTACTTATAGCGTAGCAGGCAGCTGCGATGCAGCACGACATTGATTGTTTAAATTTTAACGATAAAACGTACAGCTTGCACAAAAATCTTGCACCCAAGACTGGAAAGTGCTATCATGGCAGAACCAAAACGCGCTTTTCACAGCGCTCAAGGAGGACACCAGACGATGGCAACAGCAGTTTATCCCGGTTCGTTCGATCCGGTCACAAAAGGGCATCTCGATATCATCAAGCGCGCAGCAAAGATCAACGATCATCTGATCGTGGCGGTGCTCAACAACAGCGCAAAGAATCCGCTGTTCACCGTGGAGGAGCGCGTAGAGCTGCTCAAGGAGTGCTGCAAAGGCATCCAGAATGTTTCGGTGGAGAGCTTCGACGGCCTGACCGTGGAGTTCGCCAAGAAACGGCACGCTTCGGTGATGGTGCGGGGCCTGCGGGCGGTGACGGATTTTGAAAACGAGATCCAGCTTGCGCAGACCAATCACGCACTGATGCCCGGCATCGAGACCATGTTTCTGGCAACGAGCATCAAGTGGAGCTACCTTTCTTCCACCATTGTAAAAGAGGCAGCTTACTACGGCAGCGACATCGGTAAGTTCGTCACACCCAATGTGGAAAAGGCGGTCAACGAAAAGTATGCGCTGATCCGGCAGAAAAAAGACCCCGAGACCTAATTTGTAAAAGCGCTTACGGGCGTTTTGATAAAAATGGCTTACGAAAAGTAACACATACACAATTCAGGAGGCTATTCACATGAAAAAGATCGTTATCGCATCTGCATGCCGTACCGCTATTGGCAAGTTCGGCGGCACTCTGGCAAACGTTCCCGCAGTTGAGCTGGGCTCCATCGTCATCAAGGAAGCTCTGAGCCGTGCAAACGTCGCTCCCGAGCAGGTCGATCATGTCTACATGGGCTGCGTCATTCAGGCCGGTCTGGGCCAGAATGTCGCTCGTCAGGCTGCTCTGAAGGCTGGCCTGCCCATCGAGACCCCGGCTGTCACCGTCAACGTGGTGTGCGGCTCCGGTCTGAACTGCGTCAACATGGCTGCTCAGATGATCGAGGCTGGCGATGCTGACATCGTGGTCGCAGGCGGCATGGAGAACATGGACATGGCTCCCTTCGCACTGCAGAAGGCTCGTTACGGCTACCGCATGGGCGCACCCATGGGTAAGAGCGAGATCGTGGATACCATGGTCAACGATGCTCTGTGGGATGCCTGCGGCTTCAACAAGCACATGGGCATGACCGCTGAGAATGTCTGCACCAACGAGACTTATCAGAAGAAGTACGGCTACAGCCCCATCACCCGTGAGATGCTGGACGAGTTCTCATACAACAGCCAGCTGAAGGCTGACAAGGCTATCAAGGACGGCGCTTTCAAGGACGAGATCGTTCCCGTTGTGATCAAGGGCAAGAAGGGTGACACCGTGTTCGATACCGATGAAGGCCCCCGTCTGAGCGCTCCCGAAGTGCTGGCAAAGCTGAAGCCCGCTTTCACCAAGGACGGCATCGTGACTGCCGGCAACTCTTCCGCCATCAATGACGGCGCTGCTGCTCTGGTCATCATGAGCGAGGAGAAGGCCAAGGAGCTGGGCGTGAAGCCTCTGGCTACCTGGGTCGCCGGTGCTCTGGCAGGCGTTGAGCCCGAAGTCATGGGCCTGGGCCCCATCGCCGCTACCAAGAAGGTCATGGCAAAGACCGGCCTGACTGTTGCTGACATGGATCTGATCGAGGCCAACGAGGCATTTGCTGCTCAGTCTGTGGCTGTCAGCCAGGCTCTGAACTTTGATATGAGCAAGGTGAACGTCAACGGCGGCGCAATTGCTCTGGGCCACCCGGTCGGCGCTTCCGGCGCTCGTATCCTGGTCACCCTGCTGTATGCTATGAAGCATCGCGGTGCTCACAAGGGTCTGGCTACCCTGTGCATCGGCGGCGGCATGGGCTGCGCTACCATCGTTGAGATGGACTAAGCTCCACCTCTTGGAATCCTGACTGAATGACAGACCCGGACGGGGAAGGGAACCGGAGAGCCTTTCCTCCGTCCGGGGGCTGTTTGTGATAATTGATAAGATTTGAATAGGAGGTTTTCACAATGGCATTTGTAAAAACCGAGGTGCAGGGCGCAGTTGAGATCATTACCATCGACCGCCCCAAGGCACTGAATGCCCTGAACCCCGAAGTTCTGGCAGACCTGAAGGCAGCTTTTGAGGCTGTGGATCAGGAGACTGTCCGCTGCATCGTTCTGACCGGCGAAGGCGACAAGAGCTTCGTGGCAGGCGCAGATATCGGTTCCATGAGCACCATGACCAAGGCAGAGGGCGAGGCCTTCGGCAAGCTGGGCAATGATGTGTTCCTGATGATCGAGAGCTTCCCCATCCCCGTTATTGCAGCCGTGAACGGCTTTGCACTGGGCGGCGGCAACGAGCTGGCTATGAGCTGCGACATCCGCATCTGCTCTGACAACGCTGTGTTCGGCCAGCCGGAAGTGGGTCTGGGCATCACCCCGGGCTTCGGCGGCACCCAGCGTCTGGCACGTCTGGTCGGCATGGGTATGGCAAAGCAGCTGGTCTACTCTGCACTGAACATCAAGGCAGATGAGGCTCTGCGCATTGGTCTGGTGAACGCTGTGTATCCTCAGGCTGAACTGATGGAGAACGTGCTGAAGCTGGCCGGCAAGATCGCAAAGAATGCACCCATCGCTGTACGCAACTGCAAGAAGGCAATCAACGGCGGCATCAGCCTGCCCATCGAGAAGGCTGTTGAGGTCGAGGAAAAGCTGTTCGGCGACTGCTTCGAGACCCACGACCAGAAGGAAGGCATGGCCTGCTTCCTGAGCCGTGAGAAGCCGAAGCCCAAGGCAGTGTTCACCAACAACTAATCCATTACTACATAATTTTTGATATTAAAGGAGAGGTTTCCTATGAAGATCGGTGTTATCGGCGCTGGCACCATGGGCCAGGGCATCGCAAAGGCATTTGCACAGGTTGAGGGCAACACCGTTGCTCTGTGCGACATCAAGCAGGAGTGGGCCGAGAATGGTCTGGCAAAGATCAAGAAGGGCTACGAGAAGCTGGTTGCCAAGGGAAAGATGACGCAGGAAAAGGCAGACGCTATCGTTGCTGCCATCACCCCGGGCCTGAAGGAAGACCTGTGCGCTGACTGCGATCTGGTCGTTGAGGCTGCTTTTGAGGATATGAAGGTCAAGCAGACCACCTTCGGCGAACTGGATAAGATCTGCAAGCCCGAGTGCATCTTCGCTTCCAACACTTCTTCTCTGTCCATCACCGAAATCGGCAAGGGCGTTGGCCGTCCGCTGGTCGGCATGCACTTCTTCAACCCCGCAGACCGCATGAAGCTGATCGAGGTCATCGCAGGTTGCAACACTCCCGCTGAGACCGTTGAGAAGATCAAGGAGATCTCTGTTGCCATCGGCAAGCAGCCGGTTCAGGTCAATGAGGCTGCAGGCTTCGTCGTCAACCGCATCCTGATCCCCATGATCAACGAAGCTGCTTTCATCAAGATGGAAGGCGTTTCCGATATCGCCGGCATCGACACCGCTATGAAGCTGGGTGCCAACCACCCCATGGGTCCCCTGGAGCTGGGCGACTTCATCGGCCTGGATATCTGCCTGGCCATCATGGATGTGCTGTACAAGGAGACCGGCGACAGCAAGTACCGTGCCTGCCCGCTGATCCGTAAGATGGTCCGCGGCGGCAACCTGGGCTGCAAGAGCGGCAAGGGCTTCTACGTTTACAACGCAGACCGCACCAAGACCCCTGTTGACCAGCTGTAAATTCTGATAAACGTTTCTCCCGACCGTGGAAAAGCGGCCGGGAGGAATTTGTTTGCACCGGGCAATTCCGGTAAATGAAAAAGACCCGTTAGGAGGATATAGCGATGGATTTTACTCTGTCCAAGCAGCAGCAGATGGTACAGAAAATGTACCGCGAGTTTGCTGAGAACGAAGTCAAGCCCCTGGCAAAGAAGGTTGATGCGGAAGAGTACTTCCCCAAAGAGACCGTCGAAAAGATGGGCAAGCTCGGCATGATGGGCATTTATTTCCCGACTGAGGTCGGCGGTGCGGGCGGCGATGTGCTGTCCTACGTCATGGCAGTGGAAGAGCTGAGCAAGGTCTGCGGCACCACCGGTGTCATCGTCTCTGCTCATACCAGCCTGTGTGCTGCTCCTATTTATGAAAATGGTACTCCCGAGCAGAAGGCAAAGTATCTGCCGAAGCTGTGCAGCGGCGAGTGGCTGGGTGCTTTCGGCCTGACCGAGCCGGGTGCCGGTACCGATGCACAGGGCCAGCAGACCATTGCAAAGGAAGAGGACGACTGCTGGGTGCTGAACGGCTCCAAGATCTTCATCACCAATGCAGGCTTTGCTGATGTGTTCATCGTCATTGCCGTCACCGACAATGTGCTGGACAAGAAGGGCCGTCCCACCAAGCTGTGCTCTGCTTTCATCGTGGAGCGTACCGACCCGGGCTTCTCCGTCGGTAAGGCTGAGGACAAGATGGGCATTCGCGGTTCTTCTACCTGTGAGCTGATCTTTGAGGACTGCCGCATTCCGAAGGATCGTATGCTGGGCGTGCGCGGCAAGGGCTTCCAGCTGGCTATGGCTACTCTGGATGGCGGCCGTATCGGTATCGCATCTCAGGCTCTGGGCATTGCCGAGGGCGCTCTGGAAGAGACCGTGGCTTACGTCAAGGAGCGCAAGCAGTTCGGCCGTGCTATTGCAGCTTTCCAGAACACTCAGTTCGAGCTGGCTGAGATGAAGGCCCGCGTTGAGGCTGCAAAGTATCTGGTCTACGCCGCTGCTCTGAAGAAGCAGGAGGCTATGGACGGCAAGAAGATCCGCTACAGCGTCGAGGCTGCTCAGGCAAAGCTGATCGCAGCCCGCACCGCAAGCGATGTGACCCGCCGCTGCCTGCAGCTGTTCGGCGGTTACGGCTACACCCGTGACTATCCCATCGAGCGCATGATGCGTGATGCCAAGATCACCGAGATCTACGAGGGCACCAGCGAAGTGCAGATGATGGTCATTTCCGGCGCGCTGCTGAAGTAAGGGAGGCAAGAGTTACAATGAAAGCAATTGTTTGTGTAAAGCAGGTTCCTGATACCTCCGGCAAGGTCGCCGTTAAGGCTGACGGCACTCTGGATCGTGCTTCGATGGCTACCATCACCAACCCCGATGACCTGAACGCTCTGGAGGCTGCTCTGAAGCTGAAGGACGAGACCGGCTGCGAGGTCGTTGTTGTTACCATGGGTCCCCCGCCGGCAGAAGGCATGCTGCGTGAGCTGCTGGCCCGCGGCGCTGATAAGGCTGTTCTGGTCTCCGGCCGTGAGTTCGGCGGCTCCGATACCTTTGCAACCAGCCAGATCCTGGCTGCTGCTGTCAACAAGATCGGCGTTGGCCCCGAGGACGTTGTGTTCTGCGGCCGTCAGGCAATCGATGGCGATACCGCACAGGTCGGCCCGCAGATCGCTGAAAAGCTGCATCTGCCTCAGGTCACTTACGTGGCAGACATCCAGAAGGATGGCAACACCCTGACCGTGAAGCGTATGCTGGAAGACGGCTACATGATGGTCAAGGTGCAGACTCCCTGCCTGCTGACCTGCATCAAGGAGCTGAACCAGCCCCGTTACATGAGCGTGAACGGCATCTTCACCTGCTACGACAAGCCGATGGAAGTGTTCGATTACAACGCACTGAAGGACGATCCGCTGATCGAGGTTGATACCATCGGTCTGAAGGGTTCTCCGACGAACGTCTTTAAGTCCTTCACTCCTCCGCAGAAGGGCGCAGGCACCATGCTGAAGGGCGACGATGTTGCTGCCCAGCTGGCTGGTATCCTGGCCAAGAAGCACCTGATCTGATGAAAGGAGCATAGGATTACAATGGCTGATTTTAACGAATACAAGGGCGTCTGGGTCTTCTGCGAGCAGCGCCAGGGCGCACTGATGTCCACTGATTTCGAGCTGGTGAGCGAGGCTCGCAAGCTGGCTGATGAGCTGGGCTGCGAGGTCACCGGCCTGCTGCTGGGCGACAACGTGGAAGGCATTGCCAAGGAACTGGGCGGCTATGGTGCCGATAAGGTCATGGTCTGCGACAGCTCCCTGCTGAAGGACTACACCACCGATGCATACGCTAAGGTCGTGTGCGACATGGTCAACGAGTACAAGCCCGAAGTTCTGCTGATCGGTGCAACCAACATCGGCCGCGATCTGGGCCCCCGCTGCGCAGCTCGTCTGCACACCGGCCTGACCGCTGATGCTACCCATCTGGACATCGACACTGCAAAGTACATTGATTTCCTGAAGGAGAGCTCCACCATCGACCTGTCCAAGCAGAAGTTCGATATGGAAGACCGCAACCTGAAGATGACCCGTCCCGCATTCGGCGGCCATCTGATGGCTACCATCATCTGCCCCCGCTTCCGTCCGCAGATGTCCACCGTCCGCCCCGGCGTTATGAAAAAGGCTCCCTTCGATCAGGCCAAGGCTGATGCCTGCCAGATCGTGAAGCCCGCCTTCAGCCTGACCGCTGACGACGTTAAGACCGAAGTGCTGAGCGTTGAGAAGGCAGCTGAAAAGCTGGTTGATCTGATCGGCGCAGACGTGATCGTCTCTGTTGGCCGCGGCATCAGCAAGGATGTCAACAAGGGCATTGAGCTGGCTGAGCAGCTGGCTGCCGCTTTGGGCGGCGGCGTTGTGGGCGCTTCCCGTGCCGTCACTGATGCAGGCTGGATGACTGCTGACCATCAGGTTGGCCAGACCGGCAAGACCGTGCACCCCAAGATCTATGTTGCTCTGGGCATCTCCGGCGCTATCCAGCACACTGCTGGTATGCAGGACTCCGAGTGCATCATCGCTGTCAACAAGAACGAGGGTGCTCCCATCTTCGGCGTGGCTGACTACGGCATCGTGGGCGACCTGTTCAAGGTAGTTCCCGAACTGATCAAGCAGATCGAGGCAGCAAAGGCTGCTCAGTGATCGACTGACGCGAGATCTTTTTATAGCATAGCCTGAATTGTGGGAGGGCGGCTCTTCGGAGCCGCTCTTCTTTTTATGTAAGGAATACGGCACAGCACAGATGGCCCTGAAAAGGCTGCCTGTGCTGTTTTTTGTTGCAGAAAGTACAGCCAAAGGCCGGCTGCAGCCCAGAAAAGGGCTGCGGGATGGGAGGGGAGTGGAACGGAAAAGCGCACACAAAAGTCTGTTGCACTTTGAAATATGCATATAAGCGAATAAACATACAGAAAAATGTATGAAAAGCACTGCAGAAAAGGTGTAGAAAAATAAAATGCAACACGTTAAGTGTGACGAAACAATCCTGAAAACGGTGAAGAGCAACACGGATGTAACAAATTCACGGTATCTTGGATGAACTTGTTGCACTTGTGAAACGATTTCGGAACGGGAAATTTTGATTTTTTTTTTGCATTTTCTCTCAAAAAATCGACAGAAACCCCTTGACGATGAGATGCTCTTGTGATACTCTTGTTGCATAAGAGTAACACATTTGAAACGGAAGAGTTGCAAATGCGTTGCAGTACGCATTCACATGAATGCAAAAAAGCTTTTATATACAAAAGCTTACGGAGGATGTCTTATGAAACTCGAGATGCGAACCCTGAAAAATATCGCAGCAGCAGCTATGACTTTGGCTGTGGTTTTTGGTGCTGCATCTCTCAAGCCCGTTACTGCAAACGCAGCTGAGGCTTCGGTTTCTGCCTCCATCGAAGAAGAAAATTCCTACATCAGCTTTCAGGACGAAGCTTATCAGAACGAGTTCCTGCGCCGCGTAAACAACGAGCGCGCAAAGGCTGGCCTGAAGCCGGTCCAGCTGGGCGACAGCAGCCATAACAATGCGGCTCAGGAGCGCGCTAAGGAACTGGCCTCTTCTTATTCCTACGTTCGTCCCAATGGCCAGCGCGATTTTACCATCTTCGCAGAGAATGGCATCGAAGATGTGTCGATTGGCGAGGACTACATGGCGGGCGTTTCCACCCCCGATGCAGCGGTAGATCAGTGGATGAACATTGATTTTACCCGTGAGCGCATCCTGAACGCAGACGCGACCACCATGAGCGTGGGCCACTACGAAGGCGGCGTTTACAACAACTACTGGGTGCTGATCTTCTCTTACCCCGAAAACTCTTACACCAGCAACTACCGTCAGGATGTTCTGGATCTGGTCAATGCCGAGCGTGCAAAGTACGGCCTGCAGCCTCTGGTCATGGGCGATGCAAAGCTCACCGCAGCTGCTCAGCAGCGCGCCGAAGAGATCGCAACCGTCAATTCTCACGTTCGTCCCAATGGTACCAAGTGGTACACGGTTCTCAGCGAGTACGGCGTGACGGATGCCGCTGCTGGCGAGAATGCCGCATGGGGCAGCGTTTCTCCTGAAGAAGTCGTGAATGCTTGGATGAACTCCGAAGGCCATCGCGCAAACATTCTGGATCCCGAAGCTCGTGCAATGGGTGTTGGCTACTACTACAACAGCTCCAGCACGTGGGGCCATCAGTGGATCCAGCTCTTTACGAAGTGATCATCTGCTTTCTTCTAACAAAAGATCGGCTGAGCTGCAAGGCTTGGCCGATTTTTTGTTGCGTTTTTTTCTGGCAGAGGACATGCGGGCAGCAGTACAGGGAGCTGCCCTTGACACAAAAACGTATGCGGCAGTGGTTGCACAACGGACGATTTATGTTATACTTGATTTGAATAACATGCAGGAGGAACCACAGTGGAGGATTACCGCACCATCCGTGGCACGGCCACCGGAGAATACGAAGAAAAGAAGAGCCGCTTCATTGCGGCGCTGTCATTTGCGGACAGCGAGGAAGCTGCCGTTGCATTTCTGGAACAGGTGCGTGCGGCCAACCGCACCGCCCGCCACAATGTGTATGCCTACCGCCTGCGGGAAGGCAACCGGGAACGCTATTCAGATGATGGGGAACCGGCCAAGACGGCGGGCACACCAGCACTGGAGGTGCTGCAGCACAGCGGCCTGACGGATCTGATCGTGGTGGTGACCCGTTACTTTGGCGGTGTGCTGCTGGGCACCGGTGGTTTGGTGCGTGCATACACCACGGCTGCGGCCCGTGCACTGGAAAATGCCGAGGTGGTCACGGTGCGCAGCGTGGTGGAGCTGAGCGTGACGGTGGATTACTCCCTTTATGAGCGGGCATCGCTGCTGATCGATGCGGCAGGTGCCAAGCAGGCAGCGCCGCAATTCACAGACCGCGTGACCCTGTGCTGGCAGATGCCGGAACACACCGAAGGCCCGCTGCTGGAACAGCTGCGGGAGCTGACGCGCGGCGGCGCGCAGGTGACGGTATCCGACCCGTTCTACGCACCGTTCTGAACCCGGCAGCGGCAAAAATAAAAAAGCAAGCATTATTTTGCGAACCGACAGGCTTTTTCCCCCTTCGACAAAGCGGGTGTGCTACAATTGCCGCAGGCGCAGCAATTGGGATCGGCTGTGCCGAAACAGAGAGGGGGAATGGCGACAAAAAGGGAGGGCGACTTTGTATGGATGTACGTCAGCGCACAGAAGAGATCGAACATATGACCTTCGCGCCGTGGGCTACCTTCAGCGACCAGAGCCGCGGTCGCATGCTGCCGGAAGAGCAGGACCCGATCCGGCCGGTGTTCCAGCGTGACCGTGACCGGGTGCTGCACTGCAAGGCGTTCCGACGGCTCAAACAAAAGACGCAGGTGTTCCTCTCGCCGGAGGGAGACCTGTACCGCACCCGACTGACCCATACGCTGGAGGTCTCGCAGATCGCGCGGACCATTGCCCGCGCCCTGCGGCTGAACGAAGATCTGACCGAAGCGATCAGCCTTGCCCATGATCTGGGCCACACGCCGTTTGGCCATGCCGGGGAGCGCGCGCTGAATGAGCTGTGCCCGGACGGCTTCAAGCACTACATGCAGAGCCTGCGTGTGGTGGACAAGCTGGAAAAGGACGGCCGGGGCCTGAACCTGACGTGGGAGGTGCGCAACGGCATCGTGACCCACACAAAGGGCACCTGGGCGGCAACGCCGGAAGGGCGCATCGTGCGCATGGCGGATCAGATCGCCTATGTGAACCACGACATTGAGGACGCGGTGCGCGCCGGTGTGCTGGACCCAGCCACCCTGCCGAAAGAATGCACCGCCGTGCTGGGCCAGACAAAATCTGCCCGCATCACCACCATGATCAACAGTATCCTTGCCAACAGCGATGGGGATGTGAAGGTGGGCGCAGAGGAAAACGAAGCCTTCCTTGCGCTGCGGGATTTCATGTACGCCACCGTGTACGTGGACAAGACCGCCAAGCGGGAAGAGCAGAAAGTGGACAAGGTGATCGGGGAACTGTACGATTACTACCTGAACCATGTGGACCGGATGTCCAATTTTTACATCCAGCTGGCTTATCAGGAGGGCAGAGAACGCGCAGTGACTGATTACATCAGTGGCATGAGCGATGAATTTGCCATCCGCACTTTTGAGGAATTGTTTGTGCCCCGGAAGTGGCATGTCCTATAAATCCGAAAGGTCGTTTGAAAGATCCATGATCCCACACGAATACATTGAAGAACTGACCCGCCGCACCGACATTGTGGAGCTGGTGGGCAGCTATGTGCAGCTCAAGCGCAAGGGACGTTTGTATGGTGGCCTGTGCCCCTTCCACAGCGAAAAATCGCCCTCATTCTACGTCTACCCGGACACCCAGAGCTTTTACTGCTTTGGCTGCGGCGCAGGCGGCGATGCCATTACCTTTACGAAAAAGATCAACAGCATCGATTACCCGGAGGCCGTTAAGCTGCTGGCAGCGCGGGCCGGTATGCCGGAGCCGCAGGAGGACGACAAAACAGGCCGGATGCGCAGCCGCATCCTCTCCATGAACAAGGAGGCGGCACGGTTTTTCCACGCCTGCCTGAACTCCACCGTGGAGGAAGCCCGTCAGGCCCGTGCCTACTGGCGGCGGCGCGGTCTGGACGACAAGACTATCGTCCGGTTCGGGCTGGGCTATGCGCCAAACGACGGACAGGCGCTGTATCAGTTCCTGCGCGATAAGGGCTACAATCAGCAGGAGCTGGATGCCAGCGGCCTGTTCAAGCGCAGTGCGTCCGGCCGCATCTACTGCCTGTTCTGGAAGCGGGTGATGACCCCCATCTTTGACCTGCGCGGCAACATCATTGCGTTTGGTGGGCGCGTGCTGGACGATTCCAAACCGAAATATGTCAACAGCCCGGAAACGCTGGTGTACCACAAATCAGAGACGGTGTTTGCGCTGCAGATCGCAAAGCGCAGCGCGGTGCGCCGGTTCGTGCTGTGCGAGGGCTACATGGACGTGATCAGTATGCATCAGGCAGGCATCGACACAGCAGTGTGCGCCTGCGGCACTGCCCTGACCCCGGAGCAGGTGCGGCTCATCAGCGAGTATGCTGACGAGGTGATCCTGAGCTACGATTCGGACGAAGCAGGCCAGAAGGCCACGCTGCGCTCGCTGGAACTGTTCCGCAACAGCCCGGTAAAGGTGGGCGTGCTGCAGATCCCCGGTGCAAAGGACCCGGACGAGTACATCAAAAAGTATGGCGCAGAGCGATTCAAAGCCCTGCTGGACGGTGTGGGCAATGCACTGGACTTCCGGCTGGGCCGTCTGCGCAGCCAGTATGATCTGGCACAGGATGCCCAGCGGCTGGAATACGTGAAGGAAGCTGTGAATATGCTGGCAGAGCGCTCCAACCCTACCGAGCAGGAAGTGTATGCGGGGCGTCTGGCTGAGGAGACCAACATCTCCAAAACAGCTATCATGACCCAGCTGGAGACCGCCGTGAAGAGGGCGGGCAGCAAGCACCGCTGGGAGAAAAAGCAGCAGGCGCTCAAGTCCGGTGAGATGAATCAGATCAACGTGCCGTACAGTGCGGGCGGCAGTCAGGCGCTGGGCATTGCCAGTGCACAGCAGCGGCTGCTGGCGGCCATACTGCGGGAGCCGCACTATATCGATCTGGTGCAGGGGCAGCTGACCGCAGAACAGTTCGTGCTGCCGCAGCAGAAGGAGCTGTTTGAAGCCATGCTGCGCTGCCGACAGGAGGGCATTGAGATCAGCCTGACCACGCTGCGCGCTTTTGTAAGCGAAGAAGCGCTGAATGAACTGAGCCATCTTGCGGCACAATACAGCGATGTGAATTGTACGCCGGATGATATCCGGCTGTATCTGGACCGCATTGCCCGGGGGATGCCCATGGCAGGCAAGGCGGCGCATATGTCCAATGAGGAACTGAGTGATTACCTCCAGTCGATGCGCGAAAAGAAGCAGGGAAATGTGCCTGTAGAAGAATGATCCCCCGCTTTCCCCTCCGGCTGGAGCAGGAGAGGAAAGGAGCAGGAACCATGCAGAAATTGTCGCAAACGGAGGAATTGGCCAGAACACTGGCCGCGCGGGCACGCCACCATGCCCTGACACCGGAGCAGATCAGCCGTGCCATGGACGAACAGGATTACGATGTGGCGCAGCTGGACGAGCTGTATACGGCACTGGAGGCCCGCGGCGTGCACCTGACCGAAGAGGAAGCGGACCTGCCTGCGTTGGATGAAACGCAGATCGGCAGGCTGGAACATGAGCTTTCGGCAGAGGGGGTGGCGCTGGACGACCCGGTAAAGGCCTATTTGAAGGAGATCGGCCGGGTGCCGCTGCTGACGGCAGAACAGGAAACGGAGCTTGCCCGTGCCGCGCAGGCCGGGGACGAGGATGCCCGGCGGAAGCTCAGCGAAGCGAACCTGCGGCTGGTGGTGTCGGTGGCAAAGCGCTATGCAGGGCGGGGCCTGCCGTTTCTGGATCTCATTCAGGAAGGCAATCTCGGTCTGATGAAGGCGGCGGAAAAGTTTGAGCCGGAGCGCGGCTTCAAATTTTCCACCTATGCCACGTGGTGGATCCGTCAGTCCATCACCCGCGCCATTGCGGATCAGGGGAGGACTATCCGCATCCCGGTGCACCTTGTGGAGAGCATCAACCGGGTCAAAAAGACGACGGGTGACCTGCTGCGGAAAAATGGCCGGGAGCCTACCGCGGAAGAGATCGCTGTTCAGCTGGACATGGAGCCGGACCGTGTGCGGGAATTACTGCAGCTGGCGCAGGACCCCATCAGCTTGGAAACGCCGGTGGGCGAGGAAGAGGATGCCCACCTTGAAGATTTTATTCAGGACGAGGATGCAGGCGTCCCGGTGGATGAAGCCGGGCGGCAGCTGCTGCGGCGGGAACTGTTCAGCGTGCTCAAAAGCCTGACACCGAGGGAAGAGCGGGTGATCGCACTGCGCTTCGGGCTGGAGGATGGCCGGGCGCATACGCTGGAAGAGCTGGGTAAGGAGTTCAATGTGACCCGGGAGCGGGTGCGGCAGATCGAAGCCAAGGCCCTGCGCAAGCTGCGGCATCCCAGCCGTGCAAAGCGCCTGCGGGATTATCTGGATGAGTGAACGATCATAATTGCCGCCGCTTGCGCTCTGGCAATATTAGAGGAAACATTATTTTTATATTTGCAGCTCAGAAAAGCTCGCAGGCTTTTCTGAGCTGCTTTTTCACAAAAAAGGGCCGCAAGGGAAAACGGGCATATCCGACTGTAAAAGTAATACGCCAAAACACAAGGGCAAAGATAGACAAATTGCACAAGGGGATTATGAACAGGAACGTGCAAAATAAAAAAATCAAGCCCTAAAACAGCAAAACACAACACGCCGCCGGGCGTGCGAAAATGAAAGAAAAAATAAATTTGTTTTGGCAAAAATCTGAAAAATGGCTTGACAGCAAGGCTTTTAGGGTGTATACTGCATTAGTATCACATAATGGACTAGTGCGCCAAAAAGGGGAATACGCAGGCGGCGGCTGGACGGGTCAAACCGAAAAGTTTGTGAAAAACGCCGAAACGTTCCCTTCGACGCGGGTCGAATTATGTGTGTCTGCTCAAATTTGACCCGTGTATACGACATCCCGTAGAGTATAAAAGTAAGGAGTGGTTGATTTTATGATGAAAGTCAAGCCCGTAAAGCTCGGCAAAACCGAGCGCATGAGCTTCTCCCACATCGACGAAGTCATCAGTATGCCGAACCTGATCGAGGTCCAGAAGAACTCTTATCAGTGGTTCCTGGACGAGGGCCTGAAAGAGG
>ERZ772871.49-NODE-49-length-200007-cov-30.3411_pt1 | contig 200007 bp, 170 predicted proteins | sample MGYA00511899_ERZ772871 | MGnify/ENA primary metagenome ERZ772871 (study PRJEB29015, sample SAMEA2737693) | human gut metagenome | biome: human gut; feature: human-associated habitat; material: faeces | place: China | collected 2012 ...
TTTTAAAGCGTGGTGGAATTTACCCCTGCACTGGAATTTACTTTTTCAAGTCAGCGAGGTGCCTAGTGCACCTCTATTTTGTAAGCACTCAATATTCCAACGTCCATTGGCAATGCCATTAAGCCGGTTGTTCGAAGTTTTGTTCGATAACCCAGCTGTTGCCAAATATCCGATATTTTAAACTCAAAAAGCCCAAAAACAGGTATGCCAAAAAGACAGATGCTGTCCATCTGCCAAAAAGAAGGATATTCAGTTGCAGAACTTACCGATATCCAAAATGAATTGCGCTGATTCCACGGAGAGGCCGCTGAAACTGCCGGAACCTGTCTTTCACTGCGTGGACATATTTCATCAGCCGGATAATATCGATGTACCTGCCGGAATCCCTGCGCATGAAGAACTTTCTGGCTGTTTTGAATGAAAGTACAGAATCCCGGCCGCATGTTTGAGATAGTGGAGAGAAATTTCAATGTTCGTCGCAAGCACGGAGTAGATTACAATGTATGGTGTAATGCAGCACCGTTGATTTTGGCAGACCTTTCGATTTTTCTTTTGATTTCCAGAATGAAATTTATATCTGGAAAAATAGCTACAAATATTTCGATTTGTGCATTTGGAATTTATCTGGTACATATTATGAGTTGATGAAAAAAAAAGCGGAAGAGGGTAATAACGCCGGCAGAGATGCCGGCGTGGAGTTTATTCAGATTAAAATAATACAGATAGAAGAAAAGAGTTATCTGGGTAGCATAAGAGGATAAATTATGGTATACTTTGATCATGTAGCAGAAATTAAAATGGATTGTAGATAAGACACTAAGGAGAATGTTGTGCAGGTAACAGATAAGCTAACCAAGGCACTTACAGAAGCAAAATATCTGAATGCGGATAATGTCAGCCGGTATCGCTGCATTATGCGCATTTTTTTTGAAAATTATGAAAAACTCCGTTATTGGCTGTATCAGGAGGAAGTATATGCCCAGATGGTACAGGATCCGTTTTTTTCGGAGTATAAGCTGGAACAGTGCCAACAGGATCTGGCAATGCTTGTGGAATGGAAAAATCTGAATACGATACAGGATACGCGTAAAGTATCATCGATTGAAGAATTTAAGAATAAAAAATTCCGGTATCAGATGTCGGAGTACAGTGTGGAGATTGAACGTCTGGTGCTGCGTTTAGAGAATCTTTTTATTGAAGGCGCATCTTTGGAGCCGACACTTTTGGAGCGGATTCGAATTAACATTTCGCGTTTTCCACAGATGGCGGATGAAGATTTAAACAAAGTTTATACCTGGTGGAATGATCTGAACAATGATTTTGTGCGTCTGAACCAGAATTATCAGGATTATATCCGTGATTTGAACAGTGTGAAAGCAGAAGAAATGATGCACACAAAAGAGTTTCTGGTGTTTAAGGATCGACTGGTCGAGTATCTGCGCAATTTTATCAAAGGATTACAGCGCAATGTTGGTGTAATTGAGGAAGATTTGCGCACATTAGAAGACGGAAATAAGCAGCAGGTGTTTGAAAAAATCGTGCAGTATGAAATGTTGATTCCACGCATGGATGTGGAAGTTTCACGGGAGCTGCTGGAAGAAAAAACAAAGGGACGGTTTCAGAGTATTTATGAATGGTTTGTTTCTTCTAATGGAGAAGAAAATGAGGCTGGTAAACTTTTTGATGCAACCAATGAAATTATCCGGAGAATCACAAGGTATGCGGCACAGCTCAGTGAGAAAAATGCGTTTGGAGCCAATCGAAGAGAAGAATACCGTAAAGTAGCAGAACTGTTTTTAAAGTGTGAGGATGTACAGCAGGCACACCGGATGTCTGCCATGGTTTTTGGATTGGAGAAACCATATCATCTAAAGGGAGATCTGGTCCGCGAGACGGACAGTATGAATCAGAGTGTTTATGAAGAACGTCCATTTGAAGTAACATTGAAACCGCGTGTGAGAACTTATAGGGAGAAGTCCAGCCGCAGTGCCATCCGGGAAGCAGCAGAAGAAAAGCAAAGAACAAGACAGCAGATGATTAAAAAGCAAAAAGAAGATATGCGCAAACTCCGGGAATTGGAGTCGGATGGGAAAATAGACTTTTCTACGCTGCCGGTTCTTGAGCCGCATGTACGGGAAATCCTGTTGAAGTGGATTTCAGATGCAATGGAAAATCCGGCAGGGGCTGCAAGAACGGAAGAGGGAAGGTACTATACGCTTGATATGAGCAGGAAGGAAGAACGCTGTGTCGTGCATTGCGAGGATGGCAGTTTTACCATGCCAAAACTTGCGATTGTATTTCAGGAGGAAGGATGATGAAGGAACTGGAGGTATTACTGAATCAACGATGGGTACTGAAATCGGAAAACAAAGAATTGTATTATCAGTTGAGAGATGCAATTGGTGATATTCGCAAATATGCATCGGATAAGCTGGGATGTCAGGTGACAGAAAATGCATTGATGGTGAAGATGGAAAAGATTCCGGTAATTCCAGAGAATTTTATGGGAATTTTAGATTTTTCTTCCAAAGAAGAGTATGCGTTTCTCTGTATTTTGCTAATGTTTCTGGAAGAAAAAGACACGCAGGAACAATTTATTTTATCGCAGCTTACCGAGTACATTTCTGCAAATATGCCGGGAGAGTCCATAGACTGGACCGTATATACAAGCCGGAGGCGGCTGATTAAGGTATTACGTTATGCAGTGACACAGGGAATTGTCAGCATTACGGATGGAGCGGATGATGCTTTTATGGAAGATGCAGCCGGAGAAGTGCTGTATGAAAATACTGGAGCATCCCGTTATTTTATGCGTAATTTTTCAAAGGACATTACCGATTATGGAAGTCCAAAAGATTTTTTAGAGAGTGACTGGTTTGCAATGGATGAGGACCGGGGAATTGCCAGAAGACATCGGGTGTATAAGCGTTTGCTATTTGCACCGGGAATGTATCGCCGGGATGGATCAGAAGAAGATTTTGAGTATTTGAAATATTATGGACACCGCCTTACAGAAGATCTTGAGCAGAATTTTGACTGCCATGTACATATTCATAGAGGCAGTGCCTATGTGATGCTTCAGGATGACTGCCGGATGGGAAATACTTTTCCTGGAAATAATGTGCTTTCCGATATTATTCTTTTGTGTCTGGCTGAAATCAGAAAACGTATCGAACAAAAAGAATGGAACATACAAAAGAATGAGATTGGTATTGTGGATACGGTATCGTTTGAACAGATGATACGGAGTGTCCGACAGAAGTATGGACAGGGATTTTCCAAGAATTACAGGGAAATGCCGGACAGCGAATTTCCCAGCACGGTGATGGCTGCCATGGAATTGTGGATGTTTATCAAATGGGACAAAGCATCACATCAGGTGGAAATATATCCGGCAGCCGGGAAGCTGCAGGGAACGTATCCGAAAGATTTTGCGGGAGGAAGAGAAAATGAGTAGTAGATGGCAGGCCAGTAAGATCGGACTAATTAATTTCTGGTATTATGACGAGCAGGAATTTCCATTTGTAAAGGGGCGGATGCTGCTGAGAGGATCCAATGGATCCGGTAAATCCGTAACGATGCAGAGTGTGGTTCCGCTTTTGTTGGACGGAAATATGAGTCCGGAACGTCTGGATCCGTTTGGTTCGAGAGACCGGAAGATGAGCAGTTATCTGCTGGAAGAGGATGATGGACGGGAAGAACGAACCGGCTATCTGTATCTGGAGTTTAAGCGAAAAGAGACGGAAAACTATCTGACGATTGGTATGGGAATCCGGGCACGGCGTGGAAAGCCATTGGATAAATGGTATTTTTCACTGACGGATGGAAGACGAGTGGGTGCCGATTTCTTTTTGTACAAAGAAACCAATGAGAAGGTGACACTTTCCAAAAAAGAATTGGAAAACCGCATTGCAGCAGGGGGACAGGTGTTTGACCGTCAGGCAGATTATATGGAATACGTAAACCGTCAGATCTTTGGATTTGATACGGTAGAGGAATACAAAGAGATGATTGATCTGCTGATTCAGCTGCGTACACCGAAATTGTCAAAAGATTTTAAACCTTCTGTGATTAATGATATTTTAAGTGATTCCCTGCAGCCGCTTTCGGATGATGATCTGCGTCCGATGTCGGATGCTATCGAAAATATGGATCAGATGACAATGAATTTAAAAAGCCGCAGGGAGGCGCAGCAGGCCGCGCAGAAAATCCAGAACGTGTATGACAAATACAACCGTTTGGCATTATATGAAAAAGCGAAAAAATATCAGGAAATCTGCGATGATATAGAAGAAGTTGACAAAGAGCAAAAAAAGCGTCAGACAGACATTGCAGGGAGTGAAGAAGAAATCACATCACTATCTGGTCAGCTTGAAGAAATGCAGGCAAAGCACGATGCAATGGAAAAAGAAAGAGAATCTTTAAGTAAGAGTGATGCAGTCGGCTTAAAAGACCGGGAAGCCGGGCTTGCACAGGAAATGAAGCGTCAGCAGAGCATTATAGACAGTAAAAATGCAACCCTGGAGGCAAAGCAGGAACAGTACAGGGAGGAAGAAGAAAAGCAAAGAGAAGAAGAAAATCGTAAATTTGAAAAAGAAAAAGAGCTGGGAGAGCTTTTGCAAGAAATGCAGACAGAGGCAGAGAGCATGGCTTTTGAGGAGCATAGTTTTTTTCAGACGGAGTGTGAGGAACATCTGGAAGAAACAATTGCATTTGATACGCATGAAAAGCAATTCTCAGATGTGAAAAATAAAATTTATGATGCATTTCAAATTCTGCAGGAAACAAATTTACTGGAACCACAGGCAGAAGAACTCTTAAAGCAAAGAGACAGAATAAAGAAAGAATTGGATGCGATACAAAGAGATATGTCAGCAAAAGACATGCTTTTGGTTCAGGAGCAGAATGCATGGAAAGAGGCTTTATATGCATGGAACAGATCGAATACAGAGCTTATTCTTGATTCGGAACAGCTGAAAGACTGTAGCAGATATGCACAGGATTTTAAAGAAACTTCTGATTTTGCGGAGGTGCGGAAAACGGTAACAGATATCTGGTTTTCTTATAAAAACCCGCTGGAACTGCAAATGCAGGAAGAAGAAAAAGAGTATGAGCAGAAACGTCTGGAAAAGGAGCAGACAGAAGCAGAACTCACAGAATGGGAAAACGCAAAAGATCCACAGCCGGAACGTTCCGAAGCGGTTAGAAAGAACCGGCAGCGTCTGGATGCATTGAAGATTCCGTATCAGGAATTTTATAAAGCAATCGAATTTGGGGATTCCCTGACAGAACAGGAATGCAATCATTTGGAAGAGGCTTTGCTTTCGATGGGGATTCTGGATGCACTGGTCGTGGATGCGTCTTACCGGGAACAGGTGCTGACGATGGAAGAAGGCTGCGAAGACCGTTATCTGTTCGTCCAGAAGTCTTACAGTGGAAAGAGTCTGCTGGACGTTTTGGAATTGAATGATTCCATGAATGATATTTTCTCAAATCAGCGTCTTACTGGTATTTTGTCTGGTATTGCATATAATGAGGAGAGCATGATTTCGGTTTCATCAGAAGGTATTTATCAGATGGGCGTTTTGTCTGGAACGATTACAGGAGAGCATGTAGCAGGATTCCTGGGTGCGCGGGCACGGGAACGCAATCGTCAGGAACAGATCAGAGTCTGCAAAGAAAAAATTCAGGGATTGCAAAGCAGCATGAACCAGTTGGAAGCAAAAAAGGCTGGGATTGTAATCCGGATGCAGAAGCTGGAGCAGGAATATCAGGCTTTGCCGCAGGATACGGGTATACGTACAGCTTTCAAGATGCTTGTGCAGGAGCAGCACAAATATGAAACGAAAACGGCAGAGTGTAAGGAGATCGAGGAGCGTTGGAAGAAACTTTCAGAGCAGATACAGGAAAAGAAAAAGAAAGCGATAGAAATTGCGCAGCAGTTGTATCTGCAATGTACGTATGCCATATTTCAGGAAGCAAAGGATGCGGCAGCAGAGTATGAAAAGAATCTGATCGCGTTAAAGTCTGCGCATGAAATGTTTTTACAGAGTGTAAGGCATATGAAAGATCTGACCAGGCGTCTGGAAAGCATTGATGCAGATCTGGATGAAATCCGTTATGATCTGTCAGGTGCGCAGCGTCACCTTGTAAAGCTGGAGCAGGAACATGCATCCATCGTGGAGCAATTGAAACTGACGGATTACGAACAGATCAGGGAACGGCTGGATGCCTGTATTACATGGCTGAAGGAATATCCAGAGCATCTGAACCAATGCCTGCAGAAACGCGCCGGAATAAAGGAGCATCTGGATACATTGCGTAAGCAGGAAGAAGCAGGCGAAAGCCAGAAACAGATTCTGGAACAAAAGCGTATCTGGAGGGGGAAATGTTACGAGGCAGAATTTGCCCTTGCTTATGTCAGGTTTCCAGAAGAAATGCAGACGGACGTAAACAGTATTTGCGAATATCTGGAGGCTGATACGAAATCGCTTGGAAAGCAAAATGTAATTACGAGTCTGAATCAGATTTATTTTGAAAACCGGGGCTTTTTAAATGAGTATCAGGTGATGCAGGGGGAATTATTTAAAGAACTAGATGAAAACCGGCCATTGGGAGAAGCCGAGGCTGTCCGTCAGGATTTCACAGCGCGTTATCAGGGGATAAAGCTTCCATTTTCACGGCTTTTGGCACATTTGGAAGAAGATATCGCACAGTTACAGGATCTGATTAAAGCGGGGGATCGTGAGTTGTTTGAAGATATTCTGGCCAATACGGTCAGTCGTAAAATCCGCGGCAAAATTAATGCTTCCAATGCATGGGTAGAAAAGATGAATGCACTGATGGGCAGCATGAATACATCGAGTGGCTTAAAGCTGAGCCTTCGCTGGCGCAGCAAGACGGCAGAGAGTGAAAACCAGCTGGATACAAAAGAACTGGTAGAACTGTTAAAGAAGGATTACCGGTTAATGAGTGAAGAAGAGGCAGCACGCCTGTCCACACATTTTCGCTCAAAAGTCGAAGAAGCAAGAAGGAGAGCCTCGGACAGTGGCGGTATGATTTCGTTTTACCAGGTTATGAAAGAGACGTTGGATTATCGTAGGTGGTTTGAATTTCAACTGTTTTCCCAGAAAAAGGGAGAGCGTGTTAAGGAGCTTACCAACAGTGTATTTGGAACCTTCAGTGGCGGAGAAAAAGCGATGTCTATGTATGTACCGCTGTTTTCCGCAGTTGTTGCAAAATATCAGGGAGGACGTGCAGATGCACCGTGTCTGGTTTCGCTGGATGAGGCATTTGCTGGAGTTGATAACCGTAACATCCGTGACATGTTCCGTCTCATGACAGAGTTTTCCTTTGATTTTATTATCAATTCACAGGTGCTTTGGGGAGATTGTGATACATTGGACGCGCTTGCCATCTACCAGTTAATACGGCCGGAAAATGCAAAATTTGTGACAGTGATGCCTTATGTGTGGAATGGGCATTCCAGAGAACTTATGGAAAGTGAAGAGGCTGTAGAACAACGGAGGGCAGAGATTGAACAGACAGCAGGAGCATAGTTGTATTGCATATTTTAAATCTAACCCTGTGTGGGACAGAGTTTTTCGTGGATTTTGGGAAAAGTACCGGTCTTATGGATCTTTTTCGGGAAAAGTTGTGCTACAAAAAATTACAGCGGAGGAAGTCGAAGGACTTGAGGGATTTTTTGCAAAGAGTTACCATGGGAAAAAGAGTGTGACGGTATCAGCGGAGCGTTTTTCCCAGGCATTGTTAAGCAGCAGGTTTTCTAATATGACACCAGAGCATTTGCTGGAGTTATATTTTCGGGAAAAACTGGTAGGTAAAAAAGAAGAACGACAGTTGGAAGAACAGAAAAAAGACCGTTTTTTACAACACTGGAAGGAAAAATATCAGGGAACACCTGTGGAAAAAGTCTTGTCAGAACTGCTGGATGTGATAAAGGCAGGTCATATAAAAAATTTAAATGAGTGGGAGCAGTCATTGATGCTTGGTGCAGAAATCTATAATTGTTTTCCATTCAGAAAAAACGAGACAAAGTATCTTGCTGTTTTTGCAACGGAAATCACTGGAAATCCACATGCATTTGATCAAAAAGGTTCCTGGGGAACTTTTTTGTATCAGGTGATCCAGATGGAATTGCGGCAGAGAAAGGTATTCCCACAGAAATCAGAAATTTTTCCAGCATTTTTCCGGCAAAGATGTTTTCTGGCAGAGGGAATCCTTATTGATGATATATCAAATTATGTGATGTTATCGCATGTAAAGGCTCAGAAAAAGGATGGTGATTTGCATACGGGGATGGAAGGGTTCTGGCAGGAGGGTGATATGGTACAGGTTCCGCTTGCAGTCCTTTCAAAGTGGAACAGCATATTTTGCAAAGATAATGAAATGTATATCGTGGAAAATCCGTCTGTATTTGCAGGCCTTTGCGCAGGGCACACAAAGCAGGTTTCCTGTATGTGTATGAACGGGCAGCCGCGATTGGCAGGGCTTGTTACGTTAGATCTTCTGGCGGCATCGGGAACGGTGGTATATTATGCGGGAGATCTGGATCCGGAAGGGCTTTTGATTGCGCAGAAAATTTCTGAGTATTATGCAGGAGAATTTCATTACTGGCACATGACAGTTGAGGATTATGAAAAAAGCAAGTCGAATGAAACAATTTCCGAGAAACGGATAAAAAGTCTGGAACGCATCACGGATACAAAGTTATTTCCGGTGGCAGAAAAAATGCGCCTGGACCGGCTGGCCGGATATCAGGAAAAAATAGAAATAAAATAGAGGCTTCTGGCATAATGGTGGAAGCCCAGCACCATAAATTAATAACAACATATTGAAAAAACCACTTGTGTCCCTTAATGTATTAACTGCGAAGAAAAACACAAAAGGAGTATTCACAAGTGGCTTTATTCTGGCGATAGCGGCAGGACGTGAAGATGTTAAGAGCTGGATAAAATGAGGAGCGAGCATAAAAAACTCCTTTTTCCTTATGGTATGCAGGAGATTGTTTTTTGACAAAACGCGAATTGTCAATTTGGGAAAATGGTATTGTACTCGAAAATAAGAAGGCGTATGATAAAAATATAAGACATGTTTAAAGCGGAGGAAAAGATAAGGAGGCAATTGATGAAAACAATCAAAAAAACAATTCTAAGTTTTACACTTGTATTTTTTATGATGATTTTGCCAGTCGGTGACAGTGCCGGCATGGTAACGGCACAGGCACAGACAATGGTCTATGTGACGCCAACCGGCAGTAAATACCATACCCACAAATGCGGGCGGGGAAATTTTTATCAGACGACACTTTCCAATGCATTGGCACGCGGTCTGACACCGTGCAAGAAGTGTTTTGGTTCATCGGGCGGATATTCGCAGACGCGGAAATCTTCTACGACAACCACGAAGAAGACAACGAAGAAAAAGAACACCAGACCGAAGATAAGTCCGCTGTCGATCAGCAGTACAAAGATTGTGCTTGTAAAAGGACAGAGCAGGAAACTTACGGTAAAGGGTGGTGCAGGAATCGTTTCCTGGGGCAGCAGTAATACAGCGGTGGCTGGTGTCTCCGCCGGAAAAGTGGTCGCAAAAGGAAAAGGCAAAGCAACCATTACGGTAAAGAAGGGAACGCAGAAGAAATCCTGTCAGGTGACAGTAGAAACGCCGGAACTGAATAAGACAGCAGTGGAGATGGACGTGGAAGATACGGTTTCTCTGGATCTGAAGGGATGCAGTCATGACGTGGAATGGACATCTTCTGATGACGATATATGCGAGGTAGAGGATGGCATACTGATACCGTATAGCAGCGGTACGGTTACAGTCAAAGCAAAAGTACATGGTATGGTGTGGAAATGCAAGGTTGTTATCACAGACAGCACAGAGGATGACTGGAACGATGATTTGGATGATGATTCGGATGATGATTCGGAAAATGCCGATGACGGATATATGGATGACGAAGTGGACGCTGCTGCATAAACCAGTTGACAGATTCCTTTCGGAAGTATAATTATAAAAAACAAAGGGCGATGTTGTTCAGACACTGCCCTTTGTTTATTCTGGGGAACTTACAATAACAAGATATCTTGATGGACAATTACCTTCAGTTAAATATGTCGTTGTGATTCCAAAGGTATATTGGTATAATAAAGGTACTATAAGAAAGAGAATGTAAAAATGAAGAAAAGAATAATAACCTACCGCCAGAAAATAGATTCACTCTTAGCCAATGCGGACAATATCTCTCCGGAACAATGGAACGCAATTCTGCAGGAACACCTGACACAGATTGGTTTTTTCCAACATGAGAGGCTGGTACATCTGATCGTGACAGTTACATTTGCGATTCTGACAATGATTTCAATTGTGGCGGCGCTTATGATCTGCAATCCGTTGTTGTATGCGTTGACGTTATTGTTTCTGGTGTTGTTGCTTCCGTATATTATGCACTACTATACGCTGGAGAATGAGGTGCAGAAGATGTATGTGCAGTATGATAGAATCTTGGAGCATTTATGAAAAATTGAGGGAATTAAAAAAATATATAAAGATGATTTGAAGCAACAGAGAGAAGAATGGTTAAAGGAAAATAAAATATTATGTAAAGTGGCACAGTAATTTAAACAGAAAAAGAAAAGTGTGCAAATAATTTTTGTTAACACTGCAGGAGGTACCTTATGTCAACCACAAACCATATTAAAACAGAAGGCCATTTTACCACCTTCGAAGCCATCAGCATGATTGTGGGAAACAGTATCGGTACCGGCATTATCGCCGTGCCGTATCTTGCCACGAAGAACAGCATGTTAGACGTGGTATGGATGGTGCTTATCGCGTATTGCGTAAATGTAATTTTACATTTGATTATTGCCGAATTGTCCTATAACAACGGCGGAGCACAAATTTTTGTGAACTGGTTCGGTATGCCTTTTGCGGCGGTTCCATGCATTTTATTTGCAATATTCGGTGCGAACAGTTTTATCGTTTTAACCAGAATTATGAGCGGTGTTGTCGTTCTTGTAAGTATTATGCTTGTGTTTACATATGGTAAGTCGAGGAAAAAGGCGGGCAGCAGTCCTATCTGCGGTGTGATCGGCACAGTGCCTTTTCAGGTGCTGATGGTGATTTCTACGGTTCTTTCTGCAATCGGCGCATTGATTCCATTTAGTTAAATGCATAGAATAGGAGCAGCTTATGTATACTTCGGATGATTTTCAGATTCGGGACGAAGAAACATTTACCCTTCGTATTCCGAGTGACAGAGATTACAAGATTTTACAACTGACGGATCTGCATCTGGGATTTGGCATCTTTTCCGGGAAGAAGGATCGGCTGGCGCTCGCAGCAGTGACGGAGCTGATCCGGAGGACAAAGCCGGATCTATTAGTGCTGACGGGAGATTCGGTGTTTCCGTTTTTCCCGAAAAGCGGAACGATGAATAATAGAAAGCAGGCGCAGAAGCTGTTGGAATTTCTGGATAGTTTTCAGATCCCGTATACACTTGTATTTGGGAATCATGATTGTGAGATGGGGTCTACCTGCAATAAGGAGCAGCTTTCGGACATTTTTGCCACGGGCAAATACGCGATCTTTACCAAAGGCAGATATGAACGAAGCGAGGCTCCTATTTCCGGCGTGGGGAATTTTGTGCTGGATCTGGTAGATCGAGAGGGGAAACTTCTCCTGCCACTGGTCCTGCTGGATTCTAATATGTATGGAGAAGGCTGGTTTTACGGCGGCTTTGATTGCATTCATGAGGATCAGACAGTGTGGTGCATGGAGAAGCTGAATGAGAGAAAAGTGCCTGCAATGGCCTTTTTTCATATGCCGCCGGCGGAGTTCAAAGAAGCTTATGAGAAGATGAAGCTGGGAGACCACAGTGTCGTTTATGAGCATGGAAGCATCGGAGAGAAAGATGAGTATTTCGGAATATCCAATCGGCAGCCGCATTTCTTTGAAGCGGCGGTGCAGAATGGTTGGCTGAAATGGATGTTCTGCGGGCATGATCATCTGAATACGCTGTCTTTGACTTATCAGGGAATTCGGATGTCGTACGGAATGTCTATCGATTATCTGGGGTATTCCGGGATTGCAAAGCAGTATGTGCAGCGTGGTGCAACGCTTATTACGAGAAAGCCGGACGGAGAGGTGGTAATCTCTATGGTACCATTGACGACAGTTGTTTCCATGAGAGTACGGGGAAAAATAAGTAGGAAAAATGCTATAAAATAAATCATAGATGAGATATAAAAAGAAATCCAATATGATGTTGAAATGTGGGGGGCTGCCTTTTTATTTGCTAAATATTAGTTAAAAATAATAAACATAAAAAACGCGAATTGTCAATTTCGGAAAATTTTGTTGTTATATAAAATGGGAGAGAGTATTATGAAAATATATAGAAAATATTGGAGTAAAAACAGGGAGAAACAACAATGTTTTATATTGCTATATGCGATGATGAGGATTATTTTTGTAGAAAAGAGAAAAAAATAATTGAAAAATATATGATGCAGCGCGAATGTAAAGTTAAGATTGAATTGTTTTCATCGGGGGAAGAATTGTTACAGAATAAAAACAGTGTACTTAAGTATGGCATTATATTTCTTGATATTAGTATGGAAAAACTTAATGGGATGGAAACAGCGAAATATATAAGAACGATTACGAGAGAAGCGTATATAGTGTTTGTTACGGCATATATTAATTACGCTTTAGAGGGATACAGAGTAGATGCTATAAGATATTTGTTAAAAGACAACGAAAATTTTGAAGATTCGCTTGTTGAATGCCTGGACACTATTTTTTATAAGATGAGGTATAAAATAGATAAGAAATGGTTTGATTTTCAAGAGGGAAGAATGAATTTAAAACTTACGAATCTTATATATATAGAAAGTAATCTTCATAAACTTACATTTCATGTGATCAATGAAAAACGAAAAGAGTATTCTATGTATGCAAAATTGGATGAAATGGATGAGATATTGGAAGAATTGGGATTTTGTCGGATACATAAAAGCTATCTGATTAATTTAAAATATGTAGATTCAATGATGAGATATTTGGTGTGTTTGAGTAATGGAATGGAACTGAGTATTTCCAGGAAAAAATATAAGGATGCTGAGGAAAAATGGATTTGCTATAAAGGGGAGATTTGATGGGAATATACATATATGGAGTTGTTAATACCATTTTATTTGTGATTCTCGGAAAACTATTTATGGAAATATTTGAAAGCAGACGACGATATACAAACAGGTGGTATGGAGGTATTATTATATTATGCCAGATAGCAGGACTGTATGGGGTTTCTGTTATTCTGGATGGAAAACTTATATGTAAAGAAATTGTAGTTTTGACATTGAATATTTTGTGTATGTGGTTATATTTCAATCAGACTATATGGAGAACGGTTGCATGTATGCTTTTGTATCAGGCGAGTGGATTGATTATTGATTACGTGACAATTATTGTAGCGTCAAAGTGTTTTTCGAATATTACAATGGATAGTTTACATGAGTCAATGGTAAATGTTTTACTTGGTGTATTAAGCCAGACATTTCTTTTAGTTTTTCTTATGATTTTGCATCGTTATGTCATTCATACATCTTCGGATATGCTCACGGAGGCAGAGTGGCTAAGATTTGCAATATTCCCGATATTTACAATTGTAGTATTGATCTCACTTTTGGTGGGATTTGAGATTCCTTTAAATGAAAGACAAAAAAGTATTTTGATATGCATTTCTATAGGCCTGATAGGAATGAATATTGTGGTATTTTATCTCATTAATTCTATTTTAAAGAGAGAAATGGAACTTAGAGAGAATAAGATATTTTTAGAACGTGTCAAAAATGAAACGGAAATGTACAGAAGTATTTCTGAAAATTACGATAAACAAAGAAAAAGAGAACATGAATACCAAAATCATATGCAGGTAATCTCTGATTTGCTGAAAAATAAAAAGTATCAAGAATTGGAAAGATTCATAGATGAAAGTAATTCTGATACTGCAGGAAAAATAGATAAGATTGATACAAATCACGTAATTGTAAATTCAATTTTAAATACAAAATATCGCGAAGCAAGGGAAAAGAAAATTGTATTTGTTGTAAAAGTAAATGATCTTTCTACATTGAAGATAAAAGATGAAGACATTGTTTTGATTCTTTCAAATTTGTTAAATAATGCTATAGAAGCATGTGAAAAAAGTGAAAGACCTGTAATAAAAGTAAAAATTATGAAAGAGCAAAAACAAATAATAATAGCAGTTATAAATACTATAGATAAAGAACCGAAAGAGGAATGTGGAAAGTTCATTACAAGTAAAGAGGAAAACACGGAGTTACATGGAATTGGAATTCAGAATATTAAGGATACAGTCGAAAAATATGGAGGAACATGTGTAATACGATATGATCAAATGATATTTCAGTTTATTATAGTAATATCGGAAAATTGACAGATGCAGTAATGTGTCTGTTTTTTTATACCATTTCTGCATTAAAATGACCAATTCTGCTTTAACTGTTTCTATTTGTATGTAAACTCTTTACACTTGATTAAAGATATTTGTCGAAAAGAGGAAAGTTATGACGCAGCATTGGGCAGAAAAATTGGCAGACAGTTTGTTATTTAATGGGTTTATAAAAGAAAGCGATAAGGAAATATATAGTTATCATATACAGATATTTTTGGAAAAAATAATTGGTTTTTCAGTCATTTTTCTGATTTCATTTTGGATAAAAAAAGTAGGACAGACCATTTTGTTTGTATTTTATTTTTCTTGTATTCGAAAGCGTGCAGGAGGTTTTCACGCAAATAGCTTTATCGGATGTTTTATAGGAACAATTGGAATATATGTGGTTTATTCGTATGTAATTTTTTTATATTTGGCAAAACACATGTGTATAAATATAACGTTGGTTATTGCTGCAACGATAATTATTGAAATCATTGGGGCAGTGAATCATCCAAATATGGAATGGAGCAGGAAGGAATATGAAAATAGTCAACGAATCGCGAAAATTATAGCGGTTATAGAATGTGGAAGTATTCTGATCTTCTTTTTCGGGAAAATTGAAACCAGCTATATTTTGTACATGAGTTTTGGAATAATTTTAAGTGCAATTTTGTTGGCACTGGGAAAAATAATTGGTCAGGAGGTGAAAGCAGTATGAAAAAAGCTGTAAAGAATGGTCTGCTGAATATTTTGGACAAGACGATAAAAGTAGAAGTTCAAAAAAGTGAAATTGGCGGAGCTTCAATCTGCCCATTGATTTTACATCAGCCTAAGAGACCAAAAAGATCATAAAAATTGGAACTTTTTATGATTAGCTAAAAGCATCGGACATTCAGAAATAACTGGATGTCCGAAAAGAAAGTAAATTTATGAGGTGGAGAAACATGGATTTATTACAAAATGAGAAATGTATAGAAACAGAACAATTAAATATTACCGGAAATATTATGACATGGCAGGGAACAATGGTTCAGTTAAGCAACGTATCTTACATTACTACGCAAAAACTGAGCCCAGTAAAACTCCCGTGGAGTGCCTTGGTTCTTATTGGGCTTGGAATATGTATGTTTGCATTTAAAGCAGTAATTGCTTTTGTAATGATTGTATTAGGTGGAATTATTTTTTATGCATGGTATGCTGACAATAAGAAACGGTCTCAGTCGATGATGTTAACCATTTGCATGAATTCTGGAAAAAATTTGCAGATTTTATTTATTAATAAAGATTTTTTGAACAGGGTTTTATCGGTACTGGAGAAAATCATTATTGATGGTGGAATCGGAAATCAGAATATTTCGATTGACCTTAGTGGCAGTCAGTTCGCTGGAGATGCTCAGGTGTTGAATAATCTCGGAATTAATCAAAAATAAAGGAGTAATTTGTATGGGAGTAAAAATTGATATGGGGAATGTGAAAATCAGTGGATCAGCGAGATTACTTAATAATGCGAGCATAAGAGAAAATGAGGATACTGTTATTTCTCTGAACGGTGTAGAAATTTTGGAAAATGCGGCTGTTCTTGAAAATTTAAACATAGAGTCATTTCTTAAAGAATTACAAATGGCTGTAAATAAAACGGATGTTAATTCTCCAGAGTATAATAGCATGAAGCAGATTGTAGAATCGCGAGATAAAAATAAGGATACCATCGTGAAAATGATAGCAAAGCATATTAGTACTTTTTCAAAAGGAGTATTGGAAAATGTCCTGGCTGCATATATAAGCAGGGGATGGTAAAATTTATAAATGATAGGACAAAGGAGAAATTTATAAATGAAAAATAAGTTTGAAGAATTTCATTTTGAAAATGATAGAAATTATCCTGCAGATGTTTATTGGAATTTATATGATAAAAATCATCAAGAAGCAATTAAAAAATATGAAGGACACATGTTCTGTCCTCTTTGTAAATTGGCGCCGCTTACAGTTGTAAAAGGAGAGCAACGTAGATATTTTAAAGTAGTGCAATCGGACATGGAAAAACATGATGATGGGTGCTCATATAAGAGAAAAGAAGGGTCTAAACGGGATATAGAAAAATTTTATAGGAATTTGGATACAACAGATATAAGAAATCGTTTGATTAGCTGTATGAATAGAATGCTTAAGAAATTAACTAATCCTACAGGTGGAAATATTAGCAAAACAGGGAGATCGGGGACTCATAATAAAAATTTTTTAGATTTTACAACAGAAAATAAGGAAATAAAATATTTGCCTCATAAAAATTTGAATTCTAAAACGTTGGAAAATGATATGGATGTGCAAAAAATTTATTATGGAAGATGTGCATTATATATTGTCAAATATGTTCCAACTGGGGAAGATGAAATAAAGATGTATTATCTAAAAGTATTGAATCAGGATACTAAGAAGCAGATTTGTGATATTATTATTTCTAGATATGTTTATAATTATTTAAAAGAAGATTTAGATAAAATTCCAGAAGAAAAATCTAAAGCAGAAGATTACTATCTTTGTTTTTCGGGTACTATGGAAAAAGGAAAGTATTCTTATAAATGTAAACTTGCTGACTCAAGAATGTTGATATTAGAAAAAGAATTATAATTTTATTAGTATACGTTGCGAATTCTTTTATGTTTCTGTAATATGAAGGGGTTAAAAAACTTGATTATATGAGCAGGATTCCATGCAAAAATTTTGTAAAAGGTAAAATGAGCCTTTTACTATACGTATGGTGATTATGAATACATAAGAGACAAAAATATATGATTATAAGGGAAAGCGTAAGAAAAATGGAAGATATAAAATATTTTACTAAACAAATATTAATAGAGTATAATAATGCAGCAATTAGAGAGAAAAGAAATCGAGCAATAGAAGAACAGTTTTTAGAAAGTTTACAAGAGGGAGTTCTATATCCAATTGTTTTTAAAATGTATCATACAAAAGATGAGATTAGAGTACAAATTGATTTTTTTGAGAATAGAACAGCTTTTCTGGATATGACGGTAGAACGTTATGAAATGCTTCCGGTAGCAAAATGGAATAATGAGAATCAGATGCTGGAAGTTGAAGATGATGAAGAAATCAGAAAGAGATTTCCCTATAAAAATAGAGAATGGACAGAAAAAGTAGTGAAAAAGCCGTATAGAAAACAGGGAAAATTCAGAAAGGATGTATTAAATGCATATGATCGTACTTGCGCAATATGTGGAATGCATGAATCTAAAATATTAAGAGCTGCACATATTGTGCCGGTAGCAAAAGGAGGAATAGATGATATAACAAATGGAATATGTTTATGTACAAATCATGAAGTAGCTTTCGATAAGGGATTAATAAAGATAAGACCAAATGGAAAAGTAGAAGTTAAAAGTACGGAATTAAAGGGGGCTTATGATAAAATACTGCTTCCAAAAGAAAAAAAGAACTGGCCTTCTAAAAAATATTTACAAGAAAAGTATGATATGACATAAGATTCATATCAGGCTTAGCCTAATGTAGAATTGACAGAATTTATCTTAAGATTTCGTAGTAATTTTTTATTATAGTGGAAACAGATAAAATAATAGATTATATAAAACGGAACAAAAACAACTCGTTCATACAAAACGATTACATGTCATACAAAATGGAACTGGCGAATGTATAATGGTCTCATAAATTAAGACACTTTTTCGGACAGATTTTAATGAATCTGATATACTACAATCAGTATGAAAGAGAGGATTCAAAATCATGTCCAGACAAAGAAGAAATTTTAGTGCAAAATTCAAATCAGACCTTGTTATCGAACTGTTAAAGGGTGAAAAGGATCTCAATACCCTGGCAGTTGAAAATAATATTCAGCCAAATCTGCTCCAAAATTGGAAGAAGGAATTCCTTGACAATGCGTCAGTCGTATTTGACGACAAACGTGAGGAAAACCTTAAAGAAAAGCTTGCCGAAGAACGCAAGGAAAAATCGGAGTATGCCAAAAAGGTCGGTCAGTTAACCATGCAGGTTGACTGGCTCAAAAAAAATCTGAAGAAATTTGTGGACCTGACTACGAGAGTAAATTTAGTCCAAAACCTTTTGACGACTAAGGAATTACCCGTTTCTGTCGGAGCAAAGCTGCTTGATATCAACCGTACAAGCATTTACTACAAGGGGACACCTGTATCAGAAGCCGAACTTGCCTGCAAAGAGATTATTGATCATCTTCATACCGATAACCCGACATTGGGTGCAAGACAGATGCCGCACAGCTGAAAGCACGTGGTTATCATGTCGGTCGACGCAAGACCAGACGTTACATGACTGAAATGGATATTTATCCAATCTATCCGAAGATGAATCTTTCCAAACGGATGCAACAGGCTAAGGTATGTCCTTATCTCCTTAGAAATGCCGCCATAGGCAAGCCAAATCAGGCATGGTCTATTGATATTACATATATTCCGATCAAGCGTGGCTTTTTATATCTGATAGCTGTTATCGACTGGCACAGCCGCTGTATTGTCGGCTGGGAAGTTGATGATACACTTGATACCAGAATGGTCATCAATGCTTTGAAAAAAGCATTTAAGGTGGCAAAACCACAGATACTGAATTCTGACCAAGGATGTCAGTTTACAAGTCAGCAATACATTGATTTCGTAAAAGAAAACGGCATCCGCCAAAGCATGGATGGAAAAAGCCGCTGGGCAGACAATATCATGATTGAGCGCTGGTTTCGTAGCTTCAAGTATGAAGAAGCATATCTGACACAATACAATAACATCAAAGAAGCCAGAGCTGCCATTGGACAGTATATTCACACCTACAACTTTGAGCGGCGTCACTCCGCACTTGACTATCAGACACCGGCTGAATGCTATTATCCGGCAATGCTGTTGCCATATGTAGCTTAGCATAGAATGGTTCAGGGGAGAGTTCCACTATCCTCCCCATGTTCCTTGTAACTTATCCACAATATCAGTTCATTATAAAAATCTTAGATTTTTGTCTTGACAACTGAGCCACTATATGTTATCGCGCGAGAATATTCAAAATTCAGATCTTCTATGATAATTGATGTGGCTTGACGGCAGTTTTCTGCTGTTAAGCCATGTTTATTTAATAGCAAAAATAAGCTGGTATGTCAAGAGCGCCGACGATGAATAAAATAGAGCTAATGTCTACCAATGGGAGACATTGGCTCTTGTTAAACTAAGCTAAGAACTTATTATCACCATCAACGGCATTTTTTATGATTTCAATTTCAGTTTCGTTTAAATCGAATATATTAGAAATTAGTAAATCTAATTCATTATATATTTGTTCTGCCTCTTGCAGTGGCAGTCCAGAAATTAGTTTATCTGTAACTTTAATGATTTGGTCCTGTGTAGAATCATCGACTAGTGGTATAGGTATATTTTCGATATGTGAACGTAGTACTTTGACAGAATGGAATTCTCGTTTATAAATAAATTGAGCAATTCTTGAATTAAGGATTGCAAGTACATATTTCATCTTTATATCAGGTATTCTTGGAATTACAATATTGCAGCTATTTAATGATAGTGTTTGTTTATTATCGTAAGCGAAAACTAATTGACTGCTAATGAATCTATATAATAGTTTTTCTTGAGCGCGATACATTTTTGTTGGTGCTATCTGTTGAAAACTTTCAGGCTTAAAGATGATGTAATTGGTGGTTGGGTTGATGTGATATTTGCTAATATCAGCCCCCTTTAAAACCATTTCGTTTTCATTATTTTTTTTATCAGAAATATATTTCTTATTATTTCCTGTTACAATGCCTAGTGCAAAATCTGCATTTCCAAGTAAATATGATGCGTTTGAAATGTTCCTGATTTTATTCATAACATTGTATTCGGCATCTGATGTAGTGAAACTAAAATATTCTGAGTTTACGGTTCGTTCCGTGTTAATTGTAAATGATTCTGTGCTTGTATTAACATTCATACCCAAAGTTGAGAGAGCAGAGTGTGTACATTGTAAATCAAGAATAATAGATGGACATTGTACCCCATCGAATGCGTTACCTAAAAAATCAAGATTTTTAATGCAACAGTTTTCAATTATTATCTTACGAATTTCGGTATGAGCCTTAATATTTAGTATTGCTTCTGGAAGTACATATGTTAAGTGACCGTTAACGGCAAGATGATTGAGAGCCTGTTCAATAAACACATCGTAGGATTCGATATTTTTTCCGGAGGCGGATTTGTATAGAACTCTAAGTTTTGATTTCTCATCTTCTGAAAATTCATATCCCCAAGGTGGGTTGCCGATTATATATTGGAAATCTTTGCTAGAGTAGTTAATCAAATAGTCCGACTCCGTTATATGTTTGTAAATAGCTGTGATAGGAACATTATATTTTAAAGCCATATTGAGTCTGGTGATTTTGACACTGACTGTATCGATATCGTTGCCATACACGGAATGAAATGTAACGTGTTCTGGTAACTGCAATAGAAAGTTTCCGGTTCCACAACAAGGGTCTAGTATCTTCTGAGATTCTTGAAAATCAAGTTTGCTAATAAGGCTTTTAACAACCCGTGTAGAAGTATAGTAGGAGCCTGTAGCTTTTCTATTTCCAATGTTTTTACAGGAAATATAGATAAGACCTAGTATATCTTCACTTGCCTCATAAATATATTCCATATTAAAAACAGAGGATGTTTCTTGCAAAAGCTTATGGCTGCTTCTGTGTCTTCAATTAAGTTAGAAATCAAATCATCATATTCCCCTATTGAAAGTTCTTTTACAGAAATTGTAACAATATGTTATTGCGCTCTTTTATCTGTATATTGTTTTTTGAAAGAAACAAATGTAGGGCACAGTCTGCAACTAATAGTTGAATAGTTGCAATATCTAAATCAATTTCATTATCTGATGCTAGTGCTAATAATTTTTGTAAAGCAGGTATATTTTTGCATTGCTCTGAGACATAGGAATTGTATAAAGAATTACCGGATACAAACTTTTTGTTTCTTCTGCTTTTTAAGGCTTTGTTTTTACCTGATTGAAGTTCTGCGCATAAAGTTTCCACATATTTTTTCGAAAAATATGGAGTCTTTTTTTCCGTGAATTCTGGGGTTGATTTTCCAAGTTTAATCCAGTTCCTTCCTGTGGCAGTAGAAATTGATAATTTTTCACACAGTTTCTTTAGTGATATATAATCCATAGTGTCCTCCACTAAATATTTCTGATTTGTATGTCTTTGATGGAAATTGCAAACCAGATGTGATAAACAGAATCGCATTGGACTATCACAGAGTCACAAAAATAAAACCGAAGGAAGTGCCGGAAGGTGCAACCTGGGACTTTGTTACATGGGATTATACAGAGCATCTAATTATTGACAGAGAAACAGAAACCCTTGAACACATCCAAAATATAGGGTCTGGCTGTAAGGTTTCCCGTAAGTATGAAATTGAAGGAGGAATTGAAAGTCTGCTTGAAAATTTCAATGCAGAGGATTTGTTTTCACACATTGAAGGGAATCCCGACGATGTGATAGATACTCCAAACGAAACCAAGGATTATAAAATTACCATTGATTACAAAAAGAGTCCACAGCGTGTTATCGAAGGCAGCTATGATAAAAATGGTCTTCCGGAGGACTTTGCGGATTTTGCAGAGACGGTATTTGAGTTTATAAGATTTTATGGATTGGGAGAGGTTCTCGATCCATCGGTTTACGGCAAGGTAAAACGCCGTCAATCAGAATACATTTTCTGTAGTGTCACCTTTGATGATGGATACAAGAGTTATTATTATCTGACGGACGATGACAGTATCGAGATTGGTGATTTTGTTCTCGTTCCGGCTGGAAAGGATAATCATGAGGCTGTTGTAGAGGTAGTGAACATCGAATACTTCAGTGAAGAAAATGTGCCACTGCCTATCGAGAAAACAAAGAGAATCATCCGTAAGTGTACAGATGATGATTTTGACCTGCCAGAATCAGAATAATCTATTTTTTAAGAATGGAGGAGGCGATACTATGGCAAATACATCCGCTGTTTATGCAAGAATAGATACGAATCTCAAGGACAATGCTGAGAGTATTCTTTCTCAGCTTGGCATTTCTCCATCCAGTGCAATTCAGATGCTTTATAGCCAGATCGTACTGAAAAAAGGTATGCCGTTTGAATTGAAACTTCCTTCTTCTAAGCCATTAGCTGTTGGTGCAATGACCAGAGAAGAACTTGATGCAGAACTCCAGAAGGGTGTTGATTCCATCAAAGAAGGAAAGGTATATTCTGCAGATGAAGTCGACGCGGTACTTGCAAAGGAGTTTGGCATATGACGGATAGCTATAATGTCGGCTATTCTGTAGATGCACTTGGTGATTTACGTAAAATCTATTCGTATATTGCGAATGAACTTCTTGTTCCGGAGACAGCCGCAGCTCAGCTGGGGCGCATACGAAAGGAAGTTCGTTCATTGGATTTTATGCCAGCTCGTTATACGTTAGTTGAATGGGAGCCTTGGCATTCGATGAAAATGCATCAGCTTCCGGTAGACAACTTTATTGTGTATTATCTTGTCGATGATAAAGAGAGGACAGTTCTGCTTCTGGGCAAGTAGCTCAGTATTGCCTGGATCCAGTTTCAGGAGCTTCTCGACATCCTTGAGCTGACTCTGCGTATTCTTGATTTCTGAATTGACACCCTTTAAGGCACTCTGAAGCTTGGTAGTATCGCCACCGATCTCGACCGTGATACCCTTAATTCTACTTCCCGCCATAACGCACCTCCTCCCTGCAAAATGGGCATAAAAATTGCCCGGCATTTCTGCCGAGCATAAAGAAAGCACCGATCAGATTTCTCCGACCGATGCTAATAAACTGCTATTCTATTGAGATTTACAAATTGGAAGCTGCCATGCAATTATTTGTCATTTTCCAAAGAGGTAATGATTGCAGCCCCCATTACAACAATTGAAAGAATTGAACCGAGCTGAGGCCAATTCATTATTTCGGCTCCAAATACTGTGCCAAGGTATCCCAAGATAATAGCAATAATGGAAGAAATAGCTGCTTTTTTCATTTATTCGTACTCCTTTGTTAACTTCCGATTTTGAGATTATTTCTTAAATAGCTCAGAATGTGAACCAAGGCGATAAAGCATCAAAACAAGAACACCTCCATTCAAGTATAGTATACTCAAATGCGCGTCTAATGTCAACACACTGTCATTATATAAGATACATACCTAAAATGAAAAAGATGCAATTTCTGATTTTTATGGTATATTGGGAATAAAATGATGTGATCGTTTATGCATACACAAAACAGAAAGGAGTCTGCCATGGATATAACAGGAGTAGGAAACCTATCATATTTATATAATTATGGAATTTCGGACAGCGATACCAGACATGTCACAGGAAAAGAAAACGGCATCGGAAGCGTAGATGAAAATGGGAAACAGAAGGAATGCCAGACGTGTAAAAACCGCAAATATGTCGACGGATCAGATGAAGCAAATGTATCGTTTAAGAGTGCCGCGCATGTTTCCTAAAAAGATTTAAAGGTAACCGATGGGATAAAGGCGCGGGAGGATCATGTGGATATGCAGGTGTAGGCGATGTATGTAGTTTACACTGACTAACTGGTATAACAGCTGTTGCCCTGTATGCACCAGTCAAAGTTGAAAATTGCATAAATGGCAGAAATATGTTACCATAAACATAGACTATTGATAGAAGGTATATGGAGTGGAAGCGATGGAAAAACAGGAATTTTGCATGGAAAAATCTCAGATATTTCAGGAGATGATCAGTCGTATTTCAAAATTATCTCAGGACAGTTATTTAATGGTTACTGATATGCAGCATAATTTAACATTTGTTCCAGAAAGTACTGCAGAATTTCTGGGGATTCCATCGGGATGGTGTGAAGATGGATATAAAATAGTGCTGGAAAAGAGCGTACACCCATATGACTGCCCGGAATATACGGAAGAGATGAAAAAACGTCTGCGGGGGATCAATCTGGAGAACGATCTGTACATCCGTATGGGAAAAGACAAAAAGTATGTGATGACGCAGATTATAACGGATATGATTTTAGAGCAGGGCAAAAACAGATATTTTATTGTTCTGCTTCGGAATCAGAATGTGATTCCGGAAATTGATCCGTTGACGGATCTTTATGGTCAGGTCAAATTTGAAAAAGATATTGTGGATTATATTCAGCAGGGACGAAAAGTAGCTGTTTTGGAAATTGAAATTGATCATATGAATGATATCAATATATTGTACGGAACAAATTACAGCGACCGGATTCAAAAGGTTCTTGCATACCGGTTTATTTACATGATGGATGCAGATAAAGCAGTTTATCGTATGGGAAATTCCAATTACGCATTTATTTTGAGGGATGCCAGCCGTGAAGAGGCTGCGGCATTTCTGGAGAAGATTCGCGCGCGGCTGGAGGAAAGTGTTGTCTTAGAAAACAACCATTTTGACCTGAAGATATATGCCAGTGGGATAATTCTTGATCATTATGAGGGAGAAATTTCCACGGTACAGAGTAAGCTGGAATATGTTTTAGGAAAAATGCGTACCAGACGGGATCATAAGTTAATGTTCTTTAATGATCTGGTACAGATCAATGGGGACGTGGATCTGGATCTGATGAAGGTAATTCATCAGTCTGTGCTGAACCAATGTGACGGATTTTATGTGGAGTATCAGCCTGTCGTACATGCACAGACAGGAGAGATTGCCGGAGCGGAAGCACTGGTCCGCTGGAAAAAGGAGCCATATGGTATTGTGCCACCGGGAATGTTTATTGACTGGCTGGAAAGTAATCCATGTATGTATGATCTGGGAAATTTTGTTTTGAAACAGGCATTGACGGATGCTGTGGAGTTTCGAAAATCAAATCCGGATTTTTTTATTAATGTCAATATGTCCGCAAAACAGCTGGAAAGGAAAACGTTCTGTGGTGTTGTCATGGCATTGTTGAAAGAAACCGGTTTTCCGGCGGGGCAGTTGTGTCTGGAACTGACAGAGCGGTGTAGAAGCATGCCGGTCAGCGTTATGGAAGAAAAACTGTTGTACCTCAAACAACATGGAGTGAGACTTGCAATGGATGATTACGGTACGGGAAGTGCATCTTCAAGTGTCCTGCTGCAGACCCCGATGGATGAGATAAAGATTGACATGAGTTTTATCCGTGGAATTACGGATAATCAGACCAAACAGGCACTGGTGCGCAGCATGGTTGATTTTGCAAATAAAGCGGATTTAAAGAGCTGCCTGGAAGGGGTAGAGGATGAAAAGCTGCAGAATTATCTGCGTTCCTTTGGAGCCACATGGTTTCAGGGGTATTATTATTCCAGACCGGTTCAGGCAGCTGCAATGCAAAAATTGTTAAACATGGAAAATTGATAATTAGTCGGCGATGAGCAGATCAACGCCGGCTTTTTCATAGATTTCTTTTGTATTTTCGGATAATCCGGAGTCGGTGATTACCAGATTCAGATCATCAATAGAGGCATAGCTTGAGATGGATGAGGTGTCAAATTTGGTGTGGTCAATCAATGCAATTGTTTTAGCAGAAGCCTTGATACACATGCGTTTTAAATCTGCTTCGTAGATACTGAAATCGGTAAGTCCGTTTTCAACGGAGAAGCCGCGTGCAGAGACAAATGCAATGTCCGTATGAATTTTCTGTAGCAGATCCACACCGAGGAGACCTTCAATGGAAGAAGAGGCAGAGGTAACGATTCCACCGGTCAGGATAACGGTGATCCCGGGGATATCCTTCAGAGCCAGTGCAAGGTCAATGCCGTTTGTGATAACGGTAAGTTCTGTAAAGCCGGTCAGTTTCATGCCAAGTGTATAGGCAGTGGAGCTGGCATCTAAAAAGATGCACATGTGATCTTTTACCATGTGGATGGCATTTGCAGCAATTGCCTCTTTTTCTTTTTTATTTTCCAGTGCACGTTCATGAAAGAAATAGGCTTTTCCGGTAAGTTCTTTATTGTCTGCGGAGTTATCGTGGTAGAGTGCGCCTCCATGTGTTTTGGTCAGAAGTTTTTCTTTATCCATCTGGTTTAAATCGGTACGGATGGTTGTGGTGGAAACTCCAAGCATTTCACTGAGTTCATTTGTGGTTGCTTTTCGGTTTTGTTTCAAATATTCCAATATAAGTTTCTGACGTTCTAATTGCAGCATGATGATTTTTTATACTCCTTTATATTTACGAAAACACAGATTTCGAAAGTTTATATATAGGATACTATACATCGGAATTGCATTTTTTGCTAGTGAAAAGTGAAAACAAAAAAATTTGCAAAGAAGTGGATGAAAATCAGCAGCTGTGGTATGATAAGAAAAAAGCATAAGGAGGGGTTTTTATGCTAAAAGAGTGGGAAAAATCCGAAAAACCATCGGAGGAGGAAATTAAGGCACGGCTGGAAGCGGTAAAAGAGAAACTGGCACGGCAGCAGCTTTTGATCAAAGAGAAGAAAGTACCGGTTCTTGTTGTGCTTGAAGGCTGGGGAACGGCCGGAAAAGGTTATGCAATCGGCCAGATCATCCAGAATATTGATCCGCGTTTCTTTAAGGTGGTATCGATGCAGAAAAAGACGGAGGATGACAAGAGAAAACCGTTTTTGTACCGGCATTTTGCCAAAATTCCGGAAGCCGGACAGTTTGTATTTCTGGATACGGCATGGATGGATGAGATTACGGAAGAGCGTCTGCACGGAACCATTTCCGAGGATGTATATGCCAACCGGATTGAAAGTGTCCGCCGGTTTGAACGGCAGCTTACAGACAATGGTTATCTGGTCATGAAATTCTTTCTGCATATTTCAAAAAAGGAACAGTCACGGCGTATTGCACAGCTAGAGCATCAGAAGGACACAACATGGCGTGTCAGCAAAAAAGATTTGTGGCAGAATGAACATTATGAGAAATGTATGGATGTATTTTCCGGATATCTGAAAAATACAAATATGCCATCCGCACCCTGGTATATCATTGATGCAAAGTCCAGAAAATGGACAGAAGTACAGATTCTTGAGACGCTTACCCAGGGGATTGAGATTGCTCTGAGTAATCACCAGATGGCGGTTCCGCTTCTGCAGAATGTATTTCCGTTGAAAAAAATGCCGCTTCTTTGTGACATTCCATTGGACAAGTGTATGGAGGAGGATGTCTATAAAAAGGAATTAAAGCAGCTTCAGCAGAGACTTGGAGAACTGCACAATCGTCTGTATCGTAAGAAAGTGCCGGTCATCATTGCCTATGAAGGGTGGGATGCAGCCGGAAAAGGCGGAAATATCAAGCGGATTACGGGAGCACTTGATCCGCGTGGATATGAGGTTCATCCGATTGCAAGTCCCGAGCCGCATGAGAAAGCAAGACATTATCTGTGGCGTTTCTGGACAAGGCTTCCGCGTACCGGGCATATTGCAATCTTTGACCGAACGTGGTATGGGCGTGTGATGGTCGAACGTCTGGAAGGGTTTTGCAGCGAGAATGACTGGATGCGTGCGTACAATGAAATTAATGAGTTTGAGAAGGAACTGCACGACTGGGGAGCCGTGATCATCAAATTCTGGGTGCAGATCGACAAAGATACGCAGCTTGCCCGTTTTACCGATCGGCAGAATACGCCCGAAAAGCAATGGAAGATTACAGAGGAAGACTGGCGCAACCGTGATAAGTGGGATGCGTATGAGGGGGCAGTCAATGAGATGATTCAAAAGACGAGCACTACCTATGCACCGTGGCATATCTTAGAATCCGTAGATAAAAAATATGCACGGATCAAAGCATTAAGGATCGTGATTGCTGAACTGGAAAAAGTGTTAGACTGACTGGAAAAATAAAAAAGGAATACCCCGGCAAACGGAATTTCCGTTGCCGGGGTATTTTTGCGACTTATGATGAAACATCGCAGAATTATGAATTTGTTTTTTTCAGGTTTTTCTGTGCTGTAGAAAGCATCAGCTTGATACGGTTGAGCTGGTTAACTTCCGATGCACCCGGATCATAATCGATTGCAACGATATTTGCGCCCGGATATTCGTGACGAATTTCCTTAATGACACCTTTACCGACGATATGGTTTGGCAGGCAGGCAAATGGCTGCGCACAGACGATGTTGGTTGCTCCCTGTGCAATCAGTTCAAGCATTTCTCCAGTTAAGAACCAGCCTTCGCCGGTCTGGTTACCGCAGGAGACGATATGCTCTGCCTGTTTTGCCAGATCCTGAATATATGCAGTTGGCTCAAAATGTTTACTCTTTGCAAGTTCATCCCTTGCATCCTTGCGCAGCCACTCAAAGAAGCGGATGAGCATATTGTTGATGCGCTTGGATTTTGCGGTAGCTCCAAGATAATCCGCCTTGAAATTCTGATTGTAGCAGCAGTACAGTAAGAAATCGGTCAGATCCGGTACGACTGCCTCCGCACCTTCGGATTCGAGCAGGTCTACAATATAGTTGTTGGCAGCCGGAAGGAACTTGACAAGGATCTCTCCAACCACACCGACACGCGGCTTTTTCTCATCCGTCATTGGCAGATTGTCAAAGTCGCGGATGATCTGACGGCACATTTTGCGATATTTACGGTGGGACAGAATCTTGGTGTTGCCAACAAAGTCAATGACACGTTTTTTCCATTTTTCATGCAATGCGTTGGCAGATCCCGGTACCTTTTCGTATGGGCGCACACGGTAGAGACAGCGCATGAAGATGTCTCCGAATTCCAGAGCGTACAGACCATGCTGGATCAGGCTTGGTGTGAGTTTAAATCCCGGATTTTTCTCCAGTCCGACCATATTGATGGAGATGACCGGAATATCCGGGTGGCCGGCTTTGGTCAGTGCACGGCGGATAAATCCAATGTAGTTGGTCGCACGACAGCCACCACCGGTCTGTGAGATCAGGATTGCTGTTTTGCTCAGGTCATATTTGCCGGACATTACCGCACTCATAATCTGTCCGATGACAATCAGGGACGGATAACATGCATCGTTATTTACATACTTTAAACCGACATCGACACATTCTCTGGACGGAACATCCGGGATGACCAGATTGTAGCCTGCGGCACGGAATGCCGGAACGAGAAGTTCAAAATGGATCGGTGACATCTGTGGACAGATGATGGTGTAATCTTTACGCATTTCCTCGGTAAAGATAACGCGCTCGTAATTTGCCGGCTTGATTTCGCGTTTTTCATGTTTTTTCTCTTTGACACGAATTGCAGCCAGAAGCGAACGGATACGGATACGGGCAGCACCGAGGTTGTTGACTTCATCAATCTTTAAGCATGTATAAATTTTTCCGGAATTGGTCAGAATATCGCTGACACAGTCGGTTGTTACGGCATCCAGTCCGCAGCCGAAGGAGTTCAGCTGGATGAGGTCCAGATCATCCCTGGTCTTAACGTAGTTTGCGGCGGAGTACAGCCGGCTGTGGTACATCCACTGATCCATGACAATAAGCGGGCGTTCCAGATTCCCCAGATGGGAAATGGAATCTTCTGTCAGTACACACATACCGTAGGAAGTAATCATTTCCGGAATACCGTGATTGATTTCCGGATCAACATGGTATGGACGACCGGCCAGCACGATACCGCGGCGATGGTGTTCTTCCATATATTTCAATACTTCTTCGCCCTTCTTCTGCATCTCCAGACGGGTCATGGCAAGTTCTTTCCAGCCTTCGGATACGGCATCACGTACTTCGGCTTCCGGAATATGGAATTCTTTCTTAAAACAGTCTACGAGCTGTTTGGAAAGAACTTCTTCGTTTGTAAACGCCATGAACGGGTTTAAGAACCGCATCTGTCCACTCGTAATTTCCTCAACATTGTTTTTAATGTTTTCGGAATAAGAAGTTACGATCGGGCAGTTGTAGTGGTTGTTTGCATCCGGAAACTCGTTGCGCTCGTAAGGAATCGCCGGATAGAAAATAAAATCTACATTCTGGTGGATCAGCCAGGAAATATGACCGTGCGCCAGTTTCGCCGGGTAGCATTCGGATTCGCTTGGAATAGAATCAATGCCGAGTTCGTAGATTTTTCGTGTGGACTGCGGAGAGAGAACCACACGGAAACCGAGCTTCTTAAAGAACGTTGCCCAGAACGGATAGTTTTCATACATGTTCAGTACACGCGGAAGTCCGACGGTCCCGCGGGTTGCTTCGGCTTCTGACAGAGGTTCATAAGCAAAAATACGTTTGTTCTTATATTCGAAGAGGTTTGGAATATTCTCTTTGTTTTTTTCTTTTCCAAGTCCGCGCTCACAGCGGTTTCCGGTAATATACTGACGGTTGTCTGAAAACTTATTGATCGTCAGCAGACAGTGGTTTGTACATCCCTGGCAGCGTGCAAGCTTGGTAGTGTAGGACAGTTTATTGATCTGTTCAATGGACAGCATCGTCGTCTGATAGCCGGCTTCGTGACGTTCGCGGGCAATCAGTGCGGCACCGAAAGCACCCATGATTCCGGCAATGTCCGGACGGGTTGCGTGGACACCGGCAATTTTTTCAAAACTGCGCAGAACGGCGTCATTGTAGAAAGTACCACCCTGAACAACAATATTTTCTCCCAGATCTTTGGCATCGGACAGTTTAATCACCTTAAATAATGCGTTTTTGATTACAGAGTAGGCAAGTCCGGCAGAGATATCGGCAACGGAGGCGCCTTCCTTTTGTGCCTGTTTTACCTTTGAGTTCATAAATACGGTACAGCGGGTACCAAGATCAATCGGATGTTTGGCAAACAGTGCTTCTTTGGCGAAATCCTGCACCGTGAAGTTTAAGGATTTTGCAAAAGTTTCAATGAAAGAACCGCAGCCGGAAGAACATGCTTCGTTTAACTGAACCGAATCTACGGTCTGGTTCTTGATCTTGATGCATTTCATGTCCTGACCGCCGATGTCTAAAATACAGTCAACTTTTGGATCAAAGAAAGCGGCGGCATAGTAATGGGCGACGGTTTCTACCTCGCCGTCATCAAGCATCAATGCAGCTTTTAAAAGAGCTTCCCCGTATCCGGTGGAGCAGGAGTGTACAATGTGCGCACTCTCCGGAAGCAGACGGTAAATTTCCTGAATGGAACGGATGGCAGTTGCAAGCGGACTTCCGTTATTGTTGTCATAGAATGAATACAGAAGTTTTCCGTCCTCGCTGACAAGTGCGATCTTTGTTGTCGTGGAACCTGCGTCAATACCGAGATAGCAGTTTCCGGAATAGTTTTTCAGGTCACCGGTTTCTACATGATTGTTTCCGTGCCGGCTGGTAAAAGCATCGTAATCTTCCTGGCTGGCAAACAGCGGGTCCAGACGGGCAACTTCAAACTCCAGCTTAATGCCGGTGGAAAGACGCTGCTGCAGAGATCCCAAAGTGGTCTCTACGTCTTCTTTATAATTTAATGCAGAACCGATCGCTGCAAACAGATGCGAATTTTCCGGTGTAATTGCGTGCTCATCATCGAGATTTAACGTGCGGATAAACGCTGCTTTCAGTTCGGATAAAAAGTGCAGAGGACCACCGAGAAATGCCACATGTCCGCGGATCGGTTTACCACAGGCAAGTCCACTGATCGTCTGATTGACAACCGCCTGGAAAATAGAGGCAGACAGATCTTCGCGAGTTGCCCCCTCATTGATGAGCGGCTGGATATCTGTCTTGGCAAATACACCACAGCGCGCTGCAATCGGATAGATTGCTTTATAATTTTTGGCATATTCATTTAATCCGGAAGCATCGGTCTGGATCAGGGATGCCATCTGATCAATGAACGAACCTGTACCGCCGGCACAGATACCGTTCATACGCTGTTCGACATTGCCGCCTTCAAAATAGATGATCTTGGCATCTTCTCCGCCGAGCTCGATTGCAACATCGGTCTGTGGCGCATAATGAGTGAGAGCAGTGGATACTGCAATAACCTCCTGCGTAAACGGAACCTCCAGATGCTTTGCAAGGGTCAGTCCGCCTGATCCGGTAATAACAGGAGAAACAGAAAGATCCCCCAGTTCGTTGGATGCTTTGGCAATTAAGGACGCCAGTGTCTCCTGAATATTTGCAAAATGACGCTCGTAATCGGAAAACAGGATGTTGTCCTGTGAGTCGAGGATTGCAATTTTGACGGTGGTGGAACCAATATCAATTCCAAGTTTATGTAACTGCTTGTCACTCATAAATGTAACCTCCATGTGTAAGTAACTAAACTTATTATAAATAAGTATGATTTCAAAACAAAACCTAAAACATTATACGACAAGAATTGACAAAAGACAACGACTGAAAACATAAAGATTTTATAAAATGTTGGAAAGAACGTGCCGCTGCGTTGACAAGAGGGATTTGAAAACCGTATAATTGGTTGACAGAAAGGTCAGAAGTGACCGTAACCATACATACACTATTCTATGTAGACAGGAGACAGATTTATGAACTGGATGGATAAACTGGAACGCAAATGGGGACGACATGCGGTCGCCAATCTGAGCAGATATTTTGTACTTGCGCAGGTGATTGGATACGTGGTACAGCTGACGGCACCCGGACTCATGAGTTATATGAATTTTGATATGGGCAGTATTCTGCACGGACAGCTCTGGAGAGTTGTGACATGGATTTTTACACCGACGGCATCGCTGGATGTTTTTGGAATCTTATTTCTGTTCTGTGTGCTTATGTGGGGCAGTTCGCTGGAATCCATGCTTGGAACATTCCGCATGAATGTATTTTTGTGGGGAAGTGTGATTTTGTGCGACATTGTGGGCGCGATCGTATATGTTGTTACGCGGATTCTGCTGGGATATGGTTTTTCTCCGTATCTGTCCACGTATTATATTCTGATGTCCATGCTGCTGGCGCTGGCCATGTGCATGCCGGAGGGAGAGGTACGCCTGTATTTTGTCCTTCCGATCAGGATGAAATGGATGTTAATTTTTGAACTGGTATATCTGGGATATCAGGTGGTTCGTATATTCTCGATCGGAATTGCAAGTTATGGAACCGGAATGGGAATTCTCGTGGGTGTTTTAAACTGCGTACAGATAGTGGTTCCGGTACTCAATATGTTCTGGTTTTTCCATGCAATGAAGACCCGTTTGTCCGGAAAACAAAAGAAACGCCAGAAAGAATTCCGGGCACAGTTCAGTCAGCCTCGTCCGGGGTCCGGCATTGCACGTCACAAATGTGCCATCTGTGGAAGAACCGAGCTGACAAATCCGGAATTACAGTTCCGTTATTGCAGCAAATGCGTGGGGAATCGTGAATACTGTCAGGATCATCTGTTTACCCACCAGCATGTAAAATAAAATTTAGTGAGTGGAAAAGAAAAAAATCATGAAGAAAAAGTTTTTAAGTGTTTTGCTTATCGTTGCGGTTCTGATAGGAATGGCAGGTGTCAGCGGAACACAGGCAGAATCAGGAGAACAGAAAGCAGACAAAGAACAAAAGCAGCAGGAAAACGAACAGACTGCGGAAACGAAAGTGGAAATTCCACCGGAAAATGAGGAAGAACAAAAGGGATGGATCGGTGTTATCTTAAACGGAGATGAGACAGAAGCCTATACACTGGCGCATATTGACGGAATCCGGGCAGCAGCAGAAAATGTCAGTCTTCCGGAGCAGGATATCATCTGGAAAGAGCGTGTCGGTGCGAATGATGGCTGCAAAAGTGCGGTAAAGGATCTTATCAGACAGGGATGTGAGATTATTATTGCAAACAGCGCCATCTATGAAGAAGCAATAAAAAGTGAAGCAGAAAAGAATCCGGAAGTTGATTTTGTAGTTATCAACGATTCAAAGACACAGAGTACGGTAACGGAAGACGGAACAGAACTCACAAATCTTTACAATGTACATATGGATACCTACGAAGCTTCTTATGTGGCAGGAGTCACGGCCGGAATGAAAGTAGCAAAGCTGAAGGAAAAGAAAAAGATTCCCGCAAAGAGTTTTGACGAAAAGAAAAATGTAAAACTGGGATATGTGGCGGCAGAGGCAAACGATGATGCACATGCAGATATTAATGCCTATTACCTGGGAGTAAAGGCCGTCTGTAAAAAGGTTGTTTTACAGGTAGAATACATAGATGCCTGGAATAACAGTGATGCGGAGGCAACCGCAGCCGGAGATCTGATCCGGAGCGGGTGTGTGGTTCTTGCATCCAATACCGATCTGGATGCTGTTATGCAGATGGCTGAAAATGCAAAAGAAAGCGGAAAATGCGTATACGCGGTTGGAAGAAACTCTGATATGCGTCAGATGGCAGGAAAGGCCGCGCTGACTTCGGTTGTCAGTGTGTGGTCGGTTTATTATACAGAGCTGTTTGATGCAAAGCTGAATGGCCGCTATATGGAACAGAACTGGAATGGCGGATATGCACAGGGAGCGGTTACAATTTCTACACTGGGAAAAAGTGCATCCTCCGGAACCGGTGACAGAGTGAAAAAAACGGAAGAAAAAATAAAAAACGGGAAGAAACAGATTGCATATTTTTCAACACGTGCGCTGGACGGAATTCTGGAATCCGAAAAAGGACAGGAGCAATAGCGTACACAGGCGCGTTTTGGTTGACAAATATCGGGAATATCCCTATAATTATTCTTATTTGAGGAGTGCTGGAGGAATAGACATATGGAAAATGAAGCGGTTTCCAAGAATTTTATTGAACAGATTATTGAAAAGGACCTGGCAGAGGGACATTGTGAAACGGTAAAAACCCGTTTTCCACCGGAGCCAAACGGATATCTGCATATCGGACATGCAAAGTCCATTCTTTTAAATTCAGGGTTAGCAAAAAAGTACGGAGGAGAATTCAATCTCCGTTTTGATGATACAAATCCGACAAAAGAGAAACTTGAGTTTGTAGAGTCTATTAAGGAAGACGTAAAATGGCTTGGAGCAGATTGGGGAGATCGCCTCTTCTTTGCATCAAATTACTTCGATCAGATGTATGAAGCAGCGATTAAACTGATTAAAAAGGGAAAAGCATATGTATCCGATCTGTCTGCAGACGAAATCCGTGAGTATCGCGGTACTCTGACAGAGCCGGGAAAAGAAGACCCATATGCCAAAAGAAGCGTAGAGGAAAATCTTGCGCTGTTTGAAGAAATGAAGGAAGGAAAATGTGAGGATGGAAGTCGTGTACTTCGTGCACGGATTGATATGACTTCTTCCAATATCAATATGAGAGATCCGATCCTTTATCGTGTGGCACATATGACACATCACAATACCGGGGACAAGTGGTGCATTTATCCGATGTACGATTTTGCACATCCGATTGAGGATGCAATCGAGGGAATAACCCATTCCATCTGTACTCTGGAGTTCGAGGATCACAGACCGTTGTATGACTGGGTTGTGACAGAACTTGGATATAAGACCAGTCCGGAAGGGACTCCGAAGCAGATCGAGTTTGCAAAACTGTATCTGACAAATGTTGTAACCGGAAAACGTTATATCAAGCGTCTGGTTGAGGAGAAGATTGTAGATGGATGGGATGATCCACGTCTGGTTTCCATTGCAGCGCTGCGCCGCAGAGGATATACACCGGAATCCATTCAGAAATTTATCGAACTTGGAGGTATTTCCAAGGCAAACAGTTCTACAGATTATGCAATGCTTGAGTACTGCATCCGTGAGGATCTGAAGATGAAGCGTCCACGTATGATGGCAGTTTTAGATCCGGTAAAGGTTGTCATTGACAATTATCCGCAGGGCCAGACGGAGGAACTTCCGGTGGACAATAATCTGGAAAATCCGGAACTCGGAAAGAGAACCGTTCCGTTTACCAGGGAAATTTATATTGAACGGGATGATTTTATGGAAGAACCGCCGAAGAAATATTTCCGTATGTTCCCGGGAAATGAAGTGCGTCTCATGAATGCATATTTCGTGAAATGTGTCGGATTTGAAAAGGATGAGAGCGGAAAAGTTACGGTTATCCACTGCACATATGACCCGGCATCAAAAGGCGGAAACAGCCCGGATGGAAGAAAAGTAAAGGGAACCATTCACTGGGTATCGGCAGAACACGGAAAGAAAGTAACGGTTCGCTTATATGAGAACCTCATTAATGAAGAACTTGGCGTATATAATGAAGACGGAAGTCTGAATCTGAATCCGAATTCCCTGACTGTCCTGACAGAGAGCATTGTAGAGCCGGCATTGTTAGAGGCAAAACCATATGAGAGTTTTCAGTTTGTAAGAGAAGGATTTTTCTGCGCAGATTATAAGGATTCAAAGCCGGGAGCGCCTGTATTTAACAGAATTGTTTCTTTGAAGAGTTCTTTTAAGCTGCCGAAAAAATAAAGAATAGACAAAAAGAGGCGTAGAATGAATTTATTATCGGGATTGGAAAAATTTGGTTTGGATCAGATGGATACAGACCACCTCTTTGAAGAGGAAAAAAGTGATACACCTGCACGGAAAGCACCGGAACCGGTGCCAAAAAAAGAACCGGTTCACAGCGAAACTGAGTTCTTACTGGATAAATCCATCCGTTGTCCGGTATGTGATAATGTTTTCCGTACAAGAATGGTAAAAACTGGACGGGTGAAGCGCATGGAACCGGATTTTGATCTGCGTCCGCGTTTTCAGTACATTGATACAAATAAATACGATGTATCGTCCTGCCCACAGTGCGGATATACGGCGATGAACCGCTATTTTACCCATTTGTCTACCGGTCAGGTCAAGATGATTGAAGAAGGGGTATGCCATAAGTTCAAAGGGCAGAAGCAGCCAAAAGAAGAACCGATGGAGCCGTATTCTTACGAAAAAGCCATTGAGCGGTATAAACTGGCTTTATATAATACACTGGTGAAAAAGGGAAAGAACAGTGAAAAGGCATATGAGTGCCTAAAGATATCCTGGCTGTACCGCGGCTGGATTGAGGAGCTTTCCAAGGCAAAAAAGAAAGATGAAAAAACACTTGCCGAATGCCGGAAAGAAGAAGCCACGTATTATGAACAGGCATATGAGGGATTTTTAAAAGCGATTGCATCCGAAAATTTCCCAATGTGCGGAATGGAAGAAAGTACCGTAAACCTGTTGATGGCGAATATAGCTTATAAACTTGGAAAGGTGGACATTGCATCCAGATTCATTTCCATGATTCTGACTTCACAGGCAGCTTCCCGAGTGGCAAAAGACCGAGCGATGCTTTTAAAAGAAGAGATTATTGCAAAACTGCACGGCAAAGGATAATCTATGGCTGGAAAATTTTATGCGGTAAAAAAGGGAAAAGTTCCGGGAATTTATACCTCATGGGATGCATGTAAAAGTATGGTGCATGGATTTCCGGGAGCTGTCTATAAAGGGTTTGCGACACGCGCAGAAGCGGAACAGTTTCTGGAAGAAAAAAAAGAGGAACAAAAGGAACCGGAAAATTATGCGTTTGTCGACGGTTCGTTTAACAGTGCTACTTCCGTCTATGGATATGGCGGATTTCTCGTGACAAAGGGAGAACGTCACGTGATCAGCGGAAGCGGCAATGATCCCCAGATGGCATCGATGCGCAATGTGGCAGGAGAGGTGTTAGGCAGCATGGCTGCAGTAAAAGAAGCTGTTGCCATGGGACTTACCGACTTAACCATTTATTATGACTATATGGGAATAGAGATGTGGGCAACCGGAGCCTGGAAGCGGAACAAACAGGGAACGATTGCCTATTATGATTTTATACAGTCCGTGAATGATAAAATTTCCCTTCATTTTGTGAAAGTGAAAGGACATTCCGGGGTAGAAGGAAATGAAGAGGCAGACCGGTTGGCAAGACTTGCTGCCGGGGTAGATTAGACAGACAGGGGTGACAAAGTGAGCGTATTTAATGTAGAACTGAAAAAAGTGGTGGATGACAGTTACGATATTGAGATGGGGTACCATCTGGAGGATCAACTGGTAGAGGATTTAGAGACCGGTCTTCTGGGAAAAATCAGGAAGTTTGCCGTGATCACGGATTCCAATGTACTGGATCTGTATGCAAAACCAATCAGTGAAAAACTGAGCAAGGCTGGATTTAAAGTGGAACTGTTCGTATTTCCGGCAGGAGAAAAAAGTAAGACCAGACAGACGAAGGCGAAGATTGAAGATGCCATGCTGGAAAAAGGGTTCCGCAGAGATTGTGCTGTGATTGCAATCGGCGGAGGTGTTGTTACGGATCTGGCAGGATTTCTGGCAGGAACATATGGCAGAGGCGTACCGTTTATCAATTATGCGACCACACTTCTGGCTGCTGCAGATGCATCCGTGGGCGGAAAGACTGCCGTTGATACACCGCTTGCAACGAATCTGATTGGACTTTTCAATCAGCCGCGCAAGGTCTACATTGATATTGCCGCATGGAAAACCCTTCCGAAACGTCAGATGGCAAGCGGCATGGCAGAGACCATCAAGCATGCATGTCTGGCGAGCCGTGAAATGTTTGAGTTTATCGAGGAAAACTTGGATGATATTATGAGTTTCCAGAAGTTTGCCTGCGAATATATCGCAGAGAACAACTGCAAGATCAAGTATGATGTTGTTATGAAAGACGAGAGAGAAAGCGGACTGCGCGAAGTCCTGAATTTAGGACACACGGTGGGACGCGCCATTGAAACTGTCAGTGACTACCGGCTTCTGCACGGCGAGGCACTTTCCATCGGAATGGCGGCTATGGTACTGCTTTCGGCACGCCTTGGCTATATGTCAGAGGAAGAGGCAGAGCGTGTGACTAAGCTGTATGAGCGTGTGGGACTTCCGACAAGAATTCCGGATTATATTGATCGTGAGGCTCTGGTTAAGAAGCTTTATACCGACAAAAAGGTGCGTGACGGAAAGTTACGCTTTGTGATCGAAAAAGGCATTGGCGATGTAGTGGAGTTTGCGCCGAATGTGTATGCCAAGCCGATCGAGGAGAGTCTGGCAAGAGAGATTATTATGGAACTGTAAAAGTTATACGAGGACGATGGGCTGTCGGTATTCGTTTGGTAATTCGGTCTGTATCTGCATGGAAGATGTAGTGCGGTACAGATCAGCACAGGCTACATCGTGTAAAAAACGTTTGTATGCAATTCCATGAAGGATAGAAGAAGCATCTGCAACTTTGGTAATCAAAGGAACGGATGCTTCTTTTTTGATGGCAGAAAGAAGCACAGAGGAATCCCTGCGGAAACCAAGCACACGCAGATACGGAATGCCATCCGGCTGCCAGAGCGCAGCATAATCGTCCTGCCGGATGTTGAGCAGGATGTGGAGCAGTGCACGGCAGATGCGTGTGTATGTTGTATTTTTGCTTTTTAAGAGATCGGCAAACTGCGAAAAACTTAAAAAATGTTCTAGATGCTGGACGATTCGATGGGACAGATCCTTGCCACAGTCTGCAAAGTCTGCACAGCCTTCGTCGTGTAGTGCCCATAACCGGGTGTAGAGTGCGAAGGAGAATGCATCCATATCCAGAAGAAGGTTCTGTTGCGCCAAAGTGGCAAGGAGGGAGGCGGAAGTCTCGGGAAGCATCTGCGAAAGCCCGAAATCATAGCCGTCTGTACTTATACGCATAGAATGGTTGTGGTTACCGTCATTTTCAGACGGCGCGAGCAGGGTGTTTCTTATGGCGGTTGCAGAGGCGTAGGTTACGCCTGTTTTTGTGCTGTGATAGCCTTCCCCGATACGCTGGACAGGCATACTGGAAAGATCATGGTCATGTACGCTGTTTATGGAATTCCAGCGGGCGATTGCTTTTTCGTATTCTAAGGCCAGAATATTGTTCGGAGATGCCAGAAAAGAAGAAACCGCATCAGAAGAAAAGGAAGGCAGCAGGGAACACAGTGCGTGGCTTCGTGCGACAGGAAACGGATTTCCCTGCTTCATGCTGGAAGAAACCAGCATCTGATAGTCCGAAGCATTTTTGGAAAGAACTTCGACAATTGCCTGCATAAGTTCTTTTTCCGGAGTTTCACAGCCATAGCAGAGCGTGTCAACGACGCCTGTTTTTCCGAGAAGCTGTACGCCTCCGGCAGCAAAATATTCCGCGGAAGCGGTCGCCCATACAGCCGGAAGTTCGAGTACCAGATCGGCACCGCCGAGAAGTGCCATGCGGGTGCGCGTGTATTTGTCGGCAATGGCAGGAACACCGCGCTGTAAGAAATCTCCGCTCATGGCAACGATCACAAAATCTGCTCCTGTAAGGTGGCGTACGGTTTCCATCTGATATTGGTGTCCGTTGTGAAACGGATTGTATTCGGCGATAATTCCTGCTGTTTTCACGTTTGCCTCCTGTTCGGTCGTTTCTTCTGCCTGTTTTTCTGTTAAAATATTAACACAGCTTTTCGAGGATTTCCACTTGTATAAGAAGGAAAATGTGTTTATAATGGAAAAAGATTGTGGATTTCCACAAAATGAATAAGGACAAGGGAGAATTCAAATGAACGTATTAGTAATCAACTGCGGAAGCTCTTCCCTGAAGTACCAGCTGATCAACTCTGATTCAGAAGAGGTACTTGCCAAGGGCTTATGCGAAAGAATCGGAATTGACGGAAGACTGGTTTACCAGAAAGAGGGAATGGATAAGGAGATCACGGAAGCTCCGATGCCAACCCACAAAGAGGCCATTCAGATGGTTCTTGATGCACTGCATAATCCAAAGAGTGGAGCAGTAAAGGATCTGAGCGAAATCGACGCAGTTGGACATCGTGTTGTACACGGTGGAGAGAAGTTTGCAAAGTCGGTGGTACTGACAGAAGAAGTGCTTGCAAAGGTAGAAGAGTGTAATGAACTTGCACCGTTACATAACCCGGCAAACCTGATCGGTATCCGTGCGTGTCAGGATCTTATGCCAAATGTACCGATGGTTGGTGTATTTGATACAGCGTTCCATCAGACAATGCCAAGAAAGGCATTCCTGTACGGACTTCCATATGAATATTATGAGAAATATAAAGTAAGAAGATACGGATTCCACGGAACCAGCCACAGTTTTGTATCCAAAGCATGTGCAGAGTATCTGAAACTGGATCTGAAAAACAGCAAGATTATTGTAGCGCATCTTGGAAACGGAGCATCTGTCAGTGCTGTATTAAATGGAGAATGTGTGGATACTTCTATGGGTCTGACTCCACTGGAGGGACTGGTTATGGGAACCCGTTCCGGAGATATTGATCCGGCAATCATGGAATTTATCGCAAAGAAAGAGAACCTCGACATCGATGGTGTCATGAATGTGTTAAATAAAAAATCCGGTGTTGAAGGATTATCCGGTGTATCCAGTGATTTCCGCGATCTGGAAGCTGCTTATAATGAAGGAAATCCACGCGCCATTGATGCCTGTGAGGTATTTGCTTACCGTGTGGCAAAATACATCGGTGCATATGTTGCAGCAATGAATGGTGTGGATGCGATCGCATTTACTGCAGGTATCGGAGAGAATACTTCTTTCATTCGTGAAAAGATCGTTTCTTATCTGGGATATCTGGGAATCAAGCTTGATAAGAAGACAAACGATGTGCGTGGCGTGGAGGAAATTATTTCCACACCGGATTCAAAAGTTACCGTATGTGTCATTCCGACCAACGAGGAGCTTGCAATCTGTCGTGAGACCGTAGCACTGGTAAAATAAATGTTGATAAATTTGTTGATAATTTGTAAAAATTAGTTGACAAAGCAGGACACCCTATGTATAATTGTTTAGGTGTGAATAGGAGAATACTGTGAAAATTGATCTTTCAATCATTACAAAATCCATAAACAAGGAATTGACACAGGAGGCGGACATCTCGCTCACTTCCTTTCGTTCCCGCTTGGGAGATTTTCCTATTGTTCGCAAAGCGCCGGTGACATTGCAGATCCGTAATGAGGAGAATGCAGCGGTATTCGTTAAGGGTACGGTTGATATTGATGTGATGATTCCGTGTGCGCGGTGTCTTGAAGAAGTTCGGACGCCGATCCGTTTTGACATAGATAAGAAACTCACTGTTCGGGAAGAGGGACTTGTCGATGAAGAGATGGAGGAACCGGATTACCTGATTGGGTTTGAACTGGATGTAGATAAACTTGTCTACGCCGAGATTTTGGTGAACTGGCCAATGAGAGTTCTGTGCAAGGACGATTGCAAAGGAATTTGTAAAGTCTGCGGGATGAACTTGAATAAGGGAGCCTGCAGTTGCCAGAGAACAGAGCTTGATCCAAGAATGGCAGCAATCCAAGATATATTTAACAGGTTTAAGGAGGTGTAAACAAATGTCAATTTGTCCAAAGAATAAATCTTCTAAGGGAAGAAGAGATAAGAGAAGAGCAAACTGGAAAATGTCTGCTCCGACCTTAGTAAAGTGCAGCAAGTGCGGCGAATTAATGATGCCACACCGTGTATGCAAGAACTGCGGATCTTATAACAAAAAAGAGATTATCGCGCAGGACTAATAAGGATAGGTCTTTAAAAATCAAGAGTTGGCGGTTTTGCTGACTCTTGATTTTTTTGTGTCTGAAAGAGCCAATTTATCGTTGATTTATGGAATGATATATAGTATATTTTCTAGTAGATGCATAAGGAGGAACAGACCATGCAGACAATCACGAAAGTAGCTCTTGATGCAATGGGCGGTGATAATGCACCGGCAGAAATTGTTAAGGGAGCAGTTGATGCGGTCTCTTCCCGTGAAGATATCAAAGTTTTTCTGGTTGGACAGGAAGATGTGGTAAGGGAAGAATTGCAGAAGTATCCATATCCGCAGGAGCGTATTGAGGTTGTGGATGCGCCTGAAGTAATTGAGATGGCAGAGCCACCCGTTCAGGCAATTCGAAAGAAAAAACAGTCATCCCTCGTTGTAGGTATGAATATGGTAAAACAAAGAGAAGCGGATGCATTTGTTTCCGCAGGAAGTTCCGGAGCGGTTCTGGTTGGCGGACAGACGATTGTCGGACGCATCCGTGGAATCAAACGCCCACCGCTGGCACCGATCATTCCGACAGAGACCGGAATTTCACTGTTGATCGACTGTGGCGCAAATGTAGACGCACGGCCGGAACATTTATTACAGTTTGCAAAGATGGGTTCCATTTATATGGAAAACGTTGTGGGGATCAAGAATCCGAGAGTGGCGATTGTAAATATCGGTGCGGAAGAGGAGAAGGGAAATGCCCTGGTAAAAGAAACATTTCCGCTGTTGAAAGAATGTGAGGATATCAATTTTGTCGGAAGTATTGAGGCAAGAGAGATTCCACACGGTGGAGCAGATGTCATTGTGTGCGAGGCATTTGTCGGAAATGTCATTTTAAAATTATACGAAGGTCTCAGTTCAACATTGATCGGTGTGATCAAGGCGGGACTGATGAGCAATTTAAAGAGCAAGATCGGTGCGGCACTGGCATTGCCGTCACTGAAGAAGACACTCAAAGCATTTGATGCGAGCCAGTATGGCGGAGCACCGCTTCTGGGATTGAATGGTCTTGTGGTAAAGACCCATGGAAGTTCCAAGGCAAAGGAAATTACCAATTCCATTTACCAGTGTGTGACATTCCGTGAAGAGAATATTAACGAAATTATAAAAGAAAGAATTGTAGATTCCAAAAATAATGAAGAAGAATAAGAAAGGAAATGAAGTATTATGGAATTCGAAAAATTAAAGAAGATTATTGTGGACGTATTAAACGTGGACGAAAATGAGATTACGATGGATACCACATTCATTGATGATCTGGGAGCGGATTCCCTGGATGTATTCCAGATCATTATGGGACTTGAGGAAGAATTTGATATCGAGATTCCAAACGAGCAGGCAGAAAAGATTGTTACAGTAGGAGATGCGGTAGAACAGATCAAAGCTGCAATGAACGAAAACTAAACACAGATACGAAAGGAGTCCGGTGGCGGACTCCTTTATTTCAGAAAGGGGAAAGAAGTGACAGATATTAAAAAATTTCAGGAAGTGATCGGATATCACTTTCATGATGAGAAACTGCTTCGTCAGGCACTGACGCATAGTTCATTTGCCAATGAGAAGCACTTAAAGAAACATTCGGACAATGAGAGACTGGAGTTTTTGGGCGATGCCGTGCTTGAGATTATCTCCAGTGAATTTTTGTACAAAGAGTATCCGGACAAGCCGGAAGGAGAACTGACAAAACTGCGTGCAAGCATTGTCTGTGAACCGACACTGGCACTCTGTACCAAGGATATTGCTTTAGGAGAGTATCTTTTACTCGGGAAAGGAGAGGATCAGACCGGAGGAAGAGGCCGCAAATCTATTTTGTCTGATGCGCTTGAAGCTGTGATCGGGGCAATTTATTTGGATGGTGGTTTTGCTAATGCAAAAGAGTTTATTCATAAATATATTCTGACAGATATTGAACACAAACAGCTCTTTTATGATAGCAAGACTATCCTGCAGGAGGTTGTGCAGGGAGAACATGAGCAGCTTACTTATGTGCTGACCGATGAGTCCGGTCCGGATCATAATAAGAGTTTTACTGTCCGTGCATGTATTGGAGAGCGTGTCATTGGCAGCGGAACCGGACATACCAAAAAAGCGGCGGAACAGGAGGCTGCATATCAGGCACTTCTGATGCTTAAAAATCAGCAAAGGGGATAGTACATGTATTTAAAAAGTATTGAGGTGCAGGGATTTAAATCATTTGCAAACAAAATTGTATTTGAATTCCACCAGGGAATCACGGGCATTGTAGGACCGAACGGAAGTGGAAAAAGTAACGTTGCGGATGCGGTGCGCTGGGTACTTGGAGAGCAGTCGGTCAAGCAGCTGCGTGGGTCTTCCATGCAGGATGTTATTTTTGCGGGTACGGAGAACCGGAAACCGCTCAGCTATGCGTATGTAGCGATTACACTGGATAATTCCGACCATAAACTGGCAATCGACTATGAGGAAGTCACCGTTGCCAGACGTCTGTATCGTTCCGGAGAGAGTGAATATCTGATCAATGGCAGTCCGTGCCGACTGAAAGAAGTTTCAGAATTGTTTTATGATACCGGTATCGGAAAAGAAGGATATTCGATCATTGGACAGGGACAGATTGACCGGATCTTAAGCGGCAAACCGGAAGAACGGCGCGAACTTTTTGATGAGGCGGCAGGAATAGTAAAATTCAAAAAACGAAAAGCGACTGCACAAAAAAAGTTAGAGAATGAGAGAGACAATCTGGTCCGTGTAAACGATATTTTGTCGGAACTGGAACGCCAGGTGGAACCGTTACAGCTGCAGTCGGAAAAGGCAAAAACCTATTTAAAAAAGAAGAATGAGCTGAAAGATTATGATGTCAACATGTTTCTCATGGAAACAGAGAGAATCGCATCCGAGCAGCGTGAAGTAGAGGAAAAATTCAAAATTGCAGATGAACAGCTGAAAGAAAGCGCGGATGCAAGGGAAAAGATCCGCCAGGAATATGACCGTTTGGGCGAAAGCATCACGGAAATGGACGAAAAGATCAATGCAATCCGGGAAAATATCAGCAATACGTCTGTGATGAAGGAGAAACTCGAAAGCCAGATCCAGATACTGGCAGAGCAGATCCATACGGCAGAGATGACAGATGAACATCTGCAGAGCCGTCTGGATGCCATTGCGCGGGAACAGAAGGAAAAGGAGGAGGCAAAAGCTTCCTACGAGAAAGAAAAACATTCCGGTGATGAACAGCTTGCACAGGTACGGAAACGACAGGAAGAAGCAGCACAGACACTGGCAGAGATACAGAAACAGATTGCATCCTGTAATGAGGGAATGGAACAGGGGCAGAAAGAATTGTTTGCGCTGTTAAACCGCAGAGCAGATATTCAGGCCAAACAGCAGCGTTCCGATACCATGGTGGAGCAGATCAATATACGAAAAGCAGAGCTTGGAAAACGTCTGCTGGACAGAAAAACGCAGGAAACGGATCTGGATTCGGTTCTTGCAGACTGCAAAAAAGATCTCGAAGAGGTCAGTGCGCATATCCGAAAACTTTCGGAGCAGGAAAAAGAATTAAGTGCAAAGGAAAAAGAATGGAGAACCAAGGCAAAGGAAAATGACCGTGCACTGGAAGAAAAGCAAAACGAATTTCACAGGCAGCAGTCTCGTCTGGAGTCGCTTAAAAATATTGCGGAGCGCTATGACGGATACGGAAACAGTATCCGCAAAGTGATGGAACAGAAAGAACATAATCCGGGATTACTCGGGGTTGTGTCAGATCTGATTCAGGTGGATAAGAAATATGAGATTGCGATTGAGACCGCTCTGGGTGGAAACATTCAGAATATTGTGACGGAAGATGAAGCAACGGCAAAGAAAATGATCGCCTTTTTAAAGCAGAACCGTTTCGGACGTGCAACATTTCTTCCGCTGACCAGTGTAAGCGCAAGAAAAAATCCGAAGAATGAAGCGGCACGGAAGGAGCCCGGAGTCATTGGAATTGCCAGTCAGCTGGTAAAGTGTGAGCAAAAGTATGAGGAAGTGGCGGCGTATCTGCTGGGGCGTGTGCTTGTGGCAGATTCGATTGATCATGCGATTGCACTTGCAAAGAAGAATCATTACAGTTTACATATTGTAACTCTCGAGGGAGAATATTTAAGCCCCGGTGGTTCCATGACGGGTGGAGCATTTAAAAATTCATCCAATCTGCTGGCAAGACGCCGCGAAGTGGAGGAACTGGAAACGAAAACGAATCGTCTGCTTCAGGAGATTGCGCAGATAAAAAACCGCAGGGAGGATCTTCTTACGGCCATTGAGCTGAATGAGGAAGAGCTGGAACAGGTGAAAGAAACCCTGCAGAAAGAATTTATTCGTCAGAATACTGCAAAGATCAATGTGGATCGTGCAATGCAGCAGAAAAATGAGAGTGAAGAAGTATTTTCAAGTCTCATGAAGGAACGGCAGCAGATGGATCGGCAGGTAGAAGAAATCCGTGCAGATCAGACAGGCATTAAGGAGGAACTGGAACATTCCAGACAACGGGAAACGGAAATCCAGCATGCGAATGAAGCGTTTCAGAAGATGCTTGAAGAACAGAAAGAACTGGAAAATAAAGCGGAATCGGAACTTTCCGGAATTCAGCTTGAGGAAGCGAATATCCGGCAGAAAGTAGAATTTGCCCAGACAAACGTGGAACGTATCAATGGAGATCTGGAAAAATTCGAGACGGAAAAGACCGGGCTTCTGGAGAATGCGAAAAATTCCAAAGAAGATGTGGAAAAGAAACAGCACGACATTGCAGAAATCCAAAAGACGATCCTTGCTTCTTCGGATTCCCATGGGGAACTGGAACAGAAACTTCGTGAAAGCGTAGAACAAAAAGAACAGATGTCTGCGGAATACCGGGGATTTTTCCGGAAACAGGAGGAAATTTCCGAGCGGTGTAACGGATTGGATAAAGAAGTGTTCCGTCTGAACAACCAGCGGGAAAAGCTGAATGAATCTGCAGAACAACAGACAAATTATCTGTGGGAAGAATATGAACTGACACCGCATGCGGCAGCAGAATTAAGAAACAGTGAATACGAAGATCCGCTTGCTTTAAAGAAACTGATCGCAGCAGTAAAGGATGAGATCCGGAAGCTGGGAACAGTCAACGTCAATGCCATTGAAGAATACAAAGAAGTTTCGGAACGTTATACGTTCCTGAAAGGGCAGCATGATGATCTGGTTGAGGCAGAGCAGACGCTGCTCGGCATCATAGAAGATCTCGACAGTGGCATGAGAAAACAGTTTATGGAAAAGTTTGCGGAAATCCAGAAAGAATTCAATGCATCATTCAAGCACCTGTTCGGCGGCGGACATGGAGCTTTGGAACTGGTGGAGGATGAGGATATTCTCGAATGTGGCATCCGCATCATTGCGCAGCCGCCGGGAAAGAAACTGCAGAATATGATGCAGATGTCCGGTGGTGAGAAAGCGCTGACAGCAATTGCACTGTTGTTTGCGATTCAGGCGCTGAAACCTTCGCCGTTTTGTCTTCTGGATGAGATCGAAGCAGCGCTTGATGATTCCAACGTCTCAAGGTTTGCAAGTTACTTAAATAAGCTGACAAAAAACACACAGTTTATTGTAATTACGCACAGACGTGGTACAATGACAGCAGCGGACCGGTTGTATGGAATTACCATGCAGGAAAAAGGTGTATCGACACTTGTGTCGGTAGATCTGATTGAACATGATTTGAACTGATTGATTATGTAAAAAGAAAGAAGCGATAAGAAAGGAAACTGATATGGGAGAAAAGAAAGGTTTTTTCAGCCGGCTTGTCGAAGGATTGACCAAGACAAGAAATAATATTGTATCCGGAATTGATTCGGTATTTCACGGTTTTTCTAAAATTGATGATGAGTTTTACGAGGAACTGGAAGAAATTCTGATTATGGGTGATCTGGGCGTTAAGGCTACCGAGTCGATTCTGGATGATCTGCGTGAAAAAGTAAAGGCAAACCATGTGAAAGAGCCTGCAGAATGCAAACAGCTTCTGATCGACAGCATCAAACAGCAGATGCAGGTCGGTGAGACGGCATACCGCTTTGAAGAAGAGACATCCGTTGTCCTTGTGATCGGAGTCAATGGTGTGGGAAAGACCACAACTGTCGGAAAACTTGCGGGGAAACTGAAAGAGCAGGGAAAAAAGGTTGTGATTGCCGGTGCGGATACTTTCCGTGCAGCAGCAGGAGATCAGCTCAAAGAGTGGGCGGACCGTTCGGGAGTTGACATGATTGGCGGAACGGAAGGCGCAGATCCGGGATCTGTGGTTTATGATGCAACGGCTGCAGCAAAGGCCAGAAATGCAGATGTGCTTCTGGTCGATACGGCAGGACGTCTGCACAACAAGAAAAATCTGATGAATGAGCTTGGAAAAATTAACAAGATTCTCGAAAAAGAGTATCCACAGGCGTATCGGGAGACGCTGGTTGTGCTGGATGCGACAACCGGACAGAATGCGCTGGTTCAGGCAAAGGAATTTTCCGATGTGGCAAAGATTTCCGGAATTGTGCTGACAAAGATGGATGGAACAGCCAAGGGAGGAATTGCGGTGGCAATTCAGGCGGAACTTGGAGTGCCGGTCAAATATATCGGCGTGGGAGAGACCATTGATGACCTCCAGAAATTTGACCCGGATGAATTTGTGAATGCATTGTTTGACGTAAAAAATAAGGAGGACAACGATGAAGATGCTGACGCTAGATAAATTTGAAGAAGCAAGTGAAAAAGTAAAAGAGGTTACTCTTGAGACAAAACTTGTATATAGTGATTACTTAAGTGACCAGACAGGCAATAAAGTATATTTAAAGCCGGAGAATATGCAGTTTACCGGTGCATACAAAGTAAGAGGTGCTTATTATAAAATCAGCACGCTCTCAGAGGAAGAACGTCAGAGAGGACTGATTACAGCATCTGCCGGAAACCATGCGCAGGGAGTGGCATATGCCGCAAAGTGCTACGGCTGTAAGGCGGTAATTGTAATGCCAACCACCACGCCTCTGATCAAGGTGAATCGTACCAAGAGTTACGGTGCGGAAGTTGTGTTGTACGGAGATGTATATGATGAGGCATGTGCACATGCACTGGAGCTGGCAGAAAAAAATGGATATACCTTTATTCATCCGTTCGATGATCTGGCAGTGGCAACCGGTCAGGGAACCATTGCAATGGAGATCTTTAAGGAACTTCCGCTGGTAGAGTATATTCTTGTTCCGATTGGGGGAGGCGGACTGGCAACAGGCGTATCCACACTTGCAAAGCTGCTCAATCCAAAGATTAAGGTGATCGGTGTGGAGCCGGCTGGTGCAAATTGTATGCAGGCTTCATTTGCAGCCGGAAAAGTGACAACGCTTCCGACAGTAAATACAATCGCCGACGGTACTGCCGTAAAGACACCGGGAAGCAAAATTTTCCCATATATCCAGAAAAATCTGGATGACATTATCACGGTAACGGATGATGAACTGATCGTAAGCTTTCTGGATATGGTGGAAAACCACAAGATGATTGTAGAAAATTCCGGACTGCTTACAGTAGCTGCATTAAAGCATTTAAATGTCAAGGACAAGCGTGTGGTATCCATCTTAAGCGGTGGAAACATGGATGTGATCACGATGTCCTCTGTGGTACAGCAGGGACTGATTTTCCGTGACCGTATCTTTACCGTTTCGGTATTGCTTCCGGATAAGCCGGGAGAATTGGCGAAAGTTTCCGAGACACTGGCAAAAGAGCAGGGAAATGTCATCAAACTCGAACACAATCAGTTTGTTTCCACGAACCGGAATGCCGCAGTTGAACTTCGGATTACATTGGAGTGTTTTGGTACCGATCACAAGAAGCAGATTATCAAGGCGCTGGAAAAGGCCGGATATAAGCCAAAGATCGTAAGAACCATGATTTAAAAATAAATTACAAGGTGTCAAGAAAAAATACTTGACACCTTGTTTTCTTTATGGTAAAGTATCCAAGGTGATTGATGTGGAAGAAAAGTTACAACAGGCTTATTTATATGATTTTTATGGCGAGTTACTGAATGAACATCAGCGCCGGATCTATGAGGACTTCGTGTTCAATGATCTTTCTCTCGGTGAGATTGCCGGGGAGGAGGGGATTACCAGACAGGGCGTGGCAGATATGATCAAACGCTGTGGAAAGAAGCTTTCGGATTATGAAAAGAAACTTCATCTGGTAGAGAAGTTCTTATCTGTGAAGCAGGATGTGGAGGAAATTCACAGACTGGCAGAACAGTTTCATCAAACAAAAGATGAACAGATCGTAGAACAGATCGCAACGATTTCAAATCAGATTTTGGAGGAGCTGTAGTATGGCATTTGACAGTCTTTCTGAAAAATTGCAGAATGTATTTAAGAATCTTCGCAGCAAGGGCAGACTGACAGAGGACGATGTCAAGACAGCACTGAAAGAAGTCAAGATGGCACTGCTTGAGGCAGATGTAAATTTCCGTGTGGTCAAGAAGTTTGTAAAAGATGTGCAGGAACGGGCAATCGGACAGGATGTGATGAGCGGTCTCAATCCGGGACAGATGGTCATCAAGATCGTAAACGAAGAGATGGTTAAGCTCATGGGCTCCGAGACAACCGAGATTGCGTTCCGGCCGGGAAAAGAACTGACCGTCATTATGATGGTAGGTCTGCAGGGTGCCGGTAAAACAACTACCACGGCAAAGATCGCAGGCAAATTAAAGACCAAAGGGAAAAAGACACTGCTGGCAGCCTGTGATGTGTATCGTCCGGCTGCAATCGAACAGTTGCAGATCAATGGAGAAAAGCAGGGCGTGGAAGTATTTTCCATGGGAAATAAAAACAAACCTGCGGATATCGCCAAAGCAGCCGTGGAACATGCAAAGAAAGAAGACTGCAATGTTCTGATCATTGATACGGCAGGTCGTCTGCATGTCGATGAAGAGATGATGGATGAGCTTGTGGAGATCAAAGAAGCGGTGGATGTATTCCAGACCATTCTCGTTGTTGATGCAATGACCGGTCAGGATGCGGTAAATGTTGCTTCGACATTTAATGACAAGATAGGAATCGATGGTGTTGTTCTGACAAAGCTCGATGGAGATACCCGGGGCGGTGCAGCTCTTTCCATCCGCGCAGTGACAGGAAAACCGATTCTGTACGCAGGTATGGGTGAGAAACTTTCGGATCTGGAACAGTTTTATCCGGATCGTATGGCATCCCGAATCCTTGGTATGGGTGATGTGCTTACCATGATTGAGAAAGCACAGGAGAATCTCGACGAGGAAAAAGCCAAAGAACTTGAGCAGAAGATGCGCAAGAATGAATTTGACTTTGAAATGTATTTAGAGTCCATGAGTCAGATGAAAAAGATGGGCGGTTTGTCCAGTCTGATGGGCATGATGCCGGGACTTGGACTCGGCGGTGGAAAGATGCCGGAGATTGATACGGACGAAGCGGAGAAAAACATGCGGAGAATAGAGGCAATTATTCATTCCATGACACCGCAGGAACGTAAAAATCCGAATCTGCTCAATCCAAGCAGAAAGAACCGCATTGCAAGAGGTGCGGGTGTACAGGTGGCAGAAGTCAATCGTCTGGTCAAGCAGTTTGAGCAGACAAAGAAAATGATGAAACAGATGCCCGGCATGATGGGCGGCAAACGTGGTAAAAGAGGAATGTTCAAAGGACTTCCCTTTTAAATAAAAAACAAAACCTATGAGGAGGTGAAATCATGGCAGTAAAGATCAGATTAAGAAGAATGGGACAGAAGAAGGCTCCTTTCTATAGAATCGTAGTTGCAGATTCCCGCTCACCAAGAGACGGAAGATGCATCGAAGAGATCGGAACATATGATCCAACAAAGGATCCTAGCGAGTATCACGTAGATGCTGAGCTGGCTAAGAAGTGGTTATCTACAGGCGCACAGCCAACAGAGACCGTTAACAGAATCTTCAAGGCAGCTGGTATCGAGAAATAATTCCGAAGGGTGGATGTAATTAATGAAAGAATTAGTTGAAGTAATTGCAAAGTCACTCGTTGATTTCCCGGATGAAGTTGTTGTGACGGAGTCTGAGAATGAAAAAGGAACTCTGCTGGAACTTAGGGTTGCACAGTCCGATATGGGCAAAGTAATCGGAAAGCAGGGACGCATTGCGAAAGCAATCCGTGCGGTTGTGAAAGCAGCGGCATCCAAAGAAGACAAAAAAGTTATTGTGGAAATCATGCAATAACATAACGGTAGGATATACCGCATTAAGCACCCCGCAGTTGCGAGGTGCTTGTTTTTCTATGAAACAAATTCATGAGAGAATCTGCACAATAGGAGATTTTATGGAAGATTTATTTCAGGTGGGAGTGATTACGGCTCCTCACGGGGTACGTGGAGAGGTGAAAGTGTTTCCTACCACGGATGATAATGCCCGGTTTAAAAATTTGAAAACAGTCCTCCTTGATCAGGGTCGGGGAACCAGAGAACTTGAAATCGAAGGTGTTAAGTTCTTTAAAAATATGGTGATCCTGAAATTCAAGGGGATAGATGATAGAAATGACGTGGAGAGAATGCGGCAGGCAAAGCTGCTTGTTACCAGGGAAAATGCAGTGGAATTAGGAAAAGACGAGTATTTTATTGCAGATCTGATCGGAATACAGGTGGTTTCGGATGAAGGAGAAGAACTTGGAACAATCTCCGATGTATTGCAGACCGGTGCCAATGATGTCTATGTTGTGAGTAAAGACGGCGCAAAAGATCTGCTCATTCCGGCAATCCATGCGTGTATCGAGAACGTGGATGTGGCTGCGGGACAGATGGAAGTACATCTGCTGCCGGGATTGCGTTAAACGGAGGGTGGACAATGAAGTTTCATGTTTTGACGCTTTTTCCAGATATGGTGATGCAGGGGCTTATGACAAGCATCACAGGGAGAGCCGTACAACAGAAAAAAATAGATATTGATGCGGTGAATATTCGTGATTATACGCAGGATAAGCATGGCAGGGTGGATGATTATCCTTACGGCGGCGGTGCAGGGATGCTCATGCAGGCACAGCCGGTATATGATGCATGTCAGAGTGTTATGGAAAAGATACCGCAGAATAAGAAAAAGCGGGTGATTTATGTAACCCCGCAGGGAATTCCTTTTACACAGGCAAAAGCACGGGAACTGGCGGCACAGGATGAGCTGCTTTTGTTATGCGGGCATTACGAGGGCATTGATGAGCGCGTGCTTGAGGAAGTGGTCACAGATTACATTTCCATCGGTGATTATGTACTGACGGGCGGCGAGCTGGCAGCTATGGTGATTGTCGATGCAGTGGCACGCCTGGTTCCGGGAGTGCTTGGAAATGAACAGTCGGCCCTGACCGAATCTTTCCACGGAGAGCTTTTGGAACATCCGCAATATTCCAGACCGGATGTGTGGCACGGGAAAAAGGTGCCGGAGGTGCTGCTTTCCGGAAACCAGAAACACATAGATGCATGGAAAAAGGAACAGTCCATCCTGCGTACAAAGGAACGCAGGCCGGATCTGTATGCCCGCTATGTGCGGCTGCAGGAATGCAGACAACTGCTTATGAAACAGAAACTGTTGCACATCGATATGATTGAACTGATCAATCGTGGACGCGCACAACTGTTGTATTTCGGGCAGGGACAGATATTGCTCAAAGATATGGAATACGAGATCTATTTTCATGCATGTGTTGATCCGTCAAGACTTCCGGATATCCGTACATGGACGCTTCCAGTTGAAAAAATACCGCTGGCGGTTTTGCATCAGGAGGAAATGATTCCTTATTTTCAAAAGAGATACGGACTTAATCAGGAGTGCGAATGTTATCAGGCTGTGTACACCAGACATGAAAAGCTTCCGGTGCGCGGGTTATACCGGCCGGATCTGACGCGTGAGGATGGATTGTCGATGCGCAGATTACAACGAGAAGATTTTCCACAGGTGGTTTCCTTTTATCACGGCTGCTGTGATGAGGACTACCTGCGGTCGAGGATACAGGATGGTATGCTTGTGGGGGCTTTTTATGACGAAAAGCTTGCCGGATTTATCGGGCAGCATTGTGAGGGAAGTATCGGAATGCTTATGGTAGCACCAAAATTCCAGCGCAGACACATTGCCATGACGCTCGAAACGTATGCAGCAAACTGTATGCTCGAACAGGGAAAAATTCCGTTTGCACAGATTATCACGGACAACGAAAAATCCAAGAGATTGCAGGAAAAAGAGGGATTTTGCCTGTCGCGTGACAAAATTTTCTGGATGTGCGAAAAATGATGAAAAAGGACTTGATTTTTCGGAATGAGTATGCTAAAGTTTATAATTGTTGCGGTGTAATTATCCGGTAATATTACGGAACGGATAGTTACAAATGTGAATAGAAGTGACGGTCCTCTGGCACCGATAGATGGAGTTTAAGAACGTCAAAATAATCAGGAGGTCACAAAATGAACGCGAGTGAAATTATCAAGAACATTGAGGCAGAGCAGTTAAAGGCTGAAGCACCACAGTTTTCCGTAGGTGATACTGTAAAGGTATACGGAAAGATCAAAGAGGGAAACCGTGAGCGTATTCAGGTATTCGAAGGAACTGTTATTAAGAAGCAGGGTGGAAGCAACCGTACCACTTTCACTGTAAGAAAGATTTCAAACGGTGTAGGTGTTGAGAAGACATGGCCTTTACATTCTCCAAACGTTGAGAAGGTAGAGATCGTTCGTAAAGGTAAAGTACGTCGTGCAAAACTTTACTACTTAAGAGACCGTGTCGGCAAAGCTGCAAAGGTAAAAGAGTTAGTAAAATAATTTGCTTCATGGAAGGGATGCCACAGAATGCGGCATCCCTTTTTTCTAACTTGAATTAAAGAGGTGGAAAAGTGAAAAGAAGAAGCGGACTGAATTTCAGCAGAAGAAGAAAAAAGTTTAATGTGCCCCTGTTTAAAGAAATTATGACCTGGGTATTAGAATGTGCCATTGTAATTGCCATTGCATATGCACTGGTCAGTTCTTTTGGTTTTCGGACGACAGTTGTGGGAAATGCCATGCAGGATACCTTACAGAGCGAGGAACAGATTTTTGTCAATCGCTTTGTCTATATGGTACGCGCGCCAAAGCAGGGCGATGTCGTCGTTTTTTTGCCGAATGGAAATGAAAAATCCCATTATTATGTCCGGAGGGTAATTGCCTGTCCGGGGGATACGGTACAGATCAAAAATGGGAAAGTATATATTAATGGAGAACTTTACAAGGAAGATATTGTTTCTGCTTCCATCGAAGATCCCGGTGTGGCAGCAGATGAAGTGAAACTTGGGGATGACGAATATTTTGTTCTCGGGGATAATCGAAACAGCAGTGAGGACAGCCGTATGGCAAATATCGGAAATGTGAAAAAAGATTATATAATTGGAAAAGCGTGGTTCCATTTTAAGGGATTTGGAAAGATGGGACTGATCGATTAAGCGGGCTGATTTAGGAAATGAGGAAAAAGAGATGAATTTTCAATGGTATCCCGGTCATATGACCAAAGCAAAACGACAGATGCAGGAAGACATCAAACTGATAGATCTGGTGATCGAACTGGTAGATGCCCGGATTCCGCTCAGCAGCAGAAATCCGGATATTGACGAACTTGGGAAAAACAAATATCGTCTGATTTTAATGAATAAAGCGGACCTGGCGGACCGCAATGCAACTGAGCAGTGGTCTGCTTTTTTCAAAAAAAAAGGATATTATGTGGTAAGCCTTGACGCGCGAAGCAAAAACGGAATGAAATCCATTACCGAAATTATTATGGAAGCCTGTAAGGAAAAAATGGAGAGGGACCGTAAGCGCGGAATCAAAAACCGGCCGGTCCGTGCCATGGTTGTTGGAATTCCAAATGTCGGAAAATCCACATTTATCAATTCGTATGCGGGAAAAGCGTGTGCAAAGACCGGAAACAAGCCGGGTGTAACGAAGGGAAAACAGTGGATACGTCTGAGCAAAAGTGTAGAGCTTTTGGATACTCCGGGAATTCTCTGGCCGAAATTTGAGGATCAGAAAGTTGGACTTCGTCTGGCGCTGATCGGTTCCATCCGGGATGAGATCTTAAATACGGATGAACTTGCGGTAGAGCTGATCCGTTTCCTGAAAACACAGTATCCGGGAATCCTGACAGAACGTTATGAAGTCGAAGAAACACAAAAGGAGACCGAACTTTTATGCGGGATTGCAGAAAACAGGAAATGTATCACGAAAGGCGGGGAACTTGATTACAGCAAAGCGGCAGCACTTCTGATTGACGAATTCCGGAGCGGAAAACTCGGAAAAGTTACGCTGGAGTGGCCAAAGGAGCAGGAAAATGGCTGAAAAAATTGATGCGATTAAAGAGGAACTGACAGCAACACCGACGGAAGCATTGGAGGCGTTTGTGGAAAAATATGCGTCGGATTCCCGCACCGGTGTGCAGAAACTGGTGGATACCGCAAAAAAACGCATGGATAAGCTACAGAAGGAAATGATCCGCACGGAAAATTTAAAGAAATATGAAAAAGAGTACGATACATATACATATATCTGTGGGATCGATGAGGTAGGACGGGGACCGCTTGCGGGACCGGTCGTGGCAGGAGCTGTGATTCTGCCGAAGGATTGTGATATATTATATATTAATGATTCCAAAAAACTTTCAGCGGCAAAAAGAGAAGAACTGTATGATATCATCATGGAGCAGGCAGTGGTAACCGGACTTGGCACGATCGGTCCGGACAGGATTGATGAGATCAATATTCTGCAGGCAACGTATGAGGCAATGCGGCAGGCGATTGCACAGTTATCTCCGCAGCCGGATCTGCTGCTTAATGATGCAGTGACGATTCCGAAAGTGACAATTCCGCAGGTACCGATTATCAAGGGAGATGCAAAGAGCATTTCCATCGGTGCGGCATCGATCATTGCCAAGGTGACCAGGGACCGGATGATGGTATACTATGATTCGATTTATCCGGAGTATGGTTTTGCTTCTAATAAAGGATATGGAAGCGCGGAACATATTGCAGCACTCAAAAAGTATGGACCGACACCGATTCACAGAAGAACCTTTATTAAGAATTTTGTATCATAAGATAATTATTCAAAATCACAAAGGGGGCTGTTCGGATGCAGATTTCAGATTTGGTAAAACAGTATCATCAGGCGATCTCATCAGGTGCGGAGACGCTGACCGGGACGAAAGGTGTGGAAAATCTTGTGGCCTCTCTGCGGTCTCTGACAAAAGGAAATATTTTTGAGGGGACGGTCACTTCCGTTAAAAATGGCCGCGTGACGCTTTCTCTTTCCGGAGGGCAGCAGGTGATGGCACGGCTGGACGGAAAGATTTCCCTTATGGAAGGGGAATCCATGTTTTTCCAGGTAAAGTCCAACGATGGCACGCAGATTGCCATCCGGCCGTTTGCAATTGACGGGGCAGGCGCAAATTATACGCTGATGCAGGCGCTTTCCGCAGCGGGACTTTCCGCACAGCCGGAGTATTTGTCCATGGTTGACCGGATGATGGAAGAACAGATGCCGATTGACCGGGAGAGTCTGCAGCAGATGGCACGGCTGGTCAATGCAAATCCGCGGATTGATGTACAGACGCTGGTACAGATGCAAAAGCTTGGAATACCGATTACTGTAGAAAATGCCTCCCAGTTTGAAAATTATATGAATGACAGTCAGGCGATTACACGGGAACTGGATGCACTGATTGAGCAGTTTCCACAGAGTCTGACCGGAACAGAAGGCGCACCAGTAAAGACAGAGACCATGCGTCAGCTTGGAAATGAGTTGTTGCAGATTCTGACAGACGGGCTGGAAGAAGTACCGCAGCAGATACAAAGTCCGGAACCGGATATGGCATACAACCTGGATGGTCTGAATTATGAAAGCGTGCAGACAGATACCGCAGAAACGCAGATGCAGACGGAAGCTGCACCGGAGACTGCCACGGAAACCGTGCAGGAACATCCGGAAATTTTGTCGCAGCAGGAAGGTCAGGCTGCAGCGGAGGAGAAAGGCGTGGCCGGACAGCAGGAAGCCGAAACGATGGAAACTGTTTCCGGAAAAACAACTTATACCGGGCAGATGTCGCAGACTCCACATACACTGGGAGCTGTACTTTCACAGGAACAGCTGCAGCATTTAAACCGGATGATCGGAGATATTCTCGGAAAGCCGCAGAGTGCATATAACGCAAATAGCGGTACGGTAGAAGTGTTAAAGGATCTGCAGCAGCTGTGCAAAGATCCGCTGCCGTTGGAGAGGGAACATCTCGGAAAGCTGTTTTCTTCCAGAGAATTCCAGAAACTTGTCCGGGATACGGCAGAACAGCAGTGGATGGTCAAACCGGGGGATCTCAAAGAGGGCGATTATGTGGGCAGACTGTATGAACGTCTGAACAGTCAGATGGAAAAAATTGAGTCTGCACTCAAAAATGCGGGACAGGAGCATACTGTTTTTTCACAGATGGCAGGAGAGATCCACAGCAATGTGGAATTTATGAACCAGGTGAACCAGATGTACACATACGCACAGATTCCACTCAAAATGTCGGGGCAGCATGCAAGCGGCGAACTGTTTGTGTATACCAACAAAAAGGCACTGGCGCAGGGAGAAAAGGATCTGACTGCTTTTTTGCATCTGGATCTGGATCATCTGGGAAGTACGGATGTTTCGGTCCGGATGAGAGGACGTGAAGTAAGTACGCGTTTTTATCTGGACAATGACACTGCATATGCATTGCTGGAAAAAAATTATCCAGTGCTGGAAGCGAGGCTGGAAAAAAAGGGATATCACTGTAAGATCGACGTGGTAAATGAAGAAAAACATGTAAATTTTGTGGACGATTTTCTGAAGATGGATCAGCCGGCGGCGACACAGCTGCACCGGTATTCCTTTGATATGAGGGCATAAAATGGAAAATAATAATTTTAAACCCTTTCCTTTTGATCAGTTAAAACAAAAGAAAGAACCGGAGAAAACGGCAGTGGCGATTGCCTATGAGCCGGGCGAAAAAGCACCAAAGATACTGGCAACCGGAAAGGGGCAGGTAGCCGAAAAAATTATTGAAAAAGCAAAAGAGAGTCAGGTTCCGACTTACAAAGACAATAAACTTGCGTCTACCCTTTCCAAATTGCAGATTGGGGACATGATTCCGCCGGAGCTGTATGAGGTGGTTGCGGAGATTCTTGTTTTTGTGGATGATATGGATCGTATGAAGGCAAAGATTGATCAGGCAGGGGTTAAATAAAATTTGAATAAACGTACAATTGGAACAGAATATGAGACCATGGCAGCCCGGTATTTGTGCACACATGATTACACAATTCTTGCACGCAATTACCGGACACCATTTGGAGAGGTGGATCTTATTGCACAAAAGGACGGGGTACTTGTATACGTTGAAGTAAAATACCGGAGCAGCAATGATTACGGAGATCCGTTAGAGGCGGTAGACCGGAGAAAGCAGCGCCAGATCTGTAAGGTTGCAAATTATCATTATGCAGGATATGCAGCAGGGCAGGAGATGGACTGCCGTTTTGATGTGATTGGAATTTATGGGGACGGAAGTATCCGGCACATCCCAAATGCATTTTATTTTCAGAGGTGACAGACATGGACAGAGAGGATTTTCAGTGGAAAAATAAAGAGCATATACTGGAACTGGAACAGTTTCAGGGCAAAAAGGGACAGGGGCTTCCGCTTTTGTATTTTCCCCTTCTTTCCGTACATACGGGCGTAAAGAACTGTTTTACCACCAGAGAGGGTGGATGCAGCACCGGGATGTTCCGGAGCCTGAATCTGAGTTTTACACGTGGAGATAATCCACAGGCAGTGACGGAAAACTACCGCAGGGTGGCAGAGGCGATGGGAGGAACGCTTTCAGATATCGTCTGTTCGGATCAGACCCATACGACGAATGTCCGGCGGGTGGATAGAAGCTGCGGGGGCTATGGTGTGACAAAGGAGCGGCCTTACACGGATGTGGACGGGCTGGTGACGGATGAACCGGGACTGATTCTGGCAACTTTTTACGCTGACTGTGTACCGCTTTATTTTGTAGATCCCATACACCATGCGATCGGACTTTCCCATTCCGGGTGGAGAGGAACGGTCGGACGCATGGGGCAGCATACCATCGAGGTGATGCGCAGGGAATTTCGTAGTGACCCCGGAGAAATTCTTGCCGCCGTTGGACCGTCCATCTGTCAGGACTGTTATGAAGTAAGTGAAGATGTGGCATCTGCCTTTGCAAAAGAGTTTTCCGGTCATGAGTGTGAGATCCTGATCGAAAAGGGCGGTGGAAAATATCAGCTGGATCTGTGGAAGAGTAATGAGATTGTGCTGCGGGATGCAGGAATCCTTCCGGAACATCTGGCGGTAACGAATCTTTGTACCTGCTGTAATCCGAATCTGCTGTTTTCCCATAGGGCAAGCCATGGAAAACGCGGAAATCTGGGAGCATTTTTAAAACTTGTGTAACAAATTAAGAAATCCTTAAGAATGTATTTCAAAGATGTTAAATTACTCGGGGAAGATTTATGGTACACTGACTGTATTGAGGAAAGATAGGAGGATGCTCTTTGATGCAGCCAGATTGCAGAGATATCAAACCGGTCTATGAGCAGATCACGGACGGGATTCGAAAAATGATCATAACGCATGCGATACCGGAGGGAGAAAAACTTCCGTCAGTGAGGGAACTGGCTTCAAAATTTGCCGTAAATCCCAATGCTGTAAGGAATGCTTATCAGGAGCTGGAAGAGGAAGGGTATGTCTGTGACTGGGAAGGCGAACGGATGGCGGCATCGGAAAAGCAGATTGCGGAACTGATCCGCAAAGAGCTGCTGCAGGAGTTCGACACGGTGGTAATCAGACTGCAGAATATGTCGGTAGGGACAGAGGAATTGACAGGACGTATGTGGAAACTGGCAGGAGGAAGCAAAGACTTTGATTGAAGTAAATAATCTGATAAAGAAATTTGGGGATTTCCGTGCGCTCGACGGGGTAAATATGCATGTGGCGTCTGGAAACATATATGGGCTTGTGGGACCAAATGGTGCCGGGAAATCAACCCTGATCCGTCATCTGACAGGTGTATACCGGCAGGATGCCGGAGAAATTTTTATTGACGGGGTTCCGGTATATGAAAATAAACAGGTAAAGGCTCAAATGGCTTATATACCGGATGAGCCGTTTTATTTTTTACAGGCGGATACACTGGAAATGATGCGTTATTTCCGGGGAATGTACGAGTCCTTTGACGAAAAGATGTTTTATCGCCTGCAGGAGTTTTTCCCGGGAATTGATATGAAACGCAATATCCGCAGACTGTCCAGGGGAATGCAAAAACAGGTTGCATTCTGGCTGGCACTCTGCTGCAGACCGAAACTTCTGATTCTGGATGAACCGCTGGATGGTCTTGATCCGGTTATGCGGAAACAGATCTGGACGATCCTGATGTCCGAGGTTGCAGAGCGCAGGACGACCGTACTGGTTTCTTCCCATAATCTGCGCGAACTGGAGGATGTCTGTGATCATGTGGGCATTATGAATCACGGAAAGGTTATAATTGAGCGTTCCCTGTTTGATTTACATGGAAACATCAGTAAAATCCAGGTGGCATGCCAGACCGGTATGCCGAAACTCCCAAAAGAATTTGAGGTATTGCATATGTCAAATTCCGGGCGTGTATATACAATGATTGTCAAGGGAAATCCCAGGGAGGTTGCGGCAGCCATCCAGACAGAGGGAGACCATCTGGCTATTGTGGACATTCTGCCGCTTACACTGGAAGAAATTTTTATTTATGAAATGGGAGGTTTGGGCTATGAAGTCAAAGACATCCTTTTTTAACCGTACGGTTTTTAAAAAAAATGTGACCCTGTACTGGCCGATCTGGGTATGCTATCTGTTATATGGGATGGTAAAAGTGCCGGGGCAGCTGTGGTCGCGTCTGCAGCAACAGACGGACATGACTGCTTATGCTAGGGATTATGCATTGTACAACAGTCTGCGTCTGGAAGTGGATGTGGCCGCAATTGCAATTATGGCAGTCGTCTGTGGGATGGCTTTGTTTGGCTATCTGTTTACCCAGAAGAATGCGTATATGATCCATGCACTGCCGGTTACAAGGGGGGAACTGTATGTGACGAATATGATCAGTGGCCTTTGTTTTCTATTGATTCCGCAGGCACTGGTTTTTCTGGTAACGGTGGTTCTTTGTCTTTTGAAAGGCATTGCGAGTGTGCAGTTTCTGGGACTGTGGTTTTTAAGTGTTATGGGAATTGCTTTTTTCCTTTATGCAACGGTGTGTTTTTGTGTCATGTTTACCGGACAGCTGTTTGCACTTCCGGTGTACTTTCTGGCGGTTAACTATGTAGCATTTGCATTTTCCAGTGGGGCACGTTATGTCATCGGATATCTGGGATATGGACTTGGCATGGATACTGTGCCGGAATTTTTGATTTTGCGGATTCTCTCCCCGATGAATTATCTGTACAACAATGTGCGGTTTGTATTCCGGCAATCCTATAACCAGGAAACGGATCTGATGTCGGGGGTGTTGTCCTACCGGGGACTGCGGGTACTTGCGGCCTATGTGGCTGCAGCAGTTGTCATTTATCTGATTGCTTATTACTGTTATAAAAAACGCAGGATTGAAAGTGCAGGGGATCTGATTTCTTTTAACTGGGTAAAACCATTGTTCCGCTGGGGCGTGGGAACCGGAGTCGGTTATTTTGCAGGCGTCCTGATGGCAGAATTTTTAGATTCCGTGCATCTGCATGTAAAAAAACCAATGTTGCTTGTTCTTGTGGTGGCATTTGGTTTTGTCAGTTTTTTTATTGCACAGATGTTTGTGGAAAAAGGATTTCGCGTATTTTGCCGCCGGAGATTCTGTGAGAGCGGGTTATTTGTGCTGTTTGTGCTGGGCAGTTTCTGGGGATGCTCAAAAAATGCCACCTATCTGGAACAGTATGTCCCGGATGCAGATCAGGTAAGCCGGGTGGAAGTTTCTCTTGATTATCCGGTAGAATATAAAGGGGACAGCGTTCGTGTGGCACGTCAGGCACAGAAAGAAATTTTAAGTCATGCGGAAAGTTACAGGGAAAATAAAACGGATGACAGTACGCAGATCATTTTTTATTACTATCTGAAAAACGGAAAAACGCTCTCCCGCACATATGAAATTGTCGGGGGGAATGAAACGCTTTCAGAACTGTTGTTTAAAGAAGAAAATAAAGTGGATCATTTTATGGAATATCTCTTTGGAACGGATTCTGACAAAATTTCAAAGTTTAGTACCGGAACGTTGACGTTAAATGAATCATCGGAAAATTATAAGGATTGTGACTTTGATGCGGATACTGCAAAAAAACTGTATCAGGCGATTTATGAAGACGCCGCAGATCAGAAGCTGCAAAAGTACAATCTGACGAATGCACTGAAAGATCCGGAAGAAACAGGGGAGTACTCTTCTGCCAGTATCAGTCTGGATTATTACCATGCATCTGCAGACTGGAAAAACGTATATGACCGGATTGATGATTATTACGGAAATACGGGAGAATCCGTGGAAACACCCACAACATATGGTGGATCTGCGTATATCAGTTTTGGAAAAGACTGCACCCATATCATACAGACACTGATTGACTGTGGTGTGATTACCGACGTATCGGACATTCAGTTCCAGCGGCCGGAAGAGAAAACATCACAGTGATGAAACCAGCGGGACTTTACAACTTTCGCTGCTTATTGTAAAATAAAGATGGCGTTTTCGGACGCCATCCATTTTTTTGTTGGAGGTAAAAAATGAGCAGACCAGTCGTAGCCATTGTCGGGCGTCCGAATGTCGGAAAATCTACGCTTTTTAATACATTGGCAGGAGAGAGAATCTCCATTGTAAAAGACACTCCGGGTGTCACAAGAGACCGCATTTATGCGGATGTCACATGGCTGAACTATAATTTTACATTGATTGATACCGGTGGAATCGAACCGGACAGCGGGGATGTGATCCTTTCCCAGATGCGTGAACAGGCAGAGATTGCGATTGCCACGGCAGATGTGATCATGTTTATCACGGATGTGCGTCAGGGACTGCAGGATGCGGATGCAAAAGTAGCGGACATGCTGCGAAGATCCAAAAAGCCGGTGGTTCTGGTGGTAAATAAAGTGGACAGTTTTGAAAAATTTATGCCGGATGTGTATGAATTTTACAATCTCGGAATCGGAGAACCGTATCCGGTTTCCGCTTCTTCCATGCTCGGACTTGGAGATATGCTGGATGAAGTGGTGAAATATTTCCCGGAAGGATCGGAAAATCAGCCGGAGGATGAAAGACCGAAGGTAGCCATTATCGGAAAGCCGAATGTCGGGAAATCATCCCTGATCAACAAGCTGGCACAGGAAGACCGTGTAATCGTATCGGATATTGCGGGAACTACCAGAGATGCCATCGATACAGACATTAAATACAACGGAAAAGAATATGTATTTATTGATACGGCGGGGCTTCGCCGCAAAAACAAGATCAAAGAGGAGATTGAGCGCTACAGTATTATCCGTGCAGTTACCGCTGTGGAACGCGCGGATGTGGTGATCATCGTTATTGATGCCACCGAAGGAGTAACCGAGCAGGATGCCAAGATTGCCGGAATTGCACATGACAGAGGAAAAGGTATCATTATTGCGGTTAACAAATGGGATGCCATCGAAAAGGATAACAACACGGTGAAGAAACATACCGAGAAAATCCGTCAGATCTTAAGCTTTATGCCGTATGCAGAGATTTTGTTTATTTCTGCAAAGTCCGGTCAGCGTCTGAATAAGATTTTTGAAATGATCGATGTTGTCATTGAGAACAACAGTATGCGTGTTGCAACGGGTGTCTTAAACGAAATCGTGACGGAAGCAGTTGCCATGCAGCAGCCACCGACCGATAAAGGAAAAAGACTCAAGATTTATTATGTAACACAGGTTGCGGTAAAACCGCCGACGTTTGTTGTATTTGTCAATGACAAGAATCTGATGCATTTTTCGTACACCAGATATCTGGAGAACCGTATCCGCGAAACGTTTGGGTTCCGCGGTACAGCTCTCAAATTCATTACGAGGGAGCGAAAGGAAGACTAGTTATGATGATCGTTGCAAGAATCATTGCATTACTGATCGGATATGGATTCGGTCTGTTTCAGACCGGATATCTGTATGGAAAAAGTAAGGGAATTGATATCCGTCAGCAGGGAAGCGGAAATGCAGGCACGACAAATTCTTTGCGGGTGCTTGGATGGAAAGCCGGCATTATTACATTTGCCGGTGATCTTCTGAAAGCAGTATTTGCCGTACTTCTTGTAAAACTGATTTTTCACGGAACGTATGGGGCTGATACAAAGGTGCTGGAACTGTATGCCGGGTTTGGAACCGTCTTAGGACATAATTTTCCGTGCTATCTGCAGTTCCGCGGCGGAAAGGGAATTGCCTGTACGACAGGCGTCATCCTTGCCGTCTGTCCTCCGGCAGTAATCTGCTGTGCCGTTGGATTCCTGATTATTGTGGGAATTACCCGGTATGTTTCGGTGGGTTCCATATTTCTGGTATCTGCCTATCTGGTACAGGCGATTATTTTCGGACAGCTTGGCTGGTTAAAAATCAGCGGAGCCAGCCGGATCGAGTTTTACATACTGAGTGCATGTTTTACCGGCATGGCGATTTGGAGACACCGTGCGAATATTGTCCGTCTGATGAATGGAACAGAGAACAAATTCGGAACGAAAAAAGGAGATAAATGATATGGCAAAGGTAGGAGTGATCGGAGCTGGCAGCTGGGGCATTGCGCTGGCAAAGCTTCTTCGTACCAATGGAAATGAAGTAACGGTATGGTCGATCGTGGAAGAGGAAGTTGCCATGCTCCGCAGAGAGCATGAGCATATCGATAAACTTCCGGGAGTGAAGCTTCCGGAGGATGTCCTGTTTACAACAGATTTAAAAGAAGCAATCGTTGGAAAGGAGTTCCTGATTCTGGCGGTACCGTCTGTATTTACAAGAAGCACCGCAAAAAGTATGGCAGGATATGTGACAGAAGGACAGATCATTGTCTGCGTGGCAAAGGGAATTGAAGAAGATACCCTAATGACCATTTCCGATGTGACAGAGCAGGAGATTCCATGTGCGGATGTTGCTGTCATGTGCGGGCCGTCCCACGCGGAAGAGGTTGGAATCGGACTTCCGACAACCGTTGTGGCAGGAGCAAAAACAGAAAGCACTGCAAAAAAAATCCAGGATCTGTTTATGAATGAAGTGTTCCGTGTTTATACCAGCCCGGACATGCTTGGCATGGAACTGGGCGGATCATTAAAAAATGTGATTGCACTTGCTGCCGGAATGGCGGACGGACTCGGATACGGGGATAACACCAAAGCGGCCTTGATTACCCGCGGCATTGCAGAGATTGCGGGACTTGCCGTAAAGATGGGGGCAAAAGTGGAGACGCTCTGCGGACTGACCGGTATCGGAGACCTGATTGTCACCTGTGAGAGCCGTCACAGCAGAAACCGCAAGGCGGGTATGCTGATCGGACAGGGGTATACCATGAAGCAGGCTACCGACGAAGTGAAAATGGTCGTAGAGGGAATTTATTCGGCCAAGGCAGCACTTGCTCTGGCAAAAAAGTATGATGTGGAGCTTCCGATTATAGAAGAAGTGAATAAAGTACTGTTCGATGACAAACCGGCAAAGGAAGGTGTAAAGGATCTGATGGTCCGCGAAAAACGTGTGGAGCATCTGAATCTGAAGTGGGAAAACTGATATGCAGAAAATCAAGATTAAATATTTTACAGACAAAATCGAACCGCTGGATTACATTGAAGGAAAATCCGATTGGATTGATATGCGGGCTTCGGAAGAAGTAACTTTAAAAGCGGGAGAGTTTGCACTGATCCCGCTTGGCGTGGCAATGGAACTTCCAAAGGGATATGAGGCACATCTTGTGCCGCGCAGTTCCACATTTAAAAACTGGGGAATTATCCAGACAAACAGTGTTGGAATTGTAGATGGTTCCTATTGCGGGGACAACGATATGTGGCGGATGCCGGTTTATGCAACCAGGGATACCGTGATCCACGTAAATGACCGCATTGCACAGTTTCGAATCGTGGAAAACCAGCCAGAGATTGTATTTGAAAAGGTGGAACATCTGACGGGGAAAGATCGCGGTGGCTTTGGCAGTACCGGATTATCATAACAATAACAGCAACAGGAGAAGGAGGATTATACTATGGAAGATCGTATGATGAAATTTTATTCAAAAGAAAGCAACATGCTGGCGCTGCATGCCATGCACGGACATTTTGCAACGAGTCATTCCCACATTAATTATTATGTGGATGTGACAAGTATCAAGACACGTGTGGCGGAAGCAAAACAGGCGGCACATGTACTGTATTCGAGAATTCCAAAGACAAAATACGTGGATACCATTGTGTGTATGGATGGAACGGAAGTGGTCGGTACCTTTCTGACGGAGGAGATCCAGCGGGACGGAATTATGGGCACCACAAACCAGCATGAGACGGTGTATGTGATTTCGCCGGAGATTAACAGCAATAACCAGATGCTGTTTAGGGATAACAATAAAGCTGCCATCAACGGAAAACATGTTGTGCTTCTTTTAGCAACTACGACAACCGGCGAGACCATCCGCAGAGCACTCGAGTGTATCCAGTATTACGGAGGAGAGATCGAGTGGGTGGCTTCTTTATTCGGAACGATCAATTCGGTAGACGGCGTAGAAGTCGAGACACTTTTTGATGAAAATGATGTCACCGGATATGCGGCATATCCGGTTGCAGACTGTCCGCTCTGCCGGCAGGGACAAAAGATTGAGGCGATGGTTAACGGTTTTGGATATTCAAAACTGTAATTTTTGGGGGCATTGTTTACAACAATGTCCCCTTTCGTTATTTCGCCAAGAAACCATGTAAATATTTGGACGGATTGACGGTGGTAATTTCGGGCAGATTCCGTTATCATACACTTGTCAGGAAGTTCAAAGAAACTTCACCAAAGAAAAATAACGAAAAGCAAAAATCAGGAGGTTTTTCAAATGGCAAGTTTATCATTAAAGAACGTTTGCAAAGTATATCCAAACGGATTTGAGGCAGTAAAAGATTTCAATCTGGATGTTGCAGATAAAGAGTTTATCATCTTCGTAGGACCATCTGGATGTGGTAAATCTACAACACTTCGTATGATCGCAGGTCTTGAGGAGATTTCTTCCGGTGATCTGATCATCGACGGAAAGGTAATGAACGATGTAGAGCCAAAGGATCGTGATATCGCAATGGTATTCCAGAACTACGCTCTGTATCCACATATGACAGTATTTGATAACATGGCATTCGGTCTTAAGTTAAGAAAAGTTCCGAAGGATGAGATCAAAGCAAAGGTTGAGGAAGCAGCAAGAATCCTTGATCTGGAGAAGTTACTGGATCGTAAGCCGAAGGCTCTTTCCGGTGGACAGAGACAGCGTGTTGCCATGGGTCGTGCAATCGTTCGTAATCCTAAGGTATTCCTTATGGATGAGCCTTTATCCAACCTGGATGCAAAACTTCGTGTACAGATGAGATCTGAGATCGCTTCTTTACATAACAGATTAGGTGCTACGATCATCTATGTAACACATGATCAGACAGAGGCTATGACACTTGGAACCAGAATCGTTGTATTAAAAGATGGTGTAATCATGCAGGTTGATTCTCCACAGAAATTATACAATGAGCCAAATAACTTATTCGTAGCCGGATTCATCGGATCTCCACAGATGAACTTCATCGATGCAAAGTGCACCATTCAGGGAGATAAAGCTACATTAACATTCGGTGATTACTCTGTGGTTCTTCCGGATTACAAGGCAAAGAAGCTTGAAGAGGGCGGATACAACGGAAAGACAGTTGTATTAGGTATCAGACCAGAGGATATCTCTGATGATCCTGAAATGATCCAGAAGAATGGTGACTGTGTCATCGAGTCTGATGTAACAGGATACGAGTTACTTGGTGCAGAAGTATTACTGTACTACTCCGTAGCCGGTGCAAACATGACTGCAAGAGTAGATTCTGATACACCTGCCCGTTATGGCGATCATATCAAGCTTGCATTTGATCCTCATAAGATTCACGTATTCGACAAGGAAACAGAATTGACAATTACCAACTAGTCCGTTAAAATTATATAGTTGTAAATCTTGAACCCGGGTGTTAGTATTTACACCCGGGTTCTTTCGAACGTAAATAATAGGAGAGTATATGCTTTCAAATCAGAAATTACAGAATTCATTAAACGAAATTAAAGAGATCAGCCACATGGATACGGCATTGTTTACTGCAAAGGGGAAGCTGGTAGCACATACGGAGGAGATGCCGTTGCCGGAGGCATTAGAACAGCAGGTGGTCGTTGATTTCGCAGAATCGCTTGCTGAAAAACAGACGTATCAGGATTATCATCTGTATAAAGTGATGGTAGAAGGTGAAACGGAATATATTTTAGTTTGTCTGGTGAAAGAAGAGTCATTTCTTGTATGCGCACAGATGGCAGTCTGCCAGATCCGGAATCTGGTTATGAGTTTTGCAGAGCAGTTCGACCGCAATAATTTTATGCAGAATATCATTCTTGGTAATATGCTGATTGTGGATATTTACGGAAAAGCAAAAAAGCACCACATTCAGGAAGTACCGCGGGTAGTTTTTGTGATTGATACCGGAAGTAAAAATAACGATATGGCGATGGAACTGGTAAAAAATCTTGCAGATATCCGTTCGAAGGACTTTGTGACCTGCGTGGATCAGCACAGTATCGTTCTGATCAAAGATGTTTCCCATATAAAAGAAGAGGAGATGGAGGAACGTCTGTCAAAAATTGCGGGAAGCCTTGCAGATAATTTACATATGGAAGCAATGATTCGTGTGCGTGTCGGTTATGGAAACGTTGTGACACAGCTTCCGGAAATTGCGGAATCTTATCAGGAAGCGCGGATGGCACTGGAAGTTGGTCGTGTTTTTTATGCAAAGTATGACACAATTTCTTACGGAAAGCTTGGCATCGGGCGTCTGATTTACCAGCTTCCGATGAGTTTATGTAATATGTTTATCAAAGAGGTATTCGGTGAGAAAATTCCGGACATCTTAGATGATGAGGAAGCAATGTCTACTATCAATAAATTTTTTGAGAATAATCTGAATATATCAGAGACGGCAAGACAGCTGTATGTGCACCGCAATACTCTGGTATATCGTCTGGAACGTATCGAGAAAGCAATCGGACTGGATATCCGTACGTTTGACGATGCGATGACTTTTCGGATTGCAGTGATGGTGATTGCTCACATGAGAGATCAAATGTAATTTAGCAGGATAGTAAGGAGATAGAGGAACATGTCAGGATATGATGCAAGCAGTATATCGGTACTGGAGGGGCTTGAAGCGGTCCGGAAACGTCCGGGAATGTATATCGGAAGTACAACGACCAAAGGACTCAACCACCTGATTTATGAGATTGTCGACAATTCCGTGGATGAGCATCTGGCAGGTGCCTGTGATAAAATATGGGTGACCCTTGAGGCAGATGGCTCCTGTACGGTGGAAGATAACGGACGTGGTATTCCGGTCGGCATGCATGCAAAGGGAGTATCGGCTGCCCGCGTTGTATTTTCTACACTGCACGCAGGAGGAAAATTTGACAACAATGCGTACAAGACGAGTGGAGGACTGCATGGTGTCGGATCTTCGGTAGTCAATGCACTTTCCACCTATATGGATGTGGAAATCAGCCAGGGCGGATATGTGTATCATGACCGCTATGCACAGGGACATCCGGTGGTAGAACTTGAAGACGGACTTCTTCCAAAGATCGGGAAGACAAAGAAGACCGGAACGAAGATCAATTTTCTTCCAGATCCAGAAATTTTTGAAAAGACCAGATTCCGGGAAGATGATGTGAAGAGCCGGATGCATGAGACCGCTTATCTGAACCCGAAACTGACGATCATATATGAGGATCGGAGAAAGCCGGAAGCAGAGCACATTGAGTTTCATGAGCCGGATGGAATCATTGGGTTCGTCAAAGATCTGAACAATAATCTTGAAGTGCTGCATGATGTCATTTACTTCAAAGGGGAAAGTGAAGGCATTGAGGTGGAAGCGGCATTCCAGTATACCAGCGAGTTCCATGAGAATATCATGGGATTTTGTAATAATATTTATAATTCGGAAGGTGGTGCACACCTGACCGGATTTAAAACGGCGTTTACGACGATTATCAATTCCTATGCCAGAGAACTTGGCATTTTAAAAGAGAAGGATGCAAATTTCAACGGTACAGATGTGCGAAACGGAATGACAGCAGTGATTTCCATCAAGCATCCGGACCCGCGTTTTGAAGGACAGACGAAGACAAAGCTCGATAATCAGGATGCAAACCGTGCAACTGCCAAAGTGACAAGTGATGAAGTTCCGCTGTTTTTTGATAAAAATTTAGAAACCTTAAAGATTGTGATTGGCTGTGCGGAAAAGGCTGCAAAAATCCGCAAGGCAGAGGAAAAAGCGAGAACCAATCTGCTGACCAAGCAGAAGTTTTCGTTTGATTCCAATGGAAAACTGTCCAACTGTGAGAGCCGGGATGCGTCAAAGTGTGAGATTTTTATCGTAGAGGGAGATTCTGCCGGTGGTTCCGCCAAAATGGCGCGAAACCGTATGTATCAGGCGATCATGCCGATCCGCGGAAAAATTCTGAATGTTGAAAAAGCCAGTATCGACAAGGTGCTTGCCAATGCAGAAATCAAGACAATGATCAACGCATTCGGCTGCGGTTTTTCGGAAGGGTACGGAAATGATTTTGATATCAGTAAGCTGCGCTATGACAAGATTATTATCATGGCAGATGCCGATGTCGACGGAGCCCATATTTCCACGCTGCTTCTGACACTGTTTTACCGGTTTATGCCGGAACTGATTTTTGAAGGACATGTTTATGTGGCGATGCCGCCATTGTACAAAGTGATTCCGTCAAAAGGGAAAGAAGAGTACCTTTATGATGATGCGGCACTGGAAAAATACCGGAAAACACATACCGGAAGTTTTACCCTGCAGCGATACAAAGGTCTCGGAGAGATGGATGCCGAGCAGTTATGGGAGACTACTTTAAATCCCCAGACGCGTGTCATGAAGCGCGTGGAGATTGAAGACGGTCGTATGGCGTCGGATGTAACTGCTATGCTGATGGGCACGGATGTGCCGCCGAGAAAGGCCTTTATTTATGAACATGCAAACGATGCGATCTTGGACGTATAGATCCTGTTAGGTTTTCTAGGAGTGAGGAAGAAATAAAATGGAACATAGTATCATTCGCACCGAGTATTCGGAGCTGATGCAAAAATCATATATTGACTATGCGATGAGCGTTATCATTGCCCGTGCGCTGCCGGATGTCCGTGATGGATTAAAACCGGTGCAGCGCCGTACACTTTATGATATGTATGAACTGGGAATCCGATATGACAAACCGTATCGTAAGAGTGCGCGTATTGTCGGAGATACCATGGGTAAATATCATCCGCATGGAGATTCTTCGATCTATGATGCCCTGGTTGTCATGGCACAGGATTTCAAAAAGGGACTGCCGCTTGTGGACGGGCATGGAAATTTTGGGTCCATTGAAGGCGATGGTGCCGCTGCCATGCGATATACGGAGGCACGTCTGCAGAAAGTAACGCAGGAAGCCTATCTGGCAGATCTGGATAAAAATGTTGTGGATTTCATGCCGAATTTTGATGAAACCGAAAAAGAGCCGGTTGTTTTGCCGGTAAAGGTGCCAAATCTTCTGGTCAACGGTGCGGAAGGTATCGCTGTCGGTATGGCAACTTCCATTCCGCCACATAATTTCGGAGAAGTGATAGACGGTGTGATTGCCTATATGAAAAATCCGGATATTACCACTGCGGAGATGATGCAGTATATTCCGGGACCGGATTTCCCGACAGGAGGAATCATTGCAAATAAAGATGATCTTCCGGCAATTTATGAGTCCGGGGTCGGCAAGATCAAAATACGTGGAAAAATCGAGATTGAAAAGGGCAAAGGCGGCAAAGACCGCATGGTAATCACGGAGATTCCGTATACCATGATCGGAGCCAATATCGGGAAGTTTTTAAATGATGTTTACGGTCTGGTAGAATCCAAGGCAACCAGTGACATTACCGATATTACCAATCAGTCATCCAAAGAGGGAATTCGTATTGTTCTGGAACTGAAAAAAGGAGCAGATATCGAGGCTCTGGAGAATCTGCTGTACAAGAAAACCAAGCTGGAAGACACCTTTGGTGTCAATATGCTTGCGGTAGCGGATGGCAGACCGGAGACAATGGGCGTCGTGCCGATCATCCGTCATCATGTGAAATTCCAGTATGAGATTGCAACCAGAAAGTACCAGACCCTTCTGGCGAAAGAACAGGACAAAAAAGAAATACAGGAAGGTCTGATCCGCGCCTGCAATGTCATTGATCTGATCATTGAGATTTTACGCGGCAGCCGCAGCATCAAAGATGCAAAAGCCTGTCTGACAGACGGAAATACGGATCATATTACCTTTAAGAATCCATCTTCAAAGATCATGGCACAGCAGCTGAATTTTACGGATCGTCAGGCACAGGCCATTCTGGAAATGCGTCTGTATAAATTGATTGGTCTGGAAATTGAAGCATTGATGAAAGAACATGATGAGACACTGGAAAATATTGCAAAATATGAGGATATTTTAGAGCATCGTTCTTCCATGGCAAAAGTAATCATCAAAGAACTGACCGCGTTTAAAAAAGCTTATGGCAAAGAGCGCAAAACCGTGATTGACAATCTGAAAGAAGCTGTAGTTGCAGCAAAGAAGATCGAGGAGCAGGATGTTGTCTTTCTGATGGACCGCTTCGGATATGCAAAGATTGTGGATACTTCTGTCTATGAGAGAAATAAAGAGGCGGCAAACGCGGAATACAGGCATATCTTTACGTGCAAAAATACGGATAAAATCTGTATCTTTACGGACAAGGGACAGATGCATCTGCTAAAAGTGCTTGATCTTCCATATGGAAAATTCCGGGATAAAGGAACACCGATTGACAACCTCTGCAATTATGACAGTAAAGAAGAGAATGTTGTATATCTGGCAGGTCTTGAACATGTCAGCTCGCACCGGATGTTATTTGGCACAAAGTATGCCATGATCAAAGTTGTGGACGGTATGGAATTTGTGGTCGCAAAAAAGACAACGGCGGCAACAAAGCTGGGAGAGGAAGATGAAGTACTGACGGTATGTCCGTTAGAAGAAAATGATACACTGGTGATGGCAACAAAGAAAGATATGTTTCTTCGGATTGACTGTGCACAAATTCCGCAGAAAAAGAAAGGTGCGGTGGGCGTGCGTGGCATGAAACTGGCTGCCGGGGATGAACTGAAAAGTATTCATGTGCTGCATGAAGGTGAGGAGAAAGAGGTCGAGGTGAAAGGAAAGCCGGTTGCCCTGCATCGTCTGCATGTGGGAAACCGCGATACCAAAGGAGTAAAGAAATAATGAACACCATTTTGTTTGATCTGGACGGAACGCTTATTGATTCTTCGGAAGGAATTATAAAATCGGTATTATATACACTTGATTTTTACGGAATTGAAGAAACAGATACCACGAAACTGTACCAGTTTATCGGACCGCCATTATCGGAAAGCTTTGAAAAATTTTATGGCTTTTCCAATAAGAAAGCGTATGATGCGGTACAAAAATACCGGGAACGGTACAATAAGACCGGTATTTTTGAGTGTAAGTTATATCCGGGTGTGGAGAAGTGTATCCGTACATTAAAAGAACAGGGATACCGGATTGGCATGGCATCTTCCAAGCCGGAAGTATCCTGCAAACGGATTCTGGAGCATTTTGGAATTCTTCCGCTTTTTGATGATGTGGTAGGTGCAACATTTGATGGTACACGGGATAAAAAAACCGAGATTCTTAAGGAAGTCATGCACCGCTGGAGTCATATTCCAAAATCCGAGATGTGTCTGATCGGGGATACGATGTTTGATGTCAACGGGGCGAAAGAACTTGGAATTGCGTGTCTTGCGGTCAGCTTTGGTTTTGGAGATGTAAAGGAAATGAAAGAGGCAGGCGTGATCGGTGTGTGCGATTCTATGGAAGAACTGCCGGGCATGTTAAAGAAACAATAAAGAAAAACGGGAGGGTATATCATGGAAACTTTTAAGGAGACGCTGAGAAAGATCTGGTATATCTTATACCCGTTTCTTTTTTATTACGCGGTGATGCTGATTATCATGACAATTGCACAGTGGGCATTTGGAGGAGATGCCACACATTATGTGTTCTGTCAGCTGATTGCCACTGTTTTTACAATTCCATCCATGCTTCCGTTTTATCGTCAGGGACAGGCACTGGCAGGGATTGCAAAGCAGCCGTTTGGAATCAGCCGGGAACGTATCTGTCATGCACTTTTTGCGGCCGGGATCATGGCATGCTTTGGAATTTCTTTGAACAATCTCATATCCATGACGAAACTGACGGAAATTTCGATGGGTTACCAGCAGGCAAATACCGATTTTTACGGAAGTACAATAGGAATGGAAATTCTTTGTCTGGCAGTATTTACCCCGATTCTGGAAGAACTGGTATTCCGGGGAATTATTTTCGGAAGATTAAAAGATATGCTGTCGAAACCGTTTGCGGTTGGAATTTCGGCACTGATTTTTGCAGCCGTGCATGTCAATATCGTGCAGTTCATTTACGCACTGATTCTCGGTGTGGTGCTGGCACTTCTGATGGATCGCGCGGGAAATGTCTATGCATCCATGATCGGACATATGACGGCAAATTTTATTGCGGTAGTCCGGACGGAAACGCATTGGCTGGATTTCAGTGTCAGGGGAGATGCGGTCGCATGGATATTTTCCCTGATGATACTGGGAGTTGGGATTGTGCTGATGTGGAGGTATTTGTCTGACAGAAAAACAATCGCCTAAATAAAAGACAATAGAAAAAAGGAGTACAAAAGAAGATGAAATGTTTATGGAAAAAAGTAATTTGCGGGGCACTTGTGGCGGGAATGCTGGCACAGTGCCCACAGAGTATTTATGCAGAAGATGCCGCAAATACTGCCACGGTAACGGATACCGAGAGTAATCATGTAACACCGGATACTACGCAGCAGCCGGATGATACAAAACAGCCGGGAGATACGCAGCAGCCGGATGATACCCAACAGCCGGGAGATATCCAGCAGCCGGACGATATCCAACAGCCGGAAGAACTGCCACAGCCTTCTGCCGTGGAGGGACTGCATACAACAAAACAGGGAAAAACAAAGGTATATCTGGAATGGGAAGAAAGCAGCGATGCCACTTCCTATGTGATTTACCGGAAAACAGCCGGAGGGGAATACAAAAAACTTGCCGAGAGGAGCAAGCCATCCTATACCGATAAAAACGTATCATCCGGTAAGACATATACATATAAAATTGTTGCAAAAAACGAGCAGAAGGAAGCGGATGAGGCTGCAAAAGTCACGTTTTCGAATACAGAGGCCGTACAGATCCGGTCACAGAAGTATACATACAGCCAGATGAAAAAAGACATGCAGGAACTGGCACAGCAGTACAGTGATTACTGTGAGATGACCAAAATCGGAACTTCTGTGCAGGGACGTGGAATCTATGATTTTGCAATCGGAAACCCGGATGCAGAGGAATCCCTTCTGATTGTCAGTACATTGCATGCCAGAGAGTATATCTGTTCTGCAGTCATGATGAAGGAAATCCAGTATTATCTGGAAAATTATAACGGAACCATCGGTGGTGTCAAAATGTCAAATATCCTCAAGAAGATGCAGATCCATTATATTGTCATGGCAAACCCGGATGGGGTGACGATTTCCCAGACAAAACATTCCAGATGGAAATCCAATGGGCGTGGGGTGGACTTAAACCGGAATTTCCCGGCAAAACATTTTATTCCAGGTGGGAAAAAAGGGGAACAGGGATATTCCGGGCCAAAAGCACTGAGTGAGCCGGAGTCCTATGCAGTAGCAACGCTGACCAGACAGCTGATGAAACAGCAAAATCTGCAGGGTGTGGCGAATTACCATGCCATGGGAAGAATTATTTACGGGGACTGTACGAAAGGAAGCCTGAAAAAAGATACCTATAAAATGTATGATATCGCAAAGAAAATTACCGGATACAGCAAAGCCCCGGATAGCGGCAGCGGAAGGTCCTGGGGAGGACAGTACCGGGAGTATGTGATGGATCTGCTTAATAAACCTTCCATTACCATTGAGATTGGAAGCTCAGTAGCACCGTGCCCGCACTGGCAGTATGAGATCGAATTCCAGAAAAACAGATATGTTGTTGTGCGGATTGCAAATGCATTGAAATAGAAAAAAATCAGGATACTTTGACGCATCTGCCGGATTATGCTAGTATAGGGGAAACAGCTGACAGATGAGGAGAGTAAAAATGGCATACATATTTTTTGATATAGACGGAACGCTGTGGGATGAAAAAATGCAGATTCCAGAAAGTACAATTCCAACCATCAAACAATTGCAGAAAAACGGACATAAGACATTTCTGTGCAGTGGAAGATCCCGTAGCAATATTAACGATAAGCGGCTGCTTGGGATCGGCTTTGACGGAATTGTTGCAGCATGCGGCAACCATGTGGAGATGGATGGAAAGGTTCTGTATGAAAATATCCTTTCCCCGGAACTGACAGAAAAAATTGTCCGGGTCATGGAAGAATGCCGGATGCCGATTGTGCTGGAAGGTCCGGACTGCCACTGGATAGATAAAGAAAATTTCAAGACAGATCCGTATGTGCTGTACCTTTTTGAGGCAATGGGAGCATCTGCCAAAATATTAAAAGGCTATTCACCGGACATCCGCATTAATAAAATGTCGGGGGATATCCTGCCAACAACCGATTATGCCAGAATCCGGGATGAACTGGGGGCTGATTTTGACTGTCTGGAGCATGAAGGACATGTTGTGGAATTTGTTCCGAAAGGAACATCGAAAGCGACCGGGATAGACTGGCTCTGCAGGCATATGGGTATTAAAAATGAGGATACCTATGCGATTGGTGACAGTGTCAATGATCTGGATATGCTTTCTTTTGTGGGACATGGAATTGCCATGGGGAATGGAACACCTCCGGCAAAAGAGGCGGCTGAATTTGTGACAACGGATATCTACGATGATGGAATAAAGCATGCAATGGAACACTATGGATTAATATAGAGTCTGAATCGAGGCAGAAATGAAAAAAAGAATTACAGAGTACCGGAAACGTGTGGACCGGCTTCTGGCAGACGAAGAAGAGAAAACATATGAGGAATGGGAATGTATTTTGGAAGAACATCTGGTTCAGATTGGATTTTTCCAGCACGAACGTCTGATTCATCTGATTGTAACGGTTACATTTGCTGTGATAACGGTACTGTCATTGTTTGCCCCGCTTTTGACGGGGATCATGACACTCTATGGTTTTACCATGCTGCTCCTTGTGCTTCTTGTGCCGTATATTTTTCATTATTATACACTTGAAAACGAAACACAAAAAATGTATGCACAGTACGATGAAATAATAAAGCATACAAAGAAAGTGAATTCCGGGAATCTAAAAAAAATATAAAAATTGAGTATCACTGTTGACAATGAAAAACAACAGTGATATTTTATTTACAGAAAGAGTTAGCACTCGAATAAAGTGAGTGCTAGTAAAGACGAAAAGGAGGCTATTTGTAATGAAATTAGTGCCATTAACAGACAGAGTAGTATTAAAACAGTTAGAAGCAGAAGAGACTACCGCATCCGGTATCGTATTACCGGGAGCAGCACAGGAGAAGCCACAGGAAGCGGAAGTAATCGCTGTAGGTCCTGGCGGAGTAGTAGACGGAAAAGAAATCGTTATGCAGGTAAAAGAAGGCCAGAAAGTAATCTATTCCAAATATGCAGGGACAGAAGTAAAACTTGATGGGGAAGAGTACATTATCGTAAGACAGAATGATATTCTTGCAATTGTTGAGTAGTTTTTATAAATTGGAAATTATAGGCTGAATTTTAAAGAAGAGAGGTTATTGTAGTCATGGCAAAAGAGATCAAATATGGTTCAGACGCCAGAGCAGCACTTGGTGCAGGTGTCGATAAATTAGCAAATACCGTTCGTGTAACATTAGGACCGAAAGGACGTAACGTTGTACTAGATAAATCCTTTGGTGCTCCACTGATCACAAACGATGGTGTAACAATCGCAAAAGAAGTGGAACTTGAGGATGCATTTGAGAACATGGGTGCACAGCTTGTAAAAGAAGTTGCAACCAAGACCAATGATGTAGCCGGTGATGGTACAACTACCGCTACTGTTTTAACACAGGCTATGGTTCAGGAAGGTATGAAGAACCTGGAAGCAGGAGCAAATCCGATCGTGTTAAGACGTGGTATGAAGAAGGCAACAGATGCCGCTGTTGAGGCATTAAAGGAAATGAGCCAGAAGGTTAAGGGCAAAGAGCAGATCGCAAAAGTTGCAGCAATTTCTGCCGGTGATGAAGCTGTTGGTAATCTGGTAGCAGACGCTATGGAAAAGGTTACAAACGATGGTGTCATCACAATCGAAGAGTCCAAGACCATGCAGACAGAGCTTGACCTGGTAGAAGGTATGCAGTTTGACAGAGGTTACTTATCTGCTTATATGTGCACAGATATGGATAAGATGGAAGCAAATCTCGATGATCCATACATCTTGATCACAGACAAGAAGATTTCCAATATCCAGGATATCCTGCCACTGCTTGAGCAGATCGTACAGTCCGGTGCAAGACTTCTGATCATCGCTGAGGATATCGAGGGAGAAGCACTCACCACATTGATCGTAAACAAACTGCGTGGTACATTCAACGTAGTAGCTGTCAAGGCTCCTGGATATGGTGACAGAAGAAAGGCCATGCTTGAGGATATCGCAATCCTTACCGGCGGTCAGGTGATCAGCTCCGATCTTGGATTAGAACTGAAAGATACCACCATGGATATGCTTGGACGTGCAAAATCCGTTAAGGTTCAGAAAGAGAACACCGTTATCGTGGATGGTGCCGGAGACAAGGATAAGATTCAGGGACGTATCAAACAGATCCGTGGACAGATCGAGGAGACTACTTCTGAGTTTGATAAAGAAAAGTTACAGGAAAGACTTGCAAAGATGGCAGGCGGCGTAGCAGTCATCCGTGTCGGTGCTGCAACAGAGACCGAGATGAAGGAAGCAAAGCTTCGTATGGAAGATGCATTAAATGCTACCCGTGCAGCAGTCGAGGAAGGTATTATCGCAGGTGGCGGATCTGCATATATCCATGCATCCAAGAAGGTTGCAGAGCTTGCTGATTCCTTAGAGGGAGATGAAAAGACCGGTGCGAAGGTTATCTTAAAGGCACTGGAAGCTCCTTTGTATTACATCGCTGCAAACGCAGGTCTTGAAGGTGCTGTTATCATCAATAAGGTAAAGGAATCTGCACCGGGAACCGGTTTCAATGCAGCTACCGAAGAGTATGTTGACATGGTAGAATCCGGAATTCTTGATCCGGTTAAGGTTACAAGAAGTGCCCTGCAGAATGCAACATCCGTTGCTTCTACATTACTCACCACAGAGTCTGCTGTTGCAAACATTAAGGAAGATACTCCTGCAATGCCAGCCGGTGGTGCTCCGGGAATGGGCGGAATGATGTAATCGGACATAACCGTTGCGTTATGAAGTAAACATAGTATCAAAAACCATGTGAAATAGATATGAAAAGCCTTGAAAATCAAGGCTTTTCATTTTTTTTGTCCTATGATATGATAGAAAGCGTAACGGTTCAAAGACAAAGGAACCGTTTGGAAAAACAACGAAAATCAGGAGTGGAAAAAATGAGTCGAGTGATTGTTGTAACGGACAGTAACAGTGGTATTACACAAAGCGAGGCAAAAGAACTTGGCGTAGTGGTAATGCCGATGCCTTTTTATATTAACGGACAGATGTTTTATGAAGATATTGACCTGACACAGGAGCAGTTTTATCAGAAACTCAAAGAGGGCGGAGAGATCAAAACCTCCATGCCGCTGGTTGGAGATGTGACCGATAAATGGGATGAACTTTTGAAAGAATACGATGAAATTGTATACATACCGATGTCTTCGGGCTTAAGCAGTTCCTGTGAGACGGCATATATGCTTTCCCAGGACTATGACGGAAAAGTACAGGTAGTCAATAACCAGCGTATTTCCGTAACAATGCGGCAGTCCGTGCTCGATGCCAAAATGCTGGCAGAGCAGGGAAAAGGTGCAGAAGAAATCAAAGAGATTCTGGAAAAAGAAAAATTTGAATCCTCCATATACATTATGGTCGATACACTGGAGTATCTGAAAAAAGGCGGACGTATCACACCGGCAGCAGCAGCACTGGGAACCTTACTGAAACTGAAACCGGTATTGCAGATCCAGGGAGAAAAGCTGGATGCATTTGCAAAGGCACGTACGGTAAAACAGGCAAAAACAATCATGACCGAGGCTATGAAAAACGATTTTGAGAAGCGTTTTCACAGCCCGGATGGGGAGAAGATGAATCTGGAACTGGCCTATACATTTGACACTGCAGCCGCTGAGGCATTCAAAGAAGAAGTGCAGGCTGTCTTTCCGGACAATGAGATCGTCATGCAGCCACTGTCATTATCCATTGCCTGTCATATCGGACCGGGAGCACTTGCGATCGCATGTTCCAAAAAGATTGAAGCGTAGCAGGCAGCTTTTGGAAACTTTCATATGCTAACAAATTAAAGTTTATGACTTGTAATTTCAGTGGGAATCCTTTATAATCATAAAGTAAAAACGGATGGGTTTTTACACCTGTCCGTTTTCGTGCGTAAAAAAGTGCGCACGGAAAGTTAAAGCAGACATACAGGAGGAATAAAAGATGGTAAAAGCAGTTGTTGGCGCTAACTGGGGCGACGAAGGCAAAGGCAAGATTACGGACATGCTTGCAAAGCAGGCCGATATCATTGTACGTTTTCAGGGAGGTGCGAACGCAGGACACACAATCGTAAATGACTACGGAAAGTTTGCATTACATACACTTCCGTCCGGAGTATTTTACAGTCATACAACGAGTGTGATTGGAAATGGTGTGGCACTTGATATTCCACGTCTTTTCAAGGAGATTAAGTCCATCACAGACCGCAACGTTCCGATGCCAAAGATTCTTGTGTCCAACCGTGCACAGATTGTGATGCCGTATCACGTACTGTTTGATCAGTACGAGGAGGAGCGTCTGGGAGGAAAATCTTTCGGATCGACAAAATCTGGTATTGCTCCGTTTTATTCAGATAAATACGCAAAGATCGGTTTTCAGGTAAGTGAGCTTTTCGACGATGAGCTGTTAAAGGAAAAGGTAGTCCGTGTTGCAGAGCAGAAGAATGTAATCTTAGAGCATCTGTATCACAAGCCACTGATTGATACGGATGAATTATTAAATACATTACATGAGTACCGCGATATGGTAGCTCCATATGTATGTGATGTTTCCTTATTCCTGGACAAGGCACTCAAAGAAGGAAAGACGGTTCTCTTAGAAGGACAGCTTGGAACATTAAAAGATCCGGATCACGGAATTTATCCAATGGTTACCTCATCTTCTACACTGGCTGCATACGGTGCAATCGGGGCAGGAGTTCCGCCATATGAGATCAAACAGATCATTACCGTATGTAAGGCATATTCTTCTGCTGTAGGTGCCGGTGCATTTGTAAGTGAGATTTTCGGAGATGAGGCAGATGAACTTCGCCGTCGCGGTGGAGATGGTGGAGAGTTCGGTGCAACCACCGGACGTCCGAGAAGAATGGGATGGTTCGACTGTGTAGCCAGCAAATATGGCTGTCGTCTGCAGGGAACAACCGATGTAGCATTTACCGTACTTGATGTATTAGGATATCTCGATGAGATTCCGGTATGTACCGGATACGAGATCAACGGAGAAGTGACAACCGAATTTCCGGTTACTAGTCTCTTGGAGAAGGCAAAGCCGGTACTCACAAAGCTTCCGGGATGGAAATGTGACATCCGCGGTATCAAGAAGTATGAAGAACTTCCGGAAAATTGCCGCAAGTACATTGAGTTTATCGAGGGACAGATTGGATATCCGATCACCATGGTTTCCAACGGACCGGGAAGAGATGATATCATTTACCGTGAGTCTTCTCTGAACAAGTAATCGAAACAAGTAACAGAGCCTGTAAAAAGCAGCGAATCGAATCTGATCCGGTTTGCTGCTTTTAGAGTATAAGAAAGCCTATGCAGATAGAAGTAATAATTGAAAAAAAATCACATAAACTTGATGCAGAAGAAGGAAAAACCATTTTAGAGACACTTCAGGAACATGGAATCCATGTGCTGACAGCGCCATGCGGCGGCAGGGGAAGATGCGGAAAGTGTACCGTAGAGGTGGAACATATGGGAGAAGTACTTGCCTGTATGACAAAAGTAACCGATGGTATGCGTATCACAATTCCGAAAGTGCAGCTTCGCGCACAGAAGTCTAAAATTGCAGAAAACGGAACGGTCACACATTATCCGGCGGATGACGGAGAAGGGCTGGATGCGGCATGCGATATCGGTACTACGACGGTGGTCTGCCATCTGATTGATGGAAAGACAGGAGAAAAGCTGGCAACGGTCAGTGAACCAAGCGCACAGAGAAGTTTTGGTGCAGATGTGCTTTCACGTATTCAGGCAGCCGAAGCAGGAAAACTGGAAATATTAAAAGAACAGATTATTTTTCAGATCGCACAGATGCTTCGGACACTGCAGAAAAAAACAGGGAGAGGGGAACAGATTCATCGTCTTGCCGTGGTGGGAAATACGGTAATGTGTCATCTGTTTGCGGGAATTTCGCCTGTTTCCATCGGGGTGACGCCGTTTATGCCGCAGGAATTCTTTGGAAAAGAGTATACCGGAGAGCAGCTGGGACTTACGGATTGCAGATCGGTATACATAGCACCGGCGGTTGCAGGATTTGTCGGAGGAGATATTACTTCGGATCTTTTGGCAGTGATGCAGAAGAACCCCAAAGAGAAAGTGCTTCTTCTGGATATTGGAACGAACGGAGAGATGGCGGTCGGAAACGAAGATCAGATTTATTGCTGTGCCACGGCGGTCGGATCTGCATTTGAAGGTGCGGAGATGGCGATGGGAATGCCGGCAGCGGCCGGAGCGATATCCCATGTCTGGCTCGACCAGCGAAGAATCCGGGTGCAGGTAATCGGAGACGAGGAGGCGTGTGGTATTTGCGGTTCCGGTCTGATTGATGCACTTGCGGTAATTTTAGAGATGGGGCTTCTCGATCACACAGGATTGTTAAAGCAGAAACAGTCGGTTTCGGTTGCCTATCGGAAATACCTGGGAGAATATGCAGGGCAGCCATGTGTCTGGCTGGCGCATAAGGTATGTGTGACGCAGGAAGATATCCGGGGACTACAGCTTGCAAAGGCAGCATTTGCAGCCGGAATGCGGATTCTGCTACAGGACAGTCATACTTCTTATGAACAGCTGGATCATGTCATTCTCGCAGGTGGTTTTGGCAGCTATCTGAAAAAAGAATCGGCAGCGGCGATTGGACTGATCCCAAAGGAATTACTTCCGATTACGGATTCAGTTGGAAATGCAGCCGGAGAAGGCGCAGTATCAGCAGCTATTTCAAAAAAAGCAAGAGAGCAGCTTTCCATAATTCAGAAAAGTATGCATTATATAGAACTGTCTACCCATCCGGATTTTTCACAGGAATATATGAACCAGATGGATTTTGATGGAAGCGAGCGATAGAAAGGGAAAAAATGATAGAACTGATAGAGGTATTAAAAGCCGTATTATTTGGAATTGTGGAAGGCGTGACCGAGTGGCTTCCCATCAGCAGTACCGGGCATCTGATTCTGCTGAATGAAGTGGTCAAACTGAAAGTAAGTGATGAATTTTACAGCATGTTCGAGGTCGTGATCCAGCTGGGAGCGATTCTTGCGGTCGTTGTTTTATTCTGGAGCCAGATCTGGCCGTTTGGAAGAAAAAACAATGTAGCACCTTTGACAAAACGGGGACCGGGCGCATGGATCAAAACAGATATTTTTAAATTGTGGTTTCATATTCTGGTTTCTACCATTCCGGCAGCGGTGATCGGTGTTCTTGCGGATGACTGGGTGGAGGAACATTTTTACAATTACCAGATGGTATCTGTCATGCTGATTCTGTTTGGTATTGCGTTTATTCTGATTGAGAATTCCCATAAAGGGAAAAATTCCAGAATCAATTCGCTTGCAGATATCGGTTACGACACGGCACTTTTTATCGGTCTGTTTCAGCTGATCGCTGCGATTTTTCCGGGAACCTCCCGGTCTGGTGCAACGATTGTCGGAGCACTTTTGATCGGAGTGTCCAGAACCGTTGCGGCAGAGTATACGTTTTTCCTTGCCATTCCGGTTATGTTTGGTGCCAGTATCTTAAAGATTGCGAAGTTTGGACTGGATTTTTCGACATCCGAGGTCGTTATCCTGTTTGTGGGATGTGTCATTGCATTTGCGGTTTCCCTGATTGTTATCCGTTTTCTGATGGGATATATTAAAAAACACGATTTCAAGGTGTTTGGATATTACCGGATCATTCTTGGCATTTTTGTGTTGGCGTGTGGATTTTTAGGAGCATTACATGCTTAAACTATATATCCGGCCGGTTTGTCTCCTGCGTCCGGAAGAAGAGGTGGCTTCGCTGTCTCTTCTTGTGGAGAGCCGCAGGGAGAAAGTAAGAACGATAAAAGGAAAAGAAAATCGCAGCAGATCCATTGCGGCGGGACTTCTGCTCCGGCATATGCTGATGGAAGAACAGATCCCTTATGCCGAAGAATCTTTTGGGCTGGAAGGACATGGAAAGCCGCGTCTGAAAAAAGATGGGGTTTTCTTTAATTTAAGTCATGCGGGAGCATATGTGGCGGGAGTGCTGTCGGATGTCCCGGTAGGTGTGGATGTGGAACAGCAGAACCGTTTTTTGCAGGAAACCCACAACCGGAAACTTGCAAAGCGGATATTAACGGAAGCGGAATGGAACTGGTGGAAAGATGCCGGGGATGATCCGCAGGAACTGCTCCGGTTCTGGACAAGAAAAGAAAGCTATGTGAAAATGACCGGGGAAGGAATGACAAAGGCATTTCATACCGTGGATACCCTGCATGGGAAATACTATAAAGAAATTCCGTTGGGAACGCCAAAAGACAGATATCTGATCAGTGTCTGTACGCAGGAAGATAGGACTTGCGATTTTGTATGTAAAATGTTAGATTAATATCTGGAGGCAGAATATGCATGATGAATTAACAAAAAAGGATATTGAAAAAATGGAGGCAGAGATTGAGCACCGGAAGCTGGTGGTTCGGAAGGAAGCCCTCGAAGATGTAAAAGAAGCACGTGCCCAGGGAGACCTGAGCGAAAATTTTGAATATAAGGCAGCCAAAAAGTTTAAAAACGAAAATGAAAGCCGTATCCGTTATCTGGAAAAAATGATCAAGACAGCAGTGATTGTTTCGGAAGATTCTCCGGAAGATGAGGTTGGAATGAACAATACCGTCGATATTTATTTTGAAGAGGATGATGTGACGGAAACGTATAAACTGGTGACAACGGTCAGAAGCAATTCACTGAAAAATCTGATCAGCAGGGAATCACCGCTTGGCGCAGCTATTTTCGGGCATAAAGTCGGAGATCGCTGTGAAGTTCATGTAAATGATAATTATTCCTATTTTGTGCAGATTAAGCGTATTGTCAATACTATGGATGACGGCACAGATGAGCTTCGAAAATTTTAACAACAGGAGAAAAATATGAAAGTATCGGAAATTTTAAAGAAGAATGAGGTGACAATCTCATGTGAGATTTTCCCGCCAAAACAGGGAGCACAGCTGCAGAATTACAAGGCAATCGCAGCAGAAATCGCAAAGCTGAAACCGGCATATATCAGCTGTACATATGGAGCAACCGGCGGAACGAGTGATTATACCGTAGAGATCGCAGATGCGATCAACTCTTATGGGGTGCCGGCAATCGCACATCTGACCTGCGTCTCTTCCACAAGAGAAAAGGTACATACTGTAATCCATGAGCTGAAAGAGCGCGGAATCGAAAACATCCTTGCACTTCGCGGGGATATTCCGACAAACACGGATTTTCCGCTTCCGGATCAGTATCACCATGCGATTGAGCTGATTCGTGAGATCAGGGAGGCAGGAGACTTCTGTATCGGCGGTGCATGTTATCCGGAGGGACATCCGGAGGCTGCCAATATGAATGAAGATCTGGATCATCTGAAAGAAAAAGTGGATGCAGGCTGTGAATATCTGACCACACAGATGTTTTTCGACAATAACATTTATTATCGTTTCCTATATAAGGCACTTGCTAAAGGAATTGATGTTCCGGTGACTGCCGGAATCATGCCGGTTACCAATGCAGCACAGGTGAAGAGAACGATTTCCCTGACCGGAAATCTGGTTCCTGCCAAATTTTTAAGCATTGTGGATCGGTTTGGGGACAACCCTGCAGCCATGAAGCAGGCAGGAATTGCCTATGCAACCGAGCAGATTATTGATCTGATTGCCAACGGAGTTAACCACATTCACATTTACTCTATGAATAAACCGGATGTCGCAGCGGCGATCATGAATAATCTGTCACAGATTTATGTGAGAGAGCAGGCATAAGAATGAAGAAAAAGGAAGAACAGCTGGTCCGTAAAGTGACCGATATGATACAAAAAACGCGGGAAGGAAAACTGCACTGGGATATTCAGTGCCAGACTACCGAGTACAACGATCCGGCGAAGAAACCAGTGGAAACCGAAGAGGGAGAGACATGGGTGATTGATGAGTGTTTTGTTTCCTATCACTGTATGGATCAGGAAAAAGAATTTCTATTGGTTTCTTATGAGCAGATCTACACCTGCGGAGAGAAAAAGAAGTCCTGCAATTTGATTTTTCTGCCACCGCTTGGCATCCGTTTCTTCGATGTGGATGTTTTAGCTCCGTATGCAGTGGAGGCGGATCAGATGCTGATCTACGAAGTACATATGCTGTGGCTGACCGTGCTTGAGCAGTATAAAAAAGATCCACAGAGCATGGAACTGGATGTGACAGGGCGCGAGCTGGTACTGCAGCAATAAAAATGAATATACAATGTGTATAATAAGTTGAAAAAACCTCTGGAATTTTTAGACAAAATTTCCAGAGGTTTTTTGGCAGTTTTTCCAACTTTATTTCGTATACATTTTCAAGTATAATGAAAGACGAAAAAACCCGAAAAATCATTCAAAAGGAGGAAAAAATGGGAGAGAGAAGGTTTTCAACAAAGAACCGTTTTGTAAGTTTTTTACTTGCAATTGCGATGGTTCTGACACTTTTGCCGATTGGGGCGGTACAGGCAAAAGCAGAAGAGGCAGCTGTAAAATTATATTTTGAGTTGCCGGATGGAACTACAGTAACGGATTGGGGCGTAAATGTTTGGACTGATGCTAAAGTTTCTAATGGGGATACAGAGCACGCATTCCGTCCAAGCACTTGGGGAACAACAGGCGCTAAATATCCAACATTATTAGCTGATCAAACAAATAAAGGATGGGGATATGTCGTAATATCTGGGACTATAGATGGCTTGCAGTTTGTTAATAAAGAAGGTAAAGAATACAAATGCTGGAATGCCCAAATTGCAAATGAAGGATATAAAGAAGCATATTTTGATCCTTCAGTGGAAAAATGGTATACAAGTGCTGAAAAAACAACAGAAATTAAAGCTGCTGAAATTAAAAATACATTTACACTTGCAGGAGATTCCGGATTGACTGGAAATAGCAACTGGGATGCAAATGATACACGAAATGTATTGGAGCAGGATAAGTCAGATGAAAATAAGTTCAGTATTACTTTTCATAATGTTGCAAAAGGTACATATTCCTATAAGATTTTACAGGATCCTGAGAACTGCGGATGGGATAAGCCATGGGGAAATGGATCAGGCAGTGGTGGCAATCGTAGCGTGACCATAGAGGCTCCATCTGATGTTACTTTTACAATTGACCTTACAGATACAACGGATGCAAAAAATGTAGAGGTTAGCCAGAAAAAGTTAAAGAAACTTGTAGTTGATAATGGAAATATTTCAAAGGGAAAAACAAAAGAATTAAAAACATCTGCAAAATATTATGATGGCACTTCAGCTGATGCAAATGATGTTAATGTTTCTTATAGGTTAAAAAAAGAAATAGCGGGAGTAACATTGACAGACAATATGCTTTCTGTTGCAAAAGACACGTCTTTGACGGAAGTGACGGTTATTGTTTCTTGTGGTGATTTCGAACAGGAACTGTCAATTCCAGTTGTAGAAAAGCAGTATCAGGTAACCATAAATATGTATTCTCAGGATTTGGAAATGAAGCCTGGGGTATCGGACATTTACATTTTTGAGAATGGCGGGGATAACAATACGACCGTTATTTTAGATAAAACGGTAGAAGATGTAGATAATGGTGTAACATGGGTACAGGGAACGGTTACGGTGCCATTCAATTCACTTGGAATTATTGCTAGAGATAAAGCTGGATCTTGGGATGGTGGAAAAGATAAGGATCAATTATATACCATTGATGAGAATACTTCAGGAGTAACCTTATGGTATGTGTATGGAAAAACACCTGTCACAGAAAAACCTACCATTACCAAAGAAGATCCAAGATATTTTTATCTGGAATATGAAAATGATACTTTAACAACCAATCCGGAGTTTTATTCGTGGACTACTGGTTTTGCGGCAGAATTGAAAAAATTTGAATCCGCAGGAGCTGGAAAATGGAAAATTAAGGTTCCGGTAAAATCAAGCTGCACAAAAGTTGATTTCGTTATTGCACTGGATTCTTCTGGTAAGGACTGGGTCAAGGATGGTGGAGATCATTCTATTGCATTTCCAGAGGATCAGAATGTTGTATGTGCGAACATGAAACAGGGCGAAGAACCTGTATTAGGTGCTCCATACAATAAGGGATATGAAGTCCTTCCAAAAGAAAATAAGATTGCATTTTATTATCGGGATGATAACGCCTTAATTGATGATAAGCTTGCAGATATGAAGGTATCTGTAGATATCAATGGTACGGAATATGAAATGACTTATAATGCTGGGAATAAGCGTTTTGAGTATAACTATAACAAACTGGAAAGCGGATGTACATATTATCGTTATAAAGTCGGGGATGAATATATTTTAGACAAATATAACGATAAGCAGGAACAAAAAGGGGGAAACGATTATTCTTATATTGAGTATTATAAGCTGAATGCCACTATTCAGGCAGAGGTAATGAATGCATCATTTAATTATAATGAGAATAATGTCGTAAAATTTACTGTAAATCAGGATGAGAATGATACAAAGAAGATGGAAGTTGCATCTGCAAGCATTGATGTTTCTTCTTTAGGTGGAAGCAGTACATTGGCAATTGTACCGGATTTGCAGGCGGTAACAATATCAGCCACAACAGATACTTCGCTAGGTAAGAAAACATTGCCAATTGTTGTAACAGATCAGTATGGAAATGAGTATTCAACAAGTGTACAGGTTGAAGTGACTGCTCGAACCAAGAAAAATGCGAAAGATTTTGATTGGGATGAATCCGTTATTTATTTTATGGTAACGGACCGCTTCTTTGATGGAAATGAATCAAACAATACAGCAAGCGGAGCACAGACTTACGGAAAGGATAATGCAGGTCTGTATCATGGTGGTGATTTCGCAGGAATTACACAAAAGTTAGACTATTTAGAGGATTTGGGAATTAATACAATCTGGATTACTCCTATTGTAGAAAATATTCCGGGAGTTACGGTAACTGACACGGGAAAAGAAGATGTTCCGTACAATGCTGCATACCATGGATATTGGGCAAGCGATTTTACAAAGCTGAACCCAACGCTTGGAACAGAAGAAGAATTCCAGACATTGATCGATCAGGCACATAACCGCGGTATTCGTATTATGGTAGATATTGTGGTTAACCATGCAGGATATGATACGGATTTTGGTGATATGATCCGAAGCGGAGACGATATTGTATCCGGAAGTGACCAGAAAGATTCCTTAAGTAATTTACCAGATTTTAGAACAGAAGATCCTGCGGTCAGCGCACAGCTTGTCAAGTGGCAGACCCAGTGGGTGAAAGATTTTGGCATCGACTATTTCCGTGTTGATACAGTTAAACATGTGGAAAACGATACTTGGGCAGAATTAAAAAATGCTCTGACGGAAGTAGATTCAGATTTTAAGATGATTGGAGAGTATGCAGGAGGAGGCTATGCTTCTAATGGCAATACTTTAGGAACCGGAGAAATGGATTCGGATCTGGATTTTGATTTTAATGATCAGGCAACTAATTTTGTAAAGGGAAATATTTCTTCCGTAGAAAGTTTCCTGACATCCAGAAATAGTGGATTAAACAATACATATATGACAGGTCAGTTCCTTGGAAGTCATGACGAGGATGGATTTAAGAAGAAACTTTTGGATGGTGGAATGGCTGAAGATGCAGCAACTGCGGCATCCATGGTAGCCGCAAGCCTGCAGATTACTGCAAAAGGACAGCCGGTTATTTACTATGGGGAAGAGATCGGTCTGACGGGATTAAATAATTATCCATATCAGACAAACCGTTATGATTTTGACTGGACAATGGTAAACAGTGACAATAAGACCTATCAGCATTATAAGAAGATGCTTTCCATCCGTAATGCATATACAGATGTATTCGCAAGGGGTGACAGAAAAACAATTTTAGCATCTGATGAAAATGGTTATGATATTGTATCCAGAAGCTACAAAGGAACAAAATTATATGTTGGTTTAAATATCAAAGATGTTGCACAGACTGTAGAAATTCCGGTTAGTGAAAATAATGGAACTGTTTTGAAGGATCTGTATTCTGGAAAAACATATACGGTAAGTAACGGAAAGATTAAAGTGATCATTCCAGCGGCAACAGATGGTGGTACCGTTGTTCTGAAAAATAATTCAAGTACAAACGGCGGTTCTTCCAGCGGAAGCACAACAACCGAAACCAAGCCTTCTGAAGATACCAAAAAGGATACAACAACGACAGAGATTGTTATTCCTGCAGAAAAACTTCCGGAAGGAACGACTGCAACCGTAATAGTCACAAAGGATGCAAGCGGAAAAGTAACCGCAGAGGCAGCAGTAGCAGCAATTGGAAAGACAAGTAAAACAGGCGTGAAAGCAACCGTAAATGCCGATGTGATCCAAGCTGTAACAGAAGCTGCCGGAACGAAAGATGTGACCATCACACAGGAAGTCAAGAAAGCAGATGGAACAACAGCATACACCTTACAGGTAAATGCAGCAGATGTCAAAGCAGGTGCAAAACTTGCCGTAATGAAGAAAGATGAAAAGACCGGGGAACTGGTTCTTGTAAACCGGAAAGCTTACAAGGTCGCAAAGGATGGTTCTGTCTCACTGACATTTAAGGGTGAGGGAACTTATGTCGTAAAGACACAGGCTGAGGTAAAGGCTGAGGCAAAGCAGATCGCAAAAACTGTTAAGCCAGCAAAGACCACAGTAAATGTTGCTACAAAAAAGACAACCGTATTTAAATGGAACAAGAAGCTGAATATGGAAAACGTGGCAAAGATTACCTATAAGTCTTCAAAGAAGTCTGTGGTTTCCGTAAATAAAAACGGAAAGATTACCGGAAAGAAGAAAGGAACCGGAAAAGTGACCGCAGAGGTTACATTAAAAGACGGAACCAAGAAAACAGTAAAGATGAAGGTAAAGGTGAAATAAGCCAGAACCTTAAAACAATCGTTTTATACTCATTTTCTGCCATAGGGCTTACAGGGGGAAACCTCTGTAAGCCCTGATTTTATTAGACAACCGGGGGCTGCTGTGTTATACTCATTATGCTTTAGGAGGATGTAAAATGAAAAAAACATATGCAGTTATTACAGGGGCAAGTTCCGGAATTGGTATGGCATTTGCAAGACAGCTCGCGGCAGAAGGATACCGTCTGGTACTGGTTGCGCGACGGGAAAACCGGCTGCAGGCACTGGCGGAAGAATTGAAAAAAAGTGGGACGGAAAGCATGGTTATCACGGCAGATTTGTCCGAAAAAGAAGCGTGTTACCGTCTGATGCAGCAGTTGGAGCCGGTTCCGGTCGGAATATTGATCAACAATGCCGGTTTTGGGGATTGCGGCAGTTTTCTCGAGACAGATGCAGAGAAGGAAATGCAGATGATTGATGTGAATGTCAAGGCCATGCATCTTTTGATGAAACTGATGCTTCGCCGCATGGAAAAACAGGAGGGGGGTTACATTTTAAATGTCGCTTCTTCGGCAGGACTGTTTCCGGCAGGTCCTTATATGGCTGCCTATTATGCAACCAAAGCCTATATGGCGAGTCTGACGCGTGCAGTGGCACTCGAACTGAAACAGAGAGGCAGCCGCGTGTATGTGGGGGCATTATGTCCCGGACCGGTGAATACAGAATTTAATGATGTAGCAAATGTTGAGTTTGCACTGGCCGGAATTACACCGGAGTATTGCGCCGGATATGCGTTAAAACAGATGAAAAGACGCAAAGTGCTCATTGTTCCAACAGCTGAAATCAAGGCTGCAACGATATGCGGAAGATTTATTCCGCAAAATCTGCTGATCGCAATTACTGCACATCAGCAAAAGAAAAAGCTGAAAGCAGAGGATATATAAAATGGAAGAAATTAAAATAGGCTCTCATGTAGGAATGGCAGGAAAAGAGATGTTTCTGGCATCTGTGAAGGAAGCAGAGCGTTATGGGGCGAATGTGCTGATGCTCTACACAGGGGCACCGCAGAATACCCGGAGAAAAGAAATCAAAGACTTAAATATCGAGGCGGGCTGGGAGTATGCCACAAAGGCTGGAATCCGGGAAATCGTGGTTCATGCACCGTATATCATCAATCTTGCCAATACGGTAAAGCCGGAGACATTTGAGCTTGCTGTGGAATTTTTGGAAAAAGAGATCCGGCGCACGGCTGCCATGCGCAGTAAAATTCTGGTACTGCATCCGGGATCTGCATTAGACGCGGGGGCGGAGGCAGGAATTGCACAGACTGTCCGGGGACTGAATATGGTGCTTGATGCCAACGGGGATGATGTGTTTATTGCGTTGGAAACGATGGCAGGAAAAGGCAGCGAGATTGGAAGAACGTTTGAAGAGATTAGGGCAATCTATGACGGAGTGCACAAAAAGGAACGGTTAAGAGTCTGTTTTGACACCTGTCATGTGAATGATGCCGGCTATGATCTGGTGCATGATTATGATGGCGTGTTCGAGACTTTTGATAAGGTGATCGGGCTGGATCAGATTGCGGTTTTTCATATCAATGACAGTTTAAATCTCCTGGGAGCACATAAAGACCGTCATGCAAACATTGGAAAAGGAACCATTGGATTTGAACCATTGTACCGTCTGGTTCACGATCCGCGCTTTGTGGAAATCCCGAAGATTTTAGAGACACCGTGGCTTTGTGCCGAGGGAGAGACCAAAAAGACGATTCCGCCATACAAAGAAGAGATTGCACAGCTTCTTGCAAAATAATGACAAAAAGGAGAATGGTTATGGAAACAAAACAACCGGGGATTTCCGGCTATTGGTTAAAGCTGATTGCTGTAATTTCCATGCTGGTTGATCACACGTCAGCCGTTATTTTAGAACAGATTCCGGGACTGGAAGCCCCCGCATTTTTCATGCGCATTATTGGAAGAGCTGCATTTCCGATTTACTGTTTTCTTCTGGTAGAGGGATTTTACCATACACGCAGCAGGGCAAAATATGCGGGGAGGCTTTTTTTGTTTGCCCTGATTTCCGAGGTTCCGTTTGACCTGGCATTCAGCAGGAGAATGTGGGATTTTTCCAGCAACAATGTCTTTTTTACTTTGCTGTTCGGACTTTTGGTGATCTGGGGTGTTGAAAAGATAAGGCAGAAGTTTGTGGCGGATGTTTACGGGGAAAAAGCAGCAGCCATCCGTGTGATTCTTATCATTGTGACAGTTGCAGCCGGGGGATTTCTGGCACTTCTTTTCCGTACAGATTACGATTTGTCGGGAATTGTGACAATTTTTGCAATTTACATGTTTTATCCGAAGAAAGTGAAGGGAATGGGTATCGGTGTTTTTGTTTTAACCCTGCTGGCAAGTATCATTGAAGCGGCAGCATTTCTGGATATGATACCGGTTTATTTTTACAATGGAACCAGGGGAAAACAGATGAAATATTTCTTTTATATATTCTATCCGGCACACCTGTTTCTTCTTGCCATGATCGCACGGGCAATGGGACTTTGGGCTTAATATTTTAAGAAGATGTTACGATTCTTATGAAATTCTTATCTTTTTCAGATACAGCTTGCGTTCCTGAAAAAGCGGGAGTACAATGCAGACGAAATGAAAGACAGATAGGAATGGAGGTCTTGGATGATGAGACAAAAATCTTGGAATCAGTTTAAAAAAACAATGGCTGCCTCGACACTGGCAGGAGCGATCACTTTTACAGGGTGTGCGGTGATGCCTTCGGTTACAGCTTTTGCAGATACAACAGAACAGACCGGTCAGGTATCGTATGATAATGAGGTGATGCCGATCCACACGGACGTGAAGACGGAGGCAAAACCGTTGATGAAGGGTACGTCATGTACGGTTTCGGATGGAAAGAACCTGTATTATGCGTTTGAAATGATGGGTGTGCGTATGGGAATTATGAAATACAACACCAAAACAGGCAAAAAGAGTGAGGTATATTCCTACAAAATAGGGAAAAACAAAAAGGGAAGCAATGGTTTTTCCCAATTATCTGTGGATAAGAAATATATTTATGCAACCTGGGACCGTTACTATGGAACCGATGCAACAAAAGAATATATTTACCGGATCGCAAAAGACGGGAAATCCGCAAAGAAACTTGCGCTCGGACGTGATCCACAGCTTGTAGATGGACGGATTTATTATCTGGCACTGAAAAGTAAAAGTGAAGATGGCATGAATTATTCGGAAGATACCGGAACCGTTATGAGTATGAAGACGGACGGAACGGATAAAAAGAAAGTTGCACAGATTGTAAACAGCGGAGATGCTTATCGGTATTCCCTGTTTCAGAGTGAGGGAAAGATTTACTATACCAAGGAAAACGAGAACAAGACATTTTATGATCTGGAGGGAAACAGTTATCAGAGAGAGGCCTTTGCGGTTAAGGATGAAAATTATCTGAGTGTTTCGCTGGAAGCTGTCAATGATGGAACGTATACCTATAGTACGACAGGAAAGGATCGGTACATGCAGACGAAACTCTACCGGACAGATAACAGGACGGGAAAGAAAAACCTTGTGGCATCCTTTAAACTTGGCATTGAAAAATACTCGGTTTGTGGAAATTATGTATTCGTGGAAGCAAATGTTCCGTACAAGGGAGCTGATGTGACTGAGAAACTTGCAGTTTACTGCTATAAGGCAGATGGCAGCAGCAAAGTAAAGCTTGCTTCCTGGTTTCCGGCAGAATAAAATCCGGGTAACAATCGAAAAAATAAAAGAAGCACCGCGACTGCGGTGCTTCTTTTATTCTGGGGATTTATTTATCCAGATCTTTTTTATCTACATTCTGCAGCATCATTGCACGAACTTTCAGAGGAAGTCCGAACAGTGTGATAAATCCGTCTGCATCGTGATGATCGTACTGATCACCGGTTGTGAAACTTGCCAGAGACTCACTGTAGAGAGAGTATGGAGAAGTTGTGCCGGCTTTGATGATGTTTCCTTTGTAGAGCTTGAATTTTACTTCACCGGTGACATACTTCTGGGTAGAAGTAACAAATGCCTGGATTGCTTCGCGAAGAGGAGTGAACCATTTCCCTTCGTATACAACATTGGCAAGACGGTTGCCCATCTCTTTCTTTGCAGATAAGGTATCGCGGTCGAGAACCAGTTCTTCCAGCTGGTCATGTGCTTCCATAAGGATCGTTCCGCCAGGAGTCTCATATACACCACGGGATTTCATACCAACGACACGGTTTTCTACGATATCGATGATGCCGACACCGTGCTTTCCACCGAGACGGTTTAATTCACGGATGATATCGGAAACTTTCATTTCTTTTCCGTTTACAGTTTTTGGAACACCCTTTTCAAATGTCATGGTTACATATTCGCCTTCGTCCGGAGCTTTCTCAGGGGAAACACCAAGAACCAGAAGATGATCATAATTTGGCTCGTTTGCAGGATTCTCCAGCTCAAGTCCTTCATGGCTGATATGCCATAAGTTACGGTCACGGCTGTAACTTTGGTCTGTGCCGAATGGAAGATCGATTCCGTGTGCTTTGCAGTATGCGATCTCTGCCTCACGGGAATCCATCTGCCACTTGTCATCACGCCAAGGAGCAATGATTTTGATATCCGGAGCAAGTGCTTTGATACCAAGCTCGAAACGGATCTGGTCATTTCCTTTTCCGGTAGCACCGTGGCAGATTGCAACAGCGTTTTCTTTTCTGGCGATCTCTACCAGTTTCTTTGCGATACCAGGACGTGCCATGGCAGTACCTAATAAGTATTTGTGCTCATATACAGCACCAGCCTGTACACAAGGTACGATGTAATCGTCACAGAACTCATCTGTGATATCTTCGATATATAATTTAGAAGCGCCGGATAATTTGGCTCTTTCTTCCAGTCCGTCTAATTCTTCGCCCTGTCCGCAGTTGATACAGCAGCAGACAACCTCATAACCATAAGTCTCCTTTAACCAAGGGATAATAGCGGTAGTATCGAGTCCGCCGGAGTAAGCTAAAACAACTTTTTCTTTCATAAGATTGTATCCTTTCTTTCTATATGGAATTGTACGCTCTCGTACGACTAACCCTACTATACATCAATCCAAATGAAAACACAAGTGAAAAAATATACATAAAATTGCATAAATATACATAAATTTGTGAATATTTGCTATTTACGGATGGAAAAAGATGGACTATTATAGGGTAGAATCATATTTTTAAAAGAAAGAAAAGGTAAGAAACATGGTAAAGGTAGGAATTATCGGAGCGACCGGTTATGCAGGAGCAGAACTGGTGCGTATTTTATTGAATCATAAAGAGGCACAGATCGAATGGTTTGGATCAAGAAGCTATATCGATGAAAATTATGCAGATATTTACAGAAACTTTTTTGAACTTATCGATGCAGACTGTCTGGGTGATAACATGGATGAGCTTGCTTCCCGCGTGGATGTGATTTTCACGGCAACACCACAGGGATTTCTGGCAGGTGTGCTGAATGAGGATATTTTAAATAAGGTAAAGATCATTGATCTGAGTGCGGATTTTCGAATCAAAGATGTTGCTACCTATGAAAAATGGTATAAGATTGAGCATAAAAGCCCACAGTTTATTAAGGAAGCCGTTTACGGACTCTGTGAGATTAACCGTGATAAGGTGACCACCCAGACCCGTCTGATTGCAAATCCGGGATGTTATACGACCTGTTCCATTCTGACAGCATATCCGCTGGTAAAAGAGGGACTGATTGATCCGGATACATTGATTATTGATGCAAAATCCGGTACTTCCGGAGCGGGACGTGGGGCAAAGACACCGAACCTGTTCTGCGAAGTGAACGAGAGCATGAAAGCATACGGTGTGACAACACACAGACATACACCGGAGATTGAGGAGCAGCTCGGCTATGCGGCAGGAAAAGAGATTACCGTGAATTTTACACCGCATCTGGTTCCGATGAACCGCGGAATTCTTGCGACAGAGTATGCAACCCTGATCAAAAAGCCGGATGGTACCTATCCTTCCTATGAGGAACTGAAGGCTGCTTACGATAAATATTATGCAAAGGAACGTTTCGTGCGTGTATTAAAGAAAGGTGTCTGCCCGGAGACCAAGTGGGTAGAGGGCAGCAATTACGTGGACGTAAACTTTGTCATTGATGAGCGTACCGGCAGAGTTGTGATGATGGGTGCACTGGACAATCTGGTCAAGGGTGCAGCCGGACAGGCCGTACAGAACATGAATCTGCTGTTCGGATTTGATGAGGCAGAAGGACTTTCCATGGTTCCGATGTTTCCATAATGAAATGCATCTGTTTGATGCATTTCCTACGCTCATTGTTTCCGCGTAAGAGGAACTTTCATACAATGAGCTCTATAATGAGGTGAATAATGAGTAAAGAATATACAATCCGTGTGATGACACTGGAAGATTATGATGAGGTGTATGCGTTGTGGATGGGCATCCACGGTTTTGGAATCCGTTCCATCGATGATTCCAAAGAAGGCGTGGAGCGGTTTTTAAAAAGAAATCCGACCACGAGTATGGTAGCGGTAGCAGATGGAAAGATCGTGGGAGCCATTCTCTGCGGACATGACGGGAGACGCGGATGTCTGTATCATGTCTGTGTGCATGAAGATTACCGGAAGAACGGAATCGGAAAAGCCATGGCAGTCGCATGTATGCGCGCCCTGCAGAAAGAAAAAATCAATAAGGTCAGCCTGATCGCATTTAAGAGCAATGAGCTGGGAAATCATTTCTGGAAAGATGCCGGCTGGTGTTTCAGGGAAGACTTAAACTATTACGATTTTACATTGAACGAAGCAAATATTACGAGATTTAATCAGTAAGGAGAATGTTATGAGTGAGAATTTAAACGCATTGGAAAAAGCACAGGTGCTGATTGAGGCATTGCCTTATATCCAGCGTTTTAACCGCAAGATTATCGTTGTAAAATACGGTGGATCAGCGATGGTAGATGAGAAACTGAAAAAACAGGTCATCCAGGATGTCACCCTGTTAAAGCTGGTTGGATTCAAACCGATCATTGTGCATGGCGGTGGCAAGGAGATCAGCAAATGGGTTGCCAAAGCAGGAATGGAACCGGAATTTATCAATGGACTGCGTAAGACGGATGCGCCTACCATGGAGATTGCAGAGATGGTGTTAAACCGTGTCAATAAATCACTGGTATCCATGGTGCAGGAACTTGGGGTGCAGGCGGTCGGCATCAGTGGAAAAGACGGTGGTCTGTTAAAGGTGGAAAAGAAATTGTCGGATGGTCAGGACATCGGATATGTAGGAGAAGTAAAGGAAGTGAATCCAAAGATTCTGTATGATCTGCTGGAGAAAGATTTCCTTCCGATTATCTGCCCGATCGGTCTTGATGACAATTATGATACATATAATATCAATGCGGATGATGCGGCATGTGCGATTGCCCGTGCGGTTTCAGCAGAGAAACTGGCATTCTTAACCGATATCGAGGGAGTATACAAAGATCCGGAAGATCCGTCCACTCTGATTTCCGAACTTACGGTTTCCGATGCAAGAAAACTGATTACAGACGGATATATCGGCGGCGGTATGCTTCCGAAGCTGAATAACTGCATTGACGCTATTGAAAACGGAGTATCCCGTGTGCATATTCTCGATGGAAGAATCGCACATTGTCTGCTTTTGGAAATCTTCACCAATCGCGGAATCGGTACTGCAATTTTGGGTGATGAAGAACATCATTTTTACAATGAATAAGAGATAAGAGGTGTGGATAAACAATGAATAAACAGGAATATATTGATACCGCGGAGCAGGAACTGCTGCATACCTACAATCGTTTTTCACTTGTACTTGATCATGGTGAGGGCGTATACCTTTACGATACAGACAAAAAAGCGTATCTGGATTTCGCAGCCGGAATCGCCGTATGTGCGCTGGGCTATAGCAATGAGGCGTATAAAAATGCGCTGAAGGATCAGGTGGATAAACTGCTGCATACGTCAAATCTTTATTACAATGTCCCGACCATTGAGGCGGCAAAGAAAGCACTAAAAGCCAGCGGAATGGATCGTATTTTCTTTACAAACAGCGGTACGGAGGCCATTGAGGGAGCCATCAAAGCTGCAAAAAAATATGCATATACCAGAGACGGACATGCCGGCCATGAAATCATTGCCATGAAACATTCTTTCCACGGAAGAAGTATCGGAGCACTTTCCGTAACCGGAAATGCCCATTATCAGGAACCGTTTGCTCCGCTCATGCCGGGTGTGAAATTTGCAGAGTATAACAATTTAGAAAGTGTAAAAGAACTGGTAACGGACAAGACCTGTGCGGTTATTATGGAGACGGTACAGGGAGAAGGCGGAATTTATCCGGCCGATCCTGCATTTATCGAGGGCGTGCGCAGGCTCTGTGATGAAAAGGATATTCTGTTAATCTTAGATGAGATCCAGTGTGGCATGGGACGTACCGGCGAGATGTTCGCATGGCAGAATTACGGAGTAAAACCGGATATCATGACCTGTGCAAAAGCACTCGGATGTGGAGTGCCGGTCGGTGCATTTTTCCTGACACAGCGTGTGGCAGACAAATCGCTGGCACCGGGAGACCACGGAACGACCTATGGTGGAAACCCATTTGTCGGAGCAGCCGTTTCGGCAGTATTTGATCAGTTTAAAGCCTGTGACATTTTAGGTCATGTAAAGGAAGTAGCGCCTTATCTGGAACAGAAACTGGATGAGCTGGTAGAAAAATATGACTTCCTTATAACACGCAGAGGCAAAGGTCTGATGCAGGGTGTGGTTTGCAAGCTTCCAGTTGGAAAAGTGGCAGCCGCAGCACTTGAGCAGGGACTGATCGTGATCACAGCGGGAGCGGATGTCCTTCGTTTTGTTCCACCGCTTGTCATCGAAAAACAGCATGTGGATGAAATGATTGAAAAGCTGGAAAAAGCATTACTTTCTGTGCAGGAATAACTTACACTTGTAAAAGTAACAAAAAATCGTTAAAATAGAAATGCATTGAGACTCGTTTCGCCCCGGAAAGGGAGAAATGAGATGAAAAAACATTGGATAAAAAAGTGCTGTATGATTCTGACATGCCTGTATCTGACGGGATGTGGCAGGGAGGAAGTGCCATATCTGGATACCACTCAGACACAGGAGCAGACGGTGGAAACGGAACGAACGGAACAAAAAGAAACATTAAAATCCGACCAGACGGTACAGGTATATGTATGCGGGGAGGTAGCAGCTCCCGGTGTCTATCAGCTGAAAGACGGTATGCGCATCTGCGATGCGGTGGAGGCGGCAGGAGGACTGACCAAAGCTGCCAGCCGCGAATACTGGAATCTTGCTGAGAAGCTTTCGGACGGACAGATGATTTATTTTCCCACAGAGGAAGAGGCAAGGGAGCGGAAAGCATCGGCAGAGGCAGCCGGTGCCACTGTGGAAGAATCGGACGGGCGGATTGATATCAATACGGCGGATGCCGCGCAGCTTGTGACCATTCCGGGAATCGGAGAGACACGGGCGGCGGCAATTCTTGCATACCGGGAGAAAAACGGCCCGTTTGCGAAAGTGGAAGATATCATGCAGGTATCCGGAATCAAAAGCGCACTTTTTGAGAAAATGAAAGATTATATAACGATTCGTTGAGGTGTAATATGGCAAAGAAAGTTCTCGTAGTAGATGATGAGAAATTAATCGTAAAAGGAATCCGGTTCAGTCTTGAACAGGACGGGATGGAAGTGGATTGTGCATACGATGGAGAAGAAGCGCTGAATATGGCGAAAGCAAATGAGTATGATATGATCCTTTTGGACATCATGCTTCCGAAGATGGACGGATTCGAAGTATGTCAGGCGATTCGTGAATTTTCTGATATGCCGATTGTTATGCTGACAGCGAAGGGCGACGATATGGATAAGATTCTGGGACTCGATTATGGTGCCGATGACTATATCACAAAGCCGTTTAATATTCTTGAGGTGAAAGCGCGTATCAAAGCGATCATGCGTCGTACCGCAGGACCGAGAGAAAAGAAAGAAGTTTCTTCGATTGTGGAGAAAGGGGATCTGCGTCTGGACTGTGACAGCAGACGGCTGTTTATTTCAGGCAGGGAAGTAAACCTTACCGCAAAAGAATTTGATCTGCTGGAACTTCTTGTGAAAAATGAAAATAAAGTATACAGCAGGGAAAATCTGCTCGGACTGGTCTGGGGAAAAGATTATCCGGGAGACGTGCGTACAGTGGATGTGCATGTACGTCGTCTGCGTGAAAAGATCGAAACCAACCCAAGTGAACCGAAATACGTGCACACAAAATGGGGTGTGGGATATTATTATTACCAGAAATAGACGAGAAGGCAGAAAGGTTTTTCCATGCAGAAGAGTAAACAGTTTCTTCAGTTCTTAAAAAGTTTAAAGTTTCGGCTGATTCTTTTGATCGTTGTGATCGCGATCGTACCGAGTCTGATTCTTTCGGCAGCAGTTTTAAAATATTACGAAAAGCGTGCCGTTTCTATCCGGGAAAGTGAAATCTTAAGCCAGGCAAAAATTCTGGCAAATCAGATAGCGACAAGTGAATATATGAAGCTGGGGGCGGATGTATCGTCCAGCAATATTCAGACACAGATTGATATGCTCACGACCATCTATGATGGTCGTGTCATTGTTGTGGATGACAACTGCAAAGTTTATTATGACACGTATAATCTCGATGACCATAAGCTGATCATTGCAGAGGAGGTCATGCGCAGTTTCAAGGGCGAGGATATTGTGCATTATGATTCGGAGAACCATTACATTGAGATGACGATCCCGATCAGCGATCCTGATGATAAAAGTCAAACGGTGATCGGAGTTATGCTGATCAGTGTTTCTACGGACAATATTGTGATCAACCAGTCATATATGCGACAGGTGGCGGTGATCGTTATGGTCATGGTCGGAATTGCAATTGTGTTTTTTGCAATCCTTCTGCTTTTGTATTTCCTGAAGCCGTTGCAGAAGATTGAAGAGGGAATCGCTGCAATCAAAAACGGATACGGAGAGTACAATCTTCAGGTCAATGATTACACGGAGACGGCGGGAATCTGTGAGAAGATCAATCAGATGCTTGGCCGGATCAAAGTCATGGATGATTCCCGGCAGGAGTTTGTATCGAATGTGTCACATGAATTAAAGACACCGCTGACATCCATGAAGGTGCTGGCGGATTCGATCAATAGCATGCCGGATGCGCCGAAGGAACTGTATCAGGAATTTATGGAAGATATCACCAACGAGATTGAGCGTGAGACAAAGATCATCAACGATCTGCTTTCTCTGGTGAAGATGGATAAGTCTGCAGCAGGGCTGAATGTATCTTCCGTCAATATCAATGAACTTTTAGAGCAGATTTTAAAACGTCTGCAGCCGATTGCGGATAAGCAGAAAGTGGAACTTGTCCTTGAGAGTTTCCGCCCGGTTACCGCAGAAGTGGATGAGGTAAAAATCACGCTTGCGATCACAAATCTTGTGGAGAATGCAATCAAATATAACCGGAATGACGGAGAGGGCTGGGTACACGTATCGCTGAATGCGGATCACCAGTATTTCTACCTGAAAGTAGAAGATTCCGGAATCGGTATTCCGGAGGAGTCTCTGGATCATATTTACGAACGATTTTACCGGGTGGATAAATCCCATTCCCGTGAGATCGGAGGAACCGGACTAGGACTTGCGATTACAAGAAATTCCATACTGATGCATCGCGGCGCAATTAAAGTACATTCTGTGATGGGCGAGGGAACAACCTTTGATGTTCGTATTCCGCTCAACTATATTGCATAGGAGGAAAAAGATGAGAAAAAAAATAATTTCAATCATACTCCTTGTGGCAATGGTACTCACAATGGCTGCCGGATGTGGAAAAAAAGAAGATAAAAAAGACTATTTTGTATTTTATGTAAACAATGAGCTGACAAAGGTTGTTGCGAAAAAGATTACCCTGCAGCATACTTCATCCGGCAAAGCACAGGTGAAGGAACTGCTCAAAGATCTGCAGACACAGCCGGAGGATGCAACGCTTCGAAGAACCATTCCACGCAAAGTAAAAATCCAGAATATAGATCTGATCTCTTATCAGATTACGGTGGATTTCAGCAAGGAATATTACGATATGAAACCGACGGAAGAGATTCTGACCAGGGCTGCAATTGCAAAGACACTGTTGCAGCTGAGCCAGTATGTGACCTTTACTGTGGATGGAAAACCACTTGTGGATGCCTCGGGAGCAAATGTAGGTGCCATGAATCTGGACAGTTTTGTGGAAAATCCGGGAGAACAGATCAATTCCAGCCAGAAAGCAACACTGAAACTTTATTTTTCAAATAAGGCGGGTACCAGACTGGTTCCGGAAACCAGAGAGGTACATTACAGTTCCAACATTTCACTGGAAAAACTGGTGATGGAACAGCTGATTGAGGGACCAAGAAAAAGCGGACTCTTGGCAACGATTCCTTCGGAGACGAAACTGATTACGATCACAGTGGTGGATGGGGTCTGCTATGTCAATCTGGATGAAATGTTTTTGAATCAGAATCAGGAAATCTCAGAACCTGTTGTTTTATACTCTATCGTGGATTCCCTGACGGAACTGACGGGAATCGATAAAGTACAGATTTCCATCAACGGAGATACCAGTGGCAAATGCCGTTACACGTATAAACTATCAAAGATGTACAAGGCAGATGACCGTCTGGTCACAAAAGAAAGCGATGAGAAAGTAGAATCTACGGAATAGGAAAAGAAAGCGTGAGGAAAAGACCATTTCTTTTGCTTGCCACAGAGTTTCTGCTGGGGATTGTGTGTGTCAGAGAGCAGCTGCCGGCATGGGGTGCGCTGGCAGTTCTGTTACTGGTATATACCACTCCATGGAAGGAACGGGGGATGCGGAAAGTTCTGTTTGCGGCAGGACTTCCCGGTATGTTTCTTTTGGGGATGCTGCAGATGCAGCGACAGATCGATTTCAGGCAGCAGTACCTGCAGAAACTCACAGATGGCCAGGAGGTTCGCCTGGCGGGAAAGATTGATCGGATAGAACCGAAAACCAGATGCGTTTATTACTATTTAAAAGATTGCACGGTGGAAGCAGAATCGCAGACACTGCCATGCAATGATGTAATCGCATATGTTTCTTCTGCCAGCCATTCGGCTGGACAAATCCTGAATATTGAGGGTACAATTTCATTATTTACAGAAGCATCCAATGAAGGGATGTTTGATGCCCGGCAGTTTTACCAGAGTCAGAAAATTGATTTCGGCATATGGGTCACAAAGATCAGCCGGGTCTATGGAAAACCGGATCGTTACCGGTGCGCACTACAGAATATGAAAAAGCGTGCAAATGACGTGATCCGGCATTCTATCCGGGACGATGGCGTGCTTTCTGCGATGCTGTTAGGGGAAAAGGGGGCTCTGGATGCAGAGATAAAATCTTTGTATCAGAGAGCGGGGATCGCCCATGTGCTTGCTATTTCCGGACTTCATATTTCCCTTCTGGGGATGGGACTGTACCGCCTGCTGCGGAAACGACTGCATACCCAGTATGTGACAGCAGCGCTGGCAACGACCGTTTTTTTGATTTCCTATGCGGTTTTAAGCGGAAACGGGGTATCTACACAGCGGGCGGTGGGCATGTGTCTGATTTATTTGTTTGCGGATGTGACAGGATATGCCTATGACATGTTAAATGCGCTTGGAATTGTTGTGCTCGTACTTTTGTGGGAAAATCCGTTTCTGCTATCGTATTCCGGATTTGTGTTTTCCGTGATGGCGGTGATTGCCATCGGAGTGGGAGCCAATGTACTGCTGGAATGGGAACATTCATGGAAACGCAGACAGCAGGCCGGAGAGGAAACCATCAAAAAAACATTTTTCTCAAGACAAAAAGAAGGAATTCTGGTAAGTTTTGCAATCCAGTTGTTTACCATCCCGCTGGTCGCATATTCTTATTATGAAATTCCCGTGTACGCGATGCTGATAAACCTGTTTGTACTTGCGGTGGTCAACGGATTACTGGGGCTTACTGTGCTTGGGGTGATTGTGGGGATGGCGTTTTTGCCTGCGGGGCGTGTTCTGTTTGCGCCCTGTGGCTGGATGCTCGACAGTTACCGGTTTCTGTGTGAGGTTTCCTTGAAGATTCCGGGTGCGCAGAGGATCACAGGGAAACCTGCGCATATGCGGATCTTTTGGTATTACCTGGGGCTTGGAGTGTTTCTTCTGGCGATCTATGCCTGTGCACGCAGAAATGAAAAGCATAAAGACTGCAGGGAAACGGCAGATCTGTGTGTAAGCCGAAGAAAGAAACGTCTGCAGGGCATAGTTTTTTCCTGTTTTATTGCGTTTCTTCTGCTTTTTCTTCTTTTTCCACAGAAGAAATCGTTTGAGATTGATTTCCTTGATGTGGGACAGGGAGACGGTATTTATCTGTGCACGGGCGGCGGGACTTCCATGTTTATCGATGGTGGGAGCACCGATGTGAAACAGGTGGGAAAGTACCGGATTCTGCCGTTTTTAAAGGCAAAAGGAGTGTCAGAGATTTCTTACTGGTTTGTCAGTCATACGGATACCGATCATGTGTCCGGTCTTAAGGAGGTTCTTGTGTCCGGATACCGTGTGGAGTATCTGGTGTTTGCAAAAGCAGTGGAAAAAGAAGCAAAGACAAAAGAGCTGGCAGAACTGGCCCGCAGCCATGGAACGAAAGTGTTTTATATGCAGGCGGGGGATACGGTAAGAAGCAAACGTGCAGCCATGCGCTGCCTGTATCCCAAAGCTGCGGATAAAGCGGAGGATGTCAATGATCTGTGTCTGGTACTGCAATTTGAAGAGGGGGATATAAGCGCCCTGTTTGGTGGAGATATCTCTACAGATGTGGAAGAGCAGCTGAGCCGCCGCGAAAAATGGGATAAGGTTTTGATTTTTAAGGCGGATCATCATGGATCGCGCTATGCGAACGCAGAAGCGTTATTGAAGTGTATCCGGCCGGAAATTACGGTTGCTTCAGCCGGAAAGGATAATCGTTACGGACATCCGAGCCCGGATGCCGTACAAAGGATCAAAGAGAGCGGCAGCAGATTTTTTTGCACCATCGAAGGTGGACGGATACGGGTGCGCGTCATCGAAAATAAGCTGGTGTGCGAAACTTATGTGAAATAGAGAAAATTATTTTCCGGCACTGTACTGTACCAGAAACAGTTCAACGGCCATCTGGTCATTCATGTGTCCGGTTTTTACTGAAGTTTCGTATTCCACACCATCGCGGATTGCCTGTTTGAGCTGATCCATGGAAAAGGCACGGCTCTGCGACTGGTATTTGCGGACCGCCCACTCCGGGCAGCCGGCTTTTGAAGCAATTTCTTTGTTGCCAAATCCCTGATTGGTCATGGATTTGACAATCATCAGACGCTGAAACTGGCTGGAAAGCAGAAAAAGAATACGCATCGGAGCTTCTTTGAGAGCAAGAAGATCATAATAAAGATCCAGTGCCTTTTTCTGCTGGTGCAGTGCCACTGCGTCAATCATGTCAAAGATTTTATTCTCGGTCTGTTCGGTGGTGATGGCTTCCACATCGGAGATATCAATATAGTCTTTTTCCAGCGTGTAGCAGAGAAGTTTTTCCAGCTCTTTGTCGATATTTTCCATGTCATCACCGGTTTTACGGATAAAGAGCGCATAGGCATCTCTTGTAATATTTTTTCCGTTTCTGCGGATTCTTCCCTCGATCCAGCGGGAGAGAGTCGTCTCATTCTGACGCGGAAATTCCACGATGCTTCCGTTTTTTTTCACCTGCTTGTACATCTTTGTTTTCTTGTCTATTTCTTTTTCCGCAAAGACAAAATAAGTGGTTTCCGGAATGAAAGACATGTAATCGGCAAGTTCTTCGGCACTTTTTTTAAACAGACCGCTGTCTTCGATTAGAATGAGTCTGCGGTCGGCAAAAAAAGGCAGTGTCTCTGCCAGATCGATGATCTCTTTCTGGTTGATGTCGCTGCCGGAGAAAGCAGAAAAGTTCATGGTATCATCATCGGCTGCCAGTGCATGCTTTAATTTGTCCCGGTACTGGCGGATCAGATACTGTTCTTCTCCGTATAACAGATAAATCTGTTTGAATTGTCCTGTTTTGATGTCGTTATCAATCGTTTTCATGTCTACATTATATACATATTGGCAGACTTTTACAACTTTTTTTCAATTACATCTTGACAGAAGGGACAGCTTGACATATTATATTCTAGTATGTTTGCGATGAAGCGTCCGTGTCTGTTTCACCGCAGGAAACAAATTACAGTTTGATATGGAGGTGTACAGATTGGCTAACATTAAATCTGCTAAGAAGAGAATTTTAGTTACAGAGACAAAGACTGCAAGAAATAAAGCAATCCGTTCTGAAGTTAAGACTTCAATCAAGAAGGTAGAGGCTGCTGTTGCTGCAAAGGATAAGGCTGCTGCAGAGGCTGCATATAAGGATGCTTCTTCAGTTATCGAGAGTGCCTGCTCTAAGGGTGTATATCACAAGAACAACGCAGCTCGTAAAGTTTCCCGTTTAGCAAAATTAGTAAACGGAATCGCTTAAGATCTGAATATTATAAAAGAAGAAGGACTGCCAGTACCGTCATGCTGGCAGTCTTTTTTGTTTACAAATACGTGGGAGAATGATACAATAAACAGAGGAACTGATACAGCGGAGGAAAAAATGTCTGGATTATTGTTGGAGCTGCGCAGACAGATTGCGCACAATCGTCGGAAAGCTGCATATGAAGAACGGATGCGTGCATCTGCTCAGGAAAAACCGCAGGAGGTTTTTTCGCAGAAGACAAAAGAGACAAAGCCGGACACGGAAATACAGCCCGAAGTACAGGAAAGGAAAGTTAATGTTGTGAGCAGGGAAGATTTCTTACTTAGCCAGATTGATGAATTCAGAGAACGCGCCAAGCAGTTACAGTCATTGCTTGATTCCAGAGAGACGGAGGCACAGGAACTGCAGACGTTAGTGGATGAACGTCAGGAGAAAGCAGATGCTCTGGGGCAGATTCTCGAGGAGCGTCAGAAAAAAGCAGATGGATTCACTGCGGAAGTGGAAAAGCAGATTGATCGTCTGATCGGCAAAGTGTCTGCCAAGATGGAAGAAATCGAAGTTTCCATGAAGGAAGATGTGGCAGACGGCAAACGCTTAAATGAAGAAAAAGCAAAGGAACTGAAAGATTCTCTTGCGCAGATCGAAGAACAGCTGACCACGGCAAAAACAGAAATCTCCGAGAAAGTACATACAGAAAATGTAAAATGCTACCGAAATATTTCGGATCTGTTCCGCAGCATGGATGAACGCCTGGACAAGCTTACCGTTATGGAAAGCAGAATGCATCCGGTCCGTATTTTTTCCCTGACGGGAATGATACTTGGAATCGTGAATCTGGTGGTGTTACTTTTGGTCCTGCTGGTTAGTGTGGGCGTGATTGCGTTTTAGAATAAGGATATGCAATTCTCAAAAGAATGAGGATTGCATTTTTTGTCTCAAAAAAGATATAGAACAATTCGAAAAGAGAAATGTGAATAGGAGAATCTGATATGGCAAAAAAGAAAGTTTGGGTTGTAGGACATAAGCATCCGGATACAGATTCCATATGTGCAGCGATTTCTTATGCAAACCTGAAAAATGAAATAGAAAAAAAGAATCCCAAAACAGCTACGGGAATGACCTATATTGCAAAGAGAGCCGGATCTGTAAATGCGGAGACGGCGTATGTTCTGGAAAGGTTTCATGCAGAGGCCCCGGCAATGATTTCGGATGTCGGAACACAGATCAAGGATATTCAGATACGCCGTACAGAGGGAGTAAACAGTCATATCTCTATGAAAAAGGCATGGGAGATGATGAAGATCCTCGGGGTTGTTACACTTCCGGTGGTGCGGGAAAATAAGCTGGAAGGACTGATTGTAACAGGAGATATTGCAAAATCCTACATGGATGTATATGATAATACCATCCTTTCTACCGCACGTACCCAGTACAAGAATATTGTAGAGACGCTGGACGGACAGCTGCTGACAGGAAATGAACATGCGTATTTTGTTCACGGCAAGGTGGTAATCGGAATCGGTACACCGGAAGGAGTGACTTCTGCCATAGACAAGGATGACCTGGTTATGATCGGGGACGGGGAAGAGTCGCAGATGCTTTCCATTGCATCAAACTGCAGCTGCATGATTGTCACTAACGGATATGAAATCAGTCAGGAAGTGATCGAAGCGGCAAAGGAACGCGAAGTCGTTCTGATCAGTACACCGTACGATACGTTTACCGCGGCCCGTCTGATCAACCAGAGTATGCCGATCAAGCATTTTATGACAAAAAATGGAATCATTCATTTTGATCTGGATGATTACGTGGATGAGGTAAGAGAGACCGTAGCCAATATACGGCATCGGGATTTCCCGGTTCTCGATGAAAACCAGAACTATGTGGGTATGTTTTCCCGCAGAAATTTGATGAAAGCAGAGAAAAAGAAACTGATCCTTGTGGACCACAATGAAAAATCACAGGCAGTATCCAATATCGATGAGGCGGAAATTTTAGAGATTATCGATCATCACCGGCTGGGCAGCCTTGAGACCATGTCTCCGGTGTATTTCCGCAATCAGCCGCTTGGATGTACATCCACCATCATTTATCAGATGTATCTGGAAAAGGGAATTACGATCACCTCGCAGATGGCAGGACTGATGTGTGCAGCCATTTTATCTGACACGCTGATGTTCCGCTCACCGACCTGTACACAGATAGACAGGGAAGCAGCACTCCGGCTGGCAGAGATTGCAGAGGTTAAGGTCGAGGAGCTTGCCTCAGCAATGTTTCAGGCGGGAAGCAATTTTGATAATAAAACAGAAGAAGAAATTTTAAATCAGGATTTTAAAATTTTCCATGCTGAGGATGTGAGTTTTGGCGTGGCGCAGATCAGCGCGATGGGACGCACCGAACTGGATAAGGTGCAGGAACGTATTGAGCCGAAACTGGAACAGATGATGGGAGAAAAACAGATCCAGATGATTTTTGTCATGCTGACGGATATCTTAAATGAGTCTACTTATCTGATTTATCGCGGTGCGGATGCATCGCAGCTGGTTGCGGCAGCTTATAATTGCGAGCCTTCCGATCAGGGGATTATGCTGGAAAATGTGGTATCCAGAAAGAAACAGCTGATTCCTGCGCTGATCAACACACTTGCAGAGCGCAAAATGTAACAGGCAGACAGATCAATTGCGCTGTTCTCTGGGAGAACAGCCAAAATGTTTGCGGTATGCCCGGGAAAAGGTGGAATAATTGTGAAAACCACAGGTATAACAGGCGGTGGTGATGGATTCCCCCTGGGCGATCTGATCTCTTGCCAGCAAAAGGCGCTTCGTGGTCAGATAGTTTCCGATCGTATAACCGGTTTCTTCCTTGAAGGCATGCATGAGATGATACCGGCTCAGATAGAAATGTTCGGCAAGAAAGTCGATGGTGATGTCATCTGTTAAATGTGCATTTAAATAATCTATCACATGGATCATTTTATGATTTGAGGCTGTGGTAGAAAGATATTCAATGCGGTTGGAGAGAGCTGCACGGTTTAACTGCACCATCAGCTCCAGAAAAAGAAGTTTATGATAAAGTTCGTTTGCGTATTCTCTGGAATCCAGAGATTGTTCCAGATCGTGGATAATTCTTGCAATCTGTGTTGTCTGCAGTGCCGGAATACGCAGTACATGCGATTTTTTCTGATGCGCTTCTTTTAAGCAGAGTGAGAGATCGTCGGAATCATGACAGGCATCCAGGTAGTGTCTGGAAATATAGATGATGATGCGCTCATAAATTTCAGAACTGTGCAGAACCGGACGGTGGACCGTACCTGCGGGAACGAATACGATATCCCCCGGTATCAGATCATAGGTACGTCCTTCCACATTGTAAGAAATATTTCCTTTGCGAAAGATCAGAATTTTATGAAAATCGTGGTAATGAAAGTCAATCGGGCGCATAGAGGTATCTTTTAAGTGAAAAATCTTAAAATCGTCATGAAGATATCCTGTTTTTTCATAATGTGAGAGTTCTGACATTGCATAAATCTCCTGTAAATATTAATTAGATTCAGTGTACTATGTTTCCACACAATTTGCAATATAAAAAGCACTGTAGTTGTTTTAGAAGACGGATCGTGCGGGTATACTTAGAATAGAAGCTCTGAATCGACAGGATGGAAAAGAAAAAAGGAGTGTAGAAATATGAAGTTTACAAAAATGCATGGGTGCGGAAATGATTATGTATATGTCAATTTGTTTGAGGAAAAGATAGCAGATCCTGCAAAGGTATCAATTGCAGTGAGTGACCGCCATTTTGGAATCGGATCGGATGGCCTGATCACTATTGGCCCATCGGATATCGCGGATTTCAGGATGCGGATTTACAATGCGGATGGCTCGGAGGCGGAGATGTGTGGAAACGGAATCCGCTGTGTCGCAAAATATGTATATGATCATAAAATGACGGATAAGAAAGAGATTACGATTGAAACCGGAGCCGGGGTAAAAACGTTGCAGCTGACGGTTGCGGATGGCAAGGTTTCGCTGGTTCGTGTGGATATGGGAGAACCAATATTAAAACCGGATTTAATTCCTGTAGATGCATCGGGAGAACAGGTGGTAGATGAGCCGATTGAAGTAGAGGGCAGAGAGTGGAAGATGACCTGCGTGTCGATGGGGAATCCACATGCGGTAATTTTTGTGGAGGACACCGAACATTTTGAACTGGAAAAATACGGTCCGGAGTTTGAACATCATCCACGGTTTCCAAAACGGACCAACACAGAGTTCGTACACGTTATTTCTCCGACGGAAGCATCCATGCGGGTGTGGGAACGCGGATCTGCGGAGACGTTTGCCTGTGGTACCGGAACCTGTGCCACGGTTATGGCATGTATCTTAAATCATAAGACAGAAAATAAAGTTCTGGTGCATCTGCGGGGCGGAGATCTGACCATCGAGTATGATCCGGATAACAATCATATTTATATGACCGGACCAGCGACAGAAGTGTTTCATGGAATATGGGAGGAAAATTAAATGAAAATTAAAGAACTTATCAACGAAATGGAATATGAGATACTGGCGGGAAGCGAGGAGACAGAGATTACGACTCTGGTATATGATTCCCGCAAGGTTGAAAAAGGTTCTGTGTTTGTGTGCATCAGCGGAAGTGTGCGTGATGCACATGAGTTTATTCCGGATGTGGCAGCAAAGGGAGCAGCGGCCATTGTCGTAGAAAAGGATGTAACGCCGATCGATGGAATTACATATATCAAGGTAGAGGACAGCCGTCTGGCACTTGCCTACATGTCTGCGGCATATTTTGGGCATCCGGCAAAAAAATTAAAGACGATCGGTATTACCGGAACAAAAGGAAAAACAACGACAACCTATATGGTTCGTTCGATTCTAGAGTCTGCGGGGATCAAAACCGGACTGATCGGCACGATCGAATCGATTGTTGGTTCTGAGCGTATTCCTTCTGCAAATACGACACCGGAATCTTACCGGGTACAGGAGCTTTTTGCAAAAATGGTAGATGCGGGACTCGATGCTGTTGTGATGGAAGTCTCTTCCCAGGCGCTGATGCTTCACCGCGTATCCGGATTTGTGTTTGATATCGGCGTGTTTACAAATCTTGAACCGGATCATATCGGAGAAAATGAGCACAAGGATTTTGCAGATTATATGCACTGCAAGAGTCTTTTGTTCCAGCAGTGCAGGCATGGAATTTTTAATGGGGACAGCGAGCATCTGCAGGGCATTTTACAGGGACATACCTGTACGGTTGAGACGTTTGGGTATGGAGCAGAAAATGATCTGATTGCGCAGAAGGTAGAGTTAAAAAAGGAGCATGGGGCACTTGGTGTAAAATATCATGTGGGAGGTTCCATGGATTTTGATGTGGAAGTCAATGTGCCGGGAAAATTTTCGGTGTATAATTCCCTGACCGCCATTGCAATCTGTCATCATTTTGGTGTCAGTGTTGAAGAAATCAAAAAGGCGATGCTTCATGTAAGTGTCAAGGGAAGAATTGAGATTGTACCGGTAACAAAGAGATATACGCTGATGATTGACTATGCACACAATGCCATGGCACTGGAGAGTCTGTTAACGACCTTGAAAGAGTATGAGCCGGGCAGACTGGTCTGCCTGTTCGGATGCGGAGGAAACCGTGCAAAATCCCGCCGTTATGAGATGGGAGAGGTATCTTCAAAACTGGCAGATCTGACGGTTGTCACATCGGATAATCCAAGAAATGAAGAACCAATGGATATCATCAACGATATTCTGGTCGGGGTACACAAAGCCGATGGCGCATATGTGACGATACCGGACCGGAAAGAAGCCATCAGGTATTGCATGGAACATGCCGAGGATGGCGATATCATCGTCCTTGCAGGAAAAGGGCACGAAGATTACCAGGAGATCAAGGGTGTGAAGCATCATATGGATGAGCGTGAACTGATCGCGGATATTATCCGGGAAAATACGGATCTGAAATTATAACAGGATTAAAAATAACAGGAACAGGCAAAAGGAGTGGAAGAATGGGAAAACAGAGTTGGAAAGCGGGAAATATGTTAAATCCGGTGCCGGCTGTGATGGTCAGTGTGGCGGATCAGAATCATCGGCCAAACATTATTACCGTGGCATGGGCAGGAACCGTCTGCACCAATCCGCCGATGGTTTCCATTTCCGTCCGCCCATCCCGTTATTCTTATGAGATCATAGAGAAAACCGGAGAATTTGTGATTAATCTGACCAACGAAAAACTGGCAAAGGCCTGTGATTACTGCGGCGTGGTCAGCGGAAGAGATGTGGATAAATTTAAAAAAACAGGACTTACACCGGTTCCGGTGGAGCATGTGAAAGCTCCGGCAATTGCGGAAAGTCCTGTAAATATTGCCTGCAGGGTGGTGGAGAGCCATCCGCTTGGCAGTCATACGATGTTTGTGGCGGAAGTACTTGGCGTAACGGTGGATGATGCGTATCTGGATGAAACAGGAAAATTTGACATCAACGGAACCGGGCTTATCATGTATTCCCACGGAGAATATTTTGCTCTGGGGAAAAAACTCGGCAAATTTGGATACAGCGTACAGAAAAAATGACACGCGGCTTATTGCAGCAGCGTGTCCATCAGTACAGCATATACATCTTCACTTTTCTTTTTCCAGTTATTGCAGATGGCTTCTGCCTGTTCTTTTGTAGTTACGCAAAGCGTCAGGTCGATCAGAGGATTGCCGTCAGACCGTACCTGACAGCGTACTGCGTATTTCTGATTGGTTGTCTTATAGTAATCTGCCAGAATGGAATTTTCCTGTCGGAATTCTAATTTATTCTTTTCAAAAAATCCCTGAACATCATTTTCAATTCCATCATTTAATTTATCTTTGAAAAATCCAAGTGTTTCTTTTCCCGCGGAAGTCAGAGAGTACTGTGTGTTGCTGTGCGTGGACTCTGCATGGATTAAATTGGCATCGACCAGATCCCCGATTACTTCCTGTACACGGAAATAGTCTGTGTATTCCTGTTCCAGAAAGAAATTGGAAATCTGGGTGTTGGAAAGCGGAAACCCTGCTTTGCTCAGCATATATAAGATCGTAAGTTTATAGATTGTAAATGGTTCAGCCATAAAAATGTTCTCCTTGTCTGGTATTGCGTTCTTTGAGACGGCGATGAATGGTGTTTAAAATGCGTTTTTTGTCTGTGCTCCAGGACGGGGCGAGTAATAGACTGCGGGGACCATCTCCCGTCAGACGGTGAACGACCATGTCCGGGGGAAGAAGTTCCAGGCAGTCGATCACAAAATCGCTGTATTCATCAAGTTCCATCATGGGAAACGGATGAAGCTGATACTGTTCTGCTAGTGCAGTGCCACGCAGGACATGCAGAAGCTGCAGCTTGATTCCTGAAACCGGAAGTGCGGCGACATGCCGGACGGTATCTTTCATCATTTCTTTTGTTTCACCGGGAAATCCCAAAATAACATGTGCGATCACAGAGATTCCAAGGGCATGAAGTTTGGATACAGCGGCATCAAACTGTGCAACCGTGGTATGCGTGTTCATGGCAGACAGCGTCTTTGCATGGATGCTCTGCAGACCAAGCTCTATCCATATGGGTTTTTCCTGATTGAGATCGGAGAGGAGTTCTAAGGTTTCCGGAGGAAGGCAGTCACTTCTGGTTCCTATGGAAAGTGCAACGATTTCTTCCGGTGCCATTGCCTCGGAATAGAGCTGACGCAAAACGTCAACGGGGGCATAGGTGTTGGTAAATGACTGGAAATACGCAATGAATTTCTGGCAGTGTGTTTTGGCGGCGATTTTCTGTCTGGCCTGTATGAACTGCTCAGAAACCGGCAGAAATGCATCCGCGGCAAAATCACCGGAGCCTCCGGCACTGCAGAATGCACACCCTCCGTAAGAGAGTGTTCCGTCGCGGTTGGGACACGTCATCCCACCGCTTAGACTGAGACGGTACACTTTTTCCCCGAAGACCTCTTTACAGTAATCGTTCAGAGAATAGTAGCGATTAGCGGACATGAGACTTGACTGCTTCACTTACAACTTCTGCCACACGTGGATCAAATGCTTCCGGCATAATGAAATCTTCATTTAATTCCTCGTCAGAAACCAGGGCGGCAAGTGCTTCTGCTGCTGCAAGTTTCATTTCTTCTGTGATCTGGGTGGCATGTGCCTCCAATGCACCGCGGAAAATACCAGGGAAAGCGATCACGTTGTTTACCTGATTTGGGAAATCGCTCCGTCCGGTTCCGACAACTTTTGCTCCGGCAGCTTTGGCCACATCCGGCATGATCTCCGGCACCGGATTTGCCATGGCAAACAGGATGGCATCTTTGTTCATGGAAGAAACCATTTCCGGAGTGACAATGTTTGGCGCAGAGACACCGACAAAGATATCCGCACCGCGCAGTGCGTCTGCCAGCGTTCCGGAGGCATTTTCGAGATTGGTAACCTCTGTCATTTTTTTCTGCATCCAGTTTAAGTTCGGATAATCTTTTCCGATGATTCCTTCACGGTCACACATGGTCACGTGTTTGAAACCGTAAGTCAGAAGAAGTTTGGTGATTGCCACACCGGCAGATCCTGCACCGTTTACCACAACGCGGCAGTCTTCTTTTTTCTTGCCGGTCACACGCAGACCATTGATGATACCGGCCAAAACAACGATGGCGGTTCCGTGCTGGTCATCATGAAATACCGGGATATCAAGCATTTCTTTCAGACGTTCCTCGATTTCGAAACAACGCGGAGCGGAGATGTCTTCCAGATTGATACCGCCGAATCCGGGAGCTATATTTTTCACAGCCTGAATGATCTCTTCGGTGTCCTGGGTGTCCAGACAGATCGGTACAGCGTTAACATTTCCAAATTCTTTGAATAATACACATTTTCCTTCCATGACCGGCATAGCGGCATAAGGACCGATATTTCCAAGGCCGAGAACGGCGCTTCCGTCGGAAACAACGGCAACCGTGTTGGCTTTCCAGGTGTATGTGTAGGCAGCAGTTTTATCTTCCGCAATTACTTTGCATGGTTCTGCAACACCCGGGGTGTATGCAATCGCGAGATCCTCGCGGGTTTTTACTTTTGATTTTGCAACGGTTTCGAGTTTTCCGTTCCATTCTTTGTGGCATAAAAGTGCCTTTTCTTTATTATCCATAGTAATTTTCTCCTTTACATACTCATACTTATTCACAATACCATTCTTGCGCATGAAAAAAAAGACTTCCTATTTTACCGGAAATAGTGTATAATAGCTGCATTAGATAATATTTGAAATGATTCATAGTCGTTTCTGACTGATATCCCATACAAATAAGTGTAATTTATGAAATGATTTACGGTACGAAACAAGTCTATATTTTTTAAGAAGGAGCAGATGGAATGAGGGAAAAATATGAGAGTCTTTCTTTGGTTGTGTTAAAAGACCTGGCGAAGGCACGCGGACTCAAAGGAATCTCAACAATGAAAAAGGGAGAATTGATTGATCGGATGCTGCAGGAAGATGAGCGGGAAAAAGAGGCAGCGCCGAAGGCAAAGACGGTATATACCGCGCGGACAGCTTCCGGACAGGAAGGAAGAAAGCATACACCAAAACCGCGAAGAGAAGAGCATTCGTCCCATACGGAGGATCACAGCCATCCGGAGCATGGAGAAAGCATGCATGCAGAACATGGAGCACATGCATCACAGGAACAGATCTATAAGGCACAGGAGGATAATGACAGTGCTGCGATCAAAGAAGATATCGTCAGCCTCGACAGTGGAAATACAGCGAGCGGTATTCTGGAGGTTATGGCAGACGGATTCGGTTTTATCCGCTGTGAAAACTATCTGCCGGGGGAACATGACGTTTATGTGGCGCCGTCCCAGATCCGCAGATTTAATCTAAAGACAGGGGATATTGTCTGTGGAAATACCAAAGTGAAATCCGAGCGGGAGAAATTTTCCGCCCTGCTGTATGTGACTTCGGTAAACGGATATCATCCTTCGGAAGCACAGAAGCGGACAAACTTTGAGGATCTGACCCCGATTTTTCCGAATGTGCGTCTGCGCATGGAACGTCCCGGCGGTTCGGTTGCAATGCGTGTGATGGATATTGTTTCCCCGATCGGTAAAGGGCAGCGTGGCATGATTGTATCCCCGCCGAAAGCAGGTAAGACAACGCTTTTAAAGGAAGTTGCCAAGTCGGTAAAGGAAAATAACCCGGAGATGCATCTGATTATTCTTCTGATTGATGAGCGGCCGGAGGAAGTAACCGATATTAAAGAGGCAATTGAGGGAGAAAATGTAGAGGTCATTTATTCCACTTTCGATGAGACCGCAGAACACCATAAGCGGGTATCGGAAATGGTTATTGAGCGTGCAAAACGTCTGGTGGAACATAAAAAGGATGTGATGATTCTCCTCGACAGTATCACACGTCTGGCACGTGCCTACAACCTGACCTGTACGCCGAGCGGCCGGACACTTTCCGGTGGTCTTGATCCGGCGGCACTGCACATGCCGAAACGATTTTTTGGTGCAGCCCGGAATATGAGAGAAGGCGGAAGCCTGACCATTCTTGCCACGGCACTGGTCGATACCGGAAGCAAGATGGATGACGTGGTATTTGAGGAATTTAAGGGAACCGGTAACATGGAACTTGTTCTTGACCGGAAACTTTCCGAAAAGAGAATTTTCCCGGCGGTGGATATTGTAAAGTCCGGCACGCGAAGAGACGATCTGCTGCTTGATCCGCAGGAGCGTGAGGGCGTGGAGAATATGCGCCGGGCATTAAACGGCATGCGGTCGGATGAGGCTGTGGAGAATATTTTAAATATGTTTGCACACACGCGTACAAATGCTGATTTTATCAATCTTGTAAGAAAAAACAGAATTCTTTAAATTTCTATTGCATTTGCATGGACGCTATGTTACAATAATTAAGCTGTTTATCGGGATGTAAACGGACGAAAGTGTCGCTCTTGTAATAAGTATCATATGCGGATCGGGCATACGGGTATAAAGAGTGTGACAGGAACCAGAGTCAGTCGGAAGACTGATTACAGAAAACGATAAGAATATAAAGAGGTGAAAATCATGAGAGAAGGAATCCATCCAGATTATTATCAGGCAACCGTTACCTGCAACTGTGGAAACACATTCGTTACAGGTTCTACAAAGCCGGAGATCCACGTAGAAATCTGTTCTAAGTGTCATCCATTCTATACTGGACAGCAGAAGGCTAACCAGGCTCGTGGACGTATCGAACAGTTCAACAAGAAGTATGGCATGAAATAGAATTGATAAGTCACGTAAAAAGGTTGAGGCTGTGTATTGCCTCAACCTTTTTCTCTTACAGGGGGAAATATGAAATATTCAGGAGTTGGCGGGCAGGCAGTCATGGAAGGTGTCATGATGAAGAACGAAGACCGTTATGCGGTTGCCGTTCGCAAGCCGGATCACACCATTGATGTAAAAGTCTCCACATTTAAAGAGACAATTAAAAATAAAAAACTGCGGCGTCTGCCATTCATCCGTGGTGTCATTAATTTTATAGAATCACTGATCCTTGGCATGCAGACACTCATGTATTCGGCTTCCTTTTTTGAAGACGATGAGGATGAAAAAAAGAAAAAAGAAGCCATGACGCAGGAGGAACGAAAGGCGCAGGAAGAGAAAGAAAAAAAGCAGGAGAAGGCAATGATGGGCGGAACCGTTGCATTTTCCGTTGTTTTTGCGCTGGGACTTTTCTTTTTCCTGCCATATTTTCTGTCTGGGATATTTCATAAAGTTATTTCATCTGATACGGTGATTGCGTTGCTGGAGGGACTGATCCGTCTGGCGATTTTTATCGGATATATTGCGCTGATTTCCCTGACACCTGATATTAAGAGAGTGTTTATGTACCACGGAGCGGAACATAAATGCATCAATTGCATCGAACACGGAATGGAACTGAATGTGGAAAATGTCCGGAAAAGTTCCCGGCAGCACAAGCGCTGCGGTACCAGTTTCCTGCTGATTGTAATGCTGATATCTATCGTGTTCTTTTTGTTTATCCGTGTGGATTCGCGTATTTTGCAGCTGGTGCTCAGACTTCTTCTTATTCCGGTGATCGCCGGAGTATCTTATGAGTTTATCCGTCTGGCGGGAAGATATGATAACCGGCTGGTGAATATACTGAGCAAACCGGGACTCTGGATGCAGAAGATGACAACAAAAGAGCCGGATGATGAGATGATCGAAGTGGGAATCGCTTCGGTGGAAGCTGTGTTTGACTGGAGAAAGTGGCAGAAGGAAGAGAATGTATGACCTATAGGGAAGCAATTGTTTCGGGAGAAAAAAGCCTGTGTGAGGCTGGCATTGCAGATGCCAGAAATGATGCATGGCTGCTTTTGACCATGGCATGTAAAATTGACCACACTTACTATTATATGCATATTGACGAAGAGATGCCGGAGGAACTGCAGCATGAATTTGAAGTGCTGATTAAAAAGAGGGCAGAGCGAGTGCCTCTTCAGTATATCACCGGGGAACAGGAATTCATGGGGATGACATTTCATGTGAATTCCAATGTGCTGATTCCGCGACAGGATACGGAAACCCTGGTGGAGGAAGCACTGAAGGTTGTAAAACCGGGGATGAAGGTGCTGGATATGTGTACAGGTTCCGGATGTGTGCTGATCAGTATTTTGAAAAATGTACACGGTACCGGGGGATATGGATATGATATTTCCAAACAGGCGATCAATGTTGCAAAGGAAAATGCAAAATTAAATGATGTTCCTGCCATTTTCGAGAGAAGCAATCTGTTTGAGGATGTTGCGGATGAAACGTTTGATGTGATTGTGTCAAATCCACCATACATCCGCAGCGATGAAATTCCGTTTCTGATGCCGGAGGTGTCGGAATTTGAACCGCATGAGGCACTGGACGGAAAAGAAGATGGTCTGTTCTTCTACCGGAAGATCATCCAGGAAAGCCCGGATTATCTGACCGATGGAGGGTATCTGCTGTTTGAGATCGGATATGACCAGGGATGGGCGGTATCATCTATGATGAAAGAGGCCGGATTTGAGGACGTCTGCGTGAAAAAAGATCTTGCGCGAAATGACCGTGTGGTCTGCGGACACAAACACCTATGTGAAAAGAGAGGATAGATTATGTTTGATAAATTAGAGGATTTACTTCATCATTATGAGGAGTTAATGAATACATTGAGCGAGCCGGATGTGGCAAACGATCCGAACCGCTTTCGTAAACTGATGAAAGAGCAGAGTGATCTGCAGCCAATCGTGGATGCCTACAAGGAATACAAGGCATGTAAGCAGACAATAGAGGATTCCCTTGCAATTCTTGATGAGGAATCCGATGAGGAAATGCGCGAACTGGCAAAGGAAGAATTAAATGAGGCAAAGAGCCGTCTGGGAGAGCTGGAACAGAAATTAAAGATTCTGCTTCTGCCAAAAGACCCGAACGACGACAAGAACGTTATTGTGGAGATTCGTGCAGGCGCCGGTGGAGAGGAAGCTGCGCTTTTTGCGGCTGAAATTTACCGTATGTATGTACACTACGCAGAGCGTCGTGGCTGGAAAGTGGAGACACTTGAGGCAGATGAAACTGGAATCGGAGGCATGAAATCGGTCAACTTTATGGTGACTGGAGCAGGCGCATATTCCGTACTGAAATATGAATCTGGTGTGCACCGTGTACAGCGTGTGCCGGAGACGGAATCCCAGGGGCGTATTCAGACATCAACCTGCAGTGTTGCAGTTATGCCGGAGGCTGAGGATGTGGAAGTGCATATTGACGACAAAGACATCCGTATCGACGTTATGAGAGCGTCCGGAAATGGTGGACAGTGTGTCAATACGACGGACTCTGCTGTGCGTCTGACGCATTATCCGACCGGTATTGTGATTTACAGTCAGACCGAAAAATCACAGATCCAGAACAAGGAGAAAGCGTTTGCACTGCTGCGTACCAAGCTGTATGATCTCGAACTGCAGAAGAAGCAGGATGCAGAGTCTGAGGAACGACGCAGCCAGATCGGAACCGGAGACCGTTCCGAGAAGATCCGTACTTATAATTTCCCACAGGGACGTGTGACGGATCACCGCATCAACCTGACATTATACAAGCTGGACAAGATTCTTGACGGAGATATCCAGGAGATTATCGATGCATGTATCGCGGCGGACCAGGCGAAGAAACTTGCAAAAATGCAGGATGAAAACTAATCTGTCCGGTTTATGATGTTCGTTTTGCTATAGGTATTAGCAGATAAATGTAGTTGGTATTTTCCACCAGTTAGAGAATTATCAAAATAAATTGTAATATTGCTTGGAGTGGATCAGAGTCAGCCGAAAGGCTGGCTCTGATTTTTTGCTTTTTTTTCGCAGTCTGGTGAATAATTGTATAGCCCATGAAATTTTTTAAGAAAATTAGTATAAGACAGCTTAAAGAAGAACAGACAACTCCATAATATTGATGAAATGGTTAGCGTTTTGTGATATAATTAACCTTAAGTTTTTATAACTAATATTAAGTACAAAATTTGAGAGAACATAGATGAAGGTACAGATTATTGGACACCTATTTTGAGATAATCAATAAGAACACAGCTAGAGAAAGTGTTCAGCAAGGAGTTGGCTGATATATGAATGCGATAAATTCCAATGAGCAGATGATACAGAAAATTAATGAAGTTCTCCAGAACAAGAAGGATGCAATAGTTAATATTATTAAAGTAATTGTAAATTTATAGTAACACAAATACTGGAATTAACGGATGATAATGGTACAGCGAGCAAAGCCGGTTATAAAAATATATGTGAAATAGGTAAAGAACGTATCCGTAGAGCAGGAGATAAAATCAGATCAGACCATCCAGATGCAGACATCGATATTGGATTTAAAGTATTTAGAACTGCCGATACCAATATAAAGTGGAATTCCATCATGGATATGGGACAGATCAATGTTAATCAGCTTGAGTATGCACCAGACCTTGTTGACTTCATGCCAGGTGCCAACGACATAGATATCGTATATGAATTGATGCTTCGTCAGCGTGATGTAGCACTTTCAGAAACATTAGAGCAGTTATCCGATATTGGGAGTCGTACATATCTCTATGCAAGCAGTTATTTGGTATGCTTGGAAATAACAATCACAGAGGATTTAGTTTCAAAACTTGCAAAGCTTGACCCATTGCCAATTAAATTTATTTTCAGAGATTCGGCATTTAAAGATGATATTTCTTTAAAGGATGAGACATTCAGAAAACTGAAAGCTCTTATTGAAAAGAATGCAGGAGCTAGCAAACCTACATATACAGTGGAATTTATATAGAAAATATGGCAGAGATGTATAATCTGCCGTAAGGAGGCAGGCAGATGAATGAAGTTATGAATAGTGTAAATAATGTTATTATGGATAATTTTCATAAAACAGACAACATACTAAATGATGTTCAAACTATTATAGAAGTATCACAAAAAGAGGCTTATCGTTCAGTAAATACAATATTATCACAAAGAAATTGGTTGATTGGATATCGAATAGCAGTGGAAGAATTAGCTGGAGAAGAACGGGCTGAATATGGTGTAGAAATTATTAAAAATTTATCAAGGTACCTGACTCAAAAATATGGAAAGGGATATGACAGGAGTAATTTATATCACTGTTTAAGATTCTACAAGGCTTTTCCACAGATTGTCGACACAGCGTGTCGACAATCTGATATTAGACTCACATGGTCACATTATCGTACTCTTCTTCAAGTGCATGATGAAACAGCTCGCAAATGGTATGAGAAAGAAGCCTATGAGCAGACATGGAGTGTTCGTACTTTACAGAGAAATATTGATACCCAATATTATTATCGTATGCTTCAATCACAGGATAAAAAAGCTGTAGAAGCTGAAATGAGAGAAAAGACATCCTCATATCAAAATGATAAGCTTGAATTTATAAAAAATCCTGTAGTAGTGGAGTTTTTGGGATTAACGCCAGATGCATCTTTTAACGAGACAAAACTTGAGTCAAGTATTATAACAAATCTGCAGAAATTTCTGATGGAAATGGGAAAAGGATATGCGTTTGTTGCGAGACAGCAACACATCCACACTGAGAAACAAGATTATTATATTGATTTGGTGTTTTATAATTATATTTTGAAATGTTTTGTATTAATTGATTTAAAGACAGAGAGGATTACGCATCAGGATGTTGGGCAAATGGACATGTATATTCGTATGTATGATGAATTAAAAAAAGCGCCAGATGATAATCCAACACTTGGAATTGTATTATGCTCGGAAACGGATGAAGATATTGCAAGGTATTCTATATTACATGGAAATGAACAGCTATTTGCAAGTAAGTACAAATTGTATTTGCCGACAGAAGAAGAATTGCGTGAGGAAATAGAGACACAAAAGGCTATTTTTTATTTGCAACAAAAAGATGCAGAAGAAGCAGGAGGAGAGCCAAATGCCTAAGCGCATTATATTTCAATTTGAGGATGATCTGGATTATCAGATACAGGCGATTCATTCTACAGTGGAATTGTTCAGAGGGTTATCAAGACATGTTGATGGAATTTACAGGCCGTCACGAACACGCAAATTTGGTGAGGGTGATCCTGTCAGAAACAATGACATTGTTGTTGGTAGCAGATTGTTGGAAAATTTGCGTAAGGTGCAGTTAGCAAATGGATTATTTGCTGATAATGTCCTTGCTGAAGGTAATAATGGGCTGACCTGACTGATGTGGAAAAAAACAAGATTCATTGCGGAGAACTTCATTTTAAAGCAGTATCCGATGATACGAAGTTTGATTGGGTAAATGGTTATGAGGATTTTGTAAATAAGTTTGGGGTTGCTGAGAGTGATTAAGGAGTGCATATGCTTGAAATACCAGATGACTTTGAAATAAATAGAAGTGTCATTAAGGAAAATAGTTCCTTCCAAGAGTTGAATACATTGCTAGAGGAAACAAGAAATTTCATGTATGAAATGAGTTTCTTAGCATATGGCAGAGATAACATAGTTTTACATAAAGTCGGAGTTATCAGTGGAAATCAGATTCTTGATTCTGTAAGTAGAACGGCAGAAAGTATTCGATATTGCTGCCTGAACGCTAATTTTGCAGATGCATATTCACTTTTGAGAAAATATAGGGATAATGTCTTTTATTATATTTATATGCTGACAGTTGGAGATAAGACAGATTTTATGAAGTATGTTGAATTAAAAGACCTAGGCAAAGATGAAAGTAATATTTATGATTGGATCAGAAATCAACAAAACTCATTGTTTTTATATGAATAACCCTAAGCATAACCCTAATATGAATTGTGGATGAAAAGATTAGTAATATAAGTGATGAAGAAAAGGAGCAACATTAAATGTAGGAACTATAATTTGACGCGTGACAATAAAGTTCATAAACCCTATCTTGCAAAATTTGACAAAAACGGTAATAAAGGAAGAAAACATGAGTAAGAAACACAAACATATTTCTGCAACGAAAACAACAGAACAAAAGGCAGTACAACAGTCACAGCAGCCACAGGAACTGACACCACAGAAGCTGAACCGGCTTTTGGAGAAAAATCCATTTGCACAGCTTCTGGGAATGGAACTGCTGGAAGTGCGGGAAGGCTATGCTTACGGAAGAATGCGCATGGATGAGCATTTTACGAATATTTACGGTGGAATGCATGGCGGATGTGCGTATGCGCTTGCTGATACGCTTGCTGGTTTGGCGGCATCCACCTATGGCAATTATGTTACAACGATTGACGGGAAAATGAATTATCTGGAGGCTGTGAAAGATACCGGCTATGTGTACGGTGAGGCAGAAGTACAAAGACAGGGAGGACGGATCGGCGTATATACCGTGAAACTTATGGATGAAAATCAAAAAGTTCTGGTTACAGCCGATTTTACCTATTACCGGACAGGACAGGCGATTGACCAGCAGGGATAGGGTGTTTTCAAGGTGTCTGATTTGGAAAAAATCAGATGCCTTTTTTCTTTTTACTTGTTTATTGCGTTAAAGTGTAGTAGTGTTAAAATATAAAAATACCAAGGAGGAAAAGTTATGGGGAAAGGAAGACGGGAAAAGGTTTTGGACAGCATCGGAACATTGCAGCAGACGGTGAATGAATTTCAGATATAAATTGTTTGTAAAATAAAAACAACTTAATAAAAACAGAAAAAGCGGTCATATTTATGAAAAAATATTTCATGAATATGACCGCTTTATTGTTTGAAAAACGGTTAATATAAAAGAAAAAACAAGATATTATCTGACAATACTGCAATAGATAAATAATAGACAAATTATCAGACAATAGAACGAAAAAAATGATTTACAAGCGGCGGTTATAGGAGTAAAATGAGAATCAGTTAAGAAAAAGCAACTCATGAATGATTTACAACGAAAGGATAGTTCTATGAAAGAGCAATGGAATGAGAGCACAGCAACCGCCAAAGGATTATATGATCCGAGTTTCGAACATGATAACTGCGGAATTGGTGCTGTGGTAAACATCAAAGGTATCAAGACCCACCAGACCGTGGAAAATGCCTTGAAAATTGTTGAAAACTTAAAGCATAGAGCCGGAAAAGATGCCGACGGAAAGACCGGAGATGGTGTTGGTATTCTTCTTCAGATTTCCCATAAGTTCTTTAAGAAAGCGGTAGAGCCGCTTGGAATTAAGCTGGGAGAAGAGAGAGATTACGGCGTCGGAATGTTTTTCTTCCCACAGGATGAGTTAAAGACCAATCAGGCAAAGAAGATGTTTGAGGTAATTGTCGAGAAGGAAGGAATGGAATTCCTCGGATGGAGACAGGTACCGATTCATCCGGACAAGCTTTCCGACAAGGCCAGAGGATGTATGCCATGCATCATGCAGGCATTCATCAAAAGACCGGAAGATGTGGAGAAGGGACTTGATTTTGACCGCAAGCTGTATGTGGCACGCCGTGTATTCGAGCAGTCCAACGATGACAGCTACGTTGCTTCCCTTTCGAGCAGAACGATTGTATATAAAGGAATGTTCCTTGTAGAGCAGCTGCGTCAGTTCTTCTCCGATCTGCAGGATAAGGATTATGAGTCTGCAATTGCAACCGTACATTCCCGTTTCTCTACCAACACAAATCCAAGCTGGGAGAGAGCACATCCAAACCGTTTTATTGTACATAACGGTGAGATCAACACCATCCGTGGTAATGCAGACAAGATGCTTGCCCGGGAAGAGACGATGGCATCCGGCAAGCTGCGCGGGGAATTCCAGAAGGTACTTCCGGTCGTCAACACCGAAGGATCTGATTCCGCAATGCTGGACAATACGCTGGAGTTTCTGGTGATGAGTGGCATGGATCTGCCACTGGCAGTCATGATCATGATTCCGGAGCCATGGGCAAACAATGCTGTGATGACACAGAAAAAGAAAGATTTCTATCAGTATTATGCAACTATGATGGAGCCTTGGGACGGACCTGCATCCATCCTGTTTTCCGATGGAGATATGATGGGAGCGGTTCTTGACCGTAACGGTCTGCGTCCATCCCGTTATTACATTACAGACGATGACTATCTGATTCTTTCTTCCGAGGTCGGAGTTCTCGATATTGATCCGACCCATATCGTGACAAAAGATCGTCTGCGTCCTGGTAAAATGCTTCTTGTAGATACCGTGCAGGGTCGTGTGATTGATGACGATGAGTTAAAAGAAAGATATGCGGATAAGCGTCCGTATGGTGAGTGGCTTGACAGTAACATCGTCATGTTAAAGGATTTAAAAATCCCGAATGAGCGTGTGCCGGAATACACACAGGAAGAACGTCAGAGAATGCAAAGGGCATTCGGTTACACGTATGAGTCCTTAAAGGATTCCATCCTGCCGATGGCAAAGAACGGCATTGAGGGTACCGCTGCGATGGGTACAGATACACCGCTTGCGGCACTGTCCGGAAACCGTGAGCCGCTGTTTAACTATTTTAAGCAGCTGTTTGCACAGGTAACCAACCCGCCAATCGATTCCATCCGTGAGGAGGTTGTTACTTCTACGACGGTGTATATCGGATCTGCCGGAAACCTCTTAGAGGAAAAGCCGGAGAACTGTAAAGTACTTCGGATCAACAATCCGATTCTGACCAACACAGACCTGATGAAAATCCGCAATATGAAAGTAGACGGATTTAAGGTAGAAACCATTCCGATTATTTATTATAAGAATACCAGTCTTGAGAAAGCCGTAGATCGTCTCTTTATTGAGGCGGATCGTGCATACAGAGACGGAGCCAATATCCTGATCCTTTCCGACAGAGGCGTGGATGATAACCATGTGGCAATTCCTTCCCTGCTTGCCGTATCTGCATTGCAGCAGTATCTGGTAAAGACAAAGAAACGTACTTCCCTTTCCCTGATTCTCGAATCCGGAGAGCCGCGTGAGGTACATCATTTTGCAACACTGCTTGGTTTTGGTGCGAGTGCAATTAACCCATACCTGGCACTGGATACCGTAAAACAGCTGATCGACGAGCACATGTTAGACAAAGATTATTATGCCGCAGTTGATGATTATAACCATGCAATTATCACCGGTATTGTAAAGATTGCAGCCAAGATGGGTATTTCTACGATCCAGTCGTATCAGGGTTCCAAGATTTTTGAGGCACTTGGTATTGATAAAGATGTCATTGACAAGTATTTCACCAATACGGTCAGCCGCATCGGCGGAATTTCCATCAAGGATATCGAGAATGATGTCAATACGCTTCATTCCGCAGCCTATGATCCGCTGGGACTTGAAACCGATGTAACCCTTGACAGCAAGGGGCGCCACAAGATGAGAAGCGGAGCCGATGCGCATCTGTACAATCCGGCTACCATCCATCTGCTGCAGCAGTCTACCAAACGTGGGGACTATGAGATGTTCAAGCAGTATACGAGTCTGGTAGATGAAGAAGAAAAGCATACGAACCTGCGTGGACTGATGGATTTTGAGTACCCGAAGAAGGGTGTGAAGCTTGAGGAAGTGGAAAGCGTAGATTCTATTGTGACACGTTTTAAGACCGGAGCGATGTCTTACGGTTCTATTTCGAAGGAAGCACATGAGACACTTGCCATTGCCATGAATCACTTACACGGTAAGTCAAACACCGGTGAAGGTGGTGAGGACAAGGATCGTCTGACCGTCGGACCGGACGGAAAGAACCGTTGTTCCGCAATCAAACAGGTTGCATCCGGACGTTTCGGTGTTACCAGCCGTTATCTGACCAGTGCGCAGGAGATCCAGATCAAAATGGCACAGGGAGCAAAGCCTGGTGAAGGTGGACATCTTCCGGGTAAGAAAGTATATCCATGGATTGCCAGGACAAGACTTTCCACACCGGGTGTATCTTTGATCTCCCCGCCACCACACCACGATATTTATTCCATCGAGGATCTTGAACAGCTGATCTTTGACTTAAAGAATGCAAACCGCGATGCAAGAATTTCCGTAAAACTGGTTTCCGAGGCAGGTGTCGGTACCGTAGCAGCCGGTGTTGCAAAAGCCGGTGCACAGGTTGTCCTGATCTCCGGATATGACGGTGGTACAGGTGCTGCGCCAAGCAGTTCCATCCACAACGCAGGTCTTCCGTGGGAACTTGGTCTGGCAGAGACACATCAGACACTGATTATGAACGGACTGCGTAATAAAGTAAGAATTGAGACAGACGGAAAGCTGATGAGTGGTAAAGACGTGGCCATTGCTGCATGTCTTGGCGCGGAAGAGTTTGGTTTTGCAACCGCTCCCCTGGTAACCATGGGCTGTGTCATGATGCGTGTATGTAATCTGGATACCTGTCCGGCAGGTATTGCAACCCAGAATCCGGAGCTTCGTAAACGTTTCGCAGGAAAACCGGAGTATGTTGAGAACTTCATGCGCTTTATCGCAGAAGAACTTCGGGAGTACATGGCAAAACTTGGTGTCCGCACAGTGGATGAACTCGTCGGACGAAGCGATTTCTTAAAGGTTCGCGGAGATCTGTCCGAGCGTGAAGCAAAGCTTGACCTGAGCAATATCTTAAATAATCCGTTTGCAGGAACAAAGCAGAAGGTTATTTTTGATCCGAAGCAGGTATATGATTTCGAACTGGATAAGACCAAAGATATCACGGAGTTTTTAAAACAGTTAAAGCCGGCACTTGATAAGAAGCAGAAGCGTATGATCGATACCGAAGTAACAAACGTAAACCGTTCGCTTGGAACAATCTTCGGATCAGAGATTACAAAGAAGTACGACGATACACTCGATGAGGATACTTTCATTATTAAATGCAGCGGAGCCGGCGGACAGAGTTTTGGTGCCTTTATTCCAAAGGGACTGACACTCGAACTGGTGGGAGATTCCAACGATTATTTCGGAAAGGGACTTTCCGGCGGAAAGCTGATCGTTTATCCACCTGCAGGAGTAAACTTCAAAAAGGATGAGAACATCATTATCGGTAACGTAGCACTGTACGGTGCGACAAGCGGTAAGGCATTCATCAATGGTGTGGCAGGAGAACGTTTCTGTGTCAGAAATTCCGGAGCTACTGCTGTTGTTGAGGGTGTCGGCGATCATGGATGTGAGTATATGACGGGCGGTCGTGTCGTTATCCTTGGTAAAACCGGAAAGAACTTTGCCGCAGGTATGAGCGGTGGTATCGCTTATGTACTGGATGAGGACAACGATCTGTACATGCGAACCAACAAGTCTATGGTATTCAGTGAGGAAGTCACCAATAAATATGACGTATTAGAGCTCAAAGAAATGATCAAAGAACATGTTACCCTGACCAATTCGGAAAAAGGTAAGGAAATTCTCGATCACTTCAGTGAGTATCTGCCGAAGTTTAAGAAAGTCATCCCATATGATTATAACCGTATGCAGATGGCAATCGTTCAGATGGAAGAAAAAGGTCTGAATGCAGAGCAGGCACAGATTGAGGCATTTTATGCCAGCACGAGAGCATAAGGAGGGAAGAAACAATGGGAAAGCCAACAGGATTTATGGAATACGACAGATGTGAGGCGCGTTCGGTGGAACCAAAGGAACGAATCAAAAATTTTGATGAATTCCACATCTTCCTTTCCAAAGAAAAACAAAGAGAGCAGGCAGCGCGCTGTATGGATTGCGGTGTCCCGTTCTGTCAGTCGGGTATGACAGTTGCCGGAATGACTTCCGGCTGCCCGCTGCACAATCTGGTACCGGAGTGGAACGATCTGCTTTATACCGGAAACTATCAGCAGGCATATAACCGTCTGCACAAGACAAATAATTTCCCGGAGTTTACCTCCCGTGTATGTCCGGCTCTGTGTGAGAAGGCATGTACCTGTGGACACTGGGGAGATCCGGTATCTGTCCGGGACAATGAGCATGGAATCATTGAGACGGCATACAAAGAAGGTTATGCCGGACCACATATTCCAAAGGTTCGTACCGGAAAGAAAGTTGCCATCATCGGTTCCGGTCCTTCCGGACTGGCAGCAGCAGATCAGCTGAACCAGAGAGGACATGATGTTACGGTATATGAGAGAGATGACCGTGTCGGCGGACTTCTGATGTATGGTATTCCGAATATGAAGCTCGAAAAGCAGATCATTGACCGTAAGATCAATGTTATGAAAGAAGAGGGCGTGAAGTTTATCACAGGCTGTAATGTCGGTGTGGATGTCAAGAGTGCAGAGCTGTTAAAAGAGTATGACAGAGTCATCCTCTGCTGTGGAGCAAAGCATGCGCGTGATATCAAGGCAGCAGGTCGTGATGCAGAAGGAATCTATTTCGCAGTCGATTATCTGTCACGCAACACAAAGAGCCTTTTGGATTCCAATTTTAAGGATAACAAATTTATTTCCGCAAAGGGAAAAAATGTTGTGATCATCGGTGGCGGTGATACCGGAAATGACTGTGTGGGAACGGCTATCCGTCAGGGTGCAAAGTCTGTAACCCAGCTGGAGATGATGCCATGTCCACCGGCAGAGCGGGCAGCAAATAACCCATGGCCGGAGTGGCCGAAGGTGTTAAAGACCGACTATGGCCAGGAAGAAGCGATTGCATGTTTCGGTACAGATCCACGAATCTATCAGACAACCGTAAAGGAATTCCATAAGGATAAGAACGGCAAGTTGAATGGTCTGACAATCGTCAGACTTGAGAGCAAGGTGGATGAGAAGACCGGACGCAGAAATATGGTGGAAGTTGCAGGTTCCGAGAAGAAGATTCCGGCAGAACTTGTACTGATCGCTGCAGGATTCCTTGGAACAGAGGAATACATTGCAAAGGCATTCGGTGTAGAGCTGAACCAGAGAACAAATGTAGCTACAGAGCCTGGAACATATGCAACAAATGTAAAGAACGTATTTGTTGCGGGAGATATGCACAGAGGACAGTCACTGGTTGTCTGGGCAATTCGTGAGGGCCGTGAGGTGGCACATGACGTGGATACAAGTCTGATGGGATATTCTTATCTGTCCGTACAGTAAAATAGAGACTTATGGCTGGTGCATAGCCATATGATTTTTGGGAGTCATCTGAAACAGATGGCTCCTTTTTTACCTCTTGTGGGCTTCACGCAGTTATTCTTATTTTTATCGCAGTATATCTGGTGGCAAGCAAAATGCACATGATACTTTGAACACAGCAATGCAGGCGGACATGTGGAATGTAAAGGTCAGGGCAGCAGTGATCCGGATGCTCCGTGTGTGGAACTGCAGATCTCAAGCAGTTTTGGACAGACTTGTATAATTTTTGGATAATTCTGCTTGCTATTATGTACATTTCGATGTAGAATTATAGACAAATAGTATACGATACATAGGAGGAGACGTATGCGTAAGAATTACTTTCAAGATGTGAAAATTGCGGATAAGCTGAAAATGATTATGAAAGCAATTTTTGCAATTTTACTGGTGAACAATATTCTGTTTGCAATTTTAATGCTTGTATTTGGACATCCGGTATGGATTATCATTCCTGTCATTGCAGTAGTTGGTATGCCATTGCTTTCCAAAAAGATCATTCAGGAACTGACACAAAATATTCTTGAACCGTTAGACCAGATAGAAAAGGCCGCAGATGACATGTCACACGGAAATCTCGAAATTGATATTCCTTATCAGGGGGAAGATGAACTGGGAAAGCTTGCAGAAAGTTTCCGCAATACATCTTTTTATTTAAGGGGTGTTGTGGACGATATCAATCAGCTCCTTACAGAGTTTGCAAAAGGAAACTTTGATGCGAGATCCCATGATATTGAAGCCTATCAGGGAAATTTCGGTGAAATTTTAAAGAAACTGGAAGCGACAGAAAATAATCTGAGCCAGACGATCAAAAATGTACAGGAATCTTCCAATCAGGTATCCGCAGGAGCTGACCAGCTGGCACAGAGTGCGCAGGGACTGGCAGAGGGAGCTACCGATCAGGCAGCGGCAGTACAGCAGCTGACATCTTCGGTTGCCGAGGTTGCTACACATATCGAAGAAAATACAAAGTCTACAGACAATGTACATGACCAGGCAAAGCGGGTTGCAATCAAGGCAGACAGCGGAAGTGCAAAGATGAAAGAACTGGTCGAAGCCATGCAGCATATTTCAGAGACCACCAATGATATCCAGGTTGTCATCGGAAAGATTGAAAGCATTGCCAGCCAGACAAACCTGTTGTCTTTAAATGCATCCATTGAGGCTGCGCGTGCCGGTGAAGCAGGAAAAGGATTTGCGGTTGTTGCAGAACAGATTAAAAACCTTGCGGAAGAGAGTGCTTCTTCGGCAGAAGAAACCCGTGTCATGCTGACAAACAGTCTGAATCAGGTGGGTGTCGGAAGCTCTGTTGCAGATGAGACTTCCCAGTTTATGTCGGAAATGATCGAACAGCTGGATGCGGTTGTTATGGAGGTGGCTAAGATCCGTCAGATTTCTGATCAGCAGGCAGAATCGGTAAAGCAGATTTCCGCTGCTGTTGAGCAGGTAAACGGGGTTGTGCAGTCTAATTCTGCTACTTCTGAAGAAGTATCTGCAACCAGTGAAGAACTTTCTGCATCTGCTGAAAGTCTGGATGAGATGGTATCTGATTTTGTTCTTCGCAAATAAGATACGAACAGATGACTGGCACATTGTACAGATGAGGTGATTTTATGCCGTCGATCATGGTGTATACGGAAGAAACATTTTATTATACAGACGGAATCCGTGTTGTTGCGCGGGAAGAATATATGCGGCCGGATGTTACGGAACTGAGTTTCTACCAGAAAGAAGGTTTCTGGTTTGGATTTGAAGCTCCGTATTCTATTTATACCATGCAGGGAATCCGGGCATTGATTGAGTTGAAACTCAGACAATACGATTGTACACCGGAATTTCGCTATACGCGTAAGAAAATTGAATATAGTTACAGTGAAAAAAAGATTCTCGATTCCGTGATTTTTTATATCACGAAATCCGATCAGCCGGGAGTTTTGTCTGTGATGGAGGAAATTAATCATTCCACTCATCTGTGTTTCTGGAACATGAAAGTGCCATACCATGATTTTGGGGAAATCCGTAAACATACCGATGCGGTATTTTACGGAATGTTTCAACAAAAAGCGTAATAGTTCTTGACTTTTTCGGCAAAAGTTCTATAATACATTCTCGGTAATAGAGGATGTGTCGAATGAATAAAGAGAGAGATTATTTTTTTGATAATTTGAAAGCGGTATTGATATTCTTAGTCGTGCTGGGACATTTTTTGCTCCCTATCCACGGAGAAAGTGTTCTTGTGGTGGTAAAGCGCCTGATCTATGTATTTCATATGCCGCTTTTTGTATTTGTGTCAGGTTATTTTGCAAAGAAAATATATAAAAACGGGCAGTATAATTTTAAAAAAATATTGTATCTGATCAAGGCGTACATCATATTTGTTATTGCAATTCAGATAGTATATGCACTGTGTGGATTCCGGGATTTCTCAGAGATTAATTTTTTCTCGCAGAGTGGGGCGCCGTGGTATCTGTTTGCCATGATTGTGTGGTATCTTACCATTCCTGTCATCCGGAAGTACAAAGAGATACCGGTATTAATCGTGACGGTTGCGCTGGCCCTGATCGCCGGATATTTCAAAAATATCGGCGATTTTTTGTGCATGTCCCGTATTCTGGTATTTGGTCCGTTCTTTTATCTGGGATATTATATGGAACAACCGGTGCTTGAACGGGCATTGCGACCGGTTTACCGGAGAGTTGTTGTACCGGCTGCTGTGGCAATCTGTGCGGGGATTCTGGCGTTTGGCTCAAAGTTAAAAGATGAGCTTGGCATGGTCTATGAAAACATTTCCTATTATGAACTGGATGATGTGTGGGAAGGACCGTTTGTCCGTCTGGCACTGATGATTGCCGCGTTTCTGATTTCGTGGGCGATTATGTTTTTTGTGCCGCGTGGGAAAACCTGTCTGTCAGTGATTGGACAGAATACGATGCCGGTATATATGCTGCACCGGATCCTGCGGGATATCCTGATGTTTGCGGGAATCTATGACTATCTCGGAGACTGGGGATGGTTTGCGCTGTTTGTTCTGATTTGTCTGAGTATCTGCGTGATTTACCTGCTTATTAATCCAAAGGTAGTAAATCAGGTAAATAAGATTCTGACACTGTATACCCCGCGGCTGTGGGGCAGAATACGCCGGAATCAGGAGATATAAAGGAATCGTAGATTGACTTTTCCTCCTATATTTTCTAAGCTTAGAACCAGAAAGATATAGGAGGAATTTTTTTATGGATGCAAAAAAGTTTGGAGTACTCTGGTATTATGGAGAAATGTCTGCACGGATACTTAATGGTGTAACGGCACAGCGTATGATAGAAGTAATTCGTATTTGACAATTCCAAAAAATGATTATATAGTGGCAGAAAAGAACTTTTGTTTTCACAGAGAAAATACACTGAGGGAGGAACGTAATAATGTACGAATTTACGCAGGATTGTCTGACGGGCATCGACCAGATCGATGAAGAGCACCGAAAACTGTTTTCGCTGATCAATGAAGCGGTTGAACTGCCGAAAGAAGCACGCACACCACAGACGGTAAAAAATATACTGGAACATTTAAGTGATTATGCCGTAAACCATTTTGCACACGAAGAAGCCTATATGGAGGCACAGAACGATCCGGAACTGCCGTTGCAGAAAAAAGAGCATCAGGCATTTGCCGATCACGTAAAACTTCTGGAAAAGCAGCCACTCACCGGGGAGAATGCATCGGCGATGCTCGATGAGATTCTGACCTATCTGGTACGCTGGCTGTACCGGCATATTTTAAGCAGTGACATGATGATCGGAAAAATGCAGAAAGAAGATCCGTTTGTGTTTACCGCGAAATATTATACGGGAATTGAACTGGTAGACAGGGAACACCGGAAGCTGTTTGAGATTATCGGAGAGGTAAATGCACTGATCCATAACGACCTGCTTCATGACAAATACGATGAAATTGTACGTCTGCTGGATGAACTCCGGGAATATACCAAGTTTCATTTTGAAGATGAAGAGGCCTATATGCAGAAAATCAACAGCCCGATGCTTGAAGCGCAAAAGAGGGCGCATCAGGCATTTGTGGACAAGCTGATGAGTATCGATCTGGATAAGCTGGAAGAAATTGATGACAACCAGCAGGAATATCTGCATGAGCTGATCGAGTTTCTCGGCGGATGGCTGATCAATCATATTTTAAAGATGGATACGCAGATTGAAAAGACAGAGCAGTAAGTATTATGTGCGGTGAAAGGATTATTTTCACCGCATTTTAATATGTCAATTTAATATGAAACTTATATAGAAAATACGTTATCCTTTTTAAAAATATTCTTTATAATAAAAGATAGCGAGATTGAGAAAAGGAAGTGTATTTTTATGGCAACAATTTTTCCAAGGGAACAGAAGGCAAAAATGCTTTTTGAAAAGATTAAAGAGAATCCGCAGGCATGTGAGCGCCTGATGGAAACGTTTTATGATGCGCTCGGAGTGGGCGATGATTATGAGGGCAACGGTCTTTCTGCGGAGCAGTTCGCAACCGCACTGTTTCGTTCTTATGAGGAAAAGGATCTGACGGCGTTTCTGATGGCAATCTGCCAGAACAGTATGTTTGATCTGCTGCGGAATTCGTTTCTGGCTCCGTTTCGTTTTAATGCCAATGGTCAGACAAATCCCTATATCCTGACGGATGAGGATGGAAAATTAATTCCGGATATCAAATTTCATGTCAGTGACAAAAATTATGAGCAGTTTTTTAAGGTATTTCAAAAGAGTGAACAGGTGAAGATGTATCTGGCATACGGATTCCGTAAACGGCATTGTTATGACAGAGATACCATGGAAGCACAGGAAATCCGTATGGGAGAGCATATCGGAGTGCTGCTTGTCTATGAAATGCCGGATACGGTAAAAATACAGGAGACAGAAGCGCAGGCATATGCGGCCATCTGGGATATCCTGATGGATCTGCAGAAATCCCTGCCACGTTCGGTCGTTTATTACGGACAGGATTCCATGGAAAATAAGGGAAACCGTTACGATGCACTTGGGGTGTTTTTGCCGATGTACCATTTTCGGAAGGCATTGGAGAAAAACATTGATATTGCAAACAAAATTGTATTGATGCATTAAGAAAGAGGATGATGATTCATGCAAACCACTGCAATACCTAAAAATCACATGGATATCCCATGGCATGAGTACAGCGGCCACGGAAATTGTCCGATTACAGAGGCAGACCTGACCGAAAAAGCTTCAATCGTCGGCCGTGTCGGCCTGATGCTGTTATCCTGTGGAACGGGAGCCTGGCGTGTCCGCAGTTCCATGAATACGATTTCACAAAATCTCGGAATTACATGTTCGACAGATATCGGTCTGATGTCGATTGAATATACCTGTTTTGATGGAACGAGTGGATTTTCCCAGTCTCTTTGCCTGACCAATACCGGAGTCAACACATCAAAACTGAACCGGCTGGAGCGTTTTATCGGTGAATTTTCAACCGTAGGGAAAACCATGACGGGCGAACAGCTCCATGATCATCTGGATGAGATCGACCGGATTCATGGACTCTATTCCCCGGTGGCTTTGGGATTTGCCGCGGCACTGGCATGCGGCGCATTCACATTTTTGCTTGGCGGAGGACCCGTGGAAATGCTGTTTGCTTTTTGCGGGGCAGGACTTGGAAACTTTGTCCGCTGCAAACTGACAAAGCATCATCTGACACTGTTTCTCGGGATTGTGGCATCCGTTGCCTCGGCGTGCGTTACCTATACCATTCTGCTTCGGATCGCAGAGCTGATTGCCGGGGTTTCCCTGCAGCATGAGGCGGGATATATCTGTTCCATGCTTTTTATCATTCCGGGCTTTCCGTTTATTACAAGCGGAATTGACCTTGCCAAGCTGGATATGCGTTCCGGGCTGGAGAGGCTGACCTATGCGATCATTATCATTGTTGTTGCGACCATTACGGCATGGCTGATGGCACTGCTTTTGCATCTGCATCCGGTGGATTTTCCGGCGCTTTCTATGTCCGTTCCCATGCATATCATACTGCGTCTGGTCTTCAGTTTCTGCGGCGTGTTCGGATTTTCGATTATGTTTAACAGTCCGTGGAAACTGGCGGCAACGGCAGCACTGATCGGAGCAGTGGCCAACACCCTCCGGCTGGAGCTGGTGGATCTTGCTTCATTTCCTCCGGCTGCGGCTGCTTTTGTGGGAGCACTTTTGGCAGGAATCCTTGCATCATTGATCAAAAACCAGGCGGGATATCCAAGGATTTCACTTACGGTTCCGTCGATTGTCATTATGGTACCGGGACTGTATCTGTACCGGGCAATTTACAATCTGGGTGCGATGTCTTTGAATACCTCTGCATCCTGGTTTGCTTCTGCAATTTTAATTATTGTGGCACTGCCGCTTGGTCTGATCTTTGCAAGAATTCTGACCGACCGGACATTCCGGTATTGTACATAGAAATACGTCTGTTTCCTTACGGCTCCACAAATCCCGGAAAGATACTGACACCTCTTTATTTTAGAAAAGACTTGCAAAAACAGACCAATTGAAGTAAGATAAGATACACAAAACAGGATGTCTGAAAAAGACTATAGATTTTACGGTTTCTGATTCAAACCGTCGGTCTATAGTCTTTTTTTGCAGAACATCCGGCAGAAAAGAGGAGTTTGTATGAATCAGGAGTACATGAAAACAAGAAAAATCCTGCCGCTGGTGCTTTCCATGTCACTTCCCATGGTCATATCCATGGCAGTGAATGCATTGTATAACATTGTGGACAGTTATTTTGTGGCAAAGATCAGTGAAGATGCGATGACGGCGCTTGCCCTTGTGTTTCCGATGCAAAATCTCGTCAATGCCATTGTTATCGGATTTGCGATCGGAATCAATGCAAGGGTAGCCTTTTATCTGGGAGCAAAAGAAGAGAAACTGGCGGATGAGTCGGCATCCGTGGGGCTTTTGTTAAATTTGATCCACGGTCTGGTGCTGGCACTGCTTTGTTCTGTCATTATGCCATCGTTTCTTCGGATGTTTACAGGCGATACACAGGTGATCGCACTGGCATGCACGTATTCCACGCGGGTATTTGCGTTTGCACCAGTGATCGGTCTGGGACTTGCATATGAAAAGATCTTTCAGGCAGTCGGGCGGATGAAGGTGTCGATGATCTGTATGATGCTCGGATGTGTGACCAATATTATTTTAGATCCGGTTATGATCTTTGGTCTGGGACCGGTACCGAAGCTTGGAATTGCGGGTGCGGCTTATGCCACGGGAATCGGTCAGTGTGTGACGCTGGCGGGGTATCTGCTGTTTTATTTTGCACGTCCGATGCATGTAAAGGTCAACGTCGCAAATATGAAGACAACCGGAAGCGTAATGAAAAATATTTATACCATCGGAATTCCGGCAACTTTAAATCTTGCACTTCCTTCCATTCAGGTGTCCGCATTAAATGCAATCCTTGCGCCGTTTCCGGGAAGTTATATTCTGGTGCTCGGAGTTTATTATAAACTGCAGACATTTATTTATCTGACGGCAAACGGAATTGTGCAGGGAATCCGGCCGCTCGTTGGATATAATTATGGAGCGGGAGAATATGACAGGGTGAAAAAGATTACGCACACCTCCATGGGATTGATCGCACTGGTTATGGTTATGGGAATGGCAATTTCCTGTGCAATTCCGCAGCAGCTGATGGGATTGTTTACCACAAGCCGCGCAACAATGGAAATCGGAGGTGCGGCACTCAGAATCATCAGTTTTGGATTCGTGGTATCCTCGGTTTCCGTTACATTTTCCGGAGTCCTGGAGGGACTGGGAAAGGGCATGCCATCACTTTTGATTTCTCTTGCGCGCTATATCGTTGTGATGCTGCCGGTTTCTTTTGTGCTCAGCCGGTTGTTACAGGCATTGGGTGTGTGGTACGGATTTGCCGTTACCGAGTATATCGTAGCGGTTCTTTCCTATTATATATACAAATTCCATATGAGAGATATAAAAGGGTAACAAAATAAAAAAAGTGTGGTACAATAGTTAAAATATGGATAAGAGAAAAGGAATAAGGAGGAGTCGGTTATGCCATACTCAAACGCCACCAAACAGGCATTTGCAGATGCTCTTCGAAAACTGTTGGAACAGAAACCTTTTGCGAAGATCAGTGTATCACACATTTGCGAAGAATGCGGAATGAACCGCAAAAGTTTTTATTATCATTTTAAAGATAAATATGATCTGGTCAACTGGATTTTTGACACTGAAATTACAAAGATTTTTTCAGAAGAAGAATGGAAAAATGCCGGCTTTACATGGGATATACTGGAAAAAATCTGTGAGTATTTTTATAAACACCGGACATTCTATTCGAAAGTACTGCAGATTGAGGGGCAGAACTCTTTTACAGAACATTTCCGAGATATTTTAGTCCCTGTCAATCGTAAATTTCTTGCGATGGTAGAGGAAGAGGAAAAAGGAGAACATGAGGAATTTTATATTCATTTCTTTTCGGATGCATTTCTGGCAGCACTGGTGAGATGGCTTGAGGACAGGGAATGTGTGTCCCCGCAGGAATTCAGTGCACTGTTGCGTTCGAGTGTGGAAATGATTGCAAAGTATGTGCTGCAGAGTCAGAAATAAGGGCAGAAGCATTCTGTAATCTGGCAAAATTCGACAAATTTTACCCACATTCGTACATTTGTCCACTTGAATTTAAGAAGAGAAAAGATATAATACTTTTCAGATTACACAAAAACATTTCTGTCATGTTATGGCGACAGAATGAAAGGAAGTTGAGATTATGAATAAAATGTCATTACAGAAGAGTATTCAGAACTTTGGAATCAAGCAGGCCTTAAAGTATATGGAGAAAGATCCGGAGGAGAATATTCCGAAACTGATGGATATGGTTGACAAATTTGCACCGGACGGATGGTATGAGGCACAGAGAAATATGATCCGTAAGGTAATCAAAGAAAGAGGAAACTGGTATCAGTTAATTCTTCGTATTTACCAGCTGGATCCGGAAGTACGTAAAGCATTCTTCCAGAATTTCATTTTCAATGCAAGTTTAAAGGGAAGTGCATTACAGGAACAGCTTGCTGAAGAAAACAACTGTAACATTCCGTGGGCAATTCTGTTAGACCCTACCTCTGCATGTAATTTACACTGTACCGGATGCTGGGCAGCAGAGTATGGCCATCAGCTGAATCTGGATCTGGATACGATTGATTCTATCGTACGTCAGGGTAAGGAGCTTGGTACCTATATGTATATTTATACAGGTGGAGAACCACTGGTACGTAAAAAAGACCTGATCAAGATCTGTGAGATGCATCCGGATTGTGAATTCCTTTCTTTCACAAACGGTACTTTGATTGATGAAGAGTTCTGCCAGGAAATGCTTCGTGTCAAGAACTTTGTTCCGGCGATCAGTCTGGAAGGATTCGAGACAGCCAACGATGGACGAAGAGGCGAAGGTGTATTTGATAAAGTACAGCATGCCATGAGCCTGTTAAAGAGCCATGGTTTACCATTTGGTATTTCCACCTGCTATACCAGAAAGAATTTAGATGATGTAACCAGCGAAAAATTCTTTGATATGCTGGTTGAGAGTGGTGCATTATTTGTATGGTTCTTCCACTATATGCCGGTTGGAAATGATGCAGCAGTGGAACTTCTGCCTACACCTGAGCAGCGTGAGAAAATTTTCCATCGTATCCGTAAGTTCCGTCAGACAAAGGCAATATTTAGCATGGATTTCCAGAATGACGCACAGTTTGTCGGCGGATGTATCGCCGGTGGACGAAGATATTTACATATCAATGCCAAGGGTGATGTGGAGCCATGCGTATTTATTCATTATTCCAATGCAAATATTCATGACTGCAGCCTGCTGGATGCTTTAAAGAGCCCATTATTCCAGGCATATCATGACAACCAGCCGTTTAATGACAATATGCTTCGTCCGTGTCCGATGCTTGAGAACCCGGATAAGCTTGGAGAGATGGTAAAAGAGTCAAAGGCAGTAAATACCGATTATCAGTCACCGGAGACACCGGAACATCTGAAAGAAAAGGCTGCTCCTTATGCCGAGAACTGGACACCTACAGCAGAAAAACTCTGGAACAAAGAAAAAGAAAAGATTGCAGCAGGAAAAGCCGGCGTGGAACAGTAATGATAAGTTTTCTCAATAAGGACAGCCGGATTGCTGTTGCATAAAGTGTGGGACTCCGCTATTTATCGGATGATAGATGGTGTGAGTCCTTTTTTTATGCTCTTTTTTGCACGCCGTGGTGACTAAAAAAATACTTGCAAATTGGAAAAATGGGGCATAAAATACGTTTTTAAACAGGAAGACAAAATTATAAATCAGTTACTAAGGAGGAAACAACGATGTTAAAGTGTTTCAAAAATTTTGATGCCAAGAAAACCGGACTTTTTGCAGCAGGTGTACTGTTTGGTACCGCAGGAATCAAGATTCTTTCCAGCAAGGATGCAAAGAAACTTTATACAAATTGTACAGCAGCCGTACTCCGTGCAAAGGAAGTTGTTTTAAAGACCGCTACAAAGGTACAGGAGAATGCAGAGGATATCTATGCAGAGGCTAAGCAGATCAACGAAGACCGTGCAGCAAAAGAAGAGGAAGTATTTGACGGTGAGGAAGTAACCGAAGAGACAACTGCCGAAGAGACAGAAACTATCGAAGAGACAGCAGAGGCATAAAAACGCATGAAAGAGATGTTACGCAATAAGTAACATCTCTTTTATCGAAAGCAGGTTATAGATATGAAATTTCAAATCAGACATGAGATAAGAGGAAGAATGAGGATTCATGTGATCCAGAGTCGTATGTCATTTGCACAGGCAGATACATTACAGTATTATCTGGAACAGTGTGAATCTGTGATTTCCGCAAAAATTCAAAATCGTACCGAAGATGTGACCATTTGTTATGAAGGAAGCAGAGATGCAATCCTTGAAGTGTTAAAGGCATTTTCGTATGAAAAGACGGATGTTCCGGATACATATATTAAAAATTCCGGAAGAGAAATGAATCAGCATTACTGGGATCAGCTGGTGGAGCAGACGTTCTGGCATTTCGGTAACAAACTGTTTCTGCCGTTTTCCGTTCGTGCAGTCATCACAACGGTGAAATCCGTGAAGTATATCTGGAAAGGGCTTCAGACTCTGTTTCAGGGTAAGATCGAGGTTCCGGTACTGGATGCAACTGCCATTGGTGTTTCCATTATCCGTGGTGATTTTGCGACCGCAGGATCTGTGATGTATCTGCTTGGTATCGGAGAGACGCTGGAAGAATGGACACATAAGAAATCCGTGGGAGATCTGGCACGCAGTATGTCACTCAACATCAGCAAGGTATGGATGATGTGTGATGGACAGGAAATACTCGTTTCCGCAGACAACGTGCAGTCCGGAGATGAAGTGCGCATTCATATGGGAAATGTGATCCCGTTTGACGGAACGGTAACGGATGGAGAGGCAATGGTAAATCAGGCATCTTTAACCGGAGAATCGGTTCCGGTCCGCAAAGTACCTGATGGCGTGGTATATGCCGGAACTGTTGTCGAGGAAGGCGAGATTACGATCCGCGTCAGAGAAGCAAACGGATCAAGCAAGTATGAAAAGATCATGGCGATGATCGAGGAATCAGAGAAACTGAAATCCTCACTGGAAGGAAAAGCCGAACATTTAGCAGATAAACTGGTGCCATATACCTTCCTGGGAACAGGGATTGTATGGCTGTTTACCAGAAACGTGACAAAAGCAATTTCTGTGTTAATGGTGGACTTCTCCTGTGCACTGAAACTTGCGATGCCATTGTCTGTGCTCTCTGCAATCCGGGAAGCAAGTACCTATAACATTACCGTAAAGGGAGGCAAGTATCTGGAAGCTATGGCGGAAGCGGATACCATCGTCTTTGATAAGACCGGTACACTGACCAAGGCACAGCCGACAGTGGCAAAGATTGTTTCCTTCAATGATCAGTCCGAGGATGAACTGCTTCGTATTGCTGCCTGTTTAGAGGAACATTTTCCACATTCCATGGCAAAGGCTGTGGTACGTGAGGCAGTAAACCGGAATCTGGTACATGAGGAACTTCACTCAAAGGTAGAGTACATTGTCGCACATGGTATTTCTTCCAAGATCGGGGAGAAACATATTGTGATCGGAAGCTATCATTTCGTATTTGAGGATGAGAATGCTACAATTCCGGAGGGAAAGAAAGAGATATTTGAGCAGCTTCCGGAGCAGTATTCACACCTGTATATGGCGATTGACGGAGTGCTTGTGGCAGTTATCTGCATCGAAGATCCACTTCGTCCGGAAGCGGTTGAGGTTATTGCAAAGTTAAAGAAACTCGGAATCTCCAAGGTTGTTATGATGACCGGAGACAGTGACCGCGTGGCATCTGCGATTGCGAAAAAAGTCGGTGTGGATGAGTATCATTCCGAGGTATTGCCGGAAGATAAAGCAAGCTTTGTTGAGGCAGAAAAGAAAGCTGGAAGAAAGGTGATCATGGTCGGTGACGGTATCAATGATTCTCCGGCATTGTCTGCAGCGGATGTCGGCATTGCCATCAGTGATGGTGCACAGATCGCACGCGAGATTGCAGATGTGACGGTGGGTGCAGATGATCTCCATGAGCTTGTTACTTTAAAGAAGATCAGTAATGGGCTGATGGAGCGGATTCACAGAAATTACCGTCTGATTGTAGGCATTAACACCTCATTGATCGTTCTTGGCGTGGCAGGGGCATTTCCACCAACCACATCGGCATTGCTTCACAACACGTCCACACTTCTGATCAGCTTAAAGAGCATGAACAATCTGCTCGATGAAAAGGAAGAAGTAACAGAAGAAAATGTAGCAGAAGCATTTGCATAATGGAAACAAAACTGTCTGATTCTCATAAAATAAAAAGAATGAGAATAAGGCAGGAACAAAATGAAAGAATTATATCCTGGGGATCAGGGAATCTGGGTACAATATCTGCAGCTGGCATTGCAGCGTGCAGGACAGCAGGTGATGCTGGATGGAATTTTTGGACCAAAGACCTGTGCAGCCGTGGAAAAAGTAATGGGCAGCAGCGGAAAGTGTGCGGTAAAAGAAGCACAGTGGAACCGTCTACTGCCCTTTTTACGTGGGTATATCACACACGAGGTAAAAGCAGGAGATACCTTTTTCTCCATTGCGAAAATGTATGATACAACGATGGAGCGAGTGATGCATGCAAATCCCGGAACGGATGTCGGAGCATTACAGATTGGAAGTACGGTTGTTGTACCACTCAGTTTTCCGTTGGTTTCCGGAGAAGTCCCATACACTTCCCTGCTTACCGGGTGGATCATCGAGGGCTTGCAGGCACGTTATCCCTATCTGCAGGTGGGAACGATCGGAAGAAGTGTTATGGGAACACCCCTGTGGTCGCTGCAGTTGGGAAATGGTCCGGTAGAGGTGGGGTACAATGCTTCCTTTCATGCAAATGAGAGTATTACCACACCGGTACTTTTAAAGTTTGCGGAGCGGCTGCTGGAGGCATATGCAGACGAACGTATGTATGAAGAACTGTACCCGGAGCGGCTGTTTGAAGAATATTCCCTGTATCTTGTACCATTGGTCAATCCAGATGGTGTGGATCTGGTAAATGGGCTTTTGACGGAAGGCTTTTATTATCGCCGTGCGGTCCGCATTGCGTCCGGATTCCCGGACATTCCGTTTCCGGATGGCTGGAAGGCAAATATCCAGGGTGTGGATCTGAATCTGCAGTTTCCGGCAGGATGGGATATGGCAAAGAAAATAAAATTTGAACAGGGGTATAACCGCCCGGCACCGAGGGATTACGTGGGACAGACACCGCTCAGTGTCCCGGAGAGTACTGCCATGTTTGATTTTACGAGAAACCATGATTTTTCCCTGATTCTTGCATATCACACACAGGGAGAAGTGATTTACTGGAAGTATCTGGATGAGGAACCGGAAGGCGCTCGCCGCATTGCGGAATATTTTGCAAAAGTGAGCGGTTACCGGATCGAGGAAACACCGGCGGCGTCCGGGTATGCCGGATACAAAGACTGGTTTATCAATTTTTATGACCGTCCGGGATATACCATCGAGGCGGGGCTGGGAGAAAATCCGCTGCCGATGGAGCAGTTTCCCAAAATTTATAAAGACAATGTGGGAATCCTGCTTGGAGGAATGACGGAACTTGAATAAAAAATGAGGATTACCTCTGGTAATCCTCGTAAATTTTTTTGATGTGATTGTAGATTTTACTTCCAATGGTAGTATCAAACGTTTTGACCAGTGCGTTGTTTAATGCAAGTTTATTTTCGGATTCTTCCACTGCTTTATAGATGGATGTGTATTTGCCGGCCGGGAGTTTTTCATCTTTTAATTCCGTTCGTATTTTTTTGCGGATTGCTTCCGGAAGTTTTTTCTTTTCCGGCTTCTTTTTTTCCACAATTTCTTTTGTCTCTTTTACCTCTTTCGTCTCTTTTTTTGATTCTTTGGGAACGTGATCCGATTTTTTCTTCTTTTTCTTTGTGGAGGTTCCCTTTTTTAAAGAAACATCCTTTGGAGTGGAAGGGGAAGCAATGCTTGGCTGGCGGAAGGCTTCGATGTTTCTTCCGCGCCAGAAATCGACAATACTGTCAAACCCGGTATCCTGGCTGATGATGTAAACCGGACCTTTTTCCCCTTTCCCGATCAGGAATCCAAGATAGGTGGCCAGCTGGAAATCCAGATAATTTTTAGCTACCTTGTGTGTTTCAATATATTCGATCACCGCTTTGGACGCCATCATTTCGACATGTGTTTCAAAAGGGATGGACTTGATGCTGTCTCCGTAAAAAATGACAACACGGTCAGATGCAGAGAGTTTTTGGATGTCTGTTACACCATCGTTGTGTACATTTTCATAGTCTACAAGATAAATGCCCATAGGTATTGTTCCTCTTTTCCTTAATATGTATCCCATTATACGTCAAATGAAAAAGAATGGCAAGAGAAGGGGAATACGGCAAAGAAATAGGGGGTTCTGTCCGCAGGGAAAATGGGAAACAGGAACGAGAAATTTTTAAAAAGGGGAATTTGGTTGACGGAAATGTGGTAAAAGGTTATACTTATTAAGTAACAAGTTTTGAATTCTTAGGCAAAATATATAAAACCGAACGGTTTTAAGGGAAGGAGAATAAAGTTATGAAGAACATGAAGGTAAGGACCAAGCTGAATCTGATTCTGGTTCTGGTCATTTTAATTGTGGCTCTCGGGGGTACTGTTTCCGTCAAAGACATGGAAGATGTGAAAGACAAAGCACTGGAAACGATGGATGCATCGTCCCGCCAGAGTTATGATGATTCGATCAAAGAGCAGGTGGAGGTGGTTATTTCCCTGTTGTCGGAGATCAATGACGCATATAAAGCGGGAACTTATACGCTGGATGAAGCAAAAAAAATTGCAGCAGATGAAGTCCGGCAGATGCGTTACGGGGAGGCCGGTTACTTCTGGGTTGACCAGTCGGATGGTACAAACGTGGTTCTGCTTGGAAGTGATACCGAGGGAACAAACCGTATGGAAACCAAGGATGCAAAAGGATACCAGATGGTGAAAGAAATCATACGTGTAGCAGTGGAAGACGGTGGAGGATACACAGATTTTGTATTCCCGAAACCAGGAGAGACAAAACCTTCCCCGAAGCGTTCCTACAGTGAGTACTTTGAACCGTTTGACTGGGTGGTCGGTACCGGAAATTATACGGATTATATTGATACTGCCATTGCAAAGCAGGACAAGGTATTTTCCAACTATGCAATGCAAAAGGCAATCGCCCTGATTGCGGTATGTATTGTGATGCTTGCGGTTGTTGCAGTACTTGTTTTTATGATCGCACAGGATATTACAAAGTCGTTAAAGAAAGTTGTCGCAGAGATTGAAGTGATTGCAGGCGGTAATTTTGCCCGCAAGATGCAGACGAATATGATGAAACGGAAAGATGATTTCGGACAGCTGGCAGGAACACTCGAGACGATGCGGGAATCGGTATGCGGATTGCTTGCACAGGTAAAGAAGGAAGCTGCAAATATTGATAACGTTGTGGAATCAATGGATACCAATATATCAAATCTGAATGGGGAAATTGAGGATGTATCTGCGACAACTGAGCAGCTTGCTGCAAGTACGGAAGAAACTGCGGCATCGGCAGAGCAGATTAACAGTATGACCCAGCAGATTGACGGTGCAGCAAAAGAGATTGCGGTACGTGCACAGGATGGGGCTACGGAAGCAGAAGAAATCCATAAGCGTGCAGCACAGACGAAGGAAACAACGGTGGAGAACCGGCGGAAAATCCAGACGATGCTGGAAGAAATCCGGGGGAGGCTGGAACAGGCACTTAAAGAGGCAAAGGTTGTGGAACAGATCGGTGTGCTTGCAGATTCTATCCTTGCGATTACCGGACAGACCAATCTGCTTGCTCTGAATGCATCCATTGAGGCAGCACGCGCGGGCGAGGCAGGAAAGGGATTTGCAGTTGTTGCAGAGGAAATCCGGGTACTGGCAGAACAGTCCAAAGATGCCGTGGCAAATATTCAGGCTGTGACGGAAAACGTGGATAATGCAGTAGGAAATCTGGCAAAGGATTCCAACCATCTGCTGGATTTTGTAGATACGGATATTGTGAAGAGTTTTGACGATTTTGAGAAAATGGCAGACGATTATAACATGGATGCCTCTAAAATTAACGATATGGTATCGGATTTCAGTGCGACTTCCGAAGAACTGGTAGCATCTATTTCCAATATTACAGAGGCGATTGACGGAATTACCTCTGCATCCAATGACAGTGCTGCAGGTACAACAAATATTGCACAAAAAACCGTTTCGATTGCAGGCGGATCGGCAGAAGTCATGAAAGGGGTTAAGACAGCGGAAGCTTCCGCAGAAGAACTCCGCAGGAATGTAAGCAACTTTGTGATCGAAGAATAAGAAAATAAGAAATATAAAAGGGAATTTTATAAAGGGGAAAGTGGTTCATGGACTGCTTTCCCTTTTTATCTGTTCACAAAATGAACACAGAGTTTACATTTTTTACACACGCAAAAGCGATACACTGTTTCCGTAAAGGGCATTTTGTTGTCCAAAAAAGAAAAGGAGCATTTCGCTGTGATTGAGATCAATAATCTTGTAAAAAAATACGGGGATCATACGGCTGTCGATCATCTGTCACTCGTTGTGGAACCGGGGAAAATTTATGGTTTTCTGGGGCCGAACGGGGCCGGCAAATCAACAACGATGAATATGATAACCGGATATCTCGGTGCGACAAGCGGAGAGATTAAAATTAACGGGCATGACATTTTAAAGGAGCCGGAGGAAGCAAAGAAATGTATCGGTTATCTGCCGGAACTTCCGCCACTGTACATGGATATGACAGTAAAGGAGTATCTGGATTTTGTGGCAGATTTAAAACAGCTGGAAAAAAGTCTGCGTAAACGATATGTGGAAGAGGCAATGGAAACAACCGGTACGACAGAAGTGGCAGGGCGTATGATCCGCAATCTGTCCAAGGGATACCGGCAGCGTGTCGGGTTTGCACAGGCGATCCTGGGGTATCCAGAGATCATTATACTCGATGAGCCTACGGTCGGACTGGACCCGAAACAGATCATAGAGATCCGTGAACTGATCCGGCATCTGGGAGAAAAACATACGGTGATCTTAAGTTCCCATATTTTGCCGGAAATTTCTGCCGTGTGTGATCATGTGTTTATTATTTCCAAAGGAAAGCTTGTAGCGAGCGACTCTACGGAGAATCTGGTAAATCTGATGTCGGGTGCACAGGAGATTGAACTGACGGTGCGGACCGGTGCCGGGGAAGCAGCCGGATACTTACAGGGAGAAGAAAACATTGCAAGGGTGGAGCAGGCGGATCATGATAAAATCCGTATTTATGCAAAGAAAGGTGCCGATGTGCGGGAAGAAGTCTTCCGGCAGATGGCAGAGCATAACATTCCGGTGCTGGAGATGAAGACTGTGACGAAATCTCTTGAAGATGTATTCCTTGAGATTACCCAGGAAGGAGGTGCACAGTAATGTTTGCCGTATTGAAAAGAGAATTCCGGTCATACTTCCAGAATGTGGTCGGCTGGCTGTTTGTGGCTGCCCTTATGGCTTTGTTCGGGTTGTATTTTTATGTATATAATTTAAGGCAGGGTTATCCGTATCTGTACTATACGTTAAGTGCCATTACGATTATTTTTATGATTGCGGTACCGATCCTTACGATGCGCAGTTTTGCAGAGGACCGGAAAAATAAAACGGATCAGCTGATGCTGACAGCACCGGTACCGGTGGCAAAGGTTGTGCTCGGAAAATATCTGGCAATGCTTGCGGTGTTTACCGTGGATATTGCAGTTTTCTGTGTGACACCGCTCATTTTACGGGCGTTTGGAACCATTCCCATGGGCGAGAGCTATATTGCCATACTGGCGTTCTGGTTATATGGAGCAGCTTCCATTGCGGTAGGTATGTTTATTTCCGCATTGACGGAAAGCCAGGTGATTGCGGCAGTTCTGACGTTTGTGGTACTGTTTATCAGTTATATGATGCAGAGTCTGACAGGACTTATTTCATCGGATGGAAACTGGCTGACAAAGATTTTAAACTGTCTGGATCTGTATGCACCGTTTGAAAAATTCCAGGGGGGCTGTCTGGACATTACGGCAATCCTCTATTATGTAACGGTTATTGTATTATTTAATTTCTTTACCGTGCAGGCCATTCAGAAACGGCGTTGGAGCATCAGCAAAAAGACATTTTCGCTCAGCGTTTTTTCAAGCAGTTTTATTGTCGTAGTTTTCGCTCTTGCCGTGGTTGCCAACCTGGCAGTCGATGCGCTGCCGACGAGAATTACCTCGGTGGACTGTTCGTATTCTAAATTGTATTCCATTACAAAGGATACGAAAAAGACCATGAAAAAACTGAAAAGTGATGTGACCATCTATGTTCTGGCAGCGGAAAAAAGCAAGGACGCACAGATTGATTCCATGCTGGAGCGTTACAAAGATCTGTCCGGGCATATCAGGGTAAAATACGTCAATCCGAAGAGTAAACCTTATTTTTATAAGGACTATACGGACAATGCACCGACCAGCAACAGTCTGATCGTTGTCAGTGACAAGCGTTCGAAAGTGATAGATTATTATGATATCTATGATTATCAGTCAAACATGGATTATTCCACATATTCCTACAACAACGAACTGAAGGGATTCGATGCGGAAGGACAGATTACAAGTGCCATCCAGTATGTAACGATGGATGCGAACCAGCTCCCTGTCGTATACCAGATCACCGGACATGATGAGGCTGCAATCGGAAGTGCATTTTCGGATGTCATCAGCAAATCCAATATGACATTGTCTTCCGTGGAACTGTTAAATGAAGAAAGTGTTCCGAAGGATGCGGCAGCGATTATTATCAATGCACCGCAGAAAGATTTTAATAAAAATGATGCACAGAAAGTAATTGATTATCTGCAAAAAGGCGGAAAAGCGATTATCGTGGGAATGTATTCCGAGACCGAGATGCCGAATTTTGCATCGATTCTGGATACTTACGGAGTAAGCTTTACCACAGGGCCGATCGCGGATAATGATGCACAGCATTATTACAATATGGGAGGTCCGCTGTATCTGCTGCCAAATGTAAACAGCAGTTCGTATACCGGAAGTCTTTCCGGCGGATATGTATATCTTCCGATTTCTCTGGGAATCAATTATCCGCAGAATAGCACGACGGATGACACGGAGAGTACAGAGGAGAGTAAGACAACGTATACTTCTTTACTGGATACTTCCGATGATGCGGTTGCAAAGAACAATCCAAACAGTATGCAGGATTATGGATACGAAGACGGAGACGACAAGGGACCGTTTAGTGTCGGACTGGCGGTAGAAGATAAAGTCGATGATGATCACACGACGCAGCTTGTGGTATTCGCAAGCCCGTATGTATTCAGCGATGAGGCAAGTCAGATGACGACAAACAATGCATCACTGTTTTCCGGTGTGATCGGAAATATGATCACAGATACCCAGTCGGCCGGCAGCGTAATTCCGGAAAAAGAGTACACGCTCAGTAATCTGACAGTAAATGCATTACATGCGGCACTTCTGGGACTGCTGGTTACCATTATTCTTCCAATCCTGTTACTGGCCGGAGGAATTGTAATCTTTATGGTAAGGAGAAAGAAATAAAGAATGAAAAAGCAGAAAATACAGATGCTTGTGGTGGTCATTCTTCTGGTGATCTGCGTTGTTGCTTATATTTTTATCAGCAAAAACGCAGGGAAACTGGATTCCACAGAGAATGACGGACCAAATGCATCCATGGGAAATGTGACAGAAAGTGTTCTGGAAACAGAGACAGAATCTGTCCAGACTACAGAAACAACAGAAAAATAATTATTTCTTGTGCGTAAGTTTGTATAGGAACGTATAAGCCCAGATCAGTACCGGGATCACGAAGGTGGCAAAGATAGAAGCTTTGAACATTTTCATGGTTCCGGTATTGTCTGTGATGGCGCATACCAGTGTACTTAAGTACAGAACAATCAGTAAAATGATGCCAATGATGGCAAGAATCTGTTTTCCTTTTTTCATATGAACAACCTCCTTGGCTAAATATGCTATTTGCAGGAAACCTGTAAACCGTAACTTTATGATACGGGAAATGGCAGGTTTCGTCAAGAAAGGGCTTGGAAAATGGCAGACATTTTGTTATAATAAACATACATGCATCAAGGCATGTAAATTCGTAAGTGATAAAGGTGGTATAAAAATGGCTATATTGCAGGATTGGCAGAAAATTGCCTACAATGAGAACGCAAGTCAGGGGGAACTTCAGAAATTCTGGCAGAGATATTTCCTGTTAGAGAAGGGCGTGTATGAGAAATTATTGACAAACCCGGATGAAAAAGTAGAAGGAACGGTAAAAGAACTTGCTGATAAGTATGGACTTACCATTCTGGAGATGGCTGGTTTCTTAGACGGAATCAATGACAGTCTGGTAAAAGACAATCCAATCGAAACAATGGATGAGAATACCAGGGTAAATCTTGTTTTCGATAAGGAAAAGCTGTACAAGAACATGGTAGATGCCAAGGCTGACTGGCTTTACAATCTTCCGATGTGGGATGACATTTTTGATAAAGAGACAAAGCACAGACTGTATATGGAACAGAAAAAATCCGGTACGGTTATCGTCGGCAAAAAGGTTGGACGTAATGATCCGTGTCCATGCGGCAGTGGAAAGAAATACAAATTCTGCTGTGGAAAGAATAAATAATTTTCAAATTTTGAAATACAAATTCCCGGTATCAGAAAAACTGATACCGGGCTTTTTTAAAAAGAAGAACAGGAACAGAATAAGACCATGTGGTTTGGTACATACTGATGTGGCAGCGATGATTTAACACAAGGAGGTATGTAAGATGACAAAACTGGATTGTAATGTGGTAAACTGTTCTTATAATGCAGACAACTGCTGCAGACGAACGGATATTCAGGTGGAAGGAACACAGGCAAAAACTTCTTCCGAAACCTGTTGTGGAAGTTTTGCACCGAAAGGATGTGGATGTCAGTCCTGTCATACAACAGATGTCAAAAAAGATACAACCGTCAGCTGTGAAGCGTGTGAGTGCAAATTCAACGAGGATCATGCCTGTCATGCAGGACACATTGGTATTTCCGGCGGACATGCAGACAGCAGCAGGGAGACAGAGTGCGGCAGTTTTGTATGTAGCTGCTGACAGGGGCATATGGGCGGCAGACTGCCGCCCTGCCAGTGAAAGGAGAAAAGGAATGGAACAACTAACGGATTACAGTATTAATTTTCCACATTTACATATTTATCTGCACCATGTCGGAAAAAATATCATGATCGGAAATTTTTCGGTGGCATATTATGGAATTGTGATTGCAATTGGAATGTTAGCAGGACTTGGAATCGCCTGCTGGATGGCAAAACGGACCGGCCAGAAAACGGATACTTATTTTGACCTGGCACTCGTTGCCATTATCTGTTCTGTCATTGGGGCGCGGGTTTATTATGTGATATTCCGTTGGGATCTATACAAGGACGATCTGCTGAGTGTGTTCAATCTGCGGCAGGGAGGTCTGGCGATTTACGGAGGCGTGATTGCGGCAATCATTACCGTGTTTGTGTTTTCACGGGTACGGAAACTGTCCATGGGTCTGCTTTGCGATACCGCGGGACTTGGTCTGGTCTTAGGACAGGTCATCGGCCGGTGGGGAAATTTCTTTAACAGGGAGGCATTTGGCGGTTATACGGACGGGCTGTTTGCCATGCAGCTGCCGCTTTCTGCCGTCCGATCCTCGGATGTGACGGACAGCCTGCTGCAGCATGTGGTGGAAGTAAATGGTATCTCTTATATCCAGGTACATCCCACGTTTCTCTATGAATCCTTGTGGAATCTGATTCTTTTGATCCTTCTGATCCTGTTTACCAGACACAAGCGGTTTGATGGGGAAGTCTTTTTGCTGTATCTGGCAGGGTATGGGATTGGAAGGTTCTGGATAGAATCCCTGCGGACGGACCAGCTGCTGCTCCCGGTCATCGGTTATCCGGTGTCCATGGCACTTGCAGCGCTTCTTGTGATCGTATCGGTTTCCTGGATCATCATCTGGCATATCCGTCGGCACAAAAAAACAGCATAAAATACATCTGGATGGGAAAATCCTCCACACGTGGAAACGTGTGGAGGATTTTTTTTGGAAAAATACGGCAATCGTCTATCCATTTTCAAGAAAGACTGGGAAAAACCCTTGATTTCAGGGTGGTTTTAGGGTATTATGGATACATAGTGGTGGAAAGTGGAGTAAAAAATCCACTTTGTGGTGCAAAGTGGTGAACAAACAGAAGTTCAGAAAATGAGGAAGGGGAGGTGAGTCTGCCATGTTTATGGGCGAATACAATCATTCGGTTGATGCAAAAGGCAGACTGATCGTACCTTCCAAGTTCCGGGAACAACTTGGCAATGAATTTGTTGTGACAAAGGGACTGGATGGCTGTCTGTTTGTTTATTCCCAGGAAGAATGGAAACGGATTGAGGAGAGTCTTCGTGAAAAACCACTGACTTCAAAAGATGCAAGAAAGTTTATGCGATTCTTTTTTGCAGGAGCTGCAAACTGCGAAGTGGACAAGCAGGGAAGAATTTTACTTCCGGCGAATCTGAGGGAATACGCAGGAATCGATAAAGAAGTTGTTTCCGTCGGTGTATTCAGTCGTGTGGAGATCTGGAGCAAAGAACGGTATCTGGAAAACAACGATTTTGACGATATGGATGAGATCGCAGAGCATATGGCAGAGTTGGGAATTGGAATCTAAATATGGAGTTTAAACATTATTCCGTTCTTTTGAACGAGACAATTGAACAATTACATATTCGCCCGGATGGCATTTATGTGGATGGAACGCTTGGGGGAGGCGGACATTCACTGGAAATATGCAGACATCTGACAACTGGAAGACTCATCGGAATCGACCAGGATGCGGATGCCATTGCCGCTGCCACAGAGAGACTGAAAGATTATGCAGACAGGGTTACCATCGTAAGAAGCAATTATGCACAGATGGCGGACGTGTTGAAGAATCTCGGAATCGAAAAAGTGGATGGAATCATTCTCGATCTGGGAGTTTCTTCTTTCCAGCTGGATACACCGGAACGCGGGTTTACCTACCGGAGTGAGGATGCACCGCTGGATATGAGGATGGACAAGCGTCAGCGCCTGACCGCAAGGGACATTGTGAACGATTACAGTGAAGCGGAACTGTTCCGCATAATTCGTGATTATGGAGAGGATCGGTTCGCAAAGAATATTGCAAAGCATATTGTACAGGCGCGGAAAGAAAAACCGATTGAAACGACCGGGGAACTCAACGCAATCATACGTGGAGCCATCCCGATGAAAGTACAGGTGACCGGAGGACATCCTTCCAAGCGGACGTATCAGGCAATCCGCATTGAGCTGAATCATGAACTTGATGTACTTCGCGATACGTTAGATACCATGATTGATTTGTTGAATGATGGGGGAAGAATCTGTATTATCACATTTCATTCACTGGAAGACCGTATTGTAAAATCCAACTTCAAAAAGAACGAAAATCCGTGTACATGCCCGAGCAATTTTCCGGTCTGTGTATGTGGAAAGAAATCCAAAGGACGTGTGGTGACAAGAAAGCCCGTTCTGCCTTCGGAGAAGGAACTCGAAGAGAACAGCAGATCAAAGAGTGCAAAATTACGCGTGTTTGAGCGTGTGGAAGATGGAATGGAAAGCAGGGAAGCGTTATGAGCAGTAAAAACTATTATGTAAACGGGAATACCGTGAGAGAACTGGATACACCGGTTCGGCACAATCAGAGAACACGCAAAGAAATCGAAGAGGCAAGACGCCGCAAAAACCGTAGAAATGCAGCGAGAAGGAATCGCCAGAGAGCGATGGAGATGAGCCGCGGTTATGTGGTATTTCTTACGGCATGTGTAGTGATCACTGCACTGACTGCCGTTTTGTTTGTACAAATGCAGTCGCAGATGACGACACGAATGAAAAATGTGGCAAATCTGGAGAGTCAGCTGGCAGATCTTCGCGCGGACAATGATGCACGTTATAAAAATCTTACAACTTCAACAGACCTTGAACATATCAAAAAAGTGGCAATGAAAAAGCTTGGCATGAAATATCCAACGGAAAAACAGGTGGTATATTATACCGTGGAAAACAGCAATTTCATGGATCAGTATGAGGATATTCCATCCAAATAACAGGAGTCAGATGTGAGAAGAAAGAGAAGAAGACCGGCACAGAAATTTAACCGGAAGATGCGGACAAAACTGATGGTTTTGTTTTCCCTTATTCTGGCTGTTTTGTGTGGACTGGTCGGCAGATTGACTTATATTGAACACACGAAAGGGGAAACCTATCAGAAAAAAGTACTTTCCATGCAGTCCTATGACAGTAAAACGATTCCGTACCAGAGGGGAGAAATCATCGACCGTTCCGGTACGGTTCTTGCTACCAGTGTGGCAGTCTATAATGTGATTTTAGACTGTACCGTTGTCAATGACAAAGAAGAGTATGTTGATCCGACCGTGGAAGCACTGGTGAAATGTTTCCCGGAATTGGATGAAACGGAGATCCGCAGAATTATAAAAGAGAAAAAGGATAAACGCTATATTGTACTTGCCAAGAAAGTACCATATGACGAAGTACAGCCTTTTGTGGAACTGCAGGATGCCATAGACAAAAAGGGAAACAAAGTGAACCCGGATATCAAGGGTGTCTGGTTTGAAAAAGAATATCAGAGGAATTATCCGTTTGGATCTTTAGCCTCTTCCGTGATTGGTTTTACTTCTTCCGGGAATGTCGGCACAACCGGACTGGAGAATTATTACAACAGTACATTAAACGGAATCAATGGGCGGGAGTACGGTTATCTGGACTCGGACAGCGATTTTGAAAAGACCGTTATTGATGCACAGGACGGGGATACGCTGGTGACATCCATCGACGCAAATATCCAGTCCATCGTTGAAGAAAAAATCAAAGACTGGAATGAAAAATACCGGGACAACTATTATAAAGGAACCGGAAGTATCAATACGGCAGCGATTGTCATGAATCCAAACAATGGAGAAATCCTTGCCATGGCAGATTATCCGAATGTGGATCTGAATAACCCGAGGGATCTGGGAAAATGGTACACCAAAAAACAGATCAAGCGCATGTCTGAGGATGACAAAATGGATGCACTCAATGAGATATGGCAGAATTTTTGTGTATCCTCAACGTATGAGCCGGGATCTGTACAGAAACCTTTTACGGTTGCGTGTGGACTTGAAACCGGAACAATCAAAGATAAAATGACATTTGACTGTGATGGGTACGAGGATTTTAATGGACAGAAGGTGCGCTGCGTGGCGCGCTACGGACATGGAATAGAAACCGTCCGGAAGACACTTATGGATTCCTGTAATGATGCCATCATGCAGATGTCATACAAAATCGGAAAGAATCATTTTACAGAGTACCAGTCCATCTATGGATTTGGACAGAAAACGGGAATTGATCTGCCGGGAGAGGCAAATACCGCATCTTTGATGTATCAGGTGGAAGATATGAAACCGATCGATCTGGCAACCAATGCATTCGGACAGAACTATAACTGTACGATGGTCCAGATGGTGAGTGGATTTGCGTCACTGATCAATGGCGGAACTTATTATCAGCCGCATCTGGTAACCAAAATCACGGATTCGACAGGAAATACGATTTCCACGGTGGAACCGAAAGCTGTGAAACAGACCATTTCCCAGAGTACCAGCGATAAAATCCGGGATTATCTGCAGAGTGTCGTAAAGGAAGGTACGGGAAATACGGCAAAAGTGGATGGATATTCTATGGGCGGTAAAACAGGAACCGCACAGAAGTTTCCGCGTGGAAACGGAAAATATCTTGTTTCATTTATGGGATTTGCCCCATACGACAATCCGCAGGTACTGATCTATGTGGTTGTGAATGAACCAAATGTGGCAGACCAGCCGCACAGCGTGTTTGCGCAGAACATTGCGCGTGAGATCTTAGAAGAAGTTCTTCCGTATATGAATATTTATCCGGATGAAAAGAAGACCGGTGTAAACAAGGGCTATGATGTTACCGGGTCAAAAGACAGCTCACAGTATACCGGAAAGCATAACGGAACCAAGTCCAGAAATGAAAAGAAAAAGAAGAACTAAAGACAGAGAGTTCTTAGAAAGGCTCTGCAGTGCATATGCTTTAAGAAAAGGATCGTGGTGCTTTTCATGGAGTGGAATAAAACCTATCACCGCAGAAAAATATGTATCATATTCTTTTCTGTTGTTCTGATGTCGATGGTTTTGTGCGGGCGTCTGGTCTATCTTATGCTTTTTGAGGGAAAATATTATGAGACGCAGGCAAAAGATCTGCAGCAGAGAGAAAGAAAAATAAAAGCCGCCAGAGGCAAAATTCTGGATCGAAATGGTGTAGTACTGGCAGATAACAAATCAGTCTGCACCATTTCTGTCATACATAACCAGATAAAGGAACCGGAAGCCGTCATTTCCATGCTCGTAAAGGAACTTGGAATTCCGGAAGAAAAGATCCGTAAGCGGGTAGAAAAATATTCGTCTCTCGAGAAGATCAAAAGTAATGTCGATAAGGAAACCGGAAACCGGATTCTTGCCTATGGCTATGCAGGGGTGAAAGTGGATGAGGATTATAAACGGAATTATCCATACGATACGCTTGCCTCAAAAGTGCTGGGGTTTACCGGCGGGGATAACCAGGGAATTATCGGACTGGAAAGTGTGTACGACAAATATCTGGAGGGAACCGATGGTCTGATTCTGACGACAACGGATGCCCGTGGTGTGGAAGTTGACAATATCGGAGAGGAACGCAAAGAACCTGTTGCCGGAAATAATCTGCGCACATCATTGGATGCAAATATTCAGATGTTTGCCATGCAGGCGGCAAATAAAGCATATATTCAGAAAGAAGCGGATTCTGTCAGTATTATTGTGATGAATCCTTCCGACGGAGCCGTCATGGCAATGGTGGATTATCCGGAATTTCATCTGAATGAGCCGTTTCAGCTGATTGAGGAGTATAAGGAGTATGAGGGTACCAAAAAGGAGCAGGAATACTGTAACCGGATGTGGCGAAACCCGTGTATCAATGATACCTATGAGCCCGGATCAACATTTAAGGTGATCACCGCGGCAGCGGCACTGGAAGAAGGTGTGGTTTCTTTGGAAGACCGGTTTCACTGTCCGGGATATATCGTGGTGGAGGACCGCAGGATTCGCTGTCACAAAACGACCGGGCATGGAGCGGAAAGCTTTGTGGAAGGAATCGAAAATTCCTGCAATCCCGTGTTTATCAATGTGGGACTTCGGATCGGTGCCGATCACTTTTATGACTATTTTGAGCAGTTCGGTCTGTTACATAAAACGGGGATTGACCTGCCGGGAGAGGCTTCGACCATCATGCACAAGCGGGAAAAGATCGGGCTTGTGGAACTGGCAACCATCTCATTCGGACAGTCATTTCAGATTACACCGATCCAGCTGGCAACCACCGTTTCTTCTATTATTAATGGAGGAAACCGCGTGACACCGCACGTCGGAATGCAGGTGGAGAATGGAGACAAAAAAGTAATAAAAACGTTTGATTTTCCGGTGCGGGAGGGAATCTGCAGGGAGGAAACGTCGGAAAAAATGCGGTTTTTGCTGGAAAAAGTGGTATCCGAGGGAGGCGGAAACAAAGCATATATTGAGGGGTATGAGATTGGCGGAAAAACAGCCACTTCACAGACCCTGCCCCGTTCCGCACATAAGTACATCTCCTCGTTTCTGGGGTTTGCACCGGCGGATGATCCGAAAGTTCTGGTACTTGTGATCATAAGGAACCCTTCCGGCATTTATTATGGCGGTACCATTGCGGCTCCTGTGGCAAAGGAAATTTTCGAAAACATACTGCCTTACCTTGAATTGGAGCAGTAAATACCTTATAATCGTAATTATACGCAAAGATGGAGGTTGATCGTAATGAAACTTGAAGGAAAAAAGGTTCTGGTTGTGGGAGCCGGAAAGAGCGGCATTGCTGCGTCAGAACTGTTATTGGATAAAAAAATTGAAACTGTTCTCTATGATGGAAACAAAGATCTGGATGTAGAAAAGTTATATGAAAAGGCACCGAAACTGAAAGGAATGCCGGTGCTTTTGGGGGAGTTGACGGATGAGCAGCTGCGCGCATTTGATGTAGCAGTCTTAAGTCCGGGTGTCCCGACGGATCTGCCGGTCGTAGAGCGGATGCGTGCACAGAACGTCTGCATCTGGGGCGAGATTGAACTTGCATATTCCTTCGCAAAAGGCAGACTGATTGCAATCACCGGAACAAACGGAAAGACCACTACGACAGCATTGACCGGAGAAATCATGAAAAATTATTTCAAGGATGTGCGCGTGGTTGGAAATATCGGAATTCCGTATACTTCCGAGGCTGCCACAATGACGGATGAAACCGTAACCGTCGCAGAGATCAGCAGTTTCCAGCTGGAAACCATTCATGAGTTCCATCCGGAAATATCCGCAATCTTAAATATTACGCCGGATCATCTGAACCGCCATCATACGATGGAGTGTTATATCCGGACCAAAGAGGCGATTACCACCAACCAGACAAACGATGAGGTCTGTGTACTCAATTATGAGGATGAGGTGCTTCGGGCATTCGGAGAGAGCGCACCGGTGCATGTGGTCTGGTTCAGCAGTGCAAGAAAACTTGCTGAAGGATTTTATCTCGACGGAGAGGAAATCTTTTATGCGCATGACGGAAGCACCGAGAAGGTGATCAATGTCAATGATCTGAATCTGCTGGGACGACATAACTATGAAAATGTCATGGCCGCAACTGCCATGAGTGTGAATTTCGGAGTGCCGATGGAGAAAATCGTGGAGGTGCTGAAGCGTTTCCAGGCGGTAGAACACCGGATCGAGTATGTGACCGAAAAAAGAGGGGTCCGTTTTTACAACGATTCCAAGGGAACCAACCCGGATGCCGCCATTCAGGGAATCCGTGCGATGAACCGTCCAACGCTTCTGATCGGAGGCGGTTATGATAAGCAGTCCACATACGATGAGTGGATTGATGCATTTGACGGAAAAGTAAAAAAACTGGTGCTGATCGGACAGACAGCAGAGAAGATTGAAGTGTGTGCGCATAAGCATGGGTTTATGGATACCGTGCGCTGTGAGACCTTTGAGGAAGCGATCCGTTACTGCTATGACCATGCAGTATCCGGGGATGCGGTTCTGCTTTCACCGGCATGTGCCAGCTGGGGCATGTTCCCGAACTATGAGGAGCGTGGCCGGATATTCAAAGAAATCGTTCGTGGATTAGAGGAGTAGTGAGTCGTGCCGAAACGGAGACGTGGGGAAAAGAAAACAACATATTTTGACTATAATCTGTTGTTTATCATTATTTTCCTATTGTGTTTTGGACTGGTGATGCTTTACAGTTCCAGTTCGTATACATCAGCAAATAAATATGGGGACAGTGCACATTATCTGAAACTGCAGGCGCGAAATATCGCAATCGGTCTTGTTTTTATGTTCTATTTTGCAAAGAAGGATTATCATGTGTGGAGAAAATTCGGAAGGCTGGCATACTGGGGAGCCCTGGGGTTTTGCCTTGTCGTTCTGGCAAAGGTACCGGGGCTGACGCGAAGCTCCCACGGACAGTCCCGCTGGATTCAGGTCGGACCGATCGGCTTTCAGCCATCGGAGCTTGCAAAGATTGCCATCATTATTTATCTGGCGATGCTGATCGAGCGTATTCCCAAGCAGCTGGATAAGGTTTCAAGCATGGCAAAAGTAGGAATCCGTCTGGTGCCGCTTGTTTTGTTTGTCGCGGTAAACAACCTGAGTACGGCGATTATCATTCTTGGGATTGCTGTCTGTATGCTGTTTGTGGCAAGTCCGAAGTACAAAGAGTTTTTTGTGGTTGCCGTGCTGGGGGTGCTGTTTATTTTCGCATTTATCAATATCGCGTCTTACCGGAGTGACCGTGTGGAGGCATGGAAACATCCGGAGACAGCGGGAGATAAGGGATATCAGACCATGCAGGCACTCTATGCAATCGGATCCGGCAAGCTGTTTGGAAAAGGACTCGGACAGAGCCTGCAGAAGCTGGGCAATGTGCCGGAGGCACAGAATGATATGATTTTTTCCATTATCTGTGAGGAACTCGGTCTTTTCGGAGCTGTCTGTGTCATTCTTCTGTTTGTCCTGATGCTCTGGCGGATGATGGTCATTGCCAATAATGCAAAGGATCTGTACGGGGCACTTCTGGTGACGGGCATTATGTCACATATTGCGATTCAGGTAGTTTTAAATATTGCGGTTGTTACCAATACGATTCCGAATACCGGTGTCATTCTGCCGTTTATCAGTTACGGAGGTACCTCGCTTGTATTCCTTATGGCAGAGATGGGGCTTGCGCTGAGCGTGTCGAAGGGCATCCGTCTGGATACGATCGAGTAGGTTTGTCATGATTAAAGAAGAACGAAGAAAAAAGAAAAAAAGAAAAAATATCCTGCAGGGAATACTCGGAATCCTGATAGTGCTTGCGCTGGCAGTCCTGATTATTTTTACTGTTTTTAAAGTAAAAAATGTGGAGGTGGAGGGAAACAAACTCTACGATGCCAAAGTGATTGAAAAAGCAGTATTAAACGATGAGTATTCCTGGAATTCCCTGTATGTATTCCTGAAATATAAATTTGTCAATACCAGTGAAGTTCCGTTTGTGGACACGATGGAGATCAGCCTGAAAGATCCGCAGACGCTGCATATCAAAGTGTATGAGAAAGGAATCATGGGATATCTGTATCTCTCCTCGATCAATAAGAATGTCTATTTCGACAAAGACGGGATTGTGACAGAATTGTCTGACCGTGTGATTGAGGATACACCGCAGATCCTTGGGATTGACTGTAAAAAAGTAGTGCAGTATGAAAAGCTGCCGATCGGCTCGAAGCGGCTAAAGCAGCTTCTGACGCTGACGCAGGCTTTAAAACGCAATGACCTGATCCCGGATTCCATTACCTATGGTGTGGAAAATGAGCCGGTTCTGACATACGGGACGGTTAAAGTTTCCATGGGTTCCCTGGAATTTCTGACCCAGAAAGTGGAGCGGCTGGCAAAAATCAAACCGCAGCTGCAGGGAATGGAAGGAACACTACATTTAGAAAACTGGACAGAAGAAACGACAAATATTGTGTTTGACAAAACGGAAAGTTCGAAAAAAGATAATAAAAAATCATAATTTTCGGTTGATTATTTGTATGAAAAATTATATTATAGTCTATATGAGTACGTATGAAACATTTTTATGTTTCACGGTGCCGCAGGGCTATAGGAAAGAGGAGGAAGAACCATGCTGGAGATTCGGACAACAGAGACAGATACGAGTGCCAAAATTATCGTGATTGGTGTAGGTGGTGCTGGTAATAACGCTGTGAACCGCATGATTGATGAGAATATAGGTGGAGTCGAATTTATCGGAGTAAATACAGATAAGCAGGCGTTGCAGCTTTGCAAGGCTCCTACGTTGATACAGATTGGAGAAAAGCTTACAAAAGGACTTGGTGCAGGAGCACAGCCGGAGATCGGCGAGAAAGCAGCAGAGGAAAGTGCAGAAGAATTATCCGCTGCAGTCAAGGGTGCAGATATGGTATTCGTTACCTGTGGTATGGGTGGCGGTACCGGTACCGGTGCAGCACCGGTCGTTGCAAAGATTGCCAAGGAGCAGGGAATCCTGACCGTTGGAGTTGTGACAAAGCCATTCAAGTTTGAGGCAAAGAAACGTATGATCAATGCCGTATCCGGTATTGAAAAACTCAAAGAGAGCGTGGATACTTTGATTGTGATTCCAAACGATAAACTTTTAGAGATCGTTGACAGACGTACTTCCATGCCGGATGCATTAAAGAAAGCAGACGAAGTATTACAGCAGGCAGTACAGGGAATCACAGATCTGATCAATCTGCCGGCACTTATCAATCTGGATTTTGCCGATGTGCAGACCGTTATGAAGGACAAGGGTATGGCACATATCGGTATCGGTAATGCCAAGGGCGATGAGAAAGCAATCGAGGCAGTGAAACTTGCCGTTGCATCTCCGCTTCTTGAGACAACCATCAATGGTGCAAGCCATGTAATCATCAATATTTCCGGTGATATTTCCCTGATGGATGCAAATGATGCAGCAAGCTATGTACAGGATCTGGCAGGAGAAGATGCAAATATCATCTTTGGTGCAAAGTATGATGAGACCATGACAGATGAAGCTACGATCACTGTAATTGCAACCGGACTGGAGAATCCATCCATGAAGATGAAGCCACAGCAGCAGGCGGGTGGAATCGGTGGCCGTATGGTATATCCGAATACAAACAATGTCCGTCCGACAGGTTCCGTTGGAATTGTCAGCCGTGCAGCTGCTTCTGGAAACAATAGTTTTCCGGGGGTCAATAACAGCAATTATGTCAATACAGGTACCGGTGTGGGAAGCAGACCAGTCAATCAGCCGCAGCCACAGGCACCGGCTCCTTCCGCTTCAAACTATTCCGGGATTCAGCGTCCGAAGCCGGTAGAGAGTAATGTAAAGCCGGTAGAAATTAATATTCCGGATTTCCTGAAGAATCCTAGAAGATAAAATCGCACAATATGTCGATAATTTCCAAATAACAACCTCTTGTTTTTGCCAAATTATGAGGAATATTTTTCTTATAATAGGAGCAGAGACAGGAGGTGATTTTTTATATATGTATTCTATATTGATATCTTTCTGAAACAAAACTTTCTGATGAATTTTCTTGTATTATCCCTTACCTGTGTATTTTGCAAAAGTGCAGTCTGTCACCGGAATCTGCGCATGTTGGCTGCGGCGGTTTCCGGCACGGGACTTGAAGCGTTTGGACTGATGGTGCTGCCTTATGCAATTTCCGTTCTGTGTACTGCCATCGGCATCGTGCCGCTTATGGTTTTTCTTGCGTTTGGCAGGGAAAATAAAAAACAGAGGATGGTGAGGATTTTAAGCAGCTGGTTGTCCATTGTATTGTTAAACGGAGTGGCAACTGCAGTTTACAATCTGACGGGACTGGAAAATCTGTATCTGTATACCGCACTGGCAACGGCCGGAATCACTTACGTACTTGTCAAAAATCTTGTGGTGTCGGTGCAGAGGCAAAAGCGACAGATGTCTGTGGTTCTGTATAACAAAACGGTGTCGGTTCCATGTATCGGACTGCTGGATTCCGGCAATCTTTTAACCATGCCATTAAGTGGGAATCCGGTACATATTGCAGATGCAGCCCTGCTGCAGAAGCTTGTCGATGAAAAAACGGTACAAAAGGAGATTCCATACCGTGCACTCGGAAATCCGCATGGAAAATTGCAGGTGTACTGCATGGATGGGATGAAAGTAGAGACGGAGCCGGCAAAATTCTGTGACTGGAAACAGGTATGGGTTGGCTGCGCGGAAAATGGGGTGCTGTGCAATAAACCGTATCAGCTGATTCTGCATGCATCGGTGGCAGACCACTGTGGCTGCACAAAAGATCCATCCCAAATGACAAAAAAACTGAGAAAGGAGAAACGTAATGTTTTCACTGTTTGAACTGGTGTGGAAGAGAATCCGCCTGTTTTTTACGGATGATGAGGTTTTTTACATAGGAGGGGCAGATGTACTGCCGCCACCTTTGGAGAGGGAGCAGGAGAACCGCTGTCTTATCGCTTTAAGCGGGCTGCATGGGGACAGTGAACCCATGACGCGCGAAGACGCAAGAAAGCAGCTGATCGAACACAATCTGCGTCTGGTGGTATATCTGGCACGGAAATTTGAAAATACCGGAATCTGTGTGGAGGATCTGATCTCCATCGGAACGATTGGGCTGATCAAGGGAATCAATACATTTAATCCGGAAAAGAAGATCAAACTGGCGACTTATGCGTCCCGGTGTATCGAAAATGAGATTCTTATGTATCTGCGCAGAAATAATAAAGTGAAGCTGGAGGTATCGATTGATGAGCCGTTGAATGTGGACTGGGATGGAAACGAACTTCTTCTTTCGGATATTCTTGGAACCGATGAAGATATCATTTACCGGGATATGGAGAATGAGGCGGAGATCATGCTTCTCCGCACTGCGGTTAATACGCTGACTCCGCGGGAAAAAGAAATTATCTGTCTGCGCTATGGAATCGGAAGAAAAGACGGCAGGGAAATGACCCAGAAAGAAGTGGCAGACCTGCTTGGAATTTCGCAATCCTATATTTCGAGACTGGAGAAAAAAATTATGGTGCGGCTGAAAAAATCAATTCAAAATAATGTGTAAGTGTGCTATACTAATTACATAAAATTTGCTCTGAAATAGTAAAATTTATATGCAAAATAACAAGGACAGCAGGATGAAAGGGCGTGGTTTTTATGAAGATTGAATTTTTAGGGGCAGACCGTGAGGTGACGGGAAGCTGCCATTATGTGGCATTTGGGGAGACTCATTTTCTGGTGGACTGTGGTATGGAACAGGGGGCGGATCTGTATGTGAATCAGGAGATACCGGTTAACCCGGCAACGATTGATTATGTGTTTGTGACGCATGCCCATATTGATCATTCCGGACTTCTCCCACTTTTGTATAATCACGGGTTCCGGGGAAAGATTTTTGCAACAACGGCAACCTGTGAACTGTGTAATATCATGCTGAAAGATTCGGCACATATTCAGGAATTTGAGGCAGAATGGAAAAACCGCAAGGCGCGGCGTGCAGGAAGGCCGGAAGTGACACCGATGTATAACATGGAGGATGCGCAGGGGGTTTTAGAGCATTTCGTTCCGTGTACATACCATGAAACGGTGCAGATCTGCGAGGGACTGACCATAAGGTTTGTCGATGCGGGGCATCTGCTTGGCTCCTCCTCCATTGAAATATGGGTGACTGAGGATGGCGAGACAAGAAAACTTGTCTTTTCCGGGGATATTGGAAACTACAACCGTCCATTGATCCGTGATCCGGAATATCTTGAGGAAGCGGACTATGTGATCATGGAATCCACTTATGGAAACCGCAATCACAATACACCGCCGGATTATGCGGCAGAACTGGCAAAGGTGATGAATTCCACGTTTACCAAAGGCGGAAATCTGGTCATTCCGGCATTTTCTGTCGGCAGGACGCAGGAAATGCTTTACTATATGCGCCGGATCAAAACCGAGGGGCTGCTGCCGGAGTATCCGGGATTTGAAGTATATATCGACAGTCCGCTTGCCGTGGAGGCAACAAATATTTTTCATAAGAGTGTGGAAGAGTGCTTTGATGAGGAAGCAAGACAGCTGGTACAGTCGGGCATCAACCCGATCCAGTTTCCGGGACTGAAAGTGGCAGTTTCCAGTGAAGAATCCAAGATGATCAATTTCAACCAGAAATCCAAAGTGATTATCTCGGCTTCCGGCATGTGCGAAGCCGGCCGTATCCGGCATCATTTGAAACACAACCTGTGGCGGACGGATTCTACGATTCTGTTTGTCGGTTATCAGGTGCCGGGAACGCTGGGCTATTCTCTGTTAAACGGAGTAAAAAAGGTAAAACTTTTCGGAGAGGAAATTGAGGTCAGAGCAAGCATCGTAAACCTTCCGGGTATCAGCGGGCATGCGGACAGGGATCATCTGACTGCATGGATTGCAAACTTTAAGAAGCCGCCGAAGAAAGTGTTTATTGTACATGGCGAGGAAACCACCGCGGTAGAGTTTGCAGAACATGTCAAAAACGATGTGGGATTTGATGCTTTGGCTCCCTACAGCGGGGATGCGTATGATCTGCTTACCGGAGAACAGATCGCACAGGGCAGCAGACAGCTTGTGGAGAAAAAGACACAGGGTGTTTACCGTGCAAAATCCGGCGCGTTTGACCGCCTGATGATTGCGGGAGAACGTCTCATTGCCGTTATTAAAAAATGTCAGGGCATGGCGAATAAAGATCTTGGAAAGTTTGCGGATCAGATCAATTCGCTCTGCGATAAGTGGGATCGGTAAATTTGAGGGGAAAGCGGGACTTAAGTCCCGCTTTTCCCATGTCCGGAACAACCGGATGAAAATGAATAAAAAAACAGCACATGGGAATCCTTTATTATAAATCCAATTATAACGGAGGAATCCCATGTCTACGTACAAAGTTGAAATCTGCGGGGTAAATACGGCCCAGCTGCCAATACTGAAAGAAGAAGAAAAAGATGAACTTTTCAAAAAGATAAAAGCCGGCGACAAGGCATCCAGAGAAACCTACATCAAGGGAAATCTCCGGCTGGTATTATCCGTGATCAAACGGTTTAATAATCATAATGAAAATGTGGACGATCTGTTCCAGATTGGTTGTATCGGACTGATGAAGGCAATAGATAATTTTGACACGAGTGTCGGGGTGAAATTCTCCACCTATGCCGTCCCGATGATTATCGGTGAAATCCGCCGGTATCTGCGGGATAACAGCAGTTACCGCATTCCGCGTTCACTGCGTGATATTGCATATAAAGCCATGCAGGCAAAGGAACGGCTGGCAAAAAATGCACAAAAGGAACCGACTCTCGAAGAGATTGCAGCCGAATGTGAGATTCCGGTGGAGGATGTGGTGTATGCCCTGGATGCCATCCAGACGCCCTTAAGTCTGTTTGATCCGGTCTATACGGATGGAGGGGACACCCTGTATGTGATGGATCAGATTTCGGACAAGAAAAACAAAGAAGAGCACTGGGTGGAGGATTTGTCACTTTCCGATGCCCTGTCACATCTGAATGAACGGGATGAGCATATCATCCGTCTGCGTTTTTTTGAGGGAAAGACACAGATTGAAGTCGCGGATGAAATTCATATTTCGCAGGCGCAGGTGTCGCGGCTGGAGAAAAATGCGTTAAAAAGTATGCAGGGGTATCTGCGTACATGATAGCGGCCTGTTGTAAAATGGTTTTGTTATTGCTATAATGTGGAATATACAAAACGGAGAGGAAAAGAAATATCCGGCAGTAGAAAATTGCATTCTTGCTTTTTGCGGTGTACTGTGCTATACTGTCAACCGTTGCAGATTCTGTAAACAGGGAATTGCACGAAAAATTACCGAGTGTTCGAGACCTTCCACTCGTAAAACAAAACTAAAGGAGACAAATGGATATGAGAGACAAAAAGGTAACATTTATTGTTCAGGCTGCTGTGATTGCAGCACTTTATGTAGTGCTGACTTTTGTAGCCAACGCACTGGGACTTGCATCCCACACGATTCAGGTACGCTTTTCCGAAGCACTGTGTATCCTGCCTGTTTTTACGCCGGCAGCGATTCCGGGACTGTGGATTGGCTGTCTGCTTGCGAATCTGCTGACAGGCGCCGTGATCTATGATGTCATTTTCGGAAGCATTGCCACGCTGCTGGCAGCGGTATGTACCTATCTGCTGCGCAATCACAAGATTGCATGCACATTTCCGCCGGTTATTTTTAATATGATTATTGTTCCGTTCGTGCTGGTCTATGCGTACGGTATTCCGGCAGTATATTTCCACGGTGTGAATGTAACCATCCCGTTTAATGCCATGACGGTCGGAATCGGAGAGGTGATTTCAGTATGCGTTCTTGGAAGCATTCTGATGCGTGTACTTGCAAAATACAGAAATGTCATGTTCCGTGCCACCGCACAATAAAAAATTATATCTGATAGAAGGTTCTGGAAGTCCCTGCGAGAGCAGGGGCTTTTTATTTTAAGAAATTCTGTAAATAAGCCAGACAATTTTAAGAAAACCTTAATGTCATTCCAAAATAACGTATGTTATCATAAATGACAGGAAACCGTAAAGAACATTTATGGAAGGAGAAGATTATGAAAATTAGAAAGACAATCTGCAGTCTGCTTCTGGTATGCCTGGCATTTTTAGGCATATTTTGTGGCAGAGCAAATGTATATGCAGATCAGAAACAGGCATTGTCGGCAACGGTGACTCTGCTGAAACAGGAAAAAGACTGTGTCGTACAGGTGGAGGCAAAAAACAGCGGGGCGGATTTTACCGGGAAGGTGCGTCTGGTGTTTTCCGGTACCGACAACTCCAACGGCTGCGCATTTGAACAGCGCCTGACATTGCCGCAGAACGGAAAAAAACAGTATACAATGACCATTCCGTATGCGGATGTCAGCCAGACACGCGGAAACGGAATCGTGGCATTTATCGATGAAAAGGGAAACGTTGTGGCAAAGGAAGCATTTGCCAGTATTTTTGGCAAAGAAAAGCGCGGTATTGGTGTGGGAGTGCTTTCGGATCATTATGATGCGCTTGGCTGGATGAGCATGAGCGGCCAGACCTATTATCTTCACGGAAAAGACCAGAATGTATATCTGACACAGATGGACGCGGATACATTGCAGGCGCAGCTGGATGAACTGTATTTTCTTGTGATTGATTCCTACGATGTGAGTTCACTTGGGAAAGAGAATATCAAGGCAATCGAGAAATGGGTGAAAAACGGTGGATGGCTGCTGATTGGAACCGGAGAGCGCGGCAAAGATACACTGGGTGGTTTTGATTCCTCATTTATGGAGGTCAGCTGCAAAAGCGTCAGCAAAGTGGGAGAAGAAAATGAGGTATCGAAAGAAATGCAGCAACTGGGAAGTTATTCCGGATTTACCGGGATTGATTTTTCACAGATGCCGGTTGCAAAGCTGCAGCGGAACAATACAAATGCAAGCAAAAGCGAAGCTTATCCGGGGTGGGTGTATGCCTGTGGGGATGGTGCCATCGGTGTATGTGCCATTTCTTTTGGCGAAAAACAGATGCAGAAAGTTTCCCCGGATCTGTGTTACGGAATTTATGACCAGGTGGCAGGATATTCCATGAGCTATTCCCAGTATGTCAATGACGAGGAATGGGGATGGAGTGGGGAAAATGCATTCGGTGTCATTGACCACCTCAATACGGCATTGGATTTTTCCTGGCTGAAAGTTCTGATAGTGGTCTATGTGATCGTTGTTGGACCGGTGCTTTATCTTCTGCTTTGCAAGATGAAAAAAAGAGACTGGTACTGGCTGGGGGTACCGGCGCTTGGCATAATTTTTATCGGTGTGGTATTTATCGGCGGGCGGAATTTAAAGCTGCATGAGACACGGGTTTATTCGGTGACCGCACAGCAGGCGGATGGAAAAAGTACCACTGGTATCGCCACCTATTACAATGCGTATCATTCCGGGGTAAAACCGTGGAAGGTACGGCTGAATGATAATTACGCATATGGTGGTACAGGTCTCAGTGAATCTTATAGTATGGCATCTTCCGGCAGGGTATATGAAGACCGTTATCACTATTTGGTGGAATATGACAGGGGGCTGTCCCTTGGGGTAAAACCGCAGAGCAATTTTGAAAATGCCTATCTGTTTGCGGCAGGAACTGCCAAAGGATGTGGAAGCATAGACACCAGTGGTCTGGTGCTCACGCAGCAGAAACAGGGGGGAAGCATAACAAACAACACGTCCTATGATTTCCCTTATCTTGTCTGCGTGTCGGATGATACGGTCATGGTATTTTCGGATGTAAAAGCAGGTGAGACCATAACGATAGACGGGAAAAGTAAAAAACCACTGCTGTCCCAGCAGATTTCTTATTTTGATGATGTCTACAGCGTGTTATCGCAAGACAACATGAATGGAAATACATATTCGTATAAGCATAAGGATATGGCAGCCGCACTGTATCTGGGACTGTGCCAGATCCGGCGGCAGAACGATGTGTCGGGTACTGTTGTAGTGGAAGGAGTAACCGCAGACTACGGAAAAACCATAGAGAGCAGGTGCTCGGAAATTTCGTTTGGTTGTCTGTATACGATTGCCGGTCAGGAGGTGTCCAATGCTTCAAATTAGTCATTTGTATAAAAACTACGGAAAATTTCAGGCGGTCAGGGATCTGAACCTGCATGTGCCCAAAGGGGATCTGTTTGGCTTTGTGGGACCAAACGGAGCCGGAAAGACAACAACAATCCGGATGGTATGCGGACTTATGCCGCCGACAGAAGGAACCATTACGATCCATGGCGTGGATGCGCTGCGGTATCCGAAGGAGATAAAAAAACAGATTGGTTACGTGCCGGATTTCTTTGGTGTGTATGACAATTTAAAAGTCAGCGAATATATGGATTTTTACGGTTCCATGTACCGTATGACTTCCAGGGAGATCACCGCGGTATCCAATGATCTGCTGGAACTTGTCAATCTGTCCGACAAAAAAGAGGTTTATGTGGATACGCTTTCCCGCGGAATGAAGCAGCGGCTGTGTGTGGCACGGGCACTCATCCACAATCCTTCCCTTCTGGTGCTGGATGAACCGAATTCCGGTCTGGACCCGCGTGCGCGTGTGGAGATGAAAGAACTTTTGCAGAATCTGCGCAGCATGGGAAAAACCATTGTGATCAGTTCCCATATTTTGTCGGAGCTGGCAGAGATGTGCAACAGCATCGGTATTATGGATCACGGAAAACTCGTAGAAGCAGGAAACATCGAGGATGTCATGGAACATGTTTTCGGTGGAAACCGGATCGTGGTTTCGGTTCACGGGGAGATGGAGCCGGCAGTGCGCATGCTTAAGGAACACCCCCAGATTAAGGTGGAATCGGTGGGAGAAAAGGAAATCCATATCTCGCATGCCATGAAAGAGGAAGAAATCGCGCAGTTGATCGCACAGATGATACAGAATGGAATTATCGTGACAGGATTTTATAAAGAAGAGGGAAATCTCGAATCCCTGTTTATGCAGCTGACAGGAGGGCAGGAAGATGAGAATTAATCCAATGGTAAAAAAAGATATTAAAGTACAGGCGCGCAGTATGCGGATCTGTTGGGAAATATTTGCTTATGAGGCGATTATGGCAGTTGTATTTTTCTTTGCCATGTTTTTGTTTTCCCAGCAGATGACCTATTCGTCTGCAAACATATACAGCAGCATTGTCTGGCTGTATCCGGCACTTGCGGTCACGCAGATTTTTATTCTGGGAGTGGTAGTCCCGGTGCGCACGGCTTCTGCAATTTCGGGTGAGAAAGAGCGGCAGACCTTTGATATTATGATGACAACCAGCATGACCGGATTTTCCATTATTATGGGAAAGGTGCTCACCGCGATGATCCAGAGCATGTTTTATGTGGTGGCAGGACTTCCGATCGTAGCACTGGCATTTGTCATCGGCGGACTCTCATGGGGCAATCTGTTCTGGTTTCTGGCGGTATCATTACTGGTTTCGTTCGTTTCTGCAAGTATTGGAATTTTGTGTTCTTCCATCTGTAAAAAAACGATCAGTGCCATAATTTTATCGTATGGTATCTATGTCCTGCTGTTTATCGGAAGTTTTCTTCCCTATCTGGTCACCTCGGTTGTCCGCATGTCAGGTGGTGTACCGGAAAAATCCTGCTGGGTGCTTCTGGTCAATCCGGGCATGTATCTGCTTGAATTTTTTACCTGGAGTATGACCGGAACATCCGTGGCGGAAGAACTGATCACAAATTACGGGAAAACACTTTCTGTTTCGGGCACTGCCGTACATTATGGATGGATGGCCGTTTCCACGCTTTTATTTGTGGCACTGGCATTTGTCTTTCTTCTGATTGCGATGCGGCGGATCAATCCGATGGCAGGATATGGAAGAAAACATGCAGGGGGAAAGCAGCATGGATGAAAAAGCATTTCTGCTGCAGGAAATCCGTTACAGCAAAAGAAAACAGAACGTAAAAAAGTTCCTGCGCTATGAAAGCACAGGAATTGCCGCAGGTGGAACCATCGCCATGGTGCTGGAAGGATGTGCGGTGTTTGTCCCTTTTTATACGGTGCATGTGTGGGCTGTTTTGGCAGTTTTATGTGGTGCGGCAGCTGGAGGCATTTATACGGTAATGAAGAGATGTACCATGGTACAGGCAGCACAGCAGATCGACCGTTTCGGGTTTCAGGAACGGATCGTGACGGCATATGGGCGTATCGGAAAAGAGGGCAGTATCGACCGGATGCAGCGCAGCGATGCCGTGCATATGTTACAGGAAGACCATGCATGGAAAAAGGCGCGTGTTTGTCCGGATCGAAGGAAACTTGTGGCACTTTTTCTTTCCCTTGGGCTGGCGCTTGTTCTTTCGTTTGTGCCGTCCCCCGCGCATAAACAGGCGCAGCAGCGGCATGCCATCCGGCAGGAAGCCCGGGAAAAGGAAAAAGAAATCCAAAAAGTGATGGATGCTTTAAAACAGACAGACACCGCTTCCATGACAAAAGAACAAAAGAAAGCCCTGCAGGAACTGATACAGTCACTGGCCTTATCGCAAAAAGAAATGCAGCAGGCAGATACGAAGCAGACACTGGCATCTGCCGGGCAGAAACTTTCTTACAAGTATGGACAGGCGGCACAGATTTCCGGGGCGGATGCCCTGGCATCGGTACTTAAAAATATCCAGATGAATACCAATACAGGAAACCAGCTGGCACAGGGGGATGCACAAAGCACTACACAAAACACTACACAAAGCGGTACGCAGCGCGGGGAATCCACGCAGTCTTCGGAAACCAGTTCCCAGGATTCCGGGGATGGGGAAGATTCGGGCAGCGGAAAGAACGGAAGTGGAAGTGGCAATGGAAGTGGAAGCGGAAACGGCAAGGGGACAGGAAATGGAAACGGAAGTGGAACAGGAAACGGAACAGGCGGCGGACGCGGAACCGGATCCGGAGGGGGAACACATGATTATGTGAGTGTCCCGAATAAACTCGGAAACGACAGCAGTATCACAAAGGACAAGGGGGATTCGAAGAATTCCGATTATTACAAGGCGAAGAATGGTCTGGCATGGAAAGGAGAACACGTGGATTTAGATTCCGTGGTCGGCGATTACACGAAAGAGGCCTACGAAGGCATTGCCAATGGAAAATACCCGGCCGGCATGGAAGATGTCATCCGGAATTATTTTGAAAATCTGAACTGATGGAGAGGAGATCTTATGACAGAATATGAAGTATGCCAGCAGAACACCATGGCATGTGAACAGGAAATTGCAAAGGGAATTATCGGACAAAAAGACGTCATCCGCCAGGTCATGCTGGCACTTCTGGCGGGCGGAAATGTACTCTTAGAAGGTATGCCGGGACTGGGAAAGACCATGCTGGTGCGCACGATCAGCCAGGTGTGTGATCTGAGTTTCCAGAGAATCCAGTTTACCCCGGATCTGATGCCGAGTGACGTGACCGGTACCAACATCATCGTAAAAGAAGAGCAAAAAAGTGCATTCCGGTTTGAAAAAGGGCCGATTTTTGCCAATCTGGTGCTGGCGGATGAGATCAACCGTGCCACGCCCAAGACACAGTCAGCTCTCTTAGAGGCCATGCAGGAACATACCGTGACGATCGGAACGACCAGCCATCAGCTGCCGGAGCCGTTTCTGGTGCTTGCCACACAAAATCCGATCGAAAACGAGGGAACTTATCCGCTGCCAGAAGCCCAGCTGGACCGTTTTTTGTTTAAAGTGCTGGTAAAATTTCCGGACCGGCAGGAACTGCGGGAAATCGTGGAACTGACGGAGGGAAACCATCCGCCAAAGATCGCAAAGGTCATGGACCGGGAAAGCCTGCTTGCAGCGCGCGCATGCGTTGCACAGATTCCGATTGCGGATGCCGTCATGGATTATATTCTGGATCTGGTTATGGCAACTCATGCAGACAATCCGTATATCCGGGAGGGGGCAAGCCCGCGTGCGGCACAGGCACTGATCCGCACAGCCAGGGCACGCGCGTTTATGGAAAACCGCCTGAATGTCTCGTTTGAGGACGTCAAATGTGTCGCACTTCCGGTATTGCGGCACAGGATTCTGCTCAGTTTCGATGCAGTATCGGAGGGGATTACGGAAGATGCGGTGATTGGGCAGATCTTAACAGAAAAGGAACAGGGACTGTATGCTTGATGCGGGAATTTATGAACAGCTGTCGCGGCTTGTGATCGCGATGAAACAGAAAAGCAGCCAGAATATGGCAGGAAACCGCAGATCCGTACAGAAAGGAACTTCTGCGGAATTTTCCGATTTCCGGGAGTATATGCCGGGAGATGATCTGCGCAGGCTGGACTGGAATGTCTATGCGCGGTCGGAGCGCATGTATATCCGGGAATATTTCGAAGAAAAGGAAGCAGTGGTATCGGTTATTTTAGATACCAGTGCATCAATGTACTATGGAAAAAAGAGCAAGGCAGAACTGGCACAGGATCTGTGCGCGGTGATTGCCTTTCTGACTTTGCACCATATGGACCGGCTGGTGCTGTATGACAGCAGCCAGATGGGAACCCCGCTTGTGGTTTCCGGGGGAAAGAATGCACTGCCAAAAGTACTTGGATGGCTGCAGGCACGTACATTTTCGGGGACAGAGACGGATTCTTTTTCCGCCGTGCGCCAGATGCAGAGGCGTGGGGCGGGAGTTACCGTGATCGTCAGTGATTTCCTGACCGAAGCAGCGACAGATCCCACGCAGGATCGTCTGGAAAAAACGATGCAGTATCTGGACTTTACGAAACAAAGACCCGTGTTGCTTCAGACACTGTGTGCGGAAGAACTGCGTGTGACAATGGACGGTACGCGCAATCTGATAGATATGGAGTCCAAAGAAAAACTGCGCGTGACGATGCGTGCAGATGTGATTGCGCGCTATGAACAGGAACTGCAAAAGCTTTCTGTGCGGCTGAAAAAAAGTGCATCGGCTGCCGGAGGCACCTATATACTCTGTGATTCCGAAAAAGAGAGACGCGCGCTTATTTTAGAAGATTTAAGACCTTTGTTTGTCTGAGAAAAATTTGAGGATGGATTATGATATTTGAGAGTTTGTGGCCGCTGGCATTTTTGCTGGCGGTTCCGGTTGTTGTGATTTTATATCTGCTTGTGCCAAAGGGGACAGACACGCCAGTGTCTTCGAATCTGCTGTGGAAGAAGCTTTTTTATAATGAACAGTCTAAAACGTTCTGGGAAAAGTTTTTGCACAATCTGCTGATGTATCTGCAGATCGTGATCCTTTTGCTGCTTATTCTGGCACTGATGGCACCGTTTATACAGCGTAAGGGTACAGGCAGTACGGACGTGGTGTATCTGATTGACACCAGCGGAAGCATGAAGCATCTCACCAAAGGGGGCAATACCCGCTTAGGGGAAGCCGTAAGTGAGATCAAAGAGCAGATTGCCGCTTCGGATGGGGCAAAAATATCCATTGTTACCTGTGACGGTACGGGAACCAATCTGCTTGCCGTCCATACTTCCGAAAAAAAAGCACTGTATCGGACGCTGGCAGACATCAATGGCACGGACACAGCCGGATCGCTTTCCGATGCACTGGCAACCGTACAGACTGTGCAGAAAAAAGACAAAAAGAATGATCTGGCAGATGTCATCGTCTATACCGACGGCATAGGGGCAAAACAGACGAAAAATCTCAAAAGTCAGCTTCAGGCAACCATCCGCGTGGTGGGAAGGCCGGTTTCTAACGTGGCGAATACGTTTCTGTCCTGCACCAAAGACAGCAGTGGGGACACGTATACGGTTGCATCAGGCGTGACAAATTACAGCGATCATGCGGCAAATATGGAGATTACGCTGTATGAGGGAAAGAAAATTCTTGAAGTGCGTACACTTTCCCTTGCCGCAGACGAGACGTATACCTGCCTGTTTAAACAGGTGAACTGGGGAAAACAGCCGCTGCATACCGAGCTTTCCGCAGTGACATTTGCCGGCAGCAGCCAGAAGGATTCCTTACATGAGGATAACTGTGCCTATGCACTCAAAGACCGGGTTTCCACGAGCAAAGCCACACTGATCGGGGAAGGAAATACCTATATCGAAAAAGCGTATCTTGCCGTGACCGGAGAGAATCTTTCCAAGGCAAAAACAACGGATGCACTTGACAGTGACGATCCGGGGGTCTGTATTTTTGATGCGGATACGGCAGTGCAGGAATCTAATCAGCAGAAGGCGCAGATGATTTTTGCCAAAGAGGGAAAGAACGAGGAAAAAAATGTCAGCTTGTCCGCCGGCGATACCGAACTGACTTCCGGAATCCGGGACTTTGCGCTCGGGGTAAATCAGACGTATGTGTATGATCTGCCGGTCTGGGCCACGGGCTTTCTGTGGAACGGAAAGCAGTGCGCCGCATACTACGGGGAACATGACGGAATCCGGGAGGTGGTACTTGGATTTGACCTGCGGGAATCGGATTTTGCCCTGCAGCCGGAGTTTCCGGTATTTATGAACCATGCGCTGCATTATCTTGAGGATAGTTCCCTTCTTTCCCAAAACGTCTATGATGCCGGAGATACCGTGCAGTTTCATGCATTAAACGGTGTGGACGTGCAGCAGATTGCAGCACCTACCGATCAGGCAGGACTGTTTACCGTAAAAGCGGGCGACAGAAAGGAATCCTATATTGTAAAATTTGCATGCAGCAGTCAGTCGGATGGACGGATCACGGCAGGCGATTCCGGCAGCCGCAACACGATGCAGCGGCAGCTTGTGCGAAAGCAGATGCGCAATGTCATCCTTATCCTTGTGCTTCTTCTTATGATACTGGAGTGGATCTGTTATGTCCGGCAGATGCGTTACCGTGGGCGGTTTTATTTTGCGGTGCGTCTGGTGGGGCTTGCCCTTTTGGTGCTGGCTGTCTGTGGAATTTCGGTGCCGCTTTCCCACGCGAAAGACACAACCGTTTTTCTGGTTGATCTGTCGGAGAGCAATGCCGCAAATCTCACGCAGATGGAGCAGTATATGAGCCGGCAGGTCAAAGACATGCCAAAGAACAATCAGTATGCCATCGTAACGTTTGGAGCCAATGCGGTTGTGGAACAGTTTCTGACCAGTGAGAAACACAGTTTTCAGATTCTCTCGGCACCGGAGGCGGATGCAACCAACCTTGAGGAAGCCGTTTCCACAGGACTTTCCATGATCCCGGACAATGCGGCAGGACGGCTTGTGGTGCTTACGGATGGAAAGCAGACAAAGGGAAACATCGAGCATACGGCATCGGCACTGACGGCAAAAAACGTGCAGCTGTATTCGGTTCTCTATGAAGATACAAAGCAGGGGAGCGATGCCTATATCGAAAACGTGGAAATGCCGGAGTATCTTTATCCGGGTGATTCCTATTCCATGACGGTAACTGTGGAAAGCAACTATGAGACCGATGCGAAGCTGCAGCTTTTGCAGGGAACGGAGATGGTCAGTCAGACAGGCGTGCATTTAAACAAAGGCAGCAACCGTTTTGTTTTGAAACAGAAGGTAGTCGGTACCGATGCGCAGCAGTATACCGTGCGCGTGAAGGCACCGAAGGACACCTGTGAAAAAAACAATGATTATGGTACGTATGCGACGGTGGATTCCCTGCCAAAGATTCTGCTTGTATCTGGAATGGGAGAGGACAGCACACCGTTTTTAGGACTTTTGGATGCTGCCGGATGCAATTACCGGCAGGTATCCGCAGTCAGTGCACCGGATACTTTAAAAGAGATGCTGCAGTACAAGAGCATCATTCTGGAAAATGTGTACCGGACAGATCTGCCGGAGGGCTTTCTAAAAAATCTGAAAACTTATGTGAAAGACTACGGATGCGGTCTGGTGGCATGCGGCGGCGAGGACAGTTTTGCACTGGGCGGATATCAGGATACGGAACTGGAGAAACTTCTTCCGGTCGATATGCAGCTGCGTGGGGTGAATGAGAAACAGAATCTGGCAATGGTCATGGTGATTGATCATTCGGGCAGTATGTCGGAACAGACCGAAGGAGGCACCAATCTGGATCTGGCGATCGCGGCTGCCAAAGCGGCTGTGGATCAGCTGGATACGAAAGATGAAGTCGGTGTGGTAACCTTTGATGATGGTTACACCTGGCAGGTGCCGCTGGAAAAAGTGAAGGATAAAGACAAGATCCATCAAAGCATCGAGACGATCAGCGAAGGCGGTGGAACGACCATCAAACCGGCCGTGCGTGCGGCACTAAATGAAATCAAGAAGAGCAAGGCGCAGCTAAAGCATATTGTGCTTCTGACGGATGGACAGGGGGAAACCGAAAATTTTGAAGATATCATCAAGGACTGCAAGGATGCCGATGTAACTCTTTCCACGGTAGCGGTTGGAGAGTCGTCTGACAGACAGCTTCTGGAACGACTGGCAACGCAGTGTAAGGGCCGCTATTATTATTCCGATATCTCAACCGATATCCCAAAAATCTTTGCACAGGAAGTATTTTTAAATGGAGATACCTATTTGCAGAACGGGCAGTTTTCACTGAAAGGAAACAGCAGCAATGCCATCACGAAAAATCTCTTTGCCGATGGCTGGCCGCAGATCAAAGGGTACGTGAGTGCCTCTCCGAAAACCGGAGCCAATGTGCTGCTGGCATCTGCCGAAAAGGATGACCCGATTTTGTCTGTCATGCAGTATGGACTGGGGCATACGGTTGCGTGGAATACCGATGTGACAAACCGCTGGACTGCCGGGCTGGCACAGCAGAATGATTACGTGCAGCTGTGGAAGCGGATCATCGATTACAGTGCGGGAAATACAGCACTCGGCGAAGACCGTGTGGATGTAACTACCGTAAACGGAACAACAAAAGTTACCTATTATGCCAAAGACTACGCAGAGCAGACACAGGTGGAGGCTGTGTACACGGATCCGGATGGAAAAACGCATCAGGCGAAACTGACCGCAAGTGCACCGGGAACTTATGAGGCACAGCTGGATACGGCAGTCTCCGGTGTCTACAATCTGAGCGTGCAGCGGAAAAACGGCAAAAAAATCGAAAATGCCCTGACCACCGCAGCCGTGGTACAGTATTCGCAGGAGTACAAATTTGCGCTGACAAACGACAGCTTTTGTGCGTTCATCAAACAGTATGGAAAGATGCTTTCCCAAAAGAAGAATGTATGGAAGAAGTTAAAAGCTTCCGGGCGGGCACGGGTTTGTCTGACCAATCCGCTTTTAATCCTTTTGCTTTTCGTATTTCTGGCAGATATCGCCATGCGGCGGTTTGCCTATGTTCCGCCAATGCCACACTGGACGAAGCCGGTAAAAAAAGCTATAATGACAAAAGAAAAAACAGCAGAAGACGGGCAGCCGGAGCCGGAAGCTGAAAAACCAAAGGAAAAGACAAAGAAAACAAAACCGGAGGAAACGGCTTCCCAGGCACTCGATACTTCTGCGCTGTTAAAGAAAAAAGAAAAGCGGAACCATTCCGTTTAAAAGAAAACAGGAGTCATTATGCAATCAGACAGCAATTTACGAGAAACGTTACGGAGTATCGATCATAAAAGTTATCCGGCATACAAATCCCTGCGGGGAAGTTACCGGTTTGCAGACTATGTGTTATCCATCGATCATGTGCAGGGAGATCCTTTTGCGGCACCTTCCCATGTGCGCGTGACCGTGGATGCAAAGGCAGCGGCATTTCCGGAATATGCCATGAAAAATACACGGACGCGCACAGCACTGGCAGATGAACTGCTGCGCACGTTTGCCGCACAGATCAACCACTTTACATTTAAGGCGAAGGGATCGGGCAAGAGCGGCCTGATCTCGGTAACCCACTGCGGACAGGAGATTCTGACCCGGACAGCCTGTGAAGTGAACGAAAAAGAAATCACCGCGCGTTTTGCGGTAGGATTTCCGGCAAATGGACGGACGATCAATGCCAGGGAACTGGAGAAAATTCTGTTTACCTATCTGCCGGAATGTGTAAAGCATTCATTTTATTATAAAAATCTTGATGCTCGCAGAATCCGGAATGTCGTGGAGCTGGCAGAAGACCAGCAGGCAGTCCGTGACCAGCTGAAAGAACAGGGGCTGGTTGCATTTGTTGCCGATGATGCGGTACTGCCACGGGAAAGCGGGATTTCCTCCCGGCCGATGAAACAGTCTGTAGCCTTTACCTCTCCGGAATCCCTTAGGGTGACGATGCAGCTTCCGCACAGGGGTGCGGTCACCGGTATGGGAATCCCGAAAGGAATCACACTGATTGTCGGTGGCGGCTATCATGGAAAATCCACACTTCTGACTGCACTCGAACTGGGCGTTTATAACCATATCGCAGGGGACGGCAGAGAGTTTGTGATCACGGATGAGACCGCCTTAAAACTTCGTTCGGAGGACGGACGGTTTATCAAAGATGTCGATATTTCCATGTTTATCAATGACCTGCCAAACGGAAAAGATACCCATCATTTTTCAACGGAAGATGCCAGCGGAAGCACATCGCAGGCAGCCGGGATCGTGGAAGGCATGGAGGCGGGAAGCCGCCTGTTTCTGCTGGATGAGGATACGTCTGCAACGAACTTTATGGTAAGGGATGCATTTATGCAGAAAGTAGTCAGTCCGGACAAAGAGCCGATCACGCCGTTTCTTTCCCGTGCGCGCGATCTGTATGAGCAGGCAGGAATTTCTACCATCCTGGTAGCGGGCAGTTCCGGTGCCTTTTTCCATATTGCGGATACCGTGATCCAGATGGACCGTTACAAGCCGGTTGATATTACAAAAAAAGCAAAGGCATTGTGCAAAGAATTCCCGATTTCAGAGGAAAAGCCACATCCGTTCGCCCTGCCACACAGTCACCGGATCATGGAAAAAGATAAAAACGGTGCCACAAAACGCAGGGATTACCGGAGCGGAGCCGTGCGCAAAAATGAGCCGGAGCGGTTAAAATTAAAAACCATGGGAACGGATGGATTTGCCATCGGAAAGCAGACCGTGGACCTGCGGTATTTAGAACAGCTGATCGACAGCGAACAGACTGCGTGCCTTGGCATGCTCTTAAAATATGCGGTCGAACACCTGGTGGACGGCAAACGGACAATTGCCGAAGTCGTTGTACAGTTACAGAAAGAACTCGAAACGTCCGGCATGCATTTTCTGGTAGAAAACGGTATCGTTTCCGGCGGTTATGCCATGCCGCGGGTGCAGGAGATGTATTCCTGTTTTAACCGTTATCGTGTATAGAAAAAGGGAAGCACAGGAGAGACTATGAAAAGAATATTAGTTGTCGTTGACATGCAAAACGATTTTACGACCGGACCGCTGGGCAATGCAGAGTGTGCAGCAGTCATTCCGAAGGTCGCGGAAGTGATAAAAACAGGCGTGTATGACAGAATCATTTTCACCCAAGACACGCACCAGAGTAATTATCTGGATACGCAGGAAGGAAAGCGGTTGCCCGTCGTGCACTGCATCGAAGGAACCGAAGGCTGGGAGATTGCGCCTGTGATCCGTAAGGCAGCATCCTTTTATTCCAAAGAACAGATCGAGACGATCTGTAAGCCGGCATTTGGCAGTGTGCAGCTTGGCGAGTGCTTAAAGCAGTACTGCGGTGATGCAGAGGCACAGATTGATTTCTGTGGCGTGTGCACGGGTATCTGTGTCATCAGCAATGTCATGATTGCCAAAGCCTTTGTTCCGGAAGCGCGCGTGTGCGTGATTGAAAAAGCATGCGCCTGCGTGACACCGGAGTCGCACCGCACGGCGATCGAAGCGATGAAAACCTGTCAGGTGGATATACAGTAATTGTATCTTATTTAAGTAAGAAGAAAAGAGAAGAATTATGAAGTTAAATCAGATCATCACCAGTCTGCTGGAAACAGACATGTACAAATTTAGTATGGGAGAGGCCATCTATCACCAGTTTTCCGACTATAAAACTACATGGACATTCAAGTGCCGCAATACCGATGTGCACTTTACGGCAGAGATGGTGCAGGAGATCAAAGAGCAGATTAAGGCGTACTGCAGTCTACGTTTTACAGAGGAAGAGCTGGAATATCTGAACCGCATTACATGGATCAAGGGAAGCTATATTGATTTCCTGCGCCTGTGGCAGCCGCGCTATGAGGATTTTAAGATTTCGGATGAGGCGGAATGCGGACTTTCCATCGAGACATTCGGTACCTGGCTGAATACATCCTTGTATGAGATCCCGACACTGGCGATTGTCAACGAAGTGTATTTCCGTATGGCGTACGATTATGACAGGCTTTATGCCAGTTTCCGGGAACGTCTGGAACGGAAGATCAAAGATGCCAGCGGCAGATACGAGATCGGTTCGTTCAGTGAATTCGGACTGCGCCGCCGTCTTTCCGCAGAGGCACAGGAGCTTGCTGTCCGCAAGCTGAAAGAAGCAGAATTTCACGGGTCAGAATTTGTCGGAACGTCCAACGTCTATCTGGCCAAAAAATACAATCTGACACCGGTCGGAACCATGGCACATGAGTGGATCATGTGTGTCGGACAGGGAAATCACAAACATAACCCGGCATACTCCAACTGGTATGCGCTTGATGCCTGGGTACGCGAGTATGGCGTGTTAAACGGTATTGCACTGACCGATGCGATTACGACTGACTGTTTCCTGCGGGATTTCCAGCTGACCTATGCAACGTTGTTCTCCGGCGTGCGTCATGACAGCGGAGATCCGGTGGAGTGGGGCGAAAAAATGATCGCGCACTACCGGAAACTGGGAATCGATCCGGCAAATAAAACTTTATTGTTCAGTGATTCTCTTGATTTTGCACGGGCACACGAACTGTACGAACATTTCCGAAACCGCACAAAGGTGGCTTTTGGAATCGGCACCTATATCTCGAATGATACGGAGGTACCGGCACTGAATATCGTCATGAAAACCACGCTGTGCAACGGTATGGATGTCGCAAAGATTTCCGATACTCCGGGCAAGGGAATGTGTAAGAACCCGGATTATGTGCACTATCTGAAACGATGCATCGACTGGCGTATGAATCATGACAGATAAAAGAATGTTTTTTTTGTAGATAATTATTAAGGAGAGAGCAGATGGGAAAAATTGAGGGTGTTCGAATCAAAAATTTTGGACCGTTGAAAGACATTGTGATGGGGAAGACGCTTTCTAATCAAAAGGGAATGGCTCTTGGAAATTTAACCGCCATTATAGGACCTAGCGGGAATGGGAAAAGTACTCTGGCAGATGCATTTGGCTTTTTGGCAGATTGTCTGGAAATAGGGGTTGAAGCTGCCTGTGATACAAAAAATAGAGGTGGTTTTCAACAAATTCGATCACAGGGAGTTGAAGAAGCAATAAAATTTGAATTATATTACCGGGAAACAAGTACGACACGCCCAATCACGTATGAATTGGAGATTGATGAAGATGGTATGGGAAGACCTTATGTGAAAGAAGAACGGCTTCGTCAACGTGTGGAAAAAAGAGGATGGCCATTATCCTTTTTGTTTTTGCAGAGTGGAAAAGGTTATGCTTATGAGGGAAAAGAAGGTGGAGCGGATGACAACGGGCGTAGTGTAAAAGGAGAAAAGGTAGATGTTGAATTAGCAGATATCCGAAAGCTTGGAATTGTGACCTTAGGAGCTATGAAACAGTATGAACGTATTGAAAAGTTCTTAAATTTCTTAAAGAGCTGGTATCTTTGTTATTTTTCTCCGGATGCAGCACGGTCTCTGCAGACAGCAGCCCCACAGCCATATCTGAATCGAACGGGTAGTAATATTAATAATGTTGCGCAGTATATGTATCGGGAAAATAAAAAAGAATTTACAAAAGTACTAAAAGAAATTCAGACGAAACTTCCGAATATAGAAAAAATTGAGCCTGTGAAATTTGATAACGGTCAGATGATGCTCAAGTTTTGGGAACATGGATTTGAAAAAGCATTTTATTCACCAAAGATGTCGGATGGTACTTTGAAGTTATTTGCATATTATTTGTTATTGCATGAAAAGAATCCACGGCAGCTGGTATTTATAGAAGAACCGGAAAATGGTTTATATCATCAGTATTTAAGCATGCTTGCAGAGGAAATGTTAAAAAGCGTTGGTACGGGATTTTCCAAGCAATTATTTGTTACTACACACAGTCCTTTTTTTGTCAATGCATTGTCGCCGGATCATGTATGGGTGCTGACAAAGGGAGAAAATGGTTTTTCAAGTATTAAACGTGCATCAGAATATGATTTTGTCAAAGAACTTTCCGAAGAGGGTGTTCCTTTGGGGGATATGTGGTACAGTCGCTATTTTGGATAATGTGGAGGGAGTATGTACTTTCAATTTTTAATAGAAGACCAGTCAACTGAAATATTAGTTGGACATGTAATGGGAAAATTAAAAGAGAAATACCCGGAGAAAGAGATCCTTTATGACAGTAAGCCATTTAAAGGAATTGGGCATTTACCAACAAAGGGAAATCTTATGGAGCGCAAGGGAGGCAATTTACTGAATAATCTTCATATATATTTGCGTGGATTTGATAAAAAACTGGCAGGCATGGAACATGCGACTATTGTTGTTGTGTTGGACAATGACAAACGTGACTATGATATTTTTCAGCAAAATCTCAACCAGGTAGCAAAGGATGTTGTGATGTTAACGGACTATGCCTTCTGTATTGCGGTAAAAGAGATGGAGGCGTGGTTATTAGGAGATGAAGATGCCATTTATAGTGCATATCCGGAAGCAAAGAAGAAATTTCTGAAAAATTATAAGCAGGACGAGATTGTTGACACATGGGAAGTGTTGGCAAATATGGTATATCCCGGAGGATTAGCAAAATTACATAAAGTGTCTAAAAATAGTTATAAGGAAACGGGAAAAGCAAAATGTGAGTGGGCTGATAAAATAGGTCAAAAACTTGTTTTAGAAAAGAATGTCTCTCCAAGTTTTCAAAAATTTTTATTTGAACTTTGTTCAAGGATTGAAGCAGCGTAAGAAGAGTGTTTTTGGAATGATTTAAAAACAAAGGAAGAAGGAACAGACCTATGAATTATACAGAGTGTATCGAACAGGCGAGAGGCCGCATCGGATCTTACTGTAAGGCGTGCAGTGAATGTAACGGCAGAGCCTGTAAAAACCAGATGCCGGGGCCGGGAGCCAAAGGCATCGGCGATACCGCCATCCGCAACTATGACAAATGGAAGGAAATCCGCGTCCAGATGGACACGCTGGTCGAAAACCGTCCATGTGATACGACACTGGAACTGTTTGGCAGAACGTTTCAGTATCCGTTTTTTGCCGGTCCGGTAGGTGCCGTGCAGCTGCACTACGGAGACTGCCTGAATGATATTTCCTACAACGATATTCTCGTTTCCGCCTGTGCAGCATCCGGCATCGCTGCTTTTACCGGAGACGGAACCGACAGCAATGTCATGGTCGCAGCGACAAAAGCAATCAAAAACGCCGGCGGACTGGGAATTCCGACCGTAAAGCCGTGGAATATCGAAGTGATCCGGGAGAAAATGGCGATGGTAAAGGATTCCGGTGCCTTTGCCGTGGCAATGGATATCGATGCGGCAGGACTGCCGTTTTTAAAGAATCTGACACCACCGGCCGGAAGCAAATCGGTGGAGGATCTGCGTGAAGTGAAACAGGCGGCAGGGCTGCCGTTTATCGTTAAAGGAATCATGACCGTCAAGGGTGCCATGAAGGCAAAAGAAGCCGGGGCCGATGCGATCGTTGTGTCAAACCACGGCGGGCGTGTTCTGGATCAGTGTCCTGCCACCGCAGAGGTGCTCGAAGAGATCGTAAATGCAGTCGATGGCTCCATGAAGATTTTTGTCGACGGAGGCATCCGTTCCGGTGTGGATGTGTTTAAGGCATTGGCACTGGGAGCCGATGCGGTGATCATTGCCCGTCCGTTTGTGACTGCCGTGTATGGCGGAGCGCAGGAAGGCGTCGAGGCTTATGTCAATAAGATCGGAAGTGAGCTGAAAGATACGATGGCAATGTGCGGTGTGGCTTCGCTGAAGGAGATCACACGGGATTGTGTCAGAGTGTGAGAATTACATATTGGGAAAGGATGAAACGCTTGTGTTCGTGGCGCGTGCCATGGATATGGGCGTTTTTTGTATGATTGAGGAAAAATTTGATTATTTTTTATGGAGAAAGGGCGAATAATGGAAAAATATGGTATAATAAAAAAATAATAAATAGTAAAAGAGGGATTATTTTAAAAATAAAAGATTTCTTTGTTTGCTATATAAAACATTATTATTGCATTTTGAATTTTGATATTAATAAAAAAGTGTTAAATGGAAATAAGAGGATAAAGAAGTTATATTATGAGCGATTTGATGGATATTATTGCAAAAGAAACTAATGGAAAGAGTTATAAAACTTATAAATATACATATGAGGGAGCAGATACTTTGTCGTTTGCATATGATGACCATCAGGAAATTACATGGGAGAGATATGGGGAAAATGTTCCACCAGAGAAATCTAAAAATATGGAGGTATACGCGAGAGAAATATGTGATCAGAAACCGCTTTTTTCATATTTTTTAGATGGATCACGCCATACATATAAAGTGGATGATATTGCATATAAGAATAAAGTGTTTCCAGTAATTGCAGGACAGGTTGGAGTTAGTTGTTGTAAACGAGTAGAAAAAGAAATGAAAAGTTATGATTTTGATCGCAGATTGGTTATTACTTTACCAAAAGTCGCAAGTCAAAGTGATTGGAATAAAGCAGTTTTTTTTAATAATTTATGTAAAAAGATAAATGAAGATTCATTTCTATATTCTACAGGAATTAAATTTACAGATATTATTCCGTATTCAACAAAGATAGATGAATTTGAGAGAATTGAAAATAAAGGTATAGCAGTTGTCCAAGATTTAATGATTCAAAGAGAAGTAGGTATGGTTAGTCGATTAGTAGCAGAGAATAAGATTAATTCGAATAATTATTTGATGAAAGATGGATCTTTGGAATATAGAGTTGATAATTTAAAGAATGATAGGGAAAAAAGAAGATTCCAAAATAATTTTAGTTATGTAGTTGGGGTTTCAAAATCATTTAATCCTGAAAATTGCAAAGATAAAAAAGGAAAAAATAATTCAAACATGATTGCTGATTTACCATTGTTTCATAGAACTCCGGTAAGTATGTATAGTTCTCCACGATTAGAAGGAATGAAATATGCGGTTTGGTATCTTAGAATTCGAGATAAAAAGTATACTGTAAATACATTTGATGGAATTTTAAAAATAGAAAAAATACTTGTAACAGATGAACAAGTTCATAAAGGATTAGATTCGGAAGAAGTAGATTTAATATCAGCAAATATCGTGAATGAAAGAAATCCTGTATGTTACGGTTCTGATTCAAGGTGGGCAAACCATTTATATCCGATTTATATAACAGAATGTTATGCAAAAAGTAAATATTTAAGTGATACTATGTTTTTAAATTTATTTTAGGAGGTACAATCATGGGAAAAGTAATAGGAAAAGTTATTGCTACAGAAAAAAATCCTTCAACAATAGATGATTTTTATTTCTGGACAAAACAGGATTTGATTTTAAACCCATTTGATGTAGTAAAGGTAGGACATATACAGCACAGTGTATCATATGGGGTTGTTCAAGAAATTTCTCATATTACGGATACGGCAAATTTTTTGTCTGATTATGTCTCAAACGATTTTGGAAATGTTGAAGCAACTGAAAATACAAGACGAATAGGGATGAATTACGTAAAAGCTCAAGTGATAGGTAATACAGAGAATATATATATCCCACTTATTAATAATCAGAAGGTTGAATTGGCAAATGAAAGTGAGGTTGCAGAAGCACTTGGACTTAATAATGTTAAGAATCCCGTAACTTGTGGATATTTACAAATGTATAGCGGAGAAAAAGATAGAATAACATTACCTGTGCAAATGGATTCAAGATTTTTAATTGGTCCAGAGGGTGCGCATTTAAATATTTCAGGTATTTCGGGATTGGCTGCAAAAACCTCATATGCAATGTTTTTGTTAAAAGCAATTCAAGATAAATGTTTAAAAAATAATGACGATGATGTTGCCTTTGTTTTATTTAATGTAAAGGGAAAAGATCTGTTGGCATTAGATGAACCAAACGAGTTTGAATCTGAAAAAGAAAAAAAAGAAACCTATGATTTATATAATCATTTGGGATTAAGTACAGAACCATTTAAAAAGGTACAATATTATTATCCATATGCTTCTAATAAAATAGGAAATACATATTTACATAAAGAAGCATATGATTATCAAAAAAGTCAGGGAAAGGCTCATTTGTATAAATATTCTTATGAGGAAGATAAAGATAATTTAGACCTAATGTTTGCAAGTATGGATGATCCACAACAGACAATGGATTCTATAATTAACTATATAATCAATAATCAAGGAACTTTCGGTGGTTTAGATGGATGGGATGATTTTCTTGATGAAGTTCAAAAGTATTGTAAAGCGGGATCGGGTGGAGATAAAGAAATAACAGTTAATAGTTGGAGAAAGTTTAACCGAATTGTTCGAAAATCAATATATCGTAATGAGATTTTTGATTCTGTTCGAGATAATGGGGAAGAGGTAAGAATAGGAGAAGCGTTAAAACACATTAAAAAGAATGAGGTACATGTTATAGACATTGCGAGATTAAATGAAGAAATGCAAGGATTTGTTTTTGGAGATGCAATTAGAACAATATATGATTTACAGTTGGGACAGTATACGGATGATAAAGATGTAAATCCACCCAAGAAAATTGTGATCTTTATAGATGAATTAAACAAATATGCATCTTCGGATACACCGAAAAGTTCGCCAATTTTGCGTCAAATATTAGATATTGCAGAAAGAGGAAGATCATTGGGAATAATATTATTTTCGGCAGAACAGTTTAGAAGTGCAATTCACAATAGGGTTACGGGAAATTGTTCAACACATGCTTATGGAAGAACCAATGCAATAGAAATTGCAAAATCAGATTATAAGTTTGTGCCATCAGTGTATAAAAATATGATGACGAGATTAAAACAAGGGGAATATATTGTACAAAATCCAGTTTTTACATCATTATTAAATATAAAGTTTCCAAAACCAATTTATAAACAACACAAACAGTAGGAGTGTTAAGTAATGGCTGTAGGAAAAAATTTTTTGGAAAATATAACAGTAGCAATGTATGAGAATAGTTTTACAATATATAGAGAATTTATTCAAAATGCAGCTGATTCGATAGATAAAGCAATTGCTAGAGGAATAATTGAAAAAGACGAGGCTTACATAGATATACATATTGAATATAACAAACGAAAAATAAGCGTATTTGATAATGCATGTGGAATCCCTATGCGAGAATTTAAAAAGAAAATGATGGATGTAGCAGATTCTGATAAAGATAGAGACAAAGAGAAGGGGTTTCGAGGTATTGGACGTTTGGCAGGGTTGGGATATTGTGATAAATTAATCTTTCACACGTCAGCAAGAGGTGAGGAAAAAGAATCTATAATAACATGGAATGGTATAAAATTGAGAGAAATAGTTAATGATCCAAGTCAGCATCCTTCATCTGAGCAACTTATTGATGAAATAACAAATGTAGAATATGTTGTTGCAGATAAGGAGGAACATTTTTTTGAAGTGATAATGGAGGATGTAAGTTTTGAAAGTGATGATTTGCTAGATGAACAACAGGTGATCAAATATCTGAGTGCAGTTGCGCCAGTCCCATATGCCAATTATTTTATCTTTTCATCTAAGATAAAAGAGTTTGCAAAAGAAAATAGTTTTAGAATTGATGAATATAATGTTTCCGTTAATGGAAATCAACTTTTTAAACCATATAGAACTATATTATATGAGGGACATAGTAATGATGATAAAAAAGAATATGATCAAATATATGATGTAGAATTTAAGATATTTAAAGATCCAATGGAAAAAGTGATTGCTTGGATGTGGTTTGGAATTGCAAAATTTGAAAAAGTAATTCCTACAGTCAACGAAATGCGTTGTATTCGTTTGCGTAAAGAAAATATACAAATTGGTGATGAGAATACGATGGGAAAGTTTTTTAAGCAGGAGAGGGGAAATAGTTATTATATAGGAGAGGTGTTTGCTGTAGATAATAATTTGATACCTAATGCTAGAAGAGATTATTTTAATCCTAATCCGTCTGCTAAAAAATTTGAGGAGTCTTTACATAACTTTTTTTATTTAGAATTATATAATTTGTATTATTATGCAAGTAAAGTACGAGGTGCCCAAAAGGCGGTTGTAAATTTTAAAAAGAAAGAAAGGGAATATAATAGCAAGTTACAAAATGCTGGTTTTATAGATACAGAGGAACAAAAAGCAGCTCAAAAAGAAATTGAGACGGAAAAATCAAAACTCGAAAAAGCAAAAAGGGAAATCGAAAATAGAAAAAAAGATGCCAATGCAAATGAAATGTACAATAGAGTATTTACAGAAATAGAAAAAACTTATAAAACTCAAAAAGAGGAACCGCATAATGTTAACATACTGCAAAATGATCAGTCAGATAAAGGTAAAAAATATTTAACCCAGTCATTGTCTAAGTATAGTAAAAGAGAACAGAAGTTAATAACCCGTATTTATAACATTATTAAAATGATGTTGCCCAAAGACATGGCTGATATGGTAATAAAAAAGATACAGGAAGAATTGAGTAAATAATGAGAAAAATTTTGCTTGTTGAGCCAAATTATAAAAATAAGTATCCACCCATGGGATTAATGAAACTTGCTACATATTATCGTCGATTAGGTGATGATGTAACTTTTTTTAAGGGGGATCTGAAAGATTTAGTTTTAAATAATACATATGATGCATTGCTAAAGCAATTATATGCAAATGATAATAAAATTTTTTGGGAACAATATAAGCCAGAGATATGTAAATATATCTCCAGAGGATCACAAGAAGCGTTGGAAAACATACCATTAATTCATGAAAATGCAATTATATTGGAATTGTTAAAATATTATAGAAAATATTTTAGAAAAAAAGAATATTTTAAACCTGAAAACAGAATATATGATAGAGTGGGAATAACAACTTTATTTACTTTTTATTGGGATATAACGATTAAGACTATTAATTTTGCTAAGCAACTTTGCAAAAGCCAAAAAGAGGTTATGGTTGGAGGGGTGATGGCCTCTATATTGCCAGATAAGATTGAAGAGGCAACAGGAATTAGACCATATGTTGGAACGTTGAGTACAGCAGGACAGCTAGATGAAGGTAATGATATGATAATTGATTTGCTACCACTAGATTATTCGATATTAGAAGAAATAGACTATGTATATCCGGAAAATGATGGATATTTAGCATATATGACTAGAGGTTGCATTAACAAATGTGCATTTTGTGCTGTTCCAAAGTTGGAACCAGAATATAAGGAATTTTTACCTATAATAGAACAGATTCGGTATACAAATGAACGGTTTGGTGGGAAAAAAAATTTGTTATTACTTGATAATAATGTATTAGCATCATGTCAATATAACCATATAATTGATGAAATAAAAGAAGCTGGATTTACAGTGGGGAGTATTTTTGTCGAGCCTAATAAATTTGAGATTGCTGTGAAAAATTTGAGAGAGGGATATAATGAAAAAGCATATATTAAAGCAATTGTTCGTCAATATAAGTTAATAATAGGTAAGTATGGAGAAAAAATACAAGATATATATGATTTGCTAGAAAAAAAATATTTGTTGAATGATTATACGGCCAAAAAAGAAACTATTTTATCAACGTATGAGATTGTAAAACCTGTATTTGAAGACTATTACAGAAAAAAAAGAGGGAAAAGAAGATGTGTGGATTTTAATCAGGGAATTGATTCACGATTAATTAATGATACAAACATGGAAAAAATGGCCGAAATACCAATAAGACCAGTTAGAATTGCCTTTGATCATTGGAATCTTCATAAAAAATATGAGAATGCAGTAAGAATTGCGGTAAAACATGGGCATACATGTTTGTCTAATTATGTATTATATAATTTTGAAGATGAACCATTAGAGTTATATTGGAGATTGAAATTAAATGTTGATTTATGTGAGGAATTAGATATAAATATTTATTCATTTCCGATGAAATATCATCCAATAGAAGATCCTAAATATTTTAGTAATCGAGATTATATAGGAAAGCATTGGAATCGAAAATTCATAAGAACGATACAGGCAATATTAAATTCTACAAAAGGAAAGGTTGGTAAGGGGAAAAAATTTTTTGAAAAGGCTTTTGGAAAAGATGAAGAAGAATTTAATAAATTATTGTATATGCCAGAAATTATGATTATTTATCGTGCTCATTTTGATGAGAACGGTTTATCAAATCAATGGTGGAAAGAATATTCAGCATTAACAGATGATCAAAAAAATGTGGTTAACCCTATCATATATAGTAATTCTTTTGATGATTATGAAAGTGATGTACATGATTTATCCTGCTTAAGAGTTTTATCATATTATAGAATTAAAAGCAAAGATGTTACAGAAGATAATATAGAAATTTTATGATAAAATAAGTAAGATAAAATACGCAAAAATAGGAAATAATGATTTTTTCAAACTTGTGTAGCCGATATTACTGGTGTTTGGATTGGATGAAGGGAAGAATTATTGGATAATAAATACGTAGAATTGAAAAATACACTTAATTATTATAATAATAACGCAACTTCTTTTGCATTGTCTACTGTAACTGTTGATTTTCAACATACACAAGACAGATTTCTAAGCTTTCTTCCAATTAATGCCTTCATCTTAGATTTTGGTTGTGGATCTGGTCGTGATACAAAGTATTTCATGGAACATGGATATAGAGTGGAAGCAACGGATGGTTCAGAAGAGTTGTGCAAATTAGCAAGCACATATACTGGAGTTTCGGTTAAATATATGCTATTTCAGGAGTTGGACGAGCAGAAAAAATATGATGGCATTTGGGCATGTTCCTCTATTTTGCATTTGTCAAAGGATGAACTTAAAAATGTTATGCAGCGAATGTTGTGTGCATTGAAGGATGATGGAGTGATTTATACATCGTTTAAATATGGAACATTTGAGGGCGAACGAAATGGAAGATATTTTACTGATTTTACAAAAAAAACATTTGATGGATTTTTAAGTGGTATAAGACATGTAAAGATAGAAGAACAATGGCTGACAGGAGATGTGAGACCAGGCCGTGAGTCGGAACAATGGCTGAATCTTATACTGAGGAAAGAGTGACGAATGGATAAAGTATTAAAGCTGGAAAACGGACAATATGATTTGATAGAAACAGTCTTATATCCAAATGGTGGTGCAAGCTATTTTTATGTAAGAGATCAGCAGGCTATTATTATTGATGATGGGATATGTAATTACAAAAAGGATGAGAAACCTTTTTCCTATTCTTTAATTACGGACAAGCAAAATACATATATGAATAAATATGCAAAAGTATATCGCTTTCTAAAAGAAGATATGGGAATAATCAATGAAGTGATTACATTGCCATGCAAAAAGGAAGAAATACCAATAAAGTATGTGGCAAATCGCGAAGATCATGCAGATGCCTCTCCATTGGAAATCGACTTTGAAAATAATTTTGCAAGTGTATATGGTCGTAATAGCTTGAAATATTTACAGAAAGAATATGGTATTTTGGACGAACAGGGGAATAATTATTTCCTGGATTATTTGTTAAGAACAAAGCATGGGGATTATGCAGTTGAAGAAAATGGGGTAACTTATCATCATCCGCAGCAGATCGGTTTGGAACGTTATCGCAGACAGCTGCAAAAACAAAATACATGTACGGAATGGGGAATTAAGTTATATCGTTTTTCTTCAGAAGATTGTAGATTTGAAAATCGAATTGAGGATGACATAAAAACTTTTTTCGGTGAAAATACCGATGAGTTTGAAGAAAATGGACTCCTTGCTGATCGTCCGGTAAAGTTATATGAGCATCAGGAAAATACGCTTGAGGAAATACAAAAACAGCGTGCTGCGGGAATAAATACATTTCTTGTGGTATTTCCAACGGCAAGTGGAAAATCCAGGATTGTGGAAGAAGATTTGCGTATTTTTTCCAGAAAAAATACAGAATTTCATGCGCTTATTATGGCTCCTAATACAAACATTATTGATGATTGGAGGCAGCGAGTGAAGAAATCTCTCCCAGATCTGCAGGAGCAAATTGAAATTTGTTCATTTGCTTATATGATGCGGAACTATCAGAAATATGCGCAGGAAAAATATAATTATATTGTAGTAGATGATGAGCGCGTTATAATAAGGACAAAGTTAGAGAAACCCAGTAAAATCAAGGGGTTAGCACTAATTTAGTCCTTATTTTTATACCATTTTAGCGGTAAAGATAGGGCAGCGCTGC